>Ga0335074_10000059_pt1 | contig 212659 bp, 187 predicted proteins | sample Lox_Sample_23_FD_206715 | JGI IMG/M metagenome (GOLD analysis project Ga0335074, IMG submission 206715) | Soil microbial communities from Loxahatchee National Wildlife Refuge, Florida, United States - Lox_Sample_2.3 | ecosystem: Environmental > Terrestrial > Soil > Wetlands | place: USA... | reverse complement strand
GCGAAGTTACAATTTGCATGAGGAGCCAAAAGAGAAGCTGTATGCTGAGGTCGAGGAAATCTGACAATCGTGGCTCTTGCGCACTCGTTCCCACCTCTCGATGTCGCGGCGAAAATAGGGGTTTCGCTCGGGATTGGCCTACTGGCCGGCTTGGAACGGGAGTGGGCGCACAAGGATCTGGGAGTCCGAACCTTCGGGATTAGCGCCTTACTCGGAATGGTGAGTTCTCTCGCCAGTCCCGCCTTTGCTTTGATCTCGATGGTCGGCGTGCTGGTGGTTATTGCCTATGTGAACTGGCGGACTATGCTGGCGGAGCGCTCGCTCGAAGCGACTACGTCCATTGCTCTGCTGGTGACTTTCGTATTGGGCGTTTTGGTTGGACAGGGTCATCTATTCACTCCAATCGCTTCTGCTGTTGTATTAACCGCATTGCTTGCCTGGAAGGCGGAACTTCGCAAGTTTGCGGGAGGGCTAAAACCCGAGGAAATTCGAAGTGCTGTGCTTTTGGGCCTTCTCGCCTTCGTGATTTATCCTATCCTCCCCGACCGCTTCGTTGATCCGTGGAGACTGGTGAACCCTCGCGAAGCGTGGGTGATCGTCGTGGTCATTGCCAGCATCGGTTTTGTCAATTATGTCCTACTCAAAATTTATGGAGCACGGGGCCTCTATTACAGTGGCTTTTTGGGGGGCTTGGTAAACAGTACTGCAGCTGCGGCTGAACTGGCGGGGCCACTTGGGCAAGGCAATATATCACTGGACGCGGCAACGGCTGCATTACTCCTGACCGTCGTGGCAATGTTCGCCCGCAATCTTCTGATTCTTGCGCTCTTCGCGCCATCGGCTGTGCTGAGCGCTGCCGTGCCGCTGCTCGCCATGACCATTTGCGCTTTCGCCGTTGTTCGGCGCGCGCGAACTCGAGCTGGCGACACGACCGCCGAGATGCATCTCAAATCTCCCGTGTCGATAGGACACGTTCTCAATTTCGCTTTGCTCTTCCTCTTGATTCAGATCGTTTCGACTTTAGGAGAGCGCCATTTCGGAAGACTTGGCTTTCTCGGAATCAGCTTACTCGGCGGGCTCGTCAGTAGCGCAAGCACGTCAGCGGCTGCTGCCAAGATGGTGGTGCATAGCCAAATCGATCCGAACATTGCGGGGACGGGAGTTGTCCTGACCTCCTTCGCAAGTGCAGTTATAAATCTGCCAATCATTTATCGCAGAGCAAGGAATCCTCACCTTTCCCACCGACTCACAGTCTTTACGATCTCGCTCATCCTCATCGGAGCCCTTGCTCTCGCTCTGACTCATCTCCGCTGGATGTTGCATATTTTCTGAGTGCCCTCGATTGCGGGGATGGATATACGAACAGCTCAACCAATGGACAGCGCTCTCGCGCTGAAGTCGCCCAAGCAGGTTACTGGTTCATGATGCAAATTGGGATGATTCTTGGATTCTTTACGTCCTGTCCAATGAATCGCTGGCTCATTAGGTCTCGCTGGAAAAAAGCGATGAGATGAAAACACAGAAGAAGCGAGGCGGTTTCTAAAGGCGGTTGGAGCGGGCCTGATACGCGCCCAAGGCTCAAGGCCTTCCAGCCCAGCCTACTAAGCGGCTGTCCTTATCAATTCGAAACAAAAGGGCAGCACCAACCAATTCGGATGGTTGCAGGCCCCCGCAATTAAACTTCGTCTGAATAAAGACCTTCGGCACGCCCCGCAACCATCCGATTTGCGATCTCAAGCTGTGGCGCAACGCCCATGAGCTTCTGCCCAGTGAGGGCGTGCTCAGCGCGTCCAGCTTGATGGAAACGGTTCAGTTGAAACCGTTGTTAAAGCACCGCGACGGGTATCACAAGCTGCGCTAAGATTCTTGTTTACCGTGTTACGTAGATCGGCCGAGGTTTACATTCAGCAAGGATCGCAAAGTGGGAATCGGTTCGACAAGCTCGTTTCCGCCTATTGAAATCGCTGCGAAGATTGGAGTGTCTCTCGGCCTCGGTCTGTTAGTGGGCCTAGAGCGAGAATGGTCGCACAAAGATCTTGGAGTACGTACATTCGCGATAAGCGCGCTACTCGGAATGGTGACGTCCCTCCTCGGTGCACCATTCGCGTTGATCTCCATGGCAGGAGTCATTGTCGTCATCGTGTATGTGAACTGGAGGTCCATGTCCTCGGAAGGATCACTTGAAGCCACCACGTCCATCGCGCTCCTCGTCACTTTCGCCTTAGGCGTTTTGGTGGGACAAGGACATGTTTTTACCCCCGTGGCATGTGCGGTCATCCTGACAGCCCTCCTGGCGTGGAAGGCGGAACTTCGACGTTTCGCAGGAGGTCTCAAGCTTGAGGAAATTCGTAGCGCGGTTCTCCTAGGATTGGTGGGATTTGTTATCTACCCGATTTTGCCCAATCGGTATATCGACCGCTGGAATTTAATAAATCCCCGAGACGCGTGGGTCATCGTAGTGGTGATCGCGAGCATTGGTTTCGTGAACTACGTCCTCCTCAAGGTTTATGGAACCAAGGGAATCTACTTCAGTGCATTTCTTGGAGGACTTGTCAACAGCACCGCAGCCGCAGCCGAATTGGCTGGGCCGCTTGGTGCAAAGGAAGCGTCGCTCGACGTATCGGTTGCTGCGTTGCTGCTGACGATCGTGGCGATGTTCGTGCGGAATTTAGTGATCTTAGCGTTATTCGCACCCACTGCCATTGTCCGAGCTGCTGCTCCGGTTCTCGCAATGGGAATCGGGGCGCTTGTCATGGTACAGCGGGCGTGGCGGCGGTCACGCGGCGAGACATTCGAGATGCGCTTGAAGTCTCCGGTCTCGCTGATACGTGTGGGTAATTTCGCGCTACTGTTTCTTGTAATTCAGATTGTCTCGACTTTGGGCGAGCGCCAGTTCGGTCGATTCGGATTTCTTGGCATTAGCGTTCTGGGCGGCTTAATCAGCAGCGCGAGCACATCTGCAACGGCAGCCAAAATGGTTGCACACGCACAGATAGACCCAGCAACGGGTGCCACCGGCGTCGTCCTTACGTCTTTGGCGAGTGCCCTGATTAACCTGCCTATCATTTATCGCAATGCGAAGAACTCAAGCCTCTCGCGCCGCCTGACTGCATTCACGGTCCTTCTCGTCATTGTCGGCGTTGCCGTACTTGGCCTGAGCGAGTTGCATTTAGTCGCCGGTAGCCCAAAGTAAAAACACGGGCCGGCATGCCTCGGGCAAAGAGGGCATATCTGTACGATCATTTGCCTGCTACGACGTGCAGGGCGCGTCTCCCCGCAGCATACAGATTCAGGCGCGAATACACACCGAACGACGATCCGTCGTCCAGGAAACTACCGCCGGGTCCTTCCGTCTCGCTTAGAATTTTATCCGCCTGCTCTAACGTCAACGAGGGAAAAGCGACCGTCAGCAGATATCCCGCTTCTGGAGCCTGTTTGCTGACATCTTCGATTGCATCAGCGTTCTTGAGATAGACCACAGGTAGGTCATAAGTCTGCGTGACAGCGTAGAAGGCTTCGTCCGTCGCTGGATCGCTAAAGCGCCCGGTATCCTCGCCTGCGCAAACCTCCATCGTATTGGCGCATCCTGTCTGCAGCGCTGCGGTCATATCGGTTCGAGCCTTTCTCAGTGCGGCTTGAAAATCGTTTATGACAGGCCCACCTTTAGGCGACTGGCCCACATAGGCAGGATCGTTCGCCAGAAGATGCGCCATATCGTAAAGGGCCAGCGTGCGCCCTGCCAGAACATCCATGGCATAATGCGCGCCAACGATGATGCGGTCGTTTCCGTATTCGGCGCCCCGAACAATCATCTGCGGATATCGTTCTGGCACCAGGATTGCCAGAAGTATTGCGCCGGTATAACCGTAGGTCGTATGACCGCTCGGATACGAAGGGCTCTTCACCAGGTTCATCATTGGCCCGCGATTGTAAACAATATTATCTGCGGGTTCATGAAAGTAGTCGAAACCAACAATCCGGGTCAGGCTCGGTTCGGTCTGAAAAGGTCGCGAATTGCCATAGGGATCGGCTCCCGGAGATCCAGTGGGAAGCCCGTAGGCTCTGCCAAACACATCTGGAGATCCGCCAAGGCGCGCCAGAATCGCTGTCACCTCAGCTGGGGCTGGAGTCTTTCCATCGGTCGTTTCATTCGCGAAGAAAAATTTAGCGGAACCTGAATCAGCCGAAGTAGTCGCATTTGCGTAGGCGATAAGTTGAGCGATAGCCTGCGACACATTCGTGAAGTGCTGTCGATCGACGTAGTGCGCGCGAGCCAGATAAGCGGCACCAAGCGTCGTCCCCAAGCCGTCCGCGAGTTGGGCGAGATTGCCACCGGTAATGAAAACATCCCGAAGTGCCTGCTGCTGTTGTTCCGCGAAAGGCAGCAGTGTCGGCTGAGCAATCACCCCCGTCTGGATCCCTCCTGTGACGATATAGTTCGCGCCCAAGGCGGCATTGCCCAGATCAGTGTTTGACAACACGGTCACCGGTGCGAGCCCCTTCAGTGCTGTCTTATGGCTAGTCGACTGCGCGTTGACTTGGAACGACACCAGCCCGCATAGGATTACGATCCGCAGGAATATTCTGAACGTCATATTACCTTCCCTCAGTCGTCGAGCACTTGGACAACGGACGTAATCTACCGTTAGTTCGGTAAATTCGCAAAGGCCACGCCGAATAATCCGTATGGGAAATCGTGGCTGCGGATTGTAGTCGACAATGCTCAAGGCGGAAGTAATTTACGTGGACTGGCCCTCGACGGTGAGCTTTTTTACGCCCTATCGTCTAGCCCTCAACTCAACCATATTTCCTTACCGCCCGATGCCGACCGCGGCTTGGTTATTACAGTACTGCTTTTCGGCCGCGTGAATGCCGTGCACCCAGCAGAATTAAACCCAGCCCCTCCTTGTAGCGGCGATCAAACTGGTCAAAGAGAATCGCGCCCGCTTGCCGATGAATAGGGAGCTCACCCGCATCGAGCTTCGCGTTTCTTTCCTTCACGTTATACCGGGCGGACCTTTCACCAGGCCTGGGAAATACAACCTGTTCTTCCATCACAAAACTCAGCGTGTAGTTGTAGATCGTGCTCAGCAGGACGACCGTCTGACGGATCGTGAAGCCACTTTCGATGAGTTTGGCTGCAATGCGCTCCGCCGTCTTCATGTGGCCGGTATCCGTAAGGCGGGTTCCTGCAACCATCCTCGCGCCGTCGCGGTACGCTAGTAGAGTCTTGCGAAGCCCGGTTCCGAACGATCCTGCCCAGACGCGCCAATCGGGAGAATCCTTCGCGGGAATAAGTTGGGCGGCTCCTTCGGCAAGCACCGTCGTCGCCATTGCGTCGATCAGTTCCTCCTTACTCTTGAAGTGCCAATAGAGCGTAGCGGCCTGAACTTTCAGTTCCCGGCCGAGAAGGCGGAGCGTCAACTGCTCCAGGCCGACCTCATTGAGGATCTTCAGGCCAGCCCGGATCACCATGTCGCGGTTCACTTTCATGAATCCAGAGTATCCGGCTTGACATCTTAAAGTCAAACAGTGTTAGATTAGTTGAACGGTGTTCGAGTTAAGGCCTTGGAGCGAAACCCAGCGGCTCGAGACGAGGAGAAGATATGAAAGCAGCAATCATCACGGCGGGCGGCAAATCGCCTGTCTACGGAGATTTCAGGGACCCTATCGCTTCCGATGGAGCGGAGTTAATCAGCGTCAGTGCTTCCGCGTTAAGCCAGTTCAGCAAGTCCAGATCCTCAGGAGAGCACTATACCTCAGAGGGCGTGTTTCCCGCCGTTGCGGGAGCCGACGGAGTAGGGCGGACAGCCGATGGACGGCGGGTTTATTTCGTTCTGCCGGAAGCGCCCTTCGGCGCACTGGCCGAGAAATCCCTGGTGCGCTCAAAACAATGCGTGCCGGTTCCTGACGGCCTTAACGATGGTATTGCCGCCGCCGTCGCTAATCCCGGTATGTCGGCATGGGCCGCCTTGGTCGAGCGGGCCAGGCTGCAGCCCGGTGAAACGGTCCTCGTCAACGGGGCAACAGGCAGCGCCGGTAGGCTCGCCATTCAGCTGGCAAGGCATCTCGGCGCGGGCAGGGTCATTGGCACAGGCCGCAACGAAAACGAACTTCAGGAACTAACACAACTCGGAGCACACGCTGTAATCCCATTTTCACTGGGAGCTTTGCATCCATTCGGCGCGAAACAATATGAGCAAGCTCTCATATCGGAATTCGCTCATGGGATTGATGTGGTGATTGACTATCTTTGGGGACAAAGCACCAAGACTGCTATCGTCGCCATAGCGAAAGCGGTGGAGGACGCCCGGCCCGTCCGCTTCGTGCACGTCGGAGGAGCAAGCCGCGATGAAAACATTGAACTGCCCGGCGCGGCACTCCGTTCATCGGCTATTCAACTAATGGGTAGCGGCGTCAAGAGCGTGCCTTTTTCAAAGCTGCTAGATGCGATCAAGAACGTCTTCGCAACCGTCGCACCCGCGGACCTGCGGATCGCGACCAAGGAAGTTCCTCTCTCAGGGATTGAAGAGGCTTGGGGCTTACCGGGAAAGCCTCGCATCGTGGTCAGGATTCCGTAAATTCCACTGTCACGTCCACTCGAACAATGTGAAATCCGAACTCGTGAAGTATATCTTCGACAAGAACGTATCCGATGCCAGGGAGTGACGGGCGGAGGGAACTTCGTGTCTAGCGGAGCAGTATTCGATCTTTCGGTTCTCGCGCCATTTGTTCGAGAGACCACGATTGCCCCGGCGCGACAGCGCTGCCGTTGGCTCCTAAGGTGGAGCTCGCGGCTCCGGCTGTGATGTTGACCTCAACTCAACATTCTGCTAGGCTCTTCGCTGGGAGCCTTCGGATGTCTTTCGGGACACGCCTTCGCGAGCTGCGGAAAGCTAAAGGACTGACGCTGCGGCAACTGGGCGATCGGGCTGGGCTCGATTTTAGCTATCTTTCAAAGATCGAGAACGACCGGTTTGCGTACACGCCGGCGGCGGACACAATTCGCGATCTGGCCGGAATACTCGAAGTAGATGCCCTGGAACTACTCCGTCTAGCAAACAAGCTGCCGCGGGAGTTAGAGTCGCTGAACGCCAATGCACAGGCTCGCCGTTTCTTCGACCGGGCAAGCCAAGTCGCTTCACCGGACGATTGGGAGGCTCTCCTTGATCTGCTCGAAAAACGTCAGACAGGCAGAAAGGCTCGCAGGAGAAGTGCACCCAAGGGGTCGCGATCGTGAGCCTTGATTGGTCTTTTTCCACTGACCGGCGGATGCGACGCTGTCCGCGGCAGGTGTTTTTCACCGACATCGCCGCTTGGCACAATGCTAAGGACCCGCTGCGAAAGGAAAGCTATCTTCTGAACCAAGTCAGGGGTTTGGCGGCTTGGCGCGGTTCGCTCGTTCATCAAAGTATCGACTCTTTCATTGTGCCTCAGTGGCAACAGCATCGCGCTATTGATTGGGACTCGGTAATCGAGGCGGCTCGCGAACTGGGCACGCGCCAATTCGTTTTTTCCGAGACCGGGACGTATCGAACGGCAGGAATGTCCAAGACGAAGGCCCTCGGGGATTATTGCGCTCTCTTCCCGCACGAATTTGATGTCCCGCTCGGCGAGGAACAACTTGAGGGGATTCTTGAGTCCGTCGAGCGAGCCCTGAGGAACTTATCCAACATGAAGGATTTCCTCGCTCGTGTGGAAAAACGAGATTTCTACCGCTCTGAACTCGCGCTCTCCGCCGAGTTCAACGGAGTGAGAATCAAGGGCCAAATCGACCTTTTTTTCAGTGTGGGGAACGGCAGATACGCGGTTGCGGATTGGAAGGACTACGAATCTCCTTCCGGAAGCGACGCGAAACGACAAATGTCTCTCTACGCATGGTTGCTGCAGAGAAACGCGCGCTATCGTGTGACGGATCCGAAAGACGTCGAGCTTTGGGAGGTTAAGCTGGGCGAGGCTGGCGTTGCCCTATATACGGTCGATCAGGAATCCTTGGACGAACTGGAAGATTTCATGTACCGAAGCACAGAGGGACTCCGCGCTCTCTGTGGAGACGGAAAGTTCGAGAACCAATCACTCGAAGACTTTCCTCACACGGAAAATCCCAATACGTGCCGGTTTTGCTCATTCCGAAGCATATGTCGGGAGCCAAATCAATGGATCACTATCGCGTCAATCTTTTCGAGATCGAGGAACCAAGCCGCATAGCATTTGAATATCGGCTGGTTGAAATTGAAGGACTCGACCGTGCAACGATCAGCAACGCGGACTTGCTTGATCGAAATACCAACCTCCTGGCGAAGTTGGTGGCAATCCGCGAAAAGTGTCCTGTCGCTGTCGTATATAAGGAGGGGCGGCGCTACCTCGCTATTCCGGCCGTCACGATCCTTGGTCAATTTGAATATCAGCTAGCTCCCGACGTCGTCACGCTCAAACCGCTTGAGGAGCGATACCCCGCGACTCTTCTACCCTCCGATGCGACGACGCGGCATGTGGCCGGGTCTTTCCTGGGTTTTTGCCTTCGTGGCCCGCTCCGCAAACATCCTTCGCTATGGTCTTCCAGCACGAATTCTTTTGTTTCAAAGCGGCCTGTGAACGCGAATGAGCTGAACCGCGAAGTCGATCTCTTCGAAGGTTTCCATTTCCATCTTCGATACTACGAGAATCGACTGTTTGTCGGGATCAGGCTTGCTTACAAGTACGTGGATGTAGCCTGGGCAGTTGATCGCTTCACTGTTGAAGAGCTGAGAAATTTGCGAATGCGAATGTTCCTGTATCACTTCGGTAAGAACTGGTACCCGATTCAGCTCATGGATGTGTTGTCGAAATCGATCGGTGAGACTCGGTTCGTACCAGACCGGACCGGTACACCCATCAGCGTATACGACTATACAGTGGCCGAAGCCGGTGAAAACGCTCCCCCATGGATCAAGGCTCTCGATCCATCGAAACCCGCGATTCTGTATCGCAACAGTGGGCGCGATCGTCAGCTTTTCGCCGCGCTTGCCCTCGCGAAGCTGATTCATCGAACCGATGATCCCACGGCACAACGATTGCATCGGCGCTCTATCAAGAACCCGGCGGATCGATTGCGGTTCAGTGGACAGGTGATACAAAACTATTTTCAGAAGCGCTCCTTCCTGGGGACCGAACTCCGGATCAGCAATGATCCCCTTCGCGTTCGTCCGCGCCTATATTCAGTGCCGGCGCTGGAATTCGGGCAAGGTCGAAAACTACACATCGGTGGAGATCCAGAGCAAGGGGGCGTTCACTTGCGAGAGCTGGGTCGCACACGTATGGGCCTCCTGTCTGATCCAAATGTCGGACCGGCGGTTACATCGACGCTGGAGCCACAATACATTCTGGTGCCGCAGTCGCTCGATCGCTCGATTGCCACGGACGCGGCGAAGAGGATGGAAACGGTCACGCGAAGCTTCCTTCATGGATCCTACCGCTTGGAGACCGTCGTGTACGATGACCGGAGCGCTCGAACTCTGAAACAGCAAGTGGAAGCAATCGTCGCAGGGCTCGACCGCGCCAAGGTCGGACACGGCCGCGGTGTACTTGTACTGCCAGCGAAAAGTCACGCCGACCTGCACAATTACGTGAAAAAGGCTTTACGGGATCGGTTCGAATTTCAATGTTTAGACGCGACCAAGCTGGCCGGGTTCTTTTGCACGGTTCTGCGTAAGGATAAAGGTAGCTCGGTCATGGAGCCCAGGCCGGAACTGGAAAGAAAATTCAGCAGCTATCTGCGCTACGCCGCGCTGGGACTTTTGATCGTCAATCGCCAATGGGGATGGGTATTGGCAGATGGGACTCATTACGATGGGTACATCTCCTTCGACGTTCTCAACCGACAGGCGGCATTTACATTCTTTTACCACGGCGGAAGGGATTGCTACACCAAATTGTACGAATCCAACCAGCGGGAGAAGTTGCTGCGTCGCCACTTGCGAACGATCATTTACGACGGTCTCAAAGCCGACGCCGCGCGTCTGAAAAAGCTGCGCTCCATCGTTTTGCAACGAGATGGGCGCCTATTTGAAACGGAATGGCTGGGATTCCAGGACGCCATCCAGCAACTGATTTCGGAAGGGGTGCTTGAGAGTAATGTTCGCTACGGCGCAATCGAAATCGCGAAGGCCTTTAGCTCCGGCTTGCGTCTTGTCCAGGAAAGGAACGGATCTCTTGAGAACCCGCGCATCGGAGCGGCGCTTGCCATCGCAAGTGATGAGGGAATTGTGTGCAATACCGGATTTCCGTTCGACCTCCCCGGGACCGCCGGGCCTTTGGCTGTTCGGGTTGTGCACGGAGATCTGAATCTGGATTTCGTAATGGAGGATATTTTCCGAAAGTCACTGTTGTGTTGGCCGACTCCGGACAAGTGCATGCGATTGCCGATCGATGCCAAACTCTGCGATGAGTTCCTACGGGCGTTGGCTTCGGAAGCGGACGAAGAGGAAGCGCAATGGGGTGAGGAGGAAGAGGGAACGGCGAGCGTAGCCTAACTCTCAGAGAAAGGAGGCAGGGGCGATGAGCGACATTTCGGCACTCTCTCATGATTATGAATCTTCCGCGAAACTGGCAGAAGAATTGAACGAAGCCATTCTGATCATCAAGAAAGCTCGTCTGCATGGGACTCCCGATCTGCCACAGGACCAGCGGAAGAAGATCGCGTCTACCGTAAGAAACATCCGACTCCAACTCGATCCGGAGGGACAGAATCTTCAAGAAGAGTTTGTGCCTCCAGAAATCGCGTCCCGCCTCACGGAACGACATGGTCAGCAATTGGCCTACTTTTTGGAAGATCTGCATAAGGCCGAGGTCGCCCTTGCGGAGGAGGCATCGCCGCTAGATGAAAAGGCGATCGAGGTGCTCGACGAGATCTGCGATGCTGCCGACGCGACTGCTTCAGCAGTCTTTCGGAGAATGCGCCGACGCTAATGCCTAGTTTCCTCGGACCTCTTCTGCATGATCTTGCAGAGCGCTATCGCTTCCTCGACCATGAACTGGCAGGACTGCAGCTACCGCCTGAAGCAGAAGAGTGCCGCAAACGGATTCACCATCTCGTACAACGAGGGAAGCGTCAGATTGACCGAGTTCTGCTAGACCCGGACATGAATCGGCGAGGCTTTGCGAGAAATTTCTATCACTCGTACAAGCGTTTGTCGGAACTTGCTCAGGGAGTTGATGAGGGACCACTCCTCGTTTTTAGCCGTTTTCGAGAAAGCGACCGCTTCCTGACGCGCGTGATCGCCAAAATGTGTCGTGACTCAGCATTTCCGCACGAAGCCCCGGTTTGCGCTGCAATGAGTTCGCAATACTATTGGACAGTTCCGGGCATGGATCTCGTTCTTGTACCGCACGCGGACGCAACGCATTTGCTTGGTTGGCCCGACCTTTACCACGAATTGGCCCATTTTCTCGTCTCTCGCGATGAACGCATTTTGCTAAGGCCTCTTCGCCGGCGTCTGCGCGACTATTTCAAGCGAGCCATCTCCGAGGCTGGACGGAATGGCTGGTCGCCGCCCGCCATCGCAGACCTACGACGCTACCGCGACCTGTGGCTGGATGACTGGATCGTGGAATTCGTCTGCGATTGGTTTGCCACTTTTGTGGCCGGGCCCAGTTTCGGATGGACGAATCTTCGGCTATGCGCGCGAGTAAGCACTGACGTGTTTGACGTCTTCGAGACACATCCCTCCGACGCCGCAAGAACTCTGGCGATCCAGGTGATGCTTGAAAGCCTCGGTTTTGGGAGTGAGGCTTCCGAGATCACAGGCCGTTGGAACGAAATGCTGAGAACAGCTGGTGCCTCCGAGCCACAGTTCTTCAAGGCTGCCTATCCTGAGGCGCTGATGCGAGACCTGTCGGATGAAGCCGGGCGTTTGTTCGGCGTCTTGGGAATCAAGCGCTACACTTCTAGCAGTGGCACTCTTCCCGACCTGCTTAATGAAGCGTGGAGGCGGTTACACTCCGATGGGGCGAGCTTTTCTGCCTGGGAGCGCGATCGCTTGTCGCAATTGGACGGGGAACTCTAACTAGGAGTGTGAAAGTCGAACTGCCGAGAGTCTCTCGGCAATAGCCTTAACCGTCACCAGGTCGGCGCCTCCGCGGAAAGGTCCTATCCAAGCTTTCTCGCTCCATTTTCCTCACAGCCTCGAAATCGACGGACAGGATCACTCTCTGACCACCCAGGCGGACGTCGGCTGCATCTAACAGATCGAACAAGCCGGCGCGCTCTTCAATGTATTCGCCAAGGAGTTCCCCTCGAAAAACAGTGATTAAACCTGCTTGTCCCGCGTTGGCGTTGGCTCGGATCACGTACTGGTCAAAGGGTGCGCCGAAGACGCACCGGGCCAAAACAGCGTAATAGCCGCAGTTCATCACGGCATCGCGGAGCACTTCATCTTGCCCCAGGTCCCCTTGCATCTCGGGAATCTCAACCATAACGGTCCGCCGCTCACTGCTGATCCCAATTCCACACACCGGCATCTTCCTATGCTCGCAGTTGTGCAGGAGCACTCCCGTCAGAAGTTCATAGCGCTTCTCGTTCGTAAGGTTCTGATCATCCCGAATGCGTTGTACGAGCTTCTCAAACGGTGCTCGCAATTCAGCGCGGCGTTCTGGGGTCAGCAGCAGCTCGACAAACTCCGACTTTACGTCCTCATCGCTGAAGAGAAGATCGCTACAGTCCACGCCAAAGACGTTTACAGCTGCGTCAATCGAGGCAACGAACTCGTACAGCCGAACAATTTTGTCGATCAAGCCATCGCGTGACCATTGCGCTGTATCGACTGCGGCGGGCACGCCGCGCTTGATGCTACGAAAAAGCACGCCACCCGGTCGGTAGGCAACACCCGCCGAGCCGCTGTGCGTGATCGCGTTGCGCACAATCGGGTCGTAGCCGGAAAGAAGCCGGTTTTCCGGATCGATCTTGAGGATACGACTCGTCAAGAACTCTGCCTTGTTTCGCTCGGCCAGACCGACGTTCGCATCAATGATGTTGGTGAATTGACCTTCGGTGAGTTGGAAGCAACCGATCAGGAGGGTCATGTAAGGATCGAGCAGGTCGGCGACAATGCTTCTATAGATGTTCACGAGATGGACAAGCAGTTCTCGAGAACCGGGTTCGAAATCTCCAGCTCGCACAAATTCATCGAGAATGCGATCGCGATGCGGACGGACGGATTGCTGGATCGAAATCCAAGGGAAGAACGATTTCGTCCAGAAGGTCTTGCCCCCCTTCTCACGTGCTTGGTGCAAGAGTGGAAGCAGAATGGAGATATTGGCAGAACGCAGCTCGATGTTTCCGGCACCGAACAAAAGTCGGCCAAGTGCATCGGCGTCACTTCGGGTCAATTGATTGCGGACAAAAAGCAATTTGTCGGGATGTAGTAGCTCGTCTGACATAGCACGCTGGCCGCCGGCGATACGAAAGGCCTATTTTAGTCTGAGAAGACGGCCCCTTCTCTCTTGGCACAGTTCGCGGTTTTCCGTGTGAATTGCGGGTTCTACGCGAATTTCGTTTGTGGTGCCCTTCTCGGTCTCTACTAAGCCTGGCACTTCTCTGGCTCAAAGCAAGGAGGTGTCGAATGCCCTGTCCTTACTGCGGTTATACCAAAACAGAGGTGCTCGAAATCGTTTACCGTCGACACAACTGCTATCGTTACCGCCGTTGTCTCGGATGCGGGGCCCGATTCGGCACGCAGGAGAGCCCGGTCCGAGGGAGCCGCGTGGACCAAAAGTGGCCCGGTTCCAAGCCAACGCGCAGAGATTGGCGCCAGGCGCGAAAACCCGCGCTGCAAGAAACTTGCGAGGTTGCGACCTGTGGCGCAGTGTTTGAGCGTGTAGTCATACCACGCCATGTCGATCACATCGTACCCGTTCGTCTTATTCAAAGACTGAACGCCGGTAATCCGCACCGACGCGAGAATCTTCAATGCATTTGTGGCGTTTGTCACGGATACAAGCGCGAAGCTGACCACAAACTCTGTTTGGGCGACAAACTCGGTTACCTCGAAATTCTCCGCGTTCACAATTTCGATATGGCCCACGTCGAGCGGGCGCTTGCCATTTACGGGCTCTAGACAAGACTTGTAGAGAAGAAATCCAGAGACGATCTGGGCGTTTGAAAGCTTGCGATTAAGCTGTTTCCTGCGTGTCCAGATAAAAGTGTTCGCGTGGATGTACCTTGAATTGAATCGTTCCACCGCTAAGTGGAGTGCCGTCAACCTCTATGCTAGCTCTGGGACCGGCTGGGCGCTGCGCCGTCTCCGTCTCGGCGATGATTATTTCTAACTGAACTTTCAGCGGTCCCATAATGAACCGCTCAGAGTTTGCCGTAATGTTTCGATTGATCACCCTAACCGTGTTTCGGTCGACCGGTCGGCTATCTAGATTGGGCCCATTTCCGCCGATGCGCAAGCACAGACGCCTCGTTAGGGGGAAGTAGGTGACGGTCCCGGGTATTCCGAAGCCAATGTCATTGACTCCATAGGGCGGAACGACGGTGACCGGATTATCACAGATTAAGAATCCGGAGTCGGCGCCACTTTCTAGGATCTGCCACGGCCTCGTCTCTAGGAAGTCACTTACGAATTTAGCCTGTTCGACCATGCTTTCTAATGACACACGCTTCGTCGCCGTCAACTCGAGCTGATTCCCTTGAACCGCCTCGACCAGCGACCCTGCGGAGACGTCGATGCTCTTTCCAGTTTGGCGGACATAGTTGTCGATGGTTGCCTGCATGCGTTCTTCGGTGGCAGCCGTCATTTGCATTACCGCGTTGGCTGCTCGCTCGTGCAGTTCACGGATGATCTTGGCGGCGGATGGTAAGCGAGTGGATTGAAAACCCACAAAGCATGCGATCGCAGCGCGATCTACCATTCCTTCACTACGAAGCCGTCTGATAGCAGTGGCTCCCATTTCGTCGATCGGGCTCAAGACCTTGATCTCGACCAGTGGATCATTCGCTCCATCACGTTTTAGAGAATAGAGATCGGTCTCAGCACACACCGAAGTAGGATTCAGTTCCGTGTAGCATTGTCGCCAGCGATCGTAGACCCAGAGTAAGCCCTTCTCGTTAACGAAATTTCGTTGATAGAAAGCGGCAACGTAGTGGTGTTTGCGAGGACCGCCCATGTGCAATCACCTCCGAGTCCGTTGAGCCCGCGTCAAGGAAGAATTGCCCAAAGCCGACCCTTTGTTTTGGGCTCCGCTCTGACTTTTGGCGGCGACGAAGCGTGCGTGCGAATCTACCACAGTCTTCTCGACAGGCGGGTCGTCGCTTGTTCCGGCGCGCTTCGGGGCGGCAAGATTCGAGCAGGGCAGGAGTTCACCTCGGTTGCTCAATGGTTTGGCATTGAAAGCAGCTCCGGTGCAAGCTCCTTCGTAACCTCTGAGGGCAAGAGAGATCTATCGCGGGAGTTGATCAGATCGTTCCGCAATCGTCTCGGACTGCCTCGAACGTTTCAAGGCTTCAGCTGAACGAGAGGGATCGCGATCAACGGGTCCCGCAATCCGTTCGTGTTTGCAGGAACTCGCCCGTTCAGCATGGCGATCTCGTCGCAATCCGTCAGCCGCGGACAGTGGATGCAGTCCTTGTAGATCTTATCGGGCAGCATGTCGCGGCGGGCCACTTCAAAACCCAGGTGGCCGAAAAAAGCGGGGATCCTGGTAAAGAGGCAAACACATGTGACCGCATGGCGTCGCGATTCTTCCATAAGAGCTTCCACCAAAGCCCTGCCGACGCCGCGTCCCTTGCTTTCTGGTAGTACAGCGATGGAACGGATTTCGGCCAGATGCGATCCGTATAGATGTAGAGCTCCACACCCGAGGATGCGTCCGTCGCCCTCGGCGACGATAAAATCTCGCACATTTTCGGAAAGCTCGGGAATGCTACGAGGAAGCAATGTTCCCTCGCGAGCGTAGGGTTCGATGATTGCGGAGATATGTTCCACATCCGGGAGCACGGCGACACGCGTTCGTAAGCTCATCGTAAAGAGTAAGAATGCACCAGAACCGACAACTCTGCGACGTATTCTTTCGTCGCGTTCATTCGTGGGCGCTCATCAATTTGACTTTTTGACGACGCTAAGTATGATGATTGAGAAAGGCCAAGGAGTTCGGCCTTAACCGCTGTCCCTCTTAAGCCGGGACAGATGATGACTCCTGACAAGGGATTTCTTGTCGCGGAGTCATGTCCCCGGCGACGATCCCTAAACGAGAATTATCGATCGAGCTTTTGTCGCGCTCGACACGGTGGGACCAACAGGCGCCGCTGTCGGGCCCAACTAATCCCAACTGGCACGCCATGGGCGAAGGAACATGACCTTCCAGAGCATCCTCCAAGAATTGCCGGAGCCTGAACCTCAAGAGACGCGCGAACCCCCTTCCTATTTTGTTGATCTAAACCTGGGTCAGATCGTTGACTTGATCACCGCGGAATTCAAAGACTACGCGCTGAAACCCTTCTATTACACGAGACTGACGGATCTCGACGCGATTCGGTATCGCCAAGAAGTCGTGAAGGACCTGGGCGATGGAACGGCAATGCAAGCGGTTAGGACGTTCTCCGAAAAAATGCGGGTGATGCGTGCCTATCTCGATCAGGCAAAACAGTTCCACTATTATCCGCACACCGTAACCCGCCGATTCTTGGCTGCTGTAGACACCTATTCTGATGCGGTCGAATCCTTGGCCCGCAATCTGTCGGCCTCCAACGCCCAGTCGCGCGGCCTTTGTGCCCTGCGGGAATATCTAGCCCAGTATATCGCCACTGAATCTTTCCGGAGCCTGGTAGCTGAGACCGGGAAGCTCAAAACCGACCTGTCGGCCATTACGTATTCTCTCTTGATGGACGAGGGGAGTATTACGGTTTGGAATTTCAACGGAGAGCCCGACTACAGCGTCGCAGTCGAGGAAACATTCGCAAGGTTTCGACGGGGTCCAGTCGGAGATCACTGGGCGGAGGTGCCGAAATGGTCGGGCATGAACCACATCGAAGCACAAATACAGGATCGCGTGGCCCTGTTGCATCCAGAGACATTTCGCTCACTCCAGGCTTATCGCACGGGTCACGCGGACTATCTGGACAAGAAGATTGAGAGGTTCGACCGTGAGGTTCAATTCTATGTCGCCTATCTGAGCTACGTAGCGAACTTTCGAGCCGCGGGCCTCAATTTTTGTCAACCGATCCTGTCGCGTACGTCTAAGGCGGTCCTTGCCAAGAACACATTCGACCTTGCTCTTGCAGCCAAGCTGATCCACGACAAGAAATCCGTCATCCCGAACGACTTCTTTCTGTCTGATTCGGAACGCATTCTGGTTGTGTCCGGACCCAATCAGGGAGGCAAGACCACATTCGCGCGCACTTTCGGGCAGCTTCACTATCTGGCGAGTCTGGGCTGCCCAGTTCCTGGCAAAGAAGCCAAGCTATACCTCTTCGACCAGCTCTTCACTCACTTTGAACGAGCCGAGGACCCGACGAACCTCCGCGGAAAGCTGCAGGATGACCTTGTTCGGATTCGCCAAATACTGGATCGGGCAACGCCGGATAGCATCATCATCATGAACGAGATCTTCTCCTCAACGACCGTCAAGGACGCAATTTACTTGAGCAAGAAAATCATTGGGCGGATGTCCGACCTGGATTTAGTCGGTGTCTGTGTCACGTTCCTGGATGAATTGGCATCATTGAACGAGAAGACCGTCAGCATGGTGAGTACGGTTGATCCAAACAATCCGGCAGTACGGACCTTCAAGGTGGAGCGAAAGCCTCCGGACGGCCTAGCTTATGCGTTAGCAATCGCTGAAAAGTATCACGTAACCTACAACTGGATACGCGAAAGGCTAAAAGGATGAAGGCCCTGCTGATGCACCAGGATCGGGATTTCGATCTGAACCAGCCATCGCTGTGGAATGACGGAGACCTGACGCAAGACCTCGATTTGGAAACGCTCTTTCGCGGAATGGCTGGCGACGACAAATTCCTGTTCGAAGTGTCCCGGAAAGCGTTGCTTTGCGGAATCAACAACGATATCGATACCATCCTATATCGGCAGGACGCCCTCAAAGACTGTTTGCAGAACCAAACGGTTATCCGCGACCTGTACGCTCTTGTCATCGAGACCATCGACCAAACCAGAAAGCAGACATGGGGCATCACGAGCCACTATCCTTCTTCGATGTTGTATAGCGCCACAGATCTGCTCGCGATGCTCGTCGTGAGGCTCCGAAAACTGAGGGATACCGCTCTGGCATCCGCTGAGCGATTCAACTCAGAAGCCTTCCGGAAACTCTTCGCGACGCTGAGGACGGAACTGGATGACGAGTACTTAACTACGATCGAGGACGACCTAACCATTTCCAAGTTTCGCAGCGGCGTGCTGATGAGCGCGCAATTGGGTGAGTGTAACGAGAGTGCGGATCTGGTTCTCCGAAAACCAGCCGACCGGAAGAAGCAGAAATGGTTTGAGAGATTGTTCCGAAAACGACTGCCTGGTTACACCTTCCATCTCGCTGAACGGGACGAGGCTGGAGCGAGAATCTTCGGGGAAATAAGACATCGAGCAATCGGTCGCGTCGCGGTCGCACTTGCGCAATCCGCCGATCACGTCCTGAGTTTTTTCCATATGCTACGCGCCGAGCTCGCTTTTTACGTAGCTTGCAGCAACCTGCACGCGAAACTTGTTTCAAAGGGTGAACCAACTTGCTTCCCGGTTCCTACGCCCGCGGGAGAGCGGCGCCATCACTTTCGCAATCTCTACGACGTCTGTCTGTCGCTTCGACTGGATGGCAGAATCGTATCGAATACGATCGATGGTGATGGAAAGAATCTCGTTGTCATCACGGGTGCCAACCAGGGAGGGAAATCCAGCTTTCTGCGCAGTGTCGGTCTCGCCCAACTCATGATGCAATCCGGCATGTTTGTGGGAGCGCAGGTCTTCGAAGGTGACGTCTGTTCGGCGTTGCTCACCCATTACAAACGGGAAGAGGATCCGACGATGCAGAGCGGAAAATTCGACGAAGAGCTCTCCCGAATGAACCGGATTGTCGAGCATATTTGTCCTAATGCGACCGTTTTATTCAATGAGTCGTTCGCGGCAACCAACGAGCGGGAAGGTTCAGAGATTGCCAGGCAGATCGTAACCGCATTGCTAGAAAAGCGCGTTCGAGTATTCTATGTCACCCACCTGTACGAGTTTGCAAGGGGTTTCTTTGCGAGGAAACGAGAAGATGCGCTTTTCTTGCGGGCTGAACGTCAATCCGATGGGAGTAGAACCTTTCAACTCAGCGTGGCCGAGCCTCTCGAAACCAGCTACGGCGAGGACCTGTACCGTGAGGTATTTGAGGAGAGTGAACAGAATCTCATTCAGCAGCCGAATAGCATCATCCCAGCCACGGCGGACTAGGACGCGCGCCCTTCGGTGAATTTACTCACGCGTTCACGAAGAGCCTGCAACCGAAGATGCAGGGCGTTGGACTTTTGAGGGATGCCGAGTTTGTCGGTTAGTGCGTGGTCCACACGATGGGTAGTTAGTATCTCCAGCGAACGTACTTCTTGTTCCAAGGAAGCAACCAAATCCACCAGTTCGACCAAAATCTGCTTCAGCTCTGAATTCGCCATGTGTCCCCAAAATTGATTTTAGCCGACGACCGCCGTGAGAAGAGCTTCCGTTGTCCGGACAGTAAAGCCGGTTACGAGTCGTTCTCTACGACAGGCAAACTTCCTCTACGCAAGAGATTCCAATGATTTCTTCTTTTGCTGTTATTGAGATACCGCTCCACGAACGTGTTTCGATCGATCCACAAATCCGCTCGACGTAGCCCGAGCTGCCGACGTTTCGACGGCCCGGGATTGAAAGCCCAGAGCAGCGCACGAACCAGGAAATCCTCGCAAAAGTCGTGTGCTCGCGCCATCCCACGCACCGGCGATATTGTCACGTTGAACCCGTACATTTCGGCGATCGCCCTGAATTTCGCAACCCGATGGCCAAGAGGCATTACCACTCTTGCGTGAATCATCGTCGCGGCGATTTCGGGGTGTTCGATCAGATAGGCCGCAAGAAGGCTCATGGAAAGCTCCAGGTGCCGGCAGATCAAACGCGCTCGCGAGCAGTGTGCCTTCCCGGCGAGTAAGGGCTCGAAATGCTCATTCCAAAAGTGAAGATCGATGAGCGTGTCAGATGGATGAAGGCAGGCGCCGTCCGGAAGTGTCGTGCCGTTCCGAATCCGACCAACCGCAATTCGGAGAAGGCAACCAGGATTTGTAGAGAACTCATAGATCCCCAAGGCCCGGCGCAGAACTCTGTCCAAAAACACAATTGCGTTGCGAAGGAATACGTGGTCGTGAGCGTTTTGTCTGGCAGTGTCACGAAAGAAACTGTGCTCTGGGGAGTGTGCTGACGCGGAAACCCGGAAGCCGGTAGACATGTATCCTCCTTCTCGACGGTTGTCGAGAAGGAGTCATCAGTCCCAAGGGACTCTTCTGGCGGACTCCATCGCCGCGCAACGCTAAGCCGAACGAAACGGAATTACAAACGCCAAACAGTCAACCGCCGGACCGAACAGCCGCAAGCCTCATTTGATGAAGAGCATTTCACGGTACGTTGCGAGCGGCCAAAGCTCATGTGGAATGATCGTCTCGAGGTTGTCGCCCGCCTCACGCAGTGCCGACATAGCGCGAATCACCGCATCGCGAAAATGCTTCGCGTGCGCCTCCGAAGACCCGTTGTTCTCGTGATCGAGAGCCTTCTGCAGTTTCGCAATTTCTTGAATGAACTCATCCGTTAGCTTTGCCAATTTCTGTAAAAGCTTCTTGCCCGCCGGAAGTGTACCGCCTGCCGCTTTCACTGCCGAAAGGCTTTGCCCCAACTGATTCATATATTCCAGTGCAGCCGGCAGCAGGTACCGGTTCGCGATCAATGTCATCAACTGACCTTCGATGTTGATCGTCTTGTTGTATTGCTCGATCATAATTTCATAACGAGCATGCAGTTCGCGCGCGTTCAACACTTTGTATTTCTCAAAGAGCTTGACGACATCCTCCGACACGAGCTGCGGCAGGGCATCGACCGTATTTTTCAGGTTTAACAAACCACGCTTACGCGCTTCCTTCTCCCACTCTGGGGAGTAGTTGTTGCCGTTGAAGATGATCCGCTTGTTTTCTTTAATCAGCTTCGGAAGCAGATCGGCAGCAGCCTGCTCCACCTTCTTGCCGCCCTTAACGGCTTTCTCGAGTTCTGTCGCGATGTGGTCGAGCGACTCTGCGACCGCCACATTTAGAGCAATGTTCGGATAGGCAATGCTCTGGTTCGACGAGACGGCCCGGAATTCGAACTTATTGCCGGTAAAGGCAAACGGACTCGTGCGATTGCGGTCCCCGGCATCTCTCGGTAGTTTGGGCAACACCATGACTCCCGTGTCGAGGGTGCCTCCATGCTTTGTCGACGTCGCACCGCCCTTTTCGATCTGTTCAAAAATATCGGTCAGCATGTCACCGAGAAAGATCGAGAGGATGGCTGGCGGCGCTTCATTGGCACCTAGCCGGTGGTCATTTCCAGCACTGGCAATAGACGCACGGAGCAGCCCCTGCCATTTGTTCACAGCACGAATAACGGCCGCGCAGAAAACGAGGAACTGGATGTTGTCGTGCGCATTTGCTCCCGGACCGAGAAGATTGTTGCCGAGATTGTCGCTCATCGACCAGTTGAGATGTTTTCCTGATCCGTTGACTCCTGCGAATGGCTTCTCGTGCAGCAGGCATGCCATGCCGTACTTGGGCGCAGTACGGCGCATCGTTTCCATGGTCATCATCTGATGATCCGTGGCCAGATTCGCATTCTCGAAAACCGGCGCAATCTCGTATTGGCTCGGAGCGACTTCGTTATGCCGCGTCTTCACCGGAACGCCAAGTCTATAGAGTTCGGACTCGACATCCGCCATGAAGGCTAGAACCCGATCTGCGATCGCGCCGAAGTATTGATCCTCGAGTTCCTGACCTTTCGGAGGTTTTGCTCCAAACAACGTGCGGCCGGCATTGATCAGATCGGGACGCGAGAGATAGAAATACTGATCGATGAGAAAGTATTCCTGCTCAGGGCCGCAGGTCGCAACGACTCGTTCTGCCTTGGACCCAAACAATTTCAGTATGCGGACAGCCTGCCTGGAGAGAGCCTCCATTGATCGAAGAAGCGGTGTCTTCTTGTCGAGGGTCTCACCGGTCCAACTTACAAAGGCGGTGGGGATCACGAGCGTGACTGCACCGCCACTATGAAGCAGCCACGGCGGGCTCGTAGGGTCCCAGGCCGTGTACCCTCGGGCCTCGAACGTCGACCGCATACCCCCCGAAGGAAAGCTGGAGGCATCGGGCTCGCCTTTGATGAGTTCTTTTCCAGAGAACTCAGTGACCGCCTTGCCTTCGCCATTCGGCGACAAAAACGAATCGTGTTTTTCGGCGGTAATTCCCGTCAGCGGCTGAAACCAGTGCGTGTAGTGCGTGGCGCCCTGTTCGACCGCCCAGTCCTTGATCGCTTTGGCAACGGCATCGGCCACAGAAATATCAAGTGGCTCGCCGTGGGTAGCGGTACGCCGCAGCGTTTTGTACACGTCATCGGGCAGACGCTTCTTCTGTTCTTCATCATTGAATACCAGGCTCCCAAATGTCACCGAAACATGTGACCCATTGGACTTTTTCGCTTGTGCCAACGGCCAGTCGCGAATCGCGCCAATCGCTTCGTCAAAACTCGTGGATTTCATCGTGGTCTCCCCTTGATTGAAGACATTCCAATATGGACACTCGTTTTGCAACACGTTCGCCGCTCGACACTGAAGAGGGTCCCCAGCTAACAGGGACGCTCAACCGTCAAATCACTGCGAACAAGCACAAATTGATAAGAGTGAGAGAGGCGGACTCCACCGCGGAAGGGCGTCAGTATACTTTAGCTCGTTCGATTTTCAAGCTTCTTCGAGCCTTCTGGGCGATCCAAATAGCGAATGAGAATCATTCATTGGACGATCACCGCGCTTGCCCCCCTCTGTACTCCTATCCGCTCTACAATCAGAACCGTGTCACGAATTAGCGTTTGAACTGGTCTTCAGATCGGGCGCGCTCGGTTCCTACGATGGCGGGTGAAGCGCAAGAGTTGAACGACGACACCCTGGCAAACATAAGCACCCGCGATGGCAAGCAGAGCAATCCGGGAGAAGTACACAACCGCAGCAAGCAGGACCATCACCAGAATGACGGTCAGCGACGGCCGGCGTCGCATCCATCGAATGTCCTTGAAACTGTAATAACGGACGGAACTCAACATCAGCAGAGCCAAGGCCGCTAGCAACGAAAGCAAGAGCCACGAGAGACGCACATCTCGGAGTGGAGGGCCAACGTAGTGGACGAGCGCCGCGATTAAGAGTGCGCCGGCGGGCGTTGGCAGACCCACGAAGAAGCGATTGTCGCTAGGCTTCGCCACCTGAAGATTGAACCGCGCGAGACGCCAGGCGCAGCACACAATATAAAACAAACCTATGATCCAACCGACTTCGAGCAGCGAACCCGTGTCTTGCAATGTCGAGACGGTCATTGGTTTGAAGCCCCAGACGTAGGCCAGAAAGATGGGGGCTAGACCGAACGTGACGATGTCGGCGAGCGAATCGAATTCCTTTCCGAAGGCACTACTCGTTTCGGTGGCGCGGGCTAACGCACCGTCCAATGCGTCAAATACCCAGGCGATCCAAATCGCACGCGACGCAGCGTCATAGTCGAGGCCATTTCGATCGACGACGACTCGAATTACGTAGCAGCCGCACATCAGATTGGCAACGGTGAAGATGCTGGGAAGCAAGTGGATTCCGCGCCTGAGTCGCCGCTTGGAGGAGGGTAGAGCGTCCGATGGCAAGATCGGGCTAGCGGTTTCGAAATCGAGTTCCTTAGCAGCCATAAATACCTACCGGGAGACTTTGAGGAGTTGCCGGAGAACGATTAAGAACAAACTTCGGAGGGCGCGTCTGGAGGTTGTGATCGGGATTCACCGCAGTTCCTCCTGTTCAACTCTCGCGAGATTGAATCTTCGCGAACGTTCAAGGAGGAGTTATCAGCCGTCTGGTGGAGCCGGCAATTTGCCCGCGAATCGCGGGGAGGCAAACTCCTTTGCCGCTATCCATTGAACCACACGCGCTAACAGGCAACAAGCCGCATCCGCGCCCTAGCGATCGGCAAAACAGGCGCCGTAGCAACCGAAAAGCTGCGTCACGATGTTCGCCCTTGACGCTGCCACTCGCGTGGAGCTCTGAGGGCAGCTCTTGTTACGCGCCCTGTAAGGGACGCCCTAAAATCGTCCCAGGCGGATGAGTGTGTCTTGGCTGATTTCATTGGTCTCGTCGGAACCGACACTAAGAACCGTCACTCGCTGGCCATCCGATAGACACTGAAGTGAAATTTCGGAGCCGTCGGCGAAACGCACGGCGTCGCGATGCCTATTTTCCGCCATATCAAACTGCGTGAAAGTGACGCGCTCGACTGGACCGACGCACAACGAATGCTGAATGTCAGACGGGATGTCACGCAGGAGCAGTTGGGCACCAGGCGGAATGCAAACGGCAGGAACAGAGTGAGGTTTCGGGGACCGGAATAGACCTTTCAATTCTTCCCACAGCGGCCAACCTGTTGTCTCTCTCGGGTGAGGTGCGATTTCGGCTGGCGAAGTCATTCCTTTTGAGCCCATAGGGAATCCATAAACGACTAGCTCCTCCCCATCTCTCGCAAGACGATTCGGCACTCCCATAAGCGAATAGTCACACATTTGCTCCTCCTCCTTTCAAAATGCAAGAGCCGTCATCAAAGATGTCAGGGATCGTGGCACCGGGATGACAGGCCTCCGTGACAATAATCCCTGTCAGGAGTCATCATCTGTCCCGGGCGAAAGAAGGGGCAGCGGTTAAGGCCGCACTCCTTGGCCTAATGCACGCAATATACTTCGAAGCGCGGGAAAGTCAATCTGAATCTAAGGTGCGTCGCACCGACGAATGGCTTCAAACTCCGGAGATGCGGGATCCGGAAATATGGTCTTCGGCCGACGACGGACTGTCGAGGATGTTAACGGGTGCGCTTCGGCAGGGGGCCGGCAACGACGCCTTTGAGTCCGAGATTTCTTGGTCGCAAAGGCGGTTGACTGGTATTCTCTTCAAGGTTTTATCGATACTCATTTCGCGAAGGCCAAGGAGTTCGGCCTTAACCGCTGCCCCTTCTTTCGCCTGGGACAGATGATGACTCCTGACAAGGGATCCTTGTCGCGGAGTCATGTCTGCGACAGCGATTCCCACGAACATACGTAGGCTGGTACTGCTCCGATCCTTGCGAGGGCGTGGGCTCGCGCACCTCGCTGAGAGAAACCGATATGAGACTGAACCGATTCAGCTCCAGGATTACACAGCCGAAGTCCCAAGGCGCTTCTCAGGCAATGTTATACGCCACGGGTTTGTCCGAAGCAGACATGGATAAGCCGCAGGTCGGCATCGCTAGCGTTTGGCTGGAGGGAAATCCCTGCAATATGCACCTTCTTAAGCTAGCCGATCGGGCCCGAGAGGGAGTGCGCGCGGCGGAACTCGTCGGCATGCGCTTCAATACGATCGGCGTCAGCGATGGAATCGCAATGGGTACCGAGGGTATGAGCTTTTCGCTGCAATCCCGGGATATCATCGCGGACTCAATCGAATCCGTGATGGTTGCCCAGTGGTATGACGCCAATATTTCGATTCCCGGCTGCGACAAGAACATGCCTGGTTGCCTCATGGCCATGGGAAGACTCAATCGTCCGGCGCTGATGGTGTACGGTGGAACGATCCACGCTGGCCAACTTAGAGACCAAAAGCTCGACATCGTTTCGGCGTTTCAGAGCTATGGTGAATTCCTCTCCGGGACAATCAGCGAAGAAGAAAGGCAATCCGTCGTACGGCACTCTTGTCCTGGAGCGGGTGCCTGCGGAGGGATGTACACAGCCAATACAATGGCTTCTGCCATTGAAGCGCTTGGCATGACGTTGCCGTACAGTTCGTCTACGCCAGCAGAAGACCCGCAAAAACTGGATGAGTGCTTCCGTGCCGGGTCCGCGATCAGGGTCCTTCTCGAGAAGGACATCAAGCCTCGTGACATCATGACGCGTTCTGCTTTCGAGAACGCAATGGTCGTCGTTTCCGTATTGGGCGGCTCGACGAACGCGGTTCTTCACTTAATTGCAATCGCACGCTCTGTCGGTGTTCCTCTGACCATCGACGATTTCCAAAGCGTGAGCAACCGCGCTCCATTGCTGGCTGACTTCAGGCCGAGCGGTCCTTACGTGATGGGGGACCTGCACAACGTGGGCGGGCTTCCAGCCATAATCAAAATGCTTCTCGAAGAAGGTCTGATGGATGGTGATTGCATAACGGTGACGGGAAAGACTGTCCGCGAGAATGTCGAGGCACTTCCGGGCTTGGCGCCGTCCCAGAAGATCGTGCGGCCGATGAAAAGGCCACTCAAGAGCACGGGCCATTTGCAAATCCTGAAGGGCAACCTGGCGCCCGAAGGAGCCGTAGCGAAGCTTACAGGAAAGGAAGGCGTGCGCTTTTCTGGGCCCGCCAAAGTATTCGATTCCGAGGAGGAGATGTTGTTGGCTCTGGAGAACAAGCGAATTGAAAAGGGCGACGTGATTGTCATTCGGTATGAGGGACCGAAAGGCGGGCCCGGGATGCCAGAAATGCTGACGCCAACCTCAGCGATTGTAGGCGCTGGCATGGGCAAAGACGTTGCCCTTATTACGGATGGGCGTTTTTCAGGTGGATCTCACGGTTTTCTCGTTGGCCACATCACTCCCGAAGCGCAGGAGGGAGGGCCGATCGCGCTCGTACTGGACGGTGATCGGATTACGATTGACGCCGAGCGAAATTCACTGCATTTGGAGGTCTCGGACGCCGAACTCGGCGCGCGCCGGTCGAAGTGGCAGATGCCTCCGTACAAGGCGAATCGGGGGACGCTTGCGAAATACATCCGGCTCGTCAAAAGTGCGAGCCTGGGCTGTGTCACGGACGAATAGACCAGAATGGTTCTCTTGCGGGATCGCCCTACAAAATAGTCAGGCGGTGGAGTTCGCCTCAATCGTCACCTCGCTGGTGACCGATAACTCCTGCGGGCAAGGCCCGGGCCGCGGAGTCTGTCTTTCGCGAGACCGAGCGCCGCTTTTCTAACTTTGAGAACGAGTGTGTCTTTATTCGGCGGTTCGGAAGTCATTCGAACACTGTTGGAGCCGGAGCGTTTAGAGTTCAATCCTAAAGTCAGCACGAAAGGGAAGAAAGAATGGGCGAAGCTCATCGCATTCGCATGTTGATTTCAGACGTAGACGGTACCTTACTTGATCCTGAATGCGAGCTTTCCCGCGAGAGCATCCGTGCGATTGCCCGTTATCGGCAAGCGGGCCTGAAGTTCTCTTTGTCGAGTGCTCGTCCCCCCTTCGGGATGCGCTGGCTCATTCGAGAGCTTGAAATTCAAAGCGTTTGTTCCGGCCTCAATGGGGCCGTCTTGTTCCGTCCCGGAGGGCGGATCGTAGCGGAGTGTTCCTTGGATCACCAGACAATTGAAGCGATGGTGGAGAAGATGACGGGACACGGGCTCGACGCTTGGTTCTACACGAGGAGCCAATGGTTCGTTCCGCGAATCGATGGGCCTCACGTGCAGCATAACGCCGACTCGCTTCGAACGGAGCCGCAGCTATATGCCCATTTACGCGATATCGCTGCGCCTATTCTCAAAGTCGTCGGGACGGGAGCCGATCTTCAGAGCGTGGAAGCGTGTGAGTCAGAGTTCGCGCAAGCGTTTGCAGGACGCGTCTCGGTCGTGCGATCCCAACCGCACTATCTCGACCTCACACATCCATCGGCTGACAAGGGGACGGCAGCGATTGTGATCGCAACCGCTGAGGGTATGGAAATGGAAGAAGTGGCAGTCGTCGGTGATTCTCCAGCCGACGTTCCCATGTTCCGGATTGCGGGCCTCAGTGTAGCGATGGGACAAGCCAGCGAGGGAGTCCGTCGGACCGCCGACGAAGTAACCGGGACGAGTCGGGAGAATGGCGTCGCTTTACTAATCGACCGTCTACTTAATGCAAAATCGGCTGCAGCGGGTTCAGGAGGAAGGGCAACTTGGAGTTGCTAGGGGTGTTCGTCCAACCACCTCAGGAAGCCGGGATGCAAGTTCAGAGAGCGCATTTCGTCTCTCGTAAACCAACCAGTAGCGTCGGTCTCTCTAACGCAGAATGCATCGAAGGGGCGCTCGACGTTCGCAGTCACGACATGAAATGTCCAGCCTCCGCCGCACTCTTGACCTTCGGTTTGCTCGACACGATAAAGAGGGAGTGGACCGATCTCCTCCTCAGCTTCTCTTCGTGCTGCCACTTCCGGGGATTCACCCTTTCGTATGGCTCCTCCGGGCATTCCCCACATTCCACCGTAGTCCACCAACTTCGCCCGCAGCTGCAATAAATAAACGGGCGTTTCACCATGTGGGGCATAACACAATAGCAGGCCCGCTCCGCCGTCTGCTCCCCAGTGAACGTGGTCTTCTCCGCAGACTATCCATCGCTCTGCATTCGATTTTTCGCTGCGATTCACTTCGTCCGATTCTCCATCGCGCAGGGGATTTTTTCAAGGTGATGACCCTCCCGCCGTAACAATTGACTCCCTGCCGGAATTTAGATAACCTTCCGGCCAAAAGGTGTTGGAGTTCCACCTTAACTGCCCCGCTCGGGGAAGATGACTCCTACAAGAGAGATGTCTCTTGCTGGGAGCAACTGCGGTCGCCCTTACCTCCCGGGCTGCCATCACAAGAGAGTCTCTGCTGTACAGCGCGAGTGCGACAACGTCGTGTCCGAGCGCCCAGGCGCGACGTTGTTCGCACGGATGAAGTGCAGGCTCGTCGGTAGCGGAGGGCGTAACGAATGAACGTGATTGAATTCATCGACCACCATCAACAACAGTATTTGGAGGAGTTGAAGGAATTTCTTCGGATTCCGAGTGTCAGCACGCGGAACGAGTACAAACCCGAGATCGAACGCGCAGCGCGCTGGCTTGCCGAGAAGCTTCGTAGCGCGGGGATGCAGGGTGTCGAAGTCATACCAACGGCGACCCATCCCCTTGTGTACGCGCAGACAAAACAAGTGCCCGGCAGAATGACGATTCTTGTTTATGGGCACTACGATGTGCAACCGGCCGAACCGCTTGAACTCTGGACGTCTCCTCCTTTTGATCCGACCGTGCGTGATGGCAATCTCTACGCCCGAGGTAGCGCTGACGATAAGGGACAGTTCCATGTTCACCTGAAGGCTCTCGAAGCCCTGCATGCGGCGGAGGGCGAGCTTCCGATCAATGTCAAGGTGATCATCGAAGGGGAAGAGGAGATCGGAAGCAAGAACCTATGGGCCTTCGTGGCGGATAATCGACACCGGCTAAAAGCCGATGCACTGGTGCTGTCCGACACGAGCATGCTGGCGCGCGGCGTTCCTTCGATCACATACGGTCTTCGAGGCTTGAATTATTATCAGGTGGAAGTGACCGGACCGGCCCAGGATCTGCATTCTGGCGTATTTGGTGGTGCCGTACCTAACCCAATTACGATATTGGCCGAAGCCATTTCGCAGCTTCATGAAAAGAATGGGCGCGTCGCGGTGCCGGGCTTCTACGAGGACGTGGCGAGGCTGTCCAGGTCGGAGCGAAAGGCGATCGAGGCACTCCCCTGGAAAGAGAAGGAGTTTCGCCGAATTGTCGGGGCTCCCGATCTGTGCGGAGAAAAGGGGTACTCCGTGCTTGAAAGAATCTGGTGCCGGCCGACGCTTGAGTTGAACGGCATTTGGGGCGGATATACGGGGCATGGCGAGAAGACGGTTATTCCTGCGAAGGCCTGGGCCAAGTTGTCCACGCGGCTCGTACCGAATCAGGATCCGGCTAGGATCGCCCGACTCGTAGAAGGCCGCGTGCGTCAGGCGCTACCCAAGACCGTGCATTGCAAATTTGATGTTCTAAGCACCGGGCAGCCCTGGCTTGCCGACTATAGCCAACCGATCTTCCGAAAGGCCATCGCCAGCCTCGAGAAGGGATTTGCGAAGAAGGCTGTATTCATTCGAGAAGGCGGCTCCACCCCCCTTTGTCGCCCGGATGCATTCTCTTTTGAAAATCCCTTGTGTGCTTCTCGGTTTTGGCCTCCCCGATGAGAACGCCCACGCGCCGAACGAGCATCTTTCGCTCGAAAACTATTTTGGCGGGCTACGGTCGGTCGCCCTCTTCTATAAGGACCTTGGGACCGATGGGGCGGAAAGCTGAAACGACGGCAACGGACTTGCGGGCTATTTCAACCTCTCGCGGATGTTAATCACGTCCAGACCGAGTGATTCGATCTGATCTCGGACTGCTTGATGGACTTCTTCACCGGGATTCCAGCCCAATTCCAGCATACGTTCAGGCCGATAGCTTTCAACCAGAACGAAAACAACCATGAGTTCGACACTGATCCGTTCACGAAGATCTGAGTTCTCCGATTTTGTTTGCAATAACCGCGAAAGTTCGGCCAGCGTCGTGCGTGCATGCGCGATTTTCTGCAGGAAGTATGCTTGGCTGTCTTCCAACTCGCGAGGCAGCATTGTCAGTCGCTTGTCCACAACCGCCGCTGGATTTTCTTGTACCGTCTTTTCAATCCGCGAAAGTATGTCCATGGCAAGCCATTCAACCGCGTCCAGTTTTCGCATGTACGCAGCGCTGGCAGGGTTCGCCGGGGGACGCTCCGCCGCCGTTGTTGGTGTTGGCCGTTTCAGCGTTCGGTGATTTGGTTGAGTCACCGAATTGTCCTTCTGCGGTCGGTTGAACGGAAATCATGCGTGTAACGCACTGTTTCAACCTCAGAAAGAGCGACCAGCCCCTTTGTAAGCATCCGATCGAGAAAGGGCAAGAAGGATCGGATCTTGTCCTCTTCATCGATGGCCACGATTGTTACCGGGTGATCGGCTGGAGCGAGATGAGTATGCCCGTCATTGACCTCCTCGTTTTCGCCGTAGCCCCTGACTCCGCGGTAGACTGTTACGCCGGCGATGTCACTGGCGTGCATACTTTCTAATACGGCCTCGAAAAGAGGAATCCCATCCCACTTTTCGCCTGCTCCAAGAAAAATTCTTAGGAGTTGAGCCTTTCCCTGTCTCTTCCTTGCGGATGGAGGCCATTCTTTCGAAAGCGCTAGGGGTACTGAAATACAGGTGTCTTGTACCTCGATCAGCCCGCTTCCCACCATTTGAAGCAGTTCGGGCATTACCTCGTCGACCTTATTCGTGGTAGCGACGAATTCAATCTGAATCGGGAGATTCTCCGTCAAGCGTTCAATATTGATGGTGTGCATGTGATGATCTGCGCCAAACCCTGCGATACCGCGGGTCACATTTGCCGTCGATATTCTCCGCCGGCCCAGGTATTCGAAAATGACCATAAAGGCGGCTTTCCCTCGATACTTATGATCTTCGCCAATGTGAATGGTAACCTTCTTGGCTTCTTCGGCCTCGAACATGGATTCTCCTTGTCTCTCAGAAATGCGGGTAGAAAACTTCCGGTTCCGGCCACGTATCCCACGCAATCAGGTCCCAGTAAGCTAGGGTGCGATGACAAATCCTCGGGGTGCATGCCGCGGCCGGAGGGCCCGGAGCGGAGTTGCTCACGATGAAACCTCCGTAGGCACAACCGTTCCACGCAAAACGTCTCCTCTTGCGCTTTTAGGGGATTACTGCCGGGGGACATGACTCCGCGACAAGAATCCCTTGTCAGGAGTCATCATCTGTCCCGGCTTCTGAGGGACAGCAGTTAAGGGCCGCACTCCTTGGCCTTTCCAAGGATCATACTTTCGACTCCGCAAATGTCAACCGAATCTGTCCACTTGAGTTCGAAGCGACCCGCGGCAGCCGTCTTGAGTGTTTTCGCGAGAAATCAATTGAGAAGAGCACCGCGCTTCGATGTCCTTGTTGAAAAGTGTGTCTTATGATTGAATGAAAAGCGGCAAAGGAGTTTGCCTCCCTGGCTCACGCGGGATAAAACGCCGCCTTCCTGGCGACTGATAACTCCTCCCAATTACTGGGCACCTTGAGTGGTGCGCGAGGACGGTGATGGGAGGAGCGATTACAAACCGCAGAACAACTCCAAGCCTTGGCGCAACTTTCACCGGACGAGTTCGCTACAGCCCAATCCCAGTCATTCCTGTCGTATTCATAACGGCAACGTCCCTTCGCGCGGCGTTTGGGCATCTTCTTCAACGCATTTTCCGAATTGCGTCCGCCGGGGCCATCTCATGAAGCAGACAATCGTCTTCAACCTAATACAGATTCTTTTTGTTCTCGCCTTTGCGCCACTCTATTCGGGAGTTTTGTCTCGGTTCAAAGAAATCGTGCAAAGCAAACGCGGTCCCAGCATATTCCAGCCATATCGCGATCTGTGGAAACTCTTTCACAAGGATCAGGTTCTTTCGACCGAAACCACCTGGATCTTCCGGATCACGCCGTATCTGGTTTTCATCACACCGATTTTTGTAACGATCCTGATTCCGGTGCTCACGGATTACCCCCTTGCCTTTGCGTTCATGGGCGACATGCTAGCCGGAGGGTTTTTTCTTGGCCTCGCTGGCTTCTTTGCTGCCTTAGCGGCTGTTGACACGGGGAATCCATACGGTCCAATGGGAGCCAGCCGGACTCGGATGGTTGGATTCTTGGCCGAACCCGTTTTTATGATCGTTTTCTTCACCGTATCTTTTGTCGCGCAGTCAACCATTCCATACATCGTTCAGCAAAAATGGATTGCAAGTCCGGCCGCTTTTTTTTCACCGGCGCATGCGTTGCTGCTGATTGCGTTCCTCATGTTGATCCTCGCGGAGGGCGGGCGAATCCCCGTCGACAATCCGACCGGTCACTTTGAATTGGCGATGATCGACGAATCCAAGGGACTCGAGTTCTCGGGCCGAGGGGCCGCCTTGATGAAATGGGGCGGGCAAATGAAATTTCTCGTTTTGGCGTGCATTTTCCTAAACGTACTTCTTGCTCCCTGGGGTTTGGCGGACGGGAAGGGAATTGCCCAAGTCATACTGGCGATTCCTCTCATTCTGATCAAGATTCTACTTTTCGCGATCGTCTTGGTGACCATTGAGACGTCGCTCGCGAAGCTTCGATTATTCCGAATCAGCGAATTCCTCGGAGCGGCCTTTATTGCATCCGTTACGGCCATGATCGTGAGCATCTTTTTCGCTTCGTAAAAAGAGGAGAGCGTATGCCCTCGCAGATGTCGGCACCGGAGGCCCTCAACACTCTCAGCGCCGGACTGATTCTGCTCCTGGCGTTCGCGATGGTCGCAACAAGGCAAGTGCAAGGCGTTGTACGTTTCTTCATTGCCCAGTCGCTTCTGTTGGCTGCGTCCTGCTTCTTGCTGGGATACGCTCTTCACTCGAGGGAACTTTATTATTTGGGCGCGATTACGGTCGTTGCGAAAGTTCTCGTGATTCCGTGGGTCCTCAGGCGCGATTTGGCTCGAGAACTCTACGTTCGGCGCGAAATTGAACAGGTATTCAACATTCCAGCCTCTCTTCTTCTGGCTCTCGTACTTGCGATTTTCGCGGTTCTTCTCGTTTATCCGATCACGGCGGTCGTGACCGATCCGGTCATTCGTATCAACCTCCCAATCGGGTTTGCGGGAGTCCTGATAGGTGCCTTCTCCTTGATGGCTCGGCGTGAGGCCGTCCCGCAGCTCATTGGCATTCTGGCAATGGAAAACGGGGCCTTCTTCGCGGGCATTGCCATCGCACCCGAGTTGCCTCTCATCGCGGAACTAACCGTGGCTTTCGACATCATTTTAATTGCCGTGATCGTCGGTTTGCTTGCGAAAGACATCAAAGAAACCATTGGAACCACTGAGGCAGGTGCCTTGCGGAAGCTGAAGGAGGAGCCTGTCTCATGGCGCTGATTGCTCTCGTGCTTCTTCCGCTAGTTGCCGCGCTGCTCTGCTGGATACCACTATGCCGGAAGGCCGCTTGGATCATTAGCGTTGCCTGCTTGTGCTTGGACTTCCTTCTGGCTCTTCTCGTCGCTGCGGAGGTGCTTTCGCGTTCGCGAGTGGTCGGAATCACCGGATGGCTCGAGGCCGATGCATTGTCCGCCCTGATGCTGATTGTCGTCAGTTTCGTTGCGTTGGGGGCTGTGTGTTTCGCGCGGGATTATATGCGACACAACCAGGAACAATCTCACCGGATATGGTGGTTTTACTGCAATATGAATTTATTTGCCTTCGCTCTGATTGTGACCCCGACCTTGACCGATCCCAATCTCGCTTGGGTTGGCGTCGAACTGATCACGCTTTTCGGGGTTTTGCTGGTTGCTTTCGAGAGGAGCGCCGGCGCACTCGAGGCGGCATGGAAATTCTCCGTTTTGACCATTATCGGAGCGCCCATCTCACTACTCGGTTTTCTGCTACTTTTCTGGGCCTATCACCTAGGCGGAATGCATGCGCCCGAAACCTGGGTGACTCTAGGCGCGAGCGCTGTCTCGATGCCACAGCCCGTTTTGCGGCTAGCGTTCTTGCTCGTCTTTGTGGGCTTTGGCGCGAAGACGGGACTGGCACCGATGCATACCTGGCTTCCCGACGCGCACAGCCAAGCCCCCTCTCCCGCCTGCGCGGTACTATCCGCAGTAAAGACTTCAGTGCCTCTTTATGTGATTTTGCGACTTCTATCCGTTCTGTTGAAATCGTCGTCGCCGGGCTTGGGTCGTTGGATGATCGTAATCGGGTTGCTGTCCGTGGCTGTTGCAGCGTTCTTGCTTCTGCAGGTCCACGACTACAAGCGGATGTTTGCGTACTCCACCGTCGAGCATATGGGCATCATCCTCACCGCAGCCGGCCTGGCGACACGTGCGTCTGATTTCGGAGCCGTTTCGCAAATACTGAACCACTCGATCACCAAGTCGTTGTGTTTTTATGTGGCGGGAACGGTGCTCGTCACGCTGGAAACACGGGAGATTAAGTCCATCCGTGGGCTCTTGCGAGTATCTCCCTTTATGGGAGGGGCCCTCTTGTTATGTGCTTTGGCAATCGCGGGAGCGCCCCCATTCCCGATTTTCTTGAGTGAGTATTCGATTCTCTCAGCCGGACTCCGAGGAGGGCACGGGCTAGCTATTGCTATTCTCGCCTCTTTGATCGTACTCGCCTTCATCGGCATCATGCTGCAGGTCAATCGCATGACCTTTGGGCGCCCGGAATTGCCTCTAGAGCATTTGGCGGTTGTTCCCACGAGCTGCCGTCTCGCCGTGATCGGTGCCGCTGTTCCGGTGGTGATCCTGGGGATTTACATCCCGGGCCCTTTGCATTCGCTTTTGCAGCTGGCAGCACAGCAACTCGGAGGTCGTTGATATGAGCGCACCCCCCTTGTCTACGTCTTCTCCCGAGAGTGTGAATTTGGAGAAGTTGATCGTTGGGTTGCAAGAACGCTTTCGCTGTGCAGTATCGATTGCCGACAATGGCGCGATCGCGTCGATCGCGTTCGACGACCTGCCGGCTTTACCAGATCTTTGCCGATTTCTCTTTTGGGACGCTGGCTGCAGCTTCGGGGGGCTTATTGTCGAGGAACGTACCCGCCATTGGGAGCTTCGATATGTTTTCTTGGCGTCATGCCGCGGTTGGATTGAAGTTGTCGTCAAATTACCTTTGTCGGTGACGTCGGTGCCTAGCGTCAGCGCAGCCGTTCATGGTGCGGATTGGCACGAGCGAGAGGCGGAAGATCTCTTCGGCCTTCAGTTCGAGAATCATCCTCGCCTCGGCGATTTTGTCCTGCATGATCAGTTCTGGGGTGAAGGCCTCGCACCGTTTCGGAGAAGGTTCGACATTAGCCAGGTCCACGTGAATGGCCAACACAACGTGGATTGGCGACCGCTACTGGTTGTTCGCGATCCCGGCGCATTCGCTATGCCCGTCGGACCCGTCTACGAGGGCGGGATCGGCGAATCCATTCACTTCATGCTGGAGACGGTTGGAGAAGACGTGTTGCGAGCGGTGCCTCGATTGTTCTTCAATTTTCGCGCCGTCGAGAAAATTGCCGAGGGCAAGACTGTAAGCGAGACGTTGTTGCTTGCCGAACGGTTTGCCGCGAAATCCTCATTCGCTCACTCTCTGGCGTTCTGCAGCGCTGTTGAAAGATTGTGTGCTGCCGATGTGCCCCTGCGTGCGAAACGACTTCGCATTGTTCTCTGTGAACTCGAACGTCTTCGGCATCATACGGGGGCCATTACCGGAATCTGTGAGTCGACCGCCCTCGCCGTCTCCGCGGCGCACGCGTCGATCATCGAAGAACGGCTTCTCCGGGCTTCCTGTCGCTTCGGCGCGCATCGCTATTTGTTTGGACTGAATACTCCGGGAGGCCTACATCGCGATTTCACGGATGAGGAGTGTCGCGATCTTCTTTCCGCGGTCGACGACGCGACCGAACAACTCGCGATATTGGAGGATCGACTTTCCTTTACGAGCAGCTTCCTCGATCGGCTTGAGGAAGCTGGCGTCGTGGATCCCGAAAGTGCGCGAGACTTGAACCTGCTTGGCCCGGTTGGGCGCGCGTCGGGCCGTGGCCATGACTTGCGAAAGGAGTGCCCCTACGGGGCCTACGAACAGTACTCGTTTGAAGTTCCTCGGGAAAACCAAGGGGATGGCTACGCGAGGATTCGCATTCTCTTTCAAGAAGCGTATCAATCCGCTCGCTTGATTCGCGGAGTGATTTCATCGATGCAGAGCGGGCCTATTTGCGGCGCTTGTATTCTGAGTGGGTCTGGCGCCGCGCTCGGATGGGCGGAAGCTCCGATAGGGGCGGCTCTCCACTGGTTGCGACTCGACGAGCAGGGGCTTGTAGAGCGGTATCGCGTGATCACACCGTCTTTCAACAACTGGATGGGCTTTCATGTGGCGGTCGAGGATTTTGCATTCCAGGATTTTCCGATCATTTTGGCAACCTTCGGACTATCGGCAACGGAGTGCGATCGCTAAGAGGAGCGCGGCATGAGTTTTTGGTTTTGGAGCGGCTTGCGCCGAGGAATTCAGACAACGCGTTATCCCAAATCCGTGGAAAGGGCGCCCGGAGTTTCACCAGGTCGACCCGTTCGCACCTCCTTCGCATTTCCGCAAGAAGCCGAACACGCAGCCGGCCAATGTCCGGTGGGAGCCATCGTCGCGCTGGGCACGCATGTCGATGTCGATTTAGGGCGCTGCATTCATTGTCAGCGCTGCCACTTTGACGCTGCCTACCCGCTCGAGTGGACGTATGACTATGAATGGGCTCACGAGGCAACCGGAAATCGCAGATTTGAAGTGCTGCCGAAAGCCTATCGCAACTCGGTTCACGTAATCGTCGTTGATGCAGGAGATTGCGGAGCGTGCCTTCATGAAGTAAAGCAATTAAATAACCCTCTCTATAACGTGCATCGCCTCGGAATTTTCTTTACGCCGACGCCGCGGGCGGCGGACGTTTTGCTCGTCGTAGGTCCGGTGAGCGAGAACATGCGCGTGCCGTTGCAGAAGACCTACGAGGCGATGCCCGATCCGAAGAGGATTCTGGCTGTCGGCGCGTGCGCGATTAACGGGGGGGTGTTCGGCCGCAGTGCTATGGCAGCTGGCGGAGTCAGTTCTGTATTGCCTGTCGATTTGGAGGTTCCCGGCGACCCTCCTCCTCCTCTGGCAATTCTCCATGGCTTGCTAGTTGTGACCGGAAAGAAGAGTGTGATGGGTGTGGCATCGTGAGGAGCAGATGGTGGTATTCGACCTAATCCGCGAATCGCTGATTTCGTTCTTCGTGCTTTGCGCCTCCGGCATCGTCCTGTCAGCCGCGACTCGCGGAAGAGGTCCGTTGCGAGTAATCTCCATCCTCAGCACTCTGTGTTCGATTTCGATGATGCTAGCGTCGGTGCTCGCTCTCGTTTCCGGCCAGACACCCGAAATTCGGTTGTGGACTCTGCAGGGGTTCGGCCCAATTTCCTTGCGTCTGGATATGTTATCTTCAATTTTCCTCTTCATTTCTGGTCTTGTTTATCTTCCTGCATCCCTATTCGCAAGCCGGCATCTCGGAACTCTGTACCACGGCCATTACCCCGCACGTCGATTCGGCGTCCTGCACTTTGCACTAATGGGATCGGTGGTTTTGATTCTGAGCGCGCACGACGCTTACTCGTTCCTCATCAGTTGGGAATGCATGTCGATTCTTTGCTACTTTCTCGTGAACTACGAACAAAACGAGACCACGGATGCACGCGCCGGCTACATTATGTTGGCGATGAGCGAGGCTGGCTTCCTTTGCATCGTGCTGGCGTTCTTGATTGCCGGACGCAACGCGTCCGATTTTTCGTTTCCCGCCCTCGCCGCCGAAGCGCCCCACCTCACAAACGCGGCCGTTTGGGGAGTATTCCTGCTCGGCTTTCTCGGATTCGGCGTTAAGGCAGGACTTGTTCCTGTCAACATTTGGCTGCCTCGTTGCTATACCTCTGCGCCGCCCGCTTTCATTCCTGTGTTTGCGGGTGTCACGCTGAATCTCGGTTTCTACGGAATTCTTCGCCTGAACGCGGAACTCGTGCCCAGCCATGGATGGGGACCCGGGCTGTTCGCCCTCATAACCGGGAGCGTCACGGCCATCGTGGGAATCTTATACGCCACCACCGAAGACGACATGAAGACAATGCTCGCACACAGTTCGATCGAGAATGCCGGAATCATCGTGGCGGGTATCGGTGCGGCGATGGTTTTTCGTGCCTCTGGATCTCTTGTACCTGCTGCGATTGCGCTGACAGCCGCTCTCTACCACACGGCCAACCACTCGGTTTACAAGACGCTCCTTTTCCAAGGCGCCGGGCAAATTGAAGCGGTAACAGGGACCCGTCAGATGGATCGTTTGGGAGGACTCGCTCGCTCTGCTCCTGGCCTCTCGGCAGTCTTTCTCGTCGCCTGTCTTTCCATTTCGGCGGTACCGCCCTTCAACGGATTCGTCAGCGAATGGCTGACGCTTCAATCGCTGCTGAGGAGTGCCGTCTTGACGTCATCTGGCGTGAAAATCGTGTTTGCTCTTTGCGGAGCAATTCTCGCGTTGACGGCTGCTCTGGCCGTAACATGCTTCGTCAAGACGTATGCGATGAGCTTCCTCGGGATCAAGCGCGGTGCCTGGAAGCCTCGCGAGGGAGGCCGGTTTGGGGGCGCTCATTTCTCATCGGCCTACCTCGCGGTCGCGTGTCTACTTCTCGGAATCTTGCCGACGTTCGTAGTTCCTGTGCTGAACCGCGCCGTCGAGCCAATGACAGGCGCAAGCGCGACGGCCACTCTGGTACCTCCATTCTTCACGGCTACGCCGTCGAATCAGCAATTGCCACCAGCGTTTCTCGGAGATTTCCATAATCTCGGTGCGCAAACAGGATCGAGACTTGTACCGGGTCGAGGGTTGGTCATCCTGGTGCGCGGTTCCGATCAGAATCCTGTCGTGTTTGCAATGTCTCCCTCTTATAGCATCGCGGCGCTCGCGATTCTCTTGGTCCTTACGTGGTTTATAATCACGCGAAGTACGCGGAAACGCAGACTGGTTCGCAATGAGTTGTGGGCCGGCGGAATTCCGCGGCTGCTGCCGGAAATGAGTTATACGGCCACGGGATTTTCGAATCCGGTGAGAGTGGTCTTTCAAGCAGTGTTCCGCCCAAACATCGTAGAGGACACGCGACAAACGGTGAGCGTTCACTTCCGAACCGCGATTCATCGTCGTCGCGACGAAACACATTTGATGGACCGCCTATTCTTTCATCCGGTGGGTGATTCCGTCGTTTGGTTTGCCAAGCTGCTCGCTGGAATGCACCACGGGCGTCTCAACGCGTACGTGTCGTACATACTGGGCTTCCTCCTTCTTATTCTTCTGCTCTACCGGTTGTCCTAGAGCGAACTTGAAGGTGCGGAGGTTCCATCGCAATTCGTTCTATCCCATAGCAAAGAAGCTTCTGTTCAATCCGAGCGTTGTGTTTTTGGATATCTGCGGTGCTGCACGATTGACAATGCCCGCAGGGCAAGTATCATAGAAGCAGGGCCAAGGAGTTCGGCCTTAACCGCTGTCCCTCTTAAGCCGGGACAGATGATGACTCCTGACAAGGGATTCTTGTCGCGGAGTCATGTCCCCGGCGACGATTCCCTTAGCAGAGCACGATTGAGGTTGGTATCCCGAGCGGCATAAGTCCGCAAAGGCGCTTGGTTCTGTGACATACAAGCCGCCAATGGGCGGTTTCCTGGAAGTTCGGCGAGGTGCGAGATGCACATAACCAACTCGCAGGGCGAATTCGAAAGCCGTTCCCACTGGTTCACCGAGAGTTCCCTCGCCGAAAGCCTTCGGTTCGAAGAATGCCTGATCTGTTCCAATCTCGTTCACTCCGAGCGGCAGGCGATTCACTCGTTCCTTTGGGAGGGCATGATGTCGCCTCGGGCGCGTGAGGCTTTCCTGAAGGGAGGAGGATTTTGCCCGCGGCACTTCTGGATCGCAAAACGCATCGAAGACGACACTTGGCCATCGGGCGGAGTGGGCGTCGCCATCCTTTGCGAGAATCTTGTCGCCAGCGCAATTGAAGAGTTGCCCCCCGAAGCGAACTTGAAGCGTGCGGCACCGAAGGGGCCGTTTCAACACAAAACAGCGGTCAACGTCCTTCCAACCGGTTCAGGATGCATTTTCTGCAAGAACTGGACCATGCGAGAAGAATCGCTTCTCGACCTTCTGGAGTTCTTGCGCCACAAACCGGAATGGTCTGAAAGGCTCGAACGATCGCCTCTGTGTGTCCATCACGCGCGCATGGCGCTTCAGATCTGGAGAGGACCGGAAGACAAACTGCAACTCCGCTCCATTCTGGGAGAACACCTTCATCAGCTGCGGGCTGACCTAAAAGAATTCATTCGGAAGCGCGATTGGAATCACCGCGAAGAACCACCCGGGCGAGAGAAAGGTGCGGTTCTTCGCGCCATCCAAGTCCTAGCGGGCTTGGCAAGGCAATTTCCCGCACAGAAGACCGGCGCGGAGGGAGGCGGAAACGATGGCACCCGAGAGCGTTGATGTCGAAATGGTTGTGCTGGCAGGAATCGCAAATGACCGTTATTCGCTTGAAAAGCTGCTCGATGAGGGGTTTCACCCTCAGTTGCTCCACTCCTCCACGGCCCGGCTCATTGCGGACGTGCTCGTCGAGCTACGAGAGCAGAGCCTGAGTGCAGTCGATCCGATTATTGTCAAAACCAAGCTTGAGGAGCGCGGGCAGTTTTCACCTCAAGTACAGGAATACCTAACCGCGATGAGTCACGTGCGCCTTCCGCAGCTCGATCAGTTGCTTTCCTACCTCGATCTCCTTAAGGACCGTCAAGCCCGACAGCGGTTGCTGAAGCTTGGCATGTCGGTCGAAGCGTACGCGAAAGAGCGACAGCCGGGGCAAGCCAGCTTGTCGGATTTTGCCGCGGGTGCCGTCCAGGAACTGCTTGATATACAGCGGCAACGGATGCGGAAACAGCTACGCCCGGTTGGCGACCAGATTCGGATGATTGTTGCGGAGTCCAAGCAACGACCCAAGGGTCAAAAGATTCTTCTCGGTTATTCCCTTGCTCCTTTCGACCGTTTGACGCGACTCCTCTCCGGGTTGCGACCGGGCTTCTATTATGGTTTGGCGGGCGCTCCACGCCGCGGAAAGACCAACTTCGGGCTTCATCTCGCGAGCCACATCGCCAGGAATCATCACATTCCGGTCCTGTTCTATTCCTGGGAGCAGACCCGTCGCGTATTGACTGCGCGATTGCTCGCAAAGGAGTCCGGAATCAACCCCACCACGATGCTCACGGAGGACGTAGAGGCTCTTACCGGGGGACTCGATCGTTTGGCGAAGGGATTGGGCGGGGTCCATCAGTACGGACGTGAACTCTTCGTGCTCGAAGGTTCGCGTAAGGACACCGTCGATCGAATTCGCGGGACAGCCTACAACGTGATGCACGACTTTCGTACCGAGTCGGTCGCGATTTTACTGGATTATCTCCAGAAGATTCCTCTGGCTCATCCGCCCGCCGACGCGCGCGCTCGCATCGACGAAATTTCGACAGGTCTCTCGGATTTGAGCCTTGAATTGAATTGCCCGGTCGTGGCGATCTCTTCGATCGACAAAGAGGGCTGCCGCCTCGATGAAGATCCAGGACCGGACGCTGACTTGGGCGAGCTTCTTACGAAGGCGCGGCCCACAATGCATCATTGCACTGGAAGTGGTGACATCGAATACGATCTCGATGTCGCGATGATTCTCTCGAAGGATTGGGCCGCGACGCTCGAATTCGCCGACCTGCTGCGAACCCGATTCGTAGGCGACGGGGCCAGCGTTCCACAGATAGACATTCTCAATCTCAACATCGACAAGAACCGAGACGCTCCGGACGAAGCAACGCAAGCTGTCCAATACGCTTTCTTTGTCCGGGAAAACAAGTTCGTGGAGTTGGATTTTCGGCCCGAAGGCGAATCGCGTGGCGATTTTCGCGGTTTTGCGCGTGCGCAAGAGATCTTCGACTTCCTGGCGTCGCGTGGAGACATCTCGGCGCCAACGGCCGTCAATTCGCGCTGAAGCGGACCGTGGGACGTTGCACCGTGACAAGCGTATGAGGAGCGCAGATGAAAATTGTCATTGTCTCTGACATACACGGGAATCTTGATGCGCTCTCGGCGCTTCCAGAGCAGTACGACGAATTGTGGGTTCTGGGCGACTTGGTCAACTACGGTCCGGAACCCAAAGAGGTTGTGGATTTCGTGATGGAGAAGGCCGACATCGTCGTCCGCGGCAATCACGATCAGTGCCTCGGCTACGGAGACGATCCTCGGTGCTCTGCCCAGTTCCGCGAAATGGCGGAAGCGACGAGACGCTTTTCCGAGAGCGTCGTGACTACCTCTCAAAAAGAGTACCTCCGATCATTACCTGAACGACTCGAGTTGACTCGGGCCCAAACTCGATTTTTCCTTTGCCACGCAACGCCCTCGGATCCCCTGTACGAGTATCGAAGAGCCGAGTCGGAGAAGTGGATTGATGAATGTGTGCAGCTTCGAGCCGACGTCATTCTCGTCGGCCATACGCACATGCCTTTCATTCGTTCATTCAATCGGCAGACTCTAGTAAACCCGGGAAGCCTTGGCCAGCCCAAGACGGGCAAGCCGGACGCGTGCTATGCCGTTTGGGAAAACGGCCAAGTCGGCTTGCGGAGCTACAAATATCCTGTCGGCGACACCGCCGCAAAGATCCGGGCGATGCCGATCGCTAAGGACATCCAGCAGAAACTGATCGCCGTGCTGGAATCCGGGGGGCTTCCCCCAGAATGAGGAACAAACGCGAATGTCGAAGATCGTAAGCTTGGACGCCTTAGAAATCCTGGATTCTCGCGGGAATCCGACGATTCAAGTCGTCCTGTCGCTGGAAAGCGGCGCCTCAGGTACTGCCAAGGTCCCCTCAGGAGCGTCGACGGGAAAGAACGAAGCAGTTGAACTCCGTGATGGAGACAAAAAGCGCTACGGCGGAAAGGGCGTGCGAAACGCCGTCGATAACGTTTTCAAGAGAATTCAACCGTCCATCGTCGGGATGGAGTCTTCCAGGCAACGGGAACTCGACGAAAAGCTGATAGCGCTGGACGGAACTCCGAACAAAGCAAATCTCGGCGCCAATGCGATTCTCGGCGTCTCGATCGCCGCCGCAAAGGCCACCGCCGCCGAACGAAAGGAGCCTCTGTATCGATATTTGGCGAAACGCGATACCTATGTCCTGCCGGTTCCGATGTTCAACGTGCTCAATGGCGGAAGGCACGCCGACAACAATGTGGACTTTCAGGAGTTCATGATTGCGCCCGTGGGCGCTTCCACTTTTGCGGAAGCCTTGCAGTCGGCTTCCGAGTCGTTTCATGCCTTAAAGGACATTCTGCACAAGAAAGGCTATGAAACGAGTGTCGGCGATGAAGGCGGATTTGCACCTCGGCTCAAATCGAATGAAGAAGCTATGGAGTTGCTTTCGACGGCGATCCACAAGGCAGGCTATCGTGCCGGGCCCGGTATCGCGATTAACCTGGATCCAGCAGCCAGCGAATTCTACGAGGATGGAAACTACGTGTTTCACAAGTCTGACAAATCCAAGAAATCGTCGGACGAAATGATCGGTTTGTGGGCGGACTGGTTGGAGCGCTACCCGGAAATCTATTCTCTCGAAGATGGCTTGGCCGAGGAAGACTGGGAGGGCTGGGCGAAACTCACCAAGCAGCTCGGACGAAAAGTGCAGCTTGTCGCCGACGACATCTATGTGACCAATCCTGAGATTTTCGCCAAGGGAATACGATCGGGAATTGGCAATTCCATTCTCATCAAACTGAATCAGATTGGAACCATATCAGAGACACTCCGCTGCATCGAGATGGCCGAAACGAACGGGTACACGGCGGTCATATCGCACCGATCGGGAGAGACGGATGACACCACGATCGCGGACTTCGCGGTTGCGACAGGCGCAGGGCAGATCAAGACCGGGTCCGTATGCAGGGGCGAACGAATCGCCAAGTACAACCGGCTTCTCGAAATCGAGCATGAGCTAGGAAACGCCGCAAAGTATGCAGGCAGGAGCGTGTATTCGCGGTGGAGGCACTCGGAAAACGGGTGACATGCCATGACAACGCGTGAATTCACTGCCGACGAAATCGAGGCTTTGGTGAAAGACCTGGAGTCTCTCCAGGGCGGCGCCCTATCGGCAGCCGCCCTGATTGGCTGCGGCGACCGTGCGATTCCTGCGCTGCGATCCTTCCTTCTCAGGGGGCGTCCTCGCGGCATCTATCAGCCCAGGCAACTTGCCGTCGAGACGCTTGCCCAATTGGGCGCCAAGGATGTGCTGCTGGAATACTTGGGAAGACCGATCGTGATCGACGATGCGGTTGTCCGGATGGGAGAAGACGCAGTTCGCAGCACTGCCGCCCGCGAGCTCGCTCGTTGGCAGACTGAAGATGTATTCGAGTGTCTCCAGCACGCTGGTCAGGAACACCTTCTTCCAGGTGTGGTGGAGGCGCTTGGCTCCTTTCGGCGAACTGAATCGATCCCTTACTTCCTGTGGGCATTGGGTGATGGGGTTTGCCGATCTTCCGCGGAGAACGCGCTCCGAGCCTTGGGAGATGCGGCGCGTCCGTCTCTCGTTGACGCGGCCATCGCTGCAGAACCCTCGGCCGAGGAGGAGAATGGGTCGAGCCTTCAGCGTCGTCGGTGGGTCCTGCGTATCCTGGCGGACCTGAAGGTGACGGAGAAAGACTGGGAAAGATTGCGGATTCTGCTTGATGAACATGACCCGGACATGGTAATCACGACGGCTCGCATTGCTCTGAGTGTCGCGCTAGAACCTGACAAGTGGCGGGCCGTGCATCGCCTGATCGAGATGCTTCCGCCGGCTGATTGGTTCCTGCGTACGGAGGCACGCGCCGCACTGGCTGAACACTTCGATATCGCGCAAGAACAAATCGAGGATGAAATTGAACGGAGAATGGAGGAAGACGGAACGAATCAGGCGTTAGATGTTGTGCTCCGCCTGCTTGTCAACCTGCGAAATCAGGCTGTAGAAGCGGGCCCTGCGCAGCGATAAAAGACAGGTGTTGGAGTTCCACCTCAACCGCCCCCTGCGGGGAAGATGACTCCTACGAGGAACCTTTTTCCTTGAGAGGAGCCGATCCATGAACCTGCACGATCGCGGTTGGGCCCAGCAGCACGAAAAGATCTCCGTGCCGATTCGCGTCACCGAACGCGTTTCCTCCAATAGCTTGCAGGCAACACCTCCCTACGCTGTGGAGTATGCCAACGGGAGTTTCGATGTTTATGGGAATGGCGAGCCTTCCTTCAAGATTCTGGCAGCCTCGCGCTCCGATGTTGTACGACTGTTCAATCTCGATCCCTATTCCCTTGCCATGGAGTTTCTCAGAGGGACATTTTCAGTCGAGGGTGACCTCGTTGCCGCGGTTCATTTCTATTACGCCCAACCACGTTCGCGAATTCGCGACGGCCTCCTTGCGGCTCTCGCAATGTTCGGAATTGGCCGAGTAGAATCGTGGTTCCAAACGAAGAAGCAAGCGACACAAAACATTCAATTTCACTACGACCAGTCCAATGAGTTCTACCAGTTATTCCTCGACTCGCGGATGGTCTACTCGTGCGCTTACTTTAAGGACCCGGATCAACCTCTCGAAGATGCCCAGCTCCGAAAGCTCGGGCACATCTGCCGCAAACTCGATCTGCGCCCCGGCGAGAAATTCCTCGACATAGGATGCGGCTGGGGAGGACTGATCACGCATGCCGCCGAGGACCACGGCACTCTGTCGACCGGCTGCACGCTCAGTACCGAACAATTCAACTTCGCCAGCCAGCTAGTCGCTGAGCGCGCTTTGAGCCAGCGGGTTCGAGTCGAAATCAGCGATTACCGGGACATGGAAGGTTCGTTCGATAAGATCGCCTCGGTGGGAATGTTTGAACACGTCGGCAGACGACGTCTCGGTACGTATTTTGAGAAATTGCATCGACTTCTGCGTGTAGGTGGTCTGGTCCTCAATCATGGGATCACCCGCCCTGAGCACGTGCACGACGGCCCAGAGACTCTGTTTGTCCGCCGGAAAGTTTTTCCGGGCGGAGAAATCCCGAAACTGTCCGATGTGATTCGTTTCGCAGAACGAGCCGGCTTCGAAGTATTGGACGTCGAGAATTTGCGGCCGCATTATGCCTTGACCTGTCGCGGTTGGGTCCGTCACTTGCAAGATAATGTCACGCAGTGTCTGCGACAGGTCGATCGATCCGTCTATCGCACGTGGCTCTTGGCTCTCGCCGCCTCTGCGGTTTGCTTCGAAGACGGACGCCTGAATGTCAACCAAGTGCTGCTTTACAAGCCAGGGCCCGGAGGCAGTCGCCCGTTTACGCGAGAATATATGTACGGCTGAGCTATGCCTCTCGTGCTTGCTCTTTGTTGAAAGGTCCGGAGTCAAAATGGCGGCTGCCATCTTAATTGTGGTGCTGCTCGGGTGGCTGGCGATTGATCAATTGCTGAGCAGCAAAGAGTCCTGAAGTTCTCAGGGCGGAGAAATGTCGTTTCAAAACGTTTCTCCCAAATGCTGTAGGGGCCGACTCTATGGATACCGAACAGAAAGCATCTAAAGTCGAACCCGTGGCCAATCCGGCGCCTTTTGGTGCAACGGAAGCGACGCATAGCCGGTTGGAGGATTACGAAGCAATCAAATTCGAACTCGCTGGGCTTATCCGCGAGGGCAGTTCCGCCGCCTGGAAGGCAGAACACGAAACACTGCAACGGGATTTCGAATCTCTGCTTCAGCGCCTTGCGGAAGATCGGTTCTATCTAACGTTCGCTGGCCAGTTCAGTCGTGGGAAATCCACGCTCCTCAACGCCATGGTGGGCATGGACCGACTACCGACAGGGGTTATACCCGTCACATCCGTAATTACTGCGGTCAGCTATAACCCGCGCGAGCGCGTCAGAATGCATTTCGAAAACAGCAATCTCACCCATGATGTTCCGCTTTCCGAGCTTCCCGAGTGGATTACCGAGCAAGGGAACCCCGGGAATCAGAGGAAAATCGACATGGCGGAAGTGCAACTTCCCGCCGAGCTCCTTCGGCGGGGAGCTTTCTTTGTGGACACGCCTGGACTGGGCTCCGCCGTGATTGAGAACAGCAAGACAACACACCGCTTTCTTTCCCACATCGACGCCTTGGTGTTGGTAACCAGCTTCGAGTTTCCGCTGTCGCAGGAGGAAATTCTCTTTCTCGGCAGGACGCGCGGATTGCACCGAAGAATTTTTATCGTGATCAATAAGCAGGACCTGTGCACGCCGCCACAACGCGAGCAAGTTCTCGATTTCATTCGCGTGCGTGTGGCCGAGGAAACGGGGGCAGACCAAGTTCCCATATTCCCCGTTTCCGCTTCCGAAGCGCTGGCCGGAAAGCTGGAACACGATTCGAAACGGCTCGAAAACAGCGGCGTCCCCATTTTCGAGCGGGCACTCGTGGACTATTTGCTGAAGGATCGATCTCGCGATTTTCTGACCGCCACATGCGATCGCATCGAGGCTCTTCTATCTGTTCACGATGTTCCAGGACTCAGCGACTTGGAAGCGCGCCTCCGGGAGATTCGACGTCGCGTATTCGATCAGGAGCAAGATGAACCGTCAGGAGGCAAGCAACGAAACGAGGTGCCGTCGACCGCCGCCGGCAAGACATTGAAGATTTCGTCGTGTTTCGTGTGCCAACGGATGGCGGACGCTACTTTCAAGTTCATGAGTCGTTTTCAATACGACTTGAGTCATAGTCGGGAGGAGCAGTTATTTCACGCATCACGGGCCGGGTTCTGCACGCTGCATAGCCGTGAATACGCCCGGCTTGCCTCGCCGCAAGGGATCGCATCCGGTTACCCCAACACCTTGTTGTTCGCCGCGGCACATTTGGAATCCTTGTTACACGAGGGACGATTGCGGGAGGATTGGAGAGACCAGTTTGACCGACTCCTTCCGAGTTTCGCCAAATGCCGTGCGTGCCAGGCAGCAGCCCAGGTCGAAGGAGAAACGATCAGCGACTTCGTTCAGGAAAATCAGAGAATTCGATTAGAGAGCGAAGCCGATCTTCCGTGTGTGTGTCTCAGGCATCTTAGAGCGATCGTCCAAAGAGCTCCGGACACGGAGTTGGCTAATCGTATGGTCGTCCAATCTGCAAGCGTCTTGAAGAGGACCGCTGAAAACATGGAACGAATGGCTCTGCGGCACGGTGGACACCACATGGAACTCATAACGGACGAGGAATATGCCTCCCCGGAGAAGGGTTTGAATCTCCTGGTAGGTCAGCCCAACGTTCGACCGGAGGGGGGCACGTAAGCTTCCTGACGAACACGAAGAGCGATTGACTTCGTCGTTCGAACGGAAAATAATGAAGTTGTTGCGGGTGTTGGAGTTCGCCCTAAACCGCCCCTAAAGGGGGCAGATGACTCCTACGAGGGATTTTTCCTTGCTAGGGAAGTTGTCTGCACCTGGTTTCCTTCCTCAGCACTGAAAATCCCTCGAAGAGAAATCGGCTCAGACGCGCTGTGTGTTTACGTGCGCGTAGGTGGGTACTCGAATGAACTCAGGAGAGCAGAAACTCCGCGAATCTTTGAATCCGTATCAGGCCAACCGCCTCCGCATTACGTGTCAATACATCGACAAGCTACTTGTCGAGACCGAAAGCGTTCTCAACACGACAACCTCGAAAGCTGCCTTTCCTCGGTATGCAGCCGACATTCTCCCCGCCCAACGCAGGACGATCGAGGACTACATCGCACGGGTGCGCGCACAGTTGGTGCGCATCCTGGAAGGGCAGAGCATTCCGCGAGGAAAGCCGTCCATCCCAGCCTCGCGAGCCATCCATGTGAACCTCGGTGCAATTGATATCGCCGCAGAAGAGCTCAAGCCGAAATATATGCGAGGTTACGGAGAAGTGCCAGCCAGCGTCGCGACCGAGTTGAACGGAATCGTTGGCGAACTCAGCAGTTTGATTCAGCGATTTGATCGCTATCTTTCGGAAGGCATTGGTGAGGATCTCCAGGCTCGAGTGACGAGACTTGAGCGGGCTGGTAACGATCTGGCGCTGCTCGAGAAGATCGAACAAACCGTTCGGGACAGAGGGCTTGTCGAATTCCGATCCGCAATCGCGTCGATTCTCGATCGTGCCGAGGACAAGAGCTTCGAGATTGCGGTCTTTGGGCGCGTGAGCGCCGGCAAGTCATCGCTTCTAAATTCAATTCTCGAAACGGATGCGCTGCCGGTAGGAGTGACCCCCATCACGGCTGTCCCCACACGAATCGTCCACGCCGAGAAGCCGTCGCTGACGGTGTGGTTTTCGGAGGCGCCACGACAGATGCTTGAGGCGTTGCGGTTGCGGGAATTCGCGACTGAACAGGAGAATCCTGGAAACACCAAACACGTGTCCCGCCTTGTGCTGGCGTTGCCGTCGATGAGATTGCGGGGTGGCGTGAGTTTCGTCGATACCCCTGGACTCGGCTCACTCGCGACGAGCGGAGCTTCAGAAACGCTCGCATACCTTCCCAAATGCGACCTCGGTGTGGTCCTGATTGATGCCGGTTCCACCCTGACGGCCGACGACCTGCAAACAATTCTGGCTCTACAGGAAGCCGCCATACCGGTCAACGTTCTGCTGAGCAAAGCCGATCTGATCGGGCCGGAAGATCGCGTGCGGATCGTCCAGTATGTGAAGGACCACATCGCCTCCGAATGCAGGGTGGATCTCCCCGTTCATCCCGTCAGTGTCTTGCCTTCGTGTCGCGACATGCTAAACGAATGGTTTGAAAACCAAATTATTCCGCTCTACGCGCGGTCACAGGAGTTACGCGCGGCGTCACTGCGAAGAAAGATCGGGACTCTACGCGATTCTGTGGCCGCTTCGCTGGAGGCTCGGCTAAGGCGCGGGGGCCAGTCCCCTTCGGGGTCAAAAGAGCATGCGGAAGAAGCGGAAAGTCTTCTGCGTAAGACGACGGGGCGCATTGAGGAAACACGGTCGACGTGCGCACGTTTGGTCATGACGGCGAGAACGCAGGCGGAACGCGGTGACAGTCCCGAGGTCATGGAAGAGGCTGCCAAGCGGCTCCTTCATTCGTGGGAAAAGAGTGATTATGGCGTAGTTGTGCCGGGACAGTTGATTCGCGACAGTATCAATCAGTTTGTTCAGACCCAAGCGCGAAAGCTACAAAACGACATTCAGGATCTCGCCAAGCACCTTGGTGGAGACCTTCGCGAATGCGCTTCGCGCCTTGGGCTTTCCGATGTTCCGGCCGAGGGCGAGTTTGAATCCTTGATTCGAGGAGCTCCTGTTTTTGAGTGCCCGTCCTTTCCCATCGTTCTCTCGCGGCCCAGAGTCGCCCTGTTGTTCGGAAAGCGAACAGCCGTTCGCCTGGTCGCCGGCCAAATCTCTCGCCAACTGAAGTCTCCTTTCTATGCAGCGCTGGAGACCTATTGGCGATTGGTCGGGGAGTGGTCGGAAATCGTCATCGCCCACCTAGAGCAAAAGTTCGAGACCTATGCAGAGAATTATCGAGCTCAGGCCGAGCAAACACTCGGAGGACGGGAAATGACGAAGGAGGAACTGGCAAACCTGGAGGAGAGTCTTGGGTCATTGAAACCCGATTTGGCTGCGGCCGGACTCGGTGCCGTCAACCCGGCCCGCACAATTCGCACGCCACAGGAGGAAGCAGTTTGAGCGTCTCGAAAGGAGCAGAAGCGGAAGGATTCCTATGACCAAATACCTGGTAGTGGCTCTCGGCGGAGCACTCGGATCGATGCTGCGCTTTTGGGCCGGTGGCTATGTCAGCACTCGTCTGGGTACACGTTTTCCATATGGCACGTTTGTGATCAACATCACGGCATCATTTTTGATTGGTTTCATCATGACCTTGCTTGCGGAACGAGCGCATTGGAGCCCGAATTGGAGGTACCTGATTCCGATTGGATTTCTCGGCGGTTATAGCACCTTCTCTTCCTTTGAATACGAAACGTTCCGGGTCTTCCAGGACGGCGAGCTTCTCATAGCAGGGATGAACATCGTCTTCAGCGTCGCCGTTGGGTTTTTCTCAGTGTGGCTCGGGGTCATAACCGGAAGGACGGTGGTATGAGACAAGAAGCGCATGGAGCTAAATTATCGATCACCAGTATCGCTACACGCAATGCTTGTCCCGTTTGCGTGGCGATGCGGGAATTCCAGGGTGATTTACTGAAACATCTGAAACCCGAAGAGTGTCAACGGTTTTGCAACACGCACGGATGGGTCGTCGCCAATTCGGCACCCGCGGAGTCCGTCATTACGATCTTCTTGCGAGCCATCGCCGACCCAGCCTGGCGACCCGCGTCGGCCGTTTCGGGCGAGTGCGATCTGTGCAAATACATGCACGTCGAAAAAGAAAGGAGACTCAGCGAGATCGCGGAGCAGTTACGTGAGCCGCGTCTTCGCGACTGGTTACACGACTATGGAATGTTGTGCTCGCGCCATGGTCGCGAGGTCATGGCCAAGCTGCCCGAAACTCTCCAAAAGAGCATTCAAGAACTCATTACCAGAAATAGCGGCGAGATCGTGGAGATTCTCGAGGAGTATCTGAGGCGCGTCAAACAGGGAAGCAACGTCGGCGGTGGCGTCCTAGGCCGCGCCGCTGAATTCCTGGTTGCCCAACGCGGAATCGAAAGCTAGGGAGGAAACAGAACTATGTTACAAACCGGACCTGCCAAGAAAGTGAGCATCTACGTCGGGGAGGACCACAAATACCACGGCCAATCCCTGTACTCGGCGATCCTGGATTTTCTTTTCTACCACGGGATATCCGGCGCCAGCGTGGTCCGAGGAATCGCGGGATTTGGAGCCGACCATCACCTTCACACCACTCGGATTGAAGTTCTGACGGCAGATCTCCCCATGAAGGTTGAATTCATCGAATCCGCGGAGAAGGTCGAGGAAGTCTTGCCGAAGCTCCGCGAACTCGCGGGCACGGGGCTGATCGAAATTCAGGACACGATGGTGGTCAAGGCGGCGGAAGTCGAGAAGAAAAAGGACGCTCAACCAGCGCTGCCGGCGTTGAAGAGCCAGGGCAAGGCGAAGCTTATGCGAATTTTCATCGGCGAGAATGATAAGTGGCGCGATCAGCCGTTGCACAAGGCGTTGATCGAGAGCATGCGTGCCAACGATATTGCGGGAGCAACAATCTATGAAGGGATTCTTGGTTATGGGGCAAACCGCCGCATTCACCGGGACTCCGCTCTCCATCTTTCGCACGACCGTCCTGTGATGCTTTCGGTTGTCGACACCGAGGAAAAACTTCAGGCGTATTTTCCTATCCTCGATCAGATGGTGCAGCAGGGCCTCGTGGTCCTTTCCAATGTGGACATCATCAAGTACACGCACAACTTCGCGACTGCGGAGCGCAGAAAGGAAGCACGGTCATGAAACTTGAGGGCAAAGCCAAAATGCTTCGCATTTATTTTGGCGAGAACGATAAATGGAAGGACAAACCGCTTTATCGGGCCATTGTCGAGAAATGCCGCGAACTGGACATCGCTGGCGCTACGGTTCTGCGCGGAATCGCCGGATACGGTGCGAGCAGTCTAATCCATCGCACGCACGTGCTGTCTTTTTCTCACGACGCCCCCGTGATGGTCAGCGTGGTCGACTCCGACGAAAAGATTCAGAAGTTGATTCCTTTCCTTGATGAGGCGGTCGACCAGGGGCTGATCGCGATGTCGGAAGTCGAAGTGATCAAGTACGTGCACCAGAATGGCGCACGTGCGGCCCGGTGAAAGAGCGTACTGAACCGTTGTAGGGTTCGCTAGGTTCGCATGCCACAGGTACAGGCATCCATCGAGAGGTTGGTGGGACGTGACGCCGAGTTGCGTAGGCTGCGCGCCGCCCTGCGCGAGCGGCAAAGCCAACTGCTGTGGGGTCCTCCCGACGCGGGAAAGACCGCTCTGATCAAGATGGCGCTCGCCGAGCTACCTGAAGCGGAGAGGCGAAAGTGCATTTGCTGGGCCGGTCCTGCCGTTCGGCGGGACCTTCTCGAACAGTTGATTCGCGGTTTGTACCTTGCAGGCGATTCTTTTGTACGCAAGAAGGTCCATGCGGATCGTTCTTCTGACGCGGGCTTGAGCCGGTGGATCCACGCGCAGTCCGCCCTTCGATTGCGCGGAATCATGCTCACGGCGACCGAGCAAGGAGAATACAGAGTGTTTGTCGATCATTTACCGCTCGTGTCGCACACGATCGGTCAGTTATTGAAAGAAATCATGTATCGGACGAAGACACCGGTCTACCTAACAGGGCACGGCTATACCCAAGCTGAGATCGGATCCGCATGGAGCCTCTACTGGACTGACATCTATCGCATCCGGCTCGGACCATTGTCCGAAGCGCATGCCCGAGAGCTTCTTGAAGACTGCATCCGAGCGTTCGGCCTCGAGTCGCTCGATCTCAGCGGCTTTCGCGACGAAGTGCTCCATTTGAGCGGGCATCTCCCGGGTTCCATCGTCAAGATGTGCGAGCTGGCGGCCAATCCGCGCTATCACTACGGCGACCAGGTGAAGATCCGACTCGTTCACGTGGATTACCTCTTTCAAGTCAGTCGATTTTCTTCTCTCGCGGGTCAGATGTCATGAGCGCGACACATGAAAGTCCCAAGATCGCGGTCCAGGACGTTTCCATGGAACCCAACCTCCTTCGTCTAGCAGACTTCGCGGATAAATTGGGCTCGGATCGAGTCCGCGAAGAGGCTACGGCTCTCGCGCAGCGGACCGCTGAGGGCCGTTTCTACGTGGCATGCGTCGGCCAATTCAAACGAGGGAAATCCACACTTTTGAATGCGCTGCTTGGCGACCGGATCCTTCCTACAGGCGTGTTGCCATTAACCACCGTGCCAACTGTCGTGCGATTTGGCAATTCAAGGCGAGCCCGAGTGCGTTTCGAGGCGGGAACGTGGACGGACATTCCCCCGGAAGATCTCGCGCGATACGTATCCGAAGAGCTGAATCCTGAAAACGAAAAGCAGGTCATTGGGGTCGAAGTGTTCTCCCCGAGCCGACTGTTGGCGCAAGGGATGTGCCTCGTAGATACGCCTGGACTTGGCTCGGTGTTCTCTGGAAATACGGCGGCTACGCGAGCGTTTATTCCTCACATTGATGCGGGGATCGTGGTTGTAGGTGCGGATCCTCCAATCGCTGGAGACGAGTTGGCTCTTGTTGAGGAGATCGCGAAACAGGTCGGAGAACTTCTCGTCGTCATAAACAAAGCAGACAGAACATCCGACGACGAGCGACGGATCGCCAAGGCTTTTACGGTGAAGATGCTGCAGAATCGGCTACGACGAAGCGTCGATTCCGTCTTTGAGGTAAGCGCTGAGGAGCATCTGCGGAACGAAGGACCGGAACGAGACTGGAGGCGGCTCGTTGGAGCCTTGCAAAGGCTTGTCGCCGAGTCTGGACGGGCGCTGGTACAGAGGAGTGCCGAGCGGGGTTTCAAAAGGCTCAGCGAAGAACTCCTCGCGATGATTGCCGAAGAGAGAGACGCGTTAATCCGACCCATCGAAGAGTCGGAATTGCGGATTCGGAGCCTGCGTCAAACGATCTCGGAGGCGGAACGCTCGCTTCGCGATGTCCGCTATCTCTTCATGGCGGAAGAACACCGTCTCTCCGATATGTTCCTCCTTCAGAGAAAGGCATTTCTCGCCGCAGCCACTCCAGAAGTGAAGGCGGAATTCGAAACCGAGTTGAAGATCCTGCCTCGCCACTATGGCCCGAGATTTCGTAGAAGCGCCTTATATCAGGCACAACTCATCGCCGAACGTCACGTTCGTCCCTGGCTCGAGACCGAGCAGGCTGCCGCGGAACAGGAATATCGGAAGGCAGCCTCTCGGTTTGTGGGTATCGGAAATGAATTCCTCCAGAAGCTCTCGGAATCAGGCGTGCGGGAATTGTCAAGAATGCCCAACGCTCTCGACAGCGACCAGGGCTTTGGCGCTCCCTCTCGGTTCACCTTTGAACAGCTGCTTCACGTGGCGCGGCCCGCTTCGCCTTTGCGCTATCTGGCGGATGTGCTGTTAGGAGTAGCGCAGGCGTATGGCGTCATTGAAAAAGATGGGTGGGCCTTTCTCGATTACTTATTGGAAATGAACAGCACCCGCGTCCAATCCGACGTCGTGAATCGTGTCCAGGAGAGCCGAGGGCATCTGGAGGCCGAGATCCGCAAACTGTTACACGAAGTTACTCGAATTGCGGAGCGCGCATTGGACCGGGCTCGCACCGCCAAGGCGGAAGGGGCGTCCGCCGTGGGAGCCGCACTCGGACGCTTGGAACAAATCGAAGGCCAGCTTCGCGGCTTGATCGAGTCGACCGAAGTAGGGACGTCCCTCACGTGAGGGACGTCGGATCGTTTTCGTTGGTGAATGCTCCAAGGAGAAAAGCCTTGATTCATCCGTGGCACGATTTGAATCCCGGAGAGAAGATTCCGGAGGAATTCGACAGCGTGGTCGAAATTCCGCTTGGATCCAACGTCAAGTACGAACTCGACAAGCCAAGCGGGTTGGTCAAAGTCGATCGCATTCTGTATTCAGCGGTCTATTACCCGGCGAACTGTGGTTTCATTCCTCAATCCCTCGCCGAAGATGGAGATCCTTTGGACGTTCTGGTGCTCTGCCAGGAATCGGTCGTGCCACTTTGCGTAATTCACGCGCGCGCCGTCGGCCTGATGACCATGGTCGATTCGGGAACCATGGATCACAAGATTGTTGCCGTGGCGACCCAGGATCCGGAGTTCAACAGGTATACCGAGGCGGAACAAATCCCGTCGCACTATTCGTGCATGCTGGAAAGATTCTTTCAGGACTACAAACAGCTTGAGCAGAAAGCAGTTGAGGTCGAAAAGATTAGTCCAGTGGCAACGGCCTATCCCATCATCCGGGCCGCTGTGGAACGATACAAAAAGAAGTATTCCCGCAGCCGCACCGCATAATCCACGGTCTCGGTCGTCGACTTGTATCGCGGGCCGGGTTTCAAACGAGTCCCGCATTCGAAAGGAGATTGATCCATGTCAAACATTGTTTCCGAAGTGGATTCCTCGGCTCCTCTCGCTTCTTCTTCGTCCTATACGTTCAGTTCGGAGTCGGTGTCGGAAGGCCATCCCGACAAAGTCTGTGACTACATTGCCGACTCAATTCTTGACGCCTATCTCGCCCAGGACCCGCATTCGCGTGTCGCGTGCGAAGTGCTCTGCAAGGAGGACTCCGTGGTCGTCGCTGGCGAGATTTCCTCGTCTGCCAAAGTCGATCACGAACCCATCACTCGCCAAGCAATCCGGGATATCGGATACACGGACCGTCATTCGGCCTTCAACTCCGAAACCGTGAAGATCCTTCAGATTGTCTCGAAGCAATCGTCCGACATCGCACTGGGAGTTAACAAGGATACGAATGCTGGGCGCGAACAAGGCGCCGGGGATCAGGGCATTATGTTCGGATTCGCGACTTTGGAAACACCTGAGCTGATGCCGCTGCCCATCGTTCTGGCTCATCGTCTGACCAAGGGTTTGGCGGAAGACCGGAAGTCCGGCAGCTACCCCTGGATTTATCCGGACGCCAAGTCGCAGGTCAGCGTTCTATACGAGGAGGATCAACCCGTACGGGTCGCAGATGTCCTGGTTTCCACACAGCACCGATCGGACGTCACGCGTCAACAGATTGCGGAATATGTGCGCAACCGGCTTGCGCCCCGTGTTTTGGGGGAGTGGTTCGACCCTGACATCCGTTTTGCCACCAACCCGACTGGCAATTTCGTCCACGGCGGACCCTCGGCAGATTGCGGTGTGACAGGACGAAAAATCATTGCCGACACCTACGGGGGCGCAGCACATCACGGAGGCGGTGCATTCAGCGGAAAGGACCCCTCAAAAGTGGACCGCAGCGCGGCGTATTTTTGCCGATTCGTAGCACGCGAGATTGTAAAGCACGAACTGGCCTCACGCGTGGAAATTCAGGTGGCCTATGCAATCGGTGTCGCCCGACCGATGTCCGTCAAGGTCGATACGTTTGGAACGGGGAATCCAGAGGACGTGGCAGAGTTCGTTCTCGGATTCGATTTCCGCCCTGCAGCGATTATCGAACGATTGCAGCTTCTTCGTCCCATCTATCGATTGACGACGAACTACGGACACTTCGGCAAGAAGGAATTGCCCTGGGAGCACTAAGGGCAACGCTCTTACCGCGCAGGGCCAGGTAATGTGCTGCCCTACGCTCCATGAATTTCGTGCGAACTGTTGAACCAGGCGACGACGAATCTCTGCGCCTTTTCGAGTTGATCCAAAGCTTCGTGCTCCACGCTGGGCACATACTCGGAAATCGCGTGGAACCAGACGGAGACATCCCCTCGGAGCACTCGGTCGCTGCGTTCCACAAAGGCAATGGGTCCTCGCGGATCAAACGTCTCAGTGGGAGAAAGCAAAAGTGCCGTGGGAAGGCCGAATTTAGCTGCTTCGGCCAGACTATGAGTGGAAAGCGTCGTACCGGTTCCGTCGTTCGGATCAGAGACTATTCCGGTGTGGAGGCGCCGATCGCGTTTCAGAATCAGTGCAACGCTCTGCGACGCGATCGCAATCGCCGGCAGGTAACGGCCAATCTCGAAACAAAGAGCTGCTTCTCGAACGTAGGAAAACAGATCCAGAGGCGCTTCTGCAGGCACCGTGATGTAGAGCGCCTTAGCTTGATTGAAACGCCGGTTGATGTCACTGATATGACCGCGGAGGAACGTCTCCCACCAATATTTTCCGGCCCCTTCTCGCGGCTGCAGAAGGCTTGCTTCGATCTTCTTTTCTGGATCATTCATAGAGTTCCATGTCCTCGGCGTTGCACTGTCCTTTCTGGATTACACGATGTGCAATCGCACCCCCACCAGCGACAGAACGAATCCCCCTACCACCAATCCCCCACACCATAACCAGTAGCTTCCGTGGACGACTCGAGCCAGCGCGATTCCAAGGACACCGAGAGATCCAAGCGAAGCAAGGACTGGGCTCCACCGAAATGTGGGAAGCAGCGCGCCCGTCAGGAGAGGGATAAGAGCGCCGAAGAAACTGGCCACGCTCGATAGCACCGCGGTTACGAGCGCCTCCATTTGTACCGATCGCCCTAAGCGAGTCGAAGCGAGCCGTCCATGAGACATCAGGTTGAGCTGTCGTTCCGCGTGAACGAGTTCTCCACGAAGTTGCGTGTAGTGCGCTACGTAAAACACGAAGGCGCTTGAGACAAAAGCAGCCACCGCGATCCGTATTCCCCGGTCGATCGGCATTTCATGGCTCGGTCCCGTCAATTGTCCCGCCGCCAACGTAAGTGCGGTCAAGATGCCGTCGGCCAATCCAAGGACGACCGGGAGCAATGTCCGGTTTCGAAGGAACGCGACAGGGTTCTTCATCGTTTTCGCGACACCATTTCGATGATTTTTTCTCCTGCCACGATTTGATCGATGCTATGGACCACTGCTCCTGTCGATTCAATCGCTTTCACCAGTGCGTCGTAATCCAGCCCCTCTCCTTCGATCGTGACGTTCGTGCCGACCGTTTCAATATCGATCTCGGTTACGGTGAGGTTGAGTCCCTGAACTCCGGGAACCGCTTCGATCGCGTTCGTGATTTCGATCAGCGTTGGGCGAGAGACCGCTTTATCCACATCCAGAACAATGCGACGAATGTTCATGAGTACCTCCATTCGGAATTCGAGGAACCGTGATTCGTAGTCTTCTGCATTGCGGTCGGGCTTGGCTCTGGGATGCTGTTCGTGTACAGCCGGGCTTGCATCAAAATGGAATTCGCCCATTCGATCCAATTCAGCGCTGTCGATTCGAACTGTGGGCTGGCAGGCCAGGAAAATTGAAGACTTCGTCCTTGTTGCTCAACGTCAATTGCGATACGGGCATGCCGGAGAATGCTTCGATCGATCCAAGCCACGCGATTTACTGCGTGGAGGGAAAGGCACGTTGCTTCGACACCGCTAGCCGAGGGATAGTCATCGTACTGATCGGAGATCACGACCAGTCTGCTCCCGGAGATCGCCAAAAGCAGGCTGGGCCAGAAGGGCCGGTGACTTCGCGAAACCGCGAGGCCTGATTGGAAAACGCTATCGGGGCCAAGCCTTATTTCGGGATGACTTTGCAAAAATTCGGTAAACCGAAGTGGCAATTGTGCTGGAAGGCCAAAGCTGAGGACGCTTCGCCGGGCGTGTGACTCCCCATTACCTCGTTCCAGCCAAGCCCAAAGGCTGCGCCCGAGTTGGCCGTAAAGACCTGCGGCGCAGCCGGCAAACGGGATCATGGCCACCGTGGAGGCCTGCACACCATAGTAGACGGTAAACCAGTCATCTAGCATGAACTCGGCAATACCGTAGCCGAGCAAACGGGAACGCAAAACCTCTAGGGTCGTGGTGCCTCTTGTTTCGTTCGATGGCGTGATCACATGCATGACGTCGCCAAATAGCAGGACGACTCTCGGCGCGCAATCGATCATCGACCTCGCGATCGCAGAAGAAAAGAAAGCTAATATTGGAGTCCCATGCTTTCCGCAGGACCTCCTAAATTCCGCGCGGCACTCCTGAGGGATATCTTCCGCGGATTTAATGACAACCGCACTCTCGGGGCCCAACGCGGCAGGAGCCCATCTAGGTCGTCGCATTTCGATGAGGTGGTACATTTGCTCTTCCTAACCAAACGCTGAACGATGCCGGCGCTCCAGGGAATGTTTGGGACGCGCGCGTTGGATGCATGTCCCGTTGTCCGTTCTCCTGAGCGTTACTTGGGCGCACAGGGAAAAGGAGTCGCCTCAGGCCAGTGCCAAACAGTGCGATCAACAGCAGGTCAGCGACAGGTTCAACACCTGTCAGAGAAACGAGGTGCAGTTTTGCGAGAGCTTCAAAGTTGACGAGATGGCCGATCACAACTCCCAGGGCGACCGATACGCCCACGCACGTGAGAATCCATTGGTTACGATTTTTCTGTTCTGGTGGTTCGCGTCGCATTGCCATTTCCTCCTTGGGGGGCTGCCGCGTCTTTCCTGCGCGAACTAAGCAGCCAACGCAGCACCGCAGTGGAAAAAAGCAGGAGCCCCGTGATTCGAACGACGAAAAGAGGTAAGAGGGAAGGTAAAATCCAATGATAGGTTTTCATTTCGGGGAATAGTTGCGCGGCGGCGAACGGAAAAATGTTTGCCGCGATCTCCAAGAAGAAACCGGTGAGCAATAGAGGCAGAGGGGATACAAGAACACTGAGACGGATCGCCCCCCACAGAGTGAGCAGCGCGCCAGCAAGAGATGGGACCAGAGGAACGATTCTCTGCGCTTCGTTTCCAGTTGCAGACAAGCTCGCCGCTGCGTCTCCAGCCTGCAGTTCATTAGCGAGGCCAACGCCCACGAGCATGAGCGCCACCCCGCACAGCGCAATCTTCAATCCCACGAGCCGGGCTTCGGCTTCTATCTGCATTGGAATCCAGTCATGGCAGATTTCCCCTGCGAATAAGAGTTATGGGGATTCATTTCTGGCGGGAACTACTCGGGGAAAACGTAACAAACAACATCCCACCAGGGAATATTCCCTCGTAGGAGTCATTTGCCCGGAGGCGGTTAAGGGCGAACTCCAACACCCGACGGTTGATTATCTCTTTTCAACTGCTTGAGTGTCAATTGGCGCTCGCGATTGGATTTGCTTCGCTTGTGCTTGCGACTCAGAGTACTTAATGTCTGGTAGGAGACCAGATGAACATGTTGGCGGTACTGAAGAGGAAGAAGCGAAGTTCGAGAAGCAGGCCAAAGTTGCAAGCCACGGGTATTCGAAGAAATTCCAAGGTACAAATGGAGTGATGGTTCTAAGAGGAACCTTCCCCAAACCTCAATTGCTGAGAGCGAGCCGGATGTTCTCCTATATGTAGCGGTCCCCCTGACTGTGATCGGCATACGGTTGAATGCGCAGCCCGCGGTGCTCGAACGGGAAGTGCAATTGCTTCAAGAACCCGTCGTTCGTCATCGCTGAGGTAATGTAATTCAGATCCTGTTGCGACATTCCGAAAAGGTCCGCGACAACTTTATCCAGTGCTAAGTGCGCCTCCTCGAACGAATGGGCGGGATCGGCACTACGCATCTCGTTGATCGCACGGACTACAGGGTCGATATTTACGGGCACTTCGAGGTTGCCGAGGAGTTCCAAATCCAGACTCACATCCTCAGATTCCTCCTCAAGACGATTGATCTGGTATGCCAGGAAACGCCGCAGCGAAATGTTGGGGACCCTCATCTTGAAGAATAGCTCATCGCTGAGTAGGTATTCACCATCCTCTCGAATAGGGGGGACTACATCGCCGGCGCCCGTGAGGTCCGCACCGGCGACGAGCAAGCTGTTCTCGGCGAACAATTCAAACAGTGATTTCTTTGGACTGTTGACAATGAGTTCTTCGACGTGTCGATGCGCGTTTGCCAAGTCTTGATCCTTGGCAACCAGCAGTTCTCCGGCGACTCGCAGGCGAGTAATGTTCGCGACGGCACGCCTGGGTGGTATGGGAATCAGTAGTAAGTTCCGTTTAACCCAGGTCGTGAAGAGATCCTCGATGATGCTCGTGCGCAGAAGCTTTATCGCGAACCACTGTGGTATACGGGAAAGAAGATAAAGGTTCAGAGGAAAGTCTTCCGAAAGTTGAACTAATTGAGCGGTGTTCTGAAAAACTCGGTCGGCGGGAGCAGGGCAGGCTGACGGTAGTTGCGATACATTCCTCACAGCGTAGAGCTTTGAGTAATCAAACAGGTGCCGATAAGCATATAGGCGTAAGGAATCTACAATCGAACGATCAGGATCCCAGTGGCCCATAGGGTCGCCGAGCACGCCTGACGGGAAGATGTTTTGCCCCTTATAAATCGGCAATCCAGTTGATACGATGGCGCGGCCGCTGCCCAATTTGATTCCGTAGGCTAACATCACATACGATTCCCAATCCGCCGGATTAGCCCCCGAAGGGATTTGCTCGGCGGCGTTGGCTTGGGCCGAACCCGCTTCACGCTGTGATCGTTGTTTGTAAACAACCTTGACGATGCTACCCAGGCGAGGGCTCCTTGCCAATCGACCTAAGACGGCCGCGTCCGCGGAGGAGACCTTCGTAACTAAGGCGGCGGCACCTTCCTCCACAACGTCGGTCATCCACGGTGATCCATCGTTTTCAGGCAAGTAAGCAGACTCCGACATAAGTTTGCGAGTGACTCGTCCTTTGTCGGCTTTGCCGAAATCTATGGTGTCGGAATCGGTGTCGTAACTATTCATCGAGAGTGTCGTCGTGACCACCTCGTCGTTTTCAGTGCCTGGCGAATTCTCCAGAACGAAAATGATGGTGGGACGTTTGATACCTCGAAACGTCTTCTTCCGCAGTGCCTCAAGGTCAACCACTTCGACAAGCCTGAATTCGGCCAGAACGCGGCGCAGTGGGCCCGCGTATGACGCTTCGAGAACTCCCATCGGCACGATGAAGGAAACACGCCCGCCGGGCTTGACCCAACCTCGGATCGCGCGATACAGAAACGGAATATAAAGATCTACCTGTCCCTCTGCGACTTCCTCGTAGCTGCGCAGCGTCTCTTCGTCCCAGGATAGTCGGTGCGGACGTACATAGGGAGGATTGCCGATGACAATGTCATAGGTTCCTTGTACGACTTGTCTAAATCGTCGGGACACATTGGCAACGCGTTTGCGCCGCAGGTTGCCGGCCAACGTAGCGAAGTCCAGACCTCCCTGTGAAGCAGCTGTGTCCAAGCCGCGGACAAGTGGCACTCCTAACGTATCGAGTGAAGAGTGCCCTCCTTGAACTTGTATGGCGGGAACGAGTGAGGCGGCTAGCGACCGAATCTCACTGGGCGTTTTGCCCGTGAACAAGTCGATGTTGTGCCAGAGCAATTGAATTTGAGCAAGCGAGACTGAGAACGGGCTGATGTCAAGACCGTAGAGCCGGTTGAGCGTTCAGATGACGGTCTGCTCCGTAAGCATTCCCACTGCACGCAGTCTCGTCACGTCTTGGTTCAAGGCTTCGACGAGAAACGTGCCGGTTCCACAGGCAGGGTCAAGCACAGTCTTAGTCGCATCGTATTGGCACTTTTCGAGCATGTAGCGTGCGATCTCGGGACGGGTGAATACTTCGCCGAGCGCCCGGCGTTTGCCAGGGTCTAAGTAATGGTCATAGACTCCAGAGAGAATGTCGCCGTGAATCTCTTTGAAATCCCATCGCGAGAGGAGATACATGGCGTGAAGAAGTGCCGAACTCAGGCTTTCGTCAGAGCTGTCCAACGCCCAGTCCAGAATATTTGGATCAAAGAGATTCCGGTAAAGCTCGGCAGAGCGGCGATAGGTTTCCTTAAGCAAAGCCTGCATTGGCTTTGAGTAATAGTCGGCGTAACGCGCGAACACTTCCACTCCCCCGTTGCTGATGTATCGCTTGAGGAAGCCATGATCTTCAGAAAACCTGACCATCAGCATACGAGAAACGATCAGCGATGCAGTTTCATAGATGAAGGATTCGACTGCCTTTCCACTGTCGCTGAGCTTGCTTCCGGTCCGTCGCGGCTTGAGGAGCGATATCGGACCATCGATCCCCATTCTCGTCGCGTATTCACCCAGCAAGTGCTTTTCAATCCGGAGGGCGTACACGAAGGGCTCTACGTCGGCGGTGAAACGGTCATGAAACTCCGAATACTCTAAGATTTCACCGGCTGGAAGACTTCGGGCGATTTGTTCGTCAACGATGTTCGTGAATTCGATTGGAAACCCAATGGAATTCCAGTCGTATACCGCAGGCCCCCACTTGGATTCCATCTGCTGTAAGACGGAGTTTGCGGCGGTCAAATCAGGTATGACTTTCGTATCCACCAAGTGCGTTACGGCGGCACTGAGGATAGATGCAATCTCGCGAATCGTATCGGTGAAGTAATTCTTGCCCAACTCTTTGATGGATTGGAACGCGAACCGAGTCTTGCCTTCGATGAAGGCATTGAGTTGCTCTTCGAGAGCCACCTGCTCAGGCCGCAATACAGAGAAGAACGCTGCGAATTTATCCGCTTCTGTCAGGTGTTCCCATCGGGCTACGGACGGCTCGGTTTGGGCCATTACGTCCCACTTGCAGACTTCCTCTTGATCCAGAAGGAAGAACCAACGTGTCCCGGCTTTTATGTACTTCTTTTTTTCTGCGTATATGGCGCCTGCGTTGTCGCTGACCTCGCTGCCTCGTTTGACCTCGAAAACGGCGTAAGCGTGGTCTGGAGTTTTGATCGCACGTCCGCCCTTCGTGCTGAAGACAGTGAGGTCGGGAATATCGCGGCTGCCCGCCAAGGCGGAATCCACCACCACTTGATCTGATTTCAGGCTGATTCCAAACGCGGGCGTGACCAGTAGATCGCGGACGAGCGGGTAGAGATTCCTCTCCCCCGAAGTGTCGCTTCGAAACTGGCTTATCTTTTTGGCCAGAGAGCTACCGCTGCGGGCACGAGTTTGAGACATTGGTTTCGATCATCCCTTCGCACTCTCTCCGTGGGAGTTAGAAGCGGCGGCCCCAGAAACTTACCTGACTTTCATACGCCTGTCAGTCAAAGTTTTGATTTTGAAGGAACCTAATAGTGACAACCAAGTAGCTCTGATTGCAACGGCCTGTATTGGTCTTGAATCGTGGAACAGCAACTGCTGAATGAATCGCTGGCCAGCAGCTAGTGTGACAGAAGGCTAAAGACCGAAGAGAGCTTTGACTACGCGAAGAGCCAGTTGCTGTTGCTCCGGTGTACGATTCTCAAGTGTGGCACGGAGCCTCTGAATGGCGGTGCCAGGATCTTGATCATCAAATTCGAAGAATTTCGCAGGAGAGATCTCGAGGCCGCGCGCGATGGCACGAATCACCTTGAGTGTCGGCCATTTCTCGCCTCGCTCAACTTCGCCTAAGTATTCGACGGTGATTCCGGCACGCTCAGAGGCAACTTCTCTGGAAATGTTGGCCGAGTCTCGTGCGGCGCGGATATTTCTTCCGAAAACAACGTGATCGTTTCTATCCTGCGCATCTTGGGCATCCATAAGCAATTGGAATGGAGTACGTTACAGGTTCGGGCGCTTGGTCGGAATGGGCTTATAGCCCATACTCTGGCTTGCATTGTTGGCTTATAGCCTATATATTCAGGATTCCTGCCTGCCAGTCGGGAAGATGAAGAGTGGAGACTGATTTGTGAGGCGGAGAATTTCCCAAGCAGGAGTTTCGAGGCCTTTAGCGATGCGATACAGCGTTCGAATTCCCGGGCCCTGTATGCCTCTTTCAAGATCGCTGATAAACGTCCGGTCGAGTCCAGTCCTCTTCTCTAATTCGGCCTGCGATATCCCGAGCTTATCCTCTCGTATTTTTCGAATCACCTGCCCGAACGCTTTTTCTACGCCAAAGCGAGGCTGAACTTGTCTTCGCCGCTTCTTGGCCATGTTGGGACGTATCGTGTGGTTTGGTAGGCAATAGACCAAGGGACAGTTACCGACAATATGGAAAGAAATAAAGCAACTCTGGCCCGAAAGGATGACCTCAGGGATCATCGAACTGGGGTGAGTTTGTTCCCGGAAATCCGCTTTTCGGCACTGCCAAGAACGGACGGTGAGGCACTCGAGCGCTTGGCTGCAGAGGCAAACGATGCCGAAGCCTTGATCGCCCTGTACGAGAGCCACCGGACGCAGTTCAACAAATCCGCTGCCCGTTGGTTCGGCCGCAATCCGGAACTCCGGAGGCGGGCGCTGCACGAGATTTTGGTCGCTGTGGGACGGAGAGCGAGCGTCTACGACCCAAGACTAGACGCAGCAGAATGGATTACCAAATGTGCAGATTCTGAGGCGCGGCGCCTCCGGAAAATTATGGATTGTAGAGATCGGGAGAGGCGACACGCGAAGCCGAGAGGAGTCCATTAATGGGTTTATGGTCGCTATTGCGACCAGCATATTTTCGCGCATGAGGTGCCGTTCTCTCCATCAGTTTGGCCGATCGGTTCCATAAAAGATCGCCTATGTATCAGGTTCGCAAGGCGTTGCAGCATTACGACCTTGACTTCGATTGGCGGCAGGCTTTAGAAATGCAGGCTCCACGGCGGGCTCAACACATCGCCTCGGTCGGAATTCTGACCACCCGCAAGATGCATTTGCTATTCCTCTCGAATTCGAAAAGCAAGATAGTGCACGTGTATCAAGGCAGTAGGGAAGGAACGTGTAGATCGAAGTGATGCGGTAAAGGACTGACCAGGGGAACAGATGACGAGCCAGAATGATTTAGCCGTCAGGACGCAGAAGGGAGGACCCCAATGAGTTCTTCTTCTGCGTCTGCTGGACCCTTTCCTATCGCTGCATCCAAGAAGGAGGCGACCCCCGAACACGCTGCCCAGCCCGGTTCCATTCCTCTAAATGAGCTCGCGGACGATGTTGTGATGTCCCGGCTGCAAGCAGGTGAGGTTGCAGCCCTCGAAGTTCTTTATGATCGCTACGCACGTTTGCTCCTAGGCTTAGGCGCGCGGATTCTTCGCAACTCCACCGAAGCCGAGGACGTGGTTCAAGAAGTATTTCTTTATCTCTTCCGAAAAAATCACTTCTTCGACCTCTCGAAGGGAAACGTTCGTTCGTGGCTGGTCCAAGTGACGTATTCCCGCGCGTTCAATCGGTACCATTATCTAAAATCTCGATCGTACTATGATCGAGGAAACGACGAATGTCAGAAGCGGAGCTTGGCGGACGACAAGATGCTAAGTCCGGAAGAAATCAGGGAAATGTCCTATTGGCGGGGGCACTTGCTGGAAGCATTTCGCGAGTTGACCACGGAACAACGCGAGACTCTCCAATTGTTCTTCTTCGAGGGGTATACTCTGCTTGAGATCAGCCAAAAGACAGGTCACTCTTTCGGCAACATAAGAAACCACTACTACAGAGGATTGGAACGGCTGAGGAAAGTGCTATCTCGGAACGGCAACGGCACGCAGAATAAATGAGCTCTTACGGACCAAACTCGGGAACTAGCGGGCGCCATGAATCTGTCGAGCACGAGGAGTTTCTCGAGCTGTGCGCGCTCAGCACGTCGGGCGGGCTGACAGCTGATGAGCAGTCGCGCCTAAACGAGCACCTGTCTGTTTGTGATGCGTGTTCCGCCGCCCTACGAGATTATGAGAAGCTCGCGCATGCCGGCATCGCGTCGCTGTCAGACGCCTTCCTTCCATCCTCGCCGGCAGCGGTTTCTCCTGAATCCATCGAATCAACAAAACGGAAGTTGTTCGAAAGCATCTCGAAGGGAAACGGAGACGTTAACGCTGCCCTGGAGCATGTTTCGGCAGGTCCATCCCAAACCGAGCCCCGCGCCAATCTGGTGAGGAAAAGCTCGGTCTTGAATCTCTCATCAAACACTCGTGACTTTCTGTGTTATGCGGCAGCAGCCCTCGTCTTGGTTGCCGGTTTGATGGCGGCGGCGTATCGCTTTGGTGAACGGAAAGTGGCAGAACAGGATTCCTCGACTGAACGGTCAGTTTTCGGAACGGACACAACTCTCAAGCAGGAAGTCGCCTCGCTAACCAGAGAGCGGCAATCTCTCGCATCGCAAGTGAGGCAGCGAGAGCAGGCCTTGGGAAATCTGACGACACAGTTGAATGCGAAATCGGCAGAAGTATCGAGGTTGGAGCAGGAAAGTCAGGCCGCTCATGATGCGTCTCTAAAGGCTGGCCAGGAAGGGAATCAACTCGCCACACAACGCGATGCCGCAAACCTGCAGCTCGCCGCGGCCCAGGCGAGTCTTGCGACGATACAGCAGCAGGCAAAGAACCTGCAGCAGCAACGTGATGACGACCTGGTGAACGCAACACGTTTGGAAGAGCGCATTGCAGAACTTTCTGACAGTCTGAAAGATCGAGATGACACAGTGGCGCAGCAGCAACAACTGCTTTCTTCCGATCGCGACATCCGCGAACTAATGGGGGCTCGCGACCTATACATCGCCGAGGTTTATGATGTCGCTCGGGACGGGCAGACACAGAAGCCGTTTGGCAGGGTCTTTTTCACCAAAGATAAGTTCTTGATCTTCTATGCCTATGATCTCAAAGAACAACCCGGCGTAACCAACGCAAGCACGTTTCAGGCCTGGGGGCAGCGCGGGCCGGAACTCAGTGGAGCTGTCAGCCTGGGGATCTTCTATGTTGATAACGCCGCGAAAAAGCGATGGGTGCTCAAGGTAGATGATTCGAAGGCGTTGCAGCAAATCGACGCCGTGTTCGTTACGGTGGAGCCCAATGGCGGCAGCCCGAAGCCAACAGGGAAGCGGCTACTATTTGCATATCTCCGAGTCGATCCAAATCACCCCTAATTCGGCCTCTTCGAGTCTCCCACCGGTGTTTTTCATCCGATCAGCACCCCCCCCGTTCGTTTTCCTTGCGCCGATTTTGATACAAACGTCGCCCAATCTCTGTAGACATTGCAGAGTGTCTTTCATTCTCCATCGGAGGGTTCGCAAGCGTGCGCACAAAACTATGTACGATCTTTTTGTCTCTGCTGGTCGCGAACTGTGTATGCGCACAAAGTCCCAACGCGACGGTCAATGGCCAGGTGATGGATCCGTCAGGAGGCCTCATCGCCGATGCAACAGTTGACGTCGTCAACGATGCGACGAATGTGGTCTACTCGACGAAAACGAATGGTTCCGGAATCTACGTGATTCCAGATTTGCCCCCTTCGACTTACCGCATCCAAGTGTCTCACGTCGGTTTTAAGTCCATCATAAAGCCCGACGTAATTCTGAATGTCCGCGATGCCGTGGCAATCAACTTTACGCTGCCGATCGGAGCCATTTCGGAAACGGTGACTGTGGAAGGTGGCGCACCGCTGATCAACACGCAGGATGCTGCTGTGAGCACCGTGGTCGATAGGCAGTTCGCAGAGAACCTGCCGATGAATGGTAGAAGTTTCCAGACCCTGATTGAGCTGACACCGGGAGTCGTCCTTACACCGAGCACTGGCACGGATCCGGGGCAATTTAGCGTCAATGGTCAACGTACAAATTCGAATTATTGGATGGTGGATGGGGTGAGTGCGAACTTGGGCAGCAGCACTCTTTTCGGAGGGAGCGGGCTTGCAGGTGCAGTGGGGACATACAGTGCGTTCGGCGGAACTAATGGCTTGGTTTCGGTCGATGCCATGCAGGAGTTCCGCATTCAGACCTCTACTTACGCACCGGAGTTTGGTCGCACACCGGGCGGCCAAATAGCGATCGTTACCCGTTCCGGGACGAATCAGTTTCACGGCACAATGTTCGACTATTTCCGTAACGATGTGTTGGATGCAAACAACTGGTTCAACACATCGGTGACACCAGCACTGCCCAAATCTGAAGAACGGCAAAACGATTTTGGCGGGACATTTGCCGGCCCGATTCTAAAGGACAAAACGTTCTTTTTCTTCTCTTACGAGGGACTGCGTCTTCGCTTGCCGGAAACCTCGCTCACTACGGTCCCTGACGCGAGTTTCACGCCCGGGGGAACGACAAATTCTCGTCAGAATGCCGCGCCTGCTCTCCAGGCTTACCTAAATGCTTATCCTCTCCCAAATCGCACCAGCCCGGAAATTTTCACGCCATGTACTCCGGGTGTTGGTAGTTGCCTTCCATCAGGCGAAGAACCAACTGGCACCGCACAGTTCAATGCAAGCTATTCAAGTCCAGCGACATTGGACGCCTACAGTCTCCGAATCGACCATAAAATCAGCGACAGGGTGACTTTGTTCGGGCGATACAATTATTCCCCTTCAGAGCTTGTCCAACGGGACATTCCCACTTTCGGTGAAGCTCTAAGCGTAGCAAATCCTTCACGGATCACAATTCAGACAGCAACGATAGGATCTACTTGGGTCATTTCTCCGACAACAACCAATGATTTGCGATTCAATTACAGCAGGACGAACGCTCTCAGTCAGAGTGTAGTCGATGACTTCGGAGGGGCCGTACCGCTTACGAGTCTGCCGTTTCCTAGCCCTTACACGATCCAGAACGCAAGTCTGTATCTGGGGATTTTCGCACTCTCGAATCCATACCTTGAGGCAGGTGCGGGGGTGCGGAATTTGCAGCGGCAATACAACCTCGTTGAGGGTATTTCCTTTCAAAGGGGAGCGCATAGCCTAAAATTCGGTGCCGACTATCGTCGATTGTCGCCGGTATTTTCACCTTATCTTTACCAACAGGTTGCCTATTTTCTGGATATCCCGTCCGCCGAAAGCGGATCCCTGCTCGCCAGCCAAATTGCGTCCAAGGCTGGTACTACGCTTGTATTCCATAACTTCAGTGCGTATGCGCAGGATACTTGGCGTGCTCTTCGCCGGTTAACCGTAACTTACGGAGTCCGGTGGGATATCGATTTCGCGCCACAGTCCGTCAGTGGCACAAGCTTCCCGGCGGTGACCGGTTTTGACCTCGAAAACTTGTCAAATCTTGCTCTCGCGCCGGCCGGTACGCCGGCTTTCAAGACCAGCTATGGCAACTTCGCTCCTCGGATCGGCGTTGCCTACCAGCTCTCGCAGAATCAGAGGTGGGGAACTGTTGTTCGCGGGGGGGTCGGTATCTTTTACGATTTAGCCAGCTCGGAAGTAGGCAACCTCATTAATAACGCAGGATATCCTTTCGCCGCAACAACCCCCCTCATCTTTGGCGATACGTTTCCGCTCAGTTCGACAGCAGCCGCACCGGCTCCGATCATTCCTCCCAGTGCAGGTCAAGGGACCCTGACCGCATTCGATCCGAACTTGAAGTCACCCTATGCGCTTGAATGGAATTTTGCGGCCGAGCAAAGTCTAGGCAAACAGCAGAGCGTATCTGCGTCTTACGTTGGGTCTGCAGGGCGAAGGCTCTTGCAGACAGCATGGCTGACAGCGCCCGGCGCAAATTACGGTCAGGCGATCGTCGCGAGCAACGGCGCGACCTCTGAATACAATGCTCTCCAAATTCAGTTCAAGCGGCAGTTATCCGGCGGCCTCCAGGCCCTCGCTTCCTACACGTGGTCGCACTCCATTGATGATGCTTCGGGGGGCTCGCTTGGCAATGGGACGGGAGGGGCTAACGACCTCACATTGGATCCCGAGGTCAATAGGGGACCTTCGGACTTCGACGTACGCAACCAATTCAACGCGGGAATAACCTATGACTTTCCCAGCCCGAAGCACAATGCGTTTGCCCGTTCGGTTCTAAGTGGATGGTCGATTGAGAATTTTGTTCTGGCCAGGTCAGCACCACCTGTTAATGTTTACGACGGTAACTGGACTCTCAGTGCTTCCGACACTGTAACTGCCGTTCGACCGGATGTAGTGACAGGGCAACCACTTTACCTTTACGGCCAACAATATCCGGGTGGCAAAGCCCTAGATCGGGCCGCCTTTGTCGAACCACCGACTGACTCGCACGGGAATCCTCTTCGTCAAGGCGATTTGGGCCGAAACGCGCTCCGTGGCTTTGCCGCCACTCAGTGGGATTTTTCAGTCCACAGAGAATTTCCGATTCACGATTCACTCCGACTTCAGTTCCGAGCTGAGATGTTCAACGTCCTAAACCATCCCAGTTTTGCGCCTCCAATAGCCAATTTGGGGCAATCCAATTTTGGTCTGTCGACAGAACTACTGGGGCAGTACTTGGGCGGCGGCAATCTAGGTGGTGGGGGATTCAATCCCTTATATCAGATCGGAGGGCCTCGTTCGATTCAGTTTGCGTTGAAGCTCATGTTTTAGCGAACTGCAGCCGTGTGACCGTGCATCACTCGTCTGCTTGGTTCGTCCCGCGGAGGGAGCCAGTGGGAATGCCTTTCCCACAGAAACTGGAACGAATGAACTGCATTTCTTCATCAGTGCTTTCCCTTGTAGTCGGGAATCTGTTCGCAGTCATTCTGATGCCCACGACCCGAGCGCAGGAGCCGCCAAGGCGGTTCACGGTCGCGGACGATATCGGGATAACTCGCTTCGATAGTGGTGTTTCCGGCCCGGCCATTTTTTCACCGGATGGTCGGTATTTTGTGGTGGTCGCGGAGCGCGGTCGCCTTGATATCAACCGGTCAGAGTCGTCCCTCCGCGTCTACCTTACGGAGGATGTCCATCACTTCCTCAGGAACAGTGATTCTACAGGGGAGCCTCCGCCTTTTTGGGTGCTGACAAAATCAACTTACAAGAACGGACCCATCATTACCGACGTCCGTTGGCTCGCGGATTCAGGCGAGATCGCCTTTCTTGCCAAAGATGTATCCGGACAAGAGCAACTCCATCTCGCCAACATCCTGACAAGAACTGATGAGCTACTCACGCCGGACGGCCAGGACGTGACAGCTTTCGACATTCACAGCCGAAGACAATATGTCTACTGCGTATTGAGTCCAACGATTGGGGAAACGAGGACTGAGGAAAACCGAGCGGCTGCGATCGTAGGAACGGGGCGAGCTCTCGACGATTTGCTGTTTCCGGACGCTAGCGAGAGTACGGATGTGTGGGTCCACGACATCAGCGACCTATGGGCCGTTGTGGATGACAGGAGATTCCGCGTCGTGGATGCATCGTCTGGCCAACCGGTGCCGATCCACTTGGAGGGACAACGTGCACTTGCGCTTGCCCCAGACGGTCATTCAGTCGTAACCGCGTTGGCGGTCAGCACCATTCCCAAAGAATGGGAAGCTTTCTATCTGCCCCCGGTTGCCTCCTCTCCGTACAAAATCAGGTCAGGACGACAGAATCCCTACGCATTGGCGGGCCAAAGAGACGTGAGCGAATACGTCCTGATTGATCTTTCCAACGGAACAATCGAGTCCTTGACTAATTCCCCGATCGGCGACGCGGCAGGGTGGTGGGGAGTCAGCCACGCGGACTGGTCAATCGATGGTCAATCGGTGTTGCTATCGAATACTTTCCTTCCTCCAAAGACGCAGGGACTCAGCGGGGGACAGAACGGGCCTTGCGTTGCCGTGATCGATATTGGAACAGGGCGTGTGAGTTGTGTCGTACATTTGGGCGGAGAAATTGGAAACGGCAAGGACGCGAATTCGGCCCTGATCGAAAATGCAGGTTTTGTTGACGGAGACAAGGAAATTGTCACGGTTCGATCCTCGTACCCCGATGGCCGCATCGAGTCCACGACCTTTGTGCGCCTGTTCAATGGGTCCTGGAGTGCCCGCGCAAGATTGGCTGAATCGACCTCCAAGGGACATTTGATCGAGATCTCCGTCAGGCAAGATCTTAACGATCCGCCCGTTTTGTTGGCCACGGACGAGGACGACAAGGAATCCAGCGTCATTTGGGACCCGAATCCTCAGCTCAAGAATATCGGGAGGGGCCGAGTATCGGTCTTCAGGTGGACTGACAAAACCGGTCGCAGCTGGGTCGGCGGCCTTTATAAGCCCCGCGATTACGTTCAAGGCAAGCGATATCCTCTCGTCATCCAGACTCATGGGTTTGATGAGCATGAGTTTAGTCCGAGCGGATCATTCACAACGGCGTTCGCGGCCCAGGAACTAGCATCGGCCGGGATCCTGGTGCTCCAAGTCAGGGACTGTGCCATCAGAAATACCCCACAAGAGTCTCCCTGCCAAATCGCTGGATATGAGGGCGCCGTGGAGCGACTGGCAAGAAATGGAATGGTGGACCCCAGCCGTGTTGGCATCATCGGCTTCAGTCGTACCTGCTACTACGTGTTGGAGGCACTGACAACGAGCAGTCTCCGTATCAAAGCGGCATCAATCACTGATGGCGTCAACGAGGGGTATCTGCAATACATCTTAAATGTAGATTTGGACAGCAGTGATTCGATAGCGCACGAGGGGGACGCAACAATTGGAGTGTCCCCCTTTGGGATCGGTTTGGTAAAGTGGCTCAGACGATCGCCCGAATTCAATATGGACAAGGTGAGGGCGCCGTTATTGGTAGTGGCGACGACACCCGAAGTCCTCCAGATGTGGGGACCCTACGCTGCTCTTCGCTATCTGAAGAAGCCAGTCGAACTGCTTGTTTTGCACTCTGACGAACACGTCCTCACCAACCCCGCCGAGCGCATGATTTCGCAAGGCAGTACGGTGGATTGGTTCCGGTTCTGGCTCCAGGGCTACGAGGACCGCTCGCCTGGGAAATCTGACCAGTACAAGAGGTGGGAAGCAATGCGCACACGCGGCGAGGCGATTCGGAAGGCACTGCCTGAAGGAACAAACATACGTTAAAAAGTCGCTCCTTCGTGAGGTCCCTGACGTGCGGTAGCGACGTCCACATCCCTGCTCGACGTATTCGTCTGAACACCAACTCTCTGGACAACCATCTGGATTGGGAGGCCGGGGTGCCCGGAGATCAGACACCCCGGCGCCTGTTTATTCGTCGGCTTCATACGCGGCCGCAGACGGGTGACTCTGTGAATCCGCGCTGCTCTGTTGCTTCGGGAGTTGATTCGCCTGAATAGCAGCCAGAGCTGAACCCAAAACTACGACTAGTGGCTTCTCATATTTCATGTTTTTCACCTCCTCTCTGATTTAGTTTTTCTCAGCTGAGACCGTTGTTCAAATCAGCGGCGGAACAGATTCCGATCGCTTTGCGCTCGCGTCGACAAAGAGTCCATGGTTCTTCAAGCCTCTCAGCCAACATTCAATGAATAGTGTGCGCATCAAAGCTATGATCTGGACTTCTTGGCCGCAGCGGGCTTTCTGAAGTGATTCCCAGAAGATCCGTTGATCGACGATCCCTAATGAAGCGCAGGCCATGTTCCCGCTGCTTTCTGTGAGGTTGGCCAACTCATTGGAAATCGCTGCCCTGGGGCCCCTGGAAACAAAGGCCTTCCTCTTCCTGTTCAATACGATATCTGGAACGATTCCGGTAAGAGCTCGACGCATTAGTGAACGGCGCTGGCCTGGTCGGACAATTTGCTCCCGCGGGACCGCATACATGAATTCGACGAGGTCGCGGTCTAGGTAAGGATAGCGTCTCTCGTAATGTGGTGTTGACGGCAGCGGATCGCACGCCAGCTGTCTCTGTAACGCACAGAGAGCAGCGACGTTCTCTTGCAAACTAGGCAGGCCTCCGAATACTTTGATTCTTGCTCCATATCCGGTGAGTGCGGACCAATGTCGCTTTACAAATCCGGGCTGCAACCACGGTGGGGGCCTCAAGTGCTTTGGCACTCCAGCAAGATTAGGGGGAAGGAATCCACGAATTGCTTCGATGAGCAGCTGGAACCAGGGCTTCCTCTTGTTCAACGCCCAGACTTTCAATTGATGCGCAAGCATCTTGACTTGCACTCTTGCCAAGAGGTCCGCGATCTCGGGCGCGGGTGTTGGCACCCCGCCAGTGATCTCGTCACCCCCGATGCCCGAGAGCACCACGCGGTATCCGTGTAAAGTTACATACCGGGCGAATTCCTTTCGGGCTTCATTGGGGTATTCTCCAACCGGCAGCGCGGTTGCGGATAGAGTGGGCTGGCCTTCGAGGTAGAAAGAGTCTTGAGAACCGAAATCAATGTGACGACCACTCCGGCCACGCCTATCCTCCACCGCATTGAAATAAGGACGCTCATTCCAGTTAGGCTCAGAATCGTCGTAATAGGAGACGGTGTCGAGCCTCAGTGAATGGGTAATCTCCGAGCCGATGATCCTGTCAGCCATACAAACGACGGAAGAAGAATCCATTCCGCCGCTCAACTCTGCAAGAATCGGAGTATCGCAACTGAGCCGCCTCCGCACGGATTCTCCAAAGACACTGCGAAAATGCTCTTCATATTCTGCGTCCTTGCCGTAACGAATTTTCTTCGCTGGATCGAAATCCCAATACTTGCTAACCGCGTGGTTTCCGGCCCGTATATGTACGAAAGAAGATGGTGGGACAGAATGAATTCCGATGTAGGGCGTGAGATGAGGTGCAGGGAATAACGAGAACCAACCCGCGATATATTCTTCGCAGAGCGATAGGGCTCTCTCTTTGTACAGAACTAAAGGATCTAGAATCGTGCTCCATTCGACATGGTCGTCACCAAGAGAGTAGTAGAGATGACGTGTTCCGATGGGATCTTTGGCTAATATCAGAGTTTGCTCATCGGGATTCCAAATCGAGAGAGCCCAGTCGCCAATGAGCCTAGCAAAGCATTTCGTGCCCCATTCCATATAAGCTGCTGCCACAATTGCGACGTCTGGGCCCTCGCTCGTGAGCGATTCCTTAAATCGAGGTATGAGCTCTTTACGATTGTCAAGACGGCCGTCCCAAACAATGATAGCGCCACCTTCGGTCACGTAAGGCTGCGTTTCGTGGTGGGATTCTTCAGTAGTATGAAAGGCATGATAGAGAATAGCGACGCCACCAGAATAATAAGAGTGCTCGCCATCCTGTCCATAAGGGACGAGGAGGTTGTTCACGTCCTCAAGCTGAGACCGCGTCAGCGGCATGCCATCGAAATTCCATTGGCCGAACTGGACGCTCATGATGTCTTTTGCTCCGGGACTGCTTCTCGGTGATTCTCTAGAATCTATCGAGTACCCCATACAATTCTGTTATGTATGACTTATCATTAACGACATGTTTGCCCACCTCGACCCATGCGTGAGCTTTAAAAGGCATTTGTGCTGCTCCGATCACCATTCGCGCCGGGACGCCGTAATGTCTCAGCAGACAGGCCGTGGCAGCTGATCTCTGCAAGCAAAGCGCCTCTTTCCAGTACCAGATGCAAGCCATATCTACGGCAGCGCAGATCTGTTGCACCGCGTCGGGTGGCGGGACCTGCTCGGCGATCTGGTATTGGCGAACTTTGTTGTGGAGTAGCCAAAAATCACCGTGTGCCAAGTAGAGGTCGAACTGAATCAACTTCAAGTACGCCTTCAGCACAAGGAATGACATGACCTCGACTCTTCCTTACTCTGTCAGTCTCAATTGATCGCAAATAAAGGCCATGCGATCTGTCAAACCTTCAATGCGTTCGCCCAAGGGAAGAACGGGTGAATGCCCTCGAATCTTGCTGTAGTCCAAGAGGATGGGCCGGCCGGAGACATTTGCTTTCTGCAGACGGGCCGTCATCTTGCGAGCATGGAGAGGGTTGCAGTTCCTATCGGCATCGCCTGAAACAATCATGGTAGCGGGATAGGCCACGCCGTCCCGGACGCGATGATAGGGGGAGTAACTTACAAGCACAGCAAAATCGTCTGGATCTTCCGCAGTACCAAACTCGTCCCGCCAGACGTGCGCGTTGTCGAATAGATGATAGCGCAGCATGTCGAGCATTGGCACCATACAGACGACGGCGCGAAACAGGTCAGGTCTTTGGGACAGAGCTGCGCCAACGAGAAGCCCCGAGTTCGAGCCTCCGAAGAGCGCGAGTTGTTCCGACGTGGTTCGCCCTGTCTTGATAAGCCATTCCGCTGCGCATAAGAAGTCATCGTACGCGGTTTGGCGATTGCGCCTCTTCCCGGCCCTATGCCACTCGACGCCGAATTCAGACCCACCTCGGATATTGGGCAGTGCGAACACGCACCCTCGCTCCACTAGGAAAGAAACAAAGACGCTAAATTGCGGTGTCATAGAAACGCCGTAGCCGCCATAAGAAGTCATGATCGTCGGGTGTGTGCCGCTTTCAAGAACGTCCCGGCGGCCCATGAGAAACATGGGAATGTGCGTACCGTCTTTCGACGTATACCAGACTTGCGTATGAGTGTAGTTCGCAGAATCAAACGGGACGGTTCTTTGAGCCCAGAGAGTGCGTTTCTCCCAACTGTCGGCGCACCGAAAAATCGAGACTGGCTCAGTGAACGACTCCACCTCAATCAGTAACTCATCGCCTTCGCGGGAGTCGGGAATCAGTCGAATGGTCTCACCGTCACGAGCGCATATTTCACCGGTCTTTTCACCTGCCAAATCGAAGATGGATATGCAGGTTCTCGTCTGGCGAACGTAAGAAACAAAGATCCGGTCCCCGAGGACGACGCATCCGGTGATACGAGCATCGCTTTCTGGCACGATGTCCAACCACTCGGGTTCCGTACGCATTCCGACCCGGAGTTCCACAATGCGAGAGTTGGGAGCGTCACGGTCGGTGACGGCAAGGATTCTGCCCGGAATCAACATTGGACCAAAGCCATACTCCATATCGGCGAGGACCATGTCAGGCGAACCGTCAGCGTCGAATGTACCTAGATAAAAGTCGGTGTTGGTTTGTGAGCCAAACCGGAAGACAAGGAAGCCGATGCGTTTTGAATCGGAGACAAGACAAAGCCGGAGCTTCTCATCCTCGCCGGCATAAAAAATCTCTTTGTCTCGACTGAATGCGGTGCCAAGAACATGATGGTAGGCCGCACGGTAGAAGGGTCTTTCTGCTTCAAGGGTTTCATGAACGTAGTAGAAGCCATTGCCGTCCGGTGCAAAAGCGAATCCACGCAGGTAACCCCGGGGAAGAGCATCCGAAAGTGTTCTGCAATTTTCGATATCCAGGAGTTCGAAAGTTCCTGTGCGTTCTCCTCCTTCCTTTACCTCATAGAGGAGCAACCGTCCGTTGGGAGACACCCGAAGCAGCTTGACGGCTGTGTACTTGCCCGTTCCCCGTGCTGCGGGGTCGATCAAAAGCTGATCCTCTCCATTTGCTCCCTCTCGCAAATAGATGCACGGCTGCTCCTGGTCTGGAAGGCGCTTTCGAAAGAAATAGCGGTTGCCGACCTTCTGGAGGGAGTCGTACGTCTCAACAGTCAGGAATTCTCGTAGGCGATCACGAATTCGGTCCCGCCCAGGGATGCAATCCAGATATGCCCGAGCGTACCGCGTCTGTTCTTCCAACCATTGCCGCGTCCGCGGAGAGTCCTGATGCTCGAGCCAGCGGAATGGGTCGGTGATAGAAACTCCGTGAAGTATCTCCGTAACAGGCTCGATAGGCGTGAAGGGAGGCGATTCTATCACCTTAGGCATCGCTCCCTCCTCTCGCGAAGCAAATTGGCTTCCCGGTGCATGCGTCTCGTCAAAGCGCGGAAATAGCCGGCGAATCGGGAATCCCGGAGTCGTTCTCGATTCCGCCACCCCTGCCCCGCGACGGCATAGGCAAAAACAGCTATCAGAGGAGTCATTACCATACCTTCGGAGACATTTTGCGCGGGGTAGATGGAGCTCCACTTTTCCGCATAGGAAGATCTAATTGCTGATTCCCGAGGAATATCCCCGGAATGGTCGCGGCGAAGGTGTTCAAGCAGATACTCAAATGTGAGGAATGGATGTCCGACATGTGCTTCCGCCCAATCCAGGAAAATACAGCCGTGCTGGGACACGAGAACGTTTCCTGGATTGAAGTCTGAGTGGCCCAAAGTGTTTGGGAAGGAGAACTCCTCTAGTAGAGATAAGGATTCCTTGAGTTGCTTGCTCAATTCGAGGAGAGCTTCCGGCCGGAGCGCAGCTGGCGGAATCTTGGACTGCCGCTCCATGAGTTCCGCCATGGACTCTACGAAAGGCTCAACTTGGTCCAGCAAAGCGGGAATTCGCAAGTCTTTGCAGCCAGCCTCTAAGAGATCACCAACCTTATCAAAGGACGAGATTTGAAGATTCGCGAGTGTGACCGCCGCGTTACTCCACGGGGCAATCTCGGCGTACTCGTCCAGGCGTGAGCCTTCTGCCGCGACGGCGAGCCAGCCGTTCCATGACGGTTCCGCAGCGATGATTCTTGGAACATATGCTGGAAAAAGGCGTGCCAGCGCTACAGAGATGGGCAACTCGCGTGTATTCGGTTCGCCAACAGCCTTGAACCACACCGCCGACCCGTCAGTTTCGAGTCGAATCAGGCTGAAAAAGGGGCTTGCATTGAGTTGTTGGTACTGTCCGGTAAGTGTCAGCCCCAGCGAATTGAGCTGCGCTTGGGCCCATGACATCAGCTCATCGAGCCATCCCCTTCTGGCGAAAGGCCCCGGCAGTATCCCGTTGTCGCGAGAGTCGCACTCCTTTAGTACTTCCTCGATTGCGTCGGCCTCATCTTGTGGAAGCGCACGGCGGAGTGCATCTCGGGCAACCCAATTGAGATTCTCTCCCGGTTGCCAGGTCGTATTGCGCGGCTCCAAGACGACGCAGTACTTGCGTTGCGAATCGCTTGGATGTCCAGGGTGAAAGAGACAAACGGTTTCAAGCTTCCACAGCTCCGCGACTCTCTCAGTAATGGATTGTGCGACTCTCTGATATTTCGGGACCATTACTCTTGGCAGGAGAAAGTGGCCGCTCTCCTCGGTGAGCAGGATTTGTGAATTGCCACAGCGTGGAACTAATACTTCGAATGTCTCAACTTCCGTTGTCAGGCTGCTCACATTAGTCATCGAAGCGCCATACGGAAAGACATCTGCCGGACCGTGCCCTTACCTCGTCCATCATGCCCGCGATTCTCGACAGATCAATTCAAATGAGGTCCCAGACCCGGCCAAAAGGTCCCCGATCCGGCCAAAAAAGCGCCGGCCCTCGAGTTTCGTATTCCTTTAGCGCTGTGCAGGGAAGTCAGGAAGATGGCAATGGAAGGCCGTCGGGCTGCTGAAGCTTTCACATCTCTGTGCTGTATCCTGAAAAAGGAGAAGTGCTTGTTTTCCGTCTAGCCCATTTCGAGTGGCATATGAACGGTCAAACGAACAGGAGTGCTCGATTTCCAAGCCTCTATTCCGATCCATCGAGAACGAGGCACTCGCTGAGAGATCGCTTAAGCCGATTCTTATCCGTGGAGCATTCCCGGGCCGCGCGTGCGCCGTCTGAAGTCACGCTGACTGACGAAGATCTTCTCCGCCTTCTCACGAATCTGACGATCGAACATGCAGGAACGATCGAGAACGCTCGAACCCACTACGAAGGCGCCGCTGATCCGGAGGGTTCCTTTCCGGGATTAAGCGACCTGATCGCGGCGCGATGGGTTCGCAAAGTGCGCAATCGGGTCGTGATATCCATCGAACACCTTCGCGCTTCAAAGTCCGGTCTTACACCGAGGGATGCTGCAGCGTACGCGTCGCTTCAGCAGCACCAATACGACGAGACGTATTCATTCGATTCAACAATGTCAGATGACCCAGAACTTGGTTCGACGGTCAGTGCACTGAAGGCAGGACAACTTAATCTAGCTCGTATCGGGAGCCAGCGCCCCGAATGGGTGGTTTCTCGTTTGTGGGAGGCGTTTCTTTCGAGCTCCTCCGGCACCCGCGCCGCCTTGGAGCGATGGCTGGATAGATGGAATGAGATCGGCCGCCCTAAAGTCGTCCCATCGGAAGCCTGGGACGACGCCACCGCAGAAGCATTCCGCACCGCCGCACTTCAGCTCCTTGAAGAGGAGACGTCGATTGGCTGGGGCGAAGTTCATGGGTACTTTGCGCAACAGATGGCAAACGCCGCAAATGTTGACGTCGAAGTAGCGCGGCGAAATCTTTCGCCAACTCCCCAGACCCTGATAGAGCGCTATCTATGGCTAACTTCTCGCGGTTGCGAGAGGCCTCTTCATTGGGGGATATGGCCTTTACAAGACTTTGCGGGCCTGATCAGCATTCTCTTGGCGGACATCGAGCAAACTGACCTCTCTCCCGTGCCGCACCCACTCTTTGAGAAGATCATGGCAATCGTGGAGGAACGACCCGAATTCCTCTTCCTTCTCAGCCTGCACTTTTCACATTCTCCCGTTCTTTTGGCAGACCTCCTGTTGCGTCCTTCGACTGCCGCGTGGGCATGTCTCTTGATATGGCGATGGCAGTTGCGACGCGATGCATGGGAGAACAATGTACTGCGGCGCGATGATGACAGGAACAAACGGGCGGCATTCGACGATGCAGGCGCGGTGGCGCGATACCTGCTAGATGAGAAGAACGCGCCGGTTGCGGAGGTCGCTGGTCTGCTGACGACCATTTACCGGGATGACCGAGCGACTTCCGATACGAACACCGAAAGCAGCAGTGCGATGCGAAGGCAATTTATGGGGGAATTGATACAGGCGAAATCGGAAAAAATTCAAGAGGTCATCCAAACGCTTTTCGGATCTCTGCATTCAGAGGGGCCTGGAAGCGGAACTTTTGCCGCGGCCTTGGCTCTTGTCGAGGAAAGCCAGCTTGCGACCGTTGTAGATCCGGCTCCGCTCGTCACAGCATATGCCGAAGCACTGACACGCGGCGATCATTGGCTCTCAGCTCATCAGATCAACAACTCCCAAGCGAGGGTGCTCCTCGAACTAGCGGCGCGAGCCGGTTCCGAACTCCGCACACGTTTTCTGGATCCACTGGAAGTGCCGAAGCGGCTCAGTGCGATATCCGAACTTGGGGCGAACTCCGTGATGATCGCCGATGGTGTCGCAAGAACAGTGCGCGTCCATCTTCGAGTTCTTTGCCGGGCTATCGCTGGTCAAACAGAGCAAGTCCCAGAGGATCTCGTCAACGCACTTGTCTCCGCGATTCGCACAGGATCACTCGCCCGTCTCGAACGGAACCAGGTTGATGCGTTTTCCGCTCACTATGAAACTGATTTCCCAAAAAGGCAGATCGATCGTCCTATCAGTGCGGACCTGGCGGCTGCGCTTAGCAAGCTCCAGGGCGCCCAAAAGGAGAAGCTTCTCAACGTCGTCTTAGAGATCGAAGAACCGTTGACGCTAGCACGGTTACTCTTGTTCACTCCTATCGAGATTCACAGCAAAATTCGGGAACGAGTGATGAAGTTGACGCCCTCGAAGGCAAGTGATCTATACATGCTGAACGCCCTGCAAACGCGCATCGATGAGCTGCTCAACGCCGAGTTCTCGGACGTCGCCGCTACATTTCTGGAAGCCGAACAGCACGCGCCCTCTCTCGGGGGGGTTCCAGGTCGAGCCATCTCTCGTCTTCGACATCAGCTTCGATTGCACCTCCTGCGTCGAGAATGGACCTCCATAATGGAGTTCAATGTCCCAACCGAGACTCCAGAACAAGAGCAAGAAACTGCAAGGGAAGCAATCGAGTTCTATCGGGCTCTCGCCCTATTGCAGAGTCCGGACGGCGATCGGACCGATACCGAGAATAGATTCGCTCGCCTGCAGCAGAAACGTCCTCAGTTGGCCGCATACACAATCAACCTTCATGCTACAAGAGTGGCAAAACTACTGGGTAACAACATATTCGGATACATAGAAGAAGGAGCTGCTTCCGATGCCCTCCGTGTGATCGCCGAGGGAGAGCGTGCACTTCTCGATTTCCCAGGCCTTACCTCGGACGAGGCTGCAACGATTCGTCTCAATAACACTCTCTTATTCCTCGGAATTAAGAGACCTGCGAAGGCGCTTGACGTTCTAGACGAGGTCGAAACAGATCGACCCCGAGCCGCGCTCTACGCCTATCGATCTGTGGCTCTCGAAAGAACACAGCAATCCCGGCAGGCCCGCGCCATCCTTGCGACTGCCGAGGAGCAATTCGGCAAGACGCCGCTTCTTGAGGCGGCTAGAAATCAGATCACGAGTTCGATGCCGTTCACGGGCCAAGTTCAGATTGCGACAGATCAGGACAGCGTCACCTGGATAAGGAGCGCGCTCACTGAATTGATGCGGCTTGATGCGGGAGAACAGGTGCGCGCTCTCAGCGCAAAGGATGGCACCATCGGCGATTTCCTCCTGGGACACGTGCGAGAGGCCGGAGCCGCTGTCGTCGGGCTGGTGCCGATTATGCGGCGCCTGGACATGGGCTCTTACGAAGACGACGTCACAGCGGTATTGAAGGAGATCTTAAGCGCGCGACTCCGCCCAGTGAATTGGTCTGTTCATGATCAGTCGAAGGGTGGAGTCACCCATACCGGAAATCCAGGTGAAAGAGACCTTGTAATCAAGAAGGACACGGGAATTCTCACGGTCATCGAAGCCGTGATGACGAGGCTTCCAACCACAAATCGCTTTACGTTAGGAGATTTGACCAGCCATTTCCAGAAGCTCTTCGCTTATGAAACGTGCCCCGTATACTTCCATATAACCTATGAAATGAGTGGTGATCGAGGCGGAGTTCTCGATCACTTGAAGAGAGCATCCAGAGAGAATGTGCCAGAGGGCATTTCCTTCGTTCAGCATGAGGATATCCAGTTCGACGATTCTCGTCCCACAGGATTTACTGCTACATACAAGACAGCGGCGGGTCTTCGAAAAACTCATTTTCTCTTGCTTGAGTTGAATCTGGATCTGCAGAGAGCAGCTGCACAAGCATCCGATGCTGCCAATCCGCGTAAGAGCAAGAAATCAACCTCCAAGAAACCAGAGCGGAGCTGAGAATCTGGCTACCACTCGAAAAGTCGTCGAGTCAGCGTGGACCTACCTCCGTTGATTTGTTCCCTGTGAGTTCACCCAAGTGGGTTACCAACGAGGCCCAACGAACACCTGCGGTTGTTCGCAGAACACAATGCGCAAGGTGTGCAGGCGTCCGTCTACAATGTAAGGACGAAGAGCTGGATTGCGCCGTCCGAGCCCGTCGACGATATTGAGCAGGGCAAGGAAAAGGCGGCCGAGTACGCCAGCGCGTACCTGAAGCAATCTGTAAATTCAGAACTGCCGACATTGAAATGGAAGGAGTCCCGCTCCCGGTAGAAGTGGGGTGAGCGCGTACGAATCCGAACGCCGGTATGAACTTGCCAACGGAACGATGAGCGTAGAGGACGAGTTCCAGACGGTCGACAGAATCCTTGCCTCGGAGGCGCCCACGCGCTGTGTCGATGCATTTGCACTGTCTCTCATCAAGGCGGAGCGGCAGGTTCGGAAACTGTTTACGCATTTGGTCTACCAGTTCCCCATATTCGGAGGCGCCGATGTTCCGGCGCTCCGCTCCGTCCTCATTGCCAATCGGCAAGTGTACTTCCGAGGATTTCTCCGCGGTTTTGATGCGTTGTATTCCCGGTCGATCGAAAGCCTGGTCGGCGCGGACTACCCGCGACTGAAGGCTAGAGTGGATGAAGCAATCGATCACAGAAACAAAATCTTTCACGGCCAGCTAACAGCTAGATCGTTGAGTGCGATGGACTTGACATCACTTTTGGATGATACCCGCGTGTGGTGCACGACGTTGGCCGGGAACTCGGCCGCTGACCTGGGATATGATGGGTTTGGTAGGAACTCTTTTCGAAAATCAACCGTTCCGAATTTGTGGGAGCGCTATCGTGTGCAGTTCGGTGGCGTTGCGGACTACGAGAAATTTGTTCGCGCAAACATGGAACGCTAATTGGCCTACCAGTCGATCGCCCGTGCAGAGGCACCGTGCTCCCCCTGCAATCACCGGAAATGAATGGCATCGACTCAATCGATGGATTGCTCCCATTCTTCGAGCGCTGATTCGAGCTCCTGCCAGGCCGTCCGCCAAGCGTTCCCAGCATGCAATACCAATCGCACATTCCCGCTCTCCGGGTCGCTGGCACTTCGCGGAATGCACATGACCTGATATCCGGTGACGTGAAACTTCGGCGCGCGCTTATATTCTTCGAGCATTTCTGCGAAACGATCGTCCATGTCGGGAGTTTTCACTGCGACAATGAAATCGCGCGGGGTCGCCGGCGGCTGCAGGATTTCGTGTACGGATGGAATAATGGCTTCGCGCATCAGGTTATCCAGATCAATCTTCTCTGCATGGCGCGGAGGCAGATAGAGAACGGTCACACCACATGGGACAAGCAACAGATGGATGACCGGGTTGCGATCTTTGGCACGGCTCAATCCCTCGCGAACTCTTTCCTTGAACTCCTTTGACTCCCCGTGCCGGACCGCCCTCGCGCCAAAATCGACGCTCATGAAGGGCTGCTCGTACAACCAGCGGGTCATCTGCGCCCCGGCGTCAAAAATCGACGCCATTTCGGGCCGTCGACGCATTGGATCGAATCGCGGCCGAAGCAGAGTCGCAATAGATCGAAGCCCCAGGCGGCGGTTTGATAAAATTGCCTCCTGAGCTAGGCGTCTGTAGAGAAACTCCATATTGTGGTAAGCCGCCTGACTGAACCGCTCGATGAAATTCTGTTTTCCTCTCTGGAATTCGTAATAGCTCTCCACCGCGGAATCATCTTCAAGTTCGTCCCGATGCCGATCGGAAAGATCGATCTCCGAATCTAAAGTGCCGCTCTTCAGGTCGTTGTACAGTTCCAGATCTTCGGCGAAATCGCTCAAGCGCCTTACGCGCAGATACACACCGTCGTTGTCCGCAGGGTTATCGTATCCGCATGAAAGGAATTCGATCTGCGCGTCGTCGCGGACCAGTATCCTCTTCCGAGGTACCTTTACGCCACTGACGGGCCATTGGAGTAAATCGAGGTAGTGCTTGGCCAGAGCGTGTACCTCGGGGGCATTTCTAGTTCCTGCCGAAAAGAGGGCGTCCAGCATCAGAGGTCCAGTAAAGGGGCCGCGGCGCCCGCGGCTGTCCATTGCCTTGATCACCTCTTTTTGGAAATCCGCATTGACCGCAGCGGTTGCGCTGCGTTTCGATTGGAGTGGTCCCGACCACCAAAGCCTGAAGATTCTCTTCTTCCGTTTGCGAAAGGCGAGAAGTCGCCCTTTTTCCGATTCTAGAAAATGTCCACGCATGGCTGCGAATGGGACGATCTCAGAGACCTGCACCGAGAACAAACAAGCTCATGGTCTCGACCTTCTGCAATCTTAGCGCGGTTCGCCGAAGGCGTTCGATACCAGGATGCGCTGGCGATCGAATAAGGGCCATCTTGGGCTGATATAATCTGCTTCTATGCGGCGTGACCACGCGATCGTGGAAGGCTTTTTGTCGGCGTACAACCGGCACCACGGAACCTCATTCAAGGTCGCTCGCTGGGCGGATGTGCTGAATCGCCAGACGCAGGCGGTGGAGGCGGTTGCGTCGAACGATGCTGGGGACACCATAGCCTTGGAACACACGTTGATCGAGCCGTTCGCGGGCGAGCGGTCGGATACCGAACGCTTCCTTCGCGTGTTCGCACGATTGGAGGGGTGTTCCGACCTCGTGAAACCAGGTCACGACGTGGACGTTATCGTGAACGTTGGTGCGGTTCCGACGGGTGTGGAATGGGATGAGACAGGCGAACTCGTCCGTCGCCATCTTGCATCAAGAATTCCGAGCCTGAAGCAGGGGCGTACATCGGAGGCGATCACGGAAGCAAAGTGTCCACTGGAGGTTACGATCGTAATCTCGCCGCACGACCCCGGCGAGCGCGATCATGTGTTCGTTTCCCGAAGCTTGCCGGAAGATTCTCTAGAAGCCGTCGTCCGCAAGGCGCTCGAACGGAAGCTCCCAAAACTCGTTAAGGAACGCGCCGATCGCCGTGTCCTCATCATTGAAAAGGCCGACATCGCACGTGGAATTACTGACACACGAGCTGCGATAGACAGGGTTGCTGACGATTTTCCGCGCCTGAGAGAAGTAGACGAAATTTGGCTCGCAATCACGCATTGCTGGGAGTCGGATGGCACCGTATTTTTCTATGAGCTCTCGCCTGGTCTTGGCAATCGGCGCTTGAAGATCGAAGGGTTTCCGACTGTTGCTGTTCGCGCAGCCGAATGAGGATACGTATGACTTACGATGGCACGGCGAGAGCAGTCGCGAAATGCGAATGATGAAACAGAGTCCCGGCAGCAACGAGTGTGGAGCATGTGTCGTGGCCATGCTTACGGACAGAACGCGCGACGAAATCCTGCGTGATGTGCCAAAGCCAGAGACGAAGGCAGATTGTTTTTGGCTACAGTACATGCAAGATCGAGGATTCACGATCGAGGATGTCCGCGACGATCCTGGGTTTGACAGGACCTTCGCCATAGCCGGGCGAATATTTAATGGCCATTTCCATCTGCCACGCCGGCACCGCTACTACTGTACTCTTCACGCAGGTGGTCGCACTCACGCGATAGCAATCGACGAGGAGGGCCTAGTTTTCGATCCTAGTACGAGCGCGCCGGATAAGGCCTCCTGTACTTTGGAAGAATACGTGAGACACAACCACAAGACCTTTCCCGATATTGTCATTTCCTGTTGCTATCGCGTTCGCTCTGATCGAGGTTGACGAGCTTCTTCATTCCAGCGTCGGATTTGGGACTGCGCCAGTCCTTCGCATCTCAGCGGGCAACCGTTTGAAACGAATTGGCTGCCCTAAACGGAGAAGAGTGTAGAGTCCACCGCCGCGAAGCAGCTCGTCATGGGTGCCTTGTTCTTGAATCACCCCTTGGTTCAGCAGGACAATGCGATCAACCCATTCCAGGGCAGAGATCCGATGTGAAACGAAGAGGATGGTTTGATCTGGAAAATGATGCACGAAGTTGTGAAGCACTCTCCGTTCAGTGTCGGGATCGAGTTCCCCGGTCGATTCATCGAGGAGGAGAATAGCTGGATTCTGGAGAACAGCCCGTGCAATCGAGAGGAGTTGCCTCTCTCCCCCTGAGAGAGCGTGTCCACGAGGACCGATTGGCGTGTCCCAACCTTTGGGCAGCCGGTTAACGAACATGTCCAAGTGCGCGATTTCGATAGCCTCGAGCAGTGCTGCGGTCGTAGCGGCAGGATTCCCCAGTAACAGGTTTTCCTTGATCGTTCCGTCAAAAATGATGGTCTCCTGCATGAGATAACAGACTTTCGATCGGAGGCTTTCGAGCCGCAGGTCTCGGATATCGATACCGTCGATCTGAATTGTGCCTTTGCAGACATCGTAGAGCCGGGCGATCAACTTCGTAATGGTGCTTTTGCCGCTGCCGTTGAAACCCACCAAAGCGACCTTCTCTCCCGGCCGCAATTCAAAGTCGAATTCGCTCAAGACCTCCGGCCGGTTTGGATAAGCGAAAGACACCCCACGCATCTCGACGCGGCCTTGGAAGGGCACTCGGCAAGCGACGGCAGACGGTTGTTCTCGCACTCCGGGTGTGCGATCGAGAACTTCTAGGATTCGACGGACGTTTGTGCTCAAGCGATTGGCTCGCGAGTAGACGTCGACCGCGACGCTCACCGGCCCAAACAGGGCAGCGGTGTACGTATAAAAGGCGACCAGGCTCCCAATTGTGAGCGTTCCAGCGAACACCTGAAGCCCACCGTAAGCGAGAATGAGAAAGACACCCACGGCAATGAAACCCATGTAACAGGTGCTAAATAGAATCTCTATCGAGCGTTGATGGTTCAATGCTTCCATTTTTGCGTTTGCTCGCTTCAAGAAGCCACCCGTCTGAATGGAGCTCTGATTGAGAAGTTGTACCTGAACTACCGAAGCGAGATGCTCTTGGAGGAAACTGCTCTCATTTGTGGACTGTTGTTGGGCGAAATCGGATGCGTGTTGCAGTCTCGCCTGGAAGCGTCGCCGGAAGCCAAAGAACAACGGCAACAACGGCATCACGATGCAGGCGAGTGGCACGTCCAGCACAAACATCGTCCCGAGCACAAAGAGTGCGCTACAGGTCGCTTGCAGAATTGCGGGCGCGAGGCTTGCACCCAGTTCCGCCACTTGGTCAACGTCGCGTTCGAGACGGTACAGCCTGTCCCCTAGTGGTGTCGTGTCGTGGTAGTCGGCCGACAATCGATTCATCTGCTGCAGCATATTGAGTCGAATACGGAAAACGAGCTTCTGGGCGGTTCGGAAACTGACGATATTTGAAAGAGACGAGAAGCTTAGCCGGCAGACGTAAATGCCAAAGAATCCGCTGGCGGAGAAAAGCAGAAGGCGCATGTTCCTGGCGGGAAGCACTCGATCGATAAGCCATTTGATAAGGAGCGGGTCGAGAAGAAACATGAGACTGCTCAGGGCGATAAGCAAGACACCGAGAAGATAGGAACGAAGAAGCGGGCGCAGTTGCCGCGCGAACCAGCGAATTTGCGGGCTAACGGACGGGTTGGGCAAGGGCGATCCTTGGCGTCGCGCTCTTAAATCAGGCGACGTCCCTTTGTTTCCAGACCTTCCTGAATTCCAAAGGCCGGATTCGGAATAGCTCCTTGAAACTCCGTGCGAAGTGACGAGTACTGTGATAACCGGCCTCGATGGCAATCGCTTTCACGGAAATGTTTGTCGACTGCAGTTGGCCCGCCGCCAAGGCCAGACGTCTTTTCTTTGTGTACTCCCGAAACCCCATCTGGATCGAGGCTTTGAAGACGCGACGTGCTTGGCGTTCGGACACACCTAAGTCAAGGTTCTTGCAGACTGCGCCAAGGCTCAAATGAAATGTGTCTGTGTGTGTGTCAACGAATTGCTTTAGCTTCAAAGCACGCTGATCGACGACGCTTGCCATGTTCGTGCCCGGCACGAAGAATTCTAGAAAGCCATTCGCCACGTCGCGCCTACGAAGGCGCGGCTTCTCATAGTTCATGGGAGGATCTCCTTGCATGAGCCGTATGGCGTTCATAAGCGTCGCTTCCAAGGTGAGCTCACAATCCTTTTCTCTGTCGTGCCGTCGTCGTGGTGGACGCTGCTCCATTCGAGCGGAGCAGGCCCTTTTGTCTGAGATTGCCGAGATATTCCATTGTGTCCGCTCGGAGTTGTTCGCGAGGGACGTGAAAGTGAGTCTCGAGGGCATCAACGATGGCTTCAAGACCGATTCCGGGCCTTGATTCGATGGTGAGCCAGATCTGAGAGCCGACGACGTTCAGGCTGTAGCAAAGGCCCTTGTCGATGTCGAGCAGTACGGCCCCATCTTCGGAATACGTCGCACGAACGTCGGGAGAAACATTCCACCGCGTATCGTCTGGTGTCATGGCGCCGACCTGGAAAGCGCAGAGATGTGCTGGAGGCCGTATTGTGAGCAGCCGATGAGGTACATGGGGATAAAATTGTGATTTGGTCGTAACGCTAACCACGACATCTCGTACGTGATTTCCAACCTTTTGAAATATTCGCGAGTTCCCAAGCCTCAGCCGCTTATTTCCCGCACACGGCAAGAGCAACTCGAATACGGATCCAAGTTGAGGTCGGCGTCCACAATCGAAACCAGAATCACTGGGACGTAGTGAAATCTGTCCAGTATTGCGACCAAGAAAGCGTGGCAGGTTACTATCGCACTATCGACAATACGTACAATCTGTGTTATTTGGTTGGCCTGAACTGCGACAGCGCAAGCTCGTGCTAGCGACCGTGTCTTCCTGTGTTGTTTCTCCTTTTGCCAGACGAGCGATGTCGCCGACTGCAAGGCTGCGGCTGGCCACATGACAGCAAAGCGACTTCCCGGCCACCCGGGACCACGGTTAAAAGCCTACCGAACCGCACTCGGTATCACTGTGCGAGATGTCGAGGCTTATAGCCATCACATCGCACGAGCCACCGAGAACCCCGCCTTTGTTCTTTCGCACAGCTATCTCAGCTCTCTCGAAAGTGGGAAGAAGGGTGTGCCAAGTCTTCATAAGCTTTTCACGTTAAGTGTCATTTACAGGATTCGATTTGTGGATTTGCTTCTGTCCTATGGGTTGGACTTAGAAAACATATCCAAGTTCGAAGTCGATGTGAAGTTGCCTCGAACTCATGTTATCTGGCATGACGTCTATGACTCGGAACGTCCGATTTCCTTTCCATTGCGGTTTGATCCCGGGTTCAAGCTTGAAAAGACCGACCTGCTCACTCGGATGGTAGAGACATGGGGCGAGATACCGATCGGCTTCATTCAGCATATGGGCATTCACAAAAATCTCTACGGATACATCGGAACGGAAGACCGTACTTTGTACCCGCTGATTCGGCCGGGCTCGATCGTCGCAATTGATGATCGCGACACCAAAATTCAGACCGCAGGTTGGAAGGACGACTTTGATCGACCGATCTATTTCCTCCAGCTTCGTGACGGCTACGCGTGTGCCTGGTGTCAGTTAAACGGAGGCAAGCTGAGCTTGATTCCATACTCCACGGGCAAGGGGCCGATTCGACACTATGACTACCCTCAAGATGTGGATGTCATCGGGAGGGTGATTGGTGTGGCGATGACCTTCGATCAACCACATACGAAACTGTCATTAAAATCAGGCGAGCCGCTAGACAGCACTCCAACGGAACGTCCATCGTCAAAAACGGGAGCACCAAGACTTCTGGGCAATTCTCCTCTGATCGAAGTGACGGAAACGAACTGAAATAGTGGGCTAGGAGCTACGTAAGGATGATCGGATCGAACCGTCCGATTGCAACGGAATCGGAAAAGGGCGATGGGAATGCATCCATCAGGAAAATCCTCGAGGGGCGCTAACGCCAAGAGGGCACCGGGAGCTGAGCCCGCGCGAAAAGGCGCGGAGCCTCGCCATGAAGAAATGTTTCTCCAAATGGCGGAGAACATTCGCGAAATTTTCTGGATGCTGGATGCCACCACTTTCGAAGCTCTCTATGTCAGCCCTGCGTTAGAAGCAATTTGTGGTGTCTCCTGTCAAAGCTTGTATGATTCCCCAACGTCCTACCGAGATCTTATCCATGTGGCGGATCGCTCCGACGTACTGGCCCGGCTGCAGGAATTGCCCCAGACGGGCAAGTTTGACGAGGAATTTCGCATTGTGAGGCCTGACGGTGAAACGCGCTGGGTCTCGTGCCGTGGATTCTTGGTTCGGAATGCCACTGGCGAAGTCTTTCGGATTGCCGGCGTGGCGCAGGATATAACAGAGCGCAAGAATGTCCAGGAAGCACTCAAGAGGTCCGAAGCAGACTACCGGTCGCTATTTGACGCTGCCCCCTATGGAATCCTGCGCGCGACACTCGATGGCCGCTTTCTCTTGGTGAATTCCTCACTCGTAAGAATGCTTCGATATGATTCGCCATCCGAGCTTCTTGCAACAAATGCGATCGCGGAGATCTTCGCTGACCCGAGCGAGTGTAAGAGATCGCTCGCAGACTGTTGCAAGAAGGAGCGATTTCAGAACGTCGAATTGCGCTGGAGGCGGCGAGATGGCACGCCACTTCTGGTTCTCGCATCGGGAAGGTTTGTTCGCGCTGACTATGGAAACGACGCCTACTGCGAGGTCATGGTGGAAGATATTACCGAGCGGCGGGCTCTCGAAGAGCAAGTTCGCCAGTCACAGAAGATGGATGCGATCGCACTCCTCGCCGGTGGTACGGCCCATGACTTCAACACCCTCCTCACGGGGATGCTGGGATATGCCGAGTTGCTCTTGATGAGCCCTCAACTCGATGAGTCGGATCGCAGGAAGGTCGAAGCGATTGTCGCTGCGGCTGTGCAAGCCCGAGCGATCACGCAGCAGTTGCTCGCGTTGGGGCGCAGACAGGAGTTGAAGACAACGGTGGTAAATGTCAGCGCTTTGATCACGGATTTGGAAGATTTCCTGAGAAGAATGGCGGGACCCAATACAAGCCTATTGACCGATCTGCGCTGGGATGTGGGCGGCGTGAAAGCGGATGTTACGCAGCTCACCCAGGTGATTATGAATTTGGTAGCAAATGCGCGGGACGCGATGCCGCAGGGGGGAAAGCTCGCGATCCAAACCTCCCCGTTGAAACTTACAAGGCCGAGTTCCGATTTCCCGGGCATCGAACCTGGAGAGTACCTCGTATTGGCAATAACGGACACGGGCTGCGGAATGGACGAAAGAACTCTGACGCGCATTTTCGAGCCCTTCTTCACGACCAAGCCAGAAGGAAAAGGTACCGGCTTGGGCCTGGCGATGGTACACGGAATCGTGGAACAAAGCGGAGGGCACATTCGTGTGTCGAGTCAGACCTGCAAAGGCACGACCTTCCGAATTGTGTTGCCGTGCGCCGAAGGACCGACTCAAGACGTGGCGTTCCCGCGATCGCGGTGTAAAAAGAGCGTGGGGTGCGAAACCATCCTCGTCGTGGATGATTACGACGTAGCAAGAAATCTGACGCTCGGCTTTCTTTCAGCACACGGCTACGCGGTCTTAGCGGCAAAAAATGGCCGTGAGGCAATTCGGATCGCGAAGAGTCATGCCGCTCCCATCCATTTATTGGTGACGGACATCGTAATGCCAAAGATGTCCGGGACGGAGCTTGCTAAGCGTTTTGCCACTGTTCATCCAGAGACAAAAGTCATTTACATGACCGCATATGCCGATGTCATGGACGTCATACACCTGGGACTTCAAGATCAGCACGAAGTGATTAGCAAACCGTATATGCATCACGAACTGATGAGCAAGGTTCAGCACGCGATCGGCAAAATCGTGACGCACTGACTCCGTGGAGAACGAGCTTGCGCATTGCGCGTCCTTCCGGTTGCTTTGAATTTCGAGGATAATTCGTTATGCGAAAAAAGCCATTTCAGGGGAGAGATCGCAGGCGCAAGCACGACCATTGGCAAGCAACGATCGTTTATCAAGATGGCGAAAAGTTCTCTCGCGTCTACATCGATGAGGAAAAGGCGCGACGTTTTGCGGCGCGTCAAAAGCGGTCTCCTATCGTAAAGGCGACTCGCGTCAGCCTCGTGAAATGAGCACAGCTTACCCGCTCCATCGCTTCGATCCACGATTGGCGCCCACATCGACCTCCTGCCGGTTACAACAGTGAAGCAAGTCCGTAGCGACAGGCTGCAATAAGATGTCTGCCAGAGTTTTTCTTGGTCCGTAAAGTGGCGACCGCGGCGCCACGTACCAAGACTAATATTACCAGCGATATGGGGAACATCCCGAGATGATCGCAGGCGAACTGTGGCACAATTTTGTAGCGGAGAGAGAGTCGGCAGACTCCGATGCGGAGCGGGCGCGCACTAACTCGGCCTCTCGCTTTTCTGCTGAATGCGACGGACCGTTTCGGCAGAACAATCGAGCCCTGCGTCTTGACCATTGCCCAGGAAATCGCTCCGCGCGCCGTACCCTATGGAGAAAGACTCCTCGGCGATCCCGCGTTGTCGATGACGTTGTTCGAGGAAGCAGCCGCAAGAGTCTCCAACGCCGTCAGACAGAAGGCCGCAAGGGGACTGCCGGAAATTCGGGAAATGCGGAGATACCTATTCCGAGCGTATCTGCGCCGTATTGGCGATCAAGGATGGCACACGCCCTTCCGAGTCCACAAAATGCAGCCAGCGGGGATCGAGCGTCCACACGATTATGAATCGCGCAAACTCGAGCGGCGCATTCTTCTGAGAGAGCTGCTCGACAGCTGTGACAGATTGACGAAAGAGATTTTTCACAGCCGCCTACAAGGATGTTCCTGGAAAGAGATCGAAGAAACGTGTGGCATCCCTGCAAACGCGGCTAGCCTAAGATTCAGCAAGGCCCTTCGCCAGTTCCAGAAGTACCTGTCGGAAGTGCGAGGAGCTTCCGATTCGGCCACGGATATCGAGGAGTCGAAAGAAAAATCCCCGGACCTATCAAATAGAGAAGACTCTACTTCGGAATTTGAGGGGAAGCCTCGACAACGATTCTTCGAATCCTGAACGAATCGGTGACCGTTTGACCCGTCTAGCCCGCCCTCTGGAATACCCCAGCCGCCCTCGAACTGTCATTCGTGCTATCGGTGCTACGTTCAGAGAACCGCCAGCACAAGCTCGAGAAGAGCGAATCGCTTACCGATCCAACCCGCAAGCCCAATATTCCTTGGACAGATTTTGTGAAAAAACGCCGTCTATACAAATGAGGATCTGTTTTTTCGTTGCGATTTGGTCGCTGCATTCGCGTGGTCAGTCTAGAGGACAGGGCATTAGTGAACGCGTCATCGCTCCGAATTGAGGATGCGAGTCTTGCGTCGACGAATCGCATAGATGTTCGCACGACGCGGCTCACCTGGTCGTAGAAGTGGACGAACTCGTAAGTGTCGAGCGGCGACTCGCGGAACAACTTGACTGGATCGGCGGGCCGTTTTCGGTATTGGTCATTTGACAGATCGATTGGCGAGATGCGAATTATCCGGCGTTACAAGCTAGACCCGCCCGAGTTCGCAGTCCGCGGATGTAGGGGAAGGGCTCACAGCGACGGTCATCGTCCCGGTCGCGATGGACTCAGGAATGGCTTTATGCAAGTCCGTTCGGAGAACGCGCTAGGTGAAGAATCCTATCGGTTCTTTACTCGCGAACAAATCGACAGGATCCTCCGGGATGGCGCGCGGCAGGGAAGGAGTGGGTCGCACGCGGCAATCGAGAGAATCCTAAAGCACGAACCGGGGCTGGAACGCGCAGAACTCTGGAAGCGGATCAGACGACTGAAGCAGGGCCCACGTACAGTGGGCAAGCGACGGAGTGTGTGGTCCTCAGAAGACGATGAGCTCTTGCGGGTAGGATACGGCGCGGGGGCCGCCGAGAAACGAAACGCGATTCAAGAGCTTCTCAAGAAACATCCGGACTGGCCATCCAGCGCCGTTTGGAAGCGAGCTGCGAAACTGGGGATCACTCATAAGAGAACAAAACGAGGGGAGGAACGCCGCTTCCAGCATTGGTCCGAGGACGAAGATCAGAAGTTACTGAGCCTCGCCGGCGAGAAAAGGCCCAGTGTCATCGCAAAGATGCTTCACCGTTCGCCGCACGCGATTCGTTGCCGCTTAGCCTGGCTAGGCAAAAAGACCCGAGTTCACTATGACGGATATGCCCGCCGAGCTTTAGCCGAGGAATTGCATATGGGTAGGCACACCATCCAGAGGCTCATTGCGGAGGGATTCTTGGAGGTACGCGATCCGCGCATCACTCGACGATCGATTGCTGAGCTTACAAAATCAGGAGCGTTCCTGAATAGGCAATTGGATGGTATGAATCATAGATCCACCGCCACACAACCTCCCGACGTCACACCCGTTCCGGAGGCTGTTTCACCAGATTCGCGCGGTGCGCGCATGGAGCCACCGCGCGCTACGCGAGCAAAACGTCTGTGGGCTGAGGTGGCCAGAAGGCTCACTGTTGATAGGAAGGTCGTCGAAAGATGGATCGCACAAGGAGCATTGAAACTATACGACCCTCGAATCACGGAGCAGTCCTTTCGAAAGTTTTGTCGAGAACACGGCGCGTTAATCAACGACGAGTTTCTAAACCGCGAAACACGAGCGTGGCTGCGCAGCTCTATGGATTGGGATCGCAGCGCAGGGAAGGACGTTGCGGAGCACCTCGCAGTCGCTCGCGAGCACGCTCTGATCATCCGACGATGCTCAAAATGCGGCCGGGAGATTCGCGGCAATGTGTTTTTCAAGCATCGCAAGGATTGCCGCGGTGAGCATGCACGAGAGGCAAACAACCGGTCTCGCGCCGAGCAGATGGCCTAGCGCCGATCGGCACGCGAACTACGTTGCTTTGGTGCGTCTTTCGACGTAGTTCTCTGCTGCCTCGAGCCAATGGCCAAAAGAAGGGTATGTCCGCGCGTCGTTGTGCAATCCTTGGCTGGGCCAGCGATCCGCGTACGCCGTAATCCTCACGAGCCGTGGGTGATCTTGAACTCTGTGGCGGAGGATGCCGAGCCAACGGCCGCGTTTTGCCTCTCGAAAATAATGATTCTCGATCCAGCTCATAATCCGTAACTCGATCGTCGCGAGCGTCCTCCGCCCGTTCCGCGCGAACGAATGTTCGGCATCAAGAAAACCTGGAAGCTTTCGATTCACTTCGTCCGTTATACGCGTCGGCAAGCTGGTGTCGGCGACAAGCACGGGAAGGAGCCAGCGCGTGAAGGATAGCCAGCCGACATAGGTTTCAATCGCGGCTGTAAGACGGCGAACGCTGACCTCGGGAATTGGCTCGTAGCGGTAGGCAGCGTGCGACCAACTCCGAAATGTCGGATAACGCGCCGGTCTCTTTCGGCGCCATTTTCCCGCACGATCTTCCCAGCAAGCCCAGAGGCATTGAGAGCGGACATCACGGACGCCATAGAATAGGAGTGCATCGAGCCATCCTTCTTTCTTAATACGGCCGAAGATGTGATTGCGAATCCATTCATCAAGTCGCACGGCCAAAAGGCTTGGCAGATACCCGCGCTGTTCTATCCGCAGAAAACCGGGGCATTTTTGTTTGAGGGCTCCGAGTACCAAGGAAGGGAGGCGATCTTCAGCTTCCACGACAGACCTGACCCAAAGCGAAAAGCCTTCCCATTGGAGGTATTCGGTCTGCGCCTCACGGAAACGAGCCCATGGAACGGCGAGTAGCTGTTTCGACGCCCTCCGTCGCATGAGCTTCTGGACTCGGCGCTCCCGCCGTGTCGTTTTCCACACATCTTTCATGGCATTCGGTGATCCACTCTACGCTCGAAAAACGAGTGTCCGAATTTAGCGAACTAAAGGTGGAGACTACAAAGATTCCGTCGAAGGTTCAAGCTGACCGAGTGCGGTCTGTGAGAGGCCTGTGGATTTCTGACAGGCATATCTGGGTTGATCGGGATTGTGCACGGATCGATCCTACAGTTAGAAAAGATGCGATTGGCCGAGATTGTCCAGGGCGCGAATGCGCGTCTGGGGCGCCAGGTTGTTGCGGGGTTCGGTAAACAGACTTCCGTCTCTACGGATTCGAGGGCAGTTAGAAGAAGTGCGATCGGCGAAATTTATTTGCCGGACGTACAGATGATTCCGACACCGCCAGATCGTCACGGGACTGATCCCGCAGCCACTCGCTGCATGGCAGGCTGGCCCACGGGAAGTTAGAAGGTATGCGATAGGCGGAAAAAGTTTGTCGTAATTGGGACCGGATCCTCGCATTGCGGGCGACTGAGAACAGGCGGTCCAAGCCGGTTTGGACCCCAGGTTACCCCGAATCCCGGAAGTTAGAAGCCGTGCGATTGGAAAAAAAGAGTTCGTTCCAGTATGACGGACGCAAACAATAGCCATCCCATCCATTGGGGATCCGGCATATCTAGAATCGAATCACGAGATGACATCCGGGCCGGCTGCCGAACGCAGCCCTGGATTGACCCAAAAAGCGAAAACCCCACCGCAGTTGCCTGCTGCAGAACCGGCACCGCTCGTGTGCACACAGGACCGTTCGGCAGTATGTTCGGCCACCAAGGCAAGGTGGACGGTATGTTTGCATCGGCAGAAGAACTTGCCCGGACCTTGCGGGCAGCTCAGTACGTGATCGATCCGGTTACGGCCGAAGTGGTGTATCTCGCGTCTAGAATGCAGAAGCCTCTGTTGGTCGAAGGGCCACCGGGCTGCGGAAAGACGGAGCTTGCCTATGCGTTCGCAACGGCAAGCGGGACAAAGGTCGAACGGCTCCAATGTTATCAAGGCATTACAGAAGAAAAAGCCATCGGCAAGTTCGATGAATCTCTACAACGATTATTCCTCGACATACAGAAGGAGCGGTTGGGCCAGGAATGGGACGTGATTCGGGATCGGCTGCATTCGCTCGACTTCTTCGCCCAAGGACCTTTGTTACGAGCGCTTCGCTATAAACCGAAGCCTTGCGTGCTGCTGATCGACGAACTCGACAAGGTCGACCACGCCTTCGAGGCACTCCTCCTCGAGATCCTCAGCGTCTGGCAAATTACAGTCCCTAAATTGGGCACGGTCGAAGCGGAATCGATCCCATTCGTGGTTCTGAGTTCCAACGAAGAGCGGCGGTTGGGCGACCCGCTGCGAAGACGGTGTCTCTATCTGCGGTTCGAATATCCCGGCGTTGAGCGTGAAGTCGAGATACTGGCCGCCAGGAGCGTGAAACACGATGCACGACTCCTTGGCCAAATGGCCGGGCTGGCACACGCCTTGCGTGGTTGGAACATGGAGAAGCCACCATCCATCGCCGAAATGTTGGTTCTTGGCCAAGCCCTGGAAATCCTCGGAGTCAAAGAAATCATGCCGGAGCAGAGAGACGTTCTGCTGCCATTACTGGCCAAGACGGAAGGAGACAGAGGACGGTTGCTTCTTCGGGAGGGGTTTGAGGGCCTTGTCGTTGATTCGAAGCTTTATCGGGACAAGCTAAAAGGGGCGATCGCATCAACTGCAGTGACCCCTTGTGGGAGCGCCTCGTGAAAGTCTTTGTGGCAGCCGTTCTATTCGTAGTGGTGGTGGCGAGCCCTGCCGCAAGGGCTGCGGCGGGCAGGGATGCCGGCGACTCTTCTGAGCAGTACGCGGCATTCTATGCCTCCGTATTCGGTATACCGCCGGAACTTGTGTATGCCGTCATCCAAGTCGAGTCGGGCTGGAACCCGTACGCGGTGTCGAACAAGGGAGCAGCCGGCTTGATGCAGCTCATGCCCGAAACAGCCGTCCGGTTTGGCGTGCGGGATCGATTCGATATTGAAGACAACATTCGAGGTGGCGTCACATACCTGGCTTGGTTGATTCGCCTTTTCCACGGGGACTTACGTTTGGTTCTCGCAGCCTACTACGCAGGGGAGTCCTTGATCCTTTTTCGGGGCCTAGAACTGTCTTCTCCGGAGATTTCTGGCTATGTAATGCGAGTGATACGAGTCTATCGCGCGCTACGGTTACGATCGGTCCGCAACACGACGAGTGTCGCATCTGTCGCCGCCGCGGGAGGTGAACGATGAAACGGGCCGCTGCATTTTTCTTTTTCTGGTTCTTTTTTGTGGTCGGTGCGGCGGTGGCGCAAACACCACAGGTCGAACCTCGAGTGGTGACGAAGGCGCAGATCGACAGCAAAGTAACTCTCGTCGACGTCGCACCAAAATTCGTCACGACGATTCTCCTGCCCGATCCCGTCAGCTCTGTAGTCGTCGGCGATCCTGCGGACTTTCAGGTCGAGCATTCCGATCGCGAGCCCAGGCTTGTGTTCGTCAAAGCTCTTTCGACAAAAGCGGCGGAGACGAATCTCCTGATCTCAACTACAACGGGGCATCAGGTGAATTTGCTCTTGCTGAACCGCGGGGAAGTTTCCGCCGATCCGGGAACGGTGGATTTCCTTGTAAAATACGAGCTTTCTAGCGGTTTTTTTGTCAGCCCTTCGGGATTTCCCTTCGCTCTTGTGGGTGCAACGGTGCCGCTCGCACCAGAAGGCGAACCGCCGATATCCAGCCCGGGGAAAACAGCTCAGGAGCCGGCAGTGCAAACCGGCCCAGGGGCTCCTTTCGGAGATCCTTCTTCCGTCGCAGCGACCGGGGAGCCGGGCCGAAATCTGGACCAGCTTCTCGCGGAACAAGAAAGTGCCCCGCTTCCGACTCTTTATGGGGAGCACACCGAAGAAGAATCGGTGGGGGGCGATCGCGTGCGCGCGGGTGTGAGCCGGGTCATCGACGGCGGTCAGCAAGTGATCGTTCTTTTCTCGGTGATCAATCCCACCAAGCACGCAATTCTCCTGATGCCGCCGCAGGTCCAACTGGGCGGAACAAAAACCACAGGGAAAGTGGTTCGCCACCAAAAGTGGACAACAGCAGAACAACTGCCAGTGGAGGATTTTCGGTTAGATCGGCGCCGTCTGGGTCTTGGAGAGCGCGCCGACGGCGTTGTAGTGTTCGAACGGCCGCCGTACAAACAGTCAAACGAAACGCTTCTGTTGCAGGTGGCGGAATCAGGGGCGGTGGACCGTCCGGCTCTAGCGCCGATTGGATTTGGAGTGAGTACAGCATTGGAGGAATCGCATGACCGAGGAAAATAGGGCGGACCAGAACGGGATCGTTGACGATCCACTGCCCGCGCAGCGGCTGGACGAGAACGACTCGCGCCCCGGGTTAAAAGACATTTTTCAGCAAGCCTTCAACAAGGCGCAGCGGCAAAATCAGACGAAGAGCCGGAGCGGGCTGGGTCGCGATCGCAGCCGCTCGTTGGTTCTCCTAGGCGGAGCCGCGATTACCGTGCTGCTTCTGTTCCTCATGGTTTTCTCGTCTCCAAACCGCCACGGAAGATCCGCAAGCGCGCGGCCTCGGGGAACACCGGATCTCGGCCAGCGGTCCACTCCTGGCCAGCAAGCCTCCGGGCAGGGATCTGCAATTCCTCTTATGAGTGCGCAAACGGCGAACTCCGAGTCGGGCGACACAAAACAGATTACCGCGACAGATGTAAACAACACAGCCCGACCGATTCAGCCATCGACGAGCATTCCACCCCAGGCCGCAACAAGTTTGCCTGCGCGTGCGAACCGCCCGTACGCCCTTGGGAATATCGATGTGTCGGATCTCCAAGCGCGCGAGCACGCAGTCCAGCCCGACTTGACTGGGAAGCAAGAAGCCGACGATCTGCGAAAACCATCTCTCGTATTTGTACGAAGCACTCCCAATACATCAGCGGGTGCCAACCCCAGCAACGTCGATCGCCTCACAGACGAGATATCGAACCAACTCCAGTTGCCCGCGGGCACACGGCTCGTAGCGCGACTCCAGTCGGTGGTGACGAGCGCGGTGAAAATGCCAATCGTTGCCGCGATCGAATACAACTACGAGCGAGATGGAGAAATCGTTGTGCCGGCTGGCGCGAAGGCCCTGGGGACATTGCAGCAAGCGGACCGATCGGGAAACGTTGGCATTCGGTTCAGTTCCATTCAAATGCCCGATGGGACGACAGACAAGATCGACGCTACATCGATGAGCTTGGGTTTTGGACCCCTGAAAGGTACCGTGAGCGGGAAAAGAACGGGAACGAATTTCTTGGTTCGGACGTTCACCGGCCTCGGGGAAGCCGCAACCTACTTGGTGGGTTCGGGAGGACTGAGCGCCCCTCTCTCCGAGAGCGCATTCTTGCGGGACAGGATCGCCACGAATATCGGCATCGCGGGCGATCAAGAATTGAACACTTTGACTTTCAATCAGAACATTGTGGTTACGGTTCCAGGGAATACCCGCTTTTACATTGTGATGGAGCAAGGATCAGCCTTACCCGAATCGGAAAGCCAGCCCACCCCGACGCAAGCCACCACACCGCAACAGGCAAACAATCCACCGTCCATGGAAGAGCTTCGCGAACTCCTGCAGCTACGGCAGGAAATGAATGCGATGTATCAGCAGACGGGCAACACGCAAGTGGCGGCGCAGCCGGTGCCCCAGCAGTGAGGCAGATCAGGAATGGAGCCGAACTGGAAACCGTTGATCGATAAGCTCGGCGAACGCCGTTGCGCCGGCTTTATGTTCATGGGGAGAGTGAACGGTATCAACCTGTATAAGCACGGCATAGCTCGCCTGTATCTGAATCTCGACGACCAGTGCCGATGTTATATCTATCGTGGAGAATCGCATTTCGAGCCGGCCGATTTTGAGACTCAACTTCAAAGGCTTGAGCGAGTACTCGCAGAGCTTGGCGAAACGCTTGAGAGCGTTTACGATGAGGCATACATCGCGCGAAAGACCAAGGAACTGCGAAAAGCGGGCATAGAGCTCGAACGGATCAACGTTTATCCTGAAGATCCCTTCATCCACTAAGCCGGTTTTGTCCTTGGGTGTCAAAAGCGGAGAAGTGCGTCTCGTTAGAGCGGCCCGCTTTCATTTCCGTCCTTCACCCTCACGTTTGCTTGACGCTTCCTTGATCATTTCGGTCCTGCCGCCTCGGGCCTCAAATGTGACAACCATCTCCATTACGCAGAAATCAAGCTGAACCCAGGAACCACTCATTTCTGCTCTCCTGAGGATCGATCAGGCCCGCGTGCTCACTTTTTTGACAAACAAAAAAAGCAGCCGTAGGGTTCGCGCACATGACTCGTTTTTCCCGAGGTTTCGCGTCGGAGAAAGAGCGGGCCGGAAAGGAGAATGCACTTATGAAGCTCAAAGTAGACGAGGCATGGAAGCGAGCGCTGGCCCTGTCCGCTATCTGTTTCATCTTGGGAGGTCAGTTCCTCTGGGCGCAAAACCTTGGCACGGCACCGGCAACGAACGTGGCGGTACAGGGGCAAACGGCGGCTCAGCCGGAAGGCGCCTTCCTGAACTTCATCAACTGGATCGGCAACGTCATTGCCCCCGTCGGTGCCGGCGGCGCCGTTGTCGGCGCCGTCGTGTCCTGGCTGCATGGGCGAGGGGTTGGCCGTTGGCTCGCAGCAGCAGCGGGACTCCTGGCGGTATCCGGCATTACAAGGTTGATCGAGTTCTGGATACAGAACGGGACCGGAGGCGTGAATTAACAGGAGGAATTGCGCGCCTCCCGTGCGGAGGCGGCGGGCATTTTACGAGGGGAGAACAACGTGCCCGCCGGCTCCGGTTCTTCTTAATCATCTCTCTGTCAAAGGTAGAGGGGAAAAAGGATGGGCGTTCCGCAATTGTTAACTGACGTTGTTCAGGTTCTTCTGGATCTTGCCCCAGCGGCATCGCTCGTTGCACTCGTGCTCGCCGGACTTGCCCTCAGACGCGAGGGCGGAACGACGTTCTTGATCGGTGGCGGCTTCACAAAATGGATGCTCTGGACCGTCCTGTTCGTGACCCTCGTGCCCCTCCTCGGATGGTTCTCTTCGTTCGGAGTCACCGCACAGGTGCCCTCAGGCGGTATTTCCAGTTCCTGGTTGAATTCATTTCAGTCTGACGTCTCGAACTTTGTCACGGACTTCGTCATCGGGCGTATCGCGACAACGCTCGCGGCCTACTTCGTCTTACGGGCCATTTTGGACACCGCGTCGGGAGGGCATCCCCTGCCGTCTATCCTGGCCGCAATGTTTCTGTTGGGCACGCAAGCGACCTACACGTTGATAACGGGCTACAACAGCGGAACACAATACGCGCCGGCCGATGTTCTCGACAGCCTTTGGAATTATCTGGCCGGCACAATCATGCCGATCACTGCAGGTCTCGCAATCGTGGGCGCGATTTTGAACTTCGCGACCAAACGGCCGGCGATGCGGTTGGTCGCAGTAGCCCTGGCGATGTTGTGCGTTTCGGGAATCTGGAAGCTCGTTCTTTCGATGGAGGCGTAGCGGGCCCATGTCGTTCATGAACGGAATTCTGAATCTGACGAACTGGTCGGGGAACGTGATTCTTCCAACCCTAGCAGGCCTGTTTTTCGCCATGGCCATCTTCCGCTTCGTACACTCCGAGTCCTACACGGCCGTCATGTACGGAGGATTTCTGTGCCTGATGGCTTCAGGCCTGTTGCGGGCGATGGAGACCTTTGCTTCGCAGCGAGCCTGGAACGATCCCGACGTGTACTGGATGTCGCTCGTAGCTCTGGTGGACTGGATCTGCAATGTGCTAATGCCCGTTTACGCCGGACTACAAGTTGCCGCCGGCGCCCTGCGTATGGGAATCGTCACCCGAGTTCATCCGACAGAAGGATGGCTCCGACATTTTGTTGCAGCGGGCCTCTGCCTACTCTTATCGGGGCTCGTGCGGCTCGCAGAGTTCTTTGTGATTCATGGAACAGCGGGAATTCAATAGGAGCCACACATGTCTCTTGAGGTGACCCCGGTGTATCGCAATCTTCGGACGCGCGTCACGTTCTTCGGCCTCGAAGCCGAGGATCTATTCGCCATCCTGGCTCTCGCGGTCGTCGCCAATATTCTTGGCCGGTTTCTGCATCGAGAGATGTTCGGGCTCCCCATGAACATGGTGCTCGAGTACGTTGTCCCGGCCCTCAGCGTTCCCGCTTTGATGCTGTTCAAGTATGGGAAGCAGCGCGGATACATCCAGGACTGGGTAATGTTTCACGCCAAGCCGCACGTGTACTCAGCGCTCGATCGCGACCGCGAACCCACGCGAGAGTATCTGCGACCAGGAGAATAAACGTGCCCATCAGCGCTGAAAAATACGAGCAGTCACTCGGCGCACCGCCTCTCTCGGAGCAACTCCGGATTCGGGACTTACTCGATAACGTGGCGGTCCAACTCGATGGTTCCTTCGTTGCCGGATACGAAGTCGCTGGCATCCAGTCCTATTACGCTAGCGACGAAGGCCGAAATCGGATTAAAGGGTTGCTCGAAGCGCTCATCCGGTCCCTTCCGGAGCGTTCCATGCGCATGCAGGTGAGGTTTGAGATTGCCGAAGGCACGGGCGGTTTGATATCGCGCTACCTGCGCGAGCGGCGAAACGAGAGTGCCATTTTGCGGGAACTCGACCAGTTTCACGTCGACCTCTGGCGAAGTCGCGAAGATGCAGGCTTCTACTTGCAGCACTTTCTGCACCTGTACTTCATCTGGAACCCGCGAATCCACCACGAGTCACCCGATTTCGAGTGGAAGCGAAAGATGAAAGCGAGCAGCAACTCGAGCTATTCGGCGAGGAAATGCATCGAGCGCTCACGCCGCGAACACGAACAGCTGCTTGCCGAGTTCAACAGTTTGCTGGCAGGTGTCGAAGCCACTCTCGGTGCGACCGGCATGGGCATGCGCCGCATGAGCCACCACGATATGTTTCTCGAAATCAAGCGCGCGCTTCACCCCCTTGGCAATGACACTCTCCCTTTCCGGTCAATGGAGGAGTCGCTATGGCAGGAAAGTGCGCGCAGTCAGATGGCAAATGTGAACATCGAGGATGAGCAGGATGAGTACCTGAAAGTGGGTGGGTTGCTCTACTCCTGGATCAGCCTGAAAGATCTTCCAGACGCAACATTTCCCGGAATTCTCCGCGAACTTGTCGTGATGGACTGCCCTTTGGTCGTCAATGCCGAAGTCACACTGCCCGATCAGAACAAGTCAATCAAGCAGTACAAAAGCCGGCTGCGCAAGATGATGGCGGCGCAGAGGGATTTTCACGGCGGATTCCGAATCAACGTGGATGCTCAGGTAGCCGAACATCAGCTTGTGAAGGTTCTACAGGACCTGATTTCCAGTTCGCTGAAGGCCTGCCAGCTGAGCCTCATTGTCACGGCTCGAACATCGAGGTCCAGCCGAAATCGAACTGAGCGGGAAGAGGCCGAACGCATTCTTTCGGACCGGCGCCAACGCCTGTTGCATGCGATCGCGCGAATGAACGGCGCCCGGGGAATCCCGGAGACACTGGCCCAGAAGCGTCTGTTCTTTACGGGTCTGCCCGCAATGGGAGGAGAGAATCGCCGCGAACTCGACCTGTTGACGCTCAATGCCGCGGATCTCTTGCCGGTTGAGATGCCTTGGCGCGGTACACCGCATTCACCGCTGATGCTTCTTGAAACGCCCTACCGCCAGCTCGTGCCCTTTTCGCCGTTTGATTCGAGCCTGGGCGACGCAAACATGCTCATCATGGCGAAAAGCGGTGGTGGGAAGACGTTCATGGCACAGCTATTTCTTCTGATGACGGCGCGTGCAAACCCGCAGATCTCAATCATCGAGCGCGGCGACTCCTATCAGCCGCTTGTCGATTTGATGGGGGGCCGCGTTATCGACGTCAGACTCGATGGTTCTGAAACGCTCAACCCGTGGGATCTGGCGCCAGGGGAGACCGCGCCAAGCAAGGAAAAGATTGCGTTCTTGAAGAACCTCACGCGCCACATGATTGGCGATAGTCCAGGGTCGGACAATTCCTTGATCGACAATCTCCTAAGCGACGCGATTTCGCGTACCTACAAGCGCTGCGCGATTCGGTATTCGAACCCAATTCCGACCTTCAACGATCTGCGCGAGGAACTCGCGCAATGGCGGGACGAAGAAAAGATGCAGCGCACGATGGATGAGGCGCGTTTAGCTGCAATCAAGTTGCGTTCGTGGACGGGGGAAAAAGGAATCTACGCGAAGCTGTTCGATACCCATACGACGATGCGTCTCGACAGCAGTTGGCTGTTCTTCAACGTGGAGGGGCTGAGTTCGGATCCAAAGCTCGAAACGGCGATGAGCATGTTGATCGCGAATACAGTCGCATCGCGGGCCCGCGGCAACTTGGGGCAGCCGAGCATCACCGTTCTCGATGAATGCTGGTTTCTGCTGGATTCGGCGACGCTCGCGCCCGAAGTCGTCCAGCTCTTTCGAACCGCGCGAAAGCGGAATGCCAGCGTATGGGGCATCAGCCAGACGGTTGAGGACTTCGTGGGAACCGAGTTCCAGCCCCGGGAACACGGTCCGGGAATTCTTAAGAACGCCGGGACGAAGATCATCGGACAGCAGCCGGGGAACATGACACCCCTCGTGAATCACCTGTTCCTGAATCCGGTCGCGTTAAACGAAATCAAGCGCTTTAGCTCTCCGCGGAAGGGCGAGAGTGCCGATGCGTTGCTCGTGCTAGGAGAGAAAGCCGAGACCACGCAAACAATTCGGATCGCCCCCACGGCCGTCGACTATTGGGTTTGCACCACCTTCCCCAGAGAACGACGTTACCGGACGTGGGCACTGAGGAAACTCTCGGGTCGTCCGTTGATCGAAATCTATCAAGAACTGGCGAAGAAGTTCCCGAGGGGACTGGCCGATGTTGCGCCTTTGCCCGAGGAAATATCGGGAGCAGTGAATAGCGGGGCCGCATGAGGCACGCAAGCGCGCTATCCACGGCACTCTCTAAGAACCACGCCGGTCGTAGGAGGACTTACCATGGTCATACTGATTGACGCGCTGTTTGGATTCTTTTTCATCCTCTTTGCCTACCTGCTGATCGTTGCGAAGGATTGGCGGCAGGTCTTGGCTTTGACGTTGGCGGGTGTTCTCGTTGTGGCGCTCGTGAGTCCGCCTTCCACGCATGCACAGGCAAGCTTGGCCACCGCAATTCAATCGGTCCTCAGCATCATCAACGGCAGAATCCAGACGGCACTAAACGCGATCAATTCGGTGCGGAGCACGATTGAGCAGTATTACAAGGAAGCCGTCTGGCCCATCAGCGTGATCAATCAGGCCAAGGCATTGGTTACCCAGATGATCGGCCAATACCGAAGCCTGATGCAGGGAATCTTCACCATGAACCTCAGCAGCGCCACGCTTCCAAATCCCACGGCGCTTGAGAGTGTCATAAGGAACCACCAAACAGGCGATTTCACAACGCTTGCCACATCGTTTGGCAACGCCTTCGGCAGCATACCCGCGCCGACAGCCGCGAGTCCCGCCGATCGCACGATGATGGACATGGATGATGCGCTGGCGATGGATAACTTGAAAACGCTCAAGGAAAGCGACGCCGCCGACGATCTCACGCTACAGGCTGCCAACAATATAGAGGACCAGGCCGCGCAAGCAGCCCCCGGCTCCGCACCGTTCCTGACCGCGACTGCGGTCGCTGCGAGCATACAAAGCCAGGCCTTAACCCAAAAAATGCTTGCTGGTGAACTACGCCAGGAGGCCGCTCGAATCGCACATCAGAACACACTTCGCAAACGCGGGGCAACGATGACAGGCGACGTGAATACTCAAATTCTGAATTTGTTACAGAGGCACTAAGGAGAGGTCACAATGAAGAAAATCACTGTAGCCGTGAAACGGGGCCTCGGCTGGTTTTGGCGGCACAAGGCTCGGGCCGTTGTGCTGGTCGTAATCTTGTTCCTTGTCGCGCCGAAACCCGTGAAGAGCCAATTTCTCGATCCTTGCTGCGCGATCATGGCGGCCGGATTAAATTCGATCGGGAGCACGATCAGCAGTGTCGTCGGCGGTGGACTCAGCGGCATTTTGTCAATCGAACAGGACATCGCAAGTTTCGAGCAAACGGTCGTCTGGCCCCAGAACCTCATCAATCAAGCGCGGTCACTGGTCGTAAGTATGCAAGGTATCTTCACGCAGATGGAAAGTGTGATGCGCATCCCCGTGAACAGCGCGACGCTCCCAACGACACAGCAATTCGAACAGAACCTGCTTTCTGGAGATCCAAATCAAATCGCTCAGACCAGCACGCAATATACGGCCGTGTACGGGGCTGTACCGGATGCAACAGCGGCTTCACCGCAGACGCGTGACTTGGTGGACATGACCGACGCTGCCGCGCAGGCGGCAATGAAGAAAGCCATCGAAATCGATGCGTTGGCCAACCTGGAGCTGCAGGCAGCCGACCAGATCAACCAGAACATTGCCACCGCCGCCCCGGGCAGCGCCCCGATCGTCGAGGCGCAAGCCGACGCGTGGCTGGTCCGCGCCAACGCCTACACGCAGTCTGCGACGGCCGATTTGATGCGTGTCCGTGCTGTGGATCTCGCCGATGAAAGCGCGGCGGTGAAGAACGGCGCCGCGAATTCCACGGCAATCCAACAGCAGATCTACAACATTCTGAAGAGGCCGTGAGCCGTGTTTTATTTCGAACAGTTGTTTCAAACCGCCTTGAACGGAATCGACAGCGCCAATGTGACCGGCGCTGTACTGAGTGTCGCGGGGACCATCCTGCTTCTCAGTTTTCTGTACAGCGCCTATGAAGCCTTCGCTTCCGGAGGGGATGTACGGATGCTCGCGATCTCAGGCATCAAGTATTTGATCCTAGTCTTGGTGTTTGCGAGTTATGGCACCGTCTTTCGCGACATAAATAGTATGTTCAACTCAGTCGCGGACTTCATTTACAACTCAACAGGTGTTGGTGACGTTTTCTCCAACTGGATGAGCCAGCTCGCGCAATATTGGCAGTCCAACGGCAATACCTCTATGTGGAATCTCGTCACGGGCCTGGCCTCTGGAGTCATCAGCCTCTGGTTGATTCTGGGAGCCTTCGTGATTTTTCCGGTCTGTTATCTAATCTTCACGGTTTTTTACGCCATGTACGGTTCTGTGCTCTACGTGACCGGTCCGTTCGTTCTCGCGTTGTTGCCGACGCGTAGCCTCGGTCAACTCTCGAAAACCTATCTGGTGAACCTCATGACATTTCAGGCTTGGGGGCTGATTTACGCGATTCTGCAAGTCCTGATGTCAGCGGTGAATCTCTCGAGCATCGACACGGTGCTCAACGCGAACGGCGTTCTCAATAGCTTCGTTGGATCGAGCCAAATGATTCTCTTGGCTCTTACTGCGAGCATCTTTTCGTTTTCAATCGTGCTGATTCCATTCATTGCCAGCCGCGTCGTACGGGGGGATGTCGGCAGCACGATGATGACGCTCGTAAGTGCGATGACCACGACGGCGAGTGCTGTCGCGGGTATGGCAGCCGCTTCTTTCGTGGGTGTCGGAGAAGGAGCGATCGCGAGTGCCGCTGGTGGAGCGTCACCTTCTCCGCCTGCCCCCGCCAGCGTCCCGCGTGTCACTTCTCTTAGCGACGCCGCTTCCAGTTCCGGCAGCACAAGCGGATCTTCGAGTTCTTCACCAGGGGTCACTTCGACGTCGACGTCTCCGGATCTACCGTCAGGTGGAACAGGCTCGTCAGGGACGAATGGTGGTTCAGGGGATACGTCCTCCGCCTCACCCTTTCGTGATTCTTCGAGGCCCGGTCAGTATCGCGGATTCAATGCAACGCATGCGATCGCTTGGTATGCCGGTCATTCCCTCGGCTCCGCATACCGAGGCTTAAGGGGAGGGGAATAGAAATGAGGCAAGCGACTCGGCCGGTCCCAGAGATGGCCCGCTACACGAAATATTATGAGCACGACGGCATGCTTCGTGCCTACGCCAATCGAAGCATGTTGCTCGCCATGGTCTTCGGCGTGCTTGCACTGGGCTCGCTCGGATTTGCAATCTATGTCCGCATACAGCCTCCTACGGTTATTCGCGTGGACAAAGACGGTAATGCGCTCCAGCTTGCCGGTCCTTCATCGCCTCGAACGGAGGCGTCCGATCCGGCGTCCGCAGCGGCGTCCACTTCCGCCGCTCCGACTGACATCGAAGGGCGGGCGGTGGTACGTCAGTTTCTCACCCGCTACCTGGCTTATACGCCAGATTCGGTGGACCGGGACTTCGCGGAAGCCCTGAATATGATGACGGCCAATCTCCGTTTGTACACCATGAATCGTCTGCGCGATGACGACACGGTGGGAAAGATTCGTGCCGATCATGTGATTTCCGATTTTGAGATTCGCTCAATCGAACGCGTGAAGGACACGCCCTGGACATACACGGTGTTCGGAATCAAGGAGATTCATCGAGTCAAAAGCCAGACGGAGACCACCGACCAGATCGTCGCGAAATACAACATCAGGCTCGTCGAAACCACCCGGACGGAGAGCAATCCCAGCGGCCTGCTCGTGGCCGAGTACGGAGAGCAGCAGATGGTTGGGGATCGGGAAGACGATCTGCTGCAGCACAGCGATCTGGACACCGACAGGCACTGAAAATGAAGGAAGGAGAAGCGAATATGACTACGGACGCGACGGAGGCCTTGAACGAAATCAAAGAGTCGCAAGGGAGCCGGACCGCGCGCAGTCTTCGTAAAGCACGAACGGGTGGCGGTGAAACACAGCGATTCTTTCTCGCCAAACCGGGCAGCAATGGTTCAGTCCCTGAACTCGGCAAGGAGCTCTCCGCGGAAGCACAGGCAATGGGAGAGTCGTTCAAGACAGGTTTGAACTACTTCGTTGTTTCCGAGTGGCGGGGCGTAGCGGATTTTTCGGGGAAGAAGCCGCAACTGGAGCGGGAAGCGGCGCGCAGCGCTACGAAGACGGGATAGACCAGAGTTTTTTTACAGACTGAAGTAGGTCTGTCAAGAGCTGTCCACAAGCTCGAATGATTGTGGACCAGTGCTTGGCTCGCTTGAGGTGTGTCTGAAAAGACTCGCCGAAGGTGACCGGCAAACTCCTGGTTTGTGTTGCCGAACAAACAAAGGAGCACGAAGCGCAGCAACGAAGAAAGGATGACGTTGAACTGCCCATAAACAACTGAGCTGGTCTGGTTCTTCGCGGAACCTGACCGGAAACCTTACCTCGTTTTCGGCTCAGGACAGCGACGGGACCGGCGGCAAGGGTCTCCCGGTCTGCCCTTGGTCGGACAGAAATAAGGAGATGAAATGCCAGATCAAATTAGCAGTGGAATGACAGTGATTACGATCGACATCACGGAGATGGGGCAGATGAAGCAGCGGTTGCCGAATTTGGCCAGACAGGAACAGCTTGAGAACACACTCCTTGAGGGCCTCTACCCCAACATTCGGGTCGCCCGTCTCAATGTCCCGCCCGGAAGGCTCGAAGACCACCAGGAAAGCGAAGTCCAGAGGTGCATGAGGGTCTTTGACTTTGAGGGTGTCCGTTTCAGGCTTATCGGTGCAAGCGCCTCGGCGAAAAGCGGAAAGTTTTACGCCGTTGACGAATCCTACGAACAAGCCCTTGCGGAACGCTTCCGCAAGTGGCCGGAAGCTGCCATCACCTACTTTGGGATTCTGGTTTCGCCCTGCAAGCAACGAATCCGGCTCCCCGATGCACGCGTGATGATCGTGAACGACCGCACTCTGGGAACCAACGACTGCCGTGGCTGGATCTCACGATCGGTCTTCGAGAGGTTTCACCTACCCAAGCACCGCCTTTACCAGTTCCGCTTGGCGTTCGAGAACACGCAGGCCAAGGGAGCATGCAAAGTCATGGAGGACGATGTCGCTCAGAAACTCGGAGCGGATATCGTCCTGCCAGAATCGTGCGTAAAGCCTGAGTATAAGCAAACGCCCCGATTCCTCGACTTTCTCCATTGGCGGAAACCGAAGGTCGAGGTTCGCTCCTACCGGGGACCCGTCGTATTTGGTATCCGGGAGGTATCGAGGGCACTCGATCTGCAAAGCAGTTACACACTGATCGAACACGCGCCGTGGGAGACGATCCAGCTAGAAGTCGCACCGTTCGCGATGGAGCAAGCACGCAAATTGCGAGCTGCGTGTGACAGTGGTAAGTACGACGAAGTGATTGAACTCCTCGGCACATCCCACTCGCAGAGTACCTGGGAAGAGACGAACGACTCCGAATACACCTCGGCGGAGCACACCGCTGTCGAAGCCGTACTGAAGGTGGATTCGAGTGGCTACCTCATAAAGCACCCCCACATCAACAGCGCACTGAATCGCTTACTCGCAAAATGGGCCTTCAAACTTTGCACGGCCGGCGGTTTTACGATTCCCGGCTTTGCACTGGCGGATGACGGCTTTCTCGGTCTCTATCAGGGACGAGTCATTGCCGCCTCTGACTGGCTGCCACAGGACCGAATTCACTGCGCTGGTTCATGCACGAAGGGTCTGGTCGTACGTTACCCGATACGCATGTTCGAAGATTTGCTTCCCGTCACGCGAGTCTCGACCGAAGAAGCCGTCGATTTGGTGACGCAGGCAATCCGAGAACAGAACGGCTGCTCAATGGAAAGAGAAGCTGTTGTGGATCTCGTAGAGAAGCAGATCAAACTCGATGGCACGTTGACACTGAACAGTGAAACGGCCGCGAAGAACGGCGGGGACTTCGACTTCGATCTCGTTGCATTGGTCGAGGGCGATCGCTTTCCCCGATTCGTCGACAGCCGCTTTGCTCATCAAGACTGGCATGAAAAGGGCAAAACGAAACGCACCAAGAAGCAGAGTCCCTGGTGGAACCTTGCCTTGGTTGCCAACCAAGCGAAAGGAAATCAGATCGGGTCGATTACCGACCTGAAGACTTCCTGCTATGCCGCTGGTTTGCTGGAGGAAGGTTATCAACTCGTTGATGAGTTGCAGCACGCCTTGGACGGTTTGAAGTGGGGTACCGAGGTTAACCAGCAGCTCGTTACGGAGATTCGCCAGAAGGTACCGCTCGCGCCTTGGCTTCAGTTCAAAGACAAGGAACGAGTGAGCGATCTGCCGGTGCATCTGGAAGTTCTTCCGACCGACAAGATCGGCTACCTCTATAACTTGACGCGGAAAGAGATCGAAGACTTTTTTTCCGCCAAACTGCCAATCGCCGATTTCCACGGTCTGATCGCAGGCGAGCACTTCACTAAGGAAATGTCCGAAGAGTGCCGCTTGGTCAACCGAATCTACGCGGGGGAAATCGCAGAACTGATCAAAGGACAACAAACCTTGGATGAAGCCTTGGCGAAAGCCGAAGCGGAATACCAAGTGCAACGAAATAACCCGGCGACAAGGAATGAAGCGCGCAGCCGGCGTAACGCAGCTCGGAGCGCGGTTCATGCCTTTAAGGAACGGTCTCGTGACGATTTCAAGGCATTACGATCGATCGTTCGCGCGTGGGGGGCAGGAAAGCAGCAGAACCGAAGAGGCTGGTGCCAAGCACTGCACACGATCATTTGTGCGGGGAAAGGAAACGGCTCCCTTCTATTCCACACTTTTCCTCAAGAGATCATCGACAAGATCGCGGAGACCACCGGCAGCAATCCGGTTCAGGTCTTCGTTCCTGATCTCGTTGATGGCGAAATAGAGTTCGACGACGAAGGCCGCGTCTTTCTCGTCGAGCATTTTCCGAACGCTGGTGGCAGCACGCACGAACGCAAGATCTTCCTTCTGCAAGTCTCGAAAAAGGGCGAGTTACTTATGGACGGGAAGATCATCGACCGCGTGCAGCCGTTCCCACTGCGATATGGATCGGGCACGATTCGCGACGGGAAGATCGTATTCAACAACATCCCCCAGCACCCAACCATAAAACACTCAAAAGCAACTGTGGACCGGCCATCGGTCGACGTTCCCGCGCAACACATTGGCTCGGGCGAAACCGAAGGTGGCATGCAGAAGAAACACTCAATCTGAACACGAACCTGCCTAGGGGGTCTGATATTCAGGGCCCCTAGACAGACCCCACGTTAAGGATGGGAAGGAGAAGCGCCAGTGAAGAAGACTTGCCTTTGTTTTGTGACAGTTGCGTTGCTCTCGGGCCCCATTTGGGGGCAGAAGGTTGAACTCCAGAAACCCGACCGGGACCATATCGCTCACGTGGAAACATCACTGAACCATTTGACCGTGCTGGAAATGAGTGAGCCGGTGATCACCGTCGCGGTGGGGAGCAACGCGTTCAAGGTCGAGTGGCGGGAAAACAAAGTGTTCATCGAGCCGAACGACGCGAATGTGGCGACGAACCTATTTGTTTGGACGGCCTCGGGTCGCTTTAATTATGAGCTCGATCCAGCCGGAACAGTGCCACAAATGGACTTTGCAATTGACCAGCCGGTGGTCGATCCGCCGGCGCCTGCCAAGGTTGAAGCCAAATCGGTAGATCCTTCTCCCGCCGACCTGTTAATTCAGGCAAAGCCAATACATATCTATGGCTCGATAGCGGCAAAAAATCATGTGGCGGTCTATCTGACGGATTTGCTCGAGCAGGGCGGCCAGATCTTCGTCCGTTATACGATTCGCAATGAAACCAAGAAAGCGTACGTCCCCGGATCGCCCCAAGTCGCTCTGATCAATTCTCCGCAGTACCGCGAGTCACTCTACAGTCTCCTTAATTCACAGCTCAGCCCAGATGTGGCATCGCACCTGAAGTCGGCGGGTGAGACTTCTGTGGAGTTGGCGAAGGACGAGATGCGCTCCCTTCGCATAGAGCCCGGTCAAGAGACGACTGGAATCATCGAGATCAAGATGCCGCCGCACAACGCCCCGGCCGTTATTCGATTAACGTTTCTCGCGGATTCCCACGGGAACGTCGACGCAACTCTGGTGTTGTGAGATGCGCAACCACGTAACGTCGGATGACATTCACGCCTGGCTTAAGGATCATTTTCGCCAACGACACGAAGTCGGATTTGGGAAGGCGCTTTTGAACTCGATTCTTCAGAATCGGAATCCGTTTGAGCCCGAAAAGCGTCGCAGGCCGAAAGTCGAGTTTGTCGTCGGAGTGGGCCTGTTCGTTACCGCGGCGGCTTGCTTCGTCTATTTCAATTTCGCGCATTGAATCGATTTCCGGCGACGAAACTGGCCGTTGAAACATTTTTCCGGCGTGAAATCAGTCTGGGATTTGCTGGATAGCCGGATTTGTTAGCAGACGCCATTTAGGGGTCGGACCTATGACACCCTCGTATTCCACATCAAGCGAAGCTCGCCGCCCCATCGGCGCTGCTGAAATGATCCTTTCGCTGGCGGCCGTGTCGATCGGTTGGTTCGTTTGGTATGTTGCACGGGAGCGATACCATTTCATCGATCGTCAAATTGTTGAATTCTTTATCTATGCGATCCTCGTAGTAGTCGCCATTTTCTATCCTGCGTACATCCTGTTAACCAGGCACGCCCGCCGCGAAAAAGAATGGCCGCATCCGCCCCTCGCCATCTCTCCCAAAAAAGATGAACGCGCAGTGGAACAGGCCTGGAATCAGAATGCCGTCGTTCTCGGCTACGACGTGCATGGCAAGCCCTGGCTCTGGCCGGATCGAGTTCGTGTTATGCAAGGAATCGTCTTGGGAATGACCGGCACCGGGAAAACTACTCTCCTGCGGAACATCATTACCCAGGATCTTTACCGCGTAACGGGCCCTCCTGATGATTGCCACCGACTACCCATGGTGATTTTCGACGGGAAAGGAGACATGGAGTTCTTCTACAGCCTTCTTCCTCACATTCACCGCGCCGGACGGCTCCGCGATCTGCGCGTGCTTAACCCGAGCCGACCGGAGATCTCCGTGCGCTACAACCCATTCAACTGTGGCGGCGAAGACTATATGCCCGTGGTCAATATGGTATTCGGGTCATTCAACTTGCACGACGAATTTTTCGCGAAACATCAGTTGAACTACCTTGCGGACATCGTTCGCGTGTTGGTGTACACGAATCAGAAATTCAACTTCTACGATGTCTTGGTGATGGCAATCGACGAGCAAGTGTTGCGCGAGCAGGTCGCAAAAGCGACTCGGAGGCTTGAGCAAGACGAAAGGATTAGCACGCAGCGAAGATTGAACTTCGAAATGTCCGTAAAGAACTTGTACGAGTCTTTTCGCGACCGAGAGCGAATCCCCAAGATCCAAGGCCTCCTCAACGAGTGCATGACCTTTCTGGACGACGAATTGAGTGTCGTTACCGGCCCGTATGAGGAATTGCTCTCGCTTGACGATGTCATCGAACAGGAACTGGTTCTGTTCGTTACTTTGAATGTCAACAAGAACACCGAACCTGTCCGCGCACTTGGGAAAATGCTTCTTCAAAATTTACAGTTAATAGTCGGCGAGCGCTATGAGAGCGACGTTCATCGCCGGCGCCCCAACCGGCCCCTGTTCAGCGTGGTTCTCGATGAGTTCGCGCCTTTCGGCTACAGGAACTTTCCCCAAATCCTCCAGACGGCCCGCGGTACGAATACCGCGTTTCTGTTCTCCATGCAGAGCCTTCCGCAGTTGATGCACGTAGGTCGCGGTTTCAAGGAGGATTTGACCTCCGCACCGAACACCACAATCACGCTCAGGACGCGCGATGACGAAACGGCTAGCTATTTCCTGAAGGCCTCGGCGGAACATAGTGTGACCCGCCGCAACCTTTCGATGGAGCGGTGGCGGTTCTTGGGATTCGGGCGTTACGAAGAGACAGGACGGGCCGTTGATATCGAAGAGCGAGAAACCCGCGCCCTCGACGAGCACATCAAGAATCTGCCCAAGGGGCAGATGCAAATCTTGATGACGGACGATACAAAGGGAACGCTGCACGCCCACTTACATGTTCGCCCTCCGACGAATGTCACAGTCCCTCATTTCGAGCCCGAGTTGTATCCGCGGCTTCGGCAATCGCGCGCTGCGTCGGAAGGAGCGAACCTCCGATTCAAGAGCCCTGAGTTCTCCGTATCCCGCTACGCGAGGCGAGGTCGCTGAACATGTGGAAGGTTCGTCACGTCATGTCGGGTGTGCTCTTGGCCGTGATCCTCTCCCCGGCAACGACAGCCGGGCGAATGGAAGATTCGCAACGCCGGCATCTCTATCGGGACACATGGTACGAGAGTTTGTTGAAGTCCTTTAATCCGAGCAATGTTGACTACGGCGGCTGGCTTGAGGAACGACGGAGAGCATTTCTCAATGCTACCGTAACCCAACCACAGTTCTGGTACAGCCTCGGGATCACGGTTTTCAGTCTATTCCTCACAGTGTACCTGTCGAAGCGGATCATCGACGAACATCGAAAAGCGAGATCAATGCACGCGATGATGGCGGACCTCTACGAGCACGATCTCTATTCCCGCCGTTTGGCACAGGAAGCGATCGAAAGACACAACCAGCACATGGAGACATGCAATCGCGCATTCGAAGCTTCGGAAGCTGGGGACGGACGGCTTGGTTGGGGCGAGACCCAGGCCGAGAGCCTCAAGGCTCAGCTGCAGCGCGTGAGCGCGCAACTTGAGGCTGCGACGCAAGAACGGAACAAACTTCAGGAAGAACTTCGTCAAAAATCAGTGATCGTTTCCGATCTTTCCTTGAGGATTGACGCAGTCTCGAAAAAAGTGAACGGCGGCGTACGCTCCCTAACCGAGGAGCTAGCATCGCCACCCAGCAAAGAGAGTGGCACGGTTGCAGTGGCGCACATCAATCGGCTTCAAGAGGAACTGTATTCCGAACGGCAAAAGAATAAGCGCTTGAAGGGGTAACGATGTCCATGCTCGTTACAATTACAGGACTAGGAAGTGTCTGGCGGCGTCGGACGGGCGCGGACCCCGACGATCCAAAGAGATTCGCTCGCGCAGCCTATTTCAATACAACTGGAGTGCCTGTCAATGGAGAGGTCCGAGCAAGGCCCAAGATCGCGGGCTATGCGCGCTTCAATGGCATTGGCGGCTTCGATCCAAACGCTCCTCTTGCATTCTTGAACAGCGTTTTCGAATGCGCGGAACCCTGTATCTGGGAGGGACAGAATAAAATCTTATTCAAGCGGATGCTACCCGCCCCAGAGCTGCCCGATTTCTTTCTGGTGGTGGTCAAAGCGTGCGAGGTTGGACATCTCGATGTCGGATCGTTGACTTGGAGATCGGAAGGAACGTTGCTCATTTCGTTCAGCGAGTGGAGGAATAGGCAAGAAGCCATGTTGTTGATGCCCCTCGGAGCGTGGCTGCGAACTCAGGTCGGGCAGTTCAGGCTTCGGCAATTTGCGTCTTGGCCTTGGACCGCACGCCTGCAGTTGGAATCTCTGAGTGGAGAACAATGAGATGCGCTATCCCAAGGGATCTCTTCAACTGAGCCCATCACGTGATCTTCCGATGTTGCGTCAGCTCTTGCACTCTGATTTCGCGACTCATTCGCAGCTTTTCGAGTTCATGCAACTGAATCATCATGAGCGCAGCCGGCAGTCGTTCGACTGGAGGATCAAGAGGTTGATCGACCGCGCACTCGTCCTACGGCAGACGCAGCCGGTAGTTGCTGGCGAATATATCTATTCCATCGCAAGATCGGCAGCCGTCTTCCTGCAAAGCATCGGTGACTACTGTTTGGTTGGACGCGACCGCTTTGGCGGGAGGGAAGCCGAACGAAGCGTACTTCACGCAATAGGGTTGAATGGGATTCAGCTGAGCCTGATGAGGGCAGGATTGCTCGTCCGTTGGGTCGGCTCGACCGAAGTCCGGTCACAAAATGAACTGACAGGCTTTGGCTTCGCGAAAGACTACGACGCGATCGTGGCGGTGCGAACGGACTGCGGAGAGCAGCGCTTTGCGCTGGAATACGAACGCAGCCCGAAAGGTCTGAGGTATTATCGTGATGTCGCCGCGGCCCTAAAGCACGAAGTCCATGTAAAGCGTGTTCTTTATCTGGTCTGCAACTATGACTTGTTGCAGTTTGTCTCGGGCTTCTTCAGGAACGCGGACTGCCGCGTGCTCCTCGGATTGGAGCGCGACTGGCACACCCAACTGTTGGATATGCCGGTGTCCTGCAGTTCCGCGCCGCACCGCCGCCGGTTCCGGGAGACACTGGACAGTTCCACCCAAAGTGCGAACTCAAAGCAGGCTCAGCCTTCACTGTTCGTTTGACCTCATATTGCCCTCTCATTGCCTCGATATTGACCAGGTATTGGATCGACGGCGCTTCACGCAAACGGCTGAACCAGCGATACTTACACTTTTACTATCCTCATTGTTCGCGCCTGCGACAGCATGTTTTGGACTGAGTTGGTAGTCAGTCAGACACGGGCGAAGACGACGAACCCATTGGCTGAGATAGTGGTGCCGGCCGATGCGCAGAAACCATGCAATGGCGGTCCCGACGCGTCGATCCCGCCGCTGTTACCTCCCATGATCGGATTCACGCAGTTCTGGTAGACGTGGCGGTTGAAGATTTCCCGCCACGGGCCTGCGAACGGAAATCCAATGGCGTAGTCGTACCGAGTCATTTGCGGCTTGACCGGTCGCCTCTAGCCAACGGTGAAGCGCGATCATGCGATCTTGATTGTGAACATGAAACGGGTTGACGCTGTCACCACGCCGAGCTGGGCAGTTCCAGCGCAACCGGATCAGGTCCTGGGTGAAGCGAAGGTGATTCATCATGGCCAGATCGTTTCCAGTATTTAACGCAGCCCACCAGATCAGATTGGGAGCGGCGGAATCGCAGTTCCACCGCTTATCCTCGAGAAACTCCTGCCCACGAAAACCTGCGGAATCCCCGGTGCGAGGCAATTGGCGGTGCGGCAGGGGCGTAGGTGCCGATGTGAAGTTGGTAGGTAGCCAGGTGTTAACACGCGCGCCTTTTGGTCGTGCCCCTACGATGAAGTACTGAAGACCGGAGGATGCGTGATTCTAAACAAAGGAGGGACCCCATGTTCGGAGAAATGAACGTTGTACCAGTCGTCGATCTTCGCCACTCACCCGATCAGGTTAGTGGCTCCGTAGATGGAGCTATGACACGCCTTCTCGAAGTCACTGAGCATCCGAATATCGCGAAGTGGGTGCAATTACCAAAGGCACTCTTCGTGCTTCTGGTGGTTCCTGGAGACCCCGAGTCCGGCGCCTTCTATGTCTACGACCGCGGCTCGAGAGTTTGGCTTTGGTTGGATTTCGACGACGAAAAGTTCGGCGGCTATACGGTTTCAGATTTCGACAGGCTGGTCCGCGAATGCCGCTTTCTCGATATCGTAGAACAGCCACACCTGCTACCGAGCAACGACCGATGGACGGTCGAACCCGGTAAGCGACCGTTCAAGAACTCGACCCTCACGAACCTTCCCCAACGATCCGCATAGCGTGTAATACATCCCTCTTCTCTTGCTCCGCTGGCCGCATAAGTTATTCTCTGTCCACGTCTTAGGAGCCGCCCTCACTTATTTGACAAAACAACACGATCGGTCTAGTTAGATCAGTCGGCCGCAGTCGGCGCACTCGACGTGCAGAGGAGGACATATGGACGGAACCATCCGAGCAAGCGCGCAGGTGGTTGCCGACTATCGAGAACTCTTCGTAAACCGAGGAGCGTATACTCTTCAGTCGCTTCGCCCCGATCCCGACACCGGGCGCCACTATTATTTCCGGCCTAAACACAAGACAACGAGTCGGCTAGTTACCCTCAACGCAGATACGATTCGCCGTCACCTCGAGGGGAACATCACGATCGGTCTGTACGCGATTAACCCTGACACGCAGCGATCTAAATGGGTCGCAATCGATGCCGATTACGCTGGGGCCATGGAGGATCTGCTCAAGCTCCAATACTTCCTTGAACGCGACCACGTTCAGGCCGCTTTGGAGATGAGCAGGCGCGGAGGGCACCTCTGGATTTTTATGGAAACGCCTGCTCTGGCTCGGGAATGTCGAATCTACATCTATAGCTTGGCATTGCGTCTCGGGATGAGAATCAAAGGCGTCGGCTTGAACGAAGGCATCGAGGTTTTCCCTAAACATGACGAACTCCGGAAGGAAGAATTCGGGAACGCTATTCGTGGGCCACTCGGCGTCCATCGAGGGGCCGACCGCAGATTTTGGTTCTATGGTGCCGACTACGATTTAAGGAAACAAATCGACTACCTGAAGAGGATTCGGAAGCTCAGCGAGAGTCAGCTTCGTGCCTTCACTTCAGACAAGGCGATGCCGCCAGAGTTCGTCAAAAATCGAGCGCCCGTCGGTATGCGTGTTTCTTCTGTTCCGTCCAGGCATGAGTTCCGGATCCTCGATCATGTCGGCAAGGCTCGGATAGTCGGCCGAAATTTCGTGACGCAATGCCCGTCCTGTGCGGAAGCCGGCCAAGACAAAAGCGCCGACAACTTGGCGATCTCCGTTGAGGATCCACGGAAGTATATCTGCTGGGCCGGATGCACCAAGGAGATGATCCGTCGGGCAGTGGGTTGTCCAATTCCGGTTCGACGCTTCGCATAAGGAGGTGTCGACATGCAAAAGAAGCAGGAGATTCTGACTCGTCGTGGCCTGACCTTGTCGCGCCAGGTGCTGAGTCGCCTAAGAAGCGTAGGCATTGTTGTGCAGTCCAGCATAAGCCTCGAGCATCAACAGTCGGCCGGGCGTTATGTCCTGCGGGGTATAGAGTCGGGTGGAGCTGTGAAGGACTTCGGTCGGTATGTTACGTTCTGCGGCCCCGACGGCGAGGCACTAGCGTATCTTCATCCGATTGACGCGATCGCCTTCAATGGAGTGCACGCCGTAGTGGTGGCGCCGGTTCTTGTGAGAGTCGAATTATTTCGGTCCGGCCGGACTTGCCAACTACTCATTACGCGGCATAAGCCGTCAAATTCTGAAAACCATCGCCGCCCCTGGGTCGAGAATAGTGTTCTATTTCGTGGCATCAACGGTTTCATGGACGCGAGTCCGGCCGGCAAGAACGAATCGACTGCGTCACAAGCGCCGCAGTTTTGGACGCGTTCCGGAGAGGAACTCCCGCTCCCGTTTTTGTGGACGGCTGCGGTGCTCGCCGCAGCTCGTGGGGTCAATTGTGTAGGATGTTCTCACGCTCATTTTCTGGTGAGACCATCCGCGCTCGCGATGGTCGCGAGTGGCGATCGAGCTTGATGGCCGGAGGGAACAATGTCAGGAGAAACTGCATCTGACCTAATCTCCTCGATCGGTAAGTCCCAGTCGGAAGGAGATAACGAACGGAAGGTCGACACTGGCCCTGTCCGCCCTCAAGAGCAGAAGGAACTTTTTGTTCGCGCCCAACGACGAAAACTCTCGGACGAGAGAAAGTCTATAACTCACAAGTTTGCGATTGGGGGTCACGAAGGATACATCATCGTGGGGATGTACAGAGACGGAATGCCAGGCGAGATCTTTATCAAGATGGCGAAAGAAGGCTCGACACTTTCTGGATTTATGGACGGTCTTGCACTCGCCATCTCCATCGGCCTGCAATATGGAGTGCCACTCAAGACGATCGCCGACAAGCTAACGAACACTCGATTCGAACCATCCGGCTATACCGAGAACCCCTCCATCCGTTACGCCACTTCGGTACTAGACTATATGGCGCGCTGGTTGGGCGGGAAGGTTTCTCTCGCCGGAATACCTCAAGCCGAGAGTGGAATTCGCGGACACCGGGACTTCTGCGTTCCGTGACCCAAGGGCAGGGAACGTGCATGCCGGTTCCCAGAAGCAGCAACATGTGGGCGCGGACGCTCCTTCGTGTTCCACGTGCGGTATGTTGATGGTTCCCAATGGAAGTTGCTATAAGTGCGTGAATTGCGGCGGCACCAGCGGATGCTCCTAGAATTGAGATCGGTTTGACCGTCTGTGACGGCCAGCTGCCAGCTTGCAAAAGCGGATCTCTCTTAGGTAGAATGGTGGAATGTATAGGAAGAATGGTGGATCATCATGGCTCTGAATATTAAGAACGGGCGGACTCAGCAGTTGGCGCAAGAACTGGCGGAATTGACGGGTGAGAGTATGACCGCTGCTGTGACCGAAGCCGTACGTGAGCGTTTGGATCGGGTCCGGCAGGAACAGGGTAACGGGCTGGTGGAGCGCCTGCTCGAGATTGGAAAGGACTGCGCGGCGCATCTGAAGCCACCCTATCGGACCATCGATCATGGTGAGCTGTTGTACAACGAGAAGGGGCTTCCACGGTGATTATCGACACGTCGGCACTGATCGCGATCCTTCGTAATGAGCCCGAAGCAGAGATCTGTGCGAAGGCGATCGCCAGCGCGGGTACTCGTCGAGTTTCGGCCGTGAGCTATGTCGAGGCCGGCGTTGTGATTGACGCAAGCAAGAGCCCGGTGGCGAGCCGACGTTTCGATGATCTCTTCAGAGAAGCGAAGCTCGTCATTGAGCCTGTTACCGCAGAACAGGCGCGCATCGCCCGCGAAGCCTATCGCGATTTTGGAAAGGGAAGCAAGCATCGGGCCGGCCTAAACTTCGGAGACTGCTTTGTCTACGCCCTGGCCAAGACGACAGGCGAGCCGCTCTTATTCAAGGGCGAAGACTTTAGACACACGGATCTTTCATCCGCCATTAAGTAACTCTTCACCGCCGCTCCAAATAACAGCTGCGCGACAAGACTCGCACCATACGAATACGTTGCCAAGCCATGTCCGGCCTAACCGCGTAGCGGTAGGCAAGCGGAGTCGGAGTCGTCTTCTTGCTAGAACAATCCCCCGTCGAGGAGGCACCATCATGACCGATGAACAGAAGAGAAAGGCCGATGTACTCAGATTTAGCGAGGCGCTACGAGCCGCTGGCGTGAGCAAAGTCAGTGTGAGCTACAGCGGTGACGGCGATGAAGGGCGCGCCGAACCGCCGCAGTTCCAGAATTCTGCGGATTGCGCCATTGAGGAGTCGAATCTACCAGCCGATCTGGATACCGCGACACTTGGCGATCTGCTGGAAGCTTTTGCACCCGAGGGCTATGAGGATGGCGAAGGCGGACACGGAACGATTACCTTCGACGTGCAAACGGGACGGATTCGCATAGAGCACAATTGGTATGAACTCGTCAGCGATCCCGCTGACCCTCGGGAGATTTGAGGTATGGCCCACCCCCTGGAACACGCCAAGAATAGCGCTCGGAAATTCGGAGGAATCGCGGCGGACTACTTGCCTATTCACGAGTGGTTTGACGAATCGAAACGCATGCTGGCCGATTTCCGCCATCGATCCCTCCGCCATCACGCCGAGGGAATCTTCATGGCGGAGCGAATCTTCGGAACCGTCATCCGCAACAGCCAGGGGAAGGACATCCCTGTTCGATACATCGGAGAGCAACACGTCCGGGAGGATCTGGGTCGAATCCCCAGTTTTCAGGATTGGGCGACGAGGATAAAACCTGAGCCATGGATGTATGGCCAGAAGCTAACCAAGACGACCCAAGTCTGAGCCCGCACCGCCAGTCGCCAGATCTTCCTGCATTCCCACCTCCGCTCATCGGCAAAACTCACAATTTGCCAGGACCCACACGCCTATCGTGCGCCAACTGAAGGACGCGCACATTTCCAAGCGAGACTCGCGAAGTCCCTACTGTGGATAGTGCAGCAAGTTCGGACTTCTGAGTGAATTCAACTGTTTGAAAGGAGATTCATATAAATGCAGCAAGCCCAACTCACGGCTCACTGCGGGGCATCGAAGATCACACGAGAAGAATTGAAGGTGATCCCGACACCCGCGGGGAGCGCTACGCATCAGACTCTCCCGCACCACGAGATTGTGGGAGCACTTATCGAGATTTTGAGCTTTCGACAGATCTCGGTTGTGCGGGACGAATATGCAGTGTCCGGCGACGGCATGAAGATGTTCGGCGTTTTGGACCTCGAAACCACGTTCGACGGGTGCCGGTTCTCAATTGGTATTCGAAATTCCAACGACAAATCCATGCGTCTGGCTCTGACTGTGGGCTATCGTGTCTTTGTCTGTGACAACATGGCTTTTCTTGGAGAGTTTACTCCTGTGCTCGCCAAGCACACAAAACGGGTCAGCCTCGTGGACCTTTTGTCGATTGGTGTCGACCGTATGCAGCGCAACTTCGAACCAATGCGCAAACAGGTCGACAAATGGAAGCAGGCGCGACTCACCGACCAAGCAGCAAAGCTCATCATCTACCGGGCATTCGTCGAAGGTGAACTCGATGTGCCGAAGCATCTGACACGCCGGGTTCACGAACAATACTTCAATCCCACGATCGAAGAGTTTGCTCCAAGAACGTTGTGGAGTTTGTCGAATGCATTCACGAGTTCTTTCAAAGAGCTCGACCCGATCCCTCAGTTCAAGGCGACCGCACATCTCGGAGCGTTCCTCGATCTAGCCACGGCCGGACCTGCGGAAGTGGCGGCCTGACCCGATCGTTAGGGTCGAGGTCCCGGATACCTCATCGGGTCGTCATCAAATACGGCCCGATGAGGATCCGACACGTAACAACGTGGGCGATCAGCGCTCGAGGAGTTCTCGGATTCTGCGCCGCTGCATCATATCGGCTGGACTGCGGCCTTGTTGTCGGATCCATCTGTTGAACGCATCGAACCTGACGGTATGTTCCACATCGACGGGCGCCGAGGAAACGGTGATTTTGCTAAGACTTTGAGGAAGTTCGCCAGCCCACTCGCTGTCGCGGATCACTCGAAGGCCGATAGCAACCGCTTCGTACAAACTTGAGGCTGTCACCTCTGCGGTGTGCTCGATTCCGTCGAGATCATGAACCGTAACGCGGCAGGCCCGGACGCTCATTCCGCGATCCTAGCAGGTTCGCCTTATCTTCGCCACCGTGGTAGACTGCGCTTATGGAGACACGCAGCCCGGTTGCCGCTCCGATCACCACGAATCGGCGCGATCACTACATTCCGCAAGGATATCTCCGGGGTTTTATAGACCCCTCGAGAAGGGATCTGCCGCAACCGCTGTGGCATTTCGACAAGATCAACGACATCTGGTCCCGACGGAGCCCGAAAGAAGTTGGATACCGCTACGGATTTTACGATTACACCGTAGCTGAAATAGGCGTCGAGACTGCGGATATGGCCTTCGCGGAACTTGAACGCACGTTCCCAAAGGTTCGCAAGGAGCTGATACGAAAAGATTTCAAGACGTGGCGGCACCACCTCGACTTTTTTCTGAGGTACGTTCAAATGATCCGCGCGAGATCACTGCTTTTCTTTGAAAATCAGCAGAAGGAAGGAAGAAATTTGAGGGCATGGGTTGTGGAGGAAGTGAGCCAAGATCGCATGAGCGTGCGTGTTCGATCGATGACTCCCGAACCTCTCCCTGAGTCGTTCATCAAGAACTGGACGATCACTAACATGCGCAACGAAATCGCGAAGGGCGCGGCGTGGCTGACCGAGTTCAATTGGGCGCTCCGCTACTGCGATTCGCCCGCCAATCCCGTTCGTTATTACGGAACAACCATTGTTTTCGGAAGGTCCTCCCCACGAGAGTCTTGCGGATGCGCTACGCGATCCGGAGACGCTCCTCTTTTTTCCGCTATGTTGGCAGGCTTGTCTGATTAGCAGCCGGCAGTTCTTTGATCGGGAAACGGACAGGTTCGGCGACCAGGATATGCGACGCTTCGCGAAGCGATGTAAGGACAGGGCTGAGTGGTTCGTCATCTCCCCGACCCGGTTAGACTTCTCCTGAGCCAGATGGCCGGGACGTCAAGATCAGAGACCCTGGGTGAGCAAAATGAGGGTTTCGCCGCGGCCAGTCCGTAGGAATTTACCGTCCTCGTCATAGAAGACGAACCAGCCCGAACCGAGCCCGTGCGCGACGTTGTCCTCACGAAACCACCGACACGGCAGGATGTTCGCGACGTTCAACCTAGTTGGATATTGGAAATCTACGTCTTTTCCAACGCCGAGGTCATCTACAGCCGTTTCTCTGAAGAGCCTCCAGTAGCGCTTCAGCGACAACCACTGAAGTCGCCCGCGAAGTTCAACCAACGAGACATCCGGAGCCTCAAAGGGATGAATTGTGGCGATGAACGTCTTGGGAATGCTGATGCTTGCTCCGCTGTTCGCTTTCCGAAAGTTGAACTGCTGTGCCGTCGATTCCTCAACGATCCACTCATCGCGTTCAACATATCGGGGCACGATTGGCTCGATTCTCACGCGTGCGTACCGGCTCAAATCAGTGCCCTGCGCAATTTGTGCCACAGGTAGTGGCGCTGCCGTTCTCCCGATCGTATCGAGGGCTTCCTTTTCAGCGGCTCTTTTCCATTCCTCCAACATCTCGACTGTGAAGCGCGATTGGTCGTTGTCTATCAGCTTCGCGCAGGTCTGACAGAGCCAGATGCCGTTATCGGGCGAGCATCGCTGATCGGGGGAAAGATGTGGGTCAAATCTTGGGCCGCCGGGCGAAGCCGCGGTAATGTGCGCCGCAACTCCCACGTTGAGCGATTTCATCGGGTCTTTCTGTGGGCCACTCGTAAGTGCGCGGCAGGCAGGATTAGAACAGCGATTGCCCACGCGGTTAGCCAGTACGCGCTTCACCCCCTCGGAAAAATCATCAGTCATGATCTGCGAGTATACAAAGCCACTCGCAGAACCGGAAGACGCGCACGGGGCCCTCGGTGAACTTGTGGTGTGGGTGAGGTAACGGACATCAGGAAGACTTTGTTGAACGGGTGGTCGAATCTACCGCAAACGAGGGAACCCAATATGAGACAACGGGAGAACCATCCAATGGAGGAGGCCCAACTCGTAAATGACGAGCCCAACTTTCTGGTCGACTACGAGGCTGGACGGGCCGGCCATTTTCGTGGAAAATCCGCCGCGCTCTGGATCAGGATTGGTCAACGTGTCCGCCGGCATAACCGCCGAGAAATGTGGGAGTCTATCGCAGTCGAAGGCAAGCATCTGCCTGACGGCAGCCTCCTCGTTCGAGTCCTTGTCTTCAATCCTGATTGGCACGAACCCTTGCAAATCGCCTCGATTCGGTCGCGCCCCAACGACCCCGAGTGCCTCACCGCCCTGGGCTGCAACCTGAATCATATTGCTGTTTGAGCCCCTCTTGGTCGTTCCCGCACGACTGAAATATTTCGAGCAGCACCCCTTCAGCGGCCTTCCTTTCCTCGACAGATAACTGGTTAGCGTTCGCTGTACACAAGGAAATCCCATGAAGTTAGTCGACATCCCGCCGGGAAGCGACCTTGCTTACCGTCGCGCGGCAAAGTTAATTGCCGAACAAATCGATTTTGAACTGGAGACCTGCCAGCGCCTGTTCGGCACTGAACCGGGCAAGGTTCTGGAACTTCTTGCGACGACGCCCGACTGGACTGTTTTTCTTGAAGAGGACGATTTGTGACTTCCCTCAGTTCCTCGCTGGCTAACCGAACACCTTCATCGTTCCCGCCCACTACTGCTCAGGAGGAGAACGATGCCTCCCTCAAAGTTGAAATACGCCTGGCGGCCGGAATTCGACGCTTTTCTAAAAGCACAGTATTACGGCGGACTCAACCGTCGGTTTGAGGTGCTCAATCAGATGATTCGCCTGACGGGTTTGCCGCGCTGGTATATCAAAAGGCGAGCTGCGCGACTGGGTCTGACCATGAAAATGGACCGCCGACCTTGGACGCAAGCAGAGTTGAACGTCCTGGAGCACCTCGTCGGGCGCGTGACTACCGCAACCGTCGCCAAGCGCTTACGCCGCCCAGAAAGCTCGGTGGTCAACAAGCTGAAGCGCATGGGAACGTCCCGACGAGTGCGAAGTGGGTACACCATGCGCGAGCTTGAACTGTGCTTCGGGGAGGGCCACCGCAAAATTGAGGGATGGATCAAGAACGGCTGGTTGCGGGACCGACTTCAAGGCACGGCCCGTCATGACGGAAATGGCAGAGATATCCATCGGATCAGAGAGAATGACGTTCTCAACTTCATTAAACGCCACCCGCACGAAATCAATCTCGGAAGAGTAGATCAAGTATGGTTCCTCGATTTGGTGCTCTTGAGAGGCCGAGAGGTGCCAACCGCGAAACCGCTGCGGAACCCGGATATCGAAGAGTAGTGCGTTGATTGATCCCCAAGATCTGAAGTTATCGGTGACGTCGATAGATCAACGCTGCCAGCGTTTACCACGCCAACTCTACCAATTATTCGATCAAACTGCATGTGGGTATGACTACAAAGTATTTGCATGCCCGCATGTTCAGGCTAAACGAGGCATCGTCCTTAGAATCCGCCAACCTGCCGTTTACTACTGCGGGTTTCCTCGAATCACTATTTGATCCGGCAATCCCCATCTCACGTCGTAGTGAATTCCAGAGGGCAACGACGAATCAATAACATACACATATGTGATTCGGATTGTGTTATCGCCCTTGCTCGCGTCGAACTGCCAACGCTGAAGGTTCTGAAGGGCCATAGCGGCCAGGATACTCCTTCCCGGGCTTGCGCTCACATTGGTATCGCTCATTTGCACGTCCGTGACCACCCCCGTCATAGTGATTCTGCCAGTCATCGCTATTTTGCCCGACACCTTTTCCTTCAACGCCTGTTCGGGGTATGCAATCTCTTGGATCACTGCCATCAGACAGCGATCCTGCACGTTCAATTTACAATGAGGGGGGGCCTCCTGAGGGAAGGTAATCGTAGTGTCCACAGTTTCATCACCTCCCAATCCAAGCGGCAGGACGTCAAGAGTTTCTGCCCCCTTCTCCGAGTCGAACGTGTATGTCGCATGCAACTGCCGTGCGAACTGAGAACGGTAACCTGGGGCGCCCGGAGGCCGGAAATACTTGGCGGCCTCATAAGAGCTAAAAAACGCAACATACAGCTGCTTCGACTCCAAATGACGCTTCTTCTTCATTGTTTGTGCTAGGCACTTGAGTTTATCCAGGGTGAAATCGCGCGGCGAAAGCGCAACGAAAACGGACGCGCCGTAGTCCTCGCCCTTGCGGAAACTCGGCACATGACATTGGGCGGAAATGGCGCCGCCGCTCCAGAATAGGGCTATTCCACAGAAGAGCAGTGCGCGCATTGTGCTCATGTCGATCATTGTATTCGCTCAGTTGTTCGCAGCACATTGGTTTTGCTGCAGGATGTTCGTTATATCGATAGTTCGCCCTTGCGGGTCAGGATCGACGCCTGGCGCGACCTCCAGGCCAAGTAGGCTTTTCAGATCGTATGGGGCTCCGATGTGGTACATGTTCCTGCTCGCTGTGTCCCAGAAATCATTGAGACCGGTGAGATTGTGCAATGCCTCGTGAAGGATTTCACCTTGAGTGAGATATTTGAGGCCGGTTTTACTTGTATCGATGTAGACGTCCGTCGCCGTCCCGCCTCCGATCGGCGCGAGTTGAGAAACCGCAGTGGTACCGTCTGGCGACACGCCCTTGAAATATTTGAAGTAAGAGCAGACTGGCGAATTCTTGTATATCGCGACGACCCTCGGAAAGTTGGCCAGCGCCGGGTTCATCATACCTGCGTCGTACTGGCTAATTGTAGTATGGGGACCATCATAAGGAGCTTGGTTCGTCACAGCGGTGGCGAGCTGGCTGAAATACGTTGCTCTTGTTGGGTCGGCATTAAAAAAACTCGAACATGACGGACATGTTAAAGATCCGCTATTCAACAGCGCCTGCTTTTCGTTGGTATATTGGGTGAGGGCGTTGCCGGTCAGCGATACCTTTTGGCGGTCCCCGACGTTTGCTGGCAGCGAACAGCTCGGTCCCCAAAACAAAAGGGCAAACACGGGCATTCCTTCGACCGACTCCGTTACGCCGACGTATTCAGCACTTCGCGCCGGATTGCCACCCGGCATCGCTGCGTAGCTCGTAGCCCACAGTAGCCGAGGCAATGAGATTTGAGACGCGCTGCCGTTTGCAAAGCCATACCAATAACCCGCCCATGAATTGCCAAGGCTGCCGGCTTGCGGTGCCAACGTCGTGAAATTGCCCTGAGAATCCAACTGGTCAACGTTCGAACCATCGGTGATGGTCACTCCTCCGTCGTCGGTGGCGGCAATCAGTGATAGCACGGCTTGGGTTCCCGTTTGATAGGTCCAATTGACAGCGCCCGACGTGATGTTCATGGAGACCACTTTGGGGCCAAGGCTGAGATTCGTACTGTCTCCCGAGCTGGTGCCATCAGTCACAAAGGCATACTCGTCGCCAACCACGATCGAAGGATTCACCGGCAAGCCGTCTGACCCAAGAACGAAGTTCTGGGGGGTGAAGGGTAAACTATATGCGGTGTCCACAGCTCCTGAAATCACATACGCCGCTTGATAGGGATTGGTAGGAATTGGTCCTGAAGACGGGTCGACGACCCAAGTCGCCAAAACGCCCCCATCTCCATTGCCATCAGGGAAAACCTGTTCTGGAAACAGATTCTCGTTTGCGCTAGTCGAACTCAACAGGATGTTCGTAACCGTATTAGCTGGCGCCGGGGCGAGCTCCATGAGGTAAAGGCTCGCTGAAGTGACTGCGGGCGGGTATGTGATTTGGCGAACTTCATATTCCACATATGTCGTACCGTCCGAGTCGACAATCGGGGCGGCTATGGGTGAGTAACCATCTAGAATAGTGCCGTTCTGTTGGGTATAGGACGAAGGCGGGATGTAGGGTTCGGACACCGCCTGGCCAGTTTCGCCGTTCACGACCATGAGCTCCGGCAAGCCCGAGGTGTTCCCGGACGCGGATATAATAACCGAGCCATCTTGGCGAAGTGCGATCCGGGGTGCGATGGGATAGCAGTACAACGTCGTGCCACCCGGTCCGGCACCTGTGATGCCTTGGGCCGTGATTTGCCACGTCGGCTGACCGGTGCCAGCGTCCAGATCAAGAATGCTCATGGGCACGGTCTGATTCGAATTGCAAGTTTGGTTCTCAGTGATTAGCAGACCGCCCCAAGGGTCTGGAATACTGTCCGCGTTCAGGGGCGGCAGTTGCGTCTGCCACAATTGCTGGCCGTCAAAAGTAAGGGCTTGCAGAATGGTTGTCGTACCGTCCACGCTCAGTTGGCTTGAATAGAGAACTGGTCCCGAGTCAGACGGCATGGCTTGAGCAACCTGGAGCGGAGAGAATCCCGGCAACGATGAACCGGACCAAAAAGGGCTACCCGGCGACGGATTTGTGCCAGAGGCGCCTATCGTGATCTGAGCCTCCGCGAAAACCCCGTTCACCGCGGCGGTCAGCGTAACTTGGCCGGTGCCAAGCGCGGTAAGGACGGGTGAACCATCATTGGTGATGGTTGCGAGGCTCGGATCACTCACCGACCACGTGGCATCCGCTCGCGGGTACCCGAGGTTATTGACAGCGGTGAATTGCTGAGTGTTGCCTACTGCCATGTTCACTGTCGTCGGAGTGACCTGCAGAGAATAAGGCTTAGGAGGCGTCACGGCGTACAGTTCGGCCAGCGCGGCGTCCATGGTGGTCGCAATACCTCCAACCACCACAACAGTTCCGTCATTAAGTAGCGTGGAAGTATGACCAGCGCGAGCAATCTCAAGGGACCCCGCTGCGGAAAAGGTCTCGTTCAAAGGGTTGAACACCTCGGCGCTTGCCAGATCCGTCGTGGCGTTCTGCCCACCAACAACGAGCACTGTTCCGTCTGCGAGCGCCGTGGCCGTGTGGTAGTTTCGCGCGTCCGACATGCTGGTGCTCAGCGTGAACGTACCGGCGCCAGGATCGTAAATCTCCGTTCGAGCCAAGCAAGGTACGTCGGGAGTGCCCCCACCAGCGACAAGGACGTTTCCGTTATCGAGCAGGGTCGCGGTATGATTTTCGCTCGCAGTGTTGAGGCTCCCCGTCGCAGCGAAGGTTCCGTTAGACGGGCTGTATATCTCCGCGCTAGCGAGAGCATTGCTATCGTCGTAATCAGCCCCTCCCACGACGAGCACTCTCCCGTCAGCGAGTAGTGTCGCTGTGTGTTGCTCGCGGGGCGTAAGCAAGGATCCCGTAGAGGTGAACGCGCCTGACGTTGGATCATACAGCTCCGCGCTCGACAGATCCGTTGCATTAGCGTTGCCGCCGACGATCAGGACTTGACCATTTTTCAACAGAGTCGCCGAATGCGAGGTTCGCGGTGTGCTCATGTTTCCCGTGTAGCTGAACGTGCCTGTGGTCGGATCGTACAGCTCCGCAGTAGACCACTCCTGGAACGTAAACGAATCGTAGTAGAGTCCTCCAGTCACCAACACCTCCCCATTAGGGAGGAGCGTGGCGGTGTGCAAGATCCGGGCTGCGTTCATACTTCCCGTCGCCGAAAACGTTCCGGTTTGCGGGTCATAGAGCTCCGCGGTGTTGAGAACTTTCCCGTTGTTGCCGAGACCTCCAGCTATGAGCACCTTCCCATTCTGCAGCAAGGTCGCCGTCTGATCGTATCGCGCGGTGCCTAGTGTCCCCGCGGGCATAAAGTTGCCAACCTGGAGCTGAACCGCAAACTTTGCGACAAAGCCACTCGGGCTTCCGCCAACGGTCGTTTGGACAGCGTTTGTCGGATACGTAGGGAAATCCGACGAGTTCGTGTAACCAGCCAGATAAGCGACGTTACCCTGGGGATCCAACGCGACGGTGGTCGCCACGTCGCCGGAAGCACTACTGCCTCCCATATAGGTTGAGTATTGTAAGCCGGTGCCGCCGGGATTCAGTTCCGACAAGAATGCGTTTAGCGCACTGCTTTTGAGTCCGGATTGAAATGCATCGGAGGTCGTCGGGAAATCGCTAGACGATGTAGCTCCCACCAAGAATGCATCGCCGTTCGCATCGACCGCGATTCCGTTACCATTTTCTCCGGTGCTGCCGTTCGTTCCTCCCAGGAACGTCGAATATACGAAACTCTGAAGCCCTGATTGACTGAGATCAAACTTAGCGGCAAACGCTTTGCCTCCGGCACTGTTGGTTGTCTGAAATGCTCCGGACGAAACCGGGAAGTCCGCGGACTCCGCGTCCCCGGTGACATATACCTTGCCCGCCGAGTCTAGGGCGATGGCGTTCCCCGAGTCCCCTCCGACGCTCGTGGTCGATCCGCCCAGGTAGCTCGAGTAGACGAGCGATTGCGCGCCGGATTGAGTCGTCGCGATCTCGGCTACAAAAGCATTTCCGTTGGGACTGTTCAGGGTCGATTGAAAGGCGCTCGCCGTTGTTGGAAAGGGGCCCGATGCATCCGAAGTGGTTTGTCCAACCAAATATGCATCTCCTGATCCATCGACGGCAACTCCCATGCCGACATCGCCGATGAGAGACCCGGCCCCATCCCCACCGAGATAGGTCGAGTAGACGAGAGACCCACCGCCGGATTGATTCGTATTTAGAACAGTCAAGAAAGCGTTTCCGCTCGCGCTAGCCAGAGATGATTGATACGCGCCCGCGGTCGTTGGGAACGGCGCGACCGATGTGTCGGACGTTGTCATGCCAGTCACGTAAGCGAGCCCGGAAGCGTCCGCTGCGATATCAAAGCCGAGGTCGCCAACCTGGAGCGGATTGCTTGAGTTTCCTCCACCACCCAGGTAACTCGAATAGAGAAGCGAGGCCGCTCCTGTTTGAGTCGTGTCGATCCGCGCGACAAAGGCGTTTCCGTAGCTGGGGTTGTTGTTGGAAGTCTGGAAGCCGTTTACCACCGGAAAGTCAGTCGAGAATGTGTAGCCAGTCACGTAGACATTACTGCTCGGATCGATCGCGATTCCCATACCGTAATCTCCGACCGTACCCCCTAGATACGTCGAATAGAGAAGAGTGGTGCCGGTTGGGCCAAACTTGCTGACAAAGGCTACGGAATTGGCGTTGCCTGTCGATTGATAGCCGTTGACGACAGGGAAATCTGTCGAGGGCGTTGCGCCTGCTACGTATATGTTATCGTTCGAATCGACGGCGATGCTCTCACAATAAGCACCTGCGCTACCACTCAAGTAAGTCGAATAGGCCAGGATCGGGTCCACGATTAGCGGTTCATTTCTGTCGTAGGAACCCACGCGGACTCCGACTCCCCCATCGGCTAGCAGAACAAAGCCGCCTCGCACAGCACGCTTTCTGCCGTGCTCCAACTGGTAGACTGACGGCCGCCGCAAGAGAACCGCATCGTGACGCGATCCCAAGCGCAGTGTGCCGTCTTCTGTCAGGCTCGGATGTTCTCCACTGTCAAATTTGAGGGCAATCGTTTTAGGATTGGCTCCCGGCGAGACGACGAAATCGAATTCCAGCTGGTGCTGATTGCCGTAATAGACGAGGTCCACGCCCGGATAGATGCCGGAATATCGAACGCGGCCGTAATTGGGTATCCCCGTCAGCCACTTGCGGCGATCGTTGCCGAGGAGGTAATTGGTCTTGCCGGGGAGTTCGTCGAGTGGCTCGAAACGGGCATAGGCATTCACGCCGTCAAACTGGATGCGAACGTTGTGCCGGCGGTGCCGTCCGCGAGTCTGCGCGAGAGCGCGGTAGAGCTTTCGGCTCTGGAGCTTTCTTTGTGTTTTCGCGTCCAATTTCGCCAGGAGCGGATCTTGCTGCTGCAAGGAGACAACTATCTCCTTCGGGCTCAGCAGAAACGTGAAATTTGATCCGTGACTGACGAAATCAACCGACGGATCGGCTTGCCCCAGGTTGGGCTCGAAGCTGAGAGGAGCGGAGGCGTACTTCCGTCGTATGGCGCTGCGCGAGGTTTTGCTGCCGGGCTCGGACGGGCGATTTGGCGACGCAGCGAGGGGGGCTGTTTTCTTGTTGGGACCGCTGCGATGTCCAGCCAGCACCGTAGTCGCTGGGATCAGAGCTATCGCGCCAATGCACGCGATAGCCAGGAATATTGCCGGAGATACACGTACTCGCTTGTCGGGGAGCATATGTTACCTCTCCATAAAATCACCTTTCCGGACACCATAATCGGCGACCGCAAACTACAACCAAGTTCGAGGTCGTTAGCGATTTAATTTACTGTTGCTTCCGTTACTAAGCAGCGGCGGGCGGGGTTTCGATCTCGGTCGAGTCCTTGCGACACCGGCGGCGTTGGCCGCTATCGAGAAGGCCGGCCAAGAGGCAGGCGAATTCCTGGTGCGGCACGCAAACTGCGATTGGGGCGATTTGGGTGACTCTGATCGAGAGGAAAACCAATACGGCGTCGAGCACGGTCTCCGACTTATGAGCAGCTATCGAACGAATGCGGGCGAGAAGGTGTGGATTATCACCGAATCAGATCGCTCCGTAACGACGCTGCTTTTGCCAGACGAGTATTGACCAAAAACCAAAGGAGAGGATGAAAACAGGATGCTTAGAGTGACTGAAGCAAACACAATGCCCGCGGGAGGCGCATCTGTTCAGGAGATCCCGCTGGAAAGAATCCGCGAATCGACAACCAACCCGCGCCGCGCCTTCGACGAAAACAAGCTTCGCAAACTCGCGGACAATATTCGATCGCAAGGCGTTCTACAGGCGATTATTGTGCGCCCGGCTCCTGATGGGGCTGAGGGCACGTATGAATTGGTTGCCGGTGCGCGCCGATTTCGCGCGTCGAAGCTCGCCGGCAAGGGCACGATCCCCGCATCTATCCGCGACCTCAGCGACTCCGAATGCCGGGAAATTCAACTCATTGAGAACCTACAGCGCGAAGATGTCCACGAATTGGACGAGGGTATCGGCTACCGTTCACTGATGGAGCTCAAGCCGGACTTTTATACGGTAGAGACGATCGCCGCACAGATGGGAACAAGTCCAAGTTATGTGAAAGGCCGGATTTCCCTCACGGATTTGAACCAGTCCGTCCAAATCGCGTTCTACGAGCACAGGCTCACTGTCGCTCATGCATTGGAAATCGCTCGCCTGCAACCGATGGACCAGGACCGCGCTCTAATGGAATGCTTTCCTGGCCACCGTACCGCTGGTTCAATCCTCAAGGACCACAAGGCAGAAGCGGTGACTGTGCGGCAGCTTCGTGAATGGATCGAACGCGAAATTCATCTCGATCTGAAAAATGCTGCGTTCGATACTGAGGATGCGAGCCTGCTGCCTGCCGCTGGGGCATGTTCGACGTGTCAGAAACGGACGGGCAACAATCCACTTCTGTTTCCGGAGATCCGGAACAAGTCCTTGTGCACGGATCCCAACTGCTTCCAATCCAAGGTCCAGGCGTTGGTCCAAATCAGGGCTGCTTCCGTCGCTAAGGAGGGGCAACAGCCGGTCCACATATCGGAGGTCCCTTCCTGGCAAGTCCGTACTAAGGCACCCAACACTCTCTATGAGGGTGAATATCGTCGCGCGGAACGCGAGGGAGAATGCCCACATACGGAAGTGGCGATCGTCTCAGGGGGTCGAAAAGCAGGGACGATCATGTACGTGTGCAGGGAGGCGAGCTGCAAGACGCACCGCCAATTCTCCCACTATGAGGTCTCACCCCAAGAGAGAGCGAAGCGTCGAAAACTCGCACTGGCGATCCGCATTCAAAAAGAGTCCCGGTCTCGAATTTTACAGGCTGTACGGGAGAAGCTTCCACGGGTACTGGCGCGTGCAGACTTTGAAATGGTCGCTCTCGATTACTTCAAGCGCCTGGGGCATGACAACCACCATCGGTTGTTTCAAGCCTATGGGTGGGAAGAGAAGAAGACTAAGACGTCTTGGGGCGGACACAGCGTTGACCACCAAAAGCTTGCGGAAGCGAGGGTCCGCGGAATGACTATCTCCGAGCTCAATCGATTCGCGGTCGTGTGCTCGCTTGTAGCGGACCTCTATTGCCCGGGCTATAGCCCTTCTGAGACGCTCTCGAAAGAGGCCAACCTCGGTCTGACAGCAGTCCGATACAAGATTGACGTCGCGAAAATTACGTCACGCGTAAGCGCGGAGCTTTCGGCCAAAAGGAAAAAGGTCCACGGAAGTAGCAGGTGATTGGGCGACGCATAAAGTAACCCCTTCACTTTAAGACCTGCCGAATCACCTACGGCCCAGTGCTGCGAAGTGGAGAGATTGCAGGGTCCGGGGTTCCGAATTCGATTGTTACTCGATCATCGTCATGCTCCGGGACGTGCTGGATAGTCACCCTTGAAATGAGCCGACCTCGAGCAAGCTCCCGCGCAAACGGGTTCGTCCCAGAAGAAAATGAATGGTTCTGTTCAAACTGTTCTATCGTTCTCTTTCCGGCGAGAATTTCCAGAAGCTCCCGCGCCGACATCTCCACTTTATTGCTGATCGTCATACCGTTGAGCGGCCTTCCCGCAAGACCGCGACCGGACTTAATCGCGTGTCTTGCTTGAAATGGTGTAGTTTCAGGAATGGGCATCGCCTTGAGGAGGCGATCCAAGACCGCCTCCAAGTTCACCGACTCAAAGCGTTTCTTCGGATTCTTGTAGAATTGGGCGGCGGGGCGCATTTGACCAGAAACTTCCTTCACAGTAAACAACACAAGGAACGAGACGGAATCGAACTGACGAAGAAAATACCGGATGATATCTTCGACGCTGTAGGACGACCAACTTGGCCGGCGCGTCGTGAGAAGTTGACAATCCCCATCGCATAAGAAGATGCCCGCCATCCCGTCCCAGTTAGCGGCCTTTAACTGATCCCCCTTTTCTTTAAGTGCATGGTAGACCGGATTTTTGGCAAGATGCGTTGCGATTGTATAAGCCAAGTGGCTCCCGCCGATGAATCCTCGCCTGGCCGGGTTATACGAAATATGGACCCCAGTGTCGTCCGAGACCGCATCGAATTGGTGGTTTCGTTCGGGCTCCGATCCAACGCTTTGCAAGAACGATAGAAAACTGCGATTGAATATCTTCTCTCTCCAATCTGACCGTTTCCTTGGGAGTTTCAGCCGAACTCTTTCTTTAGATCCACGATAGAGTTTCGATGAATCTGCATCGATACGGACATCAAACCCCCCCATGAGCAGATTCCTTTTCTTGAGGTGGCGGCGGAATTCTTCGTCGAATGGTTCAACTGGATTGTCATTCTCATATCCCAAGTCCGAAGCCGCTGTAATGTCGGCTATGAATTCCACTGACGGATTGGCGGAATTGAAAATCAAGTCGGGGTTTGTCTTCCCGATTGTTCGCTCGTGAGTCACCGAACCGACCTTGCTAGCGGCGTTGAGAATCGCTTGCTCCCATTCGGTCGCTAAATATCCAGCGTGAGACTTGTTCAGGCGCCCACAAACGACGTCGCATTGTGCTCGACTCAGGAACGCAGAGTTCTCATAGATGATTCGTTGCAGGACTCGTCGAGAAAAAAGCGCCATAGCTGATTCGTTCTAGGTCAAGTTACGAAAGAACGGCCGCGACCTTGAGTCTAAGGTGCACGGCCTCTGGAATTTGTCGAGCACACAAGACAGTTAGCAGATGCAGGAAAGCATCCCTCAATTCATTCTGCGCTTCAACTTGGGCTTGCAATGTCTTCCAACAGATTGAGAGCACTTCGGCAAGTAAGCCGCCAAGGTCATGATGGTACCAATCTCGGTCATCAACAGAATCAACTACTTTGGCCAACTCCTTAATACCCATTGGCAGTAAAGACTGGCCCGACTCAGTAATGAGAAAATACGCAAACCAAGCAGTTGCAGACCCGAACCTCAGCCACGCGGATGCCCATTTTTCGTAAACGGGCAACATTGAACGAACGAGTTCGGCATGGGTGGCCTTGCCCAAGACGGTCCTGGCTGGTTCCCGTAGCCCCATGAGGTCGGCAGCAATGGTCTCTGCGGGGCACCAATACCCCGGTTTTGTCGGTTGCCATCCCGGCAGGCTCATCGCGTAATTCGCAATATCGCTCCAAAGCTTGGCAAAGCTTTCTAGGTCTTTGCTGGTCCCAAGCCCGCTACTCAAGAACACCTTTAGAAAGTCTTCGATCCAGTACCGTGCTGCGGGTCCCAGGTCTACAATCGGACGATAGAAGGCGCGGGCGACTTCAAGATTTGTCTCGGTCGAAAGGAGTTCCGCGATTCTTTGCAACACCCACCTATCAAACTCGTACGGTGTGCCTTCGATCTCAGATCGGTTGTCGCTTGCTTCGGAATGCGGAAGGGTGCGCATCTCGGCATCGAACAGCTCGCGGACATATCGATGGAGCTGCTGCTCTTCGCAGAGATCGCGATCTCGAACCATCGCCCACAGGAAGCCAAATCCATTCTGCAGAACCGTGAGGTCTATGTCGGGAAGGTCCCTGTCCAGCCTGCGTCTGCCCGTCTCAGCGAACGGATCTGTTTTTCGTCTCGCCCGTCTAATCCTGGTTGATTCCGTACCTTGCGTTATCCTCTCGACGAGCCGACTACCCAGCTTTTCGATCTTGCGCAAGGGGACGATCTGTCCTCTGAGCCTGCCTCGGACATATCGCTGAAACAGCACGCGCTTGTACTTGGCTAGCAATGGCCGATCAGCTTGGTACATCGACTCGCGGTCTGCGGCCCGACGAAGAGCGGACCAGAAGATCACGATATTAAGCAGTTCCCCGAATCTCTCGCCGAGTTGTTCCCGCCGGAAATAGGCTGCCAAAACCGTATACAAAGTGGAACTGTGGAAGTATCCGGTCACACCGTCAAACACGAGTCGCAGGACCCATTCGTCGTCGGATTCGACAAGGAGAGCCACCCCGGCTTCGCCCAGGAAAGACTCGGCCGCAGTGCTGATAATCGAATGTGGAGAATCGCGGTCGGGATCGTCCTGGAGCTTTATGGAGCGAAGCGCTTCGATGCACCAGTTTTCGTTTTCTGGAGACAGCGATAGCCAACCCCTATGTTTCACAAAGAGGACCGCAAGACCGCCCGCCAAGGAGTTAAGTCTGTACTTCTCTAATCGTGTGTCATCGGCTGGGTGCCAGTTTGACAGTTGCTTGAGCTGGAAAAGGAACTCAGGCAGTTGTTCCTGTGACAGCGACCCTTCATCTGAGAGATACGCTCGCGCCCGCGATGCAAGTGCCACCGCCAGCATTTTGATTTGCCCTTCTTCTCGGGCCTGCCTAGTATTCTCCTCGAGCGCTGTCGGCAGGCGCATCTCGATCAATTTCGGGCCATCACCTTGCTGTGTTTCGCTGTAATTGGCAGGGTCGAAGATTGCCAGAAACAATTTGCTCTTGAGGTCATCCCGCCCCCATGCGGCAAATTGCTTTTTCCACTCTGCGGCACGCGCCACCAGATAATCGCGCGCACGATCGTGAAACATCAGCCGCTGTGCCACGTCCTGGAGTGGGATTCTCCGATGGGGCATCTGGTGCCACTCAGCCGCTAACTTTGCGGAGAGGTCGTCCTTTCCCGCCCACGCAATCCCCCAACTGCCATACCCTTCACTCAAGGCCCAACCCAACTGGCAGTCGTAGATGTGAGGATTCCCGAGCAGAGGCTGGAGTTCCTTGGCGAATAGCGCCGGACTCTTTAGCCCCACCGAAATCAAGACACCGGCAAACGCTAGGGAATTGCCGCGGGCAGAAATATATTCAATCCACGGCGCGATGCTCTTTCCGTTCTCGACTTCATCGAAAAGCCATTTTTCGAGCGCCATGAGCGCACATTCGAGAGTTGCCGCGTCCAGACTGCTGGATCGGTGCCATCCGTACACATGCCCGTTCCCGATCCAGAGAGTCTTCCGATCACCAAATTGAAATTCCAGGCCATATTCCCGGCGGTGGTCATCACTTAGATCGGGTCCGGCGCGCTCAAGCCAGCGGTTGGTGGCGTAATTAACCAGGCGCACGATTGCGTCGAGACCGGCCCCTGGGGCCTCTTGCAGGAACGATAAAAACGGCCCCTTCCAATAACCGGACGGGTATCCACGGTTCCAATTCGACAGGCCCATATCATCGAAGGGGCCTCCCCCCCGCACCCGTCTAGGCTCGTCTATACAAATAGCCAGAAGAATTTCTCTCGCCACGTCTGGTCGCGTACGGACGATCGCGCTCAGCGCGTGCGTTTCCCACACCGCCAAACGGAAACCGTCCGGCACTTCCCGTTGGGGGCCGTCACTGTGCGGCCCCCGCATAACTTCATAGAGGGAAGAGATATCCACAGGCGGGATTCGACGTTTTGCATTGTTCTCTTCGGGGTGAGTTTTTCTCCATTCCTCCCGGGATTTGGCCTCTCGCTCTTGCGCCTCAACCGCTCGCAAGATCGCGTGCTTCGGTACCTCACGCCGGCCGCACAATTCAAGGGCTACATTGGCGACCTCATCCGGGAATTCGTTCGCGGCCCACATCAACGCTTCGTAAATTACCTGATCCTTATCGCCAAAGTGGATGTCCTCCGCAATTTGTCCTTGGATTTCCTTCGCTAGGTCTATGGCCAGTCTGCCCGCTTCCTCGCTAAGAAACATTTCGCGAGGAATTACGCGGAGCCAAAGGGCACACATTTCGGCGGTCGGTATAAGTGCGTACTTGCACAGGTCGGGAGAGTGCCTCGCAAAAACGCGGAAGGCGGGAAGCCAATAGAGTGGATTCGGAATACGAAACCACGCCTCTAGGTCTTCCTGGCGGACGTGGGTGACCAATCCCTGTAAGCGGAAATCTGGGAATGTTGCGACCTGCTGTAGTCGCCTTATTAGGCGCCGGAGAATGGCACCCTTGTCGGCGATCAGGTCAGGCCAAACTTGCTCCATCAACAGTTCGGAATTCGCAGCAAAAATAATCCCATCCAGGAACAAATCGTTCGCGAGCTTGCCGGTCGCATCGGTGGTTCCCAGTTGCGACGAAAGTGATTTCCATTTGGCGAGGCCCTCTCCGTGTTCGGCCAATGACTGAGCAAACAACCGTATACCCTGTCCCCAGCGAGGAATCTGAGCAACATCTTTGATTTTCTGCGCTGCGTCCGATGACATTTTCAGAGCCCGATATCTCGCCCAGTCCCCCATCAGGTCCTGCACAAACCAAATTGACGGGCCGGAAACACGTACCAGGCGGTCTCTTTCGAGGACGCCTAGGAGCGTGAGCTGATCCGATGTCAGGCTATCGCGATGTACCGCCCCGCTGAGCTTTTCGCCTTCGTCCTCGCCCAGGGTCCGTAACAACAAATCACGAGCGAAACGAGAATCTCGATCGCCCACCCAATGTTCCCAGACACAATCTATGAGTTCGGTTTCCCCGATGTACACGCGCGAGGCGTCCGAAAGTCGGTTGGCGACCTTGGCCCTGAGTACCCAATCCAGCACGACAAGATTTCTCAGGATCGGCTGTAGTTCGGTTCGCTGAAAAAGAATGCGGATCTCCGGAATCTCTCGCAGTGCTTCGCGGAGTTCGCTCACTGTGGGTTTCTCAAAATCCGTCCTGTGCGCGTCGGTAATCCCAGCCTCGATCAGAGCGTCTTGTGCAACAGGCCATCTGTGGGATTCGCAGGATACGATCAGTTTCCAACCTGCAAAGCCTACTTTCTTTAAGGCCGCGATCAACTCAATCGCGCGACGCTTGGCCGCGCCCTCAAACTTTTCCAGCCCGTCAAGAACTAAAACACTTCCGCTAGAAGCAGATACCTCGATCAGGTCGGGGATAGCGTGTCGAAGCCCAAGCGCCTGGGTCACCTCTACGTGGCTCGGATGGGACAATTGCTCCGGCTTGATCCAAATGGTTCGCTTGAACGCATCGCTGCCCGCGCTAGCGACTTGCGCGAGTGACGCAGACTTCCCACTGCCAGATTCACCGACGAGTGCGACGACCTTGTGCTCATCTATATCAGTTTTGACCCTGTCCCTTTCCGATTCGCGAGACAGGCGGATACCATCGCCGATTACGTCGCGCACATTTCGGACATTCTCTGCCGATAGTTCGGCTAGTCGTTTCCAGTCGGTGGAGAAATCAGGATAATCCTTCAACTCGAATGTTGGACGCAGGAGATCGATAAGCTTGGGGACATCGAACCAACCGCCAGTTGCACGGGCCTCCGACGTAAGTTGCAACAAGCGGCTCCATAGGTTCTTTCCGGCCTCGACTGTTCCCTCGGCGGTAAGCTCCGCACAGAGGCTGACCGATTCGCCTTCAATCATTTCGGAAAAGTGGAGGACACGAATCCTTGAAATTATTTGCGCGATATCGCTTGGCGATGGGACAGCGCCGCTTGACGAAGCATTAAAGCTGTTAAAGATTGCGCGGTGATGTTTGGACAACTGCCGTGGTTGGGCCACCCTGGACGCCATGCGATCAGGCGTGGTAGCGCTGGCCTGGTCCTGCAAACTCTTCCATTCGGCCAGCGCGCCATCTCCCACCAGGCCAACGACAAGTCCAAGGAGGTCAATATCTCGGCTAAAAGTCGTCTCACCGGAATTCCATTGTTCCCAGGCGTCTAAGACGAACTCACGCCTAAATCCATTTTCGGTGAGTTGCCTATTACTTTTTGCCGTAATCAAAACGCGCACACTGGTGGTCTCTTGCCGTAGTTCTAGCCTGAAATCGTCGAAGATGTGACCGCTCTCGCCCGTCTCAAAGTGAATTTGGGATATGCTGCCAAGCGTGTACTCGAAGGGAAAAGCTCGCTTGAGCATCTGGGCTAGGAACCTGGCGGCGACCTTATCGGCAAAGGTATAGCCCTTTCCCCCCGTTGCCGCTGTTGATGCTCTCCTTCTGGCCATGTAAGGAGAGAATAACTCCTAGGGAGCACGCACTCAACTCGACGAAAAGTTGTCAGCGTGTAGGCGCGATAAAGGCGCGAGCCCGGGTTAGTTTCTTCGCTGCGCGTTTGATTGACTTTCTATGTATCCACAGTCGCCGCGCAAATCATAAGTAAATTCCAACCCTCGAATGCGTTCACGCACCGCATGGGCTTCGGCCTTTAGTTGCTTTGCGCCGATGCCAAAGTCCTTTTTCTTCCAACGGCTGGTTACGGCTGCGTCGTCTGCATCAGTCTCACCTTCGACGGGGTCGTAGCCAAAATAGTGCCAACCATCGATCACCTGCTCGGGGGAACCGCGGCTGATTCCCAACTGCAGGCGCCCACCAGCAATGAGATCTGCAGCACCAGCGTCTTCCGCCGTGTAGTGAGGGTTCTCATACCTCATGTCGATCACGGCGGTGCCAATTTCAATCCTTTGCGTTTTGGCACCGACTGCCGCGAGTAACGGGAACGGAGATCCCAGTTGCCGCGTGAAGTGGTGAACACGGAAGCAGGAACGTTTTTCGCCATTCTGGAGCCCGCAAAGCGAGCGTTTCCTTGCTGATACTCACCGGCCAACTGTTTCTCAAGGTCCTTGATGACGGCGAAGGAATGTCTGACTACACTGCGAAGTCGCGTTCGGCTGCGATTGGCGTCAGACTCGACGGAATGAATCAACGCACAAAAGAGTTCGGGGGAGAGTTGCGGCTGCGAGACGGGAATCCGTGAGCGCTCATCGAGGCGGTTATTCCAACAGAGCCAACCCGCCGGCAACAGTGGCCAACGTTCGCCTAATGTCTCTCCGTACAAAAGCCGCGCCTTGGCATAGCGCCGATGATCTTCGAGCGGGTAAGAACCGTTTCAACGTGGGTCCCATAATCGTCTCCTCGAAGGCCGTTCGTCGCCAGTCGTAGTATGATTCGGCGACCGGAAGGGAATCGGCCTTTCGCCGGCCTGATATTCACCGTTCTATCCTGCTTGCAGGTACGGCTACCGGTAGCGATTACGGCGTGTAGGTCCAGCCGGTCTCGACGATCTGTCTGTGAAGGTTCTTGGTTAGATTGTCTTCGACCTGTTGCTTTGCCTCGCGCGCCGCCTGGAGCGGCGTAAAACTCCCGGAGCACTGAGTGGGATAGTTCGTGCCATTCCATGAGGCGGGATAAAAGCTGCTATCGACCTTGATGGCGTACTTCTTCTGGAGGAACGCCAGGAAAGGACCTGCGACCTTGGCGCCCACCTTCCGACCGTCGTTCGGCGACACGACTGCATTGAACGCGAAGACATCGCTGAAATACATAGCCGACCCGGCCAGGTTGGCAGAGTAGCAGTACACGTAATATCCGCCTTCCGCTGTCGAGCTCGGTGCGGGCGCCGCGTTGGCGGCCGGATCGTCCGGCGTGTACTTCCAGCTGGTCTCGACGATCTGTTTGTTCTCTTGCTTGAATTTGTCCTGCAATTGCTGCTTTGACGTTTGGGTCGTGTGGAGATCGGCAATCGGGCAATTCCCAAACTGAAGTTCGGATGGGGCGTGATTTTTTTCTAGGAAACTAATCCAGGAGCGATTCACCTCCCCTTGCCGATTCACGACGGCCATGTGAGGCGGCGGGTTCCCTTGCAACGCCGGTGCCTCGAAAACTTCGCTGAAATAGGTGACTGGCTGGCCCGAGCCGGCGTAGCAGTACGCGTAATTTCCCCCTGCTGCGCCCGCCGTTTGCGCCTGCGGCGCCCGTCCTGAATTGAATAAAGGCAAAAGCAAGACACAGAAGAGGACTAATACGAAACACGCTAAAATCCGGGCGCGACGCATGGTTTCTGGCCTTTCGGTAGCTGATGTAAGTAGTGATTTCGGGGGCGCCACATCATACCTGCCACATCACGTGCTAGCCAGCGAAAAGTCCCCCAAGGCGCCGCGGATGCTTGCGACCGCTTACGTATCCGCGTCGCTATCAGCAACGAAGTCGAGCGCGGCTGTACGACCTCAGGTCTCGCCCGCATCGCTTCCGCCAGCCGACACCGCCGTCGTTGATTGAACCGGTGGAAACCCTGTGTCGGCAATGTGTTGTAGCAACGTAAAAATGTCACCCTAATGGCAACGTGAAAATGTCACCCTCCGGCAAGGTTCGAATGTTCGAGCCGGGTATCGCGATGGTAGAGCGAGACGCGGCCGTTCAGGGCTTGATAGATCTGCACTTTGGCTCCAGCGAAACTGTAGCGGCGGGGCTGCGGATGGATCTGCAGGCGCTGGCCGTCCCATTGCACGACATTGTCGTTGCTGACGATGCGTTGGTGGGTGAAGCAGCAGATGCGTTCCAGATTTTGCGGCGCGGGGCGCCAGGCTTTTTCGACCTCACGAGGCGGGCGGGCAAAGCGGCGATTGTAATTGGCGACGAAGCTGGGCAACACGGCGTTAGCCGAATCGAGATCGCAAGCATGGGTCAGGCGAAGTTCGCTGGTGAGACGGTCCTGGAGGACGCCCCATCGATGCGGCCTTTGGCCTGGGGAGTTTGCGCGGCGATGAAGGTGATGCCGAGTTGTCGGAGAGCGCGGCCGAACTGAGTGGGCTGGCGCCGGCCGGCGAGTTGTTCGTCGATGGACCAGTGGTCGTCATTGCGGGTGAAGATGCCGCTGCGATCGCCGTAGAAGGCGAGGGGGACACCATCTGGTGTTTCCCTGGTGTGTGTGCTCAACCTTGCGTTCGCATTTCACACGAATGCAGCGAGTCTTCCGTTGCATCTGCCGCCAGAATTAGGGTGCCGAACACGCGCAAGGGAAGCCCGGCCGGAAAATGCGCGGGCCTCCTGTGGTGGTTGTGTTGAAGTGATTACCTTTTCGACGTCAATCGCCGGTGAACGGTTTCCGGGCATTGGAAACCTTCGACTTTACGCTTGTCCCACCCGGTTTTTGCCTCACGGTTTGCTAGCCAAGCTGGCTGGCCTGAGGGCCAAGGCTAGTTCCACTTCGCCGAATAGATTTGAACCACGCTCGTGTCGTTCATGATGGCGGGCCTGCCATCTGCCGTGAGGCTCGGAAAATTCTCCACTCCACTGCGACTGAGGGTGAGCCCATCGAACCTGGAGATCTGGTTCCACGTTCCGTCTGCAATTGCCAGTCGATAGACTCCCCGCTCGAACTCCGGCTCTGCAGTCGGCAGGGCGATGTAAAGGTATTTGCTGTCATTCGACCAGACCCAGTATCCCCAAGGGACTTCGAATTTCCTGAGGTCCCTCCAGGTACCGGACTCGGCCGAGTACAGCACCATGCGGGATGGGTTTTGCGCCATTGCGACCATGTGTTTGCCGTCGGGCGACCACGAGGGGACGTAAAAATCCTCTGAACCAGGCATGATCGATATCTGCCTGGTGGCAAGGTCCAAAACTTTGATTCCCTTGATATGCCCTGGCAGCGGATAGTCATTAAACGCGATCGATTTCCCGTCTGGGCTCCAGGTTGGCGCGACCTCGTTGTTGGGCTGCGGAATTAGCCTTTCGGGGGTGCCCCCATCCACCGATATAAGGTAGATCTGCCTCCAGTCGCTAAACGCAATCTGCTTGCTATCCGGAGACCATTGCGGCATGGCTGAATAGAAGTCCGTCAATTGCAACTTCTCGCTCCCATCCAATTTGCTGCGCCAGAGGTAGTGCCGCGGGTAGTCCGCATAGACCATCCATTTCTTGTCGGGTGAGATGACGAACACCGAAGCAGCCAAACCATTCAGAAAGGGCGCCCATCGCTTCCGCGCAGGGTCAAGTACCTGCATCGCGCCCTGAGCGATCCGGCCGATCATAAACAAGCCAGTGCTATCACGGCTGGGCGTCACTGCCAGGACATCAATCTGGCCCGCCGTTAGGCGCACTGCGGTCGGTTTTCTCCAAAACTCGAACCAGGGCAGCCGGAGGAGTTCGTAGATGTTGCCCAGACCCTCCCGGTGCGATACAAAGATGAAATGCTTTCCATCCGGGGTCCACTGTCCGTTCTCCTGATCGGCTTCGTCCGGCCAATCCGTGGCAAGTCGATGAGGGGAGCTGCCATCCACATTCAATTCCCAAATCGCGGGGGGATGAGGGCTCGGAAACTGACCGACTGTCAAGCGAATGCGACGGGAATCGGGCGAAAAATAAGGCAGATCGGTGTAGCCTGGAGCGTCCCATATCTTTCGCATGTTCGAGCCGTCTCTGCTGCTCACGTACACTGAATTCAAGTCGGCATAGACAATCCAACGGCCGTCGGGCGAAAAGTGCGCGCTCTTGGCCATTTGGTTTCCCAGCATCCTTGGATAGCCGCCCAGAACCGGAACAGACCAGAGCGAACCTCGAGTGAGTTCCACGTTCAGATCCTGCTTGAGCGCCAGCATTTCCGTTGCGTCCGGCGAAATGTCGAGCATGCTCATTCCGGAAATCGAGGCCCGCAGGGGAGCCGCGGCGCCGCCCTCTACCGACATCTCCATGGGCTGACCTTCGATTTGAAAGTAGAGCCGTGTGCCATCGGTGATGATTGGGCCGTCTTTGACATCGGCGGAAAAAGTGATCTGCTCTGAATCGAGGGGACCCGAAGCCGGCGGAGGAGCATTCACGACGATGAGCACAATCGGAAGGAGAGCGACAACCGCAACCGCCGAAATCCAGATCGATTTTCCGCGCAGCCACGCGAAACCATTGGGAGGGGTCCGTCGATTCACTCCGCCCGACGAAGACGAAGATCCCCGCTTGAGCCGCCGCAGGTCAATCATCAAATCGTTGGCCGACTGGTATCGGTCACCCCGGTCTTTTTCGAGAGCCTTGTCGATAATCCGCGACAACTCGTCGGGAAGCTCCGGATTCAGGTTTTTCGCCGGCTTGGGCTCGCCCCGCAGAATCTCAGCGATCACGTTGGCGGCCGACTCACCCGGAAACGTGCGTCGGCCCGTGGCCATCTCATACAACACCGCGCCCAGCGAGAAAATGTCGCTACGCGCATCGACATTCTCGTCCTGCACCTGTTCCGGGGACATGTAGGCGATCGTTCCAACGATCTCGCCCGGCATCGTGAGCGAGCCCAAGACCGTGGCCGCGTCGGCGGCTACACTTTGAGGCTCGACGTGCTTTGCCAACCCGAAATCCAGGAGCTTGGCGTCACCGCGGTCGGTGACGAAGATATTGGAAGGTTTGAGATCCCGGTGGACGATGCCCCTTTTGTGCGCCGCTTCGAGAGCATCGGTTATCTGCAGAGCGAGCTCTAGAGACGTTTTCAGCGGCAGAGGTCGCCGGCCGATCTTGGTCCCGAGCGTTTGGCCCTCCAGCAGCTCCATGGCAATGAAACATTGCCCAGCCTGCTCTCCGATGTCGTGGATCGTGCAGATATTCGGGTGGTTCAGCGAGGAAGCCAGCTGAGCCTCTCGCGTCAAACGAGCGAGAGCACGTGGATCGCGGGCTACCTCATCGGGCAGGAACTTCAGAGCTACGAAGCGTTCGAGCCGTGTGTCCTTCGCTTTGTAGACAACGCCCATTCCGCCCGCGCCCAAGCGCGCGACGATTTCATACGGCCCCACCTTCGTTCCGGTGTTTAACCCTTCGTTGCCTCCCACCGCCGGGCGCTCGATGAAAGTGCTATCCCCCTGCTCGTGCGCGGCAATCAGCGATTCCACCTCACGCCGCAGGGCCGGTTCCGTGCAAGCTTGGTCTAGGTACGCGCGCCGCTCCTCAGGCGCTCGTTCGAGCGCTGCGGCGAGCACTTCCTTCACTTCCTGCCAGCGTTGAGGAGTCACTTGCGTGCGTCCTACATCCCTTCGTTCGGAAACATGACCCCGCGCGGTCGACCATCGGAGCCTCCTTGTAGCCGGTGAGATCTCATTCCGCGCGCGTCAGAGGGGCGCGACCGGTTCATACCGACTTCACTCGGCGCCAGTGGAAGCACCATTTTTGTGAAGGCATTATACAGATTCAGTAGCCAAAAAGACTCATGGTTGACGAGAAGTTGAGTCAAGTCGTGATAAACACGGTTACGGGAAAAATGCTGTTCTAGCGCTCTACTTCTCCGGTTATCCGACTTACCAGGCGCTTGTTGACACCGTCTGAAAATTGACTGATAGTCACGTACACGTAGACCCTCACGGAGGACAACATGAGATTCCGGATTTCGTTGAGTCTTGTTGCTTGTCTCTTTCTCCTTCCTTCTGTCACTGCTGCTGAGTCCAGTAATCGCGTTACGATCCTGTACGACGCGTTTGGCAGATCTTCAGCCATGACGAAAGCGTGGGGATACTCCGCGCTGGTCGAGTACGGAGGCAAGCGGATCCTTTTCGACACGGGTGGGAATGCTGAGATTTTCGAACATAACGTCAAGGCATTGGGGGTGGACCTGACCAAGTTGGACTTCGTCGTGCTCTCACACCGGCACAGCGACCACATCATCGGCCTCGAGTACCTGCTACGCGTCAATCCGACGGTGAAGATTTACGTACCCGCCGAACCGTGGGGCCCGTTCGGATGGAGTACCCCGAAAAGTTTGTTTCGCGAGGACGAGTCCTTGCCGGCGAATATGCGCTACTTCGATGGGAATCCACCCGATGCACTGACGGCGAGCACGCCTTGGCCCCGAGCGAACTTTGTCCGTGTGGATTCAACGACGGAGGTCACGCCAGGCGTTTTTCTTGTCCCGACCACCTCGCAGGTCCCCGGGACGCTCGAACTTCGGGAGATTTCGTTGGCGCTTCGCGGCCCTCGGGGCATCGTAGACGGGTGCTCGCACGCGGGCGTCGAAAAGTCCTTGAAGTCGCTGCCCAAATGGATTCGCATGTTCGGGTTCTGTTTGGAGGGCTGCATCTAGTGGGGGTCTCGGATACCGATATTCAAAGGATCAGCGCGGCATCGCACGACCAATAGAAACTTGATTACGTCGCGGTCGGCCACTGCACCGGTGAGTCGATGCGCTCAGTGCCGGAACGAATTTCAGCGAGAGTTTCAAGGTGCTGTGGGGCGATTTCAACGACGACGGAGTCGTAGACGCCAGTGACGGCGTGTTGGTGAACGCTGCGCGGTCATCCTCCTACAACATCTTCGCTGACGCGAACGGCGATGGAGTGGCGAACGCCACCGATGTGAGCATCGTTCGCACCAGGATCGGGACGTCACAGCCGTGAAAAGTAGAATCGAACGGAGGCCCTCATGAGAGACGAAATACGAAATGTCCGACTTGGAATCCTGATCCCCGCGGTGGTCATGGCTTTACTGCTCTTTTCGCCGACCGCTCGTGCGGATGGTCTTGAGATAAGCCTCGAGCCGGGCACCACCGCTTCTGCCGGATCGACAGGGAACGTCTTCGATGTGCTCCTCACCAATACCGATTCATCGTCCGTCGACTTGGGCGGCTTCTCGTTCGGCATCACGACGTCTGACACCGACATCAGCTTCACCGGCGCGACCACTTCGACGGCCACTCCTTACGTCTTCGCTGGTGATTCGTTCGATGACATTAACGGTTTCACGCTATACACCAATTCTTTGCCGAGCCAGACGCTCGAAGCCTCCGATTTCTCGAACAGCGGCGCTGGCAGCAGCATTGCCGCCGGCGCAACCGTCGGAGTGGGAAGAGTTCAGTTCGACGTCGCTTCCGGTGCAGCGGCTGGCTCATTCGCTGTGATATTCGAAGATTTCCCCACCACCAGCCTGTCCGACTCAAATGGCAATACTCTGGATTTCACGTCTGAAGCCGGGACGATCACGATTACAGATGTTAGCACGGTGCCAGAGCCTCCCACTGGCGAGTTGCTAATCTGCGCCGTGGGGTTCGGAATCTTGATCCTGCGTTGTCGGGCCGCGACGCCTTAGTTTCTATGGTTCGCGATGGAGTCCTCGTGCGCTCGCTCCGCACCGACGCATCGCACCACGTTGAGTCCATCATTGTTGAGGAGGAAAATCGTGCCGGTCTGCGATCGATCGAGACGCTGCGTCACTCCTGAAATCGTCGCAAGCGGCGCGGGAGCGGGCGAATCCGAGGCGCTTAGGATTTGGTATTGCTCGGCCTGAATAGGCGCAGCGGGTGCGTTTGACGAGACCAACAACAGCCCGTGCGCACCGTAAGATTGCGCGGTGGAGTCGCTCATATAGTCCGGCCCCTTCGTCAGTACTGGCTCTTTGTAGTTCTTAAAGCTGATCACCGCAAATCCGGAATGGTCGCGGTAGTGAATCAGCACGGTTGAACCTGACAGGTCCTGTACGAAGTCGTAAGGCGAGGCGGCGTCGATCGAAACCTGCGCAACCGCCCGAATGTTCGCCGGATCGCTGACATCAAGGATCCCGAGTTTCCGCCCATGATCCTGCTCAAGATACAGGAACACCTGGTCAGGCCCCTCATAATACAGGTGCATCGCTTCGCTGTGAACCTCCGCTAGTTCGGGCAAGTCCGAAGGCGTCTCGACAACGATGAATTTGGAGTGCACGCTGCCACTCGCTGGAGCGCCGGTTGTTGCGAGGAACATCATCAACATGAACAGGATGCCACTGATTCTATTCACTTTTTTGCTCCCTTCCGCGACGAAAAGCCAATGCCAATATCCCTCGTTGCGTTCGATGCCGGGCAGATTCGCGAAGTCTCAATTTGTTCCTGCGCTACCATGTATCCCAGTTTCCGCCACCTAGGGAACCCGGTAAGAACGGCGAGCGTTCAGTTAATCTCTCCCGCCCGTGTTTCAATCGTTCGTTAAGCAACCTCTTCGCTGTAACGCGGACGACAGGAAGAATGATTCGAAAGGCTTGGCGGCATTCCGGGTGCGACCTGAAGTGCGCTGTGCCCTCCAGGGCTCGAACTGCGCAAATATGCTTCGCTGCAAAACCCATGCATGCCTCCCATCGAATTTCGGCGCGTCCCCAGTTGATTTCCGATATCCACCGGCTTAAGTTCTTGCCAAAGACCTCTTCCTATGTATCAATAGACGCCAGACGCCGTTATGACAGCGCTATCTCCCTTCCGGAACCCAGGCGCCGGCTTCACTTGAAGCAGTTCCCTCTAAAGCGACCGTCGGCCGTTTTCTAATTCCAACCAGTTTTCAGGCGACTTGAGTCGGCCTTTGCGTGCTCGCATTCCTGAGTCGGCGCGCGAAGAACGGCTCGGGTCCGAACAGGTCCGCGCGCGCCTTCCGGCGCGTCTTGGGTCTTTTCTCGATTGGGGTGGGTACAAAACTTTTCAAGGAGACACAGATGAGAAAGCTTGCTACGTGTGTGATCGCTTTCAGCCTCGTCGCCGCAAGTCCAGTGATGGCTGCGGGCGATAAAGACGCCGGTGCGGCTAATTCCGCAGCGACTTCGGCGGCCCCGGCGAGTCCCGCCGAGGCTCGCCTGGAAGATGAGTTGCAACAACTGCGCGATCTCTTGACGGCTCAGCAAAGGCAATCCGAGCAGCAGACCGAGGAGCTGAAACAAGAACTGAAAGACCAGCAGCAGAAGGTGCAGTTGCTCGAGCAGCAGATCAACGGGCAAGTGGACGCTCGCGCCGTTTCGGCCGCCATGCCGGCCTCTGGTATCGCGGTCGCGCCCGCTGCAGTCGCCGCCGCGGCCCCCGTCGGCATCATTCCCCAGCCGCAAAACGGCAGCGCGGACACGGACACCTGGAAAAAGATCTACGATGGCGGGTTCTACGTCGCGAGCGAGGACAATAGGTTTTCGCTCCACATCAACGGTCTTTTCCAGCCCCGGTTCACCGAACTCGATCCGAATAGCGGCGCGACCGCGCTGGGCGCTCCTTCGAGCAATACCAGCGACTTCGACCTCTACCTCGGGCGCCTCGCTCTTTCAGGCTCCGTCTTCGATCCCAGCGTGAAATACTTCGTGCAATTTCAGGGCACCACGTCGAGCAACACGATCGGCATGGCGTTTATCGACTGGTTCGCGCAGAAGGAATTCTCGAAGGCCTTCGTCGTGCAAATGGGGCGTTCGTGGACGCCGTATTCGCTCGAAAACTTCGACAGCCCCGGACAATATCTCTTCGCGGACTTCTCCTCGGCCGAATACGCCTTCGCGTTGTCTCGCGCGGTCGGCTTCGAGGCGCTCGGCCAAATCGGAAAGTTCGGTTACGCGATGATGATCGCCAATTCCGTTCCCGGCTTGGACGCAGCGGGCCAGGAGAACTTCAACAACAAGCTCGCCTACATCGGCCACGTGCAGTACGACGTGCTGGCGCCTTACGGCTACCAGGAAAGCGACCCGAACCCGGCGGGCGCGCCCACGGAGCTCACTCTCTGGACGTCCGCCGCTTACAATCCGGTCGCCACGCCCTCCGCTTTTGAAAATCAGAGCGCGGGAGATCGCACAGTCGGCGTGAACCAGACGGTCGCGTTCCGCAAGAAGTTCTTCACACTCCAAAACACCGGCTTCTATCGCGACACTGAGAGAACCGGCCTCCCGAGCTTTAACTCCTACGGCTTTGCGGAACAGGCCGGCTACTATATCGTCCCGGGCCGCCTTGAAATCATCGGCCGCGTTTCGGGCGTGAATTGGGGTGCGCTCGATTTCGCTTCTGCGACGCCCGGATCGGAAACGAACACGTGGTACTCCGGGCCGAATTTTGCCTTCCACCGTGTGGACGAGCACTCCGTCGGCTTCAACTACTACGTCTACGGCCATAACGCCAAGCTCCAGACGGCGTATTCCTACATCACTGGGAATACATTCGATGCGAAGGGCTTTACCGCCAATCGCGTCTGGATCCAGGCGCAAATCATGTTCTAGGGAGACGCAGCAGAGAAGCGCGAACCGGCCGCTGAAGCAAGAACCGCAGAAGGGGGAGGCGAATCCATGCTTCCCCTTCTCGGGCGTGGTCTGTCCTATTTCTCGCGCAGCGTCCGCGCGCCGGCGGAGAGGGCGCTGAGCTTCGCGAATGCGGTCTGCGCGTCGGCGACGGGGCGCTCGGCGAAAGTCCCGAAGCCGCAATCCGGGTTCAGAAAGATACGTTCGGGGGCGACGAATCTTTCCAGCTCGCGGACGCGTGCGACAATTTCCTGCGGCTTTTCGATCTGCGCCGTTCGCGGATTCACCGCTCCGTAGCCGATCTGGGCGTTCGCCTGTAATTGTGAAAGCGCTTGCGGAGATCCCGCGCGGGCGGTCGCGTATTCCAGTACGAATTGATCGAGCTTCATCCGATTCAGATAGGGCATCAGGCCGTCGTAGGGCCCCGCGAGCAATACATCCTCGTTCCGGCTCCAATTGCCTCGGCAGACGTGCACGCACAGCGTCGGCCCCTCGATTCCTTCCACCACGCGGTTCAACAGACTCACGGCGCGCTCGAGCTCGCCTTCGGGACTCGAACTCGCCGCGAGCGCCGCGCACATAAATGTTCGTGTCGCCGAACGCCCCGCGAGCAGCAATTCGCTGAGCACGGGCTCATCGAACTGCACCATCTCCGCGCCCGCGCTCGCGAGCTCTCGCAGCTCCTCGCGCAGCACCGCGACGATATCGTTTCCCAGGCTGTCGCCATCCGGATAGGTCGATTCCGAAAGCCCTTTGACCCAGGTCGACCGGCTCAAGAGATACGGCCCGGGCAGCGTCACCTTGATCGCCTTCTTGGTGTGCTGCCGCAGAAAGCGGTAGTCGTCCATCACCAGCGGCCCGCGACGCCGCACCTTGCCCACGACCACCGGATTCTTGATCGCAAACGCCGGAACGTCGAGCGCGTTGAGAAGATTCTCGAACGCGGCCTTGTCTTCCACGTAATCGAGTAGCTCCGCCAGCGTCATTAGGCGAATGCCTTCGAGCCGATCGGAAATAAACGAATAGAAATTGTCACGCCGCTGCTCGCCGTCGGAGACGATATCGACTCCCGCGTCCTCCTGATACTTGATCGCAAGCAGCGTCGCCTGATCCTTCACCTCCGCGAGTGACGGTGAACGCCGCTTCATCGCGTCGATCAGCCACGCCGGCCGCGGCCAACTACCGACCACCGTCACCGGATATTTCACGCCATTTTCCATCATGCCTTTCGAATCTCCGCGTGGAATGCCCCCGCGTTTCGAAACGTCTGCGTCACGGGCGAGCGCCTCACCGTTTCCGCCAGCAGTTCGGCCAGCGTCGCGTCGTCCGCGTCCGCATCCACGTAGACCGTCGCTCGCACGTCCGCGAGCCGCGGACTTCCCGCATCCTCAAGCCCGAGGTACACGAGAATGTCCTGCGCGTGCGCCCGCAGCGCCACTTCGAGGTTGTGCACCGTGATGCCTTTTTGCGACGCGCGCCACTGAAGGCCAACCGCCAGGCACGCGCCCAGAGAGCCCAGCACGTATTCGACCGCGCTGATTGCCTGGTCCGCCGTATCAAAGCTCGCGGGCTGCCCCACGGTGAAAGAATGATTGCGGACGAAAACCTCCGCCGCCATGCCGCCTTGTCCGCGAACTCGCGCGCGCCAGACGAAATTCCTCGCCTGCTCGAGGTCTTGCCGCAGGACGGCGTCCGTCACTTTCTTGCGAATGAAGTAGCTGGTCGATCCGGCCTCGCCGGGCTTCGTGGAGAGCATGTCGTGCCCGACCAGGCGGCACCATGCCGGCAGATCTTCTTTCACGCTGATTTCGCGGCTGCGCACCTCGAGCACGGCGCCGGACGGCAGCGGATCCATTGCGTTTCGAATGATCAGCAATAGACCGCTGCCGCAATCGAGATCGCCGCCGTCGCAGGTCGCCGCCGGTGTCGGGTCAGGCTCAACCGTCATGCATGCTCCGTGGGACTAATAGCTCACGCAGGGTGCGCCATTGCTCAGGAATTCCACGAGTTTCGCGCCCCCCACAATCGTCGCCCCTGCCACCAGATTATCCTCCGCCAGGCCGCGCTTCTTGAAACACGGCGAGCAGACGAAAATCTTGCCGCCGGCCTTCGCGAAATTGTCCATCAATTCTTTGAGCGGCGCGAACCCGGCCTCGTGAATGTCGTCCGCATAGCCTTTCTGCGCGAGGCGAACGCCTTCGATGCTGAGAAACACCATCGTGTCCTTATCCGATGCGACGGCGGCATTTGCCACCACGAAGCCGACCGTGGCCTTGTCCGTGTTATCGTTCGAGCAGCTCAGGCTGACGCAAAAACTTCCCGGCATAGTTCCTCCTTGAGTTCATAAGTAAGATTCAGTTCTCTCTCCTGCGAATTTCGTAGATGGGATGCCGCGCGGAAACGAGCGAGTGTCCGGTCAGTCCGCACCACGCCGGAATGTCCTCTATGGCGCCAAGGTCAAGCGCTTTGAGTTCGAGCACCTGCCCCGGCTCGAGGCGTTTCATCCGGCGCGCGAGTTCGATCAGCAGCTCCCCGCAGCCCATCTCTCCGGCATCCCACCGATCGGCGATCATTCCTAGCGGTCGGTGTCCGGAGTCAGGCTCTTGTACGTAAACGTGCGAGTCCAGTCCGTGTACTGCTTGCCATTTACTTCGACATACGCTTTCGGGAATGAGTTCACCGGCCCGTCATCCTGCGGCGGCTGCATCATCAGATCGCGTCCCACCGACCACACCACGCGCCGGTCGTCGATGTTTCCGAAGTAGTAGTCGATCTTGCTGGGATCGAATCCGTGATAGCCGGTCGCGGTCGTCAGCTCCACGAGCTTCTTGTTCTGGTCAGTCAGCGGGAATTCCTTACCATAGATGTTCGCGAGCGAAACGTCGAGCGGCACCCATCCCAGATTCGGCGCGTAGAACTGAATCCAGCAGTGATAGCTCGCGTCCACGGGAACTCCATCGAGCGTCGGCTTGAGCAGCGAACCGTAGATCATGCGCGTCGGAATGCCCGCGGCCATCGAAAGCGACGCGAACAGCGAATGAAAGTCGGTGCAGTTGCCCGTCTTCGTGCGCAGGCAATAATCCGTGCTTCCCGTCGACGAAGCCTTGAGGTGATCGGGATATTTCACCCAGTAATCGATGTTCTCAAGCGTCCAGTCGTAGATCTTGCGCGCCGCCAGCACCGGATTCGTTTCGCCGCCGGTGATCTGTTGCGCCAGTTGCTTGATCTGGTCGTTGATAATCACGTAGGTTGTCGGCGTTAGGCAGCGCGAAAGGGCCGCACGCTCGGCATCCGTCAGCGGGCGCGTGGCTTTCGGGTCGATCGTGTTGCGCATCTCCGTCCGCGTGAGCGCGAACGACTCGGTGATGTGCACTTCCGGGCGGTCCGCGCCGTGGATTTCGATGTATCCCACCTTATTCCGCCACGAATCCCAGTCGTAGCTGGCGGGATCGTCGCTTACAACCTTGAAATCCGTGATTTTCGAATACGCATCCTCCTGCGGCACCGCGAACCAGATGCGCGTCGTCTGTGCATCCTTGGGGACTTTCACTACGAAAGCGTTTGTGATCAGAAACGATGCCTGTGCGGGCTTTACGGCTTTGTGGTCGTCCGCGGACGCCGCCGCGCAGCAGCAAATCACCAGCAGAAACAAACTCCTCCATGAAACGGTCTTTCGCCACATTGGATATTCCTCCCCAATTCATAAGTGGAAGTTTGACTTAAATTAGAACGTCAATTGGAGAAACGGCCGACGGCTCGCTTTAGAGGGATGTTCAAGTGAAGCCGGTTGTCGAACGCCGCGCGTGGCCGAGTGCGTACATGGGCCCATATTGAGACATAACCCGAAAACAATTGGCAAGCCCTTTCAGAACACGCAAACCCGAGGAGACATTCCGCTGCGGAGAGGTTTCGTTGCCGGCTCGTCGTCGAACTGCCATCCGTTCTGAGCCATTCCTGCCGGCGAAGGGGCTGTTACATAAGATTTACAAACCGGGGCTTGACAGGTCGAAACGGATGACGTTCAATAGCGTTTCAAGTTGTAAATGAGTTGCAACTAAAATCGCAACAGGGAAGGGGGTTGCAGATATGTCTTCAGACGCCGTTGTTGCGACTGAGTCGCAACTTGGGAGGTCGCAAAATAAAGGCGCCATAACCCGCCCATCCCTGATGCAGGAACTGAAGGCACGGGGGGTCCGCATGACGGCGCAACGGCGCGTGCTGGTCGGCATCATCCAGGATTCACCGCGGCATCTGGACGCCGCTTCGCTGCTGGAGATTGCCAGGAAACAGGAGCCGGATATCGATCGCGCCACCGTGTATCGCACGATCGCGTTGCTCAAGAACCGCGGCCTGATCGACGAACTTGACTTAATGCATCTCGAAGGAGAGAAGCACTACTACGAAGCCAAAACGAATCGGGATCACTGCCACATGGCTTGCTTTCGCTGTGGCGCGATCATGGAATATGCAAGCTCGTCCTTCGAAAAACTGAAAACGGAAATGGCCAAGCAGAGCGGTTTTCAGATTCGCGTGGTGCGACTGGAAGTGGGCGGATTCTGCAAGCGATGCCAGGAGGGTTCTGCCGCCTGAGATCGAGGCGTAGATTGCCTAGACCGTTTATGCGACTGGGTCGCAACAAGGATTCATGCTTTGAACGCGAAGGTTAACTAGAACGGAGTTTGCCGCGAAATTTAAAGGCGGTCCCCACGACAAAACCTTTTCGCGAAGGGTCGCAGGGACCGTAATCGACAGCCCGTAGAGGCTGGAGATCTCCGGAATTATAGGGGAACCAGCCACAGGTTTACAGGAGGATTTACCTTGGCTGGAACCGAACTGGAAGGTCGTCGCAATCCGTGCGCAAATCTCGGAAAGTGCTCCCGCTGCGGAGCTTGCTCCAAGTCCGCCGCGTCTTCTCACGAAGTCCATCACGACAACGAAGCTGCTCCGGTCGCAGTTGGTACTCGTGGTTCCGGAAGATCAAGAATCGGAGACAAAGACGGAAATTCCCGGCAGGGGGCAGTGTCGCCGGAACCTGGGGCTCGAGGTGCATCGAAGGGGACAGTCCCCGAGACGAGCGAACGCTCGAAAGGGGCTTGGCCTGTTACCTACAAATTGATTGCGATGGGATCGCTCGTGGCGTACACGGCGATCGGCGGCCAGAAGGTTACTTTAGCGAACCCGCGACAGAGTCAGAATCCCGCGTCGCCAAGTCAGCCGCAGGTTTCACTTCGAACGTATCGCTTCGATATTCCTCGGGGCTCGCTCGGAGACATTCTGGACTCGTTCCGCGGCGTCACCGGGCTGGAGGTAACGGTCGGCAGCCCGGGGATTCGCAATCTCGCGTCGCCCGGGGTTTCAGGCGTTTTCACGAACGAGCAAGCACTCGAACATTTGCTCTCCGGGACCGGCGTCAGTTATCGCTTCGCAGGCACCAACCTCGTCCGGCTGGAACTTGCCGCTGTGCAAGAGTCGGTCACGGTGAATGCCGATGCCCTTGACGCCGAGCGGGACCAAGTCGCTTCTCCGAAGTACGTACTGCCGATACTCGACACTCCGCAATCGATCAGCGTCGTTCCCCAGCAGGTGATGTCTGACCAAAACACGACAACGCTCCGGGATGCGCTGCGCAACGTCGCGGGCATCAGCATCGCAGCGGGCGAAGGGGGTTCACAGGGCGACAACCTCACCATCCGCGGCTTTACGGCTCGCAATGACATCTTCCTCGACGGCATGCGCGACTTCGGAAGCTACTACCGCGACACGTTCAACATGGAAGAGGTGCAAGTACTCGAGGGGCCGTCGGCGGTTACCTTTGGCCGCGGCACCACCGGCGGCCTCGTGAACAACGTCACCAAGTCTCCCGCAATGGAGAAATTCATTTCGGGGAATGCCACGGGCGGCAGCGATCTCACCCGGCGCGTGGCCCTGGATGTGAATGAGCCTTTATCCGCGCTTGGCTCCGGCGCCGCCTTTCGCTTGAACCTGATGGGCGACGACAACAACGTGGCTGGCCGCGACATCGCTGAATATCGTCGCTACGGTTTCGCGCCGTCGCTCGCCTTCGGTCTCGACACCGCGACGCGAGTGGTCTTCAGCTATTTCCACCAATCCGAGGATGACACGCCGGACTACGGTATTCCCTGGCTCTTCGCAGGCCCCGCGCCGGTTGCGCGCCACAACTACTACGGGTTTCGGGAAGCTAACTTTCTCCGAACCAATGACGATATTCTCACCGCGAAGGTAGAGCACGACCTAAGTCCCGGGGTCACTTTGCGCAACGTGTTGCGCTATTCGAACGAAATGCGCGACGCTCAAATTACCGAGCCCCAGACCATCACTTGCCCCGTGCCTCCTGCGGCGCCTACTCCCAATTGCGCGACCGAGGCGACTCCTCTCAGCGCCATTGTCGTGAATCGAAATCAAATCAACGCGCACAGCGTCGAGTCGATGCTCGACGATCAGCTGGACGCTACGTTTCGCTTTGAGACTGGAGCCATCCGGCATACGTTGGTCACCGGTCTTGAGGGCATACGCGAGACTTCCGATCCCAATCGCAACACGATCACCGGGGTGCCTACCACGAGTTTGCTCGATCCCGACGAGTCGCAACCTTATTCGGGGACTTCGGTTCCCAGCACGCAGGTGAAGGTGACGGCGCTGACGCTCGGCGTCTACGCACTCGATACCGTCGAGCTTGGCAGGAAGGTTGACCTGATTGCCGGCGTGCGTTGGGACGACTTCGACGCGGACTACAAGCAATCGATCGCTCCGGCGTCGGCGTTCACGCAGGTAATCGGTCTTACCAGCTGGCGAGGTGCTTTGGTGTACAAGCTGGCATCGAACGGCAGCCTCTACTTCGACGCCGGTAATTCCTTCAACCCCTCGGCGGAATCGCTCTCGCTAAGCGCCGCCACGGCCAATACGCCTCCGGAAAAAAATCTGACTTTTGAGGGTGGCACGAAGTGGGACCTGCTTTCGGGCAAGCTGTCGGCAGCCGGCTCGGTCTTCCGCACGGACAAGACAAATGCCCGTGAACCGGATCCGAACGATCCGCTCGAGAATGTCTTGGGCGGACACGAACGCGTCAATGGCTTCCAGGTTTCCGTTGTGGGACACCTGACCGATCGTTGGGAGTTGCTCTCCAGCTATGCGCTGCTCTCAAGCGAAGTGGTTAGCTCGAAGTATTATCCGGCATCGGTAGGAGCGCCTCTCGCCAACGTTCCGAAAAATACTTTCAACTTCTGGTCCACTTACAGGCTTCCCTGGCGGGCGGTGAAATTCGGTCTCGGCGGCAACTTCGTCGACTCGCGAACCGCCAGCGCCACGGCCCCGTACGTCACGGTCCCGACGGGCGTCGGCTCGAATAGCGTTACCTTGCTGAAGCAAGTCCCGGGCTACTGGGTCTTCAACGCCATGGTCAACTATCCCCTGACCGAACGAACCAGCCTCCAAGTGAACTTGAATAATCTGGCCAACAGCTACTACTACGATCAGATCCATCCCGGACACATCGTCCCCGGAGCGGGATTCACAGCTCTTGCCGCCGTTAACTTCAAATTTTGACCTCAGAGGACAAAAGGATTTCATGCTTACGCCGATACCCGATGTACTCAGTGCCGCGCAGGTAGCCGAGGCACGACAACTGCTCGATCAAACCGATTGGGTGGATGGCCGGATTACCGCCGGCCATCAATCATCTCGCGTGAAAGACAACACCCAATTGCCCGAGGACTCGTCGGCGGCCCGGCAACTCGGCGACACGATTCTCAAAGCGCTGAGCCAGAATCCACTTTTTATTACCGCGGCGCTGCCCTTGCGAGTGTTTCCGCCGCTCTTCAATCGCTATCAGGGTGGGCAATCGTTCGGCACGCACGTCGACAATGCCATTCGTCAGGTGACCGGCAGTTCGCATCGTATCCGCACCGATCTCTCGGCGACCCTCTTCTTCAGTGCGCCCGAGGAGTACGACGGCGGCGAATTGATCGTCGAGGATACGTACGGGACTCAAAGCGTGAAGCTGCCGGCAGGGCACATGATCCTTTACCCTGCGACAAGTCTCCACCATGTCCGTCCCGTGACGCGCGGCGCCCGCATCGCTTCCTTCTTCTGGATTCAAAGCATGGTGCGAGACGACGGCCAGCGCTCTCTATTGTTTGATCTCGACCTGGGCATCCAGCGTCTCAACCGCGATCTTCCGGAACATCCCGTTGCCGTGCAGCTTACCGGGGTCTACCACAACCTGCTGCGCCGATGGGCAGACGCGTAGTCGATCGCGGCGATGCCATCTTCGATGCCAGTGCGCAAATTGCTTTTCTACCTTCATCTCGCCACCGGAAGTCTCGCCGGGGTCGTGATCCTCATCATGTCTGTCACGGGAGTCTTGCTCGCGTATCAGCGGCAGATCGTCCCGTGGGTGGATCGCGATGTGCGGTCGGTCGCGTCCGAACCTGGAGAGGCACGGTTGTCGGGCGGAATGTTGTTGGCCAAGGTCTGCGCGGTTGAATCTGTGACACCTTCGGGCGTGACGCTGCACTCGCAGGCTGATCGGCCCATCGAAGTCGCGTTCGGAAACGATCGCACCGTGTATTTCAACTCCTATACGGGCAATCCGATCGGCGTTGCATCGCAGAAGACACGGTCCTTCTTCCAAATGGTGGAAGGAGTGCACCGCTGGCTGGGGGCGCCTGCGAAATATCGCCCGGTCGGTCGGCTGATTACGGGAATCGCCAACTTGGCTTTCCTCGTTCTCGTGAGCACGGGGATCTTCCTGTGGTGGCCGAGAAGCTGGACATGGCGGGGATTCCGGGCTGCGGTCACTTGGCGCTGGAATCCGTCAACAAGCCGGGCGCGCTACTGGAACTGGCACGCGGTCACCGGCTTCTGGTGTGCGATTCCACTGCTCGTGATCGTCTCTTGCGGAGTTGTCATGTCGTTTCCATGGGCCAACAACCTGCTGTATCGCATGACGGGCAATATTCCCCCGGCAGCACAAGGAGGATCCAGCGGTCTCGCCGGTACTCTCCCGTCCCCCGCGGGACGACCGGCGAGGCACGGAATCGCTGCGCCGAATGTGCGGCGCGAGCAGAGAGAGTGGGGCGAGGCGGATCGCGGAGGTCTACAAACTTTGGAAACCTCCTCCCAAGAAGGCGGCACGTGTGGCGGATGGGATTTCGATCGGATCGATACTCTCTGGGCGTATGCCGAGCGGCAGGTGCCCGGGTGGCGAACCATCAGTTTGCGAGTGCCTGCGAACGGAGCGGCTCCGGCGGTTTTTACGATTGACGAAGGCAACGGAGGACGTCCCGACGAGCGGTCGCAGCTGACGCTCGATTGGCATACAGGAGCCATGCTCCGATGGGAGCCATTCTCGAGTTACAACGAAGGGCGGCGCCTCCGATCGTGGGTGCGTTTTTCACACACAGGAGAGGCAGGCGGCATCCTAGGACAAACAATCGCGGCGCTCGCAGCAATGGGCGTATGCGTCCTGGCGCCCACGGGGCTGCTAATGGCCTGGAAGCGGCTCTTGAGGCGGCCGACTCAGAGGATCGCGAGGCGCGAACATGAAGTGGAGCTAGCACAATGAAAAGCGCAATTCTGACAACAAACTCGTCCGCAAGGACAGGGACTCGCACGTTTCGGTTTCTGATCCTCGCAGGTTGTCTCGCGGTGGGCGCGGTCATGCTCTGGCAGGGGGCCTCGACCTCGGGCAATCCAAATCCGATTGCGCCCGAAACGAGTTCCTCCGCTGCGATTCTCGACGTGAGCGTGCTCGTCTTTCGGGAAGGTCTGGAGTGTGTGCTCGTTCTCTCGGCGGTTATGGCCGGTCTGGGGAGCGGTGGCCGTGTATCCCGAAACCCGATTGTCGTCGGAGCGGGAGCCGGATTCGCGGCAACTTTGCTTACGTGGGCCGCGGCAGTTCGCGTGCTCAACGATTTAAGCCAAAGTATTTCTGCGCTCACCTTGCAGGCTGCCACCGGCCTGCTCGCCGTAATTGTCTTGCTGGTCGTGATGAACTGGTTCTTTCATAAATTCTACTGGACAGGGTGGATCTCACTTCATACGAAGCGCAAGCAGGACTTGCTCGACGGCGCAGAACGTGAACAGAGCTCGCGGCTAAGTTTTTCGTGGGGGTTGGGAATTCTGGGTTTCACGTCTTTGTATCGCGAAGGATTTGAGGTTGTCCTCTTCCTCCAAAGCTACCGCCTAAGGCTTGGAAACGAGACCGTTCTTTGGGGGGTCTCGGTCGGAGTATTCCTTTCGGCGATCGTCGCGCTTCTCACATTTGTGGCGCACCGCAAGCTCCCCTATCGGAAAATGCTCGTCCTCACGGGTATCCTGTTGGGTACTGTCCTGATTGTAATGGTCGGTGAACAGGCTCAAGAGATGCAACTTGCCCATTGGATCTCAACGACAAGGCTGCCCGCGCTCGCCCATTTCATACCAGCGTGGATGGGAGTGTGGTTTTCCATTTTCCCGACCGCTGAAACACTGCTGGCACAGTTGTTCGCGGCACTGCTGGTGATCGGGTCCTACGTTGCGGCCAATCGAAGAGTTGACGCGAAACCAGCTGTGGAGGGCACCGATTGCGGCCTTGCGGTGAGTGGAAAAAGCATTTAGGAGAACAACGCAAGATTCTTATGAAAACCGGCCTCAAGAATCTCGGCTCTTCGGAATTCCAGGCAATCGACGCCCAGGCGTCTGTCCTGATGAAGCGCGGCATTGGCCTATTGGCTGCCAACCGGCCAGACTCTGCCGCCCAGGCATTGGTTCTGTTTGATTCTGCCCTCGAGCTGCGCCGTCGCCTGCCGGTTGAAACAGTTCCGCTGTTTGCATATGGTTTGGCGGCGTGCTGGTTGAATCGCGCCGAGGTGCTCATGCGGTTACCGAGTGCCGATGGCGGCAACGCAGTCGCGGCGCTCCACGCGTACGATGAAGCGATTCGATTGCTTCGCAACCTGCCGTTCGACGAGAACGCGAAAATTCCCAGACGCTTGGCAATTGCATACCAGAATCGCGGCTTGGCGCTTCAGTTCCAGGGTCGTTCCGGCATCGCTGCCGTGTGCACAGCGTTCTTCGACGCTATCGCTGTCCTTGATCACGCTGAGTCGGCTCTTATCCCTGACCGCCAGTATCTGCAAGGGGCGGTCTGGTCGAATCTTGCCAACACCTGGGCCTGTGCGTCGGATGCCGGGTCCTTGGCTCTTGCGCGGAACGCTGCGCGGCGGGCGATTGCGCTTGTCTCAGATTTGGAAATGAACGACGCCAACGCCGCGGAGGTTGGACTGAAGGCGCGTCATGTGCTCTGTCAAACGGTTGCTCTTACTTTGTCTCAGGGAACCACCAAAGGTGAAACCGATCTCGACACCGTTCACGAGGCAACTGATGCGGCAGACGATGGGCTCGCTCTCGCCCGATACTGGGAACAAAAGGGTGTCGCCCGTTTTCGCGATATCGCCTGTGACTTGTTTCGCTTCGGTGCCCTCGTGTACGCCAGATTTCAACCACACTTCGTCGACGAATTCGTCGGGGACAATCTCGATGTTACTCGCTAGAGGGTTACTGCCTCGGCCGAGCCCGCGGACATCCACAAAGGCAGAGCTACTGTCGAGCTGCCCGGCTACCCGCCGCTGTCCCACAGGAATTTGAACCTCATCAGCGGAAGGCGGTTGCGTTCTCTGCTATCCACTGATCGATAGCAATTGGCTTGCCATCGAGAGTGCGTTCCACGCCTAGGGCAGACCCAGACTTCCATACGACCTCGGGTAGGCCACGATGCCCCACGGCGTACTGAATCCACCGATGGTCTGCAGCGGTTTGTAGGTGTTCGCGTCGACCACGGCGACACTTGCTGGCTGTCGGAGATTTTTCCCTCGATCGTTGCGGAGCCGCCCTGCCCCTGCGCGCGAGTCAACACGAAAGTCATGAGGGCCGCGAGCAGTGCGAATCGGTACCAACGTGCAATCCGCGTCATTCGGATTCCCCCGATCGGCGCCAATCTGTGCCGCACATCCGTCCAAATGCAGTTTCCGGCGTAACGCACGCGAGCGCGTAATGTGTTGTCTCGTCCGCGAAAGCCGCTGGATCATATCCGCAAGATTCGGCGGAGCCTGTAAAATCGGTGCAAAATCTTCTTAACGCGGATTTAATCGGGAAGTGCCGCTCCGTTTGTTCCCTTCTTCACCTGCGGCAGAGTACAGCGTGGATTTGGTCTATTCGTAGGTTGGACTCAAAACGGTCCCGACGGCTACTCGGGTGGAATTAGGCTTTAGCCAGATGAAGACAGGTCCGACCAGACACCCTTGAATACTTCTCCGACGTCTTTCGCCGCGCCGGTGAGCGGTTCCAGAAGTTCCTTGATCCAGCCCCGCCGTTCTTTTCCACGCGGGAGGTCCCGGTAAGAATCAGATCCGTTCATTCGTTCCTCGATCTGTTCCCGGAAAATTCGAAACGGCCAGTTCCAGCGGTTGCTGCTGGCCTTCGCACTCGTCGGCGATCCGAACGCGTTGCTGCTCGACGAACCGACGGCCGGGGTGGACGGCCCCGGACAGGAACAGATCAACGAGCTTGTCAGAAATCTTCAGCGCGATCACGCGCTCACCGTACTGTTCATCTCGCACGAGCTCACGGTCATCAGTCGCTACGCCACGAACGTGCTCTGCTTAAGTGGTGGCGCGCCGTGCTTTGGTCCGCCACGCACCGTTCTGACGCCGGATCTCCTGCGTGACATGTACGGCACTGACGTGCACTACCATGTCCACGATCACGCCGATGACCGTTGACGCGCTGGTTCTCGGGGTGGCGATGGCGGTGGCCTCCGGGCTGATCGGCTGCTTTGCCGTGATGCGACGGATGTCACTCGCGGCTGACCCGCTGTCGCACGTCGCGTTACCCGGCATCGGCATCGCTCTGGCGCTGCGAATCCATCCGATCTTCGGCGCCGTGGCGGTGCTGTTCTTCGGTGCACTCCTGGTATGGGCACTCGAGCAACGGACTCGGTCCGCCACCGAAACGATGATCGGTATCGTGTTTTCCGCGGCGCTGGCTGTCGGAAGCATGACGACCTCCGGCGAGGATCTGATCGAGGCGTTATTCGGCACCAGCGGTGCGCTCAGCACATCAGAGTTGATCTTCGGCCTCGTCGGCTCGGTCGCCGTGATCGTCTTCATCATCACGCAACGGGACCGCTTGATCGTGATGCTCGTCTCGCCCGAGGTGGCACGCACGGCCGGGATCAACGTTCGTCGGCTGAACCTGCTGTATCTTGAAGCGTTCGCGCTGACGATTGCGCTGGGGCTTCGCTACCTCGGGGTCCTGCTGATGGGCGCGCTCATTATCGTGCCAGCGGCCACCGCAAAAGGACTGGCGCGCAACCTCACGGGCATGCTGTACATGGCCGCCGGGATCGCCGTACTGGCCACCCTGGTCGGCACGGGGGCGGCGGTGTGGCTGCACCGAGCGACCGGGCCGCTGATCGTGATGACCGCGACTGGCGTCTTCCTGCTCAGCCTTGCACGAAAGCCAACCTAGATTCGCCCCGGAGTTCGGGCGCCAAACATTGCGATTGCGCCGTAGTGGCTGGAAGAGATGGACCGAAAAATACGCTACAAGTTGCACGGAGGTGAAATCACGCTCGGGGTCGAAGAGGCCGGGCACGGGCCCTCCGTCATCCTCCTTCCGGCGCTGAGCTCGATCTCGACTCGCGAGGAAATGTACCCGTTGCTGGACAGGCTTACACCGCACTTTCGTGTCGTAACCATAGATTGGCCCGGGTTCGGCGACGGCGAGCGCCCGAAGTGCGATTGGTCGCCGGAATTACTCTCGACGTTCCTCAAGTGGCTGTTGACCGAAGTCGCGCCCCTGCCGCGAGGAACGATCGCTGCCGGGCACGCCGCGACGTACGCCCTTTATCAAGCGGTCGAGAAACCCGGCACGACGGGTCGGCTAGTTTTGATCGCACCGACCTGGCGAGGGCCTTTGCCAACCGTTATGAACGGGCAACGCTCGTGGTTCGCGCGAATTCGCGCTGCGGTCGATCGCCCGGTCGTTGGCCCGCTCCTTTACCGAATCAACGTAAGTCGGTTTGTCGTTTTGAAAATGGCGCGTGGTCACGTATACGAGGACCCCGAATGGCTGATGGGGAAGCGCCTGTCCGCCAAGCTCGCCATCACGCGAGCGCCGGGAGCCAGGTACGGCGGTGTTCGATTCGTTACCGGCGGTTTGGACCGCGTCGAAAGCCGCGCGTCATTCGTCGATCTTGCTCGGCGCGCAAACGTACCGATCCTTGTGCTCTACGGTGACAAGACGCCCCCCAAATCGCGGGCCGAGATAGAGGCGCTCGCGGAAATCCCGGGCATTCGAACCGAACGCCTGCCGAAAGGAAAGCTCGCGATTCACGAAGAATTTCCGGAGTCGGTTGCGGCTGCGGCTGTGGCATTCTTAAGTGGAACGTAACCTGTGAGTCGTCAAAACGCTTGCGATTGCGAGAGTCAGTGGGATTAGGTTTCGGTCCGAATCGAGTCTAAGTTTGGCGTTCTTGTCTCCCTGCCGCACCCGGTTCGACGCTTTTAGAGCTGCCGGGCTTGGCATCTGAGTCCGCTGCTTCTCGAGTGCTCGGATTCAGTTCGACTCAACCGAGGTCGATTTCCTGGAGTGCACGGCCGCTCTCAGGCTCTCCAAGCATGCTGCGCCGATCAGTTCGCCGAGTTTCGAGTGTTTGCCCGAAATTTGGTGGTGGCCGGCACCAGCCGAAGCGATAGCAACGCACTCACAACGCATCCCGCTGGCGGGTTGATCCCTCCTTCGGCTCATGAGCCCAAGTTCGTACATCGTCTTGACCTTTGCTTCGGTGGCGAGAGACATACCTTCCAACATGGCTTCGTGGGTGAGATGGCGGTTGACGATCACAATAAGAGTTAGATCGTCGACGCGCGTCGAATGCGGCTCGACGGGAGACGGTTCTCCAACCGTCGCCGGATTTTCGAGGAGAATCATTGAAATAGCCGAAACGCAGAGACCGCCGTATGCGGCTTTCGCCGAGGAAAATTGGCGCACGTCCGCGGACGTAAGCATTCCCACGAATGCCCCTTTGATTCCCATCTTGCCCGCCGCTCGCCTCAACATCGTTTCTGGAGCCGTCGACTCGCTATTTCTTGGTACTTGATAGTTGAGGAGGTGTGAAACGCCAGTTCGAAACCCCCCGTGAAGTGGCGCCCAACTGGCCACCAGGCATGGGGAACGGAAAGTGATCACGAGAGCCGGAGCTGCTAGTCTGACACCGAACGTCTGACTCCGCACTCTCTCTATCGGCGACTCGGGTGCTTCAGAAGTCGTCATGGAATGCGACTTCTCCCTTCACTGCTACTTGATAGGCGGAAACGCGACGCTCGAAGAAGTTCGTGAGTTCCTGCACATCTTGAAGCTCCATAAAGTTGAAAGGATTTCTAGAATGGAACACGGCGGCAAGCCCCAGAGCTTCCAGGCGCCGGTCGGCGACATATTGAAGGTATTCACGCATGTCTTTCGGGGAAAGGCCGCCTACACCAAAGCTCAAAACATCATTCGCGAATGCCATCTCACATTCCACCGCGTCCTTCAGCATTGCAATGACCCTCTGCTCGAGCTCCTCGTCGAAGAGGACGGGTTCCTGTTGCCGCACGGTACGAATGACTTCCAGGGCGAAGTGGATGTGGGCGCTCTCATCCCGGAAAACCCAGTTCGTGCCGGTTGCGAGTCCGTGCAGCAGGCCGCGCGATCTGAGGAAATAAACATAGGCAAACGCCGCAAAGAAAAAGAGGCCCTCGATGCAGCACGCGAAGCAGATGAGATTCAGTAGAAAGTTGCGGCGGTCCTCTGCGGTCCGGATTTGGACCAATCCATTGATCGAATCGATCCAGCGGAAACAGAACTCCGCCTTCTGTCGAATCGAAGCGATGTTCTCGACGGCGTCGAAAGCCTTCTTTCTCTCGTCCGGTTCGGCGATGTACGTATCGAGTAACGTCAGGTAGAACTCGACATGCTGCGCCTCTTCGAAAAGCTGCCGGGACAAATACATCCTGGCTTCAGGCGAATTGATGTGTTTATACAAATTGAGAACCAGGTTGTTTCCGACGATCGAGTCACCGGTGGCGAAAAATGCCACAAGCCGGTTGATGAGATGGCGCTCCGCGGGAGTCATGCGTTCCTTCAAATCGGCGAGGTCCGTCGAGAAATCAACTTCCTCCACGGTCCACGTATTCTTGATCGCCGCCTTGTATTGCTCGTAGAAGGCGGGATACTTCATCGGTCTTAGAGTCAAATCGAATCCTGGATCCAAAATCATGGCCAGCTCCTTTGAGAATTCGTTATTGGCACGCTTCGCAGGATTCCGGATGTTCAAGAGAACAGGCGATGGCCTGTCCGCTCGACACGGGAACCGTCGTTTTGGCGATCTCGGTAGCCGGGCGAGAACGCAGGTAGTATGTCGTCTTGAGCCCTTTTTTCCAGGCGTACATGTACATGGAAGACAGCTTGCCGATGTTCGGGCTCTGCACGAACAGGTTCAGGGACTGGCTCTGGTCGATGAAGGCTCCGCGGTCGGCGGCCATGTCGATCAGCGACCGCATCGGAATTTCCCACACCGTCCGATAGATCGCCCGGACTTCGGGCGGGATTTCGTGAATGGCTTGGATGGAGCCGTCCGACATCTTCAGGCGATTCCTCATCTCCTCGTTCCACAGGCCCAGTTTCTTGAGTTCCAAAACCAGGTAGCGGTTAATCTGAAGAAAGTCGCCCGAGAGCGTCTCGCGCTTAAATAGATTTGAGACCTGCGGCTCGATGCATTCGTAGGCGCCCACGATCGAGGCGATCGTCGCCGTAGGCGCGATCGCCACAAGGAGCGAGTTGCGGAGGCCGACGCTGCGAATCCGTTCCCGCAGGTCGTCCCAGCGCGTCGCATCTTCAGGCTGAACGCCCCAGAAATCCATCTGCAGCAGACCGTCTGCCACGCGTGTGTCTGTGAAAGCAGGATGCGGACCGTACTCCGCGGCGAGCGCACAGGACGCGTCCAATGCATGGAAGTAGGTCTCCTCCTGAATTCGCCTCGAGAGCAGCCGCGCTTCCGGGGCGTCGAAGGCCAGCCGCAACGCGAAGAAGACGTCCTGCAAGCCCATGATCCCCAGGCCGATTGGACGCCACTTGCGATTCGAATCGCTCGCTGCGGGAATTGGATAGAAGTTGATGTCGATGACGCGATCTAGGAATTTCACTGCGGTCCGCACGGTACCGGCGAGTTTCTCGAAGTCGAAACCATCCGGGGTCAAATGCTTCGCCAGGTTGATCGACCCGAGATTGCACACAGCCGTGTCCTGCCGCGAACTGACTTCCGTGATCTCCGTGCACAGATTGGACAAGTGCACCACGTTTGCCGTTTTAGCGGTCTGATTCGACTTCAAGTTGCAAGCATCCTTGAATGTCATCCAGCCGTTTCCGGTTTCGGCCAACACTTTCATCATCCGCGCATAAAGTTCGCGTGCCTTCAGCTGCCGCACAAACAGCCCGGCCCGCTCCGCCCTGACGTAAGCAGCTTCGAAGGCGTCGCCGACCAAATCCGGAAAATGCGGCACAATTTTCGGGTCGAACAAAGACCACACTTCATCCGATTCGACCCGCTTCATGAACAGGTCCGGAATCCAGTTCGCCAGATTCAGGTTGTAGGTGCGCTGTGCCGTGTCCCCGGTGTTTTCGCGAAGTTCGAGGAATTCTTCGATGTCGGCGTGCCAGGACTCCAAATAGACACAGCAGGCGCCTTTCCTCTTGCCGCCCTGGTTCACTGCCGCGACGGACGAATCCAGCGTCTTAAGCCACGGCACGATGCCCTTGCTGTGCCCGTTCGTCGCCCGGATCAACGACCCGCGGGAACGCACACGGTGATACGCAAGCCCGATTCCGCCGGCAAATTTCGACAGCAGTGCGACGTCCTTGTACTTCTCGTAGATTGCTTCGAGGTTGTCGGCTGGCGAGTCCAACAGGTAGCAGGACGACATCTGCGCGTGGCGTGTGCCGGAGTTAAACAGTGTTGGAGAGCTGGGCATGTAATCATGGGCCGAAATCACACGATAGAATTCCACGGCTTCTTGTACGTTTTGCGAAAGTCCGCATGCGACGCGCAGGAAAAACTGCTGGGGCGTTTCCAGGGCTTCTCTCGTCTCCGGGTGTCGTAGCAAGTAACGGTCGTACACTGTCCGCAGTCCAAAGTACTCGAAGAGTTCCGAGCGCGATTCATCGATCGCGTCATTGAGCTTGCGCGCGTTCGCGGAGACGAAAACGCAAAGCTCTTTCGATACCAACCCGTGTTGTTTCCCCGTGACGACGGACTGCGAAAAGGAATAGATGTCCTGGTTGGCGACTTCCTTGACGATGAACCCGTGCAATAGGCGGGCCGCGAGCTTGGAGTATTCCGGTTCCTCCGCGATCAGGGAGGCGGCCGTCTGGATTGACAGAAGATCCAGTTCCTTCGTGGTCGCGCCGTTGTACAGCCCGCCGATCGTTTTACTGGCGATCCGGATCGCATCGACGGATCGCAATCCGTCGCAACAGCGCTTTACGGCGCGCACAATCTTGTCGACGTCAGCGGGCTCAAACGACCCGTTGCGCTTGCGAACGTGCATCTGAGACGAACCGCCTGGGACAAGGAAGGGGCCCACAGGCTGTGCGGGACTTACTCGAGCTGGTGTTGCCATGAACGCCTTTTCCGCCGAAATCACGAAGGGAGCGGATGAGGTGGGCAAGAAGGGCAAAGCTAAACGCACCCCATCAGCGTTAACCTCCCCTCGGAGGCTTGCTGGATATCCGCGCCTAGTTTGGCGTGGTTGCTGGCAGGTCTTCGGACTTACAGGCGTCGTCTGATTGGAACGGTCAGACTTCTACTGGCCCATCTTCCCGGTTTCGGAGGAAACCAGTGCTAATTGGGTGTTCGATCCTGCTTACCGCTGCGGGGCAGTCCCGGATTCACGCCGGGTTCCCTTTTTCAACGTTCCCCGGAGGGAACATCGCCAGCAAACGGACCACAAGATAGTGTGTCGCCCATCGCATGTCAACCTAAATGTTGCGCTTTCGGCCTCGCCCTGTCGCTCCGACACGTTCTGGAGGGATTTGCTTTCAAGCTCTCATGGGGCTGCCGAAATTCGAGAGTGGCGCAAGAGCGGGGAACCGACCCCGTGGCCCACGCGGTGAGGGTAGAGCGGGGGCTCCCGGGGCGATGTTTGGGGGGACTATTTGTGCGCCTGTTCTGCGCTGCGCCCTTCATTAGCTCGAGATAATTACGAAGGTCGAATGAATATAGATGTGGCCCGCGTTGGGAGCGAAACGCGAGGATGCCGGGAAAGCCTTTTATGGCAAACCCAGGCTGCCGAACGACCGAGGGTACGTGAGAATGCCCCACGGGGTTTGCAATCTTCCGATGGTCTTTATGACCTTGCAGGTGTTGGGGTCCTAAGCGTCCAGCGATCCCATGGCGATCCCATTTGTACGTAATAGCTGTCAGCCCCTGACCGCAAGCGAACCCACTCAAACGCAAGCAGCAGAAACACGAGCCCACATCGAAGAAATAATGGTCTCTTCCAAAGCGACAGCGGGTGCCTGCCGTTCCAATCCGAGGTGGCGCGGCGACGCGAAGCCCATGGTCCGGCCGCGACCAGCCCTGTATCATGGGTTGAAGGGCCCGAGATCATGGATGCCCTTGATGCCAGATGTGCCGACAGTGGGTTGTCGGTGCCGAAGTATTTCTTATAGGCAGCGATCCAGTTGCCTGCGATCTCGTGCTGGGCCACCGGAAGGCTAACCTTTCCGCCGCAGACAGCGCGGTGTAGATATTCCTCCAGCTGATCCTTCACAAATGAGTTCCACACGGTATCGTAGCGGGGTTCCGGCCAGAGGTTCCGTATGTCGCCCGAGCCTCCCAAGCCGGGCGTGATGAGGTAGTCGACTTCGTAGTTTGCGGCGGGTGCGCCAGCAATTCCATATTCCTTGAAGACCTGCTGCTGCAGACTGCCCGAGACTGGGGCAACGACCTCGTCGTCGCTCATCGAACAGATGCTGCCGATGGTTGTCATCGTCGTAGCTCCCGGGGTTAACCTCGGATTCGGCAGCATCCATGCGCTTTCCGTGACGATGTTTTGGCTCTCCGTCGCATGGAGCCGTAGCATCCTTGCTCCGAAAACGATAAGGAGAGTCAGAGCGCCAACGTACGCGAGGCGGTGGATCGGCGGCGCCAAAAGCCGCCGCCATCGACTTCGACGGGAGCTTCGCTCGAGCTCTGCCAACCGCGCCCTCAATTGCGCGCGCGGACCCTCAATGGGAGGCACCCGCAAGTCGAGAACCTGCCGATGCAGCTGCATAAAGTCGATGATCGTACGTTCGAGTTCCGCGATCCGGCTGCGGCAGTCCCAACAGGCGCGCAAATGGGCTCGAATCTGATCTGCGCGATGCGGCGGGAGCTCACCGTCCGCGAAAAGAAGCAACTGCTGGTCCGATGGATGAAAGTTTTCGTTCTTCATGGCTCACTTCCGATCCGCGAATCCAAGGCGCGTCAGTGACCGTGTCAGCGATAACGACACGGCTCCCAAGGAAATGCCAAGCACGCGAGAGATTTCCCGATAGCGGAGCCCCTCCGCGCGAAGGCGAAGACAGCATTGATCCTGCTCCGGAAGAGCCGCTAACACTGCCCGTAACCGGCTTTGCCTCTGCGCGCAGAGCACCCGCTCCTCAGGGTTGAGAGATGGATCGATCCGGCTTTCAGCGACCGCCGAACCGGGATCGGCACCGTTTCGCGAGCGCTGGTTGACGTGACGGCGCTTCAGAGCAAGATTGTGCGCTACGGAGAAGATCCATCCACGAAGGTTCTGGCGAGATTTGCCGAGATACAAGTGCTGGAAGAGCGCCAGGAAAACCTCCTGCGTGATTTCTTCCGCGTCTTCAATTGACAGACCGAAGGAAAGGACGTAGCGGAGAAGCGAAGTCCGAGATTCATCGAACAGGCGGGTCACCTCCCGCTGTGCGTCGGAGGGTTCTGGCGGGACTACCTCGCTCGCGGATCCGTCGAGCGGGTGCGCCGTCATCACGACATTTTGAATGACTGACATAACTACTCATCACGATTATTCCCTCGAACTTCCTTTTGTTCATGGTTTTTCTGGGGCGGTTTGAAATTATTCCCGGAGACAGAAAATAACCTGAACAGAAGATCCCTGCACAGAATATCTCATGTGTTAGGGCGCGAATGGGCAGCGCTTACGTCAACTCGCGATTCAAGGGGCCCTCTCAACGCTGTTCGGCTAAAACCAATGGTAACTGCCTTGTAGGAGCCGATTCTTGACCAACAGATTAGCAGCTCTGTTCTTGCTTCTCTTGCTGTATGCGTTGCCGACGATTTGCCAGACCAATACAGGAGAATTGCGTCTGAAGGTGACGGATACCTCCGGTTTGGCCATAGCGAAGGCTCCCGTGACTCTGCGAAGCGAAGGCAATCAATATGCGAACTCGCTCGTCACGAACGACGCCGGCCAATTGGACGTGTCCAGACTTGCGTTCGGAGAATACCAAATTTCAATCCTTCAACCGGGGTTTGCGCCGTTTTCGGAGACGGTCGAGATTCGGTCGCAACTGCCCACAGACGTAACCGCTGCACTGCAAGTGGCTTCCGTGAAAACGCAAGTGGTAGTGAACGCCAACAATACGCTCATCAATCCCGATCAGGCCGGATCAGCGAATGAAATCGGCACCTCCGGCATTGAAGATCGCGTTTCGTCGTTGCCTGGGCGATCCATTCAAGACCTGGTGAATTCACAGCCAGGCTGGCTCTACGAGGGGAACGCGGTGCTCCATCCGCGCGGCTCGGAATATCAGACGCAGTTTGTAGTGGACGGAATTCCGCTTACGGACAATCGCTCGCCTAGCTTTGGCCCGGAATTGGAAGCCGACGACGTCGATTCCATCACGATCTACACGGCAGGAATCCCAGCCGAGTACGGCCGGAAGATGGGGGGAGTGGTTGAGCTCAACACGATGCAGGACACGACTCCAGGCTTTCACGGAGAAGCGGTCCTCTCCGGAGGCAGCTTTGACACGGCCGGAGCCTTTTTCAAAGGAGAAGAGGTTTGGGGGAAGAACGCTTTCGATTTCAGCGCGAGCGGCGACGGGACGGCCCACTATTTGAATCCGGTGGTGACCAACAACTTCACTAACCGAGGGACCACCGGTGATTTCTCGGTCGAGTACCAGCGCGACTTCACGCCGAACGACCGGCTGACGATGAGCGTCCGCCACGAATTGTCGCGTTACGAGCTACCCAACGAAACGGTACAACAGGCCGCGGGGCAACTTCAGACGGCGGACAACTTCGAGACCATGGGAATCGTCTCCTACCAGCACATTTTCTCGGCTCACGCCGTGGCGGATATCCACGCCATGGTTCGCGACAACGCGAACGATTTTTATTCGAACGCGGAGTCCACGCCGGTCATTCTTACCCAGCACAACTGGTTTCGCGAGGGATACGTACGGGGGACGTTTACGCTCGATCACGGGCACAGCGAGTGGAAGGTGGGCTTCGAATCGGACAACATGTTTCTGAATGAGAACACCAAATACGTGGTGACCGACGCCACTCAGTTTGACGACAGCACCCCGTGCCAATCCGGCAGTATCGACGATCCCGCAGACGACGGGCCCTGCACGTTTCAATTCATAGCCAACCGCCCCGACTTGGAGCAGGCGGCGTTCATTCAGGACCTTTATCACGTGGGGAATTGGACGTTCAACGCGGGTGTACGCTGGGACCATTACCAACTGCTACTGAACCGCCAGGCGGTCGATCCACGCTTTGCCGTCTCGCGATATTTTCCCTCGACCGGAATCCTGCTGCATTTTTCCTACGACCGCGTGTTCCAGACCCCATCGTTTGAGAACATCCTGTATTCGAGTTCGCCGGAGGTGACGGCGCTTTCGAGCGACTTCCTGCGCCTGCCCGTCGAGCCCTCGGAGGGCAATTATTATGAGGCGGGCTTGACCAAAGCGTTCGCGGGGAAGTTGCGGTTGGACGCGAACTATTTTCGCCGTCTGGTGAACAACTATGCGGACGACGACCAGATAGATAACACAACCATCAGTTTTCCCATCGCGTTTCGCAAAGCCATTCTGTACGGTGCCGAGGGCAAACTCGAGCTGACTCCCTGGGGACGGTTTTCCGGCTTCCTGAGCTATTCCTATATCGTCGGCAACGTGTGGAATCCGGTTACCGGCGGCCTCTTTCTGGGAGACGATGCAGACGCAGCCGAGACGGCCACCAGCGGGCACTTTCCGGATTCACAGGACCAGCGCAACACCGTCCGTGGGCGAGTCCGGTTCCAGGTTGCGCCGAGGCTGTGGATTGCGAGCGGCATCCAGTATGACACCGGCCTGCCGTTCGATTTTGAATGCGATCCGAGCCTGACCCAGCAGCAGTGCATCGCCAACGAGGCTCAGATCTACGGCCAGGACGTCGTAAATCGGATCAACTTCAACCGCGGACGCATTCTCCCTTCTTTTCAGGTAGGCGTCTCGGCCGGAGCGGACCTCTACAAGTCCGACCGTGCCGATGTACAACTCCAGGTGGACGGAGAAAATCTAACTGACGTAATCGATGTAATCGACTTTGGGGGCCTCTTTTCCGGCAACGCAATCGGTCCGTCGCGCAGTTTCTTCCTCCGTCTCACTACCAACTTCTGATCGCATGGCCGGGTCGAACACAGCCCGAAACACAGGACCACCTTTCCGTTTTCGACGGCGCGTTCCACCAAAGACTTCGGAGAAAAGGATATTCGATGGTTTCCCCGCGAAACAAGATGTTGGCTGCTGTGATGGTAGCGATCGCTCTTGCGGCGGTCGCGCTCGCTTGGACCCGGTACAATCGCATTCCGACGGATGTAGCCTACGTGACGGCGCAGGACGGTGGAATTTCCGTAATTGATCTGGAAACGCTCGAGGTGGTCAAACAAGTATTCCCGCCGAACGTGGCACCGCGCGGGCTGGGGCTCACGTTGAACGGCGAATATTTGCTGACGGCCAACGAGAACACGGCGGATGCGACGGTCTTTGACACGCGCGGGATGCGGCTGAAGTTAGTGAAGCGAATGCCTGTGGGTGACAACCCGGAGTTCGTCAAGATCAATCCAAGCGGCACGGAAATGTTCACGTCCTACGAGCCAGGTTCGGAGGGTGGACCGCCGACTCCGGGTGAAGAGGAAGGCGAAACGGAACAGGCGGGCCCGCCAGCGCAGGTTGTTGCCTTCAGCACGAAAAGCTGGTCGCAAGTGATCTCTTTCGTGGCCGGTCCATCGACCGAGGGCTTGGAGTTTTCGCCGGACGGTTCAAGATTGCTTGTTGCCAACGAGGACCAAAACACCGTCGGAGTTTACGACACCGCGACGGGGGAACGTACCGACCTGATCGATCTTTCGAAAGTCGGCGTGCGGCCGCGAGGAGTGAAACGGTCTCCGCTGAACAACGGCTACGCTGTGACCATGGAGGGTTCCGGCACGCTGGTCATGTTGGACTCAAACTTCAAGGTCCTGCGCTCGATTCAAACAGACGCGAAGCCATACGGCGTGGCGTTCGACAAGAGCGGCAAGCGGATTTTCGTGGCAGCGGCCTTGGCGCAGAAGTTGCAAGTTTTTGATGCTGGCACGCTGAACGAAATCGGCGAGACGTCCATCGGCAAGCGCTGCTGGCATTTCACGTTCACGCCAGACGGGTCGAAGCTGCTGCTGGCTTGCGGCCGTTCGGACGATGTTTACGTGGTCGACGCCAACACGTACAAGGTCATCAAGACTATCGGAGGATTTCAAACGCCGTGGGGCATTCTCACGTACCCTCGCTCGTACGGCAGTCTGGGTTTGCCATAAAGGCTTTCCCCCCGGCGGCATCCTCGCGTTTGGGTCGCGACGCGGGGATGCCGCGCCCCGCACCTGTACCCATTGGTTTTGCATGCCCAGCGGCAAGCGGCGAACGCGTACTCGCGGACCAAGCATGCACCCGCCTCTTATTTTGGACATGCGTTCGCACGGCGGGGAGTTTTTCCGTGATGGACGCGTGTGTCGGCTTCTGAAGAGCCGAGTACTTCGTGCCCTGATCGCGTGGGATTCATCGAGAAGGAGAACTACCTTGAAACTCGGCCCGATTCAAACGCTCGTGTTCGCAATGTTAGGTTTTGCCGTCATCGGCTGCGCGAAGAAGGCGAGCGAAACACCGCCGCCGCCGACAGCGGTGGTTGACCCGGCAATCGCAGGAAACATCATCGGTACGGTCAGGCTGGAAGGCGAGCCGCCCAAATTTCGCCCGATCGACATGAGCGCCGAGCCGGCCTGCGTGAAGGCGAATGCAAAGCCGCTGATTCCGCCGATCGTGGTGACCGGCGACCACGGCGCACTCGCGCGTGTGGTCGTTTATATCAAATCCGGGCTCGGCCGTTACAAATACGACGTTTCGACGACGCCCTTGGTACTCAGTCAGAAAGGCTGCATGTACGAGCCGCGCGTGCTGGCCCTACGCGTGGGCCAACCGCTCGAAGTTCACAACGAGGATGCAACGACCCACAACATAAACGTGCGGGCGCGCGATAATCGCTCATGGAATCGTTCGGAAGTGCCGGGCGAACCCTCATTCTCCGAGACGTTCGATCATCCAGAGTTGGGGATTCCGGTCACTTGCAATATCCATCCGTGGATGCGAGCGTATCTGTTCGTGTTCGACCATCCGTATTACGACGTGACGACGAAGACCGGCGAGTTCTCGCTGAAGGGCCTGCCCCCCGGTAGGTACACCGTCGAGGCATGGCAGGAGTATTACGGGGTGCAGGACCAGACCGTTACACTCACGGCCGAAGGAACGAAATCGATCTTGTTTGTTTTCAAGACACGGAACCCTCAATAAGCCCCTATCCATAGTCGGAAGGTGGGCGCCGAAGCGAGCCCTTCTGTTGGCAGGCTACGGCGACCATCGACAACATCTCATTTCCATAGTGCGATCCGTCTAGTATGTGGCGTCCCACATCAGACGCTCGATTTGCTTGAATTTCTCCTCAAGGGCTCTATTCCGGATGGGCCGCTCGGCTGACTACGATCATTCGTCCATGACGAGGGACTGGAAAAGATGCATGTGATTCAAGTCGGCGCCCTCTTGATATTGCCAGAGGCCCAAGGTAGTGTCGCCCGGTCCCGAGATGTCAGCGATGATCCCGGTTCTTCCGGCTCCGAGGTCGACGACGTTGAGGAGGTTGGGAAGTTCGTAGAGAAAGCCGTAAGGAGACGTAATCTTTTCGACAGCCAAGATCTGGAGGACTGGCTGTGGCGCGAGCCACGCGCCCAGCGCAAACGCGGGAGGGCCTTCGATTTTACCCTCTGTCCGCCATTCGGCCCGTGCGTAGTAGCGCAACTCGCCGTCAGCTAAACGGAACGCCTGCACGGCGAGCGTTGGCGCGACATTCTCTGTCTGGCGTTGCGCCTGAGCCGTGGCCATAATCCGGACTCGCTCGGTAAGCGCTTTGGCAATCTGCATCTGCAGGTCAAACCGTACGGGCTCTTCAAGGAGGCGCGCGAAGGTCCGCGATTCGGTGAATCGCGATTCGCTGGCTGACGTAGGCTGCGCTTTGCGTGACACGGCGCTAGCCTCGTGGCGACGCAAGACGTAGTAACTCTGCGGACCCCCGAGGGCGGTTGCATCGTATACCTTAGCCAGCGCACCGATATACGAAGGATTATCGTCTTCGTCGTCGGAGACATACCCAACCAGGGTGGTCAGCGTCACAGTGACGACCCGGCCATCGTCCAGGAGCAGATCGTACTGGTCACCCGCGTGAAACTGCTCTGCGCCGGGCTCCTTCGGCAGCTGCGCGACGTAGCTCGCGGAAAGCTCCCTCTGGAAAAGGAAACCAACAGTCGTAGGGATCGCGAGCGGACGAGCCGTCCGTGGCACTGTGCCGTTGAACTTCACAGCATCGAAGAAAACGATGATGTGATTGCCATCATAACGGCCGGCAAGCCAAAAACGCGGCGTTGGAGGCTGCGCGGTCACCGGAACCAGTTGAACGGCAATAACCATGAAGGCGACAGCTGTCAGCGAGTGAAATCTCGTCCTCATCCAGCGATTATCGGCCATGAAGTCCGGTCCCGCCAGCCTCTACGGGAATCGTCGACCGCCATGCGGCCCGGGCGGTTCCGCGCCGAATGCCTTGGAAAGCGCTTCGCCGGAACGACTGCGCCGCGGAAAACCCCGGCGACACGGTTCGCTTGAAGCAACGATAGCGGTCCTGAATGCTCCCTCATCCTGTCGATACCCAAATCTACGGGAGGTTCTCCCTCAGAGGTGTAGTTGCAATCAGCAAGCCTTGTTTTTCGGTGGCAATGCCCTTTGTCCCCTCGATTCGAAATGCGGCGTACTCCGTGTTGTCTGGGATCGTTAAGGCCCAGCGCTCGCCAGCCGAACGCGTAGCGTTTTGTGTCCCGTTCGGTTCCAGCGTCAGACGTGCCTCCGTCAAATTGTAAGTCTCGTTGGTGACTGCTCTTTGCCCACGGATACGGACAACAATCCTCCATGTCCCTGCCGTGGGTGCTTGGGCCACGAGCAGAGCTCCTTCGCGAGTAATCTCGGCGTGTGTCACGACATAGCAGTCATCCTTGCCTGTGCAATCGAGGAGATACGCATCGGCGTCAGTCGTTGCGGAGATCCGCAGACGCCATTCGGCGAGCCCTGCTGGCACGGTCTCTTCCTCCTCGGCCATCGCGTGAGTTCCTTGGCCCGTCATCTCCGAGGACTGTACGGTAGCCTTGAAGAACTCGACCTGCCCTTCCAGCGCGGCAAGTCGATTCGTCAGCCAGAGCATGCCGTCTCCGGTGCTTGCGATTGCAATACCGTACTTGTGCACCTCGAATTCCGCGTGGATCGCAGTATCAGGAACGGGATCGTCATGTTTGGTTGCGTATTCTGGGCGGCCGCGATTTTCCCAAAACGCTTCTTGAAGGCCGGGCACATCGTTCGCAACCAGGGACTCCAGCGTTTCGAGTGGGCCTATATGGTGCACCGGATCGACTGGCTCGCCGGGAGGTTGAGTTGTGGCGTCGTAGTCAAATCCGGGGAAGGAGCGGGTCGAGACCGAATCGCGGCCCGTATACGGTATGCGCATCACATAACGCACTGCTTGCACATCATCACCCACGTCAACATACCGATGTTGGCTTCGTAGCGGTGCGATCGTCGACTCGTACTTGTCCACTCCAGGCGCAGTCGTGTCGGGCTTGTCCGCGACTCTGATGGACAGAGGCACGTCCTCCATAACGACATTCGCGGCTCGGTCGCGCAACTCCAAGAACGCCAGATGCCAGCCCGGGGAAACTGAGATATAGAACCGGATCACTGCGGGCTTCTCTCGAACGAAAGTCACCTTTGAATCGAGAAGAATGAAGGTCCCATCGTTGCCGCGCAGAGAAAGTGTGTACTGCCGACCACCGGGACGACCGCCATGGCGCGTAATCCAAATCTTGCCATCCATCATTCTGTCTGACTGGGAAGCCTCTGCCTGAAAACCGAGAGTGGCGATTTGTGCTCCATCCTTCGGCTGGGAGAGAGTGAACGATGTAAGTTGTGGATTTATCGGGTCGTCCGCCAGCGCCATCCTGACAAGTTGCTGCCAGGATTTTGCCGCATCAACCAGACCGTATCCCTGCTGCGACACAGGGACGTCGTCGAGCAGTCTCGCACCGGTGAATACGGCGTTCCTCAGACGGTCGGCGGTGTAGCGGACGTGCTCGCGCCTAGCGCCACTGATCAAATCTGCGAGAATGCCGCTGACCACAACAATGGCTGGTGATGGGTTATCGCCGATCGTGTACCCAGCCGGCGCGGTCGGAATAAACCGGCCAGCGCCAAAGCTACGCCGCTCGCCGTCACCCCAGATGATATCCAGCGGCACATATCGCGACTCCGTTTCAAGGTTTGCGGTAGGGGAAACGACGTTGTTGACCATACCATTCGGCAGCCACGGGACTTCGCTGTTGGTTGTGTCCTTATAGGGACCGCCAATCCCCCGATTTCGCTTTAGCATCTCCGCTCCTGCGTAGTCTTGAACATCGATCGATCCCGGCGCGGAGGAATACGCGACGAATGGTTTGTCGTATACGTTCGAGGCGCGTTCGACCACATGCTGCGCAAAATCTTCCATGCCTTCATCGGGAGGCGGATATCCGCCGCGCCCTATTCCGCCCGAAAAGTTGACGACATCCACATCCGGACGCGCAAGCATCTGAACGACGGCGGCGAGAAGAGTTGCGCGATTCATGTTTGCATCAACGAGCTGGGCGCTCGGCGCGGAACCGTCAAACAATCCTCCGTCTAGCCTGTTACCTGCCAGCGCGCCTGCGATGTAAGCTCCGTGCATGCCGCCAATGCGGATATAAACAGCGTTTCGCGCAGAGTCGATCCGGACAGCAAACGGGATTCGGTCGTCGAGATCCCCATTCTTCTTGCCGAACCAATCCACGTCGTGCGTCTCGGCATAGTCTCCTAGGGCGTGTTGATTCTTGAAATTTCCGTCGCCGTCCGTATCGATCCATACCCGGTTCGCTCGTTGATTCCACAGAACACCAACTGCGATCGTCAGTTTCTTGGTATGGGAGTTTCCTGTCGGACCGAGGATGAGCTCTTGGCGGAAGATTCCAAAGCGATAGGTTCCGTCTGCGGGTGCGGTCCACGTTCGACCGGCCGCATCAAAGCGCTCACCGCCTGTCCGCACGATGCTGTCTAGCTGAACCCAACTGCTGTCCTGGTCCGGCGTTGTGAGGGTTCCAATATCGGCTACCTTCGGGACAAGATTTCCTTGCGCGTCCATCGCTCGCTGGAGAGCGGGATGGAGCAAATCAAAACCTTCGTCAACAACGCCGACTCGGACCCCGCGGCCGTCGAACTCCGGATGCTGCTTCCAAAGCTCGGTCAAGCCGATTTCATCGATCGCGAAATAGGGGCCATCGTTTTCAGTGACTGTCGCCACCCGGGGATAAGGGATTGTGATCGATGGCAGTGCCTCTGCTTTGCGCTCACGTTGAGGAACCTTAGCTGCTGGGTCTTCGTCGTAGAGACGCCGGTCATTCACGGCATATGCATAGGCGATGCCGGGAATGTCGAGCGTATCGAGCAGCTTTGGGCGCGAGATCGTGACCAAAGCGTAGCCCGATCGCTCATCTGCGTAGTCGACTTGTGCACCCAGCTTTCCGAGTGCGCCTAACATCGATCTCCCGCAACCGGGCTGCGACAGGTATTGCGCGTATACCTCGGACCGGCTTGAGAACGCGACCTCGATAAATTGTCTTCGTTCATACGCATTCAGTGTCGCGTGAGCATCACACTGTGCTCCGCAGGAAACAGAATAGGCAAGCGATGCAACCACGGCGAGAAGCGCATATGCACATGAATGGCGACGGATCGAAGGCATCAGGCAACTTTGAACAACTTTTTGAAGCCGGAGTCCATATGAAGTTGCTGGTGGCAGTGAAATAGAGTCAATCCGGTCTCCGTGGGAGACAAGTCCACTTCGGCCGTGCCGAAGGGCTGTATGACGAAAACGTCCTTCTGGATGCCCGTGGCCAGTTCTCCGTCCATGCGAACCAGTTCAACGCGGCTGCGGTGAAAATGTAGTGGGTGCCAATCATCGCTATTATTACGAAACGCGAAGCGATAGCGTTTGCCGCGCTCGAGAACCATGGGAGGTTCGGTTTCATCAAACGTGCGCCCGTTGATCATCCACTGCTCAAACCCCTTGAGCGCGGGCATCGTGCGATCGATTACCATCGGCAAAGCAGCATATTCTTCTGCCGGCTGAATACGGTTCGAAAAGAGCGCGTAACTCCAATCCTGCCCCGTTGGATCCCTCCACTCCGGTGCGCCATTCCTGCCGGCATATTCAACGACGATGCCCATTCCTTGATCGCGGCTAATGTCGTCATTCGATCCAAAGACCCACACCCCGGGATTGCGCATTTCAACGATCACGTCCACACGTTCCCCAACGCCAAGCTCAAGGATGTTGACCGTGGCCGCTTTGGGAACCGGATTGCCGTCCAGAGCGACGACGCGGAAACTGTGACCGGGCAATGACAGACGAATATTTTCCGTGGCGCTGGCATTGAGGACGTGGAAGAGAACGTGTTCGCCTTCTTTCACTCGTATCGGTTCGCCGTGGCCGAGCGCCCGGCCATTGATTGAAGCCGATCGGTAGGCCACTTCCCAGTGATCCGGCTCGAGCTTGCTGGCCTCACGCTCGCGTTGTTGTTGCTCGGGTGTTTCAAACGCTTCTTCACATAGTTCGTCATTCGTGAGATAGGCGTCCCATTCGTGGGTCGAAAGAAAAACCTCCCGGTCGTAACGCCCCGGATCATTTCTGGGCTCGATATAGACGAAAGCGAACTGACCAGAATAGGTACCCCGAGTGAGATCGTGCCCAGCCATGGCATGTGAATGAACGTAGCGCGCTCCAGCCGGCTGCGGCACAAGCAAATAGTCGAGTTTTCGTCCGGAGGAAACAGCCAGGCTCCTTTCTTCCATTGCGCCGTCGAGACTTGCGGGAATCAAAAAGCCGTGCCAGTGCACGTATTCTTCCCTATCCGTTTCGTTCGCGATCTCGACATGAACGGGCGAACCTTCATGCATTCGGATCGGTGGTGCCGCCACGCTTCCGTTATAGGTCGTTGTCTCGACGATCTTTCCCGGAGCGATTTCGATTTTTGATTGGACGATGCGAAGCTTCAGATCTGGCGTTGGATTGTCGAGTGCCGTGAGGCCCCCTAGCCCTAATAGCAGGGCTCCTCCGCCCGTGACGCCCAACGACAAAATATCGCGGCGAGTCAGCATCTTGCCCGGCTATTTGTGGAACGTTGCCGAGTGCATCTCTTTATCGTCCTCGCCGAGGATTCGGATCGTCAAATCGTGATCGGTGGCTTCAAGAACGCCAAAGCCGTAGGCTTCTTTGGCAAAGATCGTCTCAGGGTCGGAGGCGTTCACGGGAACTTCGCCGCGGCCGCTCGCGCCGATAATGAACAAGTTCACGCCATCGACGGGCTTGTGCTGCTCCAGATTGTGGACGTGGCCGGCGATGTAGAAATCAGCGCGCCCCTTGAGAACTGCCATTAAATCCTGCAGGGGGCCATGATCAACGTACACGCTCGTGTAAGGAGGAATGTGGCCATACACAACTTTCCAGGAAGCTTTGCTTTTTTCGAGTTCTCTCTGGAGCCATCGCAGCTCAAGAGGGGAGACCGAGGCATAGAGCCCGTCCGGACGCTCGGTCTGGAATTCGGTGTTGACCACGAAAAATTGAACCGGACCTGCGGTATAGGTGTAGTACGGCGCCGGAAATTTCCAATGCGGATTCTTGCCGGAATATCCAAGTTCGATCGCAGGGAGATCGCCGCCCCAGTCGTGATTCCCGAAGCAGGGATAAAATGTGATTCCCATCGGGCCGTACAGGTTTTCGAAGGCGACATCGAACTGCGGGTCGTCAGGGCTTGTCAGGCTGAAATAGAAGTTGTCGCCAAGGGTGATGCCAAAGTCGAAGGGCTTGTTTTGATTCTCTTGCGTCATCGCCGCCGCGACGCGGTGCTGGTCCTCGCCGCGCGTTCCGAAATCGCCCATCATCACGACTCGAATGGAATTGCCCTTCGTCTTTACCGCGAACGGCGGTGGCGGTGTACGTAGATATGCGGGAATATCGATGTCGGCAACCTCGTAGAGCAAGTCGTCCTCTTCTGTCTCAAGACCGTCCACTTCGGCCTTGTGGTTCTTGTAGTCGTAGCTCACTCGACCCAGGCGCACCTCGACTGTATCGAGAAGCCGCTTCGCCTCAAGGGTGTGCAGTGCCTTCTCAGCGGCGAGCGATATCACTGGGTCCGGTTCGGTGGCCGCTTCCTTTTCGAGTAGCGGCAGGGTAAGAGGGTTGTTTCGCCAGTTAGCCTGCTCCCCGACTTCTTCAAGGTCGTCGACCAACGCATCCCTGAGCGCTGTTGCCGGTATCGCGCGAGGGCCGTTGCGGATTTGCGCAAGTTCGTCTTGTAGATGTCGTGCGACAAACTCTTCCGCTCCCGGAGTCTCAACCAGCCGGCTCAGAGCTGTCAGCAACACATCCTCGGAGAGACCTTCGTTGTTTTCCTTGATTCCCAGAATTGGCCGGTCAGCGTCGGAGAAAACGTGATAGCGCAGGGCCGTCGACCGCCACTCTGGCGGCAGGTGTTGGACCATTTGTTCTTCGACGGTCTGTGTGGCCGAGGCAGTGGCTGAAGGCGCTGTCGCGTCGGGCGCAGAACGGGCCTTTTGTCCGAATGCGGTTCTGCCCCCAACAAACATCAGTGGACCGAGCGCCGATACTAGCCAGATCAGAACGCGTCGCGGATTCCAGTTCATAGCAGGGCCCTAGAAACTCAGTTTCAGACTCAGTTGTAGCGAACGAGCCGCACCCATCGCATACAACGCATTCCCGCTGCCGATTGTATTGAACTCTCCGAACAAGAAGCCGAAGTACGGGCCGTCTTCCAAGTCGGAGTCCGGGTCAGTCGGGTTCGGATGGTTCAGGATGTTGAACGCGTCGCAGCGGAAATCGAGATGAACCCGCTCACTAAAAGGGAAGGTCCGCTGCACGGACGTGTTGAGCGCCCAGAATGGAGTCTGCCGCACGTAGTTGCGAGGCAGATCGCCTTGTCGCACCGGAAGTCCGGTGCTTGGATCCAGCGGAACGGGAGCGAAGGCAGCCGGGTTTAACGCCCAACCGCCCGGCGCGGTCGTACCTCCGTTGGGAAATCCGGCAGTTGCATAGGCAGCGTTCGCGGCGGCGCCGTGAAGATAGATCGGCACTCCCTTGACCAAGTCAGGATAGTAGTTAATCTCTTCTTCGCCGCTGGCATCCTGGGTCTGAAGGACGTTAATGGGCAAAGCGCTCTCCACTGAGAGGCGATTCGCGAGCAACCAGCCGCGTGTTAGGGCTCTCACCCATTTGCTGTCCCCAAGGGCTCGAGTCTGATAGTTCAACGCCACATCCAGGCTTCGCCGGATGTCGTAATCGGAATTCCCCCATATCGGCTGGCTGAAGATATCGTAGTCCGTAGATGAATTGTCCTCCGCGTGAGCCCAGGTGAACGACGTCACCACATCCAACCCGTCAATGATCCTTCCCCGATCTTGAAGCTGCAGGGCGTGGTAGGTCGATTTGGCCGCGTTGCTGTTAAGGTCAATCGTCGGATCCAATCCAAGGTTCGGATTATCGATCGGATAGAACTCTTCTGTGAAAAGCAGCTTCTTTCCGTTGTTTCCCGTGTAGGAGGCAGTAAAGGTGTTCTTCGCACTCAACGCGTAGTCAACGCTGAGATTCCACTGTTCAGTGTAAGGCATGGTCAGATTCGGAGCTGTCACATCGAAGATCGAAAAATCCGGAACGGGGAACAACGAAGTGACCGGAGGCGGAGCCGCAGCCTGCTCTGTGGTGAGCGGAAGCGGCACGTTCGTCAATTGCGGGCCGGTGGACTCGAACGGATAGGCGAAGTGGTAGCCGTAGCCGGCGCCCGTGATCTGCTGCCCGGTGTCATAAAAGATTCCAAAGCCCCCGCGTACCGTCACAGGATGAACCGCGGACGGTATGGCGTTCCAGGCGAACCCGACTCGAGGTGCGAAGTGTCGGTACGAAGTCGGATACGGCGAGGATCCAAGCCCTTTGAGTGACGTCGTGTCGATGTCAGTAGACGTCAGAGCGACCGGATAGAACCCGTTCACGGGTCCGGGAGGCGGATTGAATTCCCAGCGCAGGCCGTAGTCGAAAGTCAGGCGCGGGGTGAGCTTCCAGTGATCGGCCGCATAAAGCGAGAGGTTGAGAAAGGCAGGTTTGCCCGGCGTCAGGGCCGAGACGTTCGCGTAGGTGGCGATTCCGTTTTCGATGGCGCTGAGCGACTCGGATTCCAGAAGCACATCGTACGTGCCACTGCCATACGTGGACGACACGCGCCGCCAATCCACGCCGAACTTCGAACTATGCGTCCCTTTTGTCCAAGTTAGGCCGTCGACGATTTGCAAGGGCTGCACCGTCGTAATCGCACCTCCTATACTGGGCTCTCCGATCAAACCGCTTCCGGGAACTCTGAATACGAATTCCCCGCTCGCGGCAATGCTAGCGTACTGAGACGGTATGAAAAGGCTTGGATCGAACGGAACCGATCCGTTCACCGATCTCTGCACCGTGACATTGCCCTCGCCATCGTAGCTGTAATTGAAACGGAGGTCGTTGAGCAGGTTCGGTCTGATGTTTGAGGTGAGTCCCGCGGTCCACGTCCGCACGTGGGCCGTATGGTCAAAGCCCTCCTCTTCCGACGCTCCAATGAAACCGTGACTCGGTGTGTCCGAGTAACGCACGAAAGCGCGATTTCGTTCACCAAAATCATGATCGATGCGCGCGGTGATGCTATCGATCGTGTATGGTTGCGAGAAAGCCAGGTTGAACTGTCCGTCGCACGGTATAAGGTTGCCGGAGGAGTCGGTGCCCAGGTTGCATCCGGTCGTGTTGGTTGGCCCGTTCGGCAGCGGAAGGCTATTTAGAAACGGCGCAACCTGCGGCGAAGCGGCGTCTCGCATCTGTTGGGTTGGGACATCCTTGCTCTCCTGAGTAGGGAGCATGAGCCTCAAACCTTCGTAAGAGAAGAAAAAGAACGTCTTGTCCTTGCCGTCGTATAGCTTGGGAATGATTACGGGCCCCCCGAGAGTGCCGCCGAAATCGTTTTGTCTCTCCGGAGCCTTCGCCTCCTGATAAAAGTCCTCGAGGTAGCTTTTTGCATCGAGCGCGGTATTCCGAAAATACTCGAACAGGGAGCCGTGATATTCATTCGTTCCGGAGCGAGTCGTGAACTGAAGCTGGCCGCCCGGGTTACGCCCGTATTCCGCAGTGTAGCCGGACGTCTGTACCGTGAACTCCTGCAAGTCATCCACCGGGACCAGGCTCTGGGTGGTGCCGGAAACTGTCTGTGCCGGAGTGCTGGCGCTAAGGCCAGGGCCGACTCCCCGTACGTCCCCGTTGTTATTGAGCCCGCCCAGGTTTGCGGACACGCCGTCGACGGTAAAGTTGTTTGAGTCCATCCGCTGTCCGTCGATCGAGTAATAGCCAAACCCGGTGCTCACGGCGCCGGGAGCCAGCTGGATCAAATCCTGCAAGCTCCTGCCGTTCAGCGGCATGTTTTCGACGAATTCCCGGGTCACCGTGAGGCTTACGGCTGGAGAGTCGTTCGTCAGAGCGTTTGCATTTACCGTCACCGTCTCGGTCGACGCCCCAATTCTCAACTTCACTGAGATAGAGACGTTGTCGGCGGTATGCAAAACAACGCCAATCATATCCGCTTCCGCGAATGCGGCGTGCTCGACGCGGAGGGAATAAGTGCCAGGGGGCAACGCGTCGAAATGGAACGCTCCTTCGCCGTTCGTCTGCGTCTGCCGTTGGGCAGACGTCGCGACATCCGTGATCGTGACGGACGCGTCCGCGACCATGGCTTGCTGCGGATCCATCACTTGCCCGTTCAACGTCGCCTGTGCCGTTTGCCCTTGCGCATATCGGCCACTGAAGACTCCGAGCAACAGGGCGGCAAGCAGCACGACATGTGCGAATCGCAACAAACCTTCTCTGCTTGTCATGTGCGCTCCATGAACGAATCGAAATATCGCTCGAAGTCGCGCGTGACGGCGATTCACGGCTCGGACCTCAGGCCGGTCAATTTGCTCGCCATCTTGCGGAATAGTGCAGCGTTCGGATCCGCCCCTCAAACATTGAAGTACCGACGCAAAAGCGGGCGCTCGCAGGGCGACTACGAACGCGCGCTGCAACAGCTCCACTTCGTCTAGCAGTTCATTTCACAACGGAGGGTCAACAACCCCACAAGCGTCACATACATAAAATTCCGCGACTGGTCACTTTGTTCATTATTTTTTCGAGATTTTGCCTGCGGGAAGCCCGTGAGATTAATCGGCGAGGAGCCAGGAAGAAGATTTCCGTGTTATCCACGATCGTGTTGAAAGAAGGACGGTTCAACCCCGTCTCAACACCACGGTTCTTGACTCCGCCCCTATCCCCGTCTTGGGTGCTAACTCCAAAATCCATTGAACAAAATGGGCGCACCGAGAATTTGTAGGCAGAGAGCGTATGTCAGCCCGAACTCCGAACCTCGCATCTGAATCTCTGGCGGTGGTGGCAGGAGCTCCGCCGTCCGAAGTGATCTCCCCTCCGGAAACGGAGGTTATAAACGTCTTCAACGAGTTCCATGACCGCCTTTGCCGATACATGACTGATCTTCTTCGTTGCCGTGAATTCCTCAGGTTAGCTGAGAAGAGATCCACGCCAATTCAGTCAGAAGATTCCTGCCGAAGTTTGGGTCCAACTTAGGGTCCAACTTGCCCGTTCTCTGGAGGCAAAAAACGAGGTTAAACGGTGTCGAATCAACGATAGTCGTGAAATTAACAGCCCAATGCTCTGCCGTTGAGCTACCGGGGACCCGCGCAAGCACTGTCTTTTGATCTTAATACAGTAGGCGAAATCAAGCCAGTTCAGTGGAGGGGGCAACATGGGTCCAACACCCTATTTTTCGATTTCGCGCAGAGTGGGAAGTCACTTTCTCAGACTGATTCTCAAGCACATAGACTTGGAGCTGCCCCAGAAACTCGAAAGAGCATTCGGTCCGGCGACCGAACGCTGAAAACCAATGCATTTCCAGTCGCAAAGGACGACAGGAACTGAACTTAAGCTTCGAAATTCGCGTGCTCACAAAATCGGGAGTCGAGGCTAGCCCTGAAAGGCTCGTGGATAGAACGATACGTATCTGCACTCCGCTTTGTGGGCGAGAGATTCCGTGACGTTGACACAGTGACCATCTCTTGAACGGGACTGAGGATCGTGGTCCTCCAAGGATCGCGCCTCAGATTAATTCGAGAGAATGCCTTGCCTCGGCCTGCCGCCGGGGTGTGGGGCGAGCTACGTCGAAGTGCTGACCAACGAAACGAATTGCTTCACGGCCGAGTTGAATCTCGTGCATGCGAAATTGAACAAGCTACCTACAAACTGCGCCACAAGCATCGCTTCGAGCTGGTCGCTGCGCCTTCCGTTGGGCTATATTTAGGCCCCAGGGAGCGCGCGATCAGCTGAGGGCCCTTTTGTCCGGCGCATTCAACTGAAACGGCGCTGCCGGATCGAAAAAGGGGACCCCATGCTGAAATCGAAAGTGATCGGTGCTTTTGTTGTGTTGGTGATCGCGGCAGCTACGCTGGAATCTCACACGACAGTCTACGCGGCTTCTCATAAATCCGCCGAGCCTTCTAACGCCGTCGCAGATTCACCTTCCACGACTGAGATTCGAAGCGAGATTCAGCGATTTCGGCAGGCCGTTCTTCACAAGGACATGAAAGGTGTCGCGCGATACTACTCGAACACCGAGGATCTTGTGGTGTTCGATGTGGTTCCCCCGCTGAGCTATGTTGGCTGGAATTCGTTTCAAAAAGATTGGGAGGGCTTCTTCGACGGTTTTAAGGAAATCTCCGTCTACGATTGGAACGACATGCACATCGAGGCCGCCGGCGACCTGGGTTGGATGCGAGCGGTCGTTCATATCGTAGGGACGCTTCAAGACGGCAAGCCATTGGACATGACCTTCCGGGACACAGCCATCTTTAAGCGCGAGAATGGAAAGTGGACCGTCGTCCACGACCACGGCTCCGTGCCCATCGTTTTTGAAACGGGACAAGCTGTGATGAACGCCCCTGTGAAGTAGCGTTTCGGGGAAGCTTGTTTGCCGGGCGCTGAGACTACGCGAACCGTTCCGGTGCGAACGGCGCGAGGTCCAGGGTCGCGGTGCCGTGCGAGATTATTTCGGAGACAAGCTTCCCCGTAATGGGGCCCAGCGTCATGCCCAGCATTCCGTGCCCGGTGGCGACAACGACGTTCTTGAGCTGCCCGAGCCGGCCGAGGACGGGAAGTCCGTCCGGAGTACATGGCCGCAGTCCGGACCATGATTCAACGTGGCCCACATTCTCAATTCCCGACAGATAGCGCTGGGAGTTTCGGAGCAGGCTTTCGAGGCGTCGCTGATTGATCGACGTGTCGAACCCGGCCAGTTCCAATGTTCCCGCGAATCGAATGAGTCCGGCCATCGGCGTGACGGCCACTTTCGTTTCGTGAAGAAGCAATGGCACCTGCAATTTCATGTGCGACGGTTCGGCCACCGTCACGCTATATCCTTTGGCCGGTTCCACCGGCAGACGGACCTTGAGGCCTCGCAAAAGCGCCGCTGACCAAGCTCCGGACGCGATTACGATCTCCGACGCTTGGAATGTGCCCGACGACGTCAGCACGGCCGATATCGCGCCTTCGGAAAGTTCGAACGAATCCACGCGTGTAGACGAACAAAATTTGACGCCTAGGCTTTCCGCTCGCTTTGCCAGCCCCCGAACAAAGTCGCTCGGAACGAGGTGCGAGTCCTCCGGGTAGTAAAATCCGCCGGCGACGTCTTGTTTCGAAGCCGGAACAATTTCCCGCGTGGCGTCTGCATTCATTTCCTCGGATGCGATGCCGAATTCGCGCAACAAACTCGACTGAGCACGCCCTTCCTGAAGCCCTCTAGCTGTCGAGCAAAGAATCAGCAATCCTCGTTGATCGTAGCCGCAGTCAAATTCCGACGCCGATAGCAGCTCGCGATAGAGCGCGATGCTGGCCCGGGCCAGGTCCCGAAGGCGAGGTATCGCGTTGCGCATCGCGCTCTGGTTGCAGCGAGCCGCAAAGAGTGCGAGCCATCGGAGCAGGTCAGCGTCGAAGCGCGGCTTGATGTAGAAGGGACTTTCGGGATCAAAAAGCCACAAGAGGGCCTTGCCAAAAACTCCCGGCGCGGAAAGGGGAGTGCTGTAGCTGGGGACAATGAGTCCTGCATTTCCATAGGAGCATCCGCTGCAGATCGCGTCTTGCTCGACAACGACAACGTTCGCGCCCGCCGTCGCGCAATAGTACGCGACACAAACTCCAATCACGCCGCCGCCTACCACCAAAACATTGCAGCCCTCGGAGGTTCGCATGACTAGGCCCCACGCTCCCATTTCCGTGCGTGCCGCGTCGCGCAGCCCTATCGCGTCGGAGTCCTAATATCGCAGCGCAAATTTTGCGTGATTGAGCAGGTCGACGCCGGTTGCTGTCACTGCAACGTTATCTTCGAGGCCGAGCCACCCTTTCCCTTGAATTCGGAAAGAGGGCTCGATCGCGAACACCATTCCCGGCTGCAGGATATATTTGGTGACGGCGGAAGCGCTGCCAATCGTGGGCTGTTCGTGAAGGCCCAACCCGATTCCGTGTCCGCCATAGGAATCCAGTGCGTACCTGCCCTTGGATTTCGTCTTCAGCGTTTCCTGCATCACGGTGTGAACGTCCACATTCGTAGCGCCCGGGCGAACTGACTCGATGCCTGCGTTAAGGGTCGCATGGAGAAGCGCGTAAGCCTCGGAGACCTCGGGATCATCCGGTCCCACGAAGCCCGTTCTTGCGATGCAGCAACAGTATCCGTCGACAACGCAACCGATATCGAGCCTGATGAGCTCGCCCGATCGGATCTTCCGATCCGACGACGAAATGTAGCCCAGCCGCGGATGATCCCCTGAGAATACATTCGGCATCATGCTCGCGTATTCGGCGCCGTTCGCTCGAAAGAGAGCTTCGCAGATACCGGCCAGCTCCGATTCCGATGCTCCCTCCCGCGCCTGAGCGAGTGCACCCTCGATCGCCAGGTCGGCGATGCGGCAAGCTTGGCGAATCGCTTCGATCTCGTCGGGCGTCTTGATGATTCGGGCTTCCGTCAGCAACGGAGAAGCATCCAGAAATTTTGCCGAGGGCAACAATGATTGCAGTTCGCGCTCCATCACCCAGGGAGTTCCAGGGTCGAGCGCAATCGTGGCTCCGGTCAACCCCAATTCGGCGAAGGCGTCCGCCATCAATCGAGGCCATTTGCCGATGCCCGTCGGCTGGCAAGCTTCGGGCGTTCCTAGAAAGGGCAATTCCTTCCGAATGGGATACCACGGGGTGGTGGGCCGGATTCCGTTCGCGAAAAAGTCGAGAGGCAGCAAGGCAGGCAATGCATCGCCTTTGCGGTAAATCGCGGCGTTGACATTCGCGTAAGAGAGGCTGTGATGAACCGGCAAGCCGGTCAGGTATCTCCAGTTATCGAAGGTGATCGCGAACACGGCATCGATTCCGTCGCGGGCCATCAGGGTGTCAAGACGATTCAGATTGCCGCGAACGAGTTCCTTGAGAGCTGCGCCGTCGACGTCAAATACATTGAGTCTCACTTGGCCCGAACCTCCTTGGTCTTTTTCTCTTTCTCAATGTTTACAAATTCGTATGGCGAGAATTAGACAAGGAGCCCCAACTTCACCTTGGCCTGCTGGAGAGAACCGCTATCGACTTCGACTCCGGGGTGAGAGATGTTGGGCAGTTGCCTCGTCTTCTCATCAAGAGAATCCCAGATTCGATTGCCGACGTAGACGCAGCGGTACTTGCGACTCGCCAACATTTTGGGAAGGTCGGCCGAGCGCGTCAGAGGCAACGCGGTCAACCGCTCCGAGCGCTTTTGCCCGATCTTTTGCCGCAGGTCGCCGATCAACTGATCGCCGTGGCGCTCGAAATCGTCCGACTGAAGTAGGATGAGAACATTGCCCGAGTCCAACGCGGTCTTAAGCTCGCGAACGAATGCGGCGCTGTACGTGAACACTACGGGAGCAATCTCGATTTTGAGCCGTGCGGCCCTGCGCGCCACTCGCTCGAATTCATAAAACGGTGTCAGGATTCGAGAGAAGGGCATCTCGGAGCGCTTCAGTTTCTTGAACTCTTCGAACGTCACCGGAACCACTTTGGTGGACCATGCCGTGCTGACTTGCTCCGCGCATTCAATTGTTTCGGTCCGTACGTTCCCGACGAAAGCGATTGGCGGGTTGAGTTGCTCGTGGGCGATCGCGCGATGATAAAGCCACGCGGCGAACGTGCTTTGAAGCACCCCGAGGCGCTCCACTTCCTGGAAAACCTTCCTCGAAAGGAACTCGCACTTCTTGGCACGGTGATTGGTGATCGGCAACACGATCTTCTCGGCGACAACGACGCCTTTTCTCGGATGCAGCGTCAGAATCCCGCTGTCCTGCAGTTCCCGATATGCCTTGTGAATGATCGCCCGTCCAATTCCGGACTGACGTTGGACGTCGCGAATCGAGGGCAGGGCATAGCCAGGTCCGATCTGACCGAGAGAAATGGCCAGGCGGACCTGTTCCTTGATCTGCTCGTCCACGGAATATTTTGAGTGGCTGTTTACCTGGAATTTCATACCGGGTTGTTCCATCAGGATTCGAAATCCGCGATCCGTGTGTAGACCAGGTGCGCCGTCTGTCATCTAGCCCAGACAGAAACGAGATGCTACGGCAGGCCCAAACTGATGTCAACAAATCTTGGATGGGGGCCGAAGGAAATTTGATTTTGACACCGTGACAACTGTCATGTAAATAAGCCAGCACTGTCTTTAAAGAAAGACAGCAAAAACCGATAACGGCACCTCGGATTGTCCGGGACAGGTGCTATTCGTGCTCGCGAACTCTTGGTTCACGGGGCGGAGGCCTAACATGCAGAGTTGCCTTAGCAAGCATCCATCGGGAGGGCGCAGACCCTCACGGCGATCTCCATTCTTTCGCTGGTTCTTGATGTTGTGGGTGCTCTGCGCAAGCTTATGTTCGAACGCCTTGGCGACCGAAACCACTGGTTCGATCGGCGGCCTGGTCGTCAATCCGACCGGCGCTCTGATGCCCGGCGCGATGGTGACGATCACAAACAAAGCGACCGATGAGACCGAATCCGCGAAAACGGACGCCGGCGGCGCATTTATCTTCTCGCTTCTCAAGCCGGGGTCCTACGAGGTCTCGGTGGAGTCGCCAGGGTTCGATCGGTACGTCAATTCCCAAGTCGATTTGATCGTCGGCCAGGTGGTGGAACTCAAGGTCGCTTTGGTCGTCGGAGCCGTGCAGCAGACCGTGACGGTTGCGGCCACCACACCGCAGGTGAATACGACCGATGCGCAACTCGGCGAAACCGAAGTTGCTGAACGCGCTGTCAAGCTGCCGCTCATTGCCGGCAACATTCTTCAGTTGGCCGAGTTACAGCCCGGTGTTACTTCGCCTATCGTGATGACCTCGGCTGAAACGCCGAGGAACCTGCCAGGCGGCATCGGGGTTTCGCCCAACGTCAACGGGCTGCGTTACAACGCGAACAACTACCTGCTGGATGGTTCAGACGACAACGAACCATTCCTCGGCGTGGCGGCGGTGATCCCGTCGGTGGAATCCATTCAAGAGCTCAATATCATCACAGGCCTCTACCCAGCGGAGTACGGGAGGTCCGGTGGATCCGTCGTCAACATCATCACGAAATCGGGGACCAACGACTTCCACGGCGCGGCCTGGGACTACCTTAGAAATGACGCGGTCAACGCCAGGAACTATTTCGCACCCACCGTCAGCCCCTTCAAGAGGAATCAGTTTGGCGCCATTTTGGGCGGACCCGTCGAGAAGGACAAGACCTTTTTCTTCGCGAGCTATGAGGGATTCAGACAAAAGGAAGGCCAGACGCAGGCGACCACGGTGCCGTCGCTCGCAGAGAGGTCCGGAGACTTCTCGAGCCTGAACCCGAACCCAGTGAGCTGCAGCGACCCGGGCGCGGTGTGCGATCCCACGACCGGACTTCCGTTCCCCAACAACCGGATCCCTTCATACAGGTGGGACCCGGCAGCCAAACTGCTGCTGCCTTTGTGGCCTGAGCCGAATGTCGGGGTCAATGGTTTTGTCAGCCAACCCGTCCTTCCGGACAACTCCGATCAAGGCTCGATTCGATTGGATCACGAGTTCAGCGACAAGGATCACCTGTGGGGACGCTACTTCATCCAGCAGGGAAGCTCCGACGTGCTCTTTCAGCCGACGTTCAACGGACCCGTGCAAGTGCCCGGATTTCCCGCGCAGGATTATTTCCGGATGCAGAATTTGGTCGTCGAAGAAACTCACGTTTTCTCGCAATCTTTGATCAACGAGTTTCGCGCTTCATACAACCGGGCGCACTTGATCGCGGGCCAGAACGAGGCGACACGGCTTCCGTCCGATTTCGGTTTCCAGTTCTACCCGAACGATCCCAAGTATTTTCCCAACATTGGCGTCTCGGGTTTCTCGGTCATCGGCACCTCCGATTTCGACAACGTGAACCGCTTCAACAACGTGTACGACTTTCAGGACAACGTGGTGATCGTGAAGGGACGGCATACGATGAAACCCGGCTTTGAGTTCCTGCGAGCCCGGTTGAACAACTCGGCTCCCATCAACCAGCCGTTCTTCACGTTTCTGCCCACCTTTACCGGCAATGCGTTCGGCGATTTTCTTCTGGGCGACTCGAGCGTGATGGTCGCAGGGGGCGGCAACTCGGAGCGTCACTACACCTCCAATCGTTACAACGTGTATTTCGAGGACAGCTACCGCGTCTCGAACAAGCTGACGCTGGACCTCGGAATTCGCTACGAGCTGCTTCAACCCTGGTCCGAAGCGAATGCGCTCTTCACGGCCTTTTCTCCCGGACAGCAATCGATCGTCCAGCCGCAGATGCCGCCTGGGGTTTTGTTCTACGGCGATCCGGGAGTTCCACGACGGGGTAGCATCACCGTGAAGACGGATTTCGCGCCCCGGATCGGAATCGCATGGGATCCTTTCGGCGATGGGAAAACCAGCGTTCGCACCGGTTACGGAATCTACTATGACGCGGGCGACTTCAACTCCGAGCGCTTTCAAAATCTCGTCAGTCCGGGCCCGAATGGCTTTGCCTACCTGGATCTATTCGGCGCAAATCTCTCGAATCCGTACCCCGCTTTCGGATATTCGCCGCAAGGTCCTTTCGTGCCCGGGCCCGCCCTGAACCAAACGCTACTTAATCCTCCGCCCGGCAGCCAGCTCAATGAGACGAACGTCGACCTTCATCCCGCGTACGTTCAGCAATGGTCGCTTTCGGTCGAGCGCCAGATTGCGCCGACCTATGTTTTCAAAGTGGCGTATTTCGGAAACGCGGCACGGAAACTCGTCGGCACGATTGACCTGAACCAACCGCTCCTGACGGCGGACGCCACTGCCACTAACGAGCAAGAGCGCCGTCCGTATCAGCCGTGGGGCGTGATCAATTATCAATTCGGCGGCTTGAATTCCTCTTACAACGGCCTTCAGCTCACGATGGATAAGACGATGGCCCACGGATTCAATTTCCGCGCGGCCTACACGTGGTCGCACACCATCGATTTTGGATCTCTGGCTGAGACGTTCCAGCAGGGAAGCGGCCAGCCCGTGTTCCCTCAGAATGGCCGGGACATCGCGGCAGAGAAGGGGAACGCGGCGTTCGACATCCGGCACCGGATCGTTTTCAGCGGCATCTGGAACATGCCGTTCTTCAAGGGCGAATCAGGATGGACCAACAAGGCGCTCGCGAATTGGGCGCTCACCGGGATCGTGCAATGGAACACAGGCCTTCCGCTCACTGTCATCGATACCTCCGATACGTCGCTCACGGGCGAACTGTCTGACCGCCCGGATGTCATCTGTAACCCCAATAACGGTCCGCATTCGGTAAATGAGTGGTTCAACACGAGCTGTTTCGTCGCGCTGGGTCCGCTGGGCGGGGCCAATCACGATGGGTACGGCGACGCGGGTCGCAACATCGTTCGTGGGCCGGGGTTGAGCAACACCGACTTTTCCATCGTCAAACTGATTCCCCTCAGGGAAAGCCTCAATCTTGAGTTCAGAACCGAATTCTTCGATTTGTTCAACCATCCGAATTTCGAGCAGCCCGGTAATAACATCACGGCTCCGCAAACCTTCGGAATTATCGAGAACACGCTTCCCGACAGCGAGCGGCAAATTCAGTTCCTGTTGAAGCTCAATTTCTGAGATCGCGTCTGCCGCGATTTGAACCGGAAAAGACATCGCACACACCGTTAAGGAGACAGTGCATGGCACCTAAATACGACGTCGCGATCGTAGGAAGTCGATTGGCGGGAGGGGCGCTGGCCCTGCAGTTGGCGAAGCAAGGCCTCAAAGTGATTGCTGTCGACAAGGCCACTTTCCCGAGCAACAAAGTCCCATGCACGCACACAATTCCAGCAGGGGCCGAGGACACGCTGCGGCGTCTTGGTTTATACGACGACTTCATCAAAGCCGGGGCGGACCCGGTCAGGGGAGTGCATTTCGTTTATCCCGAAGGCAGGACCTACGGCGAAATTCGAACGAATGGAGTTCCGACTCCCGGTCTGCAACTGCGCAGATTCATTACCGACAACATTGTCGTGCAGCACGCGCGACAAGCCGGCGCCGAAATTCAGGAATCGTTCATCGTCCGCGAGTTGCTGCGCGAGGGCACGCGCGTCGTCGGCTTTCGCGGGCACGATTCAGCCGGGAGGCCGGAAGAAATCACGGCTCGGCTCGTGGTAGCTGCCGATGGACGAAAGTCAAATTTCGGATCTGAGTCATCCTTCACGAAACATTGGCCGTGCTACCGCTTCTACTACTACCGCTACTTCGAGCCCACGAAGCCGATTGAGCCGATCATTCTGTGTTGGGACGAGAACCCGGACATTGTTTGCGTCGGTCCGATCGGAGAGGGCAAATTTTTGGCGATGGTCGCGCCGCACATGTCGAAGTTCGACGAGTTCGTCAGCGATCTTGAAAATAACTACGACCAGTGGATCCGCTCCCGGGAAGAAGTTCGCGAAATCATCGACAGCTCGAAGCCCATCAGCCGCATTTGGGGCCGGGGGAATCTGGACAATACGTACCGGGATCCGATCTGCGACGGGCTCGTGCTGTTGGGGGATGCGGGGCTCGACGTTGATCCGCTCGCCGCTCAAGGTACCGCTTGGGCTCTGATGTCGGCGGAAATGCTCGCGGACGTGCTCGGGAAATGCTTCAAGGCAAACGACCTTTCGCGAGAGGCCCTCAGCGAATTCCGTATCCGCCGCGACGAAACGCTCCTGGAAAATTTCAAGTTTTTTTCTCTCTGGTCGCTCACCAAGAAACGCAATGAGGAAGAGCAGCAGTTTGCCCTCCGCTGTATTCGGGACTCGAACCTGAGCTCCGATTTGGCCGGCATGTGGCATCTGACCGTGAAACCGTCCGCCGTCTTCGGAACTGAGCGCTTCCAAGGCCCGATTGCGAACTGGGAGACCGAGACTCCGCTCAACTACCACATGCCCTCCACCGCGTGACCCCAATTCACAGCGCGATCGCAGCCGTGATGTCGTGAGGTCGAGAAGCGCCCGTGCAGCGTCGGTCACATACCCTTGGTCACGCATGAGGAGCCCAGGAAATGAAATCGCTATTGGAAGGAAAGGTACTCACACCACGAGTGGATCCGATCCTCTCGCAGCCTCCCGCTGATAAATTGATTTCGTACGATCGCTTGGCCAGCCTCGCCGAGAAATGGTCGGAGCATCCTTGCGCCCTGGTTTCGGTTGCCGGGCAGTCGAAGGCCGGCCGGAAGATATTTGTAATCGCTATCAGCCAACCGGACAATCTTGAGCGCGTCGCCGGATTTTCGAAAAAGACTCGCGACAGCTGGAAATCTCTCGTTCGATATCCTTCGCTCGCGAACCCGGAGCGCTCGGATCCCGACCTCAAAGCCCTCGCCTCATCCACGAAGCCCGCATTGTTGGTTCACGCGGGTGGTTTTGGTTTCGAAGCCTCCCACACGGAAGCTGCCTGCGAGTTGATCGAGCGTCTGCTCACCAAGCACGACAAGGAATGCGAGGAGATTCTGCGCGACGCCGTCACGCTCGTAATGCCGATGGTAAATCCGGATTCGCGCGAGCTGGCTTTGGAGCAATGGAGGGGCTATCAACTCGCTCCAGGCTGGCAGGGAGTCGGGAACTCCTATGGATTCATCATGAACCGCGATTTCTATTGTCTCTCGCAGCCGGAAAATCAGGCCGTGCATCGGGTCATCAACGAATGGCGCCCGCTGATGGCTCTGGACCTGCATGAGGACATGGGCTTTCTGGGCGCTCGTCTCGATACGACTTGCTGGGTTCCGCCGTTTCGCAATCCGCGCCACAAGAACCTGGATCCGAAAATTCTGGACGTGGTGGCCGACTACTCGGCCGCAATCGGCGAGCGCTGGCGCGCGAAGGAGAAATTCCCCGTCTGGTACGAACCAAACGGGTCATTCATGAGTTACCTCGTCCTCGACGGTCGATGCGACATGCATCTCGATATGCACGGAATCCCATGCCTCTTTACGGAAAGTGCGAGAACGCCGGGAAGCCAGACTTGGGAGGATCGCAACCGCCAGAAGCTCACGGCGGCACTCACTTTTCTGCACAAGGCCGGACTCGAATGCGCGAGCGTGCTCGAAACCGTGTACGCGTATTGGTCCGAGCAGATCGCTCTGGGAAGCACCGGGCCGAACAAAGCCTTCGTGATTCCTCGATGGCCTCTGAATCAGCGCGATCCCCGCGCGGCCGACCGTCTCGCGTCCGTCTTGATCGAACACCAGATACAGGTCTATTCATCCAACGAGCCGTACCCCGCTTATGTAGTTCCGCTCGGCCAGCCCGACCGGAATCTCATTCTGGCGATGTTGCAAGTCGAGCCTTGGAACGCCCTCTCACTTCCGCCGGCGCTGGGGGTCGAATGCCTCAAGTTCGAAGCCTTGGCCGCAGACCAGCGAAAGGCTTTGGAGAATGCGAAGCTCGAGCGGATCGCGGATCCACGCCATTTCTGGACGAGAAATCCGAAGCGCTCCGCCCGATCGAAGGCGCTAATCGCGCGCAATACGGAGTCTTCCGTCAAGCTTGTCAATCACTGCCTGCAGGCCGGACTGGACGTGAAGTGGTTGACGAAGCCCATCAAGGCCGCCTCCGGGGACGTTCCCGCCGGCTCATTCTACATTTCCGATCCTGGCGGACTCGCCCAAGACTTCGCGCTAGCAGAAAACGTGCCGTTCGTTGGAGCGGACAGACCGCCCGCAGGGGATGTCTCGTCCATCGTGTTGCCCAAAATTGCGGTCTACGTCGGACAAGGAGCAGACGAAAAGAACCATACCTCCGCGGGGGAAACCCTCTGGGCGCTCGATTTTCTCGGCTTTCCTTACGCGCAATTGAATGAGCACGACATCCGGCAGGGTCTTTTGGACGATTTTCAGGTGCTGATTGTGCCCAATGGCGCGGCCCTTGAGATCGTCAACGGCTGGAACATCGAAGTTCAGAACTATCAGTCTCCGTGGCAGGTTCCCGGAAAGGTGAACGGGCTCGGCAGCGAGGGTGTTTCCAAGATCGCCCGCTTTATCGAGCGGGGCGGTCGTTACGTCGGAATTAGTTCGGGTGGGGGCGCTCTTGCGTGCAAGGAGATCGGCGGACTCGCGGACGTCACGATTGCGGACCACGGACTAGGACAAGCGAGGATTTACCTTCACGTCGAAGACTCAACCCACCCGGTGATGTTCGGTTACGACGGATTCCGGGACCAGGAAGGAGTGTGGCATCCCCAGGAAGTGCCCGCTTTTTACTTCTGCGATCAGCTTTGGCCGCGCGCCGAAAGCTTTTCCGGGCCGATCTTTAAGGCCGGCCCGAAGGCGAGAACATTGGCTTCATTCGACCACGTTGATTACGAGGAGTGGACGGAAAACATCGAGCGCCCGCCCGCATCGATGAACCGCAGTCATTCCGCGATCGTGTTTCAGACAATCGGCGAGGGCAGCGTTGTTTTGTTCGGCATCACGCTCGGGTTTCGCGCTCAGTGGATCAGCAATTATCGATTGCTGTCCAACGCGATCTATTCTTGGCAAACGCGCTAATTCAATGAGCGCGCGCCGACCAGTTTCCCACGCGAAGCGAGCGCCGGATGGACCGGCGGCGTCCGCTCGGCCGAGCGTCGAGGGCGACGCCGCCGACATCAACAAGCGCAGCGTCGTAGTCGATTTGCACCACGACATAGCCGAGGACGTAATCAGGCGGCGCCAATCAGGGGAAGAGGACGTTTTGAGGCGCATCTGGCTGCCGCGTCTCAAGAAGGCCGGGATCAAAGTTCAGGTCTTTCCGATTTTCATCGACAGCGGGTTCTTGCCCGAGATGGCGCTCCGACGCGAACTCGCGATGATTCACTACCTTCTCGAGGAATTCGAGCAAAACTCCGCGGAAATCGTGCTCGCCCGCAGCTTTGAGGATATCCAAGCTGGCCTCGATTCGCACAAATTGGTGGCAGTGCTCGCGTTGGAAGGCGCCGAAGCCATCGACGCCGAGCTCACCGTGCTGGGCATCCTCCATCGGCTCGGCGTGCGCATGGCTTCTCTCACGTGGAATCGCAGAACGCTGTTTGCCGACGGCGCCGACGCACGGAATGGAACGGCGGGCCTCACAAAGGTGGGCGCTGAACTCGTACGCAGGATGGAAAAACTGAAGATCCTCGTCGACGTGTCGCATCTTTCCGATGCGAGCTTCTGGAGCTTGCTGGACACCGCGCAGAGGCCGGTGATCGCCTCTCACTCCAACGCTCGGGCGCTTTGCGATCATCCTCGCAACCTTACGGACGATCAGTGCCAGGTGATCGGAGAGCGCGGTGGAGTAATTGGTATCTTCATTCATCCCGCGGTGATCGATCCCTCCAATCCAACGATCTCGCGCGTTGTGGACCACATCATTTACCTGGCCGACCTCATCGGGATCGATGGCGTCGCGATTGGTACCGACTTTATCGCTGACCTCTCCGGGATCGATCAGACGCCGACGCAGGAATGGATGATGCCGCCGGAATTGGCGCACTCGACGATTGCAGGTTTGGCGGAGACCCCCGATCTGCCCAACCTGACGGACGAACTGCTCCGCCGGGGATTCTCGTCCGAAGACATCCGCAAAGTTCTCGGTGAGAACGCGCTCCGAGTCTTTCGACAGGCGTGGAGCAGTTAGGCCGCAGTTCTGGCGCCGACTTTCCACAGCGATTGAAGAGAGATGGGTCGGCACAACAATATGAGGACCGCGATCGACAGAGACATCCCGGTCAAAATGTCAGACGGCGCCTGCCTGTATGCCGACGTATATCGGCCCATGACGTTGCGGTCTTGCCCGACCATCATCACGCGCACTCCCTACCTCAAGGAAACGGAGCGGTTCACCAAACGCGCGCAGTATTTCGCCGATCACGGATATGCGTACGTGATTCAGGACGTCCGCGGCCGCGGTCACTCCGACGGGGAGTTCTACCCGTTTTTCAACGAAGCCAAGGACGGATACGAGACGTTGACGTGGGCTGCTGACCAGACCTGGTCGAATGGAAGCCTCGGCACAATCGGTGCATCGTACGGCGCCTGGACGCAATGGCTGACCGCGCCGTTGAGACATCCCAACCTGGTCACCATGATTTCGGAGGCCTCCCCGCCGGATTTCTTCCAGTGCCTGCCCTATCAAGGCGGAGCTTTTTCCCTCCCGCTGTTGAGTTGGCTGGCCGAGCTCGACAGATCCGTTGACCACGAGGCCGGCTCAGTCGATTGGGACTCAGTCTTGATGAAAAGGCCGCTCCGGGAGCTCGACAAGGCCTGCGGCCATGATCTGAACGCCTGGCGGGATTGGCTCGATCACGATAGCGACGATGAATACTGGGCGAAGATTGCCTTCAATCGAGACATGGACTTGATTCGCCTGCCCGTATTTCACATTTCGGGTTGGTACGACGATGTGTTAACCGGCTCTCTGATCAACTACTCGCAGATGAGGACGGCGACGCATTTCCCGCAGAAGCTTTTGATCGGACCGTGGCCGCATCGCCTGAACACGACCAGCAAATACGGCTCAATCGATTTTGGTCCGGCGGGACTCATCGACTTATTCGACGTGCAGAGAAAATGGTTCGATTACTGGCTGAAAGATTTGCCGGTGCGGCTCATTCGAGAAGCGCCGGTCACTTTCTTCATGATGGGCAAAAACGAGTGGAGGAACGAGCGGCAGTGGCCGCCGCCGTCGGTCAGGATGCAAAAGTTCTACCTGTCCAGTAATGGCCACGCAAACAGCGTCGGAGGCGATGGGCGCCTCGACGCGACCATGCCGATCGCCGATCGTCACGACGATTTTAATTACGACCCGATGAAACCCGTGCCCTTCCTGACGCAGCCCGGTTGGATGCAATTGGGTGGGCCCGATGACTACCGCGGAGTGGAGCTTCGGGAGGACGTGCTCGTCTATTCGACATCGCCGTTGGAAGACGACCTCGCGATTGCAGGCCCGCTGATGGTGTGCTTGTTCGCCGCCTCCTCCGCGCGCGACACAGACTTCACCGCGCGGCTCCTGGACGTTCACCCCGACGGATACGCTATGCGATTGAACGACGGGGTCGTGCGAGCGCGCTTCCGCTCCTCCTATAGCGAGCCGTCTCTCCTTGTGCCGGAACAAGTGTATGAATACCACGTCGATTGCTGGGCCACGGCCCACGTCTTCCGGAAAGACCACAGAGTTCGAATCGAAATTTCCAGCAGCGCGTTCCCGCGCTTTGATCCAAATTTGAATACGGGCTCGCCGATCGGCATCGACGTCACTCCTGTGATCGCGCGGCAAAAGATCCACCACGGCTCGCGTCATCCATCGCACGTGATTCTGCCTGTGCTGGAAGGTTGAGCGTTCGTCTCTTTAGCAGCCGCGGCTTCCTTCGAGGCAGGAAGGAAAAGTCACACGATTAGAACGCATCTTTCGATCACAGGAGGAACACTATGAAAGGTTGGTTCGGCTACACTCTTTTTACGATTCTCGTGTGGGGACTCTGGGGTTTGTTCAGCAAACTCGCCGTGGACAACGCGAAGCCGCGATTTGTCCTGCTGTTTCAGGCGCTCGGAATCTTTATCTTCTCGATTGTGGCGATTTCGATGATGAAGTTCTCCGTGCCTTGGTCGCCTCGCGGCCTTACGTACGGCGTGCTCGCCGGCTTGGCCGCTTTTGCCGGTTATTTCACCTTTTTTACGGCTCTCGAGCGCGGAAAAGCGTCGGTCGTCGTGCCGCTTGCGGCGATGGGACCGGTATTCACCGCCGTGCTCAGCATCGCATTTCTGCGGGAACGGCCGACTCTGCAGCAGTCGATCGGAATCATCCTGGCTGTGCTTGCTTGCATCGTGATTGCCGCCTAAGCTCGGCTCGTTAACGTTTGGAGTGCGGATTGATGTCGCCCACATTTCTCGACGAAGATGAGGTACGCGCTCGCCTGAACATGGCCGATCTGATCGAGGCCATGGAACACGCGCTGGTGGAATTTTCCGCCGGAAGAGTCCAGCAGCCGGTACGCACGATGTTCGCATTCGGCGCCGGGAATTCACTCTTCGGCCTGATGCCGTCGTATGTGCCATCGCTGCCGGCCCTGGGCGCAAAGCTCGTCACGGTCTGCGCCGCGAATGCAAAACGCGGTCTGCCCACTCACCACGCAGTGATCGTCATGATGGACCCATCGACAGGAGTAGTGAATGCGGTTGTCGATGGCCGCCTCATCACCGAGGCCCGCACCGCCGCTGTTTCGGCGGTATCGGCGCGTCTGTTGGCTCGCAAGGATTCCAAAGTGCTGGGCATCCTGGGTTCGGGCGTGCAGGCTCGCAGCCACCTTGAAGCGCTCCGGCTGGCAAGGGAATTTCGAGAGGTACGAGTGTGGAGCCCGACCGCGGATCGTCTGCGGCAATTTGCTGCGAAGACTGGCGCGCAAGCGATGGCGACCTCCGAGGCTGTCGTGCGCGGGGCTGATGTAGTGGTAGCCGCGACGGCATCGCCGACGCCGGTGATTCAGAGCGAATGGGTCGGCGACGGCGCGCACATCATTGCGATCGGTTCATGCTTGCCATCGCAACGCGAACTCGATCCGGCTCTGGTTGCCCGCGCGCGATTGATGGTCGACTCGCGCGCAGCCGCTCTGAAAGAAGCAGGCGACGTTCTGATGGGAATCGCCGAAGGCCGCTGGACGTCCGAACACATCGAGGCGGAACTGGGTGAACTTCCCGTGAGGCGCCACAACTCCGAAATCACGGTCTTCAAGTCTTTGGGTCTGGCAGTTGAGGATATTTTCGCGGCGCACTTGATCTTGACTTGCCGACGAGGCGCCTGAGCGGGTAACAGTGGCGTGAAGATTGCGCCCGAGAGTCGGCAAATTTTGGGTCCAACATTGGGTCCAGCTTGCCCGCTTCCGGAGCCCAATTTCGTGGTTAAACGGTGCCGAATCAACGGCTCTTGTGAAATTTAACAGCCGAATGCTCTGCCGTTGATCATCTACCTGGTGAGTAGACGCTCATAAGTTGAGTGCACACCTTTGTGCGGGACCGCTGCCTCATGAGCAATGGGCTCTGGGCATTCGAGGTTCGTCAGTTCGATGAAGCCATGGCAATTGCGAGCTGTCGCGTTTGGTCCGATTCAATTACCAGGCCTGCATGTTTGTTGACTGCAAACCGAGGCTGAAACGGCAAGGTGCGTTGATCCTAGCGCAGCCTGTGATTCTCAGGTGCCCGTTAAGTGCCCAGAACATCCCGTTTTGAGTGGTTTCTGCGGCTGAGAAGAAAGGCTAAGTCGTTTGAATCCGGCAGAGCCGGTTGGCGTTTGGCGCGTTATGAGCCCGACGAGCTACCAGGCTGCTCCACCCCGCGCTTTGATAATACGCAACTTACCCTTTCCTTGCAATAGTAGCCCGACGATCAGGCGCTACGCCCCATGCCAAGCCACAGATAACAGGTGAGTTGTTAGACCTCTGCAATCGCACCAAGTATTAGCCCGACGATCAACCAGCGTGTTCAACCCTGCGTCCCGCTCTTCTGCAACTTCGGCGCAGTCAGGTACCCGATAAGTGCTCGAAATTCCGAGCGACCAGCGTATTACTTCGCGTTTCCCCGTAATCCGTCGAGAGCCGATGCCAAGCGCGAATCACTTCCTAGAAGCGGACTTCTGGCCCGGTGCAATTCCCGAATCGCCCGTCATGCGTCCGACCGTAGACTTCATTGATACGAGGCAACAAGGAGAAGTAATCCGCTCCGAGCGTAATGAGCTACGCGCCGATCTCGACGAGTACACCCTCGTAGAACTCCTGTATTGCTCGATGTCTATCTCGCGCGAGGCGTTGCCCTGTCGATGTCTAGAATCCCTCAGCTAAGTTGAGAAGTTTTCGAGGGAAGTGGTCAAGGGCAAATCGCCCGTCATCGAGCCGGCGGGCCTCTCCGCGAGGGTCGAGTGGGTCGTAAAGTTGAGAGCCCAAGCGTCCCGCGGTGTAAAAGCAGCGGACAATTTCAATGAAACCGATTGCATCCAGACGATCAGCGTCTTGAAGGACGCACCCCTCCAAGGACACCGGAATGAGCCCTGCCGAAAAGCTGTGACTCTCGATCGCGTCTGCCACAACGCCGACGCGGGCAGCGTCCCACTTCAGCCCTCGCAGCACCGAGCGTGCTTTGTCTGCAGCAACCTTCGACGCATTTGCCCGTAAGGCAGAGTCCTTCGGAACTTGGACGCAGTCATGAAGCATGACGAATGCAGCTAACAGCTCCAAATCTCCGCCTTCCTCAGATTGAATCGCCTTCGCGTTCTTC
>Ga0335074_10000056_pt1 | contig 215214 bp, 183 predicted proteins | sample Lox_Sample_23_FD_206715 | JGI IMG/M metagenome (GOLD analysis project Ga0335074, IMG submission 206715) | Soil microbial communities from Loxahatchee National Wildlife Refuge, Florida, United States - Lox_Sample_2.3 | ecosystem: Environmental > Terrestrial > Soil > Wetlands | place: USA... | reverse complement strand
CACGTGATTCTGCTGCTGATCGGTTCCTCGCATGTGGCATTGGACGCATCAACCGCCGCTTCGTTGCCAAATTTCCGAGTTTTTCAGCAGCCTGCTAGGGTATTCGCCCTATTCGATTGGAGTCCGCAACGTCATATATTTCGGGCAGTTATGCCCCTACTGCTTCGAAGCCCAGATGCTCCTATCGCGATTTGTCCGGAGAGGAAAGTTTGATGCGGATCTTGATCGTCGACGACCACGAGCTTGTGCGCGACGGAGTGCGCTCGGTGCTTCGCAACCGTCCGGGCCTGGACGTCTGCGGCGAGGCGGTTGACGGGCACGACGCGATCGAAAAGGCGCGGGAGCTGAATCCTGACCTGATCATTATGGACATCAGCATGCCCAGGCTCAATGGACTGGACGCCACGCGCGAGATTCAGCGGATGCGGCCGCAAACGGCAGTGGTGGTGCTCAGCCAGCACGATTCGCCGGAGATGATGCGGCAGGCCTTGAATGCCGGAGCGCGCGGCTACGTGGTCAAGTCAACGATTGCCGCGAACCTGGTGTATGGAATCAGAAAGGTTGCGGGCGGCGAGATGTTCTTCGATGCCGCCGCCGTCAAGCTTCCTGAAAAGAGCGCCGACAAAAATCTGGACGTCACGGACATTCTGCAGCGCAGCGAGGCGTTCGAGAAAGCACTTCGCGAGAGTGAGGAGAGGTTCCGACTGACGTTCGAGCAAGCCGCGGTCGGCATTGCGCACACTTCGCCGGACGGCCGCTGGCTGCGAGTGAATCAAAAAATCTGCGAAATTCTCGGCTACACGCAGGACGAGCTCCTGAAGATGAATGTCCAGGAACTCACCTACCCGCCTGATCTTCCCGCCGGTCTCGCGCAGGTGGAACGGGTTCTCGCCGGAGAAATTGACCAATATTCCGTGGAAAAGCGGTACGTCCGGCGCGACGGCGGCTTGATGTGGATTCATCTGAGCGTCTCCGCCGTGCGTGACTCGAATGGCAAGGTGAAATATTTCGTCGGAATCGTAGAGGATATCAGCGCGCGGAAAGAGACCGATTCGCGGCTGCTGGCCGGCGAAGAGCGCCTCCGCTCGCTGCTCGATTTCCAGACGGCTGCCATGCGCAATCTGGCGGAAGGACTGTACACCCTTGATGCGAACGGGCTAGTCACCGCCGTGAATCCCGCCGCGGAAGAGATGTTTGGCTGGACCAGCGCCGAGTTGCTGGGCAAGAAAATGCACGAGCTGACCCATTACAAGCATCTGGACGGCAGCCCATATCCGGCGAACGAGTGTCCGAGCCTAAAGGTTTTGCAGGACGGAACGGCCATCCGCGAACAGGAGGACTTTTTGATCCGTAAGGACGGCAGTTTCATGCCCGTGGTGTACAGCGCGGCGCCTCTGAGACGAAACGACAAAACCGCCGGCGTGGTGGTTGCATTTCGCGACGACACGGAACATCGCGTGGTGCGGTACGCGCTGCAGGAAAGTGAGCGGCAGCTTCGCGAAACCATCGATGCGCTGCCCGTCGCCGTCTATACCACGGATGCGGAAGGCCGCCTTATCCATTTCAATCCGGCCGCCGTCGAATTCGCGGGCAGAGAACCCCGTCTCGGAACGGAAGATTGGTGCGCCCAGTGGAAGTTTTTCCGTCCCGACGGCAGTTCCATTCCCCACCGGGAATGTCCGATGACCATCGCGCTTCAGGGCGGCGCTGTGGAAGACGGCACGGAAATCGTCGCCGAACGGCCCGATGGCGCGCAGCGGGCCTTCCGGCTGTATCCGCGCGTGCGCCGCGATGCGGACGGCAAGATCTCCGGTTGCGTGAGCATGCTGGTAGACATCACCGCGCGGAAAACGGGGGAAGAAGCGAGCAGCCTGCTGGGGGCCATCGTGGACTCTTCAGACGACGCCATCGTTAGCAAGACGCTCGCCGGAGTGATCACCAGTTGGAACGAGAGCGCGGCAAGAATTTTCGGCTATTCGGCGGCCGAAGCGATCGGCAAGAATATTTTGATGTTGGTGCCTCGCGATCGTCATCAGGAAGAAATCGGCATTCGGCAGCGGATCGCGCGCGGTGAACGCATCAACCATTTCGAAACCGTGCGCATGCACAAAGACGGCACGCTTCTGGATGTGTCCCTGTCCATTTCACCGGTCAAAGATCCCTCCGGCCGTATCATCGGGGTATCAAACGTTTCGCGAGACATCAGTGAACGAAAGCGTACCGACAAAGCTATCGCCGAAACCGCCCGGCAGCAGAAATCGCTGTTCCGGCTAGCCGATCAATTGCATCGCGCCGCGACCATGGAAGAGATTTACGATTCGGCGATCGACGCGATCGTTGGCGCCCTGCAGTGCGATCGCGTATCGATCTTGCTGGCGGATGAACGCGGAGAGATGCGATTCGTAGCTTGGCGCGGCCTGTCAGAACGATATCGAAAAGCGGCCGACGGGCACTCCGCCTGGAAACCGGATGAGCGGCATCCAGAGCCCGTTTGCATCGAGAATGTCGACACCGCGGATCTCAGCGAGTCCATTCTGACAGCGGTCAGGACAGAAAGGATCGTGTCGCTGGCGTTCATTCCGCTGGTCTCCGATGGCAAACTGATCGGCAAGTTCACGACGTATTACGACGCCGTGCGCACCTTTTCTGAAAAAGAGATCGACGTGAGTTTGACCATCGCCCGGCAGCTCGCTTTCGCCATCGATCGCAAGCGTTCGGAAGAAGCGCTGCTGAAGAGCGACGAGCGTCTACGGGCGATGGCCGAAAATCTCGACGCGCAAGTCCGCGCCCGCACCGCCGAGCTCGAGATGCGCAGCGTGGAAGTGTACGAGCAGTCGGAGCGGCTTCGCGACCTTTCCGCGCGCCTGTTGCAGGCGCAGGATGACGAGCGGCGCCGCATCGCGCGCGAACTGCACGACAGCGTCGGACAAATCCTCACCGTGCTCGGCCTGAATGTCGCGTCGCTGGCGATGCATTCCCCGGCTCTGGCTCCGGATGTGGCGCAAACGGTGGAACAGAGCGAGCGGCTGCTTGATCAGCTGAACCGCGAGATCCGCACGATGTCGTACCTGCTGCACCCGCCGCTGCTAGATGAGAGCGGATTGACGGAAGCGTTGCGCTGGTACGTAGGCGGACTCAGCCAACGCAGCAAAATCGATATCGACCTGGAGATTCCCGACGATTTCGAGAGGCTGGCGTCCGACGCGGAACTGGTGGTATTCCGCATCGTGCAAGAAGCCCTGACGAACATCCATCGGCACTCGCGCAGCGAAATGGCGTTGATACGCCTCACGCAAGATGATAACCAGATCTGCGTCGAGATCCAGGATTGGGGCACCGGCATACCTCCGGAGAGATTGAAAGTGATTCAATCGCACGGCTCGGGGGTCGGCATCCGGGGAATGCGGGAGCGCGTGCGGCTGCTTCACGGTGAATTGAAAATCGATTCCGATACTTCCGGAACAAGGGTGTGCGTCACTTTCCCGATGTCCGCGGTGGCACGAGACCGGTATCGGGAGAAGAAATCTCTGGCGAGCTAGGAGCCGCGAAAGTAACGCCGGGCGATACAAACGAACCGATGGCTAAATCTCCCTCTATTCTGTGCATAGACGACGAGCCGGACGCGATCCAGATTCGCCGCATGCTGCTTGAATCGGAAGGCTACCGCGTATTCGACGCGGCGACCGGCGAAGAAGGGTTGCGCCAGTTTCAGGCGCACAAAATCGACGCGGTGGTCGTCGATTACTGGATGTCGGGGATGAATGGGCTGGTGGTGGCGCGCGAGATCAAGAAATTGAAGCCAGAGATACCGATCATCGTACTGTCCGGCTATTGCGAGTTGCCGGGCGAAGCGGTGGGAATCGCCGATCGCTGGATATTGAAGGGCCGCTCGGCCCAAGATCTATTGGACGCTCTTGCAGCACTAACCAAGGAAAAATCCGACAAACAGACAAAAACGCGTTAGGAGGCTTCACATTCGAGTCCCAGCCTCGCGGGTGAAACTGTATCTGTGCGTTCTCTTCCCTCTTTTCGCGGCCATCCCGTGGATCGCCGGCCTTGCGCAAGCAGACGAAGCCGGCCAGGCCGGGCAATCGCTGAAGCAATTGTCCATCGAGCAGCTTGGCCAGGTTCAAGTTACCTCCGTCACCAAGGAACCCGAGGAAGTCTGGAAAACTCCGGCGGCGGTCTACGTGATCACGCAACAGGCCATCGAAAAGTCGGGCGCCACCAATATTCCGGAAGTGTTGCGGCTGGCGCCCGGCGTGGAGGTTGCCCGGATCGGCAGCCACACATGGTCGATCGGCATTCGCGGATTCGGAAGCAATCTCACACGCAACGTGCTGGTGCTGATCGACGGGCGCAGCGTCTATTCCCCTCTGCTTGCCGGCACCTATTGGGACGTGCAAAACGTACCGCTCACTGATATCGACCGCATCGAAGTGATCCGCGGACCGGGCGGCACGATTTGGGGGCCGAATGCGGTGGACGGCGTTATCAACATCATTACCAAATCAAGCAAAGACACCCGGGGCGAGACGGTGCGCGCCGGCGGCGGAAACGTGGATGAAGGCGACACGACGGTGCAATACGGCGACGCCCCACGCCAAGATCTTAGCTACCGCGTCTACGGAATGGGTTTTGTGCGAGGCCCCGAGTACCATTCCGACGGAGACAACTACGATACCTGGCGAGATATCCAAAGCGGCTTTCGCATGGATTACCAGAAATCCGCGAGCGATACTTATACGCTGCAAGGCGACATCTACGACGAAGGCGCCGGCGAAGAAGATACGGCCGTCTACTACACTCCGCCGTATTCGCGCACCCTCGAAGGCGCTGCGCGCCTTTCGGGCGGGAACATCGTCGGCCGGTGGCACCGCGTCCAAGGGCCGGGCAAGGACATCCAGATACAAGCTTACTACGACCGCACGAACCGGCGCGCACCCAACTTTGTGGATATTCGCAACAGTTTCGATGTCGATTTTCTGGACCGCTTTCGATTGCCCGGCCGCCAGCAAATATCTTGGGGCGCCGGAGCGCTGGTGAGCCCCGCGCGCAATCCGACCGTGGTTCCGGGGCTCTATTTCACACCGGAATCGCGGACGGACGAAATCTTCAGCGGTTTTTTCCAGGACGAGATCGCGCTGATACCGAACAGCGTCTCTCTTTCGATCGGCACCAAACTAATCAAGACCAACTATACGGAGCTACAACTCGAGCCGAGCGTCAGGTTTCTATGGAACCCCACTGCCACTCAAACTCTGTGGGCGGCTTTTACTCACGCGGTGCGAACTCCTTCAGCTGCCGAGCGAGCCTTTAATCTGACCGGTTTCGTCGGCATCGTGCCGGATGGCACGCCAGAATTCGCGCGTTTCATCGCCAATCCCAATTTTCACTCAGAGGAGATGAATGGCTGGGAGCTCGGCTATCGGCGAATGGTTGGACAACAACTGTATTTCGATATTTCCAGCTTCTATAACCACTACGGAGACTTGTTCAGCGAAGATATCATCGGCGGTCCGTATTTGGAGGCGAATCCGCCGCCTGCCCATCTGTTGATTCCGGCTGAATTCGGAAATGGACTGGTCGGCACTACCAAGGGATTTGAGATTGGCCCGGACTGGAATGCCCTGTCGTTCTGGCGACTGAGCGCCTCGTATTCGTATCTGGACATGGAGGTCGAACGAGGCAAAAATTCCATGGATGTCGGCACTGCTTCGTTCATCGAAGGATCGAGCCCGCGAAATCAGGTCACCGCCCAATCGGACTTCAACGTCAGCACGACCATCGATCTGAACCTCACGTACCGATTCGTAAGTGCGCTTCCGGCGTTGCATATTGATTCGTATTCCACGGGAGATGCTCACTTCGGCTGGTGGGTGAGACCATATCTCCAGCTGTCTGTCTCGGGACGCAATCTTTTCCAGCCTTACCATTACGAATACGAAGCGTCCGCGGGGCCGAACGTCGGCATCAAGCGCACCGTTTACTTCCAGATTGAGTGGCGACAGCGACCGGGCATGACCCCGTAAAATGGCCGGTAACATGGCAAGACCTCGGAGCTTTCGGCAACCGAGCCCCGCCGCCGTGTCATCGCGGCGGATGGGTTTGCCATTGCGCGACATCCTCTCAGTTGGCGCGTTGATATTACTTTCGGTGCTCTCGGTGCAAGCACGCGCCTCCCATCCCACTCAGTACGAGGTCGAGGCTGCCTATCTCTATCAGTTTGGAAATTTCGTGCAGTGGCCGTCAAATTCAGGGGCGGATCGCCTGAAAGCATTCACCATCTGCGTGCTGGGGCAAGACCGGTTCGGCACGGTACTGGAGGATACCGTGCGCGGCTCAAAAATGAATACGCTGCCGATGGTCGCCAGGCGAATTGCGTACGTTCGCGACGCTGCAGGGTGCCAAATTCTGTTCATCAGCTCCTCGCAGCAGGATCAATTGGCTGCCGATCTGCTCGCGCTGCGAGGCCAGCCCATTCTCACCGTCAGTGATATCCCTGATTTCGCGGCGCGAGGGGGCATGATTCAGTTTGTAATGATCGACAATCGAGTACGCTTCAAAATTGGGCTTCCCAGCGCCCAGAATGCAGGTCTGAAGCTAAGTTCCCAATTACTTAAAGTTGCCGTCGCTGTCCGCAGCGGGGCAAACTCGAAATGACAGCAAAATGTTCCGAATGAAAGAATCCATCGCAAAAAAACTGACGGTGCTCAACGTGCTGGCGAGCGTCACAGCGCTGCTTTGCGCGTCAGCCGCTTTCTTCGCCTACGACTGGACGTACGCCCGGAGTTCGCTGCTCAACCGCATGGATATTGAAGCTCAAATCATCGGCTATAATTGCATCACTCCGCTGGTCTTCAACGATCCGCAATCAGCGCAAAGAACCCTGGAAGCCCTTCGCGCCTCGTCGCATATCGTCTACGGCGCGGTCTACACCCCGGAAGGACGATTTTTTGCGGGCTATTGGAGGGGGAAAACGGAGGCGGCCCGTCCACTCCCTTTGCCTCTTCCCTCGCAAATCCGCAACCGCTTCCCTTTCGACCACCAATACGGCGTGGTGCAGCCAATCCTCCTGGACGGCAAATTGGTTGGGACGGTGTATCTGCGCTCGGACGTCAACGAACTGATCGCGCGTTTGGACAGTTACCTGGCGATCCTCGCCGTCATGTCCATCGTGTCGCTGGGCGTGGCGCTGCTGGTGTCGCGCACGGCGCGAGAAGCGATTTCCAGCCCCATCGTTCGGCTGGCGGAGACCGCTCGAACGGTCTCTCGTGACCAAAATTTTGCAATCCGCGCAGAGCCTTCGCGCAGCCACGACGAAATCGCCGTGCTAATCGACTCGTTTAACTCGATGCTATCCGAAATCGAGCGGCGCGACGCGGCACTTCAGGAAAACGAGGCGCAGTTCCGCACCCTCGCCGATTCCGTCCCGCAGCTCGCATGGATGGCTGAAGCGGACGGTCACATCTTCTGGTACAACCAACGGTGGTACGACTATACCGGGTCCACCCCCGAGCAAATGGTCGGATGGGGCTGGGAGTCGGTTCATGATCCCAAAAGTCTTCCGGAGGTGCAAGCAAGGTGGACCGCCTCTATCCGAACCGGAATGCGGTTCGAGATGGTCTTTCCCTTGCGCGGGAAAAACGGCAGCTATCGGGAGTTTCTGACCATCGCCGCGCCATTGCGCGACTCGCGCGGCAAGATTGTGCGCTGGTTCGGCACCAACACGGACATCACCGAGCAGCGCCGCGCCGAAGAAGCTCTGCGTGAGAGCGAAAAACTGGCCGCCACAGGACGTTTGGCCGCCAGCATCGCGCACGAAATCAACAACCCGCTCGAAGGACTGGCAAATCTGTTGTTCCTCGCCAAACGGCAACCATCCCGGGCTATGAACTATCTCAACATCGCCGAGCAGGAACTCGACCGCATCGCCGAAATCACCAAGCACACGCTGGCGTTCTACCGGGATACTTCCACCCCTGTTAAAATGGATGTGGCGGAGATCGCCACCAGCGTTTTAGCACTGTACGATCGCAAGCTCCGATTCAAGAAGATCTCCCTGCAGAAACGCTTCGAGGCAGACAGCGTGATTTGCGGTTACCCTGGCGAAGCCAGGCAAATTCTGGCGAACCTGGTAGCCAATGCCATTGAAGCGGCTCCCAATGAAGGCCAACTGAAGATTAAAATTCATCCTGCGTGGGATTGGGCCGGGACGCGCCGCAGCGGAGTCCGCGTAACGATTCTCGACAATGGCCCAGGCATCGCTCCCGAGCAGATGCAGAAGATTTTTGAACCTTTTTACACCACGAAGAAGGACGTCGGGACCGGCCTTGGGCTGTGGCTCACTCAAAATCTGGTGCGCAAGCACCAAGGAACGATCCGCGTACGAAGTGTGATACATTCGGCAAGGCGTGGCACTGTTTTCTCGATTTTTTTCCCGCGCGAAACGCTACGAAACGAGTACGTTTCTCCCAAGCCTGACGGGGAAGGAAAGGAAAAGGACTAAATGCTTCGAACGAATGACACTCCCGGTATTTGGTGCTTTGACCCATCCAATCCGCCAGACGGATTCTCGAGTGGCCCGGCGGGCGGCCTCAAGAATGCTGGCAGTTCTCGGCTGCTGCGAGTTCTGGTGGTCGACGATGAACCCACGATCACCGAAACTTTGGTCGACATTCTCAATGGCGAAGGCTTCGAAGCAACGAGCGCTTCCACGGGCAATGCCGCCCTGCAATCCGCTGAATCATTCGGGCCAGACGTGATTATCAGCGATGTGGTGATGCCCGGCATGAACGGCGTCGAACTCGGCATTCACATTCGAAATATACTTCCGAAGTGCCGCGTGATTCTTTTCTCGGGCCAGACCGCGACCGTCGACCTGCTGCGCGACGCGCGAAAGCACGGGCACGAATTCGAAATCGTGCCGAAGCCGATCAAACCGCAGGCTCTGATCGACATGATTCGCCGCGGCGCGAGCAATTAGCCGTTTTTTTTCAGCAGCAGTTCGACAAAGCAGATCAGATAGTCTTGTCTTTCGAGTAGCATATCTTTGCAAGATTGCACTCGATGCACCGCGGTTTGCGCGCCTGGCACACGCGCCGGCCATGCCAGATCAGCTGATGCGCAAAGAGGATCCACTTATCCTGCGGGATAATCCGCATTAGATCCTGCTCGATTTTCTTCGGGTCGGTGTTTTTGGTCAGGTCCAGCCGCCCGGCCAATCTTTGGACGTGCGTATCGACCACGACGCCTGACGCAATCCCAAATGCCGTGCCCAGCACCACGTTTCCGGTCTTGCGCGCCACACCCGGCAACGTCAGGATTTCTTCCATCATTTTGGGCACTTCGCCGTGAAACTCCTCGACGATCTTCTTGCTGGCCCCCATGATCGATTTTGTCTTATTGCGGAAAAAGCCGGTGGAACGGATTTCCTGCTCCAGCTCGGATGGATTGGCGTACGCAAAATCCGAAGGCTTCGGATATTTTTCAAATAGCTTCGGCGTCACCTGATTCACGCGCTCGTCGGTGCACTGCGCGGAAAGAATGGTCGCAATCAACAGTTGAAACGCATTCTTGTGCTTCAGCGCGCAGGTGGCGTCAGGGTACGCCTCGTCGAGCTTCTGCAAAATCGCGCGGACGCGTGCCGGATCGGTTCCCTCTGCACGTCCGTTAGCAGACGCGGGGGGCTTGGTCCGAGTGGGATTCACCACCTGGCGCGCTCTCGCGAGCTTCGTTGCCAAAGCGGATTTCTTCTTGGCGGGCTTCTTTCTACGATTGGCCATGTGGCCAAAAACTATATCACAGGCGGGAAAAACTACGCCTCAACGCGCACACCCTTCCAAAACGCGACGTAGTCCTTGATCTGTTGGGCATCCGGTTTCGGCTCCGGGTAATACCAAGCGGCGTCCGTATTGCGTTCGCCATTCACTTCGACGTCGTAGTAATTCGCCGTGCCTTTCCAACCGCAAATCGAATGCGTCGCGCTCGGCCGCAAATATTCGCGGTGCACCGATTCTTTTGGAAAATATTGATTGCCTTCCACCTCGACGATCTTATCGCTTTCCGCCAATACCACCCCGTTCCAAGTCGCTTTCGCCATCATCGTCCCTCCTGTGCCGCCCGGCCGCGCTACACGGCGAAAAACAGGCTCTGCGCGAACGGCCACTCCTCGTCAATCCACTGCTGCGCGCATTCGAATCCAGCTCGCGCGCCCATCTCTTTCACTTCGAACGCGTCGTATTTGTGCGAGCTTTCCGTCCAGATCGTCTCGCCCTGACGCAAATAAAAGCGAAAGCCGGCACGGCGAATCGTCACGGCCTGCCAGATTTTCGATCGCAGATGCATTTCAACGCGGCGCTCGCTTTGGTCGTAGCGGACCTCGTGGTCGAATTGGTTCAAGTCGAATTCTCCGTCCAGTTCCCTGTTGATCCGCGCCAGCAAATTCTTGTTGAACGCGGCGGTGACCCCCGGCGGGTCGTCATACGCAAGCTTCAACATGGAGACGGGCTTCTCCAAGTCGGTGGCCAGCAAGAGAGAATCTCCGTCCTGGAGAATCGAACGCACGTCGCGCAGGAACTGTTCCCCTGCCGACCGGTCAAAATTTCCGATGGTGCTGCCAAGAAATAGCACCAGCAGGCACTCGCCCTCGCGCCGCCGTTCGGCCACCTTATGGAGACCATCGAGATATGCGCTCTCGAATCCCACCAGGCTCACCATTTCGAGCTGCCCCAATTCTTGTCTACAGCGAAACAGCGCGCTTCCGGAAATATCAATCGGGTAGTAGTTCACGCGCTGCAGCCGTGCCAGAGCTTCCAGCAGATAGCGCGTCTTCTGGCCGTTGCCGCTGCCGAGTTCCGCGACCACTACGGGCCCCGGCACGCGGCCCACAATCTCAACGGCGTGCCGCTGCAGCAGGCGCATGCCTGCGCGACTCAGACCGTATTCCGGGAGCAAGCAGATTGCGTCGAAAAGCGACGACCCTAGCGCGTCGTAGAGATATTTCGAGGGCAGCTCTTTTTGCCCGGCGTGACTCAGTCCGGTAACCACATCAGAACAAAATTCCGATAATTCTTGAGTGGCCGCGTTCGTTGCAGCCATTTGCATCTGCGGCGATGAAGACATGTTATTCCTCCACGCAACGGAACTTGCTGTAAACGTATGGGTAGTGGGGTTGGAACCAATTGCGGAACGATCGCCTGAGCATGCACGCGTCCGTGCGCGCGGAACCGCCCTTCATAACGAAGTGCTTGCCGTCGAAGAAATTCGCCGAATATCCGGGGTAAAACGAAAAAGGCTGAAATCCAGGCAGCGGACTGAACGTGGTTGAGGTCCACTCCCACCCGTTGCCGAGCAGGTCGAAGACGCCGAATGCGCTCTGGCCTTCGGGATGCGCGTCCACGGCAGTCGCGTCCCAGTTTTGGTGATGAAAATTGCCGTGCCGCGGCTCAGGGTCGCTGCTGCCCCAGGGATAGGGCCGCTCAATTCCTTCAGGCATGCCGTAGGCCGCTCGATGCCATTGCGCTTCGGTTGGCAGCTTTTTGCCCGCCCATCTCGCATAGGCAGCAGCCTCCGCGTGGCTTACATAAACGGGCCAGGCCGCCGGCAGCGGAATCGCGCCAAACATCGTCCGATATTCCCAAGTCGCGTTTGGATCGCCGGCGCTCGCGCCTGATTTCATCGACCAGAAGTGAGGATGCTTGATTCCCGCGCTCTGCGTCCATACCCAATCTTCGGGCTTCCAGTGGCTGGAGTGGTCATACCCGCCGGCTTGAATGAATTTCAAGTACTCGCCATTCGTCACCGGGAACACACCGATCGAAAAGCCCGGCACTTCGATCTGCTGCTCGCCAAATTCGTTGTCCCATCCAAATTCGTGCGGCTGTGTGCCAGGCATTCCGAGCGTTGCGACTCCGGCCGGAATTTCTGCTTGCCGCGCAATTGGCGCGCGACTCGCGTCGGATTGCGGACGAAGCCGCGACGCCTTCTTCTCAATGGGCAAATTATGAAGAAGGTACGCGAGCGTCTCCGCGTGCATCAGCCGATGTTCGATGGCTACGTGCAGCAGCGTGCCGTCGGTCAAGTTGAGCGGCGCGCCTTCCGAGACGGTAGGTTTGCGGAGCGCCTCATCCAGCTGCCGCCTAATATTCGCGTTGTAGCTTTCAACGCGCACGATACTGGGCCAATCCTTCGGCGTATCCTTGGGCAACCCTCCGTCGACCGGGTCAATTCCAAACGCAAATAATCTGTCGAACTCGGCGTCGTCTGTCGCAAGCCCTAGCGGCCCGCCGAGCAAATTCCAGTCGAATGCCTCAAGATGGCCAAGATAGAAAATCAGCCGGTGACGTTCGGGGATCGGCCTTTCGTAGTAGGAGTTCGGCGGAAGCAGGTCGTAGATCGCATCGGTTCGCGCACGTGCTTCGTCCATTCGCGATAGCAAGTCCGATTGGTACTTCAGGGCAACTTGCGATGCGGCCATCAAGGCACCTCAGAGGGAAGGAGTCCCACTTCTACCCCGGTCACGCGCTCGGAGCAAGAAGTTTGTGCAAGCTTCCGATTGGATGCAACAGCCGGTGAGAAGGGATCAAAGATTGTGCGGGGCCAGGAGGACCAAGATTTTGGCGAATGCCTTGCCGCGATGGCTGAGGCGGTTTTTTTGCGGTGCTGGCGCTTCGGCGAACGTACACCCAAGCTCAGAAGAATAAAACAGAGGATCGTAACCGAACCCGCCCGCCCCCCTGGGATCCTGAAGGATACTGCCTTCGGCCGCATCCGAAACTACCGCAAGCGCCCGCCCACTCCGCGCCAGCGCCGTGACGCAGACGAATCGCGCCCGGCGATCATCGCCGTCGCGCCCTTTCATCTCGCGCAGCAGCTTGCGATTATTTTCCTGGTCCGTGGCGTTCGGGCCCGCATAGCGCGCGGAGCGGACTCCCGGGGCGCCGCCGAGCGCCGGAACGACGAGTCCCGAATCGTCCGCCAGTACCATCTCGCTTGTAAAGCGGCTGTAATGCAGGGCCTTCCCGGCGCCGATTTCAGCGAAGGTCAGCGCGTTTTCATCGAATGCCGGGTGCGAACGAAAATTTGGCAGCAGCTCCAGCTCGACGCCTGAATCCGCGGCCAGTTCGCGATATTCGCGCAATTTCCCGGGATTCGAGGAAGCAAGCAGGACGCGAGTCAACATGTCCGGCGGCCGCTATCGGCCTCGCCCGCGAAAATCCATGCCGAGAAGTTCGTGTTGAGCGCGCGCCAGCCGCTTGATTCCGCCGCCCGCCAAATCGAGAAGTTGCGCCAGTTCGTCCGTGGTATACGAACGACCCTCGGCGCTCGCTTGCACTTCCACGAAATTTCCGCCGCCGGTCATCACCACGTTCATGTCCACTTCGGCGCGCGAATCTTCTTCGTAGGCAAGATCAAGCAGCAACTCATCACCCACGATTCCCACGCTGGTGGCGGCCACTGAATCGATAATCGGAAGGGAGCGAAGCATTCCCGCCGAAACCATCCGCTGCATCGCCAGCGCCAACGCCACGAACGCGCCAGTAACGGATGCAGTGCGCGTGCCGCCGTCCGCTTGGATCACATCGCAATCGAGCCAGACGGTGCGCTCGCCGAGGGCTTTTAGATCGACGGCGGCGCGCAAGGTACGCCCGATCATGCGCTGGATTTCCAGCGTGCGTCCGGACTGCCGGCCGCGCGCCGATTCGCGCGGGGTGCGCTCCTCGGTGGAGCGCGGAAGCATTCCGTATTCGCCGGTCACCCATCCCTTGCCGGTGCCCTTCAGGAATTGCGGCACACCGTCGTCGACTGTAGCGGTGACGATCACACGCGTGTGGCCCAGCTCGATCAGTACGCTGCCCTCGGCGCTGGGAATAAAATCAGCGGTCATCTTGATGGGCCGCAAGTCGTGTGGCGCGCGTCCGTCGGTTCGCAAAATGCAGGTCCCTTTCGCTTCGTGCGAGATATTGTTGCCGCGCCAGTTTGCCGACTGATGCGAAATGTGTCAACCGAAAGCGCGCACGATTGAAATCGCGCGATTCGCTCCGCAAAAGCTGAATGCGCAGGTTTTGCCGAAGATGCCGAGGCGAGCGCGGCCGGCGGGGCGCTGGGCGGCAAATTGCGGGACGGCACCGTGGCATTCGGCGCGCTGCTTGCCGCTGGTTCGCCAGCGGCCAAGGCGGTCGAGGTCTGCGGTGCTGGAGCAGGATTTAGATCGAAGAACCCGGTTAAATCCACGTGGCCGGCGAGCGTATCCACTTCCTGTCCGTGAATCAGGATTTTCAGCCGCCGCAGCTGCGGCACGTTGGCGGCGAGCGTGCGGATGATCGAATCGACGGCCATCGATTCGCTCAAAATTCCGGATGGTAATTCGGACGCGAGCGAATCCGAAAAATCCGCAATCGCCGTTCCGTCCGGCAGGATGTAAAAGCCAAGCAGGGTGGTGCTCGCGGGCAGCGTCCGTTGATCCGCGGTGGGCGGATTGGCAATCAGAGCTTGCAGTAACTGTTTTGAACGTTCCACGGGGTCGGCGGAAAGCGGCAATTCGATTTCGACTGGAGCGACTTTTCCGGCGCCAGCGGCCCAGTAAATCTTTGCCTCCACCGGCTGATCGGTGGGCGTGGAAATGGGAGGCTCGAGCACGGCCCGGCGCGCCTGCTCCTCGGTCGACTGGGTCACGCTGAGTCCTTTGATGTGATTACGCAGGCTGCCGAGACTGATCAGCCCGATGATCACGGCCACGGTCAGAACGACAATGGCAATTTTCAGGTTGCGCGGCATCAGGGCGTCTCCGGAACCGGCGCTTGGCGGAATGTGGCGATTGCTCGCTCGATATCGACGGATAGCGGCCCGGAGAGCGCCAGAATGGCGTCCGCGCTCGGCGCGGAGACGTTGGCGATTTCAATAGCGACTGCCGGGTCGGCTACAGAACGGAGATCGCGCAGCGGCACCGCCGAGGAGAAGAGCGGCGAGCCAGAAAAGGTTTGCGCGAACTGAAGCTGCAAAAGATCCGCGAGATGGTGGCTGGCATCGACGTACGGCCTCTGCGCCTGCTGCCAGGAGATCAGCGTGTTGGCGGAAAGTTTGGCGATCATCGGCACGCTCGGCTTGGCATTCGGCGCCGGCGCCTCGGTGGTTGACGACATCGCGGAAATTGGAGTCCAGAATTCATCGTAATACGCTCGAACCGTCCCGATTTTTCCGGTGGAGCCCACGTGCAAGGTGATGAAAATGGCGTCGCGGTGGGCGTTCGCGGTGGCTGCGCGGTCGTCGTATGAAGGATTCGAATCGTCCGTGCGCGTCATAATCACGCGATAGCCGTGATTCTCAAGCTGCGCCTGCAACGTGCGCGCAATTTGGAGCACTAAATCTTTCTCGACCAATCCGTTTTCGCCACGCGCACCTGTGTTGGTGCCGCCATGCGCCGGATCGAGAATTACCACCGGCGCTGGCGCCAGCGGTGAGGGCGACGCGGGCACGGGGTTCACGTGAGAGGGCGTCGCAGGCGTTTGCGGCTGGCTCGAAGCTGGATTCGGAGTTGGCGCCCGCTGGGCGAGAGATGCCGCAGAAGATGCGCCAGCCAGTGCGTGCGCCGACGGTTGTGCGGCGTGCAACGGCGCGAGCGAGCAGGCGGCCGCCGCGAAGAGAAAAATCAGCGGCAAAAGAAATTTACGCACTTCCCAAAGAATAGCAGAACTTTTTTCGCGCGAGGCCACAACTGAATTGGGTAGGATGCGCATCGATAAGCGGCCAGCCCTCATCCGGTCAGCGCGCGGGAGAAACATCGAAGAGGTGCGCGCCAAAGCCGTCGCGCCGGACGAAAAGGCCTTGCGAGCCGAGCTCCTCGATGCCACGTAAATAGCGGACTTCGTTGAGCTCATCGTAGAAGACGTATTGTGGCGCGGAAAGCTGCCTTGCGGTGAACCGAATGCGGCCCTGTGAAGGACGTCCCGCGAGATTCACAGCGATGACCTTCCACGCTTTGTCCGAACGCCATTCGTAAGCGATCAGGTTGCCGCACGAATCGTCGCAATCCGGAGCGACCGAAAGAAGATTCCACGAGCCGTGATGGAAGACATCTTCGTTCGTGACGCGCAAAAGCTTTTCGAAAAGCTGGCATACCGCGGGATCGGGCGGGCGTGGCGCGGCCATTCGAAGCGTGATCGGTAGATAAATGGAGAGCCCGTCGAGTTCGCCCAGATGGTAGAAGCGCATGCCGGGCGCTGTTCCCATCAGCGTGGCAACGGAGGCCATGCGATCTTTGCCGAAGACTTCTATGGCGCGATGCTCGTCGTGATTTTCGAGAAAGCGCGCCATACACTTCTGATAGTCAAACGATGCGGAGAGAGCGCCGTGAACTTGCGGCGCGTCCATGTCACGAACGGAATCGTAAAAAGTTTTGTCGTAGGCAAACGAAAATCCGAGATCGAGCAGACGCTGTTCGGTGCCCCAATAGGCTTCCGCCAGCAAAATCAGATTGGGGATCTGGACGTGAAGGTCGGCCCAGAATTCTTGCGGCATGGGCTTCATGCCGTGAATATATGGCGCCCAAATCCTTTCGAAGATATCGCTTAGATGCAGCATGGCCATGTCGCATCGGACGCCATCGCAGTGGGACGCAATGGTTCGCAGCTGGGCGATCTGGGCGGCGCGCATGGCGGGGCTGAAATGGTTCAGCTGGGCGCAATCGGTCCACGGCGGAAAATAAGGATCGCGTCCGAGGGCGATGAAATGCGTGCCGGTGGGCGAATCGATGGCGCGGAAAGAGTTCGGGTCTTTGGTGAACTGCTGCTGTGTAGCCTGAACGTAGAATTCCGGATGTTCGCGCGTCCAGGGGTGATCGAGAGCGGTGTGGTTGCCGACGAAATCGAAAAAGAGCGCCATACCGCGCGCGTGAAGCTTCTCGTGGACGGTGTCGATATCCTTCCAAGTCCCGATGCGCGGGTCGGGAACGTATGCGGCCACGGAATAGGGCGATGCGATCACGTCATCGGGCTTCCAGCCGGGCAAGGCGCGATCATATAGCGGAGGATTGTCAGGATTGGCGAGCGCGAGGCGCCGCGCTTCCGGGCTACGCTGCCAGACGCCCATGAGCCAAACGATATCGAAGCCGCGCTGCGCGAGTGCGTCCCACTCCGAATTGGGAACGTTCGCGAGCTTGATGGTGCGGCCAAGCTTCGAGGAAAGCGATTCGAGCCACGCCCACGTGTTGATTTCGTAGAGATGCGGATGCGGCCGGAGGATGAATGGGGCGTTGGAGCTAGGCGATGAAGCGTTCACTGGCGGCCTTGGTTTCGCGACGACTATAAGATGCAATTTTAGCGCCAGAACATGCAACGAAAGTGTATCGATCTGGCAAAATTGAGTTATTGGCTTTAAACGCAGTTAGATTGCGGTCTAAGCGAACATGTACCGATCTGGCCGCGGTGTTCGCGGCGATACGCTCCGGCTCCCGGGTTCTGGCTGGGCGGCGCACGGCCGCGCGACGCCTTTGAGAGGGATTCGCAGACGCTCCGGAGGCGGACTGCGGCGGGCAGTTGGAGCGCGCTGGTTCGAGGGCGAAATTTTTCTCCCGATACAACATCGCGGACTCACGTTAGCAGAATGGTGGGCGCGAACGCTACTGGCTGAAGGTGCGGGGCGAGGACACGTCGGTGAATCGCGGCATCCTGGAGAGGCACCGCACTGGCGTGCGGCGCCCCCAGGAAAAGTACGGCGCTTCAATGGGTGGAGACTTGAGTTACGAAGGCGCGTACGTTGGAGGAGAGGTTCTGGAGCGCGCTTTCGCGGAGATACATCATGTGGCCTGCGTCGTAGTATTCGAAATGGATGCGGTCTTCGGCCGATTTGGGAAGCAGCAGGTGGTCCATGGTGAATTCGGTGGCGTAGAACGGAGTGGAGAGGTCAAAATAGCCGTTCTCAACCTGGACTTGAAGATTGGCGTTATCGAGCAGATCGCTCACTAAATCTGGTTCGACATTGGGAGCGGTGGGCCAACCCTCGCCCGCGTTGGTGGCCGATTTCCAGTTCCACTTTTCCGATGGCTCGTTGGGAAGCACCTTGTAGATCATATCGTCGCCGAATTTCAGCTCGTCGCGAACGTAGGTATTGAACGCGGCGGTAAACGCGCCGACGATGGCGCTGTACGATGGCTCTTCCTGCGCGTTTTCCTCCAGCAGATCGTAGATGGGTGAATTATAGCGGCCGTCGTAATAGCCGATGGCGACGCCGCGGCTGCGAAGAAGTTCAGCGCGGAACTGCGGCCGGGTGACGCACAGATTAGCCTTCAAAATATAGTCGACGTCGAGACCCGTGTAATCGCCCATCTGCTGGGCCACTTTGTTTTTTTCCGCGTCGCTGATTTTAGTGCCCTGAATCAGCGCACTGGCGTACTCGGTGGAAGCGAAGTGGCGGACCTGGACCATGAAGGCGGGCAGATCGGCAGGCTTGTTCTTCACCAGATTGTAGTGCCAGGCGATGGCCGCGTAGCTGGGCAAATAGAGGATGTAGGAGCGGTCATCACCCGCGGAGAAATCGATGGTGCCGAGGTCCAGGACGCTGGACTGAAGTACGATGCCGTTGAGGTAGACGCCGTCATGTTCCTGCAGATAGTTGCAGAGCGCGACGGAACGGAAGGTGCCATAGCTTTCGCCATAGAGCAGCTTGGGCGAATTCCAACGATGGTATTTGCTGAGGTAGAGGGAGATGAATTGCGCGAGCGATTCGACGTCCGTATTCACGCCCCAGAAGTCGCTGTCTTTTGCCTTGCCGACGGCGTGGCTGAAACCAGTGCCGATCGGATCGATGAAGACGAGATCCGCTTTGTCGAGCAGCGAGTACTGGTTGTCGACGATTTGGTAAGGCGGGCCAGGAATCGTTTCGGCACTCCCGGACACGACTCGGCGCGGCCCCCAGGCGCCCATGTGCAGCCAAATGGACGCGGAGCCGGGACCGCCGTTATAGAGAAAAATCAGAGGACGCTGGCTGAGATCCTTGACGCCGTCTTCGGTATAGGCGGTGGAATACATCAGCGCCTCGGGCTCGCCCTTATCATTTTTCAGCAGGGTGGTGGAGGCCGTGGCGGTGTAGGAGATTTCTTGGCCATCGATGCGCGCGGTGTGCTGCGTGACGGATGATTGCGGCTTGTCCTCGGATGCATTCGAGGGCTTAGATTCGGCCGCTTTCCCTTCACCGGTTTTCGTTGTTGCGTTTTGCGAATCCGAATCCGCTGCGTTTTGCTGCGCGACGGCCCGGGCTGCCGGCCCGAAGAACAACAGTATGAATGCCAGTACCGCTACAGTGAGCTTACCTTTCATTCGCGAACTCCCTTCGTGAGCAGGAACATGTGAACCGGACGGCAGCCGCATATTGCTGGTACGCAATGAGATGCTCTATGGAGTCACTTTGCTGCACCCAAGCGTCGGGAAGGTCAGCGTGATCTGCTCAAGAGGCGTACTCCCGGGCGCTATATTGACTGGCGGGATAATGACCGGCGGCGCGTTGATGCGCGCCGGAACCACGCATGCGGGGGCACCGCGACGCGTGGGAATATGCTGCGGAATCAAGTCCTCCCAGGCAGAAACAATGTAGTTCGCGGAATCGAGCAGAGCGAAATCGTAAAGATCGGGACCGATCCGCTGCGCTGCTGGATTATCGCCGTGGTCCGCCTGCGCCATTACCGTGACGGTGCCGAGCGGACGCATGCCGAGGAATCGGATGCGAACGCGCAGGTGACGCGTCGGAATACCTTCCGAAAGCTTCATTTTCAGATCAAGCAGGCGCTCGCCGTTTTTGAGGACGATGGGCTTGGCATCGGTCGCGTCGGCGACGCCGGGATAAAACGCGCGCGGATACGGTGAGTTGGGATCCAAGCTATTCCTGCGATTGAACACAAGGATGTAGCGGCCGGGGCCAACGTGGTCGAAATCGAACACGCCCTTTGAGCCTTGAAAACCCCACAGGCCGGGATGATCTTCAGAATAGCTGCCTTCGCGATACAGTTCGACGGCCGCGAGCGGCAGGGGCTTGCCCGTGGGGCCAAGAATGCTGCCGCGAATTTCGCCCGTGGGCAAGGCGTCGACGTCGAATTCGTAACAAGCGCCGGCCGGAATTTGGAAAGGATGCAGGCCGCTGGCGAGATTGTGTTCGGTGAGCTCCATGCGCGCGGGAAGATGCGCGGAGAAGTTGTAAACGCCGGCGTGAACGTCGTAGAGCGAATAAACGCCGGTTCCGTCGGTGGCCGTTTCAAAGCGATCCCAGCGGGAGCGAAGATGAATGGTCACATTCGCGACGGGAGGATCGGGAGCGTCGGGCGAATCAAGAAACGGAGGGTCAACGCTGCGAACGATGCCGAAGACGGACGCGACGTGCTCTCCATCGCGCATGGCCCGAAGCTGCGGAATCAGCGCGCGAGCGTCGGCGGCGGGACGGGTGCCGTCACAAATCGTGGAGTACAGGCGGCCGTCGGCGCCTTCGTGCGTATAAACGAGGTATTCCGCGCCAGTTTTGAAGCGGTAGCCGCAATCGCCATCGTCACCACCGGAGAAGATATCAATGGCAGGCACTTGCGGGCCGGAGAAGCGCTCTTGGACTTCAAAGTGGTAGCGAGTCACGGGCGCGGACGAACCGCCCTCTTCCGAATTGTCCGCGGCGGGCGCGCCGCTGGTGGACGCGCCATCCGTTGCCGGCGAGGGCGCCGCTACCGCGTAGGCTCCGATGACCTTGCCAAGGAAAACGACACCGCCGGGCTGCAGACCGGGGCATTTCCCGGGAGCGGATTGCGAGCACGTGCAGGCAAAAGCGGCTGCGGGAATCCCAAGCAAAAGCAGAACTACGCCTAAAAACGAACGCAAAAGCATCGCGAACATCCTACCCGTTTTGGGGAGTGAAGCGAAAGCGTCTCGCTAAAAAAACTGGCGGAACGGTGGGGCGAGGGCCGGGCGGATTCTTCATGCTACACTTTTTAGGGCTAGCAGCGGCTGCAGTCCGCGTCCACCGTTGCCGGCCCGCCCGAAACCGGAAAGCTCACGCCGGCAGGTTCATCGGGCCCTGAATCCATCGATACAAACGGCTCCACGAGAGGCAGATGCACTTGGCGATTGCCGAATACGCTGTGCTCGCCGTTGCCGCGATTCCCTTCATCTACTACGCGCTGGTTTTGGTTTGCACCGCGGATTATTTCCACACGGCGCGGCGAGAGAGCGGCGCGAACGCGGATTTCACTCCGGGCGTGAGCCTGCTGAAGCCGGTGAAGGGGCTGGACATCGACGCGTACGAAAACTACGCGAGCTTCTGCCGGCTGGATTATCCGGAGTACGAGATCATCTACTGTGTGGACGGCGACGATTCATCGTTGCCGGTGATCGAAAAGGTTAAGCGGGATTTTCCGGAGCGGACGATCCGCATCTTGATCGGACCGGGCCGGAACGCTATCAACGATAAGGTGGCGCGCCTGGTGCGGCTAACCAGCGAAGCGAAGTACGGCCTGTTTGTGATCACCGATAGCGACGTGCGCGTGCGCCCCGACTATTTGCGCAACGTAGTGGCGCCGTTTCGAGATGGGCGCGTGGGAGCGGCGACTTGCTTGTACGACTCCGCGCGCGAACGCACTTTCGCGGAGAGGCTGCAATCGATCGGCATGAGTTCGGATTTTTTTGCCAGCGTGATGGTGGCGTGGAAGCTGGACGGCGTGACGTTCACCTTCGGGCAAACGATCGCGACCACGCGAAAAGCGGTGCAAAGCTGGGGCGGGTATCCGCTGCTGGAGGATCGTCCGGCGGACGATTTGTATGCCGGGAAACTGGCCGCGGAACAGGGCTACGAGGTGAAGCTGCTGCCGTATGTGGTGGAGTCAGTGGCGGACTTTAATTCGTTCGGCGAGCTGATGCACAAGCGGCTGCGCTGGGCCACGGTGCAGCGGTTGATGCGTCCGTGGGGGCACATGGGGCTGATCTTCACGTTCGGCTTGCCGTGGGCCATGGTGGCGGTAGCGAGCCGTCCGAGTGCAACCGTTGCCGCGATTTATTTCGGGGGCTACGCGGCGTGCCGGCTGGCGATCACTTTGATGATTGGCGGCTGGGGCATGAGGCAGCGCGGGCTGTGGAAGAAGGTTCCGCTGATTCCGCTGTGGGACTTGGCGGCGTTCGCGATTTGGGTGGGGAGCTTTACGCGCAAGACGATTCGCTGGCGCGGGGTGGATTACCTGATGCGCGAGGGGAGATTCGTGTCATCCACGCCGACGGGCCCGAAGGGCGCGTCGATTGATACGGAGAAGGCTGCAGGAGCCTAGAAGCTCACAGCGACCGGATGGTTGCGCCTCGAAAGCGCCGCGATGAAGCGCGGATCGGTTTGGAATGACAGCGTGTTGAGAGGCCGATGAGCGGCGAGCGCCACCGATCAAGAGCCGGGCACGGTAGCGCCGGCAGCGGTGGCGGTTTGACGGCGACGGTCGTTGGTGGCGTTGCGCCAATTCACGCGCGGCAGGAAGAGCGACTGGTCGATGCGATCGCGATATTCGACAGCGATATTCATCAGCGAATCGAGCAGCGATTCGGAGAGCAAGTGCGGCTTGAGGCCGAGGTCGACCAGCTTGGAATGCTTGGCGTTGTAGTAGTGAGCTTCAGCCTCGACGCGCGGATCGGGCAGGTGGTCGATTTCGATTTGCATGCCCAACTTTTTGCCCGCGGCTTTCACCATTTGGGCCAATTCGAGCACTGAGAACTGCTCGGTGAACTGGTTGTAGACGCGGCATTCGCCGGGCGCAGCGGGATTCAGGCACGCGATCTCGAGACAGCGAACCGTGTCGCGAATATCGAGGAAGCCGCGGGTCTGTCCGCCTTTGCCGTACACGGTAAGCGGATGCCCGGCAGCAGCCTGCGCGCAATAGCGATTTAGCACGGTGCCGAAGACTTCGTCGTAATCGAAGCGATTGATGAGCGCTTCGTCGAGCGAGGTTTCGTCGGTAACAGTCCCGTAGACCACGCCCTGATTCAAATCGGTGGCGCGTAATTTCCAGATGCGGCAAGCAAACAGGATGTTGTGGCTATCGTGCACTTTCGAGAGGTGGTAGAACGAACCGGGCTGCTTGGGATACGGCAGAACGTCCTTGCGTCCGTTGTGCTCGATTTCGATGTAGCCCTCTTCGATGTCGATATTCGGAGTGCCGTATTCGCCCATGGTGCCGAGCTTGATCAGGTGGCAATCGGGGCGAAATTCGCGCAGAGCGAAGAGCAGGTTGAGCGTGCCGACGACGTTGTTCACCTGCGTGCCGACGGCGTGCTTGCGGTCGATCATGGAATACGGAGCGGAGCGCTGTTCGGCGAAGTGGATGACGGCGTCGGGCTCGAAATCGCGAATGAATGCGCCGAGAAATTCGTAGTCAGTGATATCGCCAACGAACGATTGGATGGTCTTGCCGGTGCGCTTGTGCCAAGCGTCCAGGCGCTCCGGGAGGGGTCGAATAGGAGTGAGCGTTTGTGCGCCGAGTTCGAAATCCCACTGGCGGCGCACAAAATTATCGACGATAGCAACCGAATGACCTTGCTTCGAGAGGTACAGCGCCGTCGCCCAACCGCAGTAGCCATCCCCACCTAGCACGGCAATTCGCATTGAGGCTCCTTATGAAAATCCGTAATGTATGTCGATACGAGCCGCGCGGCCGCCCAAGATGCCCGACCCGCGAATTTGGAACACTCAGCCAGAAAGAAAAGCGCCCACAAATCTTTACCCAGTCGGCCTACGCTGCGCAAGCAGCTTTTTGCCTGCGAGGGTTATACGTAGTTGTCCGGTGCAGCAGGATCGAAGCGAGCTGGCGGGCCGCTGGCGCTTGGAAGCTCAGCGGCCGGCTCCGGCGGTGCGATCGGAGCGGCCCGAGCGCATGCCACGCCGGCCCAGAAATTCCCGCACCGTATAGACCGGCTTATTCTGCGACTCGTAGTAGGTGCGCGCCAGGAGTTCGCCGATCAACCCAATCGCCATGAATTGAATGCCGCCAATCACCAGCGCGGTGCCCATCAACAGCAATGGGCCGTGGATTGCGATCACATCGGCGTTAGTTATCAGTTTCTGAATCACGAGCCACAAGCAGATACTGCCTCCGGTAAGCAAGCAACCCAGACCCGGAAGACCGAAAAGTTGCAGCGGGCGAGTGGAGTAGTCGAGCAGAAACTTGACACTGAGCAAGTCGAGAAAGACGCGGATGGTGCGCGAGATGCCGTAATTCGATTTTCCGTTGATGCGGCGAATGTTGGTAATGGGAACTTCGGCCACGGACGCGCCCGACCAGCTTGCCAGTGCCGGAATGAAGCGATGGAGTTCGCCGTACAGCTGTATTTCGGCGAGAATTTCGCGGCGATATGCTTTGAAGGTGGTGCCGAAGTCGTGCAGATCGACGCGCGAAAGCTTGGCCATGATTCGGTTGGCGATGCGGCTGGGCAATTGGCGCGTCAGCCACGAGTCGGTGCGCTCCACGCGCCAGCCACTAACGATGTCGTACCCCTCCTGCATTTTCTCGATGAAGCGTGGGATTTCCGCGGGATCGTGCTGCAGGTCGCCGTCCATGGAAATGATGATTTCGCCGCGGGAATGGTCGAAGCCGGCTTTCAGCGCGGAGGTTTGTCCGAAGTTCCGGCGCAGGCGCACGACCACTACGCGGGCGTCATCGGCGGCAATCTCGGAGAGAAGCCGGAAGGTACCGTCCTTGCTGCCATCATCGACGAAGACGATTTCGTAGGGTTCGGCGATGGCGTCCATTACGTCGATGATTTTGACGTAAAGCTGCGGGACGTTTTCCTGTTCATTGAACAGCGGCACCACAATCGAGTAGGCGAGCTCGCTATGTTGATCTAGGTTCATGAATTCCCACCCCAGCGCGCAAACCCGAGGTGCTGGGAACCCCTTTGAAAGGGCAGTATAGCATCCCGGCGGCGAATAACAGCAGCCGGACCGGGCCGGGATTGAGCATTAGGCAGCAGATGATTCGTTAGCAAGAGTTTGCCGCCGCTGCTGGCGACCACATCCATGGGCGCACCGGCGATGGCCTGAAACTTGGCCAGGTCGCTATCGTGCGTGAGGAAATAGCAGCGGCCTGGCGCGGCCCACAAGGCTTTGAATTCAGCCTCGGTGATGAACACGTGCGGAGCACCCGGAGCTTGCGCGCCGTAAGCGAGATTCACGCGGCGGTTGGTAATGAGCAACGTTGTCCGGTCGGTATAGAAAAAAACCGAAGAAAACCCGTAGTAGTGCCCTTGGGCGATCAATGTGCCTTGCGGTGAGTGATTCAATGCGTTCGCCAAAGGATGGGACGAAAGATAAGGATCGAACGTGACCATCGCCAGACGCGCAGCATGAAAGAAAAGCACCATCATCAACGCCGCGGCCAAGTAGGCGCGTCGCCCTAGCCAACGAATCGTCCCAAGTGCGCCGATCAGAAAAGCAACTCCGGCGAGAAACAGCGGCGTACGAAGATACGCGAACGAATCGATGGTCAGGTCTTCCATGTGCCCAAGAGCAAGCGAATACGCCTTGGGATGGTGACCCAGAGCCATGGAAATGTCGCCGGGGGTGGGCACGTGCCGCACGGCGAAGAGCAGCGCGAAGGCAGCAATCGCGCAACACGCGGTCACCGCGGCCAATACCCGCGTGCCGCGGCGAACCCAGTCACCTCCTGCAGCCATGGCCGAGCCGATCAGCAGCGCGAAGGCCGGGTAGCACGGCATCGAATAGTATTCCTGCGTGGTTGAAAACGTGAAGAACACGAGGATGAAGCCGATCCAGCAAAGCGCCAGCAGGCGCGCCTTCCCGGCACGATCGATCGGCTTGAACGTCTGCTTCACGATCGCGGGAATGTAGACGCTCCACGGAAACAGCCAAATCAGGTGGAAGAGCCAGAAATACGCGCGCGGGACGGTATTGTAGTCGCGCGGATAACGCATATTCAGGAAGCGCAGCAGCTGTTCGTTGATGAAAAAGAACCACAGGAAGCCGTGGTAATCGCCGGGACCGCTGCGTAGCGTGAATGCGAACGTAGGCGGATTGCGCAGCGTGGCCAGGATGTGCCACGGCGCGGCGATGGCAAGGATGATCGCCGTTCCGAGGAACGGATGCAGCCTGCGCCAGACTTTGCCGGAGAAAAGCTGATGGGTAAAAAGCAGGTAGAGCAACGCGGCGCCCACCGGAAAAACGACGCCGATGAGGCTCTTCAGCAATAAGCCCAGGCCTAAATTGACGGCGATGACGATCGACCACAAAAGCGGATGGCGCTCTTCATCATCGATGGCGCGCAGGAATGCCCACATGGCCAGCGCGATGTTGAACGTAATCATCACGTCCGGGATCAAAATGCGCGTGAAGAGGAACAGGCCGACGCAAGTAGCCATGCATAAACCGGCGTAGAATCCGCCGAGTTTGCCGAAGGCCCAAATTCCAAATGCGGCGGTTAAAACGCAGAGCGCGATGGCGGAAAGAGCGATTGGCAGGCGCGCCGCCCAATCGTGCACGCCGAAAATTCTGTACGAAGCCGCTATCACCCAATAGACCAACGGCGGCTTTTCCATGTAGGCGATCCGGTCGATGTGGGCGGTGACCCAATCGCCGGAGGTGAGCATGTTGCGGGCGATCTGCGCCTGCACGGCGTCGACGTCGTCCATCAAAGATGGAGGGGAAACGATACAGCCTAGATAGACTGCGCTCGCGACGAGCGCTACGATCAAATAGTAGACGTAAGAACGCGTTGTCCGAGCCGGTTCGGTTCGGGGCAGCGTCCCAATTGAATCCGCCATCGCCTCATCCAAAGAAACAGAATCATCAATCCCCACAGGTGATACCCGAGGTTTTCCTGCCGCTCCATGTGGCGGCGCACGCAGGCCTCGATCTCGGTGAAACGGAACAGATCCGAACATTGGGTGGCGCCGTCACGCAGCGCATCGGACAAAAGAGGACGCAAAGGGCCGCGAAGCCATTCGTGGGCCGGAATATCCAGGCCGGTCTTTTTGCGGTTGAGCACCGACGCCGGCAGGCGGTCGGCCATCAGCTCCTTCAAAATCCATTTCTGCCGCGAGCCGCGAATTTTGAACGATGCCGGCAACGACGCCGCGAATTCCACGATGCGGTGATCGAGCAAAACCGGCCGTGCCTCCACGGCATGGGCCATGCTCATGCGGTCGACTTTCATCAAGATGTCGTCGGGCAGAAAATATCTCTGGTCGAACCAGAGATAGGGGGCCAGGTCGTCGCCGGCTGAAAGTCTTTGGCGCAATTCCGCGAGGATGGAATTGAGCGCGGCGGGCGGCGGAGGGGACATCAACTTCGCTTTTTGCGCTGCCGAAAATGTGCCGTTCCAGTAGACGTGCGCCTGTTCGCGAGGCAGAAGCGAGCCTTCCACGAAGCGTTTGGCCATATATTCGAGGCTGATTTTGTCGTCCGAAACAGGCCAGCGGCGGAGGCATGCGAGCGCGAATCGCCGCGAGCCGGCAGGAAAGTGGCGCAAGTGGCGCGCCAGTCGATTGGCGCGATACGTTAAATAGCCGCCGAAAAGCTCGTCGCCGCCTTCGCCGCTGAGCGCGACGGTGACTTCGCTCTTGGTCATTTTCGAGAGATACCAGAGCGGCAAAGCGCCGGCGTCGGCGTCGGGTTCGTCGTTGTAGTAAGAGAACTCTTCGATGACGCCGGGAAGATTTTCGGCAGGATTCAGATCGAATTCGTGATGGTCCGTGCCGTAGCGCTCTACCACTTGGCGAATGTACGAGCTTTCGTCGAATGTGCGGCCGGCGAAAGAGATCGAGAGGGTTTTCAGGCGCGATGGCGAAGCTTTCGAGGCGTAGTGCAGAACCGTGGACGAATCAATGCCGCCGCTGAGCCACACGCCCAGTGGAACGTCGGACAAGAGATGCTCGCGCACGGATTGCTGCAGAAGGCTATCGAGTTCCTGCTTCGCGGAATCGATGCTGCGGTGATTGGAAACGCCGAACGGAAGCTGCCAATAAGCCTCGGAACGCACGCGGCCATCGCGCCACTCGAGCCAATGCCCCGGCGGAAGCTTTTCCACGCCTTCGGCCAGCGTCCAAGGGCACGGAACGTAATTGAGCGACAAATAGCAATCGAGGCCTTCGAGGCTCAGGCGGCGGTCAAACTCGGGATGCGCGAAAATCGCCTTGAGTTCGGAGCCAAAGAGAATGTCGCGGCCAAGTCGCGCCGTGTAAACCGGCTTGATGCCCATGCGGTCGCGGGCCAGCACCAGGCGCTTATCGGGTGCGTGCCATAGAGCAACGCCGAACATGCCGCGCAGCCGAGCGAAACATTGCGTATCCCATTCGAGAAATGCGTGCAGGAGAGTTTCGGTATCCGTGCGGGTGCGGAAGCGATGGCCTTTGGATTCGAGTTCGGCGCGAATCTCGAGATGGTTGTAAATCTCGCCGTTAAAGGCGATAACGGTTTGGCCGTCATCTGTGCGGATGGGTTGATCGCCCGATTCCAGGTCGAGAATCTTCAGGCGCGTGGCACCCAGCGAGCAGATGCTCGATTCGAAACTTCCCTGCTGATCGGGTCCGCGGTGAGTGAGCGTAGCGATGGCGCTCTCGATCCGGCCGGGATCGGGAGACCATCCGCTATGGGTAAAGCCTGCGATGCCGCACACTTTTCTGAGCTTTCCTCGAAAACTTCCAGAAACTTTGTTGCTTATGCGTGGCGCTTAGATGCCTGGAAGGCCGAACCTAAGCCCTAAGATACCAGATGCTCGAAGCGTGCGGCGGAATTCTTGCGCGCTTCGTGCGTGCGCGGGCCCAAAAAGTCATTCGTAGCGCAGAGATTCGACCGGCGGAAGCGCCGCGGCGCTCTTCGCCGGCAGATATCCGAAGATCACGCCGATGGCGCACGAGAAGACAAATGAAACGGCGACTGAGGGCCACGATGTGGGGATGATTACGCCGGGAGGCACCGGGAAGAATCGCAGCAGGCTGTCAATGAAAAACGGAATGGCCACGGCCACACTAATACCGATGACCGCTCCGATGAGGCTGATCAGGACAGCTTCCAGCAGGAACTGGTAGCGAATTTCGATGCCGCGAGCTCCGATGGCTTTGCGGATGCCAATTTCGCGGGTTCGCTCGGTGACGCTGACGAGCATGATGTTCATGATGCCGATGCCGCTGATCACCAAGGCCAGAATTGCGATCAGCAGCAGCACCAGCATCATGGCCACTGAGATGTTACGGGTAGTTTCAAGTATCGAGCTGAGGTTCTGAACGTTGTACTCCGCTTCTGTCCGGTGCCGGTTTTTCAGAATGCGCGCCACTTCTTCGGTGACCAGTGGAACGTCCTGCGGGCGATCCGCCTGGGCATAGAGCGTGACGATGTAGGAACTTCCGGTGTAGTACTGAATCAGCGGGAACGGTACAAGCACGGAGTCGGTGCGGATTTCCGATTGGCCGAAGGTGTCGATGCGCTCGCGAAAAACCCCAACGACGCTGAAGGCGAGCTCGCCCACGTGGATTGTTTGGCCAACCGGATCCTGCCCGGGAAACACGGTGTCCGCGAGGTGCTGCGATAGAAGGCAGACCTTGCTGACCATGGTGAAGTCGGCATCGTCAAAATAACGGCCGCGCATCACGATCAGGCGGCGAATTTGCTCGAATCCTTGGGTGACGCCGACCATGGCGACCGGCCAGGTCTTTCCCGCGGCCACCACTGTCATCTGCCTGTCAGTAGTGCCAGCTGCGCGAAGCACTTGCGGAATACTTTGGCGCACGGCCTGAAGATCGCTCATGTTGAGCTCGTCCGCGAGAACCATAGCCTGCGATGAGTTCGACTGCGCCAGCTGCGCGTAGACGATGTTTGATCCGACGGCCTCGATCTCGTGGATGATGTACTTTCTGGCGGTAAGCGCCACAGTCACCACCAGCACGAAGGCACCGCTGCCGATGGCGACGCCCAAAACGGTAAGGATCGAGCGGAGCTTGTTCGCCCGCAAGGCATCCATGGCGAACGACCAGGTATCGGACCAGCTCATTACCGGAAACTTCAGTTGAGTGCCTCCACGCGCAACGGTTCTCGCTGCGCGCCGCGGTCAGCGATCAGCTGCAAATCGATTAGGCCAGCCCATGTTCTGCAATTTTCCGCGAACGGCGTGAAGGGGTGCGAATCGGTCACTGCGCGGCAGGCTCCGCGACCGCGAGTTCGGGTATGTCGATGCGGATCTGCGTGCCCTCGCCTTCGCGGCTGCGAATGTGCATCTCAAACTGGTCCCCGTAGAGCAGCCGCAAGCGTTCGTGGACATTGCTGATACCGATTCCGCCGGCATAAACCTCGAGCAAGCGCTCCTGCGACATGCCCATGCCATTGTCCTCGATTTCGATGGTCAGGCGGCCTTCGCGGCGGAGGGTGCGGAGATGAATTTGCCCGCCGGCCAGGCGCGGCGCGAGGCCATGTTTAATGGCGTTTTCAACAATGGGCTGCAACAACATGCTGGGCACAAAGGCGTCGAGCGTTTCCGCGTCGATTTCCTTGAATATCTGCAGTTTATCACGCCCAAAGCGGATCACTTCGATGCCTAGATAGTCGTCGATGAAGTCGAGCTCTTCGCGCAGCGGGACGAAGGTCTCATGCTTGCGCAGCAGGCGGCGCAAAATATTGGAAAGCTTCAGCACCACGCCGCGAGCCATATCGGGATCGAAACGGATCAGCGACGAAACGGTGTTGAGGGTGTTGAACAGGAAATGGGGATTGATCTGGCTGGTGAGCGCGTCCATGCGCGCTTTCAGCAGCAGCTGTTGATTTTGCTCCAGATTCATTTCGATGCGCGTGTTGTTCCAGATTTTCACAATCATGGCCACGCACATCACCGAGGAAAGCACCACCAGCGCCACGTAACCGAGGTTTCCGGGATTCACGGCGAAGAGCCAGCGCGAGGGGACGAAATTGGTCAGCTCGATCCAGCCGAACTCGAACGCCGCGCAGGCAAAAAGCGGCAGCATCGCCCAGTTCCCTTTGCCGTAGCGCACCAACTTCCAGATCCACTGCGGAATGTTGAGAAAAAGGAAAGGGCCGAAATGCCAAATGTCCTCTTTTTCCGGAATCGTTTCGCGGATCACTCCGGCGAACAGGCCGGTGAGCGCTGCCAGCGGCGCGCAAAGCCATTCGTGAAATCCAAAAGGAAGCAAGCTAATCAGCGATCCGCCGAAAAGCCCGACAACGCGTCCGCCGATCAGTCCCATGACGAAGGAACCTTCCATCGCCAGATCGAAGAACGCGTAGTGGCCGATCCGACGCAGCATAATTCCTACCGCCAATGGAGGAACCAGGAACAGCAGAAGTTTCACCTTTTCATTGGGGTCGCGATTCTCGTTGAACACCAGCTTGCGGAAGGATTTGAAGCGAACCAGCAGAGCGGCGAACGACGCGGCCCAGCCCACTTTCAGGACCAGGGCAAACAGCAAATTCCGGCCTTCGAAAATGTTGTTCATCGATCTCCGCGCCGCGCTCGGCTGATTCTGGAAGTTACGTTAGCCAATGGCGCGAGAGATGTAAAGAGAAGCGCCGGTGGGCGTGTCCGCAGGGACATTTACCGAAGCCTGCTATAATCACCGATTGTCATGACGAAAAATAAGCGACAACGGACCGCTCGGCGCGTTGGAGCAGGCGCAGTGAAAGCGCGCATCGTCGCTACCGCGAAGTTCCCTACCCGATTTGGGCGATTCACGATTCACGGGATAAAAGGCGCAGGGCCGGCCGACGAAGCGGTTGCCATCCAGCATGGCAAGCTCACGCCCGGTAAGCCGGTGCTGGTGCGGATTCATTCGCAATGTCTTACGGGAGACGTCTTCGGCTCGGAGCGCTGCGATTGCCGCGCGCAACTGGAATTTTCTCTGCAGCGCATCGCCAAAGCGCCATCGGGAATCGTGCTGTACCTGGCGCAGGAGGGCCGCGGAATCGGGCTGATCAATAAGCTGCGCGCCTACGAACTGCAAGATCGCGGGCTCGATACCGTGGAAGCCAATCGCCAGCTCGGCTTCGCCGCCGATTCCCGCGATTACGATTTCGCTGCTGCGGCGCTGAAGGCGCTTGGAGCGAATTCGGTTCGTCTGCTGTCGAATAATCCTGAAAAAGTCAGCCAGCTCGAAAAAAATGGCGTTCGCGTGGTCGAGCGCGTCCCCTGCCAGCCGCCCGCCAGCAAGCATTCCCGCGCGTATCTGCGAACCAAGAAAAGGAAGATGGGGCATTTGCTAGGGGAGCTTTGAAGCGCGGGAGTATACCCTCGCGATCTATGCTCCGGATGACCGAGTAGACCCGCCGCCGACGAATTGGACGATTTCGAAACTGTCGTTGGGCTGGATCTGCGTGGCTTGCCATTGGGAGCGCGGGAGAATGTCGCGGTTGCGCTCGATGGCGACGCGATTGGGGCGCATTTGCAGAAAGTCTAGCAGCGCAGCAACGGTCAGGGCGTCGGGGACTTCGCGGCGATCTCCATTGACGATGATTTCCATGCGAATTGGCGTAGGATGCGCCTCCGGAACCTTCGACGCTGCAAGATTCGCCGGCGAGCCGGCGGCGCTACAAAAGCTGCGCTGATGCCCGGTCAAGCTGATCAGGGCGATGGCGCGGTGCCATTCGGCTTTGATTTTTCGCGGGAGCGCATGGCAAAGCGCACTTCGTCGCGGTCGCCATCGGCGCTTGCCAGAATCACCAGCGTCAAATCGCCCCTGCCCAGCGGCGGCAGAGGAAACTGGATGCGCGCTCGGCCCTGCTCGTCACTCATTCCGGTATGACGATCGTTCGTGGCCGAGCCTTCGATGGCCGCTTCGATCACCGCTCCGGGCCACGGCTGGCGGTCGGCGCGGCGCAGAATCTCCAAATCTAGCGAAACTCGTCCCGCCGAAAGCCACGATTGCGGATTCAGCAGATGTACCTGAATGGCGTTGCCGGCAGGCATAGCTTTGTCCGGTTCGCGCGAAGGCACTGGGTCCGTTAGCACGGGAGCGCCACCCAAAGCGCCAGATCGAAGCTCCTGAATGATGGTGCGGTGCTGCTCTTCCACGCGTTGGCGCACGCCCTCAATGCTGAATTCAGCTGACGTGGCAAATTCCTGGTAATTTGACGAGCGTCGGTGCACCACGCGCCCGTTTTGGTACACCGCCGTATCGATTACGGGGTGGCTTGGCCCGCGGTCTTCAGTCTGAACGTGGAAGATGTTCTCGCCAACGCGCACGTCGGTGTTGAATCCGGAACTCATCGATCGTGACTCTCCCCCAAAGGGCCAGGCATCTAGAAAAATCTAGGGAGTTCAATTGACCGATCAAAAGACGAACGTTATTATAGCAGCGTAGACACAAATGAACGGCAACTACCTCGACAATTACGGCGCGCTTTTGCTGATGTTTATACTAGCGGCCGGGCTGGCTGGCGCACTAGTCACCGTGTCCACAGTAGTGGGCCGGCACAAGCGCACGCGCGAAAAGGATCAGGCGTACGAATGCGGCGTGGCACCGGTAGGCGACGCGCGGATGCCAATATCGGTGCATTTCTACATGGTCGGCTTGATTTTTATCTTGTTCGATATTGAAGCAATTTTTCTTTATCCGTGGGCGCTGATCTACGGCGATCTAAAAGTATTTGGATTCGTCGAGATGGTGCTCTATATTGCCATCCTGCTCGTTGGCTACATTTACCTTTGGAAAAAGGGCGCGCTCGACTGGCAATAACCGCCCGCCGGGAACCGGGTACAAAGTGGAACCGCAAAAAAACGAGAAAAGTCTAGCTGTACAGAAACTGCGCGAGCGCGAGCCCCAGACGATCGCGGAAGTGATTGAATCCAGGGGAGAAACCACCGTGGTGCTGGCGCGGCGGGACCTGATCCGCATCTGTGAATTCCTGGCCCAGGACGCTACGCTCGCGTTCACGTTCCTTTCCGATATTTCCGCCGTAGATCGGTTTCCCATGGAGCCGCGCTTCGAGGTGAATTGTCACCTGCTTTCCATGCAGCGGCGCGAGCGCGTGCGCATCAAAGTGCGCCTCTCGGGGTCGGACGCTTCCCTGCCGACGGTGACCGGCATTTGGCCCACCGCCGACTGGCACGAGCGCGAAATTTTCGATCTTTTTGGCATTCGTTTCGAGGGGCACCCCGATCTTCGCAGGATTTTGATGCCGGACGACTGGGAGGGCCACCCGTTGCGCAAGGATTACCCGGTCGAGGGCTATCGCTGAAGGTCCTGTTTTGCTTTTGATTTAAGGAAGTGGTGACGCAATGGCAACTCTAGAGACGCAATCCGGTCCAGCCGAACCGATGGTCCTGAATATGGGGCCGCAGCACCCGTCGACGCACGGGGTGTTGCGCGTAGTGCTGGAGTTGGATGGCGAAATCGTCCTTTCGGCCAAGCCGGCGATTGGCTACCTGCACACGGGAATCGAAAAATCGTGCGAGTCGAAGACCTATTCGCAAGTCATCACGCTTACCGACCGCATCGACTACCTCGCGCCTCTTTCCAACAATTTGTGCTATTGCCTGGCTGCTGAAAAGCTGATTGGCCTGGAAGTTCCCAAGCGCGCGCAGTACATCCGGGTGCTGTTGACAGAGCTGACGCGCATCACCTCGCATCTGGTGTGGCTGGGGACGCATGCAATCGATCTCGGCGCAATGTCCGTGTTTCTGTACAGCTTCCGCGAGCGCGAAGAGATCATGAAGATTTACGAATACGTCTCCGGCCAGCGGATGATGACCAGTTACTTCCGCATCGGCGGACTGGCTCTCGAGCCGCCCCCGGACTGGCTGGATCGCGTGCGCCGCGTGGTGGACGCGATGCCGGGGCACATCGACGAGTACGAGAATCTGCTGACGAAGAACCGCATCTGGATGGCGCGTACGCAGGGCGTAGGCTTTCTGAGCGCCGCGGATGCCATCGCGCTGGGCGCTTCCGGACCGATGCTGCGCGGCAGCGGCGTGGCATACGACACGCGCAAAGCTTTTCCGTATTCCAGCTACGACGAGTTCGAATTCAACGTCCCGACGCAAACGGCCGGCGATTGTTTCGCGCGGTATCAGGTGCGCGTCGCCGAAATGCGCGAGAGCTTGAAGATCATCCGCCAGGCGATGGAGAAAATCCCGCCCACCGGGCCGTTCCGAGCCGAAGCGCCCGGGATCATTCCGCCTTCGCGCGAGGAGATGAAAACCTCGATCGAAGGGCTGATCTACCATTTCAAGATATTCACGGAAGGATTTGCGCCGCCTCCCGGCGAGGTCTATCAGGCGATCGAGTCGCCGCGCGGCGAATTGGGAGTGTACATGGTGAGCGATGGCTCGCCGAAGCCGTACCGCGTGAAATTCCGTGCACCGTCGTTCGTGAACCTGCAAACGCTGCCGAAAATGTGCGTGGGCCGGCTGATCGCGGACGTGGTGGCGTGTATTGGGACGACGGATATCGTCCTGGGAGAAGTGGACCGCTAGTTTCATAAACATATGCAACTTCCACCAGAGCTGAACGAGAAATTTAACGACCTGATCGGCCGTTATCCGGTGAAGCGCTCGGCGCTGATTCCCATGATGATGTATGCGCAGGATCGCTTCGGATATCTGAGCGACGAAATTTTGGACGAGATCGCCAGACGGCTCGACGTGAACATCCTGGAAGTGAAGGAAACGCTGGCGTATTACTCGATGCTGCGCCGCAAGCCGGCCGGGCGATATAACATCCAGGTCTGCACCAATATTTCGTGCATGTTGCGAGGCGGCAACGAACTCTATCAGCACGTGCAGAAGCGCCTTGGCATCGGGAACAAGGAAGTTTCGCCCAGCGGCACATTCTCGCTGGAAGAAGTGGAGTGCATCGGCGCTTGCACCGGCGCTCCGGCAATCCAGGTGAATTACGATTTCTACGAGAATCTCGATCCCGACAAGATCGATGCGCTTTTGGAACAGCTTCAAGAAGGCAAAAGGCCGGCGCCCGTGCCGGTCACGTCCGGCTCGCTGCACGAGCGCTTGCCCGCCGAGGTTCCGATCATCAGCAAGCGCTTCGGCATTCGCGATTCGCGCAAGATCGACGTCTACAAGCAGCACGAAGGTTATCAAGCAATCGAGACTGCGCTGAAGCAGATGACGCCTGAGCAGATTATCGACGAAGTGAAGAAATCGGGCCTGCGTGGCCGCGGTGGGGCGGGATTCCCGACGGGCATGAAGTGGAGCTTCGTCCCCAAGAATTCGCCGAAGCCAAAATATCTTTTGTGCAATGCGGACGAGAGTGAGCCGGGTACTTGCAAAGACCGGCCGCTGATGGAAATGGACCCGCACCAGATGATCGAAGGCATGGTGATTGCCGGCCGCGCGATTGATTCGCATCAGGGATACATCTATGTGCGCGGCGAATATCGCTACGTGATCGATATACTCGATCCGGCGATCAAGGAAGCCTACGAGCGCGGCTACCTGGGCAAAAACATTTTGGGCACCGGCTTCGATTTCGATCTGTGCACGCACACGGGCGCGGGCGCGTACGAATGCGGCGAAGAATCGGCGCTGATGGAATCGCTGGAAGGCAAGCGCGGCTATCCGCGCATCAAGCCTCCCTTCCCGGCGGTGGTGGGACTCTACGGCTGCCCCACGGTGATCAACAACGCGGAAACGCTCAGCACGGTGCCGGCGATCATCCGCATGGGCGGCGAAGCGTACGCCGCGCTGGGCACGCCAAAAAATGGCGGTACGCGACTCTACTCGATTTCAGGGCATGTGCATCGCCCCGGAATTTATGAGCTGCCCTTGGGATTTCCGCTGCGGCGGCTGATCGAAGAAGTCGCCGGCGGCGTTCGCGGCGGCAAAAAATTGAAAGCAGTGATTCCCGGCGGCAGTTCCTGCCCGCTGCTTTCCGCGGACGAAATTGACGTCGCCATGGATTACGATTCGGTCGCGAAAATCGGCTCGATGCTAGGTTCGGGCGGCACGGTGGTGCTGGACGAAGACACCTGCATGGTCGACTTCGCGCGCCGCATTATGCATTTCTACGCGCACGAGTCCTGCGGCTGGTGCATTCCCTGCCGCGAAGGCACGGCGTGGCTGCGCAAGATGCTCGACCGCTTCCACGAAGGCGCCGGAACGCCGGAAGATATTCCCATGATCGATGAGCTTTCGAAAAACATGCTCGGGCGCACCTTCTGCGCGCTCGGAGACGCCGCGGCACTGCCGACGATCAGCATCGTGAACAAGTGGCGCAACGAGTTTGAAGATCATTTGCAGGGCAAATGCCCGTATGCTCCCGCCGAAGTGATCGCGGGAGTTCACTAGGATTCGCATGGCTGAAGAGAAACTGGCAGAGAAACAGATCACATTTACGCTCGATGGGCAGCAGGTCACCACCAAGGCTGGGACGCTGGTGATCGAAGCGGCCAAACAGCAGGGGATCGAAGTGCCGTCCTTTTGCTACTACCCTGGGCTGGCGCTGCAGGCTGCTTGCCGCATGTGCCTTGTCGAAGTGGAAAAAATGCCCAAGCTGCAGACGGCCTGCACGCTGGTGGCAACCGACGGCATGGTGGTGAAGACCACTACACCGGTGGTTCACAAAGCGCGCAAGGACATGATCGAGTTCCTGCTTTCCAATCATCCGCTCGATTGCCCGGTTTGCGACAAAGGCGGCGAGTGCGAGTTGCAGGATATGACTTTCCGCTACGGGCTGGACAAGACCCGCTTCGTCGAAGAAAAGCTGCACACGCCCGAAGAACAATGGTCGCCGCTCGTTTATTACGACGCGCCGCGCTGCATTCTCTGCTACCGCTGCGTGCGAGTGTGCGACGAAGGCATGGACGTGAAGGCGCTGGGCGTTGGCGCGCGCGGCGTCCACTCCGTGATTCTTCCCAACGCCTCCGGCGAACTGGAATGCGAAGAGTGCGGGATGTGCATCGACATCTGCCCCGTAGGAGCACTCACGAGTGGCACATACCGCTATCAGACGCGACCATGGGAAATGACCTACGTCGGAAATCCGTGCACGCATTGCTCGAACGGCTGCAAAACCACGCTGAGCGTGCGCAACAACGAAATTCTGCGCGCCAATAACCGCGATCATTCCGGAATCAACGACGAATTTTTGTGCGCCAAAGGACGCTTTGCGTTCGACTTCACCTCGAACCCGCAACGCATCCGCCAACCGCTCGTGAGGCGCAACGGCTCTCTTGAACCGGCCAGCTGGGAGGACGCGCTCGAAGAAGTGAGCCGCCGCCTGAAGCAGGCGCACGAAACTCATGGCCCCGCCGCGATTGGCGTGATCGGTTCGAATCACACCACCAACGAAGAAAACTATCTGCTGAACCGCTTCGCGCGAGTCACGCTGGGCACGAATAACATCGACCACCACCGCACCGCCGATTACGTCGGCTTGGCCGCGGCGCTTGGCCCGGCGGCAAAGGACTCGCTGGCGACGATGGCGGACGTCTACAACGCCAGCGCCGTTTTCCTGATCGCCAACGACGTCACCAATCAGAATCCGCTGGCTGCGTGGCAAATCCGCACCGGCGTGCGGCATCATCAGACGCGTCTATATGTTCTTAACGGCCGGCCGAGCAAGATTCATCGCCAAGCCCAAATCGCGGTGGAAGTTCCGCAGGACTCCGAAGCCCACGCGCTGCACTGGATGGCCACCGAGCAGGGACAATTTGACGCCAATGCGACGCAGAGCTTGGTCGACCTGAAGGCGGCGCTGGAATCTGAAACCGACGTGGTGGTTCTTTTCGGCGCCTCGATCCAAGGCGCTGCCATTCGCGATCTGATTTCGCTCTCCGCCCGTTTCGGCGGCAAGACGAAGTTCATGGCTCTCGGCGATTACGCCAATTCTCGCGGAGCCGCCGATATGGGTCTGCTTCCCGATCGTCTGCCGGGTTACGCGCCGCTTTCCGATTCCGCGGAGCGCGCCCGTTACGCCAAACTATGGGGCGGCGAAATTTCCGAGAAGCCTGGGCTCTCCGCACGCGAAATGATGGAAGCCGCGGTAGCTGGAAAGATGAAAGTCCTCTACGTGGTCGGCGCCAATCCGGCGAAGACGTTCAAGCTTTCCGAATCCGGACGAATCGCGGGACTCGAATTGCTGGTCGTGCAGGACATGTTCCTGACGGAAACCGCCAAGCACGCGGACGTGGTGCTGCCCGCCGCATCGACCTACGAAAAAGAAGGCACGATGACGAATACGGCCGGAGAATTGCAGATGACGCATCGCGCCATTGATCCGCAAGGTCCGCGCAGCGATTTCGATTTGCTGCGCATTTTGTCGCACCAATTGGGCATGCTCGGGCTGGGTACTCCGATTCGCCTGCGCACACCCGAAGCCGCGTTTGACGAAATTCGCCAACACGTGCCGGGTTACGATCTTTCATTCGCGAATTTGCTCGCCGGCGGCGCGGAATTTGCCACCGCATCTTGCAAAGCTCCCGAGCCGTCTTACAATGCACCCGCGGGAGCGATCTTTTCGTCCGAAGACTATCTCTTCACCAGTGGTACACTGGGCAACTATTGTTCCAAGCTACTTTCTACTAACGAGGCAAAAGAGAAGCCGTGGGGTTCATCTCCGAGCACTCAGTCCTGGTGGCATCGTTAATAAAGATACTCGTTCTGCTGTTCGTGGTAATGACGGCGTTAGCGTATCTCACCTGGTTTGAGCGCAAAGTAGTTGCGCACATTCAGTCTCGTTGGGGCCCGTATTACGTGGGCGCGCACGGATTGCTGCAGCCGCTGGCTGACGGCCTCAAATTCCTTTTCAAGGAAGATCTCACTCCGCCGACATCCGACAAGCTGGTGTACGTGCTTGCGCCGTTTCTGGCTCTCTCTCTCTCGCTGACGGCCATTGCGCTGATCCCCTTCGGACCGCCGAACTTGCTGCTGTTTGGGCAGCCGATCTTCGTCGTTTCAAATATCGATATTGGGCTGCTGTTTCTTTTTGCCATCACCTCGATGGGCGTCTATGGCGTGGCGCTGGCGGGCTGGTCCTCGAACAGCAAGTATCCGCTGCTCGGGGGCCTGCGCAGCTCCGCGCAAATGATCAGCTACGAGGTCTCGCTGACGATTTCCGTGGTGGGCGTGCTGCTGCTCGCGGGCACGCTGAATTTTAACGGTATTATCGAAGGACAGCGCGGCTACTGGCTCGGCTTCATTCCTCGATGGCATTTCATTCCACAAATCGTTGGATTCCTCTGCTATCTGACGGCGGCCATCGCGGAAACCAACCGGATTCCATTCGATTTGCCGGAAGCGGAAACGGAACTTGTCGCCGGCTTTCACACCGAGTACTCGAGCTTTAAGTTCGCCATGTTCTTCATGGCTGAGTACGCCAACATGATCACGGTGTCTTGCCTGGCCACCATTCTATTTTTTGGCGGCTGGCTCTCGCCCTTTCCGGAAACCTGGCATTGGCAGCTGTACCTGCCGGGTGCTGGATTGATCGCGCTTGGAATATATTGCGCTTATGACACCGCAACGCGCATGCATGGTCTGGCGCGCCTCCAGTTGACCGTTGTCACGGCGTTGGCGCTCGGAATCGGGGCGCTCTGCCTGCTCCCCATGGTCGCGCCTTATGTTCAGGGCCCGTTCTGGTTCACGGCGAAAATTCTGGTCTTCCTGTTCTTCTACGTTTGGGTTCGAGGGACGCTGCCGCGCTTCCGCTACGATCAGCTGATGTCCTTCGGCTGGAAGCTGCTGCTTCCCGTGTCGCTCGCGAATCTGGTGGTCACCGCGGCGGTGATCGCGTTCGTCACGAGGCATGCATGATCGTCCCGCTGATCGTATTCTTCGCATGCGCGGCGCTCGCCATCACCGGCGCGATTATGCTGATTCTGGCGCGTGAGCCGATTCACAGCGCCTTGTCTCTGATCCTGGTGATGATCGCGCTGGCGATCCTCTATTTGCTGCTGGGCGCGGAGTTTATTGCCGCGGTGCAGATCATTGTTTACGCTGGCGCCGTTATGGTGCTGTTCGTATTCGTGATTATGCTGCTCAATGCTGGCGTTGAGGAGCGCACCGATTACAGTAAGCTTGCCAAGTATGCGGGTGTGCCGCTGGGGTTCTTTCTGCTGATCGAGATCGCGCGCTGGATGTACGGATCGAGCGCCGGTTCGGCAATCGCAAGCGGAGCGGGCGCGATTACCGGAGCCGTATCCACGCGGGACCTTTCGTCCGCACTATTCCGGCAATACTTGTTCAATTTCGAGGCTACGTCGCTGCTGATCCTGATCGCGATTTTAGGCGCCTTGGTGCTGGCGAGGAAAAACCAGTGAGCGTTCCGATCTCCTACTACCTGGTTCTCAGCGGCGTGCTGTTTGGCCTGGGCGTGGTGGCGTTTGTTTTCAAGCGCAACGTGATCGCCGTGTTTATGTCCATCGAGCTGATGCTCAATGCCGTGAATCTGGCGTTCGTGGCTTTCGCCCGCGCGCACCAGCAGCTGGATGGGCTGGTGTTCGTCTTCTTCGTGGTCGTGGTGGCCGCGGCCGAAGCGGCTGTGGGACTGGCGATCGTGATTATGATGGCGCAGAATGGCCAGTCGCTCAACGTGGAGCGCGTCCATTCGCTGGGAGAAGGCGGTCCAACCTACTTGCCGGGCGGCTCGGCGGCAGAACCTAGAGAATCGCTGAAATCCTAATGTTCATGCTGAATTACATGTGGATTATTGTGGCTCTGCCGATCCTCGGCGCGGCTATCAACGGCCTTTTCGGCAAGCATTTCTCGAAAGCCGCCGTGAACTCCGTGGCCATCGGTTCCGTCGCGCTCGCGTTTGCCGCTGTCTGCGAGCTGGTTCGCGAATTCTGGTATCTGCCCGCCAGCCAGATCCCTTGGGTGAAGAGCTATTACACCTGGATGGTCGCCGGCGAATACACGGCGCAACCGTTCCATATCAATTTTGCGCTGCAAGTGGACCAGCTCACCGTGATCATGCTGCTCACGGTGTCCTTTGTCGGGCTGCTGATCCACATCTATTCCATCGGCTACATGGATCACGAGGGCGGCTACTACCGCTTCTTCTCCTACCTGAACCTGTTCATGTTCTTCATGCTCACGCTGGTGATGGGCGCCAACCTGGCGGTGATGTTCGTGGGATGGGAAGGAGTGGGCCTGTGCAGTTATTTGCTGATCGGATTCTGGTTCCGCAAGAAATCGGCGGCGGATGCGGGTAAAAAGGCGTTCATCACCACGCGCATAGGCGACCTCGCTTTCACGGTCGGTATACTTCTGGCGTTCTGGACGTTCGGTTCGCTGACTTACTCCACGATGTTCCAGAAGGCGTCCCAGATGACGCCGGAGACGATGGCTCACGCCGGCGTCCTCACCTGGATCGCCATCCTGCTCTTTATCGGCGCGATCGGCAAATCGGCGCAATTGCCGCTGTACGTCTGGCTTCCGGACGCAATGGAAGGCCCTACGCCGGTCAGCGCGCTGATCCACGCGGCCACCATGGTCACCGCGGGCGTCTACATGGTGGCGCGCATGAATCCGGTTTATTCGCGCGCTCCCATCGCGATGTTTCTGGTCGCGGTAGTCGGCGGAATCACGGCATTCTACGCGGCAACGATCGCGCTCACGCAGACGGACATCAAGAAAGTTCTCGCCTACTCCACGATTTCGCAGCTCGGTTACATGTTCCTGGGCTGCGGAGTGGGCGCCTACGCCGCCGGAATTTTTCATCTGATGACCCACGCCTTCTTCAAGGGCCTGCTCTTCCTCACTGCCGGCAGCGTGATTCACGCCATGGGCGGCGAGCAGGATATGACCAAGATGGGCGGCCTGCGCAAGAAAATCCCCATCACTTACTGGACGATGTTGATCGCCACGCTAGCCATCGCCGGCATCCCGGGTTTCGCGGGCTTTTTCAGCAAGGACGAGATACTGGAAGCGGCAAAGTCCGGCCCCCAAGCGATTTGGTGGCTGTGGTTCATCGGAGTGGCCGCCGCGGGGCTCACATCGTTCTACATGTTTCGCCTGATATTCCTCACCTTCTTCGGTAAGCCGCGCTTTGACGAGCACCAGGTGCACGTCCACGAATCGCCATGGAAGATGACCATTCCGCTGATCGTTCTGGCCTTTCTTTCAACTTTTGGAGGCTGGCTTGCAGCGCCGAAATTGGCGGGCGGAATTAACTATTTCGCCCAGTTCCTGGACCCCGTATTCAGCCGATATGCGGTTACGCCCGTGACTGCGGAAGCTCCTGCGGCAGCCGGAATCAGTCCCGCCATGCAGGTCCTTTCGGCGCTCGTGGGCATCCCGGTGATCCTGGCGGTAATTGGGCTTGTGGTGGCGTGGTGGTTCTACATCAAGAATCCGAACGCGCCAAAGCAGCTCGCGCAGAAATTGCACGGCCTCTACATTCTGCTGCTGAACAAATACTACGTGGACGAACTTTATCTTGGGGCAATCGTCCGGCCGCTGCTGTGGATTTCCACGAAGGTTCTGTGGCAATTCGTCGATGCCACCGTGATTGATGGCGCCGTGAATGGCACGGCGACGGTGGCGCGCGAGACCGGCGGCGCGGTGCGGGAAATGCAAGGTGGAAACACGCGCAGCTTCGCATCCTGGGTGATCATCGGCGCCGTGGGATTCACGATGCTGTTGCTGGTATTCATTGGATTGGCGGTGAGGTAGCGTGCACACACAAGCTTCCTACTTGCTCACGGTGGTCACGTTCCTGCCGCTTTTCAGCGTGGCGGCGCTCTTGGTGTTGCGCTCGGACGATCACGTCTGGATTCGCCGGATCGCCCTGGCCGCTTCTATCGGCGAATTCGCGGTTTCGCTGCTGCTGCTGCGCGGCTTCGACATTACCGATCCCTCGTATCAATACCAGGAATTCTATAAGTGGATCGGCCCGTCGATCCATTACCACCTTGGCGTGGACGGCATCAGCCTCTTTCTCGTCCTGCTGACCACATTCATCACGCCGCTGGCCATTCTCTGTTCCTGGAATTCCATCCAAGAGCACGTGAAGGGGTTTTTCATCTGCCTGCTGGTGATCGAGACGGCCATGATCGGCGTCTTTGTTTCGCTCGATTTGTTTCTCTTCTTCCTGTTCTGGGAGATCACGCTGATCCCCATGTACTTCATTATCGGCATGTGGGGCCACGAGCGCCGCATTTACGCCGCCGTGAAATTCATCCTGTACACGATGTTCGGCTCGATCCTGATGCTGGTCGGCATCTTGTGGCTCTATCATCTGACGCGCACCTTCGATCTGCCAATCATCGAAAATATTCTCTCCAATAGCGCGCCGCTGCCCTCCACCGAAGGACTGTTGCTATTTGGCGCGTTCTTTCTGGCGTTTGCCATCAAGGTGCCGCTCTTCCCGCTGCACACCTGGCTTCCAGACGCGCACACCGACGCGCCGACGGCCGGTTCCGTGATCCTGGCAGGCGTGATGCTAAAACTCGGCACCTACGGAATGCTGCGCTTCTGCCTGCCGCTCTTCCCTGCCGCGGCGCACAAGCTGGCGCCTTTCATCGCCGTCCTGGCCATCATCGGGATAGTTTACGGTGCGCTGGTCGCCACCGTGCAGCACGATCTGAAGCGCCTGGTCGCCTATACCTCGGTGAGCCACTTGGGATTCGTGGTTCTGGGAATATTTGCGTTCAACGCCATCGCTATGCAGGGCGCCATCTACCAAATGCTGAACCACGGCATTTCCACCGGCGCGCTCTTCCTCGCTGTGGGAATGCTCTACGATCGCCGGCATACGCACGAAATCAGCGAGTTCGGAGGGCTGGCCACGCCCATGCCCGTGCTGATGTCGCTATTTCTGTTCGTCGCGCTCTCTTCGCTGGCGCTGCCGCCGCTGAATGGTTTCATCGGCGAATTCCTGATCCTGATCGGCACGTTCGCGACGCACCACTCGTGGGCCGCCTGGGCTACTTCGGGCGCGGTGCTTTCCGCCATCTATTTGCTGTGGGCTTACCAGCGCGTGGCTCTCGGTGAAGTGACGGTGGAGAAAAACAAAACCCTTCCGGACGCGTCCGGCCGCGAACGGTTCATTCTGGCCACGATGGCCGTGGCGATTCTCTTTATGGGCCTGGCTTCTCCATTCTTCATCCGGCCGATGGAGCCGTCCACAAACGCTCTTCTGCAGCAGATGAACGACCAGCTGCAGCGTCCGCAGAACGCCGCGCTGCCCCAACTTCCGCGCAAACCCGGCGCGCCTCCGGTGATTTTGCCCGCTGCCATGTTGGAAAGGCAGGCGCGGCCATGACAGGCATGACCGGTAGCATGGCGGAGCAGATCGCCAACCTTCAACGCGTCGCGCCGGAGCTGGTCCTCTCGCTTTTCGGCATCATCATCATGATCGTCGATCCTTTCATCAAGCCTGCGGGAAAACGCGCTCTTGGATGGATCGCCTTCGTCGGCACGCTCGTGGCGTTGGGATCGGTAGACATCGCCATCCGCTCGCAGGGATTTGCCTATAGCCGTCTCATTAGCACGGACGGATTCAGCATCTTTGTCCACGTCGTCGTCATCGTTGCCGCCGCTCTGGCCATTCTCGGCTCGATCGACTATCTGGAACGCGAGCAAATTCAGCGCGGCGAATACTACGCTCTGGTGCTCTTCGCCACCGCGGGCATGGGCATTCTCGCGGGCGCCAACGAGCTGATCACCGCGTTCATCGGCCTGGAAATCAGCTCCATTTCCAGCTACATCCTCTGCGGCTTCCGCAGGACGGTGCGCGAATCCAACGAAGCGGCGATGAAATACTTCCTGCTCGGTTCGTTCGCCACCGCCTTTTTCTTGTACGGCATCGCCATGATCTACGGCTCCACGGGAACCACGTATATCGAGTCCGTGAAAACCGAGATCGAGCGCCAACTGGCCAGCACCGGCCATATTCCCGCGCTGGCCATCCTCGGCCTAGGGCTGATCTTCGTTGGCCTGGGATTCAAAGTGGTCGCCGCTCCGTTCCAGGTGTACGCGCCAGACGTTTACCAGGGCGCGCCAACTCCGGTGACGGCGCTTCTAACCACCGGCCCGAAGGCCGCCACCTTTGCGCTGATGATCCGGATCTTCTACATCTCTTTCCATTCCGCGAGCGGCATGTGGTTCTGGGTGATCTGGATTTCCGCGGTGCTGACGATGTTCATCGGCAACCTCGGCGCGCTGGTGCAAACCAACGTCAAGCGCATGTTGGCCTACTCCTCGATCGCGCACGCCGGCTACATTCTCGTGGCTTTCGCCGCTTCCACCGAGTTTGGAGTCGCCGCCGTTCTCTTCTATCTGGCCGCCTACGTGCTGATGAAGGTCGGGGCGTTCCTGGTGCTCGCGCATCTCGGGCAGCAGGGCGAAAAGCGCTTGTCGATTCGCGACTACGCCGGCTTGGGCACGAAGCAGCCTGCGCTTGCCGTGTGCTTCTCGCTGTTCCTTCTGGCACTCTTGGGCCTGCCCGCCACCGGCGGATTTTTCGGCAAGTTCTTCGCCTTCCAAGGCGCGCTGGACTCCGTGAGTTCCCATGGCGGAGCGGTAATCGCGTTGGTGGTGATTGCGGCGATCAACAGCGTGATTGGCGCTTACTATTATGTCCGCGTGATCGTGGCCATGTACTTCTGGCCCGATTCGGAAGAGTACGTCCCCAGCCGCGTGTCCCCGGCTGTTACCTTCGCGCTGCTGGTCGCGGCCGCCGGCACTCTCTACCTCGGCATCGTTCCCGGGCGCGTCCAATCGCTGGCCATTTCCGCAGCGCATTCGCTGCCTTTGGACCAAGGGCAGCAAACCAGCGCTTCCGCCGCCCGCGCGGACCTGCCAACATCAGCCGCCGCGCGCTGAGCGCGGTTCCCTTCTACCGGATTCCTCGGCTCCACGCGGCGCGCGCGCTGCTTCTCCTTAGCGGGCATGGACGCAGGCACGAAAATCCCCTGCGTGCAGGCCGGAATGAATACGTCGCGCAAAAAAAAAAGCGGGCGCAAAACAGTGGCGCAGAATGTAGGCGTAAAAAAAAGCGCCTGGGAATTCGCTCGTAGCAAGCGAAGTTCCAGGCGCCAGATTCCGTTCCCAAAAATTTACTTGATGAAAACGATCGCGAAAACGTAGAGCGTCAGCGATTCGATCAGCGCCACGCCGACGAAAAATGCGATTCGGATCGGGCCAGCCGCTCCCGGATTCCGAGCCGAAGCTTCGCAAGCCGCAGCCGTCGCGCGCCCCTGCCCCAAACCGCATCCCGCCGCCGCCAGTCCAAGTCCCGCTGCCGCCGCCAGGTCCACCCAATCGGTATGTCCCGCCGCCGCAGCGGTCGCTTGTGCAAACGTCACCGGAGCCGCCACCAACACCAGCACAACCGCCAACAGCATCCACATCCACGCTTTCTTGGTCATACGCTCTCCTCTTTATGATTTGTCCGGCAGGAGGTGGTTTCCGGAGTGCCTTGGGAGGCTACCGGCCTCACACTGTCGGCTCATAATGCCCAACGACGTAAAATTAGTGCTCTTCCGAAACCGCCAGCCCCAAATAGATAACCGCGAGAATCGTGAAAATAAACGCCTGCAAAATCGCTTCAAATACATGGAACAAATCCAGCGCCAGCGGAATTCCCACAGGCGCGATGCCGGTGATATATCCGACTGGATTCAGATGCGCGGTATAGACGAACAGCCCCATGGTGAGCGCCAAAAAAGTCACATAGATCAGTTCGCTGACCATCATGTTGGCCCACAAGCGGACGGTCAGCGAAAGCATGCGCGCGAAGTGGCTGATCGTCTCGATCAGGACCATCAACGGAGAAATCAGCAGCACCGGCCCCATCAACGTCTTTCCATATCCCAGCGGACCGTGGTGACGGATGCCCCACCAGTTGTAATAAAGGAAAACCACTACGGAGCACGCCAGCGGAACCGTGATCTCCGCGGTCGGCGACATGAACCCGGGAATCAGCGCCAGCATGTTGCACAGCAGGATAAACATCCCAATCGAGCCCATGATCGGAATGTGGCGTTCCGCGCCGTGGCCGATAATGTCGTCCACTAAATCCTTCACGCCCATTCCCATGGGGTTCGTCAGGAACAATTCCATGCACTGCTGCGTCGCTCCGGGCTTGTCCACCGAAAGCCGGCCCTTCAGCCACAGGAAGAAAACGATGGAGCACGCGAAAACGATCAGCTCCATGGCGAAGAAATTCGGGATCGGATACTCCGGATTCGCCGGTTGGAGGTGCAAGGCGTGGAAGAGCAAAAGCGCGGGCTTGCCTAGCAGCGAGTTCACCCACTTCGTCACGCTGAATACTTGTTCGCCCATGGATCTCCCAGATTCGGGTGGCAGCTTCTTGAAATTTTAGGAATCGGACTTGCTGTGCGTCCAGCGGTGATGGCCGTGCACCAGTTCGTACCCAAGCTCCAGCACGATGGCCGGAACCACAGCCGTCAGCCCGCACACATATGCCAATGCGGGCCACCTTAGCCAAGCGAGAATAGCATACGTGGATGCCAGCAACAAGAACATGGACCCCACGAACTTGGCATGTGCCCCGGAGGGTACGCGAACCTTGCTTGCCTCCGCTTGTGCCACGCCAAGCTGTACGATGGCCGCCGCCCCGGCCCGCAGCCAGCGAAAATTCAGCCAGCAAAGCAGCAGGCCCGCCGCCGCGGAGAGTCCTGCGCGCCATCCCCATCCCGCTAACGCGACCGCCGCAATCGCAGCCCCGCAGATCAGGACGAACAGCTCCATGCGCCGCTCGATTGCCTGGTAATCTCGTTCACTTTCCATTTTTCTCGGTCTTATCCAGAGTGCTCACGGCTTTCAGCATATTCCGAATTCCCACGCCGAAGCCGACAAATCCCAGCAGCAGCATGAAAAGCGGCGTGGTATGGCTCCAGCGGTCGATCAGGTAACCGATGCCGCCACCCGCCAGCATGGGAACCACCAGCTCAAACGGCATCGTCCAGGCGATGCCGATCTCCTTGATGGTTCCCGGGGGAATCTTCTTGCGGTCTTCTTTGGACACGGGGTTCCCTGCGATTGTAGCGCACACGACCGTAAAACTCAGCGCAGTACGAGAACGCCAAGCGATTGCGCCGCGAAATGCTCGAATGGCGCCGGAAGCACACCGAGCAGCAGCGTCAAAATCACCATCACCACCAAAGCCACCACCTGCGCGTCGGACAAGGGCATCCGCTCAGTCGCTCCGGTCCCGTCAGTCCACATAGCTCGTACGATGCGGAAACTCGGATATATAGGAGGAATCGCGAAGAGCACCGCGGTCCATCCTACCGCGCCGTGCTGATTCGCGAAAAGCACGCGCACCACTTCCAGCTTGGCGATGAATCCCGCAGTGGGAGGAACACCTACGCACGATAGCAGCAGAAAGATCACCGACCCGCCCGCCACCGGATGCTTCCGCAACAATCCGTTCAGGCCATTCAGGTCGTTCAGGCTCGCCACATTTTCTCCCGCGGTTTCCCGCTCGCGCAGCACAATGGCAGTCGCGAATGCCCCGATCTGAAAGATTACGAACGCCAGGAGGTAGTATCCCGCCGATCCGAGGCCGCGCGCGTTGAAGCTGCCGTCGCGGTTCACCGACGCGGCGATTGCCAGCAGCACGTATCCACCTTGCGCGATCGCCGAATATGCAAGCAGGCGCTTGGTGTTCTTTTGCCTCAGCGAAGCGAGCGTGCCAATGGCCATTGCCGCCACCGCCGCGAACATCAGCAAAATTGCCCAATCGTAGCGTTCGCGCCAGAAAATCGAGAAGAGCAGCCGCAGAAGCAGCGTGAAGCACGCCAATTTCGCAGCCACACTGACGAACCCAGCCACCGCAGGCGGCGTGCGTTCGCCAATATCGGGCGTCCCCGAATGGAGCGGTGCGCCAGCGATGCGCAATAAGATTGCGCCACCGGTCGCAGCCAGAGCCATCCCGAGCAGAGAATTTTCAGCGGACGAAAGCTGCGAAAGAACTTCGATGCGCGCGGAAATCACGGAAAGATTAGTGGAGCCACCCAGGCCGTAGAGAAGCGAAAAACCATAGGCGAGCAGCGCCGTGCTAAACGCCCCGGCGAACAGGAATCGCAGCGTGCCTTCAAGCGAACTGCGGTCCGCGCCACCCACGTTCGCCAGCGCATACGAACTCACCGACACCGTCTCGAAGGCGACGAAGAGCACCACCAGGTCGTTGGCGCACGCCAGCAGTGTCAATCCCGCGGTGGCGAGCAGCACGAGCGCGTAGCCTTCACCCGATTGCCGACTCGCCGGGCCCGAAGCGTGCGTACACAGCAAAATCAGCAGAGTCGCCAGCATCAGCGCCAGCAAACCAAAATAGCCGGAGAACGGACCGATCACGATGGCATTTCCGAATGCGGATGCGGTTTGCGCACCGAAGCCCACCATAACAAGCGCGCAGCCGCTCAACGCCAGGCCCAGCAGCGCCGGAAGGGCGTTCCACGATTTTTGTTCCTCATCCAACGCAAGGTCGAGCAGCAGAGTCAGCAGTCCAAACAGAGCCAGCAACATCTCGGGCGCCAACAATACGAAGCCCGCCCGCGCCTGCACGAATGCCACCGGCCACGAGACGGGATTCACCGCACGGCCCTTTCTCCAGCAGCCCGAGCTGAAGCTGCGTCAATCACCATCTTGAAAGACCCGATTCCGCTCCGTCGCGCGCGTCGCGCCTTCGCACGCAAACCACTAGGATGCCCAGCCCCAGAGCCGTCTCGGCCGCTGCATCGGCCATGATGAATAGCGAAAACAATTGCCCGTTCACCGTTCCCCACAGCCGCGAGAACGCGATCAGATTCACGTTCACCGCTGTCAGCATCACCGCTATCGACATCAAAATCATGATCGGATTCCGGCGCATCAGTGCGCCCACTGCGCCGATGGCAAAAAGCACCAAGCTGAATGCCAGATAATGTTCGACGGGAATCATTCGGTGCTGCGCTTCGCCAGCATCACCACGCCGATGATGGTGGCCAACAGTGGAATCGATGCGAATTCAATCGCGGGCAAATCGTCGCGGAACAGCGCGTCGCCCATCGCGCCGGTGTTGTTGGGAGGCATAGCGGCAACGGACGGCCACAGCATCGAGTCGTGCCGGGTCCAGAAATACGCCAGAATTTCGATCGTGATTACGAGCACCAAGGCCGAAGCCGAAAACATTCTCCAGCTGAATCCAGCGTCCTGGCGAAGCGCGTCCGGAATTAGCAGCATCACCGCCAGCACGAACAACAGCACGATGCCACCGGCGAAAAGCAGCAATTGGGCTGCGAAAGCGTATTCCGCCTGCAGCTGCAGGAAAATCCCGCCGGTGGCCAGCAGCGTGGCCAGCAACAAAATCGCGCCGTGCAATATATTCCGGCGCGTGATCATCGCCAGCGCCGAAGCAGTCGCGATGGCGGCGAAGAGATCAAAGAGTAGTTTGTTGCCTGCCATTTGTGTCCAAGCCGTAGGTTTGCGTTTCGCTGATGTCGCGCAGTCCGAGCCAGATGCCGACTGCCACGACGATTCCGGTGGCCAGGAAAATCGAGCCCGCCGGGCTCCAGTTCCATTGCTCGCGCGCCACCAGTGCGCACGCGACGCACATCAGATTGATCGCTGAGAGAGGAATCAGGGAATTCCACGCCGCTCGAATCGGCCGCCCAAAGCGAAATTGCGGAATGCGCGCGCGCAACCACAGAAATCCGTAAATATAAGCCGCCATCTTCGCCAGAAACCAAAACGCTCCGTGCACTGCCGCCAGTGCTGAGGGCGGAGCGAACAGCACTCCCGTCAATATTGCGAAGAGCATCGCGCATACGCTGCTTGACACGTTCATCAACTGCTTTCGCCCGCTGTCGTTTTCAAAGGAAGCCAGCCAGAAGCAATAGACTGCCGTCGCGGCCATCGCCAGGGGCGGCAGCGCGTCCAACAATTCCACGGGCGTGCCGCCGAAGTGGTCGTGATAGCCGGCGAACGGCCGCAGCCAGCCGCCGCCGAACACCGTAGTCGCCAGTCCTGCTCCAATCAGCAAATGAAGCGATGCGCCCAGTGAACCGAACGGCCACCGGAATTTTTCGGCGCTCTCCTCGCCGCTTCCTTCCGCATTCGGAGCCAGCCGGACCGAAGTACGGGATACGCTATCGATTCCCGCAATCGAGCTCGCCAGGTACAGCACGAAACCGGCCGGCACCAGAAAAATAAACCATGCGCCCTGATCCAATTGCGAGTTGACGATCTGCGTTGCCGACAGCGAGCCCGCCAAAACCACTCCGGATATCAGCGCCAGGGCTGCCGCGGCTTCGAAACTTGCCAGGCGCATCGCGTTGCGCGCAATGCCCGCCAGCGAATTCGATTTCGTCGAGAATCCCCGCGTGAGCACGCCTCCGTACATTCCCAGAAAGCTCGCGGAGAAAATGAATAGCATTCCTGCGTTCAGATTTGCCAGGCGAATCGCCGGCCCAAACGACAGCGCCGCGAAGGCCACAATTCCGGTCGCCACGCTGGCAAGTGATGCGAGCCAGGGCAGAAACCGCCCCGGATTTTCCGTGAGCAAACCGCGCGAGTATGATTTTAGCGCGAGTGTCAGCCGCTCCAGCAGCACTGGCAGATTCTCCATCCGCCGAGGGGATTGCGGCGCAAGATCCTGCGCAATTTTCCGGTCGAGCAGCGCCACGCAGAGAAGTCCCATTAGTAAAAACGCCACGATGGCCGCGGCGTCGAGCAGATCGACGCCGATCGTTTCGACAATGTTCAGCACGATGCGCATCGGCTGCCCAAACCGTGTTCCCGTTGACGTTCTGCCGAAAAATTGCCGCGCAACTTGGAAGAATTTCGTGCGACGGAAAGCGCTAAGGCAGATTGCGCGCGGCCCTGCACGCGATCAGCTCGCATCTCAGAGGCGCTCCAACGCGCGATTGCGATAAAGCCACACATAGCCACACGCGGCGGAGGCCAGGAATCCGCCGATTCCCAACAGACCGTACGCGCCCATTTCGCCGATCCGCGCCGCCCAGGGCAGCATGAAAACTATCAGCGCGTCGCACACGACGAAAAGCACGCCGACCAGAAAAATTTGCGTGCAGTTCTGCCGCCGCTCCGTTTCTTCGAACGCTAGAGGCTCGCTGGCAGGATTGGCAGGCGCGCTGGCCGGGGAAGCGTTGCGGCTTGCGCGACGAGCCAACGCGAATCCTGCGGCCGGGACGGCCGCGACGATCAGCGCGAAGACAAACAGCGGAATGTAATCGGCTGGCATGATGGGACGGAAGCGTCAGCCTAGCACGCTGCTTGTCGCACCGAGATTATCGATCGGCGCGGCTGTGCGTATTTTGCCAAGATGCCGCAAGTTATATTCCCGGGCGGAATTCACGGGTGGGCTGTTCGCGTGCATGTCAGCCGTGGTGAGCGCCGTGCAGCACCTCGATGGAGTGCGGCAGCAGGTCAGCTATCGCGTCGAGCGATTCCACGGCGCCGCGCGGGCTACCAGGCAAATTGATGATGATCGAGGTGCGGCGAATCGCAGCGGCGCCGCGCGATAGCAGTGAGCGCCGCGTCTTCTGCATGCCCGTGGCGCGCATGTGCTCGGCAAAACCGGGAATGAGCCGCTCGGCGGCGGCCATGGTCGCTTCGGGCGTGACATCGCGCGGGCCAACTCCAGTTCCGCCGGTGGTCAAGATCAGATCGGCGGCGCCGGAATCGGCTGTTTTTTTCAGGAAATTTTCGATGGCCGCGCGATCGTCGGCGAGAACGGAGGAGGCGATCACTTCCCAGCCCAATTCCCTGCACCGCGCGGCGACCGCGGGACCGGATTTGTCCTCGTTCTTGCCAGCGGAGACGGAGTCGCTGACGGTGAGCACGGAGACGCGCATCGGGGAGCCGCCGCTACTTCGCGGCCTCGACTCCTTCGGTGTCGTTGTCGCGCTGCCCCTCGTCCATCAGTCGCAGCGCTTCCATCAGCAGTCCGGTGGTGGTGCGGGATATCGTGGCTCGCGAAGCTGAGGAATTGAAATCGATCTCGAATTCTCCGGCGGGCCAGCGCACGGCTTGAAAGACGGCCTCTTCGCCATCGGTAGCGCCCGTCTTTGCATTTAGCTGGGCGTCCGAGCACTGCCCGGAGGAAAAAAACAGCTCGCACACGTCGTCGTCATGCCGAATCGTCAGGCGGCAGGATTTCTGGCCCATTTCGAGCGACTGCATCAGGTCGAGAATGCTCATCTCTTCCAGCCGCCCCTGGATCACTCCCGGACGCACGGCGCGGTTCTGCAGCTTTTCAAGGTGCAGCCGGTCGATCACTTTTTTGGCGCGGCGCACCAGATCTTTAAGGAAAAATGGTTTGGTGACGAATTCCTCGACGCCCTCAACGAGCGGGCGGAGTTTTTCTTCGATATCGCCGCGGCTGGCGAGGAAGATGAACGGAATCATGCGCGTTTGCTGGCGGGCGCGAATTTTGTCGTATAGCTGGCGGCCATCGAGACCGGGCATGCGGTAATCGCAAAGGATCAGATCGGGAGGATCGTCGACGATTTTCAGCAGAGCATCGGCGCCATCGGCGGCGGCGTGAACGTCGCAATGCGGGCCGAGACCTTTCATCAGCAGATCGAGGATCAGCGCATTGTCGTCGACCACCAGCACGCGAACATCTTTTGCCGGAGTCATCTGCCGCCGCGCTTTCGCGAATGCGCACGGGAAGCCGCGCCGGGCCGCTGATGCGTCCCGCTACGCCCGCCGGATTTTTTCACCACGTGCACTTGGGTGATCTGCATGCCGCGTTCGAGGGCCTTGCACATATCATAGATCGTCAGTGCTGCAACTGAAGCGCCAACGAGAGCTTCCATTTCCACGCCGGTAGGGCCGGTAGCCGTCGCTTCCGAGGTGATTTCGACACCATTCTGGCATAGCTCGGCCTGCACATCCACGTGCGTCATGGCGAGAGGATGACAAAGAGGAATCAGGTCCGAGGTGCGCTTGGCCGCGGTGATTCCGGCGATGCGCGCGATTTCCAGGGGATTGCCTTTCGGGTTCTTGAATTTGCGCAGACTGGCGACGGTGGATTTTTGCATGCGGACGAAGGCGTGGGCTTCTGCGGTGCGCGTGGTCGGCGATTTCTCCGTGACGTCGACCATGTGGACGCGGCCGGATTTGTCGTAATGCGAAAGTTGGCTCGCGGGCTTATTCATTAGCGCTTAACCATGGAGCACCAGCGATTTTGCGGCATCTGCGCGGCCAATGTAAGCGGATTCTTATGGGGCGGGAGCGGCGTGAGAGAGCGAACGGGTGGCGAAGTTTTCGATGCGCCGGGACGTGCCGGGTAGAGATGTGTCCGGTCGTTTGTTTTCTGTGAGTTACGTGCGCTTCTCGGAATTCTATACTTGACAAACCCATGGGTTTGTGAAAGAATAGTCGTATTGGAGCCAAGCCCATGAACCTCAGCGATCTAGCCAAAGACTTCAGTTCCGAAGATGCTGCCCGCGAGTTTATCGAGAAACTGCGCTGGCCGGAAGGTGTTGTTTGCCCGCATTGCGGCGTACAGGGCGAAGCGTATAGGCTCGCGCCAAAGGCAGAGTCCAAAAAGGGCACGCACGTTCGCCCCGGCGTCTGGAAGTGCAAGGGATGCCGCAAGCAGTTCACTGTCCGCGTCGGCACGATCTTTGAAGATTCGCATATCCCGCTCGCTACGTGGCTCCGCGCGATCCATTTGCTGTGCTCCAGCAAAAAGGGCATGAGCGCACACCAACTGCACCGGATGTTGGGAGTAACCTACAAAAGCGCATGGTTCATGGCGCATCGGATTCGTTACGCCATGAGTCAGGAGCCGTTATCAAGCAAGCTCAAGGGCACCGTCGAAGTGGACGAAACCTACGTCGGTGGGAAGGAAAAATTCGGTCGCATGGGAACTGGCGTAAAACACCACTACCAAAAGAAAGCCCCAATTGTGGCGCTAGTCGAGCGCGGCGGGAACGTGCGTTCGTTCCACACTGAGAAGGTCACCGGGAAAACACTAAGGCAGGTGATCGTTGATAACGTCGAGCCGACAACCCATGTGATGACTGACGATCATCCAGCCTACGGCGGTCTGCGGAAGCACGTTGGCAAGCACAGCGTTATCCGCCATTCGTGGAAGGTCTACGCGCGGAAAGAAAAAGACGTGGTAATCAGTACCAACACTATTGAAGGCTATTTCTCGATTCTGAAGCGCGGGATCAATGGCGTTTACCACCATGTAGGGAAACAGCACCTTCGCCGTTATTTGAGTGAATTCGATTTCCGTTATAATTCCAGAAATATTACCGATGGGGAACGATCTATACTAGCTATACGAGGGACCGAAGGAAAGCATCTCACCTATAAGAAACCAGTGCACCCCTTGACAGGCACGGTATAATGGATTTGATTTCGGGTTGGTCCGGGCGACGGGATTTGCACCCGCACGGGACGTTTGCCCTTGATGAGAGGCGTCCCAGTGGCTCCCAAGGCCACCGCGTCTGCTATTTTCGCCACACCCGGGTCTTGAATCCGGTCAGCGGGTGGCCAGTCCTCCAAACTTACCTACCCGCTGACCGTTTTTCATTGGACGACTGCGATTTGTCCTTCTGCTTGTGGCTTCGGATAATACTTTCCCCTGCGTTCGACGACATCGCCGCGTTCCTTGAGACGCTTCAGTACGGAATACAGATAGGTTCGATTCGCCATTCCAGATCGGACAGCATTCCAGATTTCCTGCGGAGACATTCCCGCCGGTCGCTCTTTAAGTACCGCACGAACGGCTTCAGTCTGGTTGGGTTTAGGAAGCGTCAAGGAATGCATGCGCGGTGCTTTTGGCGTGGGTGCCGGAGCTATTGGCGGTGTAGTTCCCTGCTTCGCCATTTCCCCGCGATACAACGTCTGCCACGCGTTGAATTCTTGCACGACGGCGTTGAACTCGGCCTGCATGACCTGCATGCGTTGCTGCGTTTCCTGAAAACGCTTTTGTGCTGCTTCGAATCCGTTTTTCAGATATTCAAGATGATCCATATTGGCCAGTCCTCCCGGTGGCAAGACAAGGCTATCAGATCATCCGTAATCTCGTCAAGTGAGTAGGTGAATGAACTGAGAGGGTACCAATGTCTAAAGGTGAGAGGCTGACCCTGAAGCCGTTAGGATTCCGTGAGGCTGTTGCCGACATCCTGAAGGTCAAGCCACAGAAATCGACTACAAAAAAGAAACCGCGCAAAAGGTGATTCTCTGATACGCTCCTCGCGTTCCGGGCATCCAAACAAGCAGAGGAGATGTTATGCACTATGAAGTGGTCGAATCACGCGACTATCGAGGTCACTGGCACGCCGAGGCTACCGACAGCGATGGACGCGTATTTGTCGCAGTGTTCTCCGGCCCAAATGCGGCTGAACGCGCCCACGAATATGCCATCTGGAAAAATAGCGTGCTAGCGCCAGCCGAGCGCGCGATGGTAGCGGCTGATTAAAAGCTGACGATTACCTCTATCGCGTCAACGCAAGTCTGGGGTCTGGAGTGAGTGCCAGTCACCGTGAGCGTCCGCAGAAGTCACATCAGACAACTCATCCAAAAACATACATCGCCAATTTTCAGGGTCCCCGTCCGGCCCGAGCCCGCTACTACTGTCCCCCGCGAACTGATAAAAGAGCGCCTAATACCTACCGCGCTTTGTCCCAAGTACGTGCGGGCACATAATGCGCTTTCTCCCACGATAAACAGCCGTGACGATCTTCCGACTCAGAATGGCATCGCTTACGATCTCGTACACTGTCATCTCGCACACTCCTAGGCTACGTGTGCGATGCTACCTCTCGTTATTTGGGTTTGTCAAAGGTATAAGCGCGGCGCTTCTACTCGGGTGACTGTACCGGGTAGCCACCCCAAAACGCGGAGCGTTTCGGGGACCCCGCGTAGAAATGCGCGGAAACCCCGGAAAAATCGCGCCGAAAACAGAAAAAGAAAATGCACCGGGAAGTTCCGCCCTTGGGTGGCGCCGACCATTTGTTTTGTGTGAGTTACGTGTGTGTAAGGTCGATTGACCGTTCCGCCCCATTTTGTGAGTTGTAAGCGATGAGTAGCGATTCGTGAGGTATGGATTGGGCGCGGGTGGCGGAGTGGCAGTGCAAAGGGGGCGGGAAGGAAGGCGCGCGCGTGCGGATGCGAACGGCTGGTTTCTGCAAAGTGGTCACGGCGAACGGCTGGTGGCCCGAAGGTCCGCGCCATAGAAGCAGTGGCGCGTGGCCGGGAGTGCTCGAATTTTTCGTTTGCGCGCAACATCACAGATCGACGATAGCAGGAGTGAGGTACGGAAAGGCTACTGGCCTGAAGTACAGGCACCGGCTCGATCAGCTTCACATGGAATTGGCCTCGCCTCGGATGACTTGCCGGGGGGACGCCGCACGGGCCAGACACATGGGCAGATCGAATACCATTTGACAACGCGCATTACTGTGTATACTGTGCATACACAGATGGACAGCGCATTCGTAATATCGCAGGCGGACAAGCGGCCGATTTACCTGCAGATCATGGAACAGATCAGGCAGCGTGTCGCTGTGGGTGACTGGGTGGCCGAACAGGCGATTCCGTCGATTCGCCAATTGGCCGTGGATATTGGCGTCAGCGTGATCACAGTGAAGCGCGCCTACCTGGAACTCGAGCGCGAGGGGATCATCGTGACGCATCAGGGCAAGGGGTCATTTGTGAGTCCGGATTCCGAAGTGGGCACGCGCATTCGGGAAGAGGAGCTGGCGCGACACCTAGACCAAGCGGCACGGAGCGCTGCCCTGCTGGGAATTTCGCAGAAGGATTTGGAGAAGCGCATTCGAGAAAGCTACGAGCGCGTCACGGACGCGGAAAAGGAATCGGTATGAACGATTACGCGATCGAACTCGACGGAGTGTGCAAATCATACCGGTTTTTCGATCTGGACAACATCTCGCTGCAGTTGGCGCGCGGGACGATCATGGGGCTGATCGGGCCGAACGGCGCGGGGAAATCGACAACGATTCGCATCCTGATGGGCCTGGTGCGCCAGGATCGCGGAGAAATTCGCGCGCTTGGCCGTCGCATGCCGGAAGAACAGGCGTCGGCAAAGCGGGACATCGGCTTCGCTTCGGACGATATGCGTCTCTACGACGGCATGACCGTGGGCTGGCACATGAATTTCATGAAGTCGATCTATCAATCATGGGATGGCGACTACGCGCAACTACTGCTAAAGCGATTCGGATTGCGGGCGGAGCAAAAGATCAAGGGCCTTTCGCACGGGCAAAGAGTGAAAGCGACACTGCTGTTGGTACTCGCGCGACGACCCAAGCTGCTGGTCCTGGACGAGCCGACGACGGGTCTCGATCCGGTGGCCAGGCACGAAATCCTATACGAACTGACGGGCGTGATGGCGGACGAAGGGCGCAGCATCCTTTTTTCTTCGCAAAATACGCAGGATGTGGAACAGATTTCGGACCGGATCACGTTTATCGACCGGGGTCGAATCATCGATTCGATGGACAAAGAGGCGTATCTGGAGCGCTGGCGGCGTCTGCGGCTGGAAGCACCCGCGGGAGTGGCGCTGCCCGCCCTTCCCGGGGTGATCGGGATCCGGCAGACGGGACGGCTGGCGGTGGTGATCGCCAACGAATTCGCTCCCGAGTTGCCAAGCGCATATGAAAGTTCGGGCGCGCGGGTGCATGCGGTGGAGAACATGACGCTGGAAGAGATTTTCGTGGCCAACGTGGAACGCAGCCGGGAAGGAGTGACCGTATGAACGAGTCGGTGATCTGGCGGTTAATTCTGAAGGATGTGCGGCTGCATCGATTTCAGATCATATTGTCGTCGGCAGTGGGCGCAGGCGCTCTGGCTTTGTTTCAAACGAAGCGCGAAGTTCCCTTGGTTTTGGGCGCCACGTGGTTTTCGGTAGCTTTGATCGTCCTGGGATGCATGATGCCGATCAGCAATGTGGTGAACGAGAGGAAAAACCACCACGTGGCGTTTTTGATGAGCCTGCCGATCTCAGCGCGCCAGTATGCCATGACGAAAATCGCTTCGACGTTCGGAATGTTCTTCGTTCCATGGGCGCTGCTGGCTGGCGGCGCACTCCTGGTGATCGGCGCTGGATTTCCGCACGGCGCCATTCCAATTTCGACAATTATCACCGGCCTGATTTTGACGGGTTTTTGCGTGGTGGCCGGAACCGCGGTGGTCAGCGAATCGGAAGCTTGGACCACTGTAGCCATCGTTCTGTGCAACTCGTCTTACGGGATCGCGTGGTACCTGATCATTCGCGTGCCGGAGACAGCGAGGCAGGTGGGCGGCAGCGTGGCGGTATGGAGTCCGCGCCTGTTGACAATCCTAGGAGCCGAGTGCGCAGTGGTAATTTTATGTCTCGGCCTTACGCTCTATCTTCAGTCCCGAAAGCGGGACTTTATCTAGAATTCCACGAAGTCCATAAAAACAGGCCCCCAAATCTCGAATGAGGATATGAAAGGAGCGCGATGCGATACGTGTGCATGGTGGTGGTGCTACTTACGGCGGTTTCGGTGCGAGCACAGGATGGGGCGGCTGTTTACAAGGGGCACTGCGCGAGTTGCCACAATTCCGCGGCGGCCCGAGTGCCTCCGGAAAGCGCGCTGCGCGCCATGAATCTGATGCAAGTGCTCAACGCGTTGCAAACCGGGGTGATGAAAACAGTAGGCGACACGCTGACGCCACAAGAGCGGTTCTCCGTGGCGCTTTATCTGAGCGCGGGCGCTCCGAAAGCTTCTCCGGCGGCGCCCCCAGCTTCGGCGTTTTGCGCGGCGGGCGCGAAGGCATTTGTTTATTCGTCGGCCGGTGCGGCGTGGACGGGATGGAGCACGGATGCCAGCAATTCACGGTTTCAGGATGCCTCAGGAGCGGGGCTGACGGCCGCGGAAGTGCCGAGGCTGAAACTGAAGTGGGCGTTCGCGCTGGGCGAAGAAACGAACGCGCGCTCGGAGCCTGCAGTCGACAACGGCCGAATTTTCTTCGGCACGGAGAGCAGTGGGGTGTATTCGCTCGATGCGCGAACGGGCTGCATCTACTGGATGAGCAAAGTCGAGGGCGTCCGCTCCGCAGTGGTGATTGGAGCAATGGGCCGCGGGAAGCGCTCGGCCGTTTACTTCGGCGCGGGGCAGAATGCCTACGCGCTGGACGCGGTTACCGGAAAAACACTTTGGAACGTTCCCGTCGCCGAGCATTTTGCCTCGATGATCACCGCGGCACCTTTGCTGTACAAGGGCGTCCTTTATTTCGGAGTTTCTTCCATTGAAGAGGTGCTGCCGGCATTACCCAGCTATGAATGCTGCACGTTTCGAGGCAGCGTGGTGGCCCTGAACGCGGCCTCGGGCAAGCTGCTGTGGCGCACCTACACGATCGCGGATACTCCACAGCCGACGAAGAAAAATAAAGCTGGCGTGCAGATGAATGGGCCTTCGGGCGCGGCGGTGTGGTCGACGCCCACTTTCGACGAAAAGCGCAAGGTTGTTTACGTCGCGACGGGCGACAATTATTCGCACCCCCCCACGGGCACGAGCGATGCGGTGCTGGCTCTGGATGCGAAAACGGGGAAGCTTCTTTGGTCGAAGCAAATGACCAGCGGCGACGCATTCAACGACGCCTGTTCGATTCCCGGAAGCGAGAATTGCCCTCCGCCCGCGGGACATGATTTTGATTTCGGGCAGCCGCCAATTCTCGTGCGGCTCGCCCATGGACGCAGAGAGCTGGTGATCGCGCAGAAATCAGGCGTGGCGTCCGCGATCGATCCGGACAAGAATGGCGCGGTGCTGTGGCAAACACGCGTGGGAGTTGGCGGGCCAATCGGAGGAAGCGAGTGGGGCTCGGCTACCGATAGGAAGCAGCTGTATGTGGCGATCTCGGATATTGGGTTCAAGGGCATCGTCGCTGACAAAAGTTCGGCGCAGGGTTACCGGCTGGTTCCGAATCCAGAGCAGGGCGGCGGGCTTTTCGCGCTGGACCTGAAAACCGGAGCGAAAGTGTGGAGCGCCGCGCCAGCAGATATTTGCGGCGATCGCGCAAGTTGCAGTCCGGCGCAGTCGCAAGCGGTGAGTGCAATTCCGGACGCGGTGTTTTCCGGGTCGATTGATGGGCATATTCGGGCGTATGCAGTTTCCGATGGAAAAGTGCTGTGGGACTTTGACACGGCCCGCGCGTTTCCGACCGTCAACGGCGGGGCCGGACACGGCGGGTCGCTCGATGGCCCCGGGCCTGTGATTGCGGACGGAATGATGTTCGTGCCTTCCGGTTATGGGCAGTGGGGCGGCGCGCCTGGCAATGTGTTGCTGGCGTTTTCGGTGGATGGGCGATGATTCTTATTCTGCTGCAACGGCGGGGATGAAGTTCGCGCAGGAAACTGGCGGGACGAGCGCCGCAAACTGAAGGCTGCAAAAAACGCCGTCGAGCCGCCAGCGCTACTGGAAGTGGCGACGTGCTTGCGCGCGGATTGCGGGCGAAGCCTGCAAGGAGCTAATGGGCGGAGACGCGGCGGCCAGCGGCGATTTTCTTCAGGGCGAAGCCCACCGGGACGGTGAGGATGGCGGTGATGGCGAGGTAGTGAAAATCGTCGACGTAGGAGAGCAGCGCGGCTTGCTGGTCGGTCGTCAGTTCAATGAGCTTGAGCGCACGCATCATGGCGTCCGGAGCGCTGTAGTGATGGTTCAGCACCCCTTCCAAGCCGTGCACCACATTGCGAAATACCGGGTTGGCGGGGTTGACCGAGTGCACCAGATAGTTCCGGTGGACTTGCTCGTGGCGGGTGACGATGGTTTCCACCAACGAGATCCCGATGCTGCCGCCGATGTTGCGGAACAGATTATAGAGGCCGCTGGCGTTGCCGATTTGTTCGTCGGGAAGCGTGCCCATGGCGACGGTGGCGAGCGGAACGAAAACGAATCCTAAAAAGAAACCGCTCATGGTGATGGCCAAGAAAAGCGTCCACGGGCCGATTTGTAAATCGATGTTCGACAGCCACCAGTTCGAGGCAGCTACACCGCCGAAGCCGATCATGATAAGAGTCCGGGAGTCAATTTTCGACATGAGCAGGCCTACGAGAGGCATGGCGATGACTGCGCCCAATCCGCGCGGGGCGACGGCAACTCCGGCGGCCAGCGACGTGTAACCCATTAGCGTTTGGAAAAACAGTGGAAGCAGCGTCACCATGCCGTAGACGATTGCCCCGAAAAGAAAAATCTGCAGGCAGCCGATGGAAAAATTGCGGTCTTCGAAGACGCGCATGTTGACGAGTGGCTTTCGTCCCCTGAGCTCACGCCATAGAAATGCAACCAAACTGATGATGATGACGGCCACCGCCCAACGAATCCAGGTGGCGCCGAACCAATCGTCCTCCTGCCCCTTATCGAGGACGATTTGCAGGGCGCCGACCCAGGTGGCCAAAAGGCCAAGGCCGATGGCGTCCAGGCGGCCGGGGTGGGCGTTGCGAATGTAGGGCGGATCGGTGACGAATTGCGAAATCAGGATGATGGCCAAGATTCCGATGGGAATGTTTATGAAGAACGCCCAGCGCCAGGTGTAGGTTTCGGTGATCCAGCCGCCCAGGGTCGGTCCTAAGACCGGGGCCACTACGACGCCGAAACCAAAGGCGGCCATGGCCATGCCGCGCTTTTCGGGCGAAAAACTTTCCAGAAGAATCGCCTGCGAAACGGGCTGCAGGGCGCCGCCGCCCGCGCCTTGCAGCGCTCGGGCGATCAGGATCATTGCGAGGCTGGTGGATGAGCCGACGAGGAAGGATGAAAAAGTAAAAATGGCGATGCAGACGATCAGGAAGCGCTTGCGTCCGAACCGCAGTGAAAACCAACCGCTGGCCGGCAGGATGACGGCGTTGGCGACCAGATAGCTGGTAAGAACCCAGGTTGCTTCCTCGGTGGTGGCCGCCAAGCTGCCGCCAATATAAGGGAGAGCGACGGAGGCGATGGAAGTGTCCAGCACTTCCATGAACGTGGCCAGCATGACCGCGGCGGCGATCAGCCAGGGGTTGACCGTTAGATACGGAGCGTGAGCTGCTGGAGCATCGCTGGCCATGAGTGAGGAGGAAGGCCTAGAGGTGAATCGGCCGCGAATGCTACGAAAGACGTAGCCGCAGGCGAGAGGTGGAAATGTGAGGACCTGACGGTGCAGCAGATCGGTCCATGGATCGAGCAAATCCCGCATCGGTTAGATGCTTTGCGGGTCGATGATGACGCAGGGGCAGGTGGCGAATCGTGAGTGGTGGATAATGGATGCACGCTACTGGAGCAGTGGTTCTGCGGCGGATCCTTGGGCCGGACGCGACCGACATTGCCACACTGCGGACGCGTGAGCGTAACGGGTCGCCTCAAACGGACACCTGCGAATGAGGGCACAAGCCCCAAGAGAAAATCCGCACCCTTCGCATAGAACGCGAAGAGTGCAGCAGCCGGAACTGCAAGGCCAAACCAGGGCGGTTCAGTTCGATTTGGGCATGGGGGGAGGAATGGTCGCGGCGTCCCAGTGCTCGTCGGCTTTGCCGCCTTTGATGCGCCACATGTCGAACCACGAACTGGTGTACTTCTTCGACGGGTCACGAGGATCCTTCATCGAGCGCTTGGTCACCACGATCACCAGATCGCCCTCGGCTACCACGGCGACTACCGGAATTCCCAAGTGCTCCGGAATCGGGCTGGGCTTGGTGTGCGATTCAAAGTAGGCGATCACCGGCGCGAGACCGGATTTCACCAGCGGGTTGTGCTGGATGTAACGGTCGGTGATCCATTTGTGGGCTTCGTCCCAGTGATTCGCTTCCAGCAAATCGCGTTCAATGTGAAAGGCGACCTGCTTCTCGGCGTTCAGCTGAGGGTTCTTGTCGTGGAAAAGGGCGTCCGGATCAGACGCGGCCACGACGGGCGCCTGTGCCATGGCCGGGACGCAGGAAAACAACAAAGCTGCTGTAGCAAGTAAGGTTATCTGAATTTTCATGGGTTAGTAAATACAGCGAACGCGGAGAACGTGTCAAGCTTTCGGAAAGATTGGATCGAGCCTCGAATCGCGCCGCATCTGGCGGGCAGTGCGGAAAGGCGGCAAGTTAATAGGAGTTAAAGAAAGGCGATCCTGCTACAATCCCGCAGCTTTCGTGCAGGAGGACCGCCCGTGAAACGCCCGGCCCTCGCGTCTATTCTCTTCGGCTTGATTCCATTCGCAGCCTGCTGCTTCTCCGTTGTGTTGTGGGACCGCATCGATCCGGTGATTTTCGGCATCCCGTTCAACTTCTTCTGGCTGACTCTGTGGATGGCACTCACGCCCGTGTGCCTGTGGGGCGCGTATCGCGTGGAGACACGCCGCGAGATGCAAGCCCGCGAACGGCAAGGGGGCGCCGGCGCGGTGCTCCGTGGCGGGACGGAAGGCGGTGCCGATTGAGCGCAAGTGTTGTGGCGCTAACGATTATCTCGATCATTGTGGTGTTGGGTTCGCTGCTGGGGTTTTCCGCGCGTTACCGCCGCAAGATGGATCTGGAACAGTGGGCCTGCGCCGGGCGCGGGTTTGGGCTGCTGCTCGTATGGTTACTGATGGCGGGAGAAATGTTCACGGCGTTCACGTTTCTCGGCGCCAGCGGATGGGCGTACTCGCGCGGCGCGCCGGTTCTCTACGTCATCGGCTACTGGCCGCTGGGGTGCGTGGTTGGCTTTTACATCCTTCCTTATATATGGGAAGCCGGGCGCAAGCATCGGATGCAGACGCAGGCCGATTTCTTCCAAGTGCGCTACGGCAGCAAGCTGTTGGCAGCATTCGTGGCTCTAGTCGGAGTCGTCAGCCTGATGGCGTATCTGCAGTTGCAGCTCACGGGACTCGGCTTAATTGTGCAAGAGGCGAGCTACGGAAGCGTGCATCGCACCACGGCGGGGTCAGAGGGGTGGCGTGGGTCAGCATCGTGAAGGATCTTTTGCTTCTGGCGGTAGCGGTTTTCATCGGCTTTGCGGTGCCGCACATCTACTTCGGCGGCATTGGCGGAATGTTCGCGGCGCTGGCGCGAACCAATCCCGGGCACCTGGTCATGCCCGGGGGCACTCCCAATCTGGGACACTCGTGGTACGTCTCGACCGTATTGGTCACCGCATTCGGCTTTTACATGTGGCCGCAGTTTTTCGCCGCCACGTTTACGGCGCGTGACGGGCAGATTCTGCGGCGCAACGCCGTGTTGATGCCGCTCTACGCGCTGGCTATGCCGCTGATGCTGTTCGTTGGCCTAACGGCGGTGATGGTGCTTCCGGGATTGCGGAACGGCGATCTTTCGGTCCTATTAATCGTGCGCAAGACATTTCCCGCGTGGTTTATGGGAGTGATCGGCGGCGCCGGCGCGCTCACGGCGATGGTTGCGGCAGCAATTCAGCTGCTATGCGGGGCGACCCTATGGGCGAAAAATCTGATTCGTCCGCTAGTGGCGCCGCAAATGACGGAGCAGCAAACAGCCACGCTGTCAAAACTGCTGGTGCTGGCGCTCACGGCTGGCGCCGTGCTGCTGGCCATCTATAGCTCGGTAAGCCTGGTGTCGCTGTTCCTGCTGGGCGTCAGCGGCGTGGCCCAGCTTTTTCCGGGCGTATTCTTGGGAATCTTTTCCAGGCGCGCCACTACCGCGGGCGTTTCCGCCGGACTGTTAACGGGCATAGCCATCGCGGCTGTTTTGACGTTCAGCAACCGCGATCCATTCCACGGACTCAACGCCGGCTTTATCGCGCTGTGTTTCAACATTACCGTCACCGCATTGGTCAGCGCTGCCACCTCCGTCCGTGTGGCCAGTTTCGACGAACTGCCAGCGGCGATTGCTTCCAGCGCTTCCACGCCGACTGGCTCTATCGCCAGCCTAAACTAGAGTGGCGATCCTGCTCCGATGACGGAGAAATGAGTACTCCGCGTCGCGGATTTTCAGGCGTCCGCTCCAGCCGAAAATTTCGCACTGGCATTTGCACGTGAAACGGTGAGGAATGGTTGGCGCGGAAGGAGGGGCCCGCACCCCAGCGGCGTTTCTTGCCTTTTCGCCTTCACGGTGCTCCAATATCGGCGCACACCCTTTTACTTGGCGCCCTGATCGAGCGAGTATCAGTTGGAGTGATTCGGTCGATGCGTAACAAGCCCAAACGGCCGCTTTCGCGCCGTTCGCCCACGCGTCGGGTGCCCTCGCGAATTCGCCCCGCTGCAAACGAAGAGCGGTCTTACATTGAAGATATCTCCCGCGGCCTTATCGAAGACGTCCATATCGGCGTCATTGTCCTCGACGCCCGCGCCAAAATCGAATTCGCCAATAAAGCTGCGCTGAAGATATTCGGATTTACAGCGGCTCAAGTGCTGGGGAAGACCAGCGAGGAACTCGGAATCAGGGAGTATCGAGAAGATGGTTCGAGAATCCCGCCAACACTTCGAGCGCGGGAGCGAGCCATAGAGTCCGGAGAGCCGGTGCGCGGCGAAGTTGTGGGCATCCGCCGTCCGGGCAGCGATGAGATGCTGTGGGTTTTCGGAAACATCATGCCCAAATTCACCGGCGATGGCACGCTGCAGCGAATCATTATCACCATAACCGACGTAACGGAGCGGATGACGACCAGGCAAGCGCTCGAACGGACGAACGAATTCAACCGCCAGATATTGACCAGCGCGCAGGAAGGCATCGTCGTTCACGGGCTCGATCTCCGTTACCAGCTTTGGAATACTTACATGGAGCGGATGTCCGGCATCGCGGCCAAAGATGTGATCGGCAAACACCCGCGAGAGCTGTTCCCTTTTCTGGAGGAGCACGGCGCGTTACAGGCAATGCAACAGGCTCTGGCCGGCCAGGTCACTACTGGTACCAACATGCCCTACGAAGTGCCGCGAACCGGCGAGCGCGGTTGGTGCGACAACAAGTACGCGCCCCTGCGCAACGAGAGCGGCGAAATCATCGGCGTCATCGCCACGGTCCGCGATATTAGCGGCCGAAAGCGGCACGAAGACGAGTTGCAACAGCTCTCATCCCGGCTTCTGGCGCTCCAGGACGAAGAACGGCGCCGCATCGCGCGCGACCTGCATGACGGACTCGCGCAGCATCTGATGGCCGCCAGTCTGAATCTGGCGCAATTGAGCAAATCTACACGCGCCACTCGCGCGAAGCGCGACAAGATCGTCGCCGAAACGCGGGAAATCGTCGGGAGTTGCGCGCGGCAAATTCGTTCCCTCTCATATCTGCTGCACCCGCCGATTCTTGATGAGCTGGGCCTGGCGTCAGCAATCGAGGAATATGCGGAGGGCTTCAGCCAGCGGACTGGGATCGAACTTGACGTCGATTTGCAGGCGGATATCGGCCGTTTGCCGCAGGAAGTGGAAACCGCGCTTTTTCGCATCGTGCAAGAAAGCCTCGGGAATATCCAAAAGCATTCAGGAAGCGACTCCGGAACGATCCGGCTGTCGCGGGACGATAAACAAATCACGCTCGAAGTAGACGACGACGGCAAGGGAATCCCCGCAGATGTACTGGCGAGCAACTCGGCGGGCGCGCACCGCCTTGGAGTAGGGATCTTGGGCATGCGCGAACGCATGAGGCAATTGGGCGGTTCGCTGCAAGTTTCTTCACAGGGCTCGGGAACTACGGTTCGCGCCAGCTTGCTTGTTAAACCAGAGGCCTGGAATGTCGCTTCGGATACTCATCGCAGATGACCACGGAATCGTAAGGAAGGGCCTCCGCGCGGTTCTGCAGTCCCGGAGAGGATGGAAAATCTGCGCAGAAGTATCGAACGGCCGCGACGCGGTCCAGAAGGCGAAGGCTCTGAAGCCGGACGTCGCCATCCTGGACATCAGCATGCCTCAGCTGAATGGAGTGGAAGCACTACGGCAAATCCGGAAACACTCGCCGCGAACGGAAGCACTGATGCTCAGCATGCATCGGTCCGAAAGGCTGGTGCGCGAAGCATTCGACGCGGGCGCTCGCGGGTATCTGGCCAAGGATGAGGCCGACCACATGCTCGTGGCGGCGGTCGAAGCGGTTTCGCACCATCAGCCCTATTTCAATTCCAAAATCGCTGAGGCGATGGCGCGGGAGCGCGGAACCCAGGGCTCCAAATCGCAGCGCAGCGCGCTCACTCCCCGGCAACGCGAAATCATCCAGCTGCTTGCCGAAGGGAAGAGCAATAAGGAAGTGGCCGCCATCCTCGCCATTAGCGTAAAAACCGCGGAGACGCATCGCGCCAATATCATGCTGCGGCTCAATCTGCATTCGTTCGCGGATCTGATGCATTATGCGATTCGCAACGAAATCATCCATCGCTAGCTCTGCAAAAATCGTTGCGTCCGCACGTACAGGCAATTGTGTAGGCAACCCGCCGAATTTTTATCGCCGTGCCTTTGCGTTACGCTCGGCGAATGTTCTACGTCGCACAGCCATTTCGTCAACGAAGAGAAGGCCCGAAGAAAGACATCCGCGCGCTGGTGGCCGATGATTCCGCCGTGGCTTTGGTTGCCATCTGTTCCTATTTGGAGAATCTCGGCCCCATCTCCGTGGTTGGCACCGCGCGAAGCGGTTATGAACTTTTGCAGAAGGCCGAAGAACTCCGGCCCGATCTCGCGATCACCGATCTTCGAATGCCCAGCATGAGCGGTCTGGAATGTACCCTGCACCTCCGGCATCTGTTGCCGGCGACGCGCGTGATCGTGCTCACCGAGATGGAGGGGTCTTTTGCGCGGAACGCGTGCCTTGAGGCAGGGGCCGATGCATGCGTGCACAAGAGCGATGTGCCAGCAGGGCTGACCGCCGCCTTGCGGCGGCTTTTTCCGAAAGTTCTAGGGAACGTGTAGGCGAGCAAGAGCGCCCGGAGGGTAGGTAACTCGCATCCCGGCCGGCGCTTGCTGCTGTCTATACTGTCCATTCCGCCTACCACTTTTCCAGCGGGAGCGGTGGTCTACACATTTTCCGGCTGGCATCGCCGCGATTCGAAGAGTTTTTTTGACGATTAACGCATCAACTTCGAGGGCTATCGCGCGATGGCAGGCGACCTATGAGGAATTTCGCCGAGTAAACTCCTCTTCAGGCCCGTCGAGGAGAATCCGTAGCGAGTTTCGCGGCCATTTTGACCAGATCCGGCAGAGAATCAGCTTTCATTTTCAGCATCACCTTCCCACGGTGCGCCTTCACTGTAATCTCGCTGATCTCCAGCTCACCACCAACCTGTTTGTTCAACAGTCCGGCGACGACCAGCTTCATGACCTGCCGTTCGCGAAGCGTGAGAGACGCATAACGTTCTTTTAAGACCTGCAACTCCGCCGCTTCGGCAAGAGAACTTCGGCTCCGTTCGAGGGCGTGGCGGAGCGCTTCCAGCATCACGTGATCAGCAAACGGCTTTGTGAGGAATTCAGCGGCGCCCGCTTTCATCGCTTGAACTGATTTCGGCACGTCGCCGTGTCCCGTAATAAAAATGATTGGCATTTCAGGCCGTTCCACAACGACACGCTTCTGCAGATCGAGACCATTTAGTCCCGGGAGGGAAATGTCCAGTACGAGGCAGTGGGGCACAAAAGCGGGCGGACGGTCGAGGAATTCTTGCGCTGAAGCGAACAGCTGTGGTTGCCAGCCGGCCGAGTGAATCAATAGTTCCAGCGATTCTCGAACCGAAATGTCGTCATCAACTACGAATACGATGGACCTCGGGAGTGGTATGGCGGAGTGTCCCATTTCATGCTCGATAGCTTCGGCTAGCGCCATAGTATACGCCCAAGGATAAGTAACTGATCGTCAGCGCTTTCCCACTGCTTTGCTCAGCGCCTCCCGGAGGGCGAGGTCGCTGAATGGCTTGAATAGAATGTCCACGGCTCCCTGTTCGAGCACGCGCAGACGGATGGAGTCATCTTTTCGAGCAGTGATGAAGATGATCGGAATCTTGTACCCCCGACTCTTGAGCTCTTTTTGCAAGTCAAGACCACTCATACCTGGCATGGCGATATCGAGTACCAGACACATGGTTCGGTCAACGGTATCGGATAGAAGGAATTCATCGGCAGAAGAGAAAGCGGCAACCGCAAAACCGAATTCTTTCAACAAATCAGGGAGCGATTCGCGAACGGACTCGTCATCATCAACGACTACTACTGCGAGAGGTTGTCTAACGTTGTTTTGCTCGTGATCGCCCTTCATAGCCCTAGAATGAGGGCGAATACAAGGGGCGTCTATTAGACCTTGGTATTGGTACTACACGGAATAGTAAATAGAAACGTCGCGCCGGGGCCGTCGTTTCGGATCGCCCAAAGGCGGCCCTGATGCCGCTCTACTACGGAACGGCTGACGGAAAGCCCGATTCCCATGCCGTCGCGCTTCGTCGTATAGAAGGCCTCGAAGAGCTTTCCCTCAACCTCGGAGGCTATGCCCACTCCCGAATCTTTAACGCTCAGGCGCACGCCACCGCTATCGTCGGATTCCGTCTTGATCAGCAAGTCCCTCGGACGATCATCAATTGCGTTCATGGCGTCCGAACCATTCCGCAGCAGATTGAGAATGACTTGCTGAATCTGAATGCGATCTCCGAACACAGATGGCAGAACGGCGGCAAGGTCCGATTGCAGAATGACCCGATTTCGCTGGAGGTCGCTAACCGACAGCGCGACCACTTCCTTCACTGCGTCGTTCAAGTCGAACATCTCGAACAGGTCATCCTTTTTGCTGAATAGTGCGCGCAGCCGGGCGATCACTTCGGAGGCACGATTGCCGTCGCGAATGGTCCTTCTCGCGGTTTCGCGGGCTCCTTCTAGATTCGCAGGATTAGCATCGAGCATCCGGAGGCAGGTGCTTGCATTGGTGACAATGCCGGACAGCGGCTGATTGACCTCGTGGGCAATCGATGCCGTCAACGTGCTGAGTGTGGTGACCCTCGCCATACGGGCGAGCTCCGATCGCGTCTCGTTGAGAGCTTCCTCGGCTAGCCGCCGTTCTGTGACATCTTCGGAAAGGGCCATTAGAAATCGCGGCATTCGCTCTGTGCCGGGCATGACAGAAACGCTGTTCCGTACCCAAACCGCGCTGCCATTTTTCCGGCGGTATTGCTTCTCAATCTGAAATTGAGTGCGCTTCCCTTCCAAAAGCTCCTCGATGAGCACCCCATTGAGGTGACGGTGCTCTTCAACGGTAATGTCGGCAAAATTAAATTGTTTGAGTTCCTCTTCCGTGTATCCGACCATTTTCTGGAATACGGGGTTCGCTGCGATAAGGCGACCGTTCTCTTGGGACAAAGCGACGCCGATCGCCGAGTTCTCAAACATCGACCGCCATCGCTGCTCGCTCCGGGCGAGCTCCGCGTGGCTCTCAACCAAGGCATCTTCGTTTCGCTTGCGCTCGGTAATGTCGCGCAAATAGCCCGTGAAGGACGGAGGTCCATCGTGCCGGATGCGCGTGATTGCTATCTCGACAGGTATTTCCCTTCCGTCGGCACATAGCGCGCTCATCTCGACGCGCCGGCCGAGCACTCGCGACTCGCCTGTGGCCAGGTGACGGGCGAATCCGGCGCGGTGCTTTTCACGGAGAGATGGCGGGACGATGACGTCGGCCAGATGCTTTCCCACGACGTTGTCCCGGTGGTAGCCGAATGTACGTTCAGCCGCCGGATTGAATTCAGTAATGCGGCCCTCGTGGTCCATGGCCACAATACAGTCCAGCGAAGCGTTTAAGATGGCTGCCTTGTATGCTTCACTGCGCCTGAGTTCCGTTTCTTCATTACGGAGTCTTTCTTCCACCGACTTGCGTTCAGCAATTTCCCCCCTGAGCTCTTCGTTGGTGGCGGCGAGCTCTGCGGTTCGTTGGGAGACCCGCTGATCGAGTTCGGCGGCAAGACGCCTTTGAGCACTCAGCAGGCTTGATCCCTGCAGGCCGATGGAAGCTTGGTTCGCCGCTATATTTAGGACGAGTCTCTCAGCTTGTTGGGGGAAATCAGCCCTCTGAGAACCAGCTACGATGACACCAATTTCTGCGTGCAGCCCGAGATGCAAAAATACGAGCGTGGTGGCGCGCTTCCCGAAAAGATTGATGACCAAGGCGGGCAGTTTCTCAGGATCATTTTCCAACCATGGTTGAAGTTTCGCGCCGATCTCTTCGGGGCGAGGCTTCGGCTTCCAGGTTGAAGCAACTCGCACCGTTTCGGTAAATGCTGAGTCAGTTGACTCTGTTAGCCGCGCATAGGCGAAATCGAGGCTCAGCATACTCACCAGAGCCTCGAGCGAATTGCCAATAATTTGTGAAGGTGCTCCGCCGGCCCATGTGGCGGGCAGGGCAAGCACGCTCACTAAATCGTTGATGCAGCGCCGAAGACGCCTAATCTCCTCGGCGGGACTTTCGGGCTGAACCGGCATGCTAACTTCCTGCTGAGGTCGATGTGCTCCGCACGACTTGTCGTTCGCGGAACTCCCGAAGGAATTCGCCCGGAGGAACGAAGAATGGATTTCGGTGGAGGATTCCGCCAATAACGATCATCGGATGCGTGCGCATGATATCAACCACGGTGTCCCCACCAAATATCCCAAGATGGTAGGTGCAAATCACTGCGTCGTCGTGATGCTCCCACACATGGTTTACCCGGGATTCGAATTCAATTAGATCGTTCACGTAGGATTTTCCTTCAGCAGCCCAGTCCATTCGACAAACGATACGGCTGAGCGGAAATCCTCCAGGGGCATTGCCGCTGGCGATTCGTTCGAATGCTTGAAGCATTCGATCCTTATCGAATTGGCCATGGCGGAGGTACGTGTCGGTATTGGTTCGAAGTTCTAATTGGCCAGTGCTTTCCGCTCCCGCCGGATCGATCCCTGCCGTAATCAGCCGCTGCATGTGCGCGCTCCGTTGATCCGGGTTGATGACGTGAACTGCCTTGTGGCCGCATTCGAATCCATCTTTAATGAAGGGAAGAAGTACGCGATATTCTTCGTCGTCGCTATTGAAGAATGCGCAGACGTGGCGGGTTCCTGCGAGTTGGGAACCCGCAAAAGAAATGGGGGGGCCGGGCTGCTCATGGCACATTCCTTCCCAAGGGATTCCACCGCAGCGTGGGCCTATACACTATCGCGGTCCCCAGAATGATTCAATCGATATGAAATAAGCCTACGTCCATCAAACGCAGCGAGGTGTACTGTTGCGATGAGCGGGGCCGAGCCCGCGGTTACAATCACCCTCCGCCGTAAACGCTTACCCCGGCTTAGGGATTCTCAGGCCCACTCATGCTGGCGAGCAATCGCTTCTGCTGAAGTCTCTCTATCAACCCCTTGCCGGCGTGTGGGATACCTTGATCCGGATGGCGACCCGAATAGTGAACCGGGCCGCGCTGCGGTCAAGCATCGGCTTTTAGGGTCGCAGGGACTTGTATGGGGACAAGAAAGTTGCTGGCGAGAAGATAGGCGAACAAGTGTCCGAGAGGAGGCGCGCGACGGAGTTGGGTAGCCGAAACGAGTCCATTCGTCTCGCTCCATTCCCAACCGGCGGCGGAAATGCTATTTAGCTTTTCGCTCAGCTCCGTGGCGGTCATCGGATAAGCGTAGATGCGGACGTTCTGTGCGAAGAGACGTGCAAGGGCTTCCAGAAGCCTTCCTTCGAGATTGCCGTAGATATCTTCAAATGTCCGAACGATAAGGGAGAGGCCCGCGACGAAGCGCACAGGCGCCTGCGTATAGCGGTTTACGAGAGACTTCATATGGTAGAGCTCGCGTTGGCGAAAAAGGAGCACATCGCCACCGGCAGCGAGAAGCGCATCGACACGACGAAGCAAATCGGGGACTTCCGGCTTCGGTTCGTACGGCGTGAGCGGAGATGCTGTCAGGCAGAAAAAGCCAGCGGGCGGCTCTGCTGATTCGCCCAGTTCCTTCTGAAGTTCCTGGATGGCCGAGGCCAACAACCGCATGTGAACTTGCGAGTGGGATGTATCCCCGTGGCCAAAGTATCCCGGCGCAAGCACCACGGCTTTTTTGTAGAGAGCCTCCGTAGGAGGAACTGCGGACCCTTTGGAGGGGAGGAATACGGCTTCGGCGAATCCAGCGCAGACCAAATTGGCTAGCAGGCTACGGCGGTCCCAGCCCTCAAATGCGGGCCCGCGAAGATCTATGTAGTCGATCTCGATTCGCTCCTGGACGACATCCTGTGCCAAGCCTGCCAGTAAAGATTCCGGGGTATGCAATTCATAGAACGCGGTGTAGATAAGATTGACGCCCAGAATACCGATCGCTTCCTGCTGGAGGACGTTCGTTGGATCGCGCATATTGATGTGCAGCAGGACGTCGTTTGGAGGGGCAGAGGGCTGCGATTGAAAGCGGAGGCCGAGCCAACCATGCGGGTCGTTCGTCCCGGTGAAGTTCCGCGCGGAGACGGTATCAACAAAGGAGAAGAAGCGCGTATGAGCCCCGCGGTTTTTTGCTTAGCTGCGCCAAAAGCTGGGTCCATTCCTTGCCCAGCATCGCCTCGAGCCGCTGCCTGGATACGTAGCGCGATCCGGAGCCGTAGAGATCGTCGCTGACTTCTTTGTCGTATGCGGAAACAGTTTTGGCGACCGTGGCGGAGGCGCCTCCAACGAGAAAGAACCAATGCGATACCTCCTGTCCGGCGCCGATTTCGGCAAAAGAGCCGAAGGTCGACGCATCGAGATTCAGCGCGAGCGCTCTACGGTGGGTGTCGAGTTTTTCGGTGGAAGGCATAGTCAGTCTCCGCTCGGGCGACCTTCTAACAGCCGGGCCGCATCCGTGACGAGCTCGCGATACTCCGCACGAATTGGGGCATTCACGAACGTGTTGACCGAAGGCGTGCTAACGAACATTCGGGGCCGTTGAAATCTGCTCATGAGCGGCCGGCTGTTGAGCACAGCGAGCGAGCATTTCCGCCACATAGGAATCACCCCTCTCTGTATTAAACATTGCGTCATACAAGTGATACTCGGGCCAGTTCAGTTTGAGGTATTTCTTGACGAACGCGGCACGATCTCGATCGGTGGTGTCGACCTGTTCGATTGCAGCACGCTCGGGAGTGCCACCACATACCAACCTGTGGATCTTGAAATCGCGAGAAGCATACAGGAACGTGCGGAACACGTCCTTGCGATTGCGGAGAAAATACTGCGATCCTCGGCCCACGATGACGCACGGGCCTTCGGAGAGCGCTTGATTGATTGCTATTTCTGAAACTGCGGCGATGCGACGAGCGTCGAGCAAAGCCAGGCGGTTCGTGGGAGGCAGGCCTCCCTCAAATGCTCCGCGAAGAAAGGAGAGGAAGATTCGGTAAACGGCGGGATCTCTTCTCCATTCCATATTCCCAACCACTTCTGGAGAACTCTTTGTCAGACGCGCGATTTCCTGTGTTAAGCGTTCGTCCCACAGGTTCCACCCGAGGCGTTGAGAGAGCAGCCTTGCTATCGCAGATCCGCCACAACCGAACTCACGCTCAACTGCAATCGCTTGGATCATCGCGCATATCCTTATCCGGCGGCCACAGCCCCGCCTGCTCCCGGATCGTTCCTTTTCAAGAGAAATGCCAGAACGAACATCACAGAGCAGAGCGCGCCGAGGATCCAAAACGTGTCCATATAAGACAGCGCGTGTGCTTGTCGGTTCACTACGTCGTAGAACCGCGCGATGGCCTGGTTGTGGGCGTCCGCGGCCCGAAGCCCAGAATGTGCAATTTCTGAACTGAGCCCGTGGAGTGCGGAACGAAACTCGGGGGTATCAGCAGTGACGTGGCCCACGAGGATTTGCTGGTGATACTGAGATCGCCGCACGATCAGAGTCGTAACCAATGAAGTGCCTATACTGCCGCCGATGTTGCGCATGAAATTTATTATTCCGGAGACGCTGTTGCCCTTCTCCGGAGGAATGCCGATATAACCCGCTGCGGTGATGGGGACGAAAAGGAATCCAATTCCCACCACTTGGGTGATGCGCAGCCACGTCGCAAAACGGAAGCTGATAAATAAATCGATCTGGTGAGCCGAATAGAACAGTCCGATGGCGAGACACAGCCAGCCGGCCGCAATCAAATACCTGGCCTGAATTTTGGACGTAAGCTGGCCGGTGATAGGCATCATTATCAACAAGACAAGCCCCCCTCCGGACAGAACCAGACCCGCGAGTTCGGCGGTGTAGCCCATCAGCGTCTGTAAAAATTCTGGAATCAAAACTAGCGTGCTGAAGAGCATGAAGCCCATCATGAACATCATCAGGTTCGCCGTCGCGAAATTAAAGCTCTTGAACATGCGGACGTCGATGATGGGATCTCTTCGAAGCCATTCCCAGATAACCAGTGTGATCAAGCAAACGGCTGCAGTTACCGCCAGTGTGGTGATGAAATGGGAGCCCAACCAGTCGTCTTCCTGCCCCTTGTCCAGCAGCACCTGCAGCGAACCAACTCCGAGCGCTAACATGGATATTCCGATGTAGTCCACGCGGATTCCGCCCCTTTTTATGCGGCGGAGAAACGGCGGATCTTCGACCAGTATGTGGGTCAAGTAGAGTGCGATGAGAACGACGGGCAAGGTAATGAAAAAGATCCAGCGCCAGGAATAGTTGTCTGTAATCCATCCTCCAAGCATCGGCCCGACGGTCGGGGCGAGAACCGCAGAGACGCCGTAGAGGGCGAACGCTATGCCGCGCTTCTCGGGAGGAAAGGAATCGTTGAGAATCGCTTGCGCCATCGGCTGGAGTCCGCCACCCCCCACGCCTTGCACAGCCCGGAAAAGCAGCAATACGGGCAGACTCGGTGCAAGCCCGCACAGCAGAGAACTCAGCGTGAAAGTAAAGAGGGACAGCATGAAATAGCGCTTGCGGCCGATGATTTCGGCAAGCCATCCGCTGATGGGAAGGATGATCGCGTTGGCTGCCAGATACGACGTGAGCACCCACGTGCTGTCGTCGTAACTGGCTCCCAATCCTCCTGCGATGTACGGCAAGGCAACGTTGGCAACGCTGGTATCCAAAACCTCGACAAACGCCGCCATCGAAACGGTGGCGCCGATCGCCCATGGATTTACCTTGGGACGCCAAATGACCCGGTCTGACGGGAAGGTCAGCGCTTCGGAACTCATCGCAAGTACACTTTCACTTCGACGTTCATGCCAGGCCGAAGCTCGCGGTCACGATCTTCCCCCGGTTGGAGAACAATTTTCACCGGCACGCGCTGAACGATTTTTACGTAGTTGCCCGTAGCATTTTCGGGAGGGAGCACGCTGAAAACGGGACCAGTGGCGCCCGCGATGCTGTCGACGTGCCCGTGGTAGGAACGGCCATTCGAGTCGCAAGTGATTGTCACTCTCTGCCCCGGCCGCATATGCTTGAGTTGAGTTTCTTTGAAGTTCGCAGTGATCCACACTCGATCCAGGGGAACCACCGTGAGCAATTGTTCGCCGGGATCAACATTCAATCCCACGACGACTTTCTTATTCACCTCTCCGCTGACGGGCGTCCGTATTATCGTGTAACCCAAGTTCAGCTTTGCCTGTTCGAGATCAGCCCTTTTCTCCCCCACATCCGCGAGGGCTGCAAGCGCCCGAGCGCGTGTGGAAGCTACGCGCTGCGGACCCGCCTCTGCTGATTGATGGCGTGCGAGGGCCTCAACTAGCCGGCTGCGCGCTTGCTGGACATTTTGCAGGGCGGCCGCCTCGTCCGCTTTGGCGGCTGCTACAGCAGCAGTGTCCGATTGTGCCGCGGCTATCGCGTAGTCGTAGGTTTGCTTGGGCACTTCTTCCTTGGTAAGCAGCAGGCGGTAACGCTGGACGTCTTCCCGGGCCTTTACATTTTCCGCCTCGGCTTCCAGGATTCCCGCCTGTGCGGCAGCAACTTGTTTTTCACTGGCCGCGATAGCGGCTTTGGCATCTTCGATATCCGACGATGTGAACCGCAATTGGCTGGCTGTGTCCACCGAGCTGATAGGCACATCGATGTTGAGGGCACGGGCGGAAGCCTCCGAGGTTTCGAGGTCCGCTTGCGCTTTCTCGACGGCAACTTGATTGTCTCTTGGGTCAATCTCCACGAGGATGGCGCCTTGCTGCACCCACTGGTTATCTGTCACGTTCACCGCTTGCACGTAGCCTGAGATCCGTGCGCTGACCGGATAAAGGTGAACGTCTACTTGCGCATCGTCGGTGGTCACGAACCCGGAGAAGTAGTGCCAGAGCAAGATGCCGCCGAACAAAATGACCACCGCGGCAACGGCGATAATCCAGGGCTTTCGAGAATGCCGGCTCGGATAAGCGACGGGCGGTGACGGCGCGGGGCTTTCGGATGCGACATTGTGCGCTGAGGACGATGAACCTTCCGGATTCTTGGCCGCCTCTTGGTCGGGCATTTTATTTTCCTTTCAAATACAGAGCGTAGTCGGACTCCGCGAGACCCATCGCTCGCGCCAAAGAGATTTTTGCGACGTTGTAGCTGTACAGACTGGTGATGTACGCGTCGTTGGCCTCGGCGAGAGATTCTTGGGCCTGAACCACCTCGATGTTGTCGGTCACTCCCGAAGCGAAACGATTTCTTGATTGCTGCAGGGTTTCAGTGGCCAGCTCGACGGCGTTCTTCTCAACTGCCACTTCCTGGGCGCTATCTTGCAAGTCAAGGAAGGCGTCGCGAACCTCTTGGTCGATGCCGGCACGTAGGTCTTCGAGTTGTTGCTTAGCGCTTTTCAGAAGGGAGTCTGCTACGAGGTTGTCTCCGTGGACTCTGCCTCCTTGAAAAATGGGAAATCGCAGCACTATGGCTGCATTGACAGTGCCGCGACTCGACGCAGGATTGGTGCCGATGGTTCCGTAGTCTACAAGCGCTGACAGTGTGGGGTAGCGCTCGGCTGAAGCGGCGTTCTTTTGCAACTCGGCGGAGCGCACTCGCTCCATTTCGCTCTTATAGTCGGCGCGAGAAATGTAGGCTAGCTGCAACGCCTCATCGAGGGATGGAATCTCAGGCGGTTCATAGGGCACCTGTGTCGTTATCTCGAACTCCTGACCGGCCGGCAGTCCAATTGCCCGCGCTAAAACTAACTTCTGCTTGGCTAGATTGTTCCGTGCGACGATTAGCTGTTGTTCGCGTGCTTGGAGCTCAACATCCGACCTCAATACGTCAACCGCAGCCGCGAGGCCAGCTTTCTTCTGATCGGTCGTCTGATCGAAGAGCACTTTCGCAGTGTCACGCTGGACTAAAGCGGACTCGACTTCGGACTGGTCGGCGATGACGAGCAGATAATTCGACACGACCACAAGAACAATTATTTCGCGGGTATTTTTGTAACTGTATTGGGCCGACTTCAGTTGCGCAGCCGAAGATCGTGCATCCTGAATCGATTCCCAATTGAAGACTGATTGGTCAAAATAAGCTCGTGCATCGAAAACTCCGAAGGGGCCAATGATGGCTGGAATGAGAGGGAGATTCACACCGAGGGTAGTCTTCACATCATTTTGGCGAGCGCCGAAACTGGTTTCGGTGGTCAGATTTGGCAGCAACGCGCTGAGTGCCCGCCACTGCTGACCACGCGCCCCGGAGATGGCATCGGAGGAAAGCAGTCTCCCAAGGTTTTGCCGTAGACCACGGGCTACGGCGTCTTCCAGGGAAAGCGACAACGGCGTTGGGCTGGCTGTGCCCGCGGGAACTGCCCCCAGATAGGGATTCTGCTGTCGAATGTCTGACATGTAACCGGACTGAGGGGGAACGCTATCAGCTCCGTAGGAGCCGGTCCGCTGATTGGTAGCAGTCAATTCAGACTGCCCGTAAAGGACAGGTCCCGCGAACAAAGCCAGGACGATTGCGATCAGCCTGCTGCACAACATTGCATGGCGGCCGGTCGACATCTTCTGAGCTACGACATTCACGATGTCCTCTCAGTGGTGAATCCGTCGAGCTGCTTCGTTGCCAAGAACGGCGCGGATATCGCCAAGGGTGCCTCCTTCGCGGGCGACGGGAGTTCAGCGTCCGGTCGCCTGATCGCAGGAAATCTGGTTACGAAGATCGGGGCGACCCCTATTCAACCCAGCGATCAAATTAGTTTTGCCAGCTGATCAAATCAGCATTGTGAAGGGGACACAATTAGACGATGGTATCGACGATACCTAGGTGTTGGTCGGCGCGCCGCTGCGTGTTGCCACGCACGCCTGATATGTAGAATGCGTATCGATCGACAGGAACTTTTTCTATCGTTCGATCACGGAGTAACAGATGTCTGGAATTGATCTGACTCGAGGCGAGGGGCGTCCCGTGTCACCGGCAATCGATTGCCGATTGCGCCAATGTCACTGACAATCCGCTGCTATGTCCTCAAATCCGCTGGCGAACCGATTGCTTCGGCGGGCAGCGCGTTAAACCGCCGACGCGTCCAGGCGGGCATTCAGGGCCGAGCGGATTTGTTCCTCTTGCGCGGGGTGCTCTAGCCGCGGTTTGGTTTCCGTGTTCATCTGGTTTGTGGAATAAAACCTGGAACGCCGGAGTTCACCACCGCGTTCAGTCGCTGCCTGATCTGAATTCTATTGATTTCATCGAGTGCGTCACCCGGAAGGCGCGAGATGTCGAAATTTTCACGGGCGCGGGCCGCGCTCCTCGGCGTGGTAAGCACTGCCGTGCCGCGCTGCACCGCCCACGCCAGCAGCACCTGTGCCGGCGTTTTTCCCAGTCGCGCGGCGATCGACGAGATGACTGGATCTTCGAGCAGCCCAGGCTTGATCCCGTGGCCCAATGGCGCAAAAGCCAAAAAGACAATGCCCTTCTCCTTGCAGAACTCCAGTAGCTCGGTTTCCGGCAGATACGGATGTGATTCCACTTGGACCACGGCGGGCTTGATTCTCGCGGATTCATAGATGGGCTTTAGTTCGTTTAAGCCCACGTCCGATAGTCCGATGGCGCGGCATTTGCCATGATCCACGAGACGTTCCATCGTTTTCCAGGTCTCAAGCAAGGTCACGCCGCGATCGTAAATCACATTTCCGTTTTGATCCCGCGGGTCTTGGTCGTCGCCGGGTCGAAATGCGAATGGAGTGTGAATGAGATAGAGATCGAGATAGCCGAGCCCGAGCCTCTCCAAACTCGCGTCGAAAGCTGGTTCCACGCGCTCGGGCCGGTGATTGGAGTTCCACAGCTTTGTGGTGACGAAAATGTCTTCGCGCGGGATCCCTCCAGGGGCAAGTCCTGCCCGCAGCGCCTCTCCTACTTCGCGCTCGTTCCCGTATCGTTCCGCGCAATCAAAGTGTCGAAAACCGGCTTCTAGCGCGTCTCTAGTAGCGGTTACCGTCAAGGCTGCATCGGGAATTAACGTGCCAAAGCCGAGTGCAGGCATCTGGCCGGCTCCGTGGTGCAGCGGAATTCTGGTCATTCGCAGATCAGCAGATTCAATCATGGTTGCACTTCCAAGGGATTTTTTGCGTCCGGCGTGACCGCTCGGATTGTTGAGTTGGATGCAGGATACCGCAAACCAGGCGCCAGATCCTGATTGGCAGAGTTCAGAATATAGACGGGAATATGGTTGTATAAGTCCTTTCGCATTCAGGGAATGCAACGCGCAGAGCGGTCAATGTGCTGTGTCCATGCGTCTCGAAACGTCTTTCGAACGTGTTGTTCTTCCTTCGAAGAGCAGCCCCGTGCGCAACGAGTGATCGCCCAATCGCCTGCGGTGGCGTGTCTCTTCCGCGCCTTGAAATAGCGCGTCAAGACGCCCCTCAACTGAAAGCGTGCGCGCCGCAGCCGCGTTTTTACCGCGGTTGGTGAGAGGCCGAGCGTCTGGGCGGCTTCTTCAGTCGAAAAGCCCTCGACATCACGGAGTTGAAAGACCATTCGGTAACCCGGCGACAACCGGGCGATCGAAGTCTCGAGAATGGTATGCAGTTCCTCTTGGGAGTACCGCTGTTCGGGGTTTGGCCCCCAATCCTGCAACTCGCCAGAGGCGAAGCCCTCGTCCGCTTGGATATCGATCGAAATTTCGTGGAAACGCCGGCGCCGCAACTTCATCAAACCTTCGTTGATCGTGATGCGAGCGAGCCAGGTATAAAACCGGGAGGCCCCTCGGAAGCGAGGCAGATTTTTGTACGCCTGCACGAACGCATCTTGCATGATCTCTTCTGCGTCCTCACGGCTATGTGCGATCCGTTCTGCCAGTCGGAAGACCCTTGACTCATAACAGCTGACGAGTTGCTGAAAGGCGTCGACCGATCCACTTTGCGCTTCTGCCACCAGTTGTTCTTCATTCAACTGTAGTGCATTTTCGGCGCCGCTGCTCCCGCTAGTAAGGGCTGTATTCAATTGATTTATGAGCTCCTTCTGCATCCGATCCTCCCTTGGTTCGCCGCAGACAATCCCGTCGTCTATAGCTCTGGGTCGCCCGCATCGCTTTCGGCACGCCGATTTCAACAAATGCAACCAGGACAAACAATTGGACGAAGGTATTGGCGATACCTTCGTAGCATCGGGGCGCCCGACGATTGAGGGACGCTCCGTGCACGATGCACACGGGCAGGCCGCTCTCCGCGGGAGGCCGTTCGCGCGGCTGTCGCGAAAAAGGATGCCGGCACACATGCTTTTGACCGAACTGAATTCGCCACGAGAAGGCTCTTCGGAGTGCCTGGTCGACAAATTCGAGGCTGAGCTGAAACAACTAAGACGGAGATCGCGGTGCGTTCCCGTGCGGTGCGTCCAAGGTGGAAGCGACAGCATCAAATCCGCGTCCGGGCAGAATATGAGAGCACGGGATGAGTCTGGGTGCGACGAAAAGTCGTTTGAATTCCGGTCTTGGAAAATTTACCTGGCTGAACCTCGCACTGCTGGTTTGCGGCTCCTTCAGCTGGGCTCAACAACCTCAGGTCCAAAACACCGGGAAAAACGCTCCAGCCGGCCTGCAGGTGGCGGGAAGGAGTGAGACCCAGCCCGCCCAGCCTCGAGCGGGAAGCATCAGCGGAGAGGTTGTTGATCAGTCCGGGGTCAACATTGGCGGTGCCGAGGTGAAACTCTCGCGCGAAGGCAAATCGTCAGAGGTCCAATCCGACGCGCGCGGGAGCTTCACGTTTTCCAGCGTCGCGCCGGGTCCCTTTCAGCTGGCGATTTCGTCTCCAGGTCTGACGTCGCAGGAGTTCTCGGGAACTTTGGGTTCTGGACAAGCCTTCGTTACGCCCGTGATCATGCTGGTCATTCCGATGCAGGTAACGGTCGTGCACGTGGGACTTCCGCCGAAGGAAGTGGCCGGCTTGCAAATTAAAGACGAAGAAAAACAGCGTGTCTTCGGCTTCGCTCCGAATTTCTATGTCAGCTATTTGTCGCACCCTGCTCCTCTTGACTCGGAACAAAAATTCGACCTCGCTTGGAAGTCGGCAAGCGATCCGGTTACCCTGATGGGCGTTGGCGTCCTGGCGGGAATTGGCCAGGCGGGAGACCGATGGGGCGCATACGGACAGGGAGCGCAAGGTTATGCAAAGCGCTACGCCGCCTCTTACGCTGATGTTTTTGCCGCCACGTTTATCGGAGGGGCTGTGCTGCCGTCGATTTTCAAACAAGATCCACGCTACTTCTACAAAAAGACTGGAAGTAAACGATCCCGATTCCTATATGCCATAGCCAGCTCCGTCATCTGTAAAGGAGACGACGGGCGGTGGCAGCCCAATTACTCGAATGTGCTGGGAAGTTTCGCAGCCGGAGGGCTCGAAAAGCTTTACCTTCCTCCGAACGATCGCCAGGGATCTGACTTTGTGGTGTCGTCGGCGCTGATCAGACTTGGTGAAACTTCCCTTGCCGGTATCCTGCAGCAGTTCGTTTTTCGAAAGATCACGCGAAACCGCCCTGGGCACCCGAACCGTTGAGTAGCTCATGTTCCAAGATCGCGGACCGCTTGTTGTGCGCTGCCCTGCCAGGAGAATGACGATTCCAACGTCACGACTTTAGGAAGGAGAAGCGCTCCGGACAAGAGTCGCGTCCAGCACGGGCTCACCCTTCGACGAGCTGCTGGCCCCCGTCGATGTCGTACGTTGCACCGGTTAGGGCTGTGTTGGTCATGAGGTGGAAGGCTAGGGCCGCGATGTCTGCCGGGCCGACGACGCGGCCGATTGGCAGCGTGGCGATGAGTTGCTCGCGACGCGCGTCCAGCTGACTGCCGAGCAGCGATGCCGACAATGGTGTGTCGACAAAACCAGCAGCGATGAGATTGACACGAACAGGCGCGAGCTCGAGCGCCAGATTTCTCATCATGGCTGGCATCGCGGCCGTGAGAGCCGAGATGAGAGCGAATCCCTTCGCCGTGCGGCGTCCCCCTATGCCGCCCATGAAGAGCAGGGTGCCTCCCGGGCGAACCTTGTTTGCAGCGTGGCGAGCCACCTGCAGCGGAAGAAAAAGATGGGCCTCAACATCGCGGCGCGCTTTTTCGAAATCGAACTCTGGCAGCGGCGCATAGTAGGGACCGGGGCCAGTGACCAACACGTGGTCAATCGGTGTCGGGAGTCCGTCGAAGAATTTTTTGAGTTGATCGAAGTTCGTGGCGTCGAACGCCACGCTGCTCAGAGCGCCGAGTTCGCGTGACACCTGTTCCAAGCGTTCCGAGGTAAGTGCCGCGAGAATCAGCTTGGCGCCTTCAGCGCGCGCTCCCCTAGCCGTTTCGAGTCCGATGCCGGCGCTGCCGCCGATCACAACAACAGTCTGTCCGACGAGTCCCGGTTTAGGCTGGATAGGAGATGTGCCGGTCGCGATGTTCATGATTCCTTCGCTCAACACCCTAGCATTGCGTTTGCTTCAAGAGAACAGCCTGGCCGCAGGGCAAGAGGGTTCATCGCTGCTCTTTTTGTTCTGCGTCCCGATCCCGTTTCTATCAGATATCCAGAGTGACGCCCACACTTGGCTGAGAACAGCATACAAGCACGTTCCCGGGAGTGGGCCTCTCCAACGGCTCAGGGTTATAAACCACCGACCCGCCAATCAGACCAGCCATGCAGGTATGACAGACTCCAGTCCGGCACGACCATCTGACCGGAACATCGCATGCTTCCGCGAGCTCAAGCAAACTTCCGAATTTCGAATCCCAAGCGGCGGTGATCCCGCTACGCGCGAATGAAACTGGGGGGCCAGATCCGGGCGGCCCTTGCGGTACGTGAGGAGTGTGATCGAGCCGCGCCATACCGGGGGTAATAGCCTCGAGAGAACCGAAAATTTCCGTGTGCACATTCCCGGCGAGCACACCCCAGTTTCGCAGCCCGTCGCGCATATTCCGCAAGAATGAAGAGGGGCCACATAGATAGAAGTCACTGCCCTGCGACACGCCAATTCTCCCTAGTAAAGCCGCGTCAATGTGCCCGGGAACATCGAAGTCTGCTTCGAGCTGGTCGGTCGCACCGGGCCTGCTGTAGACGATGTATCCTCGTCCGCGAGAAAGCTGTTTCAGCAATAAGCGCGATTCTTCCGCGAACGGATGGTCCGCACGATTGCGCGCTCCATAGACCCACCAGATCTCTCGTAACGATCTCTCTGCAGTGAGTGCGTGCAGCATTGACATCACAGGCGTTGCACCCACTCCGGCGCTCAGCAGAACCACAGGATTCTGGCCGGGCCGCAAAGTGAAACTTCCACGCGGCGCACTAACTTCCAATGGATCACCTTCTCGCACGCCGTTGCACAGGAATGAACTTCCAACGCCATTCGATTCGTTTTTGACGCTGATGCGGAGATGGTCGGCTGCAGGCAAATCAGACAACGAATAGCTGCGAAGGACCGGCGGCTTGGCCGAGGCGATATGCAAGCGCAAAACAACGTATTGACCCGCCTGGAAGACAGGAAGATCTCGCCCATCGATTGGCTTCAGAACAAAAGAAGTCACGCTATCGCTTTCCTTGCGAATATTCGCTACTCGCATCTGTCGAAAGCCGGGCCATGCCGGCGCTTGTTCCTCAACGGCGAGTCCCGGATTCCCCACGATCGTTTTGGAACTCAAGTCTTGTTGGAGCATTGCTTGAAACGAACTCTGCCAACCCTTACTAAGTGCGGGAATTCGCAGCGCCCGTTGCAGTTGCTCGATGGAATGTCCAGGCAAATACAGGAGGGCGTCAACCTCGGCTACGCTGATTCGCTCTGGACCGTCAGCGATTTTCACAATGTCGTCGCCTGCCCCAACTTCTCCTTCCTGCAACACGCGAAAGTAAAATCCTGGCCTGTGCTGCGCTACAAGCAGGGCTGCCATCCGAGGTTCATTCATGCGAATGCCGACGCGGTAGCACGTTACGCGGGGCTGCGTCACCTCAAATGTCGCGCCGCCAATGCGGTAGCGATCGCCGATGCAGACATCGCTATCAGAAAGTCCCTCGACCGTGAAGTTTTCACCGAACTGACCGAAGATAAAATCTTTACGTCCAAGAAAGCGTTCCCAGTAATCATAAGAATCCGTCTGATAAACAAAAACGGCGCGCTGCTCCCCACCGTGACCGGCGAGGTCGGCTTGCGCATCACCATCGATATCGAGCTTGCGCACCATCCGCCGTCCCGCAACCGGACTTTTCCAGATCGCGGTACGGACAGTTTTACCGTTCCATGTGACGTCGCGTGGAAGACCGACATTCAGTGAGAGTAGTTTGGGCATTCATGCCTCGTCGAAGTCATGAAGCACTTGGCGTGCACCAAGCTGCTTCGTCAATCGAGGAAAGGCGAAACGATTGGACCGAGGTATCGCTCAATACTTCGGCATCGCGATTTCTGGCGCCTTTCCAACTAGGACCACCGTCCATCATGCGCGGGGAACATTCGCACCAGCGGTTGATGTGGGTTAGGGCTGCGGGAATCCGAATATCAGCCACGACTGATTGGCTACCCAATGCGGGTATCGATCAGGACCAAGCTAATGGCTCGATACTGCAGCCCGGAAGGCCTCAAGAAAACATCCGCAACTGTTTAAATCCGAATCCCATCCGGGCCGGGCGCTAACCGTACTTGAGCTCGGTGCTCTGCCCGACTTCGATAATGTAACCGTCAGGATCCCGGATGTAGCAGCGAATCTCGCCGTACTTGGGAATCGGCGGCGTGAGGAACTCGGCTCCCCTGCTTTTCCACAATTCGTAGCACGCTTGAATATCCGCAACGCGGAAATTCATAAAGCTGTTGATGTGATTCGGGTCGGGCACGCTGAGCGTTACCGTGGGCTTGTCCGGCGTCGGCCCGCCCCCGACATTCAGAATCATCCAGATATTCGCAAGCTGAAGGTACGGAGGCGCGTTGCCGTCACCCATGGTCAGAATGCGAGCGCCGAAGACCTTTTCGTAGTAGCGAGCCGATCGCTCGACATCGACGACGGTGAGAAAATGCGCTATGGTGATTCCTTCGCGCGGGGGCATCTCATAGCTCTTCTCTTCGACTTGTACCGCGTTCATTGACGGCTCCTTTCCATAGGGTTCTCATTGCAATTACGATGTCCCGGGCTCCGCTCGTGTTCATAAAAAATCGATCGACGCCAGCTAGTGCAGCAACGATTCCCAATTGGCAGGCACCCTTCCAGCGGGTCCAGGAACGGGCTGATTCTCTGGATGTGAACGCGGCGGAAGCAACTCCGCGCCTTTAATCATCCCCTGCTTCTCGTAATCGAAGAACCAATGCTCACCCGGCTCGAAGCTGGCAATGATCGGATGCCCTGTCGCTGCCGCGTGCTTCGATGCATGCTGGTCAGGAGAACTGTCGCAGCAACCGATATGTCCACACTCCGCGCACCGGCGGAGATGAAACCACCAACCCTTCGGTGACGCCAGGCATTCCACACATCCATCGCCACTCGGCTTCGAAGCAGGGTTGATTCCGCGCAGACGCTTTCTCATTTCCGGTTTTCCTTTCGTCTCCTCTATTCGCAATACAACGTCAAGCCCTCAGCAAGATCTTCCCGATTCCACCCTTTTCTGCTGCTTGAGCTTCGCCCGCTTTACTGATTAGCAGCAAACTGCTTCGTCGATCGATCACCTCAGTAGCCCGCCGGCGAGCCAGTAATCCACGCTGAATTTTCCCGGGCCGGAGCAGATCAGCCAGACAAAAAAGAGCACGTACAGGACTTCGGGAAGATAGAGGAAATCGTCAAGCCAGTTAAGGGGCGAAAGTCCCTTGGGCAGGGTAGAAAGTGCGTTGGTCACAGTGGCGACGACCATGTCGATCAATAAAGCGACGCTGGCCGGGCTCGAAAGAAACCCCACGGCCAGCAAGGATCCGCCAACGAACTCGACGCTCGACACGAAATAAGCCGTCGGTTGGGGAAACGGGACTTTGGCCTTAACGAGCGTTTCGTAAACAGGTTTTGTGCCGCCGGCGACAAACAATTTGTTTGCCCCGGAGATGGCGAAGAATAGCCCGATGGAGACGCGGACCAGCAGGATGGCCCATTGTTCCCAATCACCGCTGCCCAACATCGCGAAGTGGACCAACTGTTTCCAATCCATCTCGTGTCCCTCCATCGAAGGATGCGCTGTGACGATACGCTGTATCGGCGCTGCCAGCGAACGCTCGCGCCTGGGGATTAGGTATCCATCCGTTCGACCCATCGAGCGCGGAATGCGGGAGCCGGGAATGGATCCGCAAAGTACTGTGTTTCGCGGGCAACCTTGTCACCCTTGAACTCCATGATGCTCACGGTGTAGGAAGGCTTGGCGTCATATGTGAGGATGAATTCGGTGACCCAGAGCTCACCGCTTCCAACGATACGCCGGATAGAAAAGCGCTTTTTGTTCGGCTGACTGGCGCGCTGGTTCTGAATGTTGGATCGACCGCGGGTTCGCTCACCTGACTGCGGGTAGTCCAGGACGGCGTCGTCGAGATAGATGAGGTGCTCGGTTTCAAAATCGTTGGCATCGGACGCCGCCCAATGCTGATCCAGTGCGGCACGGATCCGCTGATCTTGCACTGCGGGATACTGTTGTTGCTTTTGTTGGCCGTTCACCTCGAGCCTCCAGTCTGACAAGGAGCTAACTGCTTTAGCGCCATACCCGCCTCTACTTCTGCCGGTCGAAGACGTCGCGTAACATCACATTGAGGTCGTCGAGTGCCCCGAGCAGTCGCCAGTGTAGCTAGAGCCATGCATGATGGCGAGCGTCTTGGGCTTTAGGTCAGCGAGCTTTTTCAAGTTCTGCGCGGTGAGTGGTGTGTAGGGCACATACTCCGCGAGGATGCCCGCCTGAAATTCCTTCATCGCCTGACGCGAGCGGCCCACGACATCGGCAGAGGTGAGCGGTTCGACGTCGCCCATCTGATGGAACAGGTCTGAACAGAGCAGTGTTCTCTGCGTTTCTTCGAAGAGGACGCCGGCATCCTGGCTGCAAATCACGTCAGCCTTGGGCGCTGCGGCCAGCCATTCATTGAGCGACCCACAGTCGTCTGACTCAAAATGGCTGAAGCTAACGTGGCGCAAATCGGAAAGGTTGATGAGCTTTGAGACGGCCTCGCGAATTTCCGCGTGCATTCCGCAAAGCCCAGTATGGAACAGCAAGGGTTCATCGTCTTTCACCAGAAAATGGTTGAACTGAAAATTGCCCCATTGAGCAAAGATCGAGATGCGAAATATATTTGGCGCGATTTCCGTGGTGACCGCCATGCTAGTCTCCTCAATCGGATTCTTTACCGGGCATTTATGACGTGACTTCCCCTAAGGTTGGTACCCCTCCGCCATCCACTTTGCGAATAGCTCAATGCTAGCCTGGGGCCAGGGACCTTCTCCTCGAGGGGGTGGCGGCGGCATTACGGCTCCACCGATTCCCTGAATGCGGTCGTAGATGGCGGCCGCGTGAGCCTTGACATCCTCATAGCTCGCCAGGTTGAACGCCTTGCTCATACCCCGAATGTCTCGCTCCGTGAAAAGCGGACGAATGTCCGCTTGAAAGCTCGTGGGCTTCGTCATTGTTCCTCACAGCCATTGGAATGTACGCAGGCGCCGCTGGCGCCCCGCGACTCTAGCGCCTCATCAGTGATGCTCATCGTTTTCCTCCTGATAGGCGAACGGTGCGGCTAATCTGGCGTTTTACGGCATCGCTGGTCCGACCGAATCAGCCGCGACAAAGCGATTACACCCGAGATGCTCCGGCGAATCAATTGGACGAAGGTATTGGCGATACTTTGGTGTTCGGCCCCGTGGAATAAAGTGCGCCCCCGCTCGTGAGTGTGCCTAGCACGTTCGGCAGCGGGCTTTTGCACTAGAACTTTTGTCCCCATGGGCCTCCCAACTTTGTAACGATTAGCTCAACGTCGCGGTATACTCATACGTCTGAGCGGCAGCGGTAAAGGGGGACGATATGGTGATTGGCGGGCGGCTACGAGCGTTGCGTGAAGAGAAAAAACTTTCGCAGGGCGATATCGAGAAGCGCACGGGTTTGCTACGGTGCTACATTTCGCGCGTCGAGAACGGCCACACCGTTCCGGCGATCGAAACGCTCGAAAAGCTGGCGCGGGCGATGGAAATTCCGATGTACCAGCTTTTCTACGATGGAGCGAAGCCACCGAAACTCTCCCAACTACCGAGGTCAACAAACGGGCGGGAAACCGAGTGGGGAAATTCCGGCAAAGACGCAAAGTTGCTCCATCAATTTCGCCGAGTTCTCGCTCGCACAAACGAGCGCGACCAGAAACTGATCTTGCACATGGCCCAAAAAATGGTGAGCGCGAACCGGCCCAAAGCGAACCCCACGATTTAAAGGGTTTTGTGATGTGAAAGATGTCTTTCCCGACCCACGATCTGAGGACGATTCCCGGTTTAATGTCCACATCGGCCGCTGTGCCGAACTGCGTATTTGCTTGGGGGCGTTCCGTTCACAGAAACACTCCACTGCTGGCGGGCTTCCGGAAGACGCCCTAACTGTTACGGTCGTTCTCGCCTTCGGGGCATATCCCGCGCAGAACCAGTACGTAAAATCGCGAAATTGCTGCGGTTTGGGAAGCGGTAATGCGGAAGAAGGTATGCCGCGTTTTCGCTGAACGTCCGCTGACCAGCGCGGCAGATGTCGGCGTCCCGTGCCACGGGTATCCGGCAGAGGTGGCGCGCGATGCTTGTCACAGGAGCAGATCTCTCAAGCTTGTTGTTGCAAATGCGCTGTCTCGTTTAACACCAGGCGCGATAACACCAACCAGCTGAACGTTACCTTCCGTCGCTCACCTGCTTGGCGCAACATTCGGGATGTGCGGGCAACTGCGAACGATCCCATCCGCCGCCGAGCGCCTGGACCAGCAAAACTGCGTCGACCATGCGGCGGCCGAGGATATTTACGGCTGTAACTTCGTCCGAAAGAGCCGCAGTTTGAGCGGTGGTGACTTCGAGGTAGCTGGTGACGCCGCCCTCGTATCGCGTGGTGGCCAACGAGAGATAGTTCTGAGCTGCGACGACCGCTCTTTGTTGAACCTGAGCCTCACCCTCAAGAATGCGCAACGCCGCGATGTTATCTTCGACCTGTTGAAACCCGGTTAGTACGGTTTCGCGATAGTTGGCCACCATTTGATTGTATGCAGCAATGGCTTCATCGGTAGCGGCGCGCCGCCTTCCGGCGTCGAAAACAGTCTCCGCGGCCGATAGCCCGAACGACCATAATCCACTCGGGCCTTGTATCAAGGTGGTGATGCTGGAGCTTTCAAACCCGCCAGCGGCGCCTAAATCCAAGAGCGGATAATAGGCCGATTTCGCAACTCCGATTTGCGCGTTGGCTGCAGCAACCATCCTCTCGGCAGCCGCGATGTCTGGACGCCTTTCCAAAAGCTCCGAGGGCAGGCTGACAGGAATGGGAGGAGGGGGCGCGATGAGGGGAAGCGGAGTAAGACTGAATTCCGCGGGAGGCTGCCCGACGAGAACCGCAACTGCGTGTTCATACTGGGCGCGAGCGACTCCCACGTCGATGGCCTCTGCGCGAGTTGTCTCGAGCTGAGTTAGAGCCTGCTGAACCTCCAGTTCGGAAGCGATTCCTCCTGTGTATTGGCTCTCGACCAGTTGCAAGGCCTGTTCGTACTGCGTCACGGTCGAATTCAGGAGCTGTTGTTCAGCATCCAGGCTGCGAGCCAGAAAATAGTCAACGGCCAGATCGGCGTGCATACTTAGATTGACGGTCGCCAGATCCGCGGCGCTGGCCTGTGCCTGTTCCCTGTAAGACTCCACGGTGCGACGGACCTGCCCCCAGGCGTCAACCTCGTAGGACAAATCGAAAGGCACTTCAAAATTGTTGTACGTGATGCCATCAAGGGTCGAGCCTGGAGGCGGAGCATTGTTGGATATCCGCGTCCGAGAGGCAGAGGGTGCGGCTGTCACGGTGGGGTAGTAGTTGGACCGATAGTAGCGAAGAATGTCGCGGGCCTGTTGATATTGAGCCTCGGCAGCCTTTAGATTTTGGTTCGATACGTTCACCTGAAGCTCGAGCGCATCGAGGCGCGGATCTTGGAAGATCGCCCACCAGGTGCCGCCGAGATTCTGGTCATTCGGCTGCGCGGGCGCCCAGTTCCGAGCTTCTTTATAGCCCGCGGGAATTTGCACCACAGGAGTGTGGTAATTGGGTCCCACGGTACATCCACCCAACTGAAGCAGCGCCAGCGCGAAGAGAATGTTCGTCCGCCGCAATGCCGGCAGAAAGCTCTCCATCAAGCCTTTCGTCGGAACGCCTCTCACTTGGAATCCCCTGGCAGCGTGGCCTGTACAACGTGGACTTGCTGACCTTGGATGATTGAGTCTGGCGGGTTGACGATTATGCGATCGTCTGGCTTGAGACCGGAAACGATCTCAATCTGATTGCCGAAATCATGCCCGGGAGTTACACGCGCGAGCAAAACCTTCCCCTGTCTCACAATGCCGACACACAAGCCCTGCGACCGGAATATCAGGGTATTGGTAGGGATTATCAGGTCAGATGTCGGCGTGGGTATCGCAAAATGGACCTCCGCGTAGGAGCCCGTGAGCAATGTTCCGGTGGGATTGTCGACATCCACCTCGGTTAGAAGCGTGCGGGTGGTCATGTTGATCGCATCAGCGGTGCGGACCACCTTGCCATCGAAGTCCCTTGCCGGGAACTCGGCGAGGGCAAGCTTAGCGGACATGCCGACTTTAATTCCTCGTGAGTACTCTTCGGGGACGTTGACGTAAACGCGCAAAACACCGGTTTGAGCGATGTGGAAGAGATCGGTCTTCACACCGCCACTGCTGCCGGAGTCGATCAGGTCTCCAATGTCGGTGTTTCGAGCGGTGATTACGCCATCGAACGGCGCATAAATTTTTTCGAACGAGACCAGCGCCGCATACTCTTGGACGGCGGCCTGGTCTGCCGCGACGATGGCTTTGTTCGCGTTATAGGTGCCGGCCGCGTTGTCGGCGTCCTGTTGCGATACGGCTTTGCTTTTCAGCAGCCGCTCGTACCGGGTTTTGGTGATTGCGGCCAATGCGAGATTGGCCTGAGCGGTCAGCAGGTTGCTGCGAGCTTGTTCAAGTTGCTGATCGACTGCGGGCGCCTCGATGACTGCAAGCAATTGTCCTTTGCGGACATGCGCGCCGATGTCGAAATACCACTTCTTCAGATATCCGGTCGTCTGCGAATAGATTGGCGATGTGATGTATGGCTGAACATTGCCGGGAAGGATGATGTCCTGGTCAGGAGCCTCTCGTTGTGGCAGAACGACTGAGACAGGGGTAACTGCCATTTGAGATATTTCGGCGCGCAGCGACCGTTCGGTATGCAGGCGCGACCACATCCCATCGACGAGAACGGCGGCCACCAGGAGCAACGCGACCGCCACATACGGCCATCGCCCATGCGTATGTTGTCGCGCAGTCGCTTCATTTGGCGTCACCAAATGCTCGTCCGGCTGCTTTGGAGGTTCAATTTGAGTTGGCATAAAGACTCCACCACTCCACACTCACCTTTCCGTTCCCGCCCCGGCCGTATTCCGGCGCGAACCCTGCATGACGCTGAAGAAAGTGGGCACAAAAAGAAGAGTCGAGACCGTCGCGAACAACAGGCCTCCAATCACCGCCCGCCCGAGCGGAGCGTTTTGCTCGCCGCCGTCTCCTAATCCGAGAGCCATGGGAACCATGCCGATGATCATGGCCAGCGCCGTCATGATCACTGGACGGAAGCGCGTGAAACCCGCCTCCAGCGCTGCGGTCACGGAATCTTTTCCCTCCATCACTCTTTCGGTAGCAAAGCTCACCACCAAAATGCTGTTCGAAGTCGCAACCCCCATGCACATGATCGTTCCCATGAGGGCGGGCACGCTGAGCGTGGTGTGTGTTACGAACAAACACCAGGCGATTCCGGCGAGCGCCGCAGGCAGGGCGGAAATCATGATGAAGGGATCCAACCAAGACTGGAAATTGACCACGATCAAGAGGTATACAAGCACGATCGAGAATGCCAAACCGGTCAGCAAGCCCTCGTAGGAGGCGCGCATGGTCTGAACTTGGCCGCGAACAACCACTCGAGAACCCCGCGGCAGTTGCGAGCGCGTGGCCTGAATGATCTTGTCGATGTCCCTGGCCACTCCGCCAAGATCGCGGCCGGCGGGAGTGCCAAAGATATCGATCACCGGAGCCACGTTGTAATGGGAAACTTCGGCCATGCCCACTCCGCGTTTCACGGATACCAGGCTGGCCATAATTGAGGGAGGCGACGAAGGGTCTGTGCCGGTAATTGGAATGTTCACAAGATCCTGCAGCGTATCTTCACGGTACTGCGGCGTCTGAGTGGCAATTTGATAGCTGACATGGTTCTGTGGATCCAACCAAAACGTCGGCGAAGTCTGGAAGCTTCCGCTCAGCGATACCAAGAGGTTCTGAGCAATATCGTGCGCCGTGAAACCGAGCTGTTGTGCTTTCGTGCGTTCGACGCGAAAGCGTAGATAGGGCTCGTCAAACGGCTGCTGGATTCTCATGTCAGCCGTTCCGGGAACGTATTTCAGTTTGGTCAGCAGCGCATCCGCGTAACGCCGATTTGCCGCCAGATTATTTCCTATGATCTGCACGTCGATCGGAGCCGGCAGGCCAAAATTCAGGATCTGACCGACCATATCGGCCGGCAGGAAAGCAAAAACTACGCCCGGGAATTCTTTGGGAAGCGACATGCGAAGTCGTTGGATGTAAATGCTCGTGGGGTGATGGTTGGCGGAGAGGGTCACGAGAATGTCGGCGTCCGAGGACCCGACCGGCGCTGAATTGCTGTAAGAGAGATTGATACCGCTATAGGGCAAGCCGATGTTGTCGATCACGCTCTGCACTTCGTTCGCGGGAATCTGGCTGCGAATTGAACGCTCCACTAGATCGCACAGGTCCGCTGTGTCTTCAATGCGCATACCCGTAGGGCCGCGCAGGTGAAGCTTGAAACTGCCGCCATCCACGCTGGGAAAGAAGTCTTGGCCGAGCCAAGGAACCAGGATGCCAAGAGAGCCGAGGCAGCCCGCGAAGAAGATAGCCAGGAAAGCCCGGCGGTGATGCAGACAAAACTCAAGGAAGCCGCGATAGCTGTGACGAAGCCTTTCAAAAGCCTCCTCAAATCGCTTTTGGATCTGGACCAGCGGGTTGCGCGAGAGGTCGCGTTCGGCCTTCTTTTTATCACCCCGCAACAGGTATTTAGCCATGGTGGGGACGATGGTGCGGGAGAGCAGATACGAAGCCAGCATCGCGAACACAACCGCTTCGGCGAGCGGCACAAAGAGATACCGGGCGACTCCAGATAGTAGAAACATCGGCGCAAAGACAATGCAGATCGAGAGCGTGGCCACGAACGCGGGCGTCGCAATTTGCGAAGCACTATCGAGGATCACTTCGTCCATGTCTTTTTCTGGTTCCGCTTCGCGATTGCGGTTGATGTTTTCGACCTCGACAGTCGCGTCATCCACGAGGATGCCAACGGCCAGCGCGAGCCCGCCGAGCGTCATGATATTGATCGTCTGGCCGATCGCGCTGAACACTATGATCGAGGTCAGGATCGCTAGAGGAATCGAGGTCGCGATGATCAGAGTGCTCCGCCAACTGCCAAGGAACGTGAGAATCATGAACGCGGTGAGGCATGCAGCGATCAGAGTTTCGCGGACGACGCCGCTGATGGCCCCGCGAACAAACACCGACTGATCCGCCAGAGGTTCTATGTGCAGCTGCGGCGGAAGAGTCGACATGATTTGCGGTAGAAGTGCTTTGACGCCGGCGATCACGCTTAACGTGGATGCGTTCCCCGCCTTTTGAATGGTCAGTAATACGGAGCGCTGCCCGTTGACTTCCACAATATTGGTCTGCGGCGGGGAGCCGTCGCGTACCCAGGCGACGTCCTGGACATAAATGGTGGTGCTGCCGATGGTTTTGACCGGGATGCGGTTCAGGTCCGCAATGGTCTGCGGCGCGGCATTAGGAATGGAAACGTCATATTCCGTTGGACCGATCTTTGCCGTACCTGTGGGCAGAATCAGGTTTTGAAGGCTAATGGCGTTGACGACGTCGAGAGCGGACAGGCCCTTCGACTGCAACGCTGCCGGATTTAGGTCCACTTGCACTTGACGCTCTTTACCGCCATAGGGGTAGGGCACGGACGCTCCCGGCACAGTGATGAGCTGGGTTCGAATGAAATTCAGGGCGTAGTCGTTTAGCTGTTGCTCGGACAAGTTCTTGCCAGAAAGGGCTAGCTGCAAGACCGGCACGCTCGATGCGCTGTAGGCGAGGATGAGAGGAGGGGTGGTGCCAGGAGGTAGCTGTCTGAGCTGCGTCTGAGAAATCGCGGTGATCTGCGCGATGGCCTGCTGAAGATTTGCGTCCGGCTGAAGGAAGACTTTGACGACCGCGACGCCATACAGCGATTGGGATTCGACATGCTGGATATTGTCAACCGTTGTGGTGAGAGCTCGTTCGGTGACGGTGACGATACGGTCGGCCATGTCCTCGGGCACAAGACCGGCATAATTCCAGATTATGCTGACGACCGGGATATCGATGTTCGGAAAGATGTCCGTGGGGGTGCGAACAATTGCGAGTAGCCCCAGAATGACGATCAGTATGGCGACCACGACGAAGGTATAGGGCCGCCGCAACGCAAGCCGAACGATCCACATGTTTCTTCTATCCTCAGCTATCGAGAGTGCAGTCCGGCTGCCACAGCGTAGTCAATGATGGCCCGTTGAAACAACTGAAAATAGGAGTGCTGATGTACGTGGGATAGAACCAAATGTGAGGGACTTCCCTTCGGAGCGTCCGGCAAATTGACTGGATGTCAGCGCGCTGACAGGGCCTCGTCGGTCGGGACGCCACAGAAAGAGTAAATCCAAGCTGCCGAGGGGGACGCGACCGCGTTAGCGCGAACGGCGCGGTGAAGTTACTGGGCACTGCAATAGATTCGGTTTATTTCCGATGAGGTGTGACGCAAGAAGCTGCGGCCATACGGCCGAAAGGATCGACTTTCGCGTTCGACGGCAAAGGGGGTACGGTTTGCAAACTGCCACAGGCCGCGCTGCTTCTTCCAGCGCGCCACGCTTAGCATCGCGATTTTCCTCAGCGAGCGCTTAGTTCACCCGATGCCATGTCGAGTCAGGATCAAATGCAGACATCGCTTCCGCGATCCTCGTTGTGTTGGGGCCGAGATCCTTTTCGTAGATAACTCCGGACTCGTTGACGATGAACGTCATGACACCCGACGAACGGTATTCGGCGGGGTAGGCGACGAAGGCGAATCCTGCCGTCATCTTTCCATCGACGAGGTAATTCTCCGCGCCGCCCGGTGCATGAGCTCCTTGGCTTGTGAGGACGCGAAAAAAATAACCGTTAAATGGGACCGGATTGGCGCCTTGATCGCCCGCACCCCTTCCGTTCGCGTAAGCAATCAAAGGATTGATCGGACTCGCAAATTCGTTGTAAGTACCCTGCCAGTACAGACCGTTATGCCGACCATTGTCGCTTAGTAATTTCCGCGCGAATTGCTTTCGGTTCGCGGGCAAGTACTGAAAATACTGCTGTTGCGCTTGGACTAAGTCGCGAGAGGCGTCCATCGCGGCCATCTCATTTCGTCCGATCCGCCGGCATAGAATCTCTTCTTTGCCCGCAGCAGTGTCGAAATACCAAGATCCGTGGTTGTTCACCAGTGGAATTGGGAACGGCCAGTTTTCGGCGCCTATGATCAGAGTCACAGTTCCATTCGGCCCTTTCAGGAACCGGTGCATTTCCTGGTATTTCACCAGAAAGTGTTCACGGGCCCTCAGATCTTCCACCGGATCGCCAGAGGAAAGGATGTCTTTCGCATCCGGCCCGAGAATGTGTAAGAGGGCGTCCTGCTCGGGAGCCTCCGCTGCCACGCAGAAGGCGCGGGCGGCAGCTTCTGCGGAGGCGAAAGTCTGTTGTCCTGGCTGTTGCGCCAACACTGGCCGGTACGAGCACGCGAGCCAGAATGCGAATAGCATGAACGCTGCACGCCACAACGAGACTTTCGATTCTGGCTGAGCAAAATTCCACATTCTTTGAAGCATTGGTTTTCTCCATTTCCTAAATTCTTCCTCACCTGCTCCGCCTGCAGGAAGTGAGCTCATCGTCGCCCGCCGCCTCCATGGAAACCGCCGCCGAAACCGCCACCATGAAAGCCGCCAAAGCCGCCCCCCATACTGGATCGACCGCGCGAGGAAAAGCCCCGGACGACGCCGCCATGATCAAAGCCGCCGAAGACGCTCGATCGTGTTCCTGGCTGAGCGTGAAAACCAGACGATCCCCGGAAGCCGGCGCTATGAGTGAAGCCAGCACGGCCGAAATCGTCGTGATGGAACGCCTCCTGACCGAAGTCCAGGCTATGTGACACGAAGGCGTGATGGTCGTAGAAAGCCCGGCGATCGTGCCAGTTGTATCCCCAGTGGGGCCAGCCCCAGCCGAATCCGCCGAAGAAGCCCACATCAAACCCGAAACCAAAGGACAGTCCGACCCCATCCCAGAAAATCCCCGGCACTGGATACCAGCCGGGGTAAGCAACGATCGGAAAGCCGTACACGAGCCACGGATCGTACGCAGGGATGTACACAAGGTCGGGGTCAACCGGATCGATCACGACGGTGTTACCTTGAGTCGTTACGTTCTCGTGATCATTGCTTTCCAGATGACCAGCGTTCCTCGCCTGCTGACGCAACGTTTGCACCGCATCGGTGACGTCCTGGGGCTGGTTGGTGTACGCGTCGCCGAGAGACGATGTCCAAGACAGGTTCTTATCCATATTTTCAAGAACCGACGGAAATTGCGTTAAAGCCTTTACGCTCGGATCCCAGGATTGTTTGTTAACCTCCTTGGCTAGTTCGTCACCGTGCAAGCCGGAGTGATCCTGCATCCATCGGTCCGCCTCGACGATCTGCGTTGGGTACGTGGAAGCTGCAAGGATCTGCGCCACCAAGGCGTCCGGGTACAAGGCGATCGGCGCGACCAGTTGCTGGAGATCCTCGGGCGAGAACTGAGCAGTCGAAGGAGTCGATTGCTGGTCGGTTTGGCCGCCATTCGACTGGGCTCGCGCCGCGCATTGAGCGACGAAGAAGCAGAGAAATACGGCCAAGACTTTTTTGGTGATATTTACATTCATGGCAAATTCTCCACTATTACCGACAGACTCTCGTTCGCGTTGGGGTTGGCTCGAAGACTGTATTTTGCCTTCGCATCACGCTGCTGGTTCCCAAGCGGCAGCCACGACTCGAATGCGGCCCGGATTGGCAGAGGTAGCCGCAGCGGACACCTCTATCGCGCGGGAGAAGGAGGAGGAAATTGTCTAAACATTTTCTCTACGCCCTTATCCAGGTTCTCAATGTTTTTATTGGAGTTGTTGGAGAGCATATCGCTCGCGATGCCTCTCCAAATGAGATTCTTCGTCTTAGTGTCGAACAGATCGACTACCAGCGTTCCTACCTTGTATGTCTCGGTGGTGGTCGTTGCCTCACCGAATCCATCTCCTCCAAATCGCCTCCAGCCCCAGCCGCCTCCAAGCCCTTCATAAAAGGTATTCAACGTTTGGTGGTCGCGCGTGATCCCCATCGCGATAATCGAAACGTCGCCGCCCGAATCCACCTGGGTCCAACCCTTGGCTGTTAAGGCGGCATTGACCGCGCGCTTGATTCGATCGACGTCCAATGGATCTCTTGTTTTAACTTCTTCCCAACAGTACGTTTTATATCGCGCGAAGTTTACGCCGCGGTCGTAGTCGGTCTTTACTTGTTGGGCCGACGAGCTTGCTGCGAATAACACCACGATTCCTATCGAAACGAGAACGCACCTTTGCAGTTTCATACTTCCTCCACTTTCGAGACTCCGATAAAATTTCCCAAGAAATTCGTTCATGGCAATCCACCGAGGTAGCCCTTAACCTTTCGGATCGGGAAAAACTCCGCTGCCGACAACCGCCCGGACCTCGGGGTAATACTCAGGATGGTGCGCGAGAATCGATTTAATTTCCTGGGCGAGCGGGCTTTCTGCGCTCCACGTCTTTTGCTGGTCGGGATACAGCGGAAGCATGAGTGGCTTTGCCTGTTCAAGCAGACTCCTCAATTGCGCGTGCTCCGGATGTTCGTTTTGATTGGCAGACGTGCTCATTGTCATTTCTCCTTGGTGTCGCCAGGAAAAATGTCGCGGCCGGAAGCAACGCGCCGCCGTCACTTCGTTCTTGGACGACGCCATTGGAATAAGCACTGCGCCTGCCAAACATGTCCGGTTTGCAAGTGGCGGGAAATCAAGCTGACTTCAACGCAAGGCACAAACTTCGTGCCAGCCGGCTAAACAAGGCGTCCGGGGGCCGACAGTGTTCGCGATGGTTCGCCAACTATATTTTAAACGGCCTGGGAATTTGGCCCGGCGAGGATGTGCGAGCCGGTGAGTGCGACCGCGAGCGGTCGTTAATCAATCGGAGCGCCGCTCGCCCCATTCGTCGCAACTTTAGTTGCGCGAGCCGGATCCCGATGCGAACGTGAAATGCCAAGCTTTTGCATGCGGAAGTAGAGTGTTGATCGCTTGATGCCCAATCGTGCGGCCGCACCATTTGGACCGGCAACAACCCAGCCGGTCTGCTCGAGAATCTTGCGTATGTGGTCTCGCTCCGCTTGCTCCAGGGTAACTGCCTCTTGGGATTCCGTCATGGCGCCGATCTTGAGCGACGACATCGGAGGACGCAGCGTGTTGCCCGGGCTGAGGATCACACTTCGCTCGATGAAATTCTGCAGCTCGCGAATGTTTCCGGGCCATTGGTAAGAGCTAAGTTCAGCCATGGTGTCCGGCGAAACCTGATCGAATTGCTTATTCATTCGCCGGGCGTAGATTTCGACATAATGTTCCACCAAAGCCGGAATGTCTTGGCGACGATCCCGCAACGGGGGCAGCGAAATCGGGAACACATTGAGCCGGTAATAGAGGTCGCTGCGAAACTCATTGCGCTTCGCCATCTCCACTAAATTCCGGTTTGTCGCAGCTACCAGCCGGACGTCTACCTGATGAGTCCGAGTGCTGCCCAAACGTTCGAACTCCTGCTCCTGCAAGACGCGCAGCAGCTTGGGTTGCAAGGCCGGTGGGATGTCGCCCACTTCATCCAGGAACAACGTCCCCTTGTCAGCCAGCTCGAAACGTCCAATCTTCTGTGAAATAGCTCCCGTGAAAGCGCCTCTCTCATGTCCAAATAGCTCGCTTTCCAGCAGATCGAAGGGAATAGCCGCGCAGTTTAACTTTATGAATGAGCGTCCGCAGCGAGAGCTCAGATTGTGGATCGCACGAGCGAACAGCTCCTTACCAGTTCCTGTTTCTCCTTGAATCAGAACCGTCGAGTTCGTAGGCGCGACACGTTCGACCTGTTCGAGAACCGATTCCAGAGCGGGACTGTTGCCAATGATTTGCTCGAATCGGCGTGGATTTCGATCTAGAGCCGCGAGCCCGAATGTTGCAACTGCTGCCACGAAGGCCTCCTTGCGAGCCAGATGCTTCCTTGGAGGGATTAACTTTCCAGTGCGGCCCGAACACTTTCGAGCAGCGCATTATCGTTGAATGGTTTCGCCATGAATTCAACGGCGCCTGCCCGTAGCGCCTGCATCCGCATTTTTTCGTCGCCGTGCGCCGTGATGAAGATGATCGGAATTCTGCACCGGGCGGTGTTGAGCTTCGCCTGCAGTTCGAGGCCGGACATTCCCGGCATGCGAATATCCGCGATTAAACACGCGATGTTTTGCTGCTTGCCGGATTTCAGGAACTCTTCGGCCGACGCGAAGGCCAGTGCTGAGAGCTCAACCGATTCCAGCAAATCTTGAACTGCACTACGCATCGAATCGTCGTCATCGACGATTGCGACAAGTCTGGGCGTTTCCTTAGTATCCATGGTTGAAAATTTACCTACGCCGAACAAGCGACGCAATCACACCTTGGTATTATGGAGGTACGTCCGTTAGGAGCCAGGAATGAGCGGAGAAGTGTGAGGGAGTTCCACATCGAACGGCAACTTGTCCGCCTAGTAGCGAGCGCTCCGCAAGCCCGTCGTCGGCCTATTCCTTAGCAGGCAGGAGTTCCAACTCCGCGGTCATTCTAACCAATTGCGCGAGCGATTCAGCTTTCATCTTCCTCATCGCGCGGCCACGTTGAATCTTTACGGTGACTTCGCTGGTTCCAAGCTCCGCAGCTATTTGCTTGTTCAGCATGCCTGCGACGACCAGACCCATGACCTCGCGCTCGCGCGCGGTCAGCGAGTCATAGCGTTCTCGCAGCTTGGCGCGATTACGCTGCTGCTGGCGCGTCAACTGATCGCGGTCAAGAGCTTGGCGGATCGCACGGAGTAGATCCCGATCCAAGAAGGGCTTGGTCAAGAATTCCACCGCGCCGGATTTCATGGCCCGAACCGTCATCGGAATGTCTCCGTGTCCGGTAATAAATATGATCGGCGTGCGGACGCCCGCATCAGCTAGCCGGCGCTGGAAGTCCAGGCCATTGATCCCAGGAAGTCTCACGTCCAGGACGAGGCAGCTTGGCCCATCCGGCTGACTGATCTGTAGAAACTCTTCCGCGGTGGCAAAGCATTCGGAACACAAGCCCACTGACTGCAGCAGGTCTTGGATGGACGCGCGGACTGCGGAATCATCGTCAATGATGAACACCTTCGCGTTGTCCTTTGGCGTCATCCACGAGATCCATAATGATCGAAGCTGAGAGTGGAGAGGTCCGTAGCGAGCGAGCTTGGTCCGAGTACGTCAAACGATGCACTCAACATCATGGCGCACAGTGAGAGCGACACGGGAACCTCTTGCAAATGAAGCGCCGGCCAACGTGAAAAGATAAGGGCGAATGCCACCGAAACGACGGCAATCCAATAGCTCCAAATCGCGCGTGGATTGCGCCACAGAAGAAGAGGATTTGACCTAAGCATGCCTCTCTCCGTCAGAGCTGATGCCGGCAATCTTAGCACCACGGCGGGCCCTCGTCGTGCCGGGTCGGCCGTGCGGCGTGGCGATGTCGTTCGCGGATAGAACCCACTCGGACTGATCCAGTCCGATAGACGGAGTGACAGGATTCCGACAGATTCGCGAGTCGACAACAGCCTCCAAATCGCACACGAATTTCGTATCTCCTTCGCTGCTGGACGTTTCCGCGCTCTTTGATTCAGAAAGGGCCTCTGGCGAAGCGATTGCCTTTTCGATGAGCGCATCTAGTCCAAACCGACATCGCGGGGAGGATCGAAATCATGGAAAAGTCTCGCGGAATGGATATCAAGTACGACTCCGACAGTTCGATGGTCGCAGCAGTAAAACACGGGGACATGCGAGCTTTCGAGGAGTTGGTCCTCCGTCACAGGAAAAGGGTTCTCGCCGTAGCGCAACGGATAACGAAAAACCGAGAGGACGCCGAAGACGTGGCGCAGGAGTGCTTTCACAAGGCTTTCCTTCATCTTAGTGACTTTCAAGAAAAATCGCGCTTTTCAACGTGGTTGACGCGCATCGCCATGAATGAAGCATTCATGTTGCTCCGTCGAAAGCGAGGATTCGTCGAGGTTTTGCCCGGTGGCCACGACGATGACGCGAAATCCATGTCGGAGTCGTTCGTTGACTTGGGCCCTAGCCCCGAAGAGTCCTGCTGGCGACGTGAGCGCACCGAACTTCTAACCGAGGCAATCAATCGGCTGTCTCCGAACGTTCGAACGGCGGTATTGCTTTGCGAAATCGAGGAGCTGACTGCGAAAGAAACGGCCCAAGTGCTCGGCGCCTCAGTGACTGCCGTAAAATCTCGCATTTTCCATGGGCGCCGGAAGTTGCAAACGGTCCTGAGCAACGGATTTATAGGGGGTCTGTACGCGCCCCGAGAAGCGGAAGCAAATCGTCCATAACCCTCGAATGCGGCCCCGGTGGCTTCGATGATTCGCGGAACGACACCAGTCTCACCGCGAAGCGACTAGATCGGGAACGTGAGACAGTGTTTTGTAGTCTTCGTCCGTCAAGCGCACGTAGGCCGCCGCAACATTCTGCTCAAGATGCGCGATCGAGGAAGTTCCCGGAATCGGCAACATTATAGGAGAGCGCCGCAGAAGCCAGGCGAGGGCGACTTGCGTGGGACTGGCATCATGTGCCTTGGCGACTTGATTCAGCACGTCGCCGGCTACTTTTCCCGCTCCGAGCGGGAACCAGGGAATAAATGCGATTGCGTTGCGCTGGCAATAATCCACCACGTAGTCCCATTCGCGGTCCGCAAAGCTATAGCGATTCTGCACCGAAACGATGGGGACAATCCGGCGCGCCCGCTCGATATGCTCTTGCGTTACGTTCGACAGCCCGATCAACCGAATTTTGCCTTCGTTTTGCAATCGAGCCAACGTTTCCACAGAGGCTTCAAACGGAACGACGGGGTCCGGAATGTGGAGTTGATAGACATCGATGCGGTCCAGGCGCAGCCTCTTCAGGCTTCCATCGACGGCTTTGCGAAGACGTGAAGGTGTTGCGTCATGGGTCCACTGATTCGGGCCGGGACGCTTCCAGCCTCCTTTGGTGGCGATTACCAAGCCGGGCGGGTAAGGAAACAACGCTTCGGAAATCAGCTCCTCGCTGACGTTTGGCCCGTACGAGTCCGCGGTGTCAATGAAATTGACATCGAGTTCCACGGCCCGTCGGAGAACCGCCAGCGCAGCCTTTCGGTCTTTAGGCGGCCCCCAAATCCCGTCGCCGGTAAGTCGCATTGACCCGAAACCAATGCGGTGAACCGGGATCTCCGCAGCCAGCGAAAGACTCCCGGCCCCACTTGCAGACAATTCTTTCCCGTTCACGATCCACCTCCAAATAAACGCTTTAGTCTTGTCCCGCGCCGCTGGCGGTTGCGGGTCTGGCGGTCTCGCGGATCGGAGGCGCCATGAATTCGGGACCGATCGGATTGGGGATCGTCTGCCCCAAAATCTGATCGATCTCTGCGAGCGCATCCGCATCGAGCTTCCAACCGAGGGTACCCGCAACAGCATCGAGTTCTTCGGGATGGCGCGCGCCCCACAGCGCCGCGGTGATTCCGGGCTGGTCCAGCACCCAACGCACGGCAAGATCCATCACGTGTTTCCGGTATCTCTTTTGCGCCAAATCGTCCAGTTGCTGAACCGCATTCAGATATTCTGCGAAGCGCGGCGGTTGGAATTTTGGATCTGTAAGGCGGAGATCGTCACCATTGAATTTCGTATCTGGCCGCATTGTGGCGGTCAAGAGCCCCCGGCAGAGAGGCCCGTAAGCGAAAACGCTCAGATTCCTTTCGCGCGCGTAAGGCAGCACGTCGCCGTCGATCTGACGCTCAAAGAGGTTATAAGGAGACTGAACGACGTGTAACTTGGAGACGGACATGAACTGGTCCATCTGCTGCGGTGAATAATTGCTCACGCCGATCGCGCGGATCGTGCCCTCCTTAAGGAGGGATTGCATGGTCTGAGCAGTTTCTTCGATCGGAACTGCCAAATCCGGCCAATGCACTTGGTAGATGTCGATGTAGTCGGTGCGAAGCCGACGGAGCGAATCTTGGACTTCTTTGCGTATCCGATCGCGCGAGGAATTGCGCGTAACCGATCCGTTGTGCCACTCGAGTCCGACTTTGGTCGCGATGAAAACCGTTTCTCGATGTCCTCTCTCCTCAACGGCCTTCCCGACGATCTCTTCGGACACGCCAAACCCCTAGACCGGCGCTGTGTCTATCAAATTGATCCCTTTATCGAGGGCGGCGTGAATCGTCCGGATCGATTCTCTCTCGTCTGTGCCTCCCCACATCCAACCGCCGATAGCCCATGTGCCTTGCGCAATTCGCGAAACGTTCATTTCGGTGCCGGAGATCTCCCGGTATTCCATTTGCTTTATCCTTGTCCTACGAAATGGGAATGCAGGCGAGAAGTTCTGTTCGACAGGCCTATGCTTTCGCCGAAGCAGCGCCAGTTCGATTCTGCTCGTGGGCCTCGACTCGCAGATTGGCTTGCCTTTCCATTTGCAGAATTACCGCCGAGTAGTCTTGCTCGGCTCCCAGCTCGGCTTGCCGCGCGTTCATGTTAAACGCGGCTTCGGTCGCGGGCACTCGCGCGCCGACGGCGGCCGCTAGATTGAGAATCAACCCGAAGTCCTTGTTCATTAGCCGGATCGGAAATTGCGGGCTGTAATCGTTCTTCATCGCTCTTAGCAACTTGCCCACGTGTGCCGGAGCAACCACGGCAGTCTGAGACAACACCGTTAGCAAACGAGAGCGATCGAGGCCTGCCTTCTCGCCGAGCGCGACGGATTCTGCAATGGCCTGCATTCCGATCCCCAGGACTGCGTTCACCACAAGCTTCATAATCGCTCCGGAGCCGCTGGGCCCGAGATAGAAGTACGTCTGGGCGATCACACGAAAGATTGACTCGGCGCCGTCGAACAATTGCTTGTCTCCGCCTGCGAACAGCGTCAACAACCCCTTTTCGGCAACCGGAGTGCTCCCAGACATAGTCACGTCGAGGACGTCGATCCCATGCACCGAGCCGAGGCTGGAAACTTGCTGCGAGGTTTCGGGGTATACGGTGCTGAGTTCGATCACTCGCAACCCTGGAATCGCGTTGGCGAACACGCCGTCAGCGCTTCGATAAACGTCCAAGACAACCTGATCGGACGGCAAACACGTCAACACGACATCGCAGCCGGCCGAAAGTTGCGAAATGCTCGGCGCGACCTTGCCACCATATTGGATTAATTCCGCTGCCTTATTGGGATCCCGATCGTACGCGGTCAACTTGAAACCAGCTTCAAGTAACCTTCGCGCGACCGGCAAGCCCATATAGCCGATTCCAATAAACCCGAGATTGCTGTGTTCTTGCGTGATTGGTTTCATGACGAACCGCCTTTGTATGAGCCACAATCGCGACTTCTAGCTCGCATCGAAAGACAGCACGTGTTGTACCGTTACGCGCATGAGCGAAAGTATTCACGCAAGGTATTGGCAGGGCTGGGATTAGAGCCCTGAGCAGTGGAAGGTAACGCAAAGCTGACGAGAGTTAGCTGTCGCATCCCTTGGACACTGTCAGTCTGTTGGAAATTGAATAATTCTTCCCGGTTTGCCTGCCATTCGCCGGAACACCAATTCCATCGCGGGACAAGGCGCGCCACCGCGGAAAGTTTGCTCAAACAATTTATGCGACCGCAGCCGTTCAAACCAACTCTAACGTGTAATAGCTGAGCTGCTTGGCAGCAAATCCGCCACGAGGAGCCCGATGTCCTACGGAACCCTCCATCAGGGAGTTAGCGCATGAGAAGTCGAGGGCTTCGGATCGCGGCTATGTTCGCATGTACGGGAGCTGCAGTCGCGTTACTAGGCAGCACTCGGCGGATTTCGGCGCAGGCGAGATATGAGCGCGGCGAAAGACACCGCCCTGCCACGGTTTACAATCCGTACCCGCCGGGAATTCTGCCATCCAATCTGAGTTCCGAGCTCACCCGGGTTTTGGGCGAGGTAGACGTCATCGAAAACCGAGCCCTTGCCCGTTGGCGCGCGCTGCCGCCGCCAGTTGTCGCAGGTCAACCGCCAATTCTTCAGAATGAGGGGACGGAAACAATCGAAACACTGGGCGAGCTGATGCTTTTCGACAGGAACATCTCGCCAAACAGGAATGTTGCGTGCGCGTCCTGTCATATGCCCTACGCCGGGTTTAGCGGACCGATTCCTTCCGTCAACTTGACGATGATTGCATATCCCGGAACGGCTCACTTTCGAGCGAGCAAACGCACCGCGCAACGACATCCCTATGCGCCATTCTTTCCGGCACTTCAATACAATCAGGAACAAGGTTTGTTTTTTGGCGGAAACTTTTGGGATTCTCGCGCCACCGGTTATAAGCTTCGGGTTCCAGACGCCGAACAGGCGCAAGGCCCTCCGGTCGACCCCCTGGAAATGGGATTTCCGGACACCGCATGTATCGCGTTTCGCCTATCGAGTGCTATCTACAAACCCCTCTTTGAAGAGGTGTGGGGCAAGGGCTCGTTCGACATCAATTTTCCACAGGGAACGGAAAGAATTTGCGCAACGCCTGGGGAGGCTGCGGTGTTCAAAGGCAGCGCCACTCCCGTTCGGCTGAGCCCCGCAGACCGCACCCGTGCGGATACGATCTACGATCACTGGGCGCAGTCCATCGACGCCTACGAGCAGTCCGTGCAAGTGAGCGCTTTCTCGTCGAAATTCGACGCATTTCTGGCTGGCAAGTACAAACTCACGGCCGACGAAATGGCGGGGTACGAGTTGTTTAACGGGAAGGGTAACTGCAATTCGTGCCATCTTGACGGGCGAGGAACTGCGCTGAAGCCGGGTCAGTCGGACGCGAGCTCGACCGCACTGGTCAACCCTCTATTCACGTGCTTCGGCTCGGCCAATGAGGGCATACCGCTGAATCCTCGAGTCGCCTTCTTTTATGAGACCCAGCCGGATCCGTACGGATTTACTCCCAACCCTTACGGCTTCGGCTACCGAGATTTGGGACTCGGAACTTTCCTGAGAAGTGGATTCGGTTCCGGCCCCAGCCCGAACGGGAGCTGGAGAGAGTACGCGCCGAGCGTCGACGGCCAAATGCAAGTTCCTTCATTGCGCGACGTGGCGCTGACACCGCCGCAATGTCCTACCACTGAGGCCCCCGGTCCGTATTTCCAGAAGGAATTCTTTCACAACGGTTACCTGAAAAGCCTGAAGCAGGTCGTCCATTTCTACAACACGCGCGACAAGTACGCCTACCCCGTAACTTCGGGACATTGCCCCGCGGGAACCACAGAAAAAGTGAACTGCTGGCCCATGGCGGAGGTGCCAAACAACATCGATATGACCTCCGGCAACTTGGGCTTGACCGATGAGGAAGAGAATCAAATCGTCGCATTCCTCGAAACCTTGTCGGATGGTTTCACGCGGCCTTACCCCAACATGGACACTTTCACGGGCGTTTGCATGACGGGCGGGTCAGCTGCAACACAGGGCAACGACTCGCTGATAGCAACGCCGCCTCTGCCGCCCTGCGCGACAGCTATCTGTGGCGCTGCGCCAGTTCCTGGCCCTAAGCAGATTAGCGGAAATCCGTCCGATCACGGAAACATGAGGGCTCCCGAAGTCGCGCGAGCACAGATCGTGCAGTGGCCGTTAGTGCAGATATCGAAAAACAATTTGACGGTGATACGGTGGACGACGACGAACCCTGGTGGCTCGCCGGTGCATTACGGAATCGTGCATTACGGCACCGATCCCCGCCACCTTGGACATGCTGCAGAATCTCCCATCAGGCTGAATCCAGGACATTCCTACACTGTTTTCCGCGTGCGGATGAACGGCCTGGAGCCCGAAACAACCTACTACTACACCGTAGATTCGATGGAAGCGAACGGCAACGGCGATGGGATTAGATACATCGTTAAACATTTCACTACACCTCGACTCGACGGTTCGCCAACGGACCGAAATCATTCTTGGAAGACGTGGCAGCAGGACTATCACTTCTGAAGGGAGGAACAAAGCAATGTCAGATGACCTAGTTGTATTTGGCATTTATCGCACTGTGCCCGCAGTAGAGGAAGCTGTGGACAACTTGCTGGCCATCGGTTTAGAGAGCCAAGCGATATTTGTCTTGCATCCGAAGAACGAAGACACCGTGGAGTTCGCAAACAGAAAGCAGACACACGTGCCGCGCGGAACAGGCGAAGGCCCCACGGCCAGCCTTCCGCTTGACGGAACCATAGGAATTGGCGGCCCGGTGGGATCTGGCACGGGCCTCGCCCACTGGCTGCTTGATCCGGTAGCTCCCCATGAGGGCGCATTGCATGACGCCCTCACGGAGATGGGCGTTCCCGAAGAGTGGTGCAACAAACGGGTTGTCCACGGAGGGTTCCTAATTTCGGTGAAGTGTGTGTCTCTGGAAGAATTCTTTGGGGCTACCGGGGTGCTCGCCTTCACCCAGGCGATGGACATCTCATGGCCCAAGTCGCTCGCCAAACTCCGAGTCAGCCACAGTCGCGCAGAGGCGTCTGGCGGCCGCTGAAGAATGGGAACGCCACAAAAGAGGAAGCGCCGAAAAGTCATGATTCTCCGCCGGCGTCGAGCGCGGACGGTCTTGGAACGCGCGAGTTGTGCCTACGCGTTCGCAGTCATGGCATGTTCGACGGGCAAAGTGAACTGAAACGTAGCTCCCCGATCGGAATTTTCAGTGGCCCATAAGCGGCCTCCGTGTGACTCAATGATCGACCGGCTAATCGACAATCCCATGCCGGTCCCCCGCGGCTTCGTGGTGAAAAACGCGTCAAAAATCCTTTCCGCCCGTTCGGGAGGCAATCCCATGCCGGTATCGCTGACCGAGATCAACACTTGGCCATCGGCCTTCTGTTGCGACTTGATTGTAAGCCCCCGTTCCGCATTCGCTTGGTCGATCGCATCGATAGCATTGAGCATGAGGTTCATAAGAACCTGCTGCAATTGCACTCGGTCCGCTCTGACGTTGGGCAGCGCAGACGTAAGTTCGGTGTGGATGGAAATCGCACGCCGTTCAGCCTCGCTGCGCATCAAGCTGATCATCTCTTGAATCAATTCATTTACGTCCACCCACTCTCGTTCGGGGTCTCCCTTCTTAAACAAAGCGTGAATTCGGCTGATGATTTCAGAAGCCCGCGTTACATCCTGAACGATTCTCGACACGGCTTTTCGCGCCTTTTCGATGTCAGGCTGATCGCGTTCGAGCCACCGCAAACACGCATTCGCGTTTGTATGCGCCGCCGAGATGGGCTGCCTAATTTCGTGCGCCATAGAGCCAGCGAACTCGCCCATGGTTGTCACCCGATTTATATGGGCGAGCTCTGATTGCGCCTGACGCAGCCTTTCACGCTCTTGTTCCGCGCGCTTGAGGTCCGTAATGTCGATGTTTGAGCCGATATACCCCGCGAACTCGCCGTCCCCTGTATATCTTGGAATTCCGCTTTCGATCACCCAGCGGTATTGGCCGTCCGATCGCCTGAGGCGATATTCCATCCGGAAAGGCTTACGGGCATGGAACGCAGGCAGGAAGCCATCGAAGCATCCTTGCACATCGTCGGGATGGACACCTTCGATCCACCCTGTGCCCACTTCCTGTTCCATACTTCGGCCAGTGAAATCGAGCCAGGGTTTGTTGAAATAATTACAAAGGCCATCCGTTCCAGTAAGCCAAATCATCACTGGTGCCGTGTCGGCCATCGTTTGGAACCGAGCCTCGCTTTCACGCAGGCGTTCTGCAGCGCGCTCTCGTTCCGTGATTTCTTCTTGTGCCCGCTTCAAATCTTCAATATCGACGTTCGCACCGTACCAGCGACTAATGCCTCCCTGGGCGTCGCGCAGAGGCACCGCGCGAATCAAGAACCAGCGATAGGATCCGTCCGCACGGCGCATACGTGCTTCGGCTTCAAATGACTCACCCCGCATCAAGGCCGCTTGCCATTTCGCCACAAAGTCCGATTTACCCTGAGGGTCTATGGCTGCGGCGAGTCCCACGTCAGCCGAAGGCGCTCCGGTGTACTCAAGCCATCGTTGGTTACAGAATTCGACGTTGCCATTTGGCAGAGCGCTCCACACGAACCCCGGTATGGCATCGATCACGCTGTGCAAATGGAATTCGCTTGTCGGCGAATTCCCCGGAGTTTGGGTGGATGCTGACCCTTGCTTGAGAGGCTCGTTGGATGGTGACTCTGTCATCGGCGTCCCCCTCTCCCCCTGGCCGTTAAGCTCCAAGGCGGAGGCTGGTACAATAATATCAACCGGAGGTCGTTTGCTGGACTGAGCCGAATACCGCCGCCCGGAGTATACTGTGTTTTCTTTCCGATTTGTGCAGACGCATGGGTCACCCCTAATTCACTTCCGACCACCCGGCGGCCGACCTCGCAATCCTGAGGAGGGCACATGCTCACTAGAGAAGAATGGCTACCTCTAGCCCGTAAACTGGATTGGGACTTTACCTATGTGCGCGAAGAGGAAGTCTTTCCAGAGGTAATCAGCGGGCACCCCTGGCTTCCTCATACAGAATGGGAAGAATGGGAAGAATCATTTAAGACTTCCTATCGCGAATACGTCGACAACCAATACGAAAAAGATATGGCTGTCTACGCCGTGCGTGACGCAGTGGGTCGCCTGGAAAATATTCAGAAGTTAGCTGCACCATGGCTGAACAGTCTAAAGGTGCATGCCGCCGCGTTGCCGCTAGCGGAGTTTACCGGAGTGATCGGCAGCCTGCGAGGTGCGAGGTTCGGCCGTGACAGCGCTTGGCGCACCATGTCAACGTTTGGAGCGCTTGACGAATACCGCCATACGCAGATTCCCTTGCTTCTCTTCCATCAGTTGGTGCGCTGGGATTCCCAGTTCGATTGGGCCCACAAGTTCTACCACACGAATAATTGGTTCGCCGTGGCTGCCCGTCATTTCTTTGACGAGCTGACTCTGGGGCAAAACGCAATTGAGTTCGCCATCGGCACCAATTTCATTCTGGAGACCGGGTTCACCAATTTGCAATTTGTTGGATTGGCGTCGCTCGCCCGCGAGTCGAACGACCACATGTTCGAGAGGATGGTCACCAGCATTCAGACCGACGAAGCCCGGCACGCACAGATCGGACACCCGGTTCTGACCGTGCTCATGAAACACGATCCCGAATATGTGCAATTTCTGCTCGATAAATGGTTTTGGCGAAGCTGGCGCTTGTTCTCGATTTTGACCGGAGTTTCTACGGATTATCTTACGGCCTTGGATCAACGCCCATACTCATTCAAAGAATTCATGGAAGAGTGGATCATCGATCAATACCTGCGCACGCTCGACGAATTCGGCCTCAAGAAGCCTTGGTATTGGGAGATTTTCGAGCAGGAACTCGATATCTATCATCACATGATCTATGCCAGCGCCTATACCTATCGTGCGACTTTGTGGTTCGACTTTGTGATGCCCAGCCCCGCCGATCGAAAGTGGCTGCGCCAGAAATATCCAAAATATTGGGACGATATGGATGCCGTCTGGGAGCAGGTGGCTAAGCGTTGGAGGACGATTGGCCCCGGCGCTGCCAACGAATCAGCGGTGCATGGTACTGCCATGCCAACCTTTTGCGATCTGTGTCAGCTGCCATTAAGCGCCGGCACTCCGCGCAAGAATACCGCGACGGTTCTCACTCGCGACGGACACAAGTATATATTCTGCTCCGAGCCTTGCCGGTGGATCTTTCTGCGGGAACCGGAGAGATACGCGAATCACAAGGACGTGGTCAAGCGTGTTCTGTCCGGAGAAGCTCCCGCCCAACTTCCTAATCTCCTAACAGAGTATTTCCGGCTTACGCCCGATACTTGGGGCAAAGACGTCAATCACGGCGCCTATGATTGGCTGGCAGCACAAAAGAAGTCAACCGCGTAGCAGGCGATGGAAGGATCTGCATGGCCATTCCTCTCTATGGCTTCCTGGAAGGAGACACGCTTGGGCTTCTCGTGCTAGCGGAAGAGGGCGAAACTGTCCTGGAGCTGGCACGCAAGCTTCAGGATGCGGCGAGCATTCGAGTCGCCCGGAGCAACCGGGTGGGCCTCATCTATAACGGCAAAGCAATCGATCCTCGCCTGACAGTCGCTCAGGCGGGGTTCGAGGCAATGGATCGCTTCGATGTGGTTTGGAGAGACAAGCTGTGACCTTTCGAAGAGTCGCCGCATTAGACGACCTTTGGAGCGGCGAAATGGTGGGCTTAGACGTGGATGGGAACAATATATTGCTCGTGAATATCGACGACCACGTGTATGCATATGCCGATATTTGCCCTCACCAGAAGAGCCGATTAAGCGAGGGCAACTTGACGGGTAAGACTCTCCGTTGTGCGAGACATCATTGGGAGTTCGATGTGCGCACGGGGCAGGGCATAAACCCCCAGAATACTTGCCTGAAGGTTTATCGCGTAAGCATCGAGAGTGGCGACATTCTTCTGGATCTAGATGATGAAAGATGCAGAGAAAGTTCCAATGACCGCGAGAATCAACGATGACCGGCCAAACTCCAGACCAAAAACCTGACCAAAGAACGGAAATGTACGATTGCGTCGGTCCCGTTCTCCAGTCCGGGCCTGTGGCCAACGCCATCATTGCGGCTATAAAAGAGCTGAACCAAGACGTGGTTGTTGTAGACCGTGGCGCCTACGTGAGGGTTCTCGTTCCGCAATGCTGCGTGGTAAGTCGTTCGGCAATTGAAAAACACTTGGGCCGCTCGTTTCGCTTTCCTGGTGAGTTGGAGATGGTCATGTCAGCTTTCAAGGGTTCGCTTCAGCTGAATCAAGACGATGCCGCGTGGCGATTCGCGCGCACGCAAACTTCCAGGTGAACTGAGCCTTTTTATTCCGGAAGAGGTCCATGGCACAGCAAAAGACGTATTGGCATCTCCTCCAGCAAAAACGCATGCCGACTGAATACGAAATTGTGACGTCGAAACTGCTCTGCTACACCGGCGAGGGCTTCACCGGAAAGAGGTTCGAAATCGACGTGCCCCTGCTCGACTGGTACAAACGGTTCCAGCAAGATTCCCCTCTAACTTGTACTTCGTGGGAAAACTTTCGAGATCCTCGCGAGACTACATACACGAAGTACACCGAGATTCAAAGAGATAAGGAAATTTTCGTCGACGGCATCCTGGAGGAAATCGAAGCAAGCGGTTACGACGGCCGGCTTTCGCCTCGATGGCTCCACGTCCTTTCTCGCGTGTTTGCTCCTTTCCGATATCCAGGACATGGCCTCCAGATGTTGGCATCTTACATTGGGCAAATGGCTCCGAGTGGGCGGATTGTCATAACCGCAACGCTACAAGCGGGCGACGAAATGCGTCGCGTGCAACGAATTGCCTACCGAGTTCGGCAACTTCAGCAGCGTTATCTTACATTTGGCAGCGATAGCAAGGCTTTCTGGCAAACCGATCCTGTATGGCAACCGTTGCGCGTCGCCGTTGAGAAATTGCTCGTTTGTTACGATTGGGCTGAGTGTTTCGTCGGCGTAAATTTGGTGCTCAAGCCTCTACTGGACGAGGTATTTATGAATCACCTTGGCGATCTCGCGCTGCGTGAAGGTGACCATTTGCTCGGTCAAGTCCTTTATTCGCTCAACGAAGACTGTCGGTGGCATCGGGAATGGGGCCAGGCCTTGACCCGGATGGTGATCGAGGACAATTCGCTCAACAGTAGCACCATCCAAGGGTGGATCGAGAAGTGGCATCCCGTTGCGGCGCGTGCGGTGCAAGCATTTGTTCCGTTGTTTGCGGAAAACTTGGAAGATGCTGGGACGCCGCTGCTCGAGGGGGTGACTCAGAAATTGGACGGCTTTTATCGGGGCTACTTGTCTAGCTTGGGCCTACAACCATCGAGTTCGGCCTAGGAGCGGGGTCACGAACTGTGAATTGGGCGAGCTTTCGTTGCGCGCTCGAGGATTGTGCTGAACAAACGGACCGTGTCACGCCGCGAGTGATCGCCACGAACGCTCCGTCCGTCGCCCGGAATCTTGATTCGCGGCGATCGTTCTTGTGCGATAGCCTTCCAATCGAGTTCGCGGTCCTCAGACATTGATTCGAACCTTGCAAGCATTGCGTGTCGGGTGCCCGACGCACGGATTCCTGTAGAGCATCGGGCCTACCAGCGTAACTCCTTTTTCGAAAAGACGCTGATCGGAGTCTGGCGTCAGGCCCTCGTGGACCACGCCACGGCCCAGGGCGCGAAGCGCCAAGTTGGGCAGTCCAGATTGAAATTCACCTGAAGTCTGCAGTCTCGTTGGCATTTCGGGTTCCTGCACATCCGAAACTCTGTGCGTCGGAACGATGGAAACAGCCGCGACGGGAAATATTCCTCAGGGCGCCTCTATTTCCATATGTGAGGAATTGCTCACATCTGGTAGTATGCGAGCTTGCCCTCATATTCTTCAAATGCGCCTCGGAGGCTGCCGCGCCAAAAGCGCGGACATCGCCGCGTAGCCGCGTTCCTCAGCGCGGCTGCCTCGGTAATCGCGGAACAGGGCTACGAGCGCGCTACGATGTGTGAGATCGCCGGACGGGCCGATTCGTGCATCGGCTCCCTGTATCAGTTTTTCCCCAACAAGCTTTCAGTAGCCGAGGCTCTGCGCGATCAATACGTCAAGGAAATCGAACAGTCCTGGATCGCTCTAGCTGGCGAAGCGGCTGATCTCACTCCGACGGTTCTCGCCGGACGTCTGGTGGGTTTGCAAATTGAAATTGTCAGGAGCCATCCAGTCTTGCTCGCGCTTCTGGACGTTCCTCCGGCCTCTTATAGGCGCCGCGAATTGATTCGCGCCCGAATCGCCGCGGTACTGACCTCGCACAATCGACGCATCTCCAAGACGACGGCTCTCCGCGTTGCGTCCGTGGTGCAACAAGTCACCCGAGGCCTGCTGGTACTGTACGCCAAGACGGATGGCCGCCAAAAACGTGCCGTGATCGAGGAACTCAAATCTGTTTTGACGGGCTATCTGGTGCCGAAACTGGAGTGTTGAAGGCTGCAATCTTCAAGAATCAGTTGGTCCTACGGCAACACCCGATGTATCGAGCTGGAGGAGAGTGGATTGAGCACCGCGCAGCAGTACTTCCGATCCTCGCTAGTCGTTCTAATAAGCACCGGCGCACTTTTTTCTTCTATTGGCTGCAACCGGAAAGCAGCAGCGCAAACTTCCCGGCCCCCCGAAGTCGAGGTCGCTCCTGTCGTTCAAAAGGACGTGCGCATTTACGGTGAATGGGTGGCAACGCTGAATGGCTATGTAAATGCGCAAATCCAGCCCCAAGTCACGGGATACATCGTCAGACAAGATTATCGCGAGGGCTCGCTCGTGCGGGACGGAGATGTGCTTTTTGAGATCGATCCGCGTCCGTTTCAAGCCGTGCTCGATCAGGCGAAAGCACAGTTAGCTGAGGCAGAAGCGCAGCTTGGCAACGCAACACTGAACGTGAAGCGCGACATCCCGGAGGCGAAAGCAAGCGCCATTCCTCAGAGCCAGCTCGACAACGACACTCAGGCTGAACTTGGCGGAAAGGCTGCCGTAGAAGCGGCCAAAGCAGCCGTCGAGCAGGCGAACCTGAATCTAGGATTTACGAAGGTGCGGTCTCTCATCACCGGCATTGCGGGCATCGCGCAAGTACAGGTGGGTAACCTGGTGACGCCCGCGACTGTGCTGACCGGAGTGTCTCAAGTCAATCCGATCAAGGCTTACTTTCCCATCACGGGTAGCGAATACCTTCAGATCGCCGATCGAATTGGGGGCGCGGTCAATTTACTTTCGTCGCGATCCGCAATGCCGCTGCAGCTGATTCTTTCGAACGGAGACAACTATCCTCGTGCAGGCAAGATTCTCTTTGCCGACCGCCAAGTTGATCCACAGACCGGGACCATCACCATCGTCGGCGCATTTCCTAATCCGGGGAATATTTTACGCCCTGGAGAATACGGAAAAGTTCGCGCCGCCACGGAGATCCGCAACGGCGCCTTGCTGGTGCCGCAACGCGCGGTGACTCAGCTTCAGGGCTCGTATCAGCTTGCCGTAGTCGGGCCGGGGAATAAGGTTTCTATTCGCAACGTGGAAGTGGGGGAGCGTGTAGGCACGATGTGGATCATCAACAAAGGCGTTCGAGCAGGTGAACGCGTGGTGGCCGAAGGAACCACGAAGGTTCGGGATGGCAGGCGGGTCAACCCTGTTCCGTTCAATCCTGGGTCGGGGAACGAGTAAGCGATGTCCAGATTCTTTATCAACCGTCCGATCGTTGCGATGGTGATCGCCATATTAACGGTTCTCATCGGTGGCATCACCATTTTCCGCCTCCCGATCGCGGAGTTCCCAGACATCGTTCCCCCCGAAATGAAAATACAAGCCACTTTCGTTGGGGCTGACGCTCAGACTCTGGCCCAATCAGTGGCGACGCCGATCGAAGAGCAAATGAGCGGCGTAGACAACATGAACTACATGTATTCGGTGAATGCCACCGCGAATGGGCAGACAACCATGGTCGTGGATTTTGGCGTTCAGACGGATCCCAACACCGACCTTATTTTGACGCAGATGCGCGAGACTCAGGCGGCTCCGCAGTTGCCGTCGGCCGTTGCCCAGTACGGGGTGTCGGTCCAAAAGTCGACGACCGCCCCGATGATGCTCGTAGCTCTCTATTCGCCGAATGGGACTTACAACGCGCAATTCCTGGCAAACTACGAATACATCAACCTCGACGATCCTATTACGCGCATTCCTGGCATTGCCAACGTGCAGATTTTCGGCGCGGGCCAGTACGCCATGCGCATATGGCTCAAACCAGATCTGCTCGCCAAACTCGGCATCACCGCCTCGGATGTCGTTAACGCGGTCGAGTCGCAGAACACCGTCAATCCAGCGGGGCAAATCGGCGCTGAACCATCGCCCGCCGGGCAGGAATTCACGTATTCCGTCCGCGCGCAGGGTCGCCTGATCACTCCGGAGCAATTCGGCAACATTATCGTACGCGAAAATCCTGGTGGCGGAGTGGTGCGCGTGAAGGATGTGGCCAGCGTCGAGCTGGGAGTCCAGAGCTACACGCTAGCCGGACGCTTGAACGGTAAGCCGAGCGCAATTATGGCTATCTACCAGCTTCCGGGGTCCAACGCGGTTGACGATGCCAAAGCCGTCCGAGCGCTCATGGCGCAATGGAAACCCCGCTTGCCGCCGGACATGCGGTACGTGGTTTCGCTCGACCAGACGAACGCGGTCACGGAAGGCATTCGCGAGATATTGGTGACGCTTTTTATCGCCTTGGCACTGGTAATCATCGTTGTTTACATTTTTCTGCAAGGCTGGCGCGCCGCGCTGATTCCTCTTCTTGCCGTTCCAGTCTCTTTGATAGGCACGTTCGCATTTTTTCCGCTCTTTGGGTTCTCGATCAACACGCTTTCCATGTTCGGCCTGGTGCTGGCGATCGGCTTGGTTGTGGACGACGCGATCGTTGTGGTGGAGGCAGTCGAGCGCCATATTGAAGAGGGCTCTCCTCCAAAAGAAGCGGCTCTGATAGCGATGGAGGAAATTTCCGGGCCCGTGATCGGCATCGCGTTGGTGCTTTCCGCAGTATTTGTGCCGACCGCGTTTATTCCGGGAATTACAGGCCGCCTCTATCAGCAGTTCGCTATCACCATCGCAATTTCGGTCATCATTTCCGCTTTCAACGCTCTGAGTCTTAGCCCGGCTCTGGCCTCGTTGCTGCTACGTCCCAAGCAGCCGAGCAAGGGACCGCTCCGAAGGTTTTTCGACTGGTTCAACGGCGTCTTCCGGCGTGGGACGGATGCCTACGTGCGCATCAGCGGAGCTATGATTCACAAAATCGTGGTGGCGGCTGTCGCGCTCGTTCTGTTTTCCGCGGCGGCGTTTTGGTTCGCCAGAAAACTGCCGTCGGGATTCCTTCCTGACGAAGACCAGGGATACACGTATATAAGCCTGCAGCTTCCGCTGGCTGCCTCGCTCCAGCGCACCTCAGAAGCGGCGCGGCAAGTGGAGGCGATCCTCGCCAAAACTCCCGGCGTGCAGTACGCCACTAGCGTCATTGGATTCAACCTGCTGAGCTACGTCCAGACCAGCTACAACGCGTTTTTCTTCGTCACCTTGAAGCCTTGGTCCGACCGCAAGAAGGAATCAGAACAATTCCAGGCCATCAAGGCGAGTCTCAACCAGGAACTGGGAAAATTACCTGAAGGAACAGCTTTCAGTTTCTCGCCGCCGGCCATTCCGGGCGTCGGAACGTCCGGCGGCTTCACGTTTGTTCTCGAAGACCGGGGCGGAGAGGGCATTCCGTACTTGGCCGCCAACGTTGACAAATTTTTGGCGGCCGCAAGTAAGTGTCCGGAGATTGCCGGCATCACGTCGTCGATGCTGCCGAGCGTGCCCCAAGAATACGTCGATGTGGACCGCGACAAGGTATTGAAACTCGGCGTGCCGATTTCGGACGTGTACAGCACGCTCCAGACATATATGGGCGGCGTGTTCGTCAATTATTTCAATCGGTTCGGCCGTCAGTGGCAAGTCTATGTGGAGGCGCAAGGCGGCTTCAGAAACAGTGCGAAAGGCGCCAGCCAGTTCTACGTACGGAATCAGACCGGCGGGATGGTCCCATTGTCTACGCTTGTAAACTTCGAGCCGCAATTTGGTCCAGAATTCGTCATGCATTATGACGAATATCCGTCGGCCCAAATCAACGGCAGCGCCGCTCCCGGCTACAGCTCGGACCAGGCGATGGCCGCGCTCGAACAAACTTTTTCTCAGACTATGCCCGCCGATATGGGATACGACTACATGGGCATGTCTTTTCAGCAGCAACAGGCTGAGAAGGGCATTTCCTCCACGACGATCATGTCAATTTCCATCGTGTTCGTGTTCCTCATTCTCGCGGCGCTGTACGAAAGCTGGTCGTTGCCATTTAGCGTCCTGTTGAGCACGCCTGTTGCCGTGTTCGGCGCGTTTGGAATGCTGCTGTTGCGGCGCTGGTTCATGCAAGCGTTTTATCCGCCTTATATGGTGCAGATCGAAAATGACGTGTACTCACAAATTGGATTGGTGATGCTGATCGGTCTGGCCGCGAAAAACGCCATTCTGATCGTCGAGTTCGCGAAAGACGCGTACGACAACGGCGTACCACTTATGGATGCGGCCCTGCGCGGCGCCAGGCTTCGTCTGCGCCCCATCTTGATGACGTCTTTCGCGTTCATCTTCGGGGTTGTCCCGCTTTGGTTCGCATCGGGAGCGGGCTCTGTTGCTCGCCAGATCATGGGCACCACAGTGATTGGAGGGATGTTGGCCGCCAGCGCCATCGCGATTTTCTTCATTCCCGCGATCTTCTATGCGGTGGAGAAAATTTCCGGTGGGAAACCGCATCCTTCCAAGCCTGGAACCGCAAATACGCCGCCGCAGGAGGCCAGGTAGTGCGAAGGCTCGCGCTGCTTTCGTTTGCGCTGCTTATCGCCGGCTGCACGGTGGGCCCGAAATACAGGCGGCCGGCGATTCAGACCCCTGCTGGGTATCGAGGACAAGCCGCCCAGCCTGCGGCGCAGAGTTCCACGGCATCACTGGGAAACGAGGAATGGTGGGAGGTATTTCAGGATCCTATATTGCAGCAGCTTATTCGCACCGCACTGCGGCAAAATCTTGACTTGCAAATCGCGGCAAGCCGCGTCATGCAAGCGCAAGCTGAACTCGGCATCACGCGCGCGAACCAGTTTCCAATGCTTGGCGCGGGTGTCGAAGGATACTCCGAGCGGAATCCTAAGATATCGAGCGCCTTTCCCTCCTACCAGACGAACGTCGGCGAAGCGGACTTGTCGGTCATCTGGAATCTCGATTTTTGGGGAAAATATCGGCGGGAAACGGAAGCGGCGCGGGCCGAGCTGCTTGCCTCCGAATGGGGACGCAGAGAGGTGATAACCTCCGTGGTTTCCAGCGTCGCGGCGGAATATTTTCAGCTTCGCGAACTCGATCTGGCGCTGCAAATCTCGCAACGCACGCTCGCCTCGCGCCAGGCTTCCTTGCGGCTCACACGCGTCTTGGCCCAAAATGGTTCGGCATCCCGGCTAGATCTGCGCCAGGCGGAGGAGCTTGTCTACACAGCGGCGGAAGCGATTCCGGACCTGCAGCGCCAGATCGCTCAAGAGGAAAACTCTCTCAGTACCCTATTAGGTGAAAATCCCACTGATATCCCGCGTGGGAAATCCCTAACAGAGGAGCCCTTGCTGCCGGCTCCTCCCGCAGGGCTTCCTTCGCAACTTCTTGAGCGCCGTCCGGATATTCGCGAAGCCGAAGAAAATCTGATCGCAGCGAATGCGGAAATCGGCGTTGCTCGCGCGGCCTATTTTCCGGATATTTCCTTGACCGGTACCACTGGGTTCGAAAGCTACTCGTTAAGCAAGCTCTTCACCGGGTCAGCGGGACTCTGGAACGTCGCGGGAACGCTCACTCAACCGATATTCGAGGCCGGGGGGCTCCATGCCGGTGTGCGGCTGGCTCAAGCGCAACAACAAGAGATGTTGTTGACCTACAAACAAACGATCATCGGAGCGTTTCAGGAAGTTTCAGACGCGCTGGTTGCATATCAGAAGAATCGCGAGTACAGCGCGCAGCAGGCGCTGCTGACATCGGCCGCCCAGGATGCCGACCGTCTATCGAATGCGCTCTACCAGCACGGGGGAGCAAGCTACTTGCAAGTACTTACCAGCGAAACCAATTATTTCGCGGCGGAACTAAATCTGGCGCAAGCGGAATTGAATCAGCGACTGGCGCTGGTGCAGCTTTACGACGCACTTGGTGGCGGGTGGCAACGATAGCCGCAACCGAGCGGGCACACTGTGCCGAAGATAAGCGTCTATTTCGCGCTCTTGCGCCGTGGCATCGTCTAAGCTATCGCAACGAAAAACAGCTTTCTTATGTGTTCTCTCTTCGGCGTTAAAGTCGAGAATCGTTTCCTGGTCAAGCAGTGGCAGCCGTCCCATGACACGCAGGCGCAAAGACATCCTTCACAAATTTGTCAAAGGAAGTCGATGTGGTGTTCTCCCGCGAACGCGATTCCTGCGGAGTGAGGATTCCTGCGTTGATTGCCTTGTATATCTCGATGTACAACGCGGCTCCCTTCGGCGGAATTCCTATTTGTTTCAACACTTGCTGCACCTGGTCATAGGGAAACTGCTCGTAACGCAGATCCGGTTTGCCAATGCCGCGCCCAATCACCGTGGTGACTTCCGTCATCGACAGGTCGCGATCGCCAAGCAGCGCGCGAGCTTGTCTGGCGCAAAAAAAAGCCAGGTGCTGGAGGCGCTGCGCGGGTAGTCACCAACGCCCAGTGTCGTGGCCATGGGCACCTTCAGGTCGGGCAGTAGGCGCATTTCCGACGATTTTCATCCCATGAATCATGCCAATCCTTGCGCACACTTCCTGCCCCATCCTTCCAATCCTGAAAAATGGTGGGCTCCACATTTTCTTTTTTTGCGGAACTGTTAGCAGTGTCTGGGTAACAATTCGGACAAGTCTTTCCGAATCAAGAGGTGGTGCGGAAGAAGGGACTCGAACCCCTACGGCCTTTCGGCCACCAGCTCCTAAGGCTGGCGCGTCTGCCAATTCCGCCACTTCCGCCCGTGAAGCAACTGGTGAGCTGAGTATATCATCCGCGCCCGCCGCTGCGTGCGGAGCAAAGCCGGCGTGTTCAGCGGCGGTTTTGGAGTCTTTTCGTTAGATTATGATTTCGCCGGTCGCGAGTGATTCCAGCGTCATGCGAATCGCGAGTCCGCTCTTGCCTTCCAGAAGGCCGCGGCGTAGGATCGGTATCTGGCTTTTGCCGCAGGTGCTGTCCTGTAACACCTCTAGTGTGCGTCGCCGCGGGTAGGCGCGATTCCAGAGTTTTTTGGAGTGACGCGAGTGCCGGAAAACGTCCGAACGAAAGCGATCGCCGTCGTGGGCGCCCAGTGGGGCGACGAAGGCAAAGGCAAGGTAGTCGACTATCTTGCCGCGTCCTACGATTTCACCGCGCGTTACGCCGGCGGCCACAATGCCGGACACACCGTTATCTTCGACGGTCATCGCTACGTTCTGCAGCTGGTGCCCAGCGGCATTCTACGTCCCGAGAAAAAGGCTGTGATCGGGCCCGGAACGGTCGTCGATCCCGCGGCGCTGGTCGGCGAACTCGAAAATTTGAAACGCTCCGGCATGGACGTGCGCGGCCGGCTGTTCCTCAGCAACCGCGCCCACCTGATTTTTCCGTATCACCGCGAAATGGACAAAGCGTCGGAAGCGGCGCTTGGCGCTGCGAAAATAGGCACTACTTCGCGGGGAATCGGTCCCGCCTATGAAGACAAAATGTCGCGCCGCGGCATTCGCGTTTGCGACATGCTCGAGCCCGAGTGCTTTCGCGCCAAGCTCGAACGCGTCATTTCCGTGAAAAATGCCGTCAGTCAGGCGGCATTCGGTCACCCGCTGGATACTTCCGGCGTTCTCGCCCAATATCTGGAGCTGGCCGCGCACATTCGCGGCTTGGTGACGGATACATCTGTCTTGCTCAATGACGCGCTCGATCGCGGCCGGAGCGTGCTCTTCGAAGGCGCGCAGGGCACCATGCTCGATATTGACCACGGTACGTATCCGTTCGTCACTTCGTCGAGCGCTACTTCCGGCGGCGTGGCTACCGGGCTTGGGGTCGCGCCTACACGGATCACTGGCGTGCTCGGAGTCACCAAGGCTTACACCACGCGCGTCGGCAGCGGGCCCTTCCCAACCGAGATGCAGGGACCCGACGCGGAAGCCATTCGCGCGCGCGGCAACGAGTTTGGCGCGGTCACTGGACGTCCGCGCCGCTGCGGCTGGCTCGATCTTTTCGTGTTGCGCTACGCGAAAATGCTCAACGGCATCGATTCACTCGCCGTTACCAAACTCGACGTGTTCGACGAGCAGGCGGAAATTCAGATCTGCACCGGCTATCGGCTCAACGGCGCTGTGATTCACGAAATGCCGCCCGAGGTGGAAGTTCTCGCGCAGGTTGAACCTGTGTACCGTACGCTACCCGGGTGGAAAAAAAGCACCGCAGGCATTCGCGACGTCCGCGATCTGCCCACCGCCGCGCGCGACTATTTGAATTTCATTTCCGACGAATTGCAGGTCGAAATTGGCATGATCTCCACCGGGCCGGACCGCGACGCCACCATCGTGCCGCGCGGAACCAAGCTCTCGTCCTGGCTCTGAAGTCGATCTGACGTCAATTTTCAGATTGGATCGCATTCGAGATGCTTTCCTTTGAAGCCGCGCGCGCTAAAGTGATCGAGGTAGTTTCCTCGCGCGCCCCGTCTGACTCGCGCGCGCACGCTGCATCCGTCGACATCGCCCGCCACCCGGCGTCTGCTCTCGGACGCATTCTTGCCGAGGACGTCACCGCCGACCGCAACTATCCGCCCTTCGACCGCTCGATTCGCGATGGTTACGCGCTTCGCTCGGCCGACGCCGCCGAAGCTGGAGCGCGCCTGCGGATGATCGGAGAAAGCCGCGCAGGCGTGGCGTTCAACGGCACAGTGGGCCCCGGCGAATGTGTGCGGATTCTCACCGGCGCGGCTCTGCCTCGCGGAGCGAATTCCGTCATCATGCTAGAGCAAACCCGCGCCGAGGGCGATGACATCATCCTTTCTCAACCGGTGCGCATCGGGCAGCACTACGTTCTTGCCGGAGCGGAATGCCGCATTGGCGAAACCGTTCTTACGCGCGGATCGCGCCTCAGCTTCACGGAAATCGCCATGGCCGCGGAAGTGGGCCACGCGCACTTGCGCGTTTCCCGCCGCCCGCGCGTCGCCATCGTTTCCACGGGCGACGAACTCGTCTCCGTGGACGACGCACCGGGCCCATTTCAGATTCGCAATAGCAACAGCGTGTCGCTCGCCGCGCAGGTCGCGCTTGCCGGTGGTGAACCACTAATCGAAGGCAGCGCTCGCGATGAGCTTGACGATCTTCACGCACGCATCGAGCGCGGCCTTGAAGCAGACCTGCTGCTGCTCAGCGGCGGTGTTTCCGTGGGCCGCTACGATCTGGTCGAAACCGTCCTGCACGAGCTCGGCGCCGAAATCTTCTTCGACGCGGTCGCCATTCGCCCCGGACGCCCGGCGGTTTTCGGCTGGTGCCGCGGAAAACCGGTTTTCGGATTGCCTGGGAATCCGGTTTCGACGATGGTCACGTTCGAGCTGTTCGCCGTTCCGGCGATCGAGCTGCTTGCCGGATTCACGCCGCAGCCGCTGCCGTTTTTCGTGGCCAAACTAGCTCATCCTATCAACGAGAGGGGCAACGTAGCGCATTTCCTGCCTGCGCGCGTGAAATGGCCCGCTCCCGCCGCGGGGCTCGATCCTGTGCCGCCGGTTGTGCCGGTCGTTGAAGCGCTGCTCTGGGAAGGTTCCGGAGATATCGGCGCGGTCGTGCGCGGCAACTGTTTTCTGCTGGCGCACGAATCCCGCTTGCAGCTCGAAGCTGGTGAATGGGTTGACGTCCTCCCGCGCCGCGGCGTGCTTTAATCGCCGGTCGATGGCTGCGGTGATCCTGACGGCCGGGATTTGCCCCGGCCGAAACTCTCTTCTGTGGCGCCGTGCGTTCGCGCGCCGACAGCCCTCAGGCGGACGGCACTTTTGGCTTTCGCTTGGCGTTGGCCATGAGCAAAAGCGCCACGCCCGCGACGAAAGCAATTCCGCCATACACGGCCCACTTGATCTCGCCGGACATAAAACTTCCCGGCAGCACATTGAATCCTTGCAGGAACCAGACTGCCCCAAAAAACACCAGAATTGCGCCAGCGATATTCCCAGCGATCCTCATGTCGTTTCCCCCCAAAGCTGCTTACGTTTGTTCGATGGATTTAATTTTGTGGCCGGCCGCAAGCTTGCGGGAAGCGCCTGGACGGCTGCATTGTGCTCGCAGCAGCGACATGCAGCGCTTTGGTAGCGAACACTAGCGCCACGGAATGCGCATTGTCAAACGCAGGCGGAATTCGCGCCGCGCGCCCCGCGGAATGGTCAGACTTTGCCAAAAGTCGCGCCTTCACCCTGCCAATGTGCCATACTCTCGGTCTTGGGCTGGCTGCGGCGGCGTGGAGCGGCAGCCGGATTACCAGCGATTCAGGATTCTCGATCTGGCCGGTTCAAGGCAGGGACGACTGCGGTTTCCGGCCACGCGATGTAGAGCGGATTCGCCGGCTTTCTCTTTCGATGCACGGGCGCCTTCACGCATTTTGTTGAACCATGTTGGAGAGCAGCACCCGCTGAATGGCAGCGGTCGTTTTCATGTCTGCAAAGCATCATTCCGGTTCACGCGCCGATTCGCGGGCCAATTCGCCAGTTCGTCCCGGCGCTTCGGATGAGCAAATCTTCCGCATTCTGGCGGAGTCTGCAAAGGGCTGCGGCGTTTATACCCTCGATCCCGATGGTCGCGTAGCTACTTGGAATCCAGGCATGGAGCGGCTTCAGGGCTACGCCGCCTCGGAAATCGTAGGGCAGCATTACTCTTGCTTCTTCACTCCCGAGGACCAGCGGGCCGAAAAACCTCAGAAGACCCTGAAGAACGCCGGGCAAAGCGGCAGCTCCGACGACGAGGGCTGGCTGGTGCGAAAGGACGGCTCGCGTTTTTGGGCCTGCAGCTCCCTCACCGCAATTCGCGACTCAAACAAGCTCGTCGGCTTTGCCAAAGTGATCCAGGACCTTTCCGAGCGCGTGCACGCACGCGATGCGCTGCACAGTGCGAACGCGCAACTCGCCCGGGAGATTAGGAAGCGCCACACCTCCGAGCGCCAGCTGGCGGGTTCGCAACACTCGTTGCGTGAAGTTTCCTTGCGGCTGCTGCGCGCGCAAGACGAAGAACGCCGGCGCATCGGGCGCGAATTGCACGATACCGTGGGGCAATACCTAGCCATTCTGAAAATGCATCTCGAATCGATTGATTTGGCCCCCGGCAAGAGCGCCAGTCATATGGCCGCGCAAGTCGCGCAGTGTGCGCGCTTGGCGGACGACGCGCTCAGGGAAGTGCGCACCGTGTCGCATCTGATGTATCCGCCCACTCTCGAGGACATGGGCCTGAAATCCGCCGTTCCCTGGTATTTGGACGGCTTTCCCCGCCGCAGTGAAATTCGCACGACACTGGAAATCGACGCGGATTTTCCCCGCCTGGAAACCGACGTGGAGGTCGCCCTATTTCGCGTTCTGCAAGAATCTCTCAATAACGTTCACCGCCACTCTGGCAGCGATCGGGCGCTGATCCGCTTGTACGTGAGGCCCGGACGTGTCACTTTGGAAATCAGGGATGCCGGCAAGGGGATCCCTGCCGAACTCCTGGAGGAAACTTCCAAGGACTGGCTTGGAGCGCAAGGCGTGGGCCTGCGCGGTATGCGCGAACGCATGCGCCAGCTTGGCGGTGATCTGCAAATCGTCTCGGACAAATGCGGAACCCAGGTTCGAGCGATTGTCCCGGTGGGATCGGCCGCGGCAGCATCTAGTTGATAACAATGAGAGGTCAGCGCGGGGGTTTTCAAAGTTTCATATTATAGCTAGGGGGAATCATGGGGGAGCGAATCCTATTGGCGGACGATCATGAAGTGATTTTGGAGGGTATTCGCACTCTGGTAGAAAGGTCCGGACGCGGCTGGGAAATCTGCGGCATTGCACGAAACGGCAGAGAGGCCGTCGAAATGGCGCGCTCGTTGAAGCCCGACGTGGTGGTGCTGGATATCAGCATGCCGGTGATGAATGGAATCGATGCCGCCAGGGCCATTCTGAAATCAAACAAGAGTGAGAAGATTTTGCTCTTCACCATGCACAATTCGGAGCGCATGGTGAGTGAGGCGAAGGAAGCCGGCGCGCGGGGCTACGTGGTCAAATCGCAAGCTGCCCGCAGCCTGATCCGCGCCATTGATCAAGTACTGGCCGGCAGTACGTTTTTCGGAGCCGAGGCCGATCCCGATGAATCCGAACCAGCTTCGACAAAAAAGAAGCACGGCGCCGGCCCCACGCAATTCGCGGGGTTTTTGCTGATCTGACACAACCCCAAATCAAATCTGCGGCGTTCCCGCTAGTCAAACTGGCCTCATCCGCACGCGCGCAAATCATCAGGCAAATGGAGCCAATACGTGCTTTCCAAGTGCGCTCGGCGCCGTCTGGTATTCTGACTCGATATGGAAAATAGAAATCAACTACTGCTGCTGTTGTGTTTTCGCCTGACTCGCACGCTGGCCGCCGGCCTGATTGCCGTCGCGTTTCCTTATTACGTCCTGAACAGGTTGCATTACAGCGCTTTCATGCTGGGGATGCTGTACGCGGTGGCTACGATTGCGACAGCGGGGTTCGCGCTACTTTTCGGCTATCTCGCGGATGTCTATGGTCGCAAAGGAACGTTGGTGATAGCGGGCATTCTTTTGCCGCTGGGCGCGCTGCTCGCGTTTTGGTCGGCGCATATCCTCTTCCTATTCGCGGCGGCGATGCTCGGCGGATTTTCCGCCACGGGGGCGCGTGCCTCGGGAGGCGCGGGCGGAGCGGCTCAGCCCGTGCAAAGCGCTGCCATCGCGGACCTGACGACGATCGACAACCGCACGCACTTTTTCTCACTCTTCACGTTCCTCAGTGGCCTCTTCGGCGCGGGCGGAATTCTGCTCGCCAAGGTTCTCGGAGGACGCGCCGCCTTCCTTGCTGCCGCTATCATCAGCGCCGTCGGAATCCCGTTCCTTCTGCCGATTCGCCTCCCGCATTCGCGGCGCAGCGACAGGTTGGCGATGAAGAGCTGGAAAACCATCGGCAAGTTCTCAATCACTGGCGCAGTCAACGGCTTCTCGCAGGGGCTGATCATACCGTTTCTCATTCCGTTTTTCGTGATCGTCTACCATCTTGCGCGCCCGCGCATGGCGACGTACGGCTTCCTCGCCGAACTGCTCAGCTCCGTCGCGCTGCTCATCGCGCCGTTCATCGAGAGAAAAATGGGTTTCGTCAAGGGCGTGGCGTTCACCCGCGCGGCTGGAGCGGCCTTGCTGCTACTGCTGCCTTTGACGCGCAATCTTCCTTTGGCTCTGGCGGTTTATTTGCTCACGCCTGCATTGCGCGTGGTGGCCGTGCCCGCGCAGCAAACCGCGATCACCGCGATGGTTCGCGAAAACGAAATGGGCCGCGCACTGGGAATGAGCCAGGTGGCCCGGCTCGGCGCGTCTACTGGAGCGATCGCCTTTACCGGCTACGCATTTGGTGCGGAGGACATCGCCGCGCCGTTCTACGCCTACGCGGTCGTAATCACCTTTAGCCTCATGCTCTATTTTCGCTTCTTCGGCGCGCGGCCCGAGTTGCGCCCGGAATAACGACGGACCGAATGACCGCGGACCGAGCGCCTCGTGGCATGCGCCAGAACCTAAGCAGGCGACACCCGCGGCTCGCCTGTTTTCCGCAGAGCTTCGCTGCGTGTGATCTTCCCGACAGCACGGCGATGACATTGACGGGGCGACGCGAATTTCCTATACTTGTTTTTCCCCACCTACGCTTCTCCTACCGGACTGCGATAAGGCGAAAGGCGGGCTGAAGATTGAAATCAGGCGGGCGTGCGTCCGCCGGAAACCTCGCTCATTTACTAAAGAAAACCCGATCATGACCGAAGCGACTTGCAAACGAGAAATCGAACTGGAAATTCCCGCGGAGAACGTGCAGAAAGTGACGGAGAAAGTGGCGCGCGATATCGCCCGCGTGGCGCGCGTGCCGGGATTCCGTCCCGGAAAAGCGCCGGTGGCGCTGGTCCGGCGGCGATTCGCCGACGACATTCAAGGCGAAGTGCTGCAATCGCTCGTTCCTGAATATCTGGAAAAAGCACTGGACGAAAAGAAGCTCGTGCCGGTGACTCGCCCGGAAGTGGATAAGGTTGAATTCAAGGATGGCGAGCCACTGAAATTCCGTGCGGTCTTCGAGGTGCTGCCAGAATTTGAGCTGGGCGACTACAAGAATGTGACCGTCCAAGTGGACGAGATCGAAATCGGCGACGCGCAGGTGGACAAGGCGATTGAAGAGATGCGCGAGCGGTCGGCGGTGTTCGTCCCGATAGAGGGGCGCGCGGCGCAGAATGGCGACTCAGTCTCGATCAAGCTGATGGGAGAGCCCGCGGGCGGCAGCGAGCCAGTGCAGGCAGACAATATTATGGTGCATCTGGGCTCGGAGGAAACGCTGGCGAGCTTCACGGAAAACCTGGCGGGCGCGAACGTGGGCGAGACCAAGAAGTTCCAGACCGTCTACCCGGAGGATTATCCCGATCCGAAGCTGGCCGGGAAAACGTACGATTACACCGTGGAAGTGCTGGCCATCAAGGAAAAGAAGCTGCCCGAGCTCAATGACGAATTCGCGAAAGAAGCCGCGGGAGAAAATTCCGGAGTCGCGACGCTTGAGGAGCTGCGCAAGAAACTTCGCGAGAACATGGAAGCGGCGAAAGAGCAGCAGCAGAAATCGCAGGCGCAGGAGCGCATTCTCGACGAGTTGGTGAAGCAGCACGATTTCCCCGTTCCCGAAGCTCTGGTGGAAAACCAAATGGACACGCGCCTGGATCGCGCGGTACGTTCGCTGGCGGCGCAAGGCATCGATCCGCGCGCGGTGAACGTGGATTGGATGGCCATGCGCAGGCGGCAGCACGATCGCGCCGTGGCGGATGTGAAGGCTGAACTGCTGCTGGATCGCATCGCGTCTGCAGAAAAAATTGAAGTGACCGATGAAGACTTAGAAAAGGAGTTGGCCGCGCTGGCCGAACGCAGTGGAGAGTCGGCAACATCGCTCCGAGCTCGCTTGACAAAGCAGGATGCGCTCGATAGGATTAAATCGAAGTTGCGCAGCGACAAGACGATCGACTTGCTCCACCGCACGGCCCGAATCGAGACGACACCTAAAAGTGAAAAGTGACTCGGTTCCGGCCCTCCTCAGCGCGCAACAATACTCCCGATGAAACTATTTGACGATTCAACTCCGCGTGCCACAACGCTCGTACCCATGGTGGTCGAACAGACCAACCGCGGCGAACGCTCTTACGACATCTATTCCCGTCTGCTGAAGGATCACATTATCTTCATCGGCACACCGATCGACGATCATGTGGCCAATCTGGTGACGGCGCAGCTGCTGTTCCTGGAATCCGAGGATCCGGAGAAGGATATTTCGATTTACATCAATTCGCCGGGCGGATCGATCTCCGCGGGAATGGCGATTTACGATACGATGCAGTTCGTGCGGCCGGATGTGGTTACCTACTGCATCGGCCAATCGGCTTCCATCGCGGCTCTGCTGTTAGCCGCTGGAAGCCCGAAGAAGCGCTACGCGCTGCCCAATTCTCGCGTGCTGATTCATCAGCCGTGGATGTCCGGACTTTCCGGCCAGGCCACTGATATCGATATTCACGCGAAGGAAATCATTCGCACCCGCGCGGCGATCAACAAGCTGCTCGCGCATCATTCGGGTGCACCGCTGGAAAAGATTGAAAGGGACGTGGAGCGCGATTTCATCATGACTGCCGATCAAGCGAAGGCGTACGGCATTGTGGATGAGATCATCACCAAGCATCGCAGCTCCGTTCCTAAGGGTTAGTAGTGATTGGGAATTTGCGATACGGATTGGTTGGGGCTGATTTACAATAAGCTACAGTTACGTTGCGCGCTGGGTTGCAAGGGGAGGGGGCGCCATCGGTGAAACGGTTCACGCCAGAAGAGCCGCTGCGTTGTTCCTTCTGCCATAAAACGCAGGAGCAGGTGGAGAAGCTGATCAGTTCTCCGTCCGAGTATCCCCGTTCGTACATTTGCAACGAATGCGTGGGGGTCTGCCAGCAGATTCTCGAGGACGAGAAGCGCGAGCAGTCGAGCCCCGTCAACCGGCGCCTGCCGCGGCCGCCTGAGATTAAAGCGTTCCTGGACAGTTACGTCATCGGTCAGGACAAGACGAAAAAGAAGTTGGCGGTTGCCGTTTACAACCATTACAAGCGAATCTTCCTGAACCGCCAGCCCGGCGATGTGGAGCTGACCAAATCCAACATTTTGCTGATAGGGCCGACCGGCACGGGCAAGACGCTGCTGGCGCAAACGCTATCGCGCATGCTGGAAGTGCCATTCGCAATTGTGGACGCGACCACCCTGACCGAAGCGGGATACGTTGGCGAAGACGTCGAGAACATCATCCTGAAGCTGCTGCAAGCCGCCGACGGTGACGTCCAAAAGGCCCAGCAGGGCATCATATATATAGACGAAATCGACAAAATCTCTAAGAAGGACGAGAACCCCTCGATCACGCGTGATGTGTCGGGCGAGGGCGTGCAGCAGGCGCTGCTGAAGATTTTAGAAGGCACCGTGGCCAACGTGCCGCCGCAAGGCGGGCGCAAGCATCCGCACCAGGAGTTCACGCCGGTCGACACCACGAACATCCTGTTTATTTGCGGCGGAGCGTTCGTGGGGCTTGAACGGATTATCGAGCGGCGCGCGGGGCAGAAATCACTGGGATTCCACGCCGATACGGCGCCGAGCACGGCAACGCGGCGGAACATTGAAGTTCTCGAGCAAGTTCAGCCGACGGACCTGATCCGCTACGGACTGATCCCCGAATTTGTGGGCCGCTTGCCGGTCGCCGGGGTGCTCAGCGATTTGGACAAGAGCGCGCTGGTGCGAATTTTGACGGAACCGAAAAACGCGCTGGTCCGTCAATATCAGAGACTCTTCGAATTCGAAAACGTCCGGCTGCGATTTACGGATGACGCCCTCGAAACGGTCGCGGACCTTGCCCTGCAGCGCAAGGTTGGAGCGCGCGGACTGCGCATGATTCTCGAGGACCTGATGCTCGAGATGATGTACCACCTGCCGGCGCAGCGAAAGCTTCGTGATTTCGTGATCACCGCGGATATGGTAAAGGGGCACGAAATCAATTGGAGCCTGCTCGAAAAGGCCGGCTGATCCTTCGGTCCTTTTGCGAAGCGGCACATTCTGCCCTCGGCTCGTCGAAAATCCGGACTTTATCGGGCATTCGCGAAGGGGTTCTGGTTTGGTGCGTTAAGGGAGAGGAATTTTAGGTCTATCGATGTTCAGCAAGGAAAAAACCGAAACACGGCGCGTACCCATGATGCCGGTGCGGGAAATGGTGATTTTCCCGGAAATGATGCACCCGTTTATCGTGGGCCGCGAAGCTTCCGTCCGCGCGCTGGAAGAGGCGCTGGCGGGCGACAAGAAGATATTTTTGGTCACGCAGCATGATGCGTCGGTGGACGATCCCAAACCCGAGGAAATCTACCAGGTTGGAACGCTCGCCAATATCGTGCAGAGCGTGAAGCTCCCGGACGGCAATATCAAGGTCCTGGTGGAAGGCACGGAGCGCGCCAAGATCGTGCAAGTGACCAGCGAAGAGGGCTTTTTCCGCGCCTCGATCCGCGTGGTGCCAATGAAAACGGAGCCTGGCCCGCAGACGCAGCAGGCCACGGAACGCGTCACCAATCTTTTCGAACAGTATGTGAAGCTCTCGCAGAGCCTGAATTACGACACGATGATCGCCGCGGTACGCGTTGAGGACCCCAGCAAGCTGGGCGACGCGATCGCCGCCAATTTGCAGATTCCCGTCGAGGAAAAGCAGGAGCTTCTGGAAATTTTCGATCCGCTCGAACGCTTGCAGCGGGTATCCGATATTCTGGAAGGCGAAATCGAAAAGCTCAACGTCGACCGCTCGATTAACACGCGCGTGAAGCGCCAGATGGAGCGCGCCCAGAAAGAGTATTACCTCAACGAAAAGCTGAAAGCGATCCAAAAGGAGCTGGGGCGCGGCGAAGCCAGCGAAATCGAGCAGCTGAAAAAGAAGATCGAAACCTCCGGCATGCCCGAAGGCCCCATGGAAAAGGCCATGCAGGAGTTGAAGCGGCTGGAAATGATGCCGCCGATGTCGGCCGAATCCACCGTGTCGCGCAACTACCTGGATTGGCTGCTGGCGGTACCGTGGAAGAAAAGGTCCAAGGAAATCCGCGATATCAAGCGCGCCGAACAGATTCTCTCCGAGGATCACTACGGCCTGGAAAAGATCAAAGAGCGCATACTGGAATACCTCGCTGTTCGCCAACTGGTGAAGAATCCGAAGGGTTCGATTCTTTGCTTTCTTGGGCCTCCGGGAGTTGGAAAGACTTCCTTGGCCATGTCGATCGGGCGCGCCACCGGCAGGAAATTTGTGCGCGTTTCGCTCGGCGGCGTGCGCGACGAAGCGGAAATTCGCGGCCATCGCCGGACGTACATCGGCGCGCTGCCCGGCCAGATCGTGCAGATGATGCGCAAGGCCGGGACGGTGAACCCGGTATTCGTGCTCGACGAAGTGGACAAAATGTCCATAGATTTCCGCGGCGATCCGTCCGCGGCGCTGATGGAAGTGCTCGATCCGGAGTTGAACCACGCGTTCACCGACCATTATCTCGACGTCGAGTACGACCTCTCGAAAGTGATGTTCATCTGCACCGCCAACGTGCTGCACACCATTCCGCAGCCGTTGCAGGATCGCATGGAGGTACTGCGCCTTCCCGGCTACACGGAGCAGGAAAAGCATCAGATCGCGCAACGCTACCTGGTGCCGCGGCAGCTCGAAGCGACTGGCCTGACCAAGGATAACCTGACGTTTACCGACGACGCCGTGGCGCACATCATTCACCACTACACGCACGAAGCGGGCGTCCGCAATCTGGACCGCGAAATCGCCAATGTGTGCCGCAAAGTGGCGCGCAAAGTGGTCACCGATCCGAAGAGCGCCGGCGTGGAAGTGTCGCCTGCCAACGTGGGCGACTACCTTGGAATTCTGAAATATCGCGATTTCCTGGCGGCTAAGACCAACGAAATCGGCTTGACCACCGGCCTGGCCTGGACCGAAGTGGGCGGACAGGTGCTGTCCACGGAAACCACGCTGATGCAGGGGAAAGGTCGCTTGACGCTAACCGGCAAGCTTGGCGATGTGATGCAGGAATCGGCGCAAGCGGGTATGAGCTACGTGCGGTCGCGCAGCCACCTTTTTGGATTGCCGAAGGATTTTTACCGGCACATCGACATTCACATGCATGTTCCCGAAGGCGCCATCCCCAAGGACGGCCCATCCGCGGGAATTACGATCTGCACATCGATCGTGAGCGCGCTAACGCGTATTCCGGTCCGCTGCGACGTGGCTATGACCGGCGAAATCACGCTGCGCGGCAAGGTGCTGCCCATCGGCGGCGTCAAGGAAAAGCTGCTCGCGGCCCATCGGCTCGGGCTGCGCACGGTGATCCTCCCGAAAGATAATGAGAAAGATTTGGCGGATATTCCGCCCGAAATTTTAGCGCAAATGTCGATTCAGCTCGTGGAGTCGATGGATGAAGTCCTGCAAATTGCTCTCGAACAGCCGCTGCCTGTTCCCGGACGCCCGCCCGTGGACGGAGTCGAGCCCAAGTTTGGCGCGGACGTCACGCAGGACAACGAATTGACCAATTGAACTCTTCGGTCCTCCAGACGGGGTCCCCAGCGCGCGGATTTGAAAGGCTGGGGGTGCAACATCCTGCCACGCAGGTTCAGCCCGAGACCGGAGCGTAACGATTCTCTGTAGTCAGCCCAATTTTGAAGCTCGGACGGGGTATTGCAGCCTAATGCCCTTGCCCTGGATTCATGCGGATCACAATCGTGCCTGGTCAACCAGGCTTGAAGAAGGAAACAAGAATGAGCGTTAGCCTTGCGGAACTGAAAGATAAGAACATCACCGATCTAGCCAAGATCGCGAAAGAGCTGAACATTCCCGGCTCGTCCGGCATGCGCAAGCAGGAGCTGATCTTCCAAATCCTCCGCGCGCAGACGGAAAAGAACGGCTTGATCTTCTCCGAGGGCGTTTTGGAATGCCTGCCGGATGGATTCGGGTTCCTCCGCGCGCCCGAATACAATTATCTGCCGGGACCGGACGACATTTACGTGTCGCCCTCGCAGATTCGCAAGTTCGACCTGCGCACTGGAGATACGGTTTCCGGCCAGGTGCGTCCGCCGAAGGACGGCGAGCGCTACTTCGCGCTGATTAAGGTCGAAGCGATCAACTTCGAGGATCCGGAAGTCGCCCGCAACAAGATTTTCTTCGATAACCTGACACCGCTCTATCCCCAGGAGCGCATTCGCCTGGAAACCAGCAAGGAAAACCTCACCGGTCGCGTGCTGGACATGCTCTGCCCCATCGGCAAGGGACAGCGCGGGCTGATCGTGGCGCCTCCGCGCACCGGGAAGACCATGATGCTGCAGTCGGTCGCCAATTCGATTACCACGAATCACCCGGAAGTGGTCCTGATCGTGCTCTTGATTGACGAGCGGCCTGAAGAAGTCACGGATATGCAGCGCACTGTGAAAGGCGAAGTGATCAGCTCGACGTTCGATGAGCCGCCCCAGCGCCACATTCAAGTGGCCGAAATGGTGCTGGAGAAGGCCAAGCGCCTGGTGGAACACAAGCGCGACGTGGTGATACTGCTCGACTCGCTCACTCGCCTGGGCCGCGCTTACAACGCCGTCACGCCGCCTTCCGGCAAAGTGCTCTCCGGCGGCATCGACGCCAACGCGTTGCAGCGTCCGCGCCGCTTCTTCGCCGCCGCGCGCAACGTGGAAGAGGGCGGGTCGCTGACCATCATCGCCACGGCTCTCGTGGATACCGGCAGCCGCATGGACGACGTGATTTTCGAAGAGTTCAAAGGCACCGGCAACATGGAAATCAACCTGGACCGCCGCTTGGTCGACAAGCGCGTGTTCCCCACGATTGATATCAACCGCTCCGGCACTCGAAAAGACGAGCTGCTTCTGCCAGCCGATGAACTGAATCGCATATGGGTGCTGCGCAAGGTGCTTAGCCCGCTTTCGACCGTCGAAGCGATGGAGCTTCTGCTTGGCCGCCTCTCGAAGACCAAGACCAATGGCGAGTTCCTCGCTTCCATGTCGAACCCGACCTAGTCGCGTCAGCCCGCTTGATTTGCAAGTCTTGGGTCTGTTGCGAGTCCCCTTCCGATAAAGCTTTTGCGGAATCGTCTTTCTTCGGAAGGAGACGGCAACTTGCAGAAATTCTTAGCCCGCCAGCCGATTTTCAATCCTAACCGCATCGTCTTTGCATACGAGCTGCTTTTCCGCAGCGGCCCGGAAAATTATTTCCAGCATCCGCAGCCGGATGTAGCGTGCGCTTCTGCTGCCGATAGTCTATTCCTCTTCGGCATCGACCGCCTGGCCCAGGGGCGCAAAGTTTTCGTCAATTGCACCCGGGAGTTTTTCATTCGCGACTTCCCTTTCATGCTGCCGAAAGATTCCGTGGTGCTGGAAGTGCTTGAGGACGTCGTGCTCGACGACAAGTTGATCGCCGCGTGCCGGCGGCTGAAAAATGCCGGATATCTGATCGCGCTCGATGATTTTCGTGATGATCCGCAATGGCGCCCCCTAGTCGCTCTCGCCGATTTCATCAAGGTCGACTTGTTGGCTACTCCCGAAGAGGAGCAGCTTCGTCTTGCCAAGGAATTTTCACCCACGGAAATACGCCTGGTGGCCGAGAAAGTGGAAAGCTACCACGAGTTCGAGCGCACGCGGGACTGGGGCTATTCCTATTTCCAGGGTTATTTTTTCAGCAAGCCGCAGATGCTCACGCATCATGACGTTCCTGCGTACAAGCTGAGCTACCTGCGCATCCTGCAAGCCGCCAACGGCCCATCCGTGGATATGGACGACATTGCCGAGCAGATTAAGGGCGAGGCGTCGTTGAGCTATCGGCTGCTGCGCTATCTGAATTCGCCGGCATTTTTCCTGTCCACCGAAATCCGCTCCATCCCGCACGCCCTGATGCTGCTCGGCGAGCGCGGCATACGCCGCTGGGTGTCGCTGGTCGCCGTAGCGTGCATGGGTGACGACAAGCCCCAGGAGCTCGTGACTTTGCCGCTCATCCGCGCGCGCTTCTGCGAGCTGCTAGCCGCGGACGTGCACATGAGCGATTCGTCGAACGATCTTTTTCTGCTGGGCCTGCTCTCCGCGATCGACGCAATTCTGGATATGAAGATGACCGACATCCTGAAGGAAGTGGCGCTGCGTGAGGACATTCGTAACGCCCTGCTCGGCGAAAAAAATTCCCTGCGGAGGGTCTCGATATCGTACTGCTTTACGAGCGCGCCTCATGGAAACAGCTCGACGCGGCGGCCGCGGAAATCAGCATCGCGCCGGAAGCCCTTCCGGGCATGTTTTTGGAAGCCGTCGATTGGGCGCGCCGTGTGTTTGGCGGCCACCAGGCGGAGGAACTGGAAGCCAAGTAGAAATCCGCGAGGATCGCTACCGCGCAGCGCCCGCGGCGGCTTGGTTTTCGGCCAGCAAGACCACTAGACGCGCCACTTCCTCGGGATACATGGCGGTGCTATCCACTAGCACGGCATCTTTCGCGCGCACCAACGGCGACGAAGCGCGTCCCGAATCGCGCCGGTCGCGTTCGTGGACCTCGTCGAGCGTGCGAGGGAGGTCGATGATGTCGCCTTTCTGCTGATGCTCGCGCCAACGCCGCTCGGCGCGTATTTCGGGAGAGGCGGTTAGAAAAATTTTGAGCTGCGCGTCGGGAAACACGACGCTGCCGATGTCGCGCCCCTCCATCACCACCCCGCCTTGCGCGCCGGCGCGGCGCTGTTCAGCCACCAGCACGCGGCGCACCCCTTCGATCACCGCGACTTTCGAAGCTGCTTGTGAAACTTCCGGCGTGCGGATTGCGGCGGTCACGTCCTCGCCGTCCAGGAACACGCGCTGGCCGCCGTCTTCGGCGCGCAGATCGATGCGCGTGTCGCTCGCCAGCGCTGCGAGCTGTTCCCCCGCATCGAGTGCCACGCCGCGGCGCAGGGCCTTGAGCGCCACGGCCCGGTACATCGCGCCGGTGTCGATGTAAACATAGCCCATCAGCGCCGCCACACGGCGCGCCAGCGTGCTCTTGCCGGAGCCAACGGGGCCATCAATGGCGATGATCAGCTTTGGCATTAGATCCGTTTAAAGGCCCGCTCGATTTCGCGCACCGAATAGCGCAGCACCACGGGACGCCCGTGCGGGCAACTCATCGGGTATTCCGTCTTCGCCAGTTCCCCGAGCAGCCATTCCATTTTTGTGGCGTCGAGCGGAGTGTTCACTTTGATCGCCGCGTGGCACGAGGTGGATGCCGCGATCTTCGATTGCAGCGAATCGATCGACACGGCCTGATTCTCGCGCGCCACGCCATCTAAAATTTCGAAAAGCAGCTTTTCTGCGTCGCCGCTGGCGATTCCCGCGGGCGCGGCCTGAATGGCCACGCTGCGCCCGCCCATCAGCTCGGCCTCGAAACCATTGGCGCGCAGTTCGTCGCCGATCAGGTCAAAGGTAGCCAGTTGCTGCGGATTCAAATCCACGACCAGCGGCGCGAGCATGCGCTGGCCGCCGAGAGCTCCATCGCGGCGCGCGCGCAGGTGCCGCTCGAAAAGCACGCGCTCGTGCGCCACGTGCTGGTCCACGATCCACAACCCTTCGCCGTTTACTGCCACGATGAAGCTCGCGTTCACCTGCCCCAGCGGCTTCAGATCGGCAATTGATTCTGGCCCGGGAAGCGAGCCTCCTACCTCCGCGGGAAGTTCGATCGCGGCTGAATCCGCAGCGGACCGCATGCCATTCTGCGGCGGAAACGGGAAATTCGTAGACCCGGAAGATTCGAAACCGAGCCGCTGCGCGTACGGCCGGTCCGGCGCGCTAGTGAGTTCCAGCGCCTCTGCGGCGGCCGCGCTAGTGGCAAACGAAGTGGGGATTTCAGCTCGCGGCGGGCCGGGGAACGCCACCGAGTCCTGTACTGGCGCGTATCCTCGCAACGCGTCCGATCCAGATGCAACCGCGCTCGATGCTCCGGGCGCGCCAACCGCAGCCGCCGCGCGCGCTGCGGGAAATCCCGGAATCGGGCGCGCGACTGAGAGCGCGTGCCGCAGCGCATCGCGCGTGAAATCGTGAACGAACTGCGGATGCCGGAAGCGCACCTCAATTTTCGCCGGATGGACGTTCACATCCACTTCCTGATACGGCAGTTCCAAAAACAGCAGCACCACCGGATAAACTCCCGGGGGCGTGATGTTGCGATAGGCTTCGCCGATGGCGTGGAGCAACAACCGGTCGCGCACCAGCCGCCGGTTCACGAAAATGTAGGTGCCATTGCGATTGGAGCGCTGCACTTCCGGGCGCGACGTGAATCCGCTGACGCGAATCGCCGAGGCTTCTTCGCCTTCGTCGAGAGCGGGCTCGGTGATTGCCGAACGTACCGGAGCTTCGCTGGGCGGAATTTCGACCAGTTCGTCGAGCGCCTGCCTGCCAAAAACCTGGTAAACGCGGTCGGCCAGCTTCTCAACCGGAGGGCAGTCGATGATCACCTGCGTGGGCGTCTTCAGCACGAAATGCGTTTCGGGATGCGCCAACGCGTAGTGCGTCACCAGCGACGCGACGTGGCCCAACTCGGTGGTTTCGGATTTCAAAAATTTGCGTCGCGCTGGAACGCAGTAGAAAATATCCGCCACGCTCATCGACGTTCCGGCCGGAACGCCCGCCGGTTTCACGCTGACCAGTTTCCCGCCCGCGAATTCCACGCGCGTTCCCTGCTCTTCCTCGGCCGTATGAGTTTCGAGCAGCAGCCGGGAGATGGCAGCAATCGAGGGAAGCGCCTCGCCGCGAAATCCCAGCGTCGAAATCGAGAGCAGATCGTCCGCGTTGGCGAGTTTCGAAGTGGCGTGGCGCTCAAAGGCCAGCAGCGCGTCGTCGTGATTCATGCCGCAGCCGTCGTCGATCACGCGGATCATGCGCTTGCCGCCCGATTCTACTTCCACGCGAATCGAGCGCGCCCCAGCATCTACCGCGTTTTCGAGCAGCTCTTTGACGACGGATGCGGGCCGCTCGACCACCTCGCCCGCCGCGATTTTATTGGCTACGTTTTCCGCAAGTATGCGTATGCGCGACATCAGCAGTCTCTATCCGTCAGGAATTTGTCGGGCATGATCCGGTTGACTACCGCAAGCACAACCATAAAGCCTAGCGCCATGACGGCTATGCCCGCCGTCAAGGCGATCCATATCGACAAAGCGACTAAACACCATACGAAAAAGCCAACCGTAATGGTTGCGACCGGAAAAATAACAAGCAGAGCCCGATACGCAAATTTGGGCTGCCGCTCGGGAATATCGTTGAGCAGCCACATCGGAAAATCGCGAAGCAGATCCCTCGCCTTCGGACCTTGTCGTTGCCTGTCTGGAGTCCGGCTCATGGCTGTTCTTCCGGCCGCGGCTAAAGCCCCTGCCTCCTGGAAAAGATCGGCTTGCTAGCGCGTCGGCTATTCCGGCCTCTCAGACACCTCGTGTCAAGGTACAAAATCAAAATTCCCGGCGAGTTCAACTCGCCTACTCACTTTTTTTCGACATCCCTGATCGCGATACCAAGCTCATCCAGCTGCGCGGGATCCACGTCCGAGGGCGACTCGGCCATCAAATCCTGCGCCGCGGTGGTTTTCGGAAACGCGATCACGTCGCGCAAAGATTTTTCTTTGGCCAGCAGCATAGCGATGCGGTCGATGCCGAGCGCGATGCCGCCGTGCGGCGGAGTGCCGTATGTCAACGCGTCGAGGAAAAATCCGAAGCGATGCCGCGCCTGCTCATCGGATAATCCGAGAGCCTTGAACAGACGCGCTTGCACGTCCTGCCGGTGAATTCGAATGCTGCCCGAGCCAAGCTCGTTGCCGTTGAGGACCAGATCGTAGCCCTTTGAACGGCACTCCCACGGCGCGCTTTCGAGCTTGTCGATATCTTCCTCGACGATTCCGGTGAACGGGTGCTGCGCGCTCACCCAGTGCTTCTCGGTGTCGCTCCATTCGAAGAGCGCGAAGCCGGTGATCCACGCAAATTCCCACTTGCTGCGGTCGATCACGCTCAGCTTATCGCCGAGATAGAGGCGCAGCTGGCCGCCTACGTTGAGCGAAGTATCGCTGTGCTCCACCTGCTCTTTGGCGGCTGCCGCGACGATCAGGTCCCCGGGCTTGGCACCGACCGCTGCAACAAGATTCTTCAGCCCGTCCGCGCCGAGATTCTTTTCCAGCGGCGAAGACGCGCCTTCGGCGGTGACCTTCACCGTGTAGACGCCACGTGCTCCGGCGCCTTTCGCGAATTCAGAAAGCTCGTCGAGCTGCTTGCGCGACCATGACGCGGCTCCGGGGGCGACGACCGCTTGCACGTTGCCTTCAAAGTGCAGCACGGCGCGCGCCGGCTCGAAATGCTCGGTCACGTTCTGCAGTTCCATGCCGAATCGCAAGTCGGGCTTGTCCGACCCGTATCGCCGCATCGCGTCTTTGTAATCGAGATGGCGAAAAGGTCCTTTCGCCGTGACTCCGGCCACCGCGCAGCAGCGCTCGATCACTCGCTCGATGGCCTCGAAAATATCCTGCTGGCGCGGAAACGACATCTCGAAGTCGAGCTGCGTGAATTCCGGCTGGCGGTCGGCGCGCAAATCTTCGTCGCGGAAGCAGCGCACGATTTGAAAATAGCGGTCCATGCCGGAAATCATCAGAATCTGCTTGAAGATCTGCGGCGATTGCGGCAGCGCGTAAAACTGTCCGTGATGCACGCGGCTGGGCACCAGGTAATCGCGCGCGCCTTCCGGAGTCGAGCGCGTCAGAAACGGCGTTTCAATTTCGAAGAAACCCAGGTCGTCGAGCGTCTTGCGCATTTCGAGCACGATCTTGTGGCGCAGCTCGATATTGGAATGCAGCCGTGGACGCCTCAGATCGAGATAACGATAGCGCAGGCGCGTCTCTTCCGAGGCGGTCACTTCATCTTCGATCGGAAATGGCGGCGTCTTGGCGTTGTTCAGAATGTGCAGGCGCGTGGCGAGCACCTCCACTTCGCCAGTAGGAATATCGGGATTGGACTTCTGCCGCCGCACCACGCGCCCTTCGACGGACACCACGAATTCCGAGCGCAGCTCTTCCGCCTTTTTATGTGCTTCCGGATTCTGCTCCTTGTTGAACACGATCTGGGCGATTCCGGCACGGTCGCGCAGGTCGATGAAGATCAACTGGCCCAAGTCGCGCCGCCGGTGAACCCACCCCATCAGCACCACGTCTTTATCGGCATCCAAGGCGCGCAACGCGCCGCAGTAGCCCGTTCGTTTCAGATTCCCAAGAAAATCAAGCATTCGGACCTCGGAGTTCAGATTCGATTCGTGCGATCAGTGCAGATTCGTCGAGCTTGTCTTGCTGCCCATCGGAGAGGCGCTTCAAAGTGAAGGTGCCAGAGGCTGCCTCGTCCTCGCCAAGGATTAGCGCGTAGTACGCGCCAAGCTTATCGGCCAAACCTAGCGATTTTCGGAATTTCAATTCTTCGGGAGGCAATTCGACCGCCAGCCCGCGCGCACGCAGTTTTTTCGCAATGGCGACGGCGGGCGCGTACGCCTTCGCGCCCATCCAAGCAATAAAAACGGCGAGGCCGGGCAGCTTCGGCAGATTGCCTCCTTCTTGTATCGACAAGATTGCGCGGTCGGTGCCAATGGCGAAGCCGATGCCTTTAATCCCAGCCGGCCCGCCGAGCAGTTCCACGAGCCCGTCGTAACGGCCGCCGCCGCACACGGCGTTCTGCGAGCCGAGGCCCGCAGCGGTTACTTCAAAAGTGGTGCGCGTGTAATAGTCGAGTCCGCGAACCAGCCGCCAATTTCCTTCGTAGGCGACGCCGCGCAGCTCAAGTTCCTCTTTCAACTTCGCGAAATGCTCGCGGCACGCGTCGCACAGATGCTCGGAAATGCGCGGCAGCTTTTCGATGATCGCCTGCTCTTCGGGCAATTTGGAATCGAGCACACGCAGCGGATTCGTTTCGATGCGCCGCCGCGAATCTTCCTTGAGCTGGTCTTTCACTTTGCGAAGATCGCCACGCAGCAATTCGACGTATTTCGGGCGGCATTCCTTGCAGCCGATGGAGTTGACGTACAGCTTGATATGCGCAAGCCCTACGCGATTGAAAAGCGTGAGCAGCATTTCGAGAACTTCGGCGTCAATCGCCGGCGCGTCCGACGGGCCAAGCACTTCCGCGCCCACTTGGTAAAACTGGCGGTAGCGTCCCTTCTGCGGCCGCTCGCGGCGAAACATTGGGCCGGCGTAGTAGAGCTTCTGATTCCCGGGCAGCGTCTGCATGCCGTGCTCGATGTACGCGCGGCATACACTCGCGGTCGCCTCCGGCCGCAGCGTGATTCTTTCTCCGATTTCGAACTTATGGATACTGTCTTTGATGGACGCCGACAGCCCGTCAACCTGCTCGCGAACGTAATGTTCCAGTACGACTGAAGTATCCTGAACTATCCGCTCGTTATGGTGGGTTCGGGGTATGGTTCCGTCGGCCATTCCTGCTCGCGCCAAGCGGATGAAGTCTTTAACCTGTGTATTGAAAAGTCGAACTGTCTCAAGATTCTCGAAAGTCGGCTCTCGCAAAAGAATAAAGCTGCGAAGCCCTTCCAGGTCTTGATGCTCGTGGTCTACCCACGTGTACATTTCCTTGCCGACCACGTCGGTGTCCTCACCAATCGAGCGCGCGAAGAGCGACGTATCTTCGAAAATCGGGGTGCGAATATCGCGGAAGTTGTAGGACTCGAAGACCTCGCGCGCGGACTGCTCGAACCAGTTCCACAGCGCGGAATCGGGCGGAAGAATATCGCGTGTGCCTTTGATGGCGCGGAACTGGCGGCGTTCCGCCTTTTCGGTTTTTTCGGCCGGCTGTTCACTCATAGCAAGAGGACGCGAATCACGCGTCACGATGGAAGTATCCCTTTCCTTATCGATTGCGGGCACAGAAAGTATCAAACCATAGTAGATAGCGGGACGTGTGCGCGCAAGCCCATGTTGGAATGGGCAGGGGCGTCGCCCTCGCACTGCAATTGCTGCGCGGAGGTTGTTTCAGAGCGTTGCACCAGCTACCAGCAATGAGAGCCGTCATTCTGAGGAGCCCGGCGACGAAGAATCTCTCTTGCGCCTTCCGCAGCGTAAACCGCTAGAGAGATTCTTCGGGGCGCTGTTTCGGGGCTAGGCGCGATCGTGCTCGGCGAGGAAGTCGTTCTTGAAGGCGACGTAGTGCTCGGCGGAAAGCGCGATGCGCTGGCGTTCCTCGCCGGTGACGGCACGGCGCACTTTTCCCGGCGCGCCCATCACCAGGCTGCCCGGTGGAATTTCCGTGCGTTCGGTAATGAGCGTACCAGCCGCCACGATGCTGCCCACGCCGATTTTGCAGCCATTCAGCAGGATGCTGCCCATGCCGATCAGGCAATCGTTCTCAACAGTGCAGCCGTGCAAAATCACGCGATGCCCAACGGTGACATTCGAGCCAACCGTCACCGCGTATTTCCCGCTTTCGATGTGAAGCACGCAGCCATCCTGGACGCTGGCGCGCGCTCCAATTCGAATCGCATTGTAGTCGCCGCGCAGAACGGCGCACGGCCAAATGCTGGCGTCCTCTCCGATCACAACGTCGCCGATCACCACCGCCTGCGGGTCCACATATGCGTTCGGAGCGATTTGCGGCGCGCAGCCGCGAAAGGTGCGGATCATTTGGATGCTGTCTCCCCGGCGTCAGATTCGAGGGTGTTAATCTCGGGAAAGCATATCGCCAATTCAAGATGCTGCCATCGGGAACGTCAATGCGCGAACTAAGCCGCTGAGCAGCATAGTTTTACCTTTTCAGGCGCGCATTTGAAACATCTATCCCGCACATCCAAACGTTGCATTTTCATTCCTGGAAACTTGCCGCTACTCTCTGCCGGTCCGTACCCCTATCTCTAAGGAGAGTCTATATGGCCGAGAAGACTACCGGTGAGATGAAAACGACCTTGGGAGTCACCGGGCTAACGTTCAACGCGATGGCGTTGATCGCGCCCGGTGCCTTCCTCTGGCTCACCTTCATCGCACAGGCGGGCGAAGGAAACACCTCGCCTTCGATGTGGAGCGGCATCGTATTCGCGCTGCTGCTCTGCCTCGCAACCGCTGTTTCGTACGCGGAGCTATCCAAGCTGTACCCCGGAACCGGAAGCGCGTATTACTTCGCGGAGCAGTCGTTTTTGAACCACGACAAGGCGTGGAAGTGGGCGCGCCTGATGAAGTTCATCGTTGGCTGGGGCTCGCACCTCTACTACTGGATTTATCCCGGCGTGATGGTGGCAGCGACGGGCGCGTTCGTAGGTTACGTGGTGGGAGCGCTGTGGCCGAATTTCATGAACGCCTCGACGCCAGGGCCCTTCTTCATGATGGCCGTGGCGATCGTGTTCACCCTTCTGGTTTGCTACATCGCGCATCGCGGCGTTACCGCTTCAACCGGCGTTAACGTGGCGATGAACGTAATTCAGATCACCGCGCTGCTGATCTTTTCGGTGATGGCCATCGGCTACCGCGTTGGCCACCCACCGGGGAGCGTGGCGTGGCAGTGGGACGCGACATCTGGCGATGCCTATAGCTGCCAGTTCCAAACCGACGCACAGGGCAACATCCTCCGCAACGCGGCTCAGATTCCGCTCTGCAAGACGGATGCAGCCGGAAAACCGGTGCCCTACGTCGTCACCTATCCACTGCACGATTCGAGCGGGAACTTCCTGAGCCACCCGAGCGCGGGATCGGTGATCGGAATTCACAACTTCGGATGGATGTTCGTGCAGGCAACGATCGCCATCCTGATCCTGGTCGGATTCGAATCGTGTACATCACTCGGAGGCGAAGCCAAAAACCCGAAGCGGGACTTGCCCATCGCGGTAATCACCTCGCTGCTGGTACAAGGCGCCTTCTGTTACTTGTTCGAGTATTTCGCCATGAACTACTCGTTAAGTAGCGGCTACACCATGCAAAGCGCCACGGGTTCGTCCGCGCCGCTCGCAGACATGATGGTTATGGTCGGCGACGCGGTATTCGGTCAAGGTCACGGCCGCACCTTCATGCTGGTTGAGGCGATAACCGTGTTCCTGGCGCTCATCGGCACCACGCTCGCCTGCATCAACACCGGAGCGCGCGTGACCTACGCCATGAGCAAAGACCAGGAAGTGCCCGAGAACTTCGGCATCCTGCATGAAAAGAACCTCAGCCCCCACAAAGCGATCTGGACTCTCGCGGTGGTTACCATCATTTCCGGGTGCATCGGGCTGATCACCTACTTCGGCGATTCGACCGCCGTGGCGGACTCGGCCATCAAGGCCCTGCCTCACGGATTCTGGTCAAGCGCCGGGTTCTTCTCTCACGCGACTTCGGCCGCTTTGCCGAATTCGTTTACGACCATCACTCTGGCGTCAAACTTCGGGACATTCTTGCTTTACGGGCTGAGCTGCTTGGTGTGCATGGTGGCCTACCATAAGCACCCCAACTTCAGTTTCATAAGGCACTGGCTGATTCCGGCGTTCGGCATCGTGGCCAACCTGGTGTGCATGTCGTTCTACCTGATCGGTCCGTTCATGGGATTCGGTACCAAGATGGAACCGTATATGGCGCTGGGAATCGCAGCTTGCTGGGCCATTTACGGCGGCATCTACTTCTCCCTGAATAGCAAAAAGACCGGCAAAACGACTATGGTCACCGTACGGACCACGTAAGTCCCTATAAATGCGGTACTTTCCTGGGGCGGGCGCCGCGAGGCACCCGCCCTTTTTTGTGGCATAAACGCCGCATAAATTTCCTCTATCCGAGCCATCCAAAGCTTGCATCGCCGCCGCCGCACCTCCGGTGGATAATCGCTGTGTGTGGGAGTGTCGCACGCACAGCGGAAAGTACGAAAATGAAGCGGTGCCCCAGGTCTCACCAGCGCGGTAATCTCTCGCCGAAAGGTCGGCTCTAATGGCCATTTGGGCAGGAGCGCGCGGACACGGGGCTGCGGCGGCGCGTGCGAAATACCGGGTGGAACCTTTTACGGGCGGCATGCAAGTAGACTTTGCGGAACTTTCAGATATCGGGCGGGTGCGCCAGGGCAACGAGGATTACCTGGGCCACGCTGGACCATCGACAGCTGAAGGAGCCCGCTCGCTGGGCTGGCTGTTCGTATTGGCTGATGGGGTGGGCGGATCGGATCTAGGCGAGGTAGCCTCGCGAACCGCAGTGGAATGTGTGCTTAAGGGATTCCATGACGCATCGCCCGGGGAACCGAACTCGAGTTTGCTGCCAGCGCTGGTTCGGCTGGCCAATTCGCGGGTTCTCGAAGCGGCTCACTCGGGAAGCGCGGGATTCAACATGGCCACCACCATCGTGGCTTGCGCGCTGCGTCACGATCGCGCCGTTGTCGCCCATGTGGGCGATTCACGCTGCTACCTGATCCGGCGGGGCGAGGTGCGCATCCTCACGCGCGACCATACGCTGGCAGCCGAACAAGTTCGCATGGGTCTGCTTAGCGCAAACGAAGCGGCCGAGTCCGATAACCGGCACGTGCTGAGCCGGTCGCTGGGCGCCGGCCTCACCGTGAACGTGGAAGTGAATGAACACCAAGTTTTCGTGGACGACGTGCTGGTGCTTTGCTCGGATGGCCTTCACGGCCTGGTTGGCCCCACTGAAATAGCAGCCGTCGCCGGACCAGCACAAAATCTAAACGCCGCCGCCAAGCGGCTGGTCGATGTTGCTAACGACCGGGGTGGCAATGATAATATCAGCCTACAGATCGTGCGCGTTCGAAGCGTGGAGCGTGTGGGCATGTATCGGGGGCGGCCGTATCGGCTACCCTAAATGAGTTCGCAGCCCGCTCTCCCGCAGACGCCCACCGATGAGGCTTCGGTCCGACCCGGCGACCAACTCGACCACTACCGCATAGACGCTGTAGCAGCCCGCAGCGGTATGGCGTCCATTTTCCGCGGCACCGACCTTCGCACCGGCAAGCAAGTCGCCATCAAAGTTCCTCACCCGGAAATGGAAAGCGATCCTGTCCTATTCGACCGCTTCCACCGTGAACAAAACATCGGAACCTCCCTGGATCATCCCGGTGTAATGAAGGTCTTCAATAACGAAGATCGCAGCCAGCTCTACATGGTGATGGAGTGGGTAGATGGCCGCTTGCTCCGGTCGATCCTGAACGAGCAAAAAAAGATGCCCGCCGAACGAGCCGTGAAGATCGCCATCGGCATTTGTAACGCGCTCGACTACATACACAGCCACGGCGTGGTGCATCGCGATCTGAAGCCGGAAAACATCATGGTGGACGCCAACGACAACCTGAAGCTCATCGACTTCGGGATCGCCGGACAGTCGGGCGCGCCCAGGCTCACCTTCGCCAAGCTCTCCAATGTGATGGGCACGCCGGAATACATCTCGCCGGAGCAAGTAAAGGGCAAGCGTGGCGATGGCCGCAGCGATATCTACGCCCTGGGCGTGATGCTCTACGAAATGCTTACCGGCAAGGAACCATTTCAGGGCCCAAATCCGTTCGCGATCATGAACGACCGGCTGCTGAACAACCCCACGCCGCCGCGAGAGATCGATCCGGCAATATCGCCTCAATTGCAGGAGATCATCTACCGCGCCCTGGAGCGCGACCCCAAAAACCGCTACGCCACGGCTCGCGAATTCGCGTGGGACCTGGAGCACCAGGACCAGGTGGGAGTGGCGGAACGTGCTGAACTCAGAGACTGGAAGAAGCGGCGCACGCCTTGGGGCCGCCGCGTAGCTTTCTACGTAATTTTAGTGCTGATTCCAGTGGTCATTTTTGGTCTGATGCTGCTGATTGCCAAGCACTGACCCCGCCCCATCCTGCGCGCCTGGCAGCCAGACGGCCGCGTCCGAAGTGCCGAAAATCGCGAAAAATTCCCCGTTTTTCCGTGCAATCAATATTAATAACGGGGCGAAGCATCGACAGCGCAATCGGCTTTTGAATCGCGCCAAAAGAACGCCCTTCTTTTACTTATACATCTGATTGAATTTACGAGTTGGACCTCCTGCTTTTCCGTCTGTACGATTCTCCCACAGCACCGCATTCAGTTACAAAGCCGCGATCCCACGAATTGGCGAACGACCGTGAGCGCGGGTAGGGAGGGAGAGGAAATCCACATGAAGAGCATGAGGTGTATTCACAAATGGGCCACGGGCTTTGTGGCGCTGGGGCTGGCTGCTAGCGCAGCTCCCATATCGCGCGCCCAGGCGCAATCCCAGAATTCGAGTGCAGCAGCGCCCAGCGCATCCGCGCCAAGTTCGACCGCAACAAACTCAACGGAGACGCAAAAGCAGCTGGACAATCTGCAGAAACAACTCACCGAACTGCAGACCCAAATCGCCGCTCTCAAGGCGGCGCAGAGCGCCCCGGCTGTCAAGACTGCATCGATGAGCAGCGCCGATGCTTCGCCTTCCGCGAGTGCGCCCATGGCTACTCCCGCGGCCGACGATGCCCCGGCAAAAATAACTCTCGCAGGTTTGTTGGGACCAACTCAGATTAGCGGCTTGGTGGATGCCTACGTTCAGTACAACACTAATCACCCGATTGACAATATCAGCGGCTTTCGATTCTTTGACGCCGATACCAATGCGTTCAGCTTGAACATGGCCGAGATTGGCGTGCTGAAAGCGCCCGATGCTTCATCAAGCGAATCGCGCTTCGGCTATCACATCGTGGCCGGGTACGGGGAGGCGGCGTACGCGGTTAATAGCACCGATCCAGCCACGGACGATGCTAACTTCTACCTCGAGCAAGCGTACGGATCGTACCTGGCCCCGATCGGCAAGGGCTTGCAAATCGACATCGGCAAATTCGTAACGCCAATCGGTGCGGAAGTAATCGAGTCCAACGCCAACTGGAATTACTCGCGCAGTCTACTTTTCTACTACGCGATTCCCTACTACCATGTGGGCGCACGGGCCACTTACACGTTCAACCCGAAGTGGACGATCGCCGGTTATCTCGTCAATGGTTGGAACAACACGATCATCGACAAATTCAACGGCGTTAACCAGAGCGCCGGATTGAATTACATTGGCAGCATTACCTGGACTCCGAACGCGAAGTGGTCGGTCATTGAAAACTACATTGCCGGTCCCCAGGTCGACGCGTACAACTACACGGATACGAAGACGATCAACGATTGGAAGCAGCTTTCCGACTCGGTGATTTCGTACACTCCCAACGCGAAGTGGGCGTTCATTCTCAACGGGGATTACGGATTCGGTCCCAGAGAGTATGCGGTCGGGCCTGGCGGCATTACGGGCCAGTCTCCAGCTGCCAAGTGGTGGGGTGTCGCGGGATATGGCAAGTACACGCTCAGCGCCAAGAGCTATGCCGCTGTGCGTTATGAGTATTTCGACGACACCGACGGATACGCAGGCTTGCTCGGCAACGAGTTCTCAACGCCCGGCTTCGCCCAGGAAGTCACCGGCACGTATGCTTACAACGTCACCAGTGCGCTTCAGGTGCGTGCTGAATACCGGTATGACTTCGCTAGTGCTCCGATCTTCACCTACGGTGGCACATTCGGTGATAAGAAAACGCAGAACACGGCGGAACTTGGATTCATGTACACGTTCAGCAGCGTGAACGCCAAGTAACCTCAACCGTCCCCGCCTCCGGGGACGCAGAATTCATGTAGTAAAGCGACCGCTCGGTCCCCGCTGCAGGGTCCGGGCGGTCGTTTTATTTTACGGCGGAGATCGTTGAATGCTGGCTTGCCGAAGTTTCTGCGGGTCCGAAGTTCGATGCTCGCGAGGTTCCGCGAATCGTCCGTGCGTCTATCTCCGCCATTAACGGCGGCGAACTACCGGATAACCATAGTGGTCTTGCACCAACTCGAGCTTGGCCTTGGTGCGCGTGGTCGCATCGCAGTCGCGCGCGAACTGACCCAGGGACTCGGGCGTCGCGGAAACAAGCAATCGCCCTTCCGCGACCGCGATCTTGTACGGCACGAAGGTCGAAGGAACGAAGCCGTGGGCATCGCCCGTCAGCGTTGCCCCCACAAAGTGCGCCGGGGGGATGTGCGCCAAGATGTGAAAGTTGCTGACACCAGTTCCGCCACCTCCAAATCCTGCTCCGCCTCCGCCTGAATAATTCAGGAGCGACGCAACTTGTGCTCCTCCAGCGCGCGCCCCTTGCGCTTGAGCCGAAACTGCAAAACCGAGAACGAGTGCCACTGCTCCGGCGATTCTGATCACGGGTCTCCCCTCCGACGCGCTAGCGCCGCACACGGACCGGATAATCGCAATTGGCGTGCCAATTATTCTTCGGGGTTGCGCACGGGAACAAAGGGCTTATCGGCAAGGGGCGATGGTGCACCTCGAACTGCGGCGCCGGCTGAGGAAAGTCTTACGCCAGCTGGTGAAAATCGCTGCCTTACTATGCCTAAAGTACCGGAACTCCCAATACGGACGGTTGGATGAACTCTATTGCGCGCGCCGCTTGATTAAGAGACAGATTTCCAGGCGCCGTAGGCGGCGCCCTTCAGCGGACATTCCTCATCGAGGATCACGTGCATCGGGACATCCTTGAGAGCAAACCCACCAGCATCCGATTTACGATGCGCCGCGGCCGCGAATCTGCCCTCTTTGAGCTTCGGTAGAATCTTAACGGCGATGCCCCCCGCCACGTAAATTCCTCCGCGCGCCACAGCGCGCAGCGCCAGGTTCCCTGCTTCTGAGCCGTAAATCTCAATCCACAAATTGACGGCGGCCACGCACACTGGGCAGGCGCCAGAGAGCGCTAACTCCGTGATCTCGGCTGCTGGATCGACGCCCTGCGGGACCCCCGCGCTCGGTCCGTCAAATCCAGGATGGCGCACCGAAGGATCGAGAAATTCGTGTACGCGCTGAAAACCCCGCCCCGCCAAAATCAGCTCCTGATAAACAAACTCGTTTCTCGATTTCAAAAATTTCCACAGATCCGCTTGTTGATCGGTATTGGGCGCAAAATCCGCGTGTCCCGCTTCGGACGGCAACGCCACATACTGCCCCCCATCCCAATACAGAATCGATTGGCCCAATCCGGTGCCCGCGGCAATCACAGCTCGCGTGGCGTTCTCGACTGGAATTCCGGAGGCGATCGTTTCCACGTCCTCAGGACCCAGAACGCTAACGCCATACGCGGTGGCTTGCAGGTCATTCAGCAACAGGACGCGCGCCAGCGCGAGGAACTTGGCCATCTCGGCGCCGTCCACGACCCATGGAATATTCGACGCTTGCACGCGATTTTGCAGCACCGGGCCGGCGATTCCAAACCCAGCGGATGAGATTTTCGCGCCCGTTTCGCTCAAAAAATCCTGCGCGATCTCGTGCAAACCCGCGTGGTCGTGGCTGCCGTAGCGCTTGTGCGCCACACGGACGAGCGCGCCGTCGCGCACGTCAAACAAGCCAAGATTCGACTTCGTGCCCCCGATATCACCCGCTAAGATCATGGCAATTCTCCGGAAAGATTATGCCGCAGGGCGCAAGAATTGCCAGCGAAGTATGGACGCGAATTCGTTAGGCCAGTGGTCGCCAACGCCGAGCGTCGGACTCAGCCAGCTCGAACGCCTCTTTCGGCCCTTGGCTGCCAGCCGCATAGTTGGGAAACGCCGGGGGAGGAGAATTGCGCCACGTATCGAGGATCGGGTCCATCAGCGACCAAGCCGCTTCCACGGTGTCGGCACGATCGAAGAGCGTTGCGTCGCCGCGAATACAATCGTTGATCAGCGTCGCATACGCTTCGCGCGAGCCGGCGCCGAACGCCCGGCGGTACTGAAAATCCATGGTCACCGGGCTAATGTGTAGCTTTGAACCCGGAGCTTTCGCTCCGAACGATAGCGAAATGCCCTCTTCCGGCTGGATATTCAGCACCAGAGAGTTGGGGTCCACGCATTCGCCCTGAAAGACCATGTGTGGCGCCAGCTTAAACCGAATGGCGATTTCCGCCGCCGATCGCGCCAAGCGCTTGCCGGTGCGCAAGAAAAACGGCACCCCGCTCCAGCGCCAGTTGTCGATCATTAGCTTCAACGCGACGAACGTTTCCGTGTTCGACTGCGGGTTTACGCCCGGCTCCTGGCGATATCCGGGAACCGCTTTGCCGTCGATCGTTCCAGGCCCGTACTGGCCGCGCACTACGGATTTCTGCACGGTTTCGGCGTTGAGCGGCCGGATCGATTCCAGCACTTTTATCTTTTCATTGCGAACAGCCGTGGCGTCGAAATTCGCGGGCGCCTCCATCGCCACGAGTGAAGTAAGTTGCAGCACATGGCTTTGCACCATGTCTCGCAAGGCGCCAGCCGATTCGTAGAAAGCTGCGCGCTGCTCCACTCCCAGCGATTCCGCCGCGGTAATCTGAACGCTGTCGACGTAGTTCCGGTTCCACAGCGGCTCGAAGATGCCATTCCCGAAGCGAAATACTAACAAGTTCTGCACCGTCTCTTTGCCAAGATAGTGATCGATGCGGAATACCTGTGATTCTTCGAACACCCGCAGCAATTGCGCGTTCAGCGCGCGCGCCGATGCGCCGTCGTGCCCGAAAGGTTTTTCGACGATGATCCGCGCCCACGAATTGCCGTTTTTGGGTTTCGCTAATCCGGCGCGGCCAAGCTGCTCCACAACCCGCGGGTAAACCTGCGGAGGAGTGGCCAAATAGAACAGGCGGTTGCCGCCAAGTTGGCCCTCTTGGTCAAGCTGTTCCAAGCGCTTGGCTAGCTTTTGAAACGACTCGGGATCGTCGTAATTGCCGCTGAAGTATTGCAGGTGCTGCATGAATTCCTGATGAGTGGCGCCCGCGTGCCCGTCGGGCGATTTGTCAGGGAGAAACTCGGTGGCCTCTCGCTGGAATTGCTCGTCGTTCATCTCCGTCCGCGCGAATCCCAGCAGACGAAACCGTGGAGCCAGGCAGGAATGGATCGCCAGATCGTACAGCGCAGGCAGCAGCTTTCTTTTCGCCAGATCGCCCGACGCGCCGAACATCACAATGGCGCAAGGATCTCCAGGCATCTCGCAGAAATAGCCATCGGGCTGGACCTGCTCCTGTGCGGTGGCTGCTTCGCTGAACATTGGTGCTCTCCTTGGAGGGACTGGCGTTGCTCGGCCAAATCGCTTTGCTGTTGAAGCATTACGCGATGGATTGCGCTTTCCGGTCCCTAGCACTATCGATGCAATGGGAGCGGCAGTGGGTTCACGCACCCCAGTTTGAGGCCGGTAATGGCGTTGACGCAAGCGCTTACGAGAGCACGTAATACCGAATCAAATTGCCATCCGGCTTGCGCTCTCCAATTCCGACGAATACGTGCCGCGTGAGCCAGTCATGCTTGCCGGTTTCGACTTCAAATGACGGGCAGGCGCGCAGATAGTATTCCGACGGGCTCACCGCCGGCCCCTCGGCGAAAATCATCTCCCGCAACCGTTGCATCGTGTCTGGCTTGTAGCCCCAAAGATAGCCCTGGTTGCGCAGCATGATGAGCGTGCCGTCGTCCTCTTGCAGCAAGTAGCGCGCGTCGAAAGCCACAGTGTTATCGGGACGAAACAGCGCGTAATCACCGCCGCTATCGGGCATCACTTTTCCGCGCAGCCGCGGGCCGGAAAACTCGCCGCGGTCGATCAATACTGCCCCTCGCGCCGCGCCGCTGGGCATGTTCGGAATGGTATGCACGCGCGTGAACCAGATGCGCACCTCGAACGCGAAATCGAGTCTGGGCGCTTCGATTGTCGAAGCGGGAAATCCGAGCGAAGTGCTGTCGGTCATGGCGGTCTCGCTTTCGGCCTTGGCGTTTCTAATGTCGTTGATAGGAGCTGGGAGCCAACGCGCGCAGGTTCGAAGCTGCGCGCAATTAAAAACCGCGGACGATATTGGCGGCGCATTCTCCAGAAGTCAAGAACGCTCGCGCCAGCTACTCACGCGCGCTTCGTTCTTCGCTCCCGGCGCGGACTGGTGTTAATATCGCGCGCTTGCACCGCCCAACTCGCAAGGATAGCCAATGAGCATTCTCGTCACAGGCGCTTCAGGAAGCTTCGGGCGCCAGGTCGCCGAACTTCTACTGCAAAAGCTGCCGCCCTCGGAACTGATTCTGGTGACGCGCAATCCCGCGGTGCTCTCCGATTTCGCCGCGCGCGGCGCGCATGTGCGCTCAGGGAATTTCGACAAGCCCGAGACCCTCGCCAGCGCCTTCGCGGCCGCAGAAAAGATGCTGCTCATTAGCACTCTGGACGTCGGCAAACACCGCCAGAACCAGCATCGCGCCGCGATCGAATCGGCGGTCAAAGCCGGAGTGAAGCACATCGTGTACACGTCGAGCGTCGGCATTCACCCGAAGAATCCGTCATTCGCCGCTGCCGATCACTTGCTCACGGAAGAACTGCTCCGTAATTGCGGCGCCGCTTTCACAGTTCTCCGCGACAGCCAATATGCGGAGGTTCTGTCCACCATGCTCGCGCCCATGGCGCTGCAAACCGGAAAGTGGATCATGAGCACGGGCGAAGGCTGCATGGCCTTCGTCTCCAAAAAAGACTGCGTCGCATCGGCCGCCGCTGCGCTCATCACCCCCGGCCATGAAGGCGGGATCTACGAAATCACCGGCCCGGAGCTCTACACTTTTCGCTACGCCGCCCAGCTGGCAGCCGAAATCGGCGGACGTCCCGTCGAATACATTTCCGTGAGCCACGACGAAAAGCTCGCGGTCTTCGACGCCGCGGGCATTCCGCGCGTCTATATCGAAGGCGAAACCAATTCCGACGGCACCGGCATTTGGGGCAGCGAGGAAATGATTTCCTACGAACGCGCCGTTCGCCAGGGCTACTTCTCGATCTGCTCGCATCACGTGGAATTGCTCACCGGTCGCCCCGCGCGTTCGTTGCGAGAAGTGTTTCTCGAAAACAGCGCTGCGCTGCGGGCCGTCTGAACCCCGGGGTGATACAATTCCGCGCGTTGGCCGGCTGCGGCTGGCAAAGTTCGCATCGGAGAGCGCCCCCATGAAAATAGCGATCATCGGAGCAAGCGGTTTCATCGGCTCGAAACTTTTGCAAGAGGCGCTGCGCCACAATCACAAAGTGACTGCCATCGTGCGCCATCCCAACCGCGTGCCGCACCATCGCAACCTCACTGTGGTGAAAGCGGACGTGCTCTGGCGCGACAAGCTCGCCCACATCCTGAGAGGCCACGATGCGATAATCGCTTCCTGGAACGCCGTCCGCGGCGTCACCGGCCCGTGGGTTTATAACCGTTACGTCGAGGGAAATCGCTCCATCATCGCGGCGGTGAACAAATCCGGCGTGAAACGCCTTCTTGCCGTCGGCGGCGCTGCCAGCCTGAAAACTCCCCAAGGCGTCGAGCTGCTCGATTCGCCTCTGATGCCCAAGGCCTTCGAACCCGCTAAGCCGGCCATGCGCGGCGTGCGCGAACTCTACTATATGCTGAAGAAAGAGCCGCAGCTCGATTGGGTGTTCTTTTCGCCGGCAATTATGATCGTTCCCGGCGTGCGCACCGGAAAATATCGCCTGGGCCACTACGATGTAGTAGCGGACGAAAAGGGCGCCAGCCGCATCTCCGTGGAAGATTACGCCGTCGCCATGATCGACGAACTCGAGCACCCCAAATTTCATCGCGACCGCTTCACCATCGGCTACTGATCCGGCCACGCCGGGTCGCGTCGATTTGCAAGCGTCAGCCATCTGACCGAGGAGCCTGAAACATGCCCGCGCCGCTTACCACTGAAGACCGCATCGCCATCAATGATCTGCTCGCACGTTACGCCTGGGCTCTCGATACCGGAGACGTCGACGGGTTCGTCGCCTGCTTCACGCCCAAAGCCGTAGTGATCGAGGAAGTTTTCGAGGAACCCGATCGCTGGGAAGGCGTCGACGGCATTCGCCGCCTCGGCGAGCATTTCCGCACCGTGCCCAATTTCCCCGGCCGCCAACACCACGTTTCGCAGTTACTCGTCGAGGGCGACGGCGAACACTGTTCCGCTCGTTCCTTCGCGCTGGTCAGCGAATGCCGCGGCGAGCCGCCCTATGTGACCCGCTTCGCCGGCTATTACGACGATCAGCTCGTAAAATCCGGCGGCCGCTGGCTTTTCCAGCAGCGTATCATTCGACTGTGGGACGGCGAAGTGCTCAAGCGGTTTCCCGGCCATGATGGCAAGCGCGTAGTGCGTAAGCGCCCGTCTGAGCTGGCCGTCAAGAAGGCCTAGGATTCCTCCTCGAAATTAGGGAAACTGGCATCACTTATGGCGAACGGCGGAAGAGCTATCGCAAGTATCGGCATGGCTTTAGTGGCTTTTCTGCTAGGTTTCATGCTATTGACCGCCGCGCCCGTTTGGTACTTCACCTTGCGACATGGCTCTCAGGCGCTTGAAAACTCTCCAGCGAGCGGTGGAACTCTTGTTGTCGGTGCCGCACCGATCGCCGCCGCGATTTCCATGATTCTCGCGATCATCCTCGGCATCACGTTTTATTACCGTCCCCGCAAGAACACCAAGCCCGCGGCGCTACCAATCCAGAAAGACACTTAGCTTGTACGTGGAAGTTTCGCTGATTCGCCGCAGCGAAATGGGAGTAGAATCGCCGCGGTTCGGGGGCGTACGCCGGCAGCTCATCCTCCGGTTCGCGCTGGTTTCCGCGCCATCGGCAACTTGTGCCGCGCCGCGTTCGAAGGGGGATGTATGAAACTCAATAAGCCATTTCCGATGTTCGTCGCCGTTCTCGCTCTCGCGTTCGCGTCGGCAGGTTTCGCGCAGACATCGGCTACCGTGCGCACCCAAGCTGGACTCGTGCAAGGCGCCGTCGTTGACGGCATCCGCGTTTACAAAGGCATTCCCTTCGCAGCACCGCCTCTCGGCGATCTGCGCTGGGCGCCGCCACAGCCGCCGAAAGATTGGAAGGGCGTGAAGAAAACGGTCGCGTACGCGCCTGCGTGCATGCAGCACGTCGTGGTCGAGCGCGACCTCGGCCTCGATGCAACTCCCATCAGCGAAGATTGCCTGTACCTCAACATCTGGACGCCCGCGAAATCCTCGCGCGAGCGCCTGCCCGTGATGGTCTGGATTTATGGCGGCGGCTTCACCATCGGCGGCACTTCCATGCCTCAGTATGATGGCGTGAATCTCGCCAAAAACGGCGTGGTCTACGTCAGCGTCGCCTATCGCCTCGGCCCGCTCGGGTTTTTGGCATCTAGCGAACTATCGAAAGAGCAGGGCGGCCATTCCGGCAACTATGGCCTGCTCGACCAGATCGCCGGACTCAAATGGGTAAAGCACAACATCGCCGCATTCGGCGGCAATCCGGATAAAGTGACCATCTTCGGCGAATCTGCTGGAGGCATTTCCGTCAGCATGTTGTGCGCCTCTCCGCTGGCCAAGGGACTCTTCGAGGGCGCGATTTCGGAAAGCGGCGGCTCGTTCGCGCCCGCGCACCAGGATAGCGATGCCGGAGAAAACGTTCCCAATCTCGCGCAAGCCGAACAAACAGGCGCAGCCTTCCTTTCGAAGCTGGGCGTTTCGTCGATTGCGGACGCGCGGAAGTTATCAGCGGAAGATATCTACAAGAGCATGGGTCCGGGAATGGGCGGCGGATGGTGGCCGAATTTCGATGGCTACGTTCTGCTCGGCGATCAGTACAAGCTCTACCAGGAAGGAAAATACAACAACACGCCCATTCTGATCGGTACCAATGCCGACGAAGGCGCGCTCTTCGTCGCCAGCACCACCATGGAAAAATTCAAGGCAAGTGTCGATGCCGGCTACGGCGAATTCGCCCATAATATTCTGGCCGCGTATCCGGATACTTCCGAAAAGCAGGCGCTTCGCTCTGCCCGCGATCTGGCTCGCGATTCCACCTTCGCCTGGAGCACCTGGAGCTGGGCGCGCCTGCAAAATAGCAGCGGCGGCGACAAAGTATTCGTCTACTATTTCAACCACCGCCCCAATTATCCCGATCTACCGCGATTCAAGGATTGGGGCCCAGCGCACGGCAGCGAAATTTATTTCGTCTTCGGTAACTTCACAAAAGGCATGCCGGCTACGCCCGAGGACAAGAAAGTCTCCGCGCAGCTGATCACTTATTGGACCAACTTTGCGAAATATGGAAACCCCAATGGCAAAGCGCTGCCGGAATGGCCCGCGTTCACCAATGCCAATCCCAAGGTAATGGAGCTCGACGATCCGTCACACGCCATCCCCGTGCCCAATCTCGAGCAACTCAAAGCGCTCGATGGCTACTTCGCGTGGCGCCGCAAGCAAGAAGCGCAGCAATCGTACGGGAACTAACTCACACTTTTGCGTGCTACTGTCGCCCTCGCGTGAGCAGCGCCCGCGTCTCGCCGCCGCTTTCGCTTCGACTTTCTGTCCGCGCGTTATTTCGCGGTTTGAAGGTTTTCGGTTCGACCCTGCCGCTTGACGAAGTAATATCCAGGCCGCGCTCGCACAGCCACGTCCTGCTGCGATACGGTGACTCTGAGCACGTGAAATCCCGGTGCACTATTAGTTTTCGCGCGAAAATCGACGATGTACTGCGCGTGCAGCTCGCTGCCGACGCGGTCGAGCGCGCTCTGCAGCGCGGTCGCGCGGAACCCGCTGTAATCGATCCCGCCCGTCGCCGCCGCAGCCACTTCAAGCTGGTGGTGCTTGATCGCGTTCGTACCGCGCTCCAATAGCCACAACGCCGGTCCGGCCAGATCGATGCATTGCGAATCGCCGTAGCGCACCGGCCCGGTGCAGCCGCTGGTTGTAATCGGTGGCACTCCGCGAATCTTCAGTGGTGTCGGATCGAGCCTGAGTGCTTTCAGATCGGCTCCGGCGCTGCTCACACTCAAAATGTAAATCGAAATGTCAGCGCGTTCCGCATCGCGGACTATTTGATCGAGCCGAGCCGCGCTGCGACTGTCCTGCGACTCTCCCACGACCAGCAGCACGCGATGCCACTTCGGCGGCTGCGTTTCGAGCGACCGCACGCCCGCGGCCATCCCGTCGTACAGGTCCATTTCATCGCCATTGAAATTTGCCGCTTCGATCGCCTTCTCAACGGACTCATGGTTCGTCGTAAAGCTCTGGCGCACAGTCACGCTCGAATCGTACGTGAGAACCGCCGCTTCGCTATCCAGCGCCATCACCGTATCCGTGAAGATAATTCCGATGCTGTGTATCTCGGGCGCCACCGCATGCAGCCGCGAGTCCGTGTCGATCACCAGCGCAACTGCCAGTGGATCGCCGCCCAATTCCCAGCGGTCGATCTTTTGTTCCACTCCGTCATCGAAAACGTGAAAGTCGTCCGGCGTTAGGTCGAGAACCATGTCGCCGCGACGATTCGTAACTGTGACCGGTACACTCACTTCATTCGTGATCACGCGGATGGGAGTTTTGGGCGCGGGCGTCGCGGATTGCGCGCGAACGTAACCAAGGGCGCCGCATGCCAACAGGAGGATAAATCCAAGAGTAAATTGTCGTGATCGCATCGCGGCTCGGGTATGCGATTTCCAACGCGGGCGAAAGGTTGTAAGCGATGGCCTGAAGCGGCCGCGCAGCTTTGCTTGAACGGACCGGGGAAATCACGGGTGCCACCAACGCGACGAAGTTCACCTTCCGTGCGCCGAGCGTCTCGTCACGCTGCCGTTCTAATCCTTGCGCTCCTTGAACAGCTCGGCGAAGGTTTTCACCACATGCTCGACGGCGCGCAAGAATTCGTCCATGCCCACCGTCTCGCGAGCGATCTCGCGCGCGGCAGCCGCATCGGCGATGGTCTCGCACAGCTGCGTGGCGCGCCGGATACTTTCAGCGGTCAGCAGCGGAAGCACGGTCTGCGGATTCTCTTGCTTCGACTGGCGCTCTTGCCACTCCTGAACGGCCCAGGCTGTCTTCCGCATGTTGTCAACGGCATCCCGAAATTCGCGCAGCACGCGCGGATCGATCGGCCCCGAGCGCATGTCGTACTCCAGCCGAACCAGGTCCGCGCAGGTCTTTTTGAGCTGAAAACTGACGCCCCAAAAAGTTTCGCTGGGAACCAGCAATTCCACCGCAACCCCCAGCAAATGGCCCTCCGCGTTTCGCCGCACGCCAACGACCCGGGCGTGGGAGGCCTCATGTGAAATGAGATTGGTCAGCTCGATCTGAACGCCAACGGCTGGATACGTCTTCAGCTCCAGCAAGCCGCCCTGTGCGTTCACTTCCGTGGCCCGCCCGCTCTCGCGACGAACCTGTCCGTTGTTCTCCTGCCACGTCGCTTCCACTGCGGAAGTGAACGGAAAACGCCTGCTTCGCCGCCGCCCCGGCAAGAACGACGGCTGATTGACGTTTGGCTGTGACATTGGCACCCTGCGAAGCTGCTTCGGGACCTCTTCCGCGAACGTTCATCCACTATAGATTCGCCTGATGCAAAGCTCAACGAAAGTGGGCCGATTGGTTGGCTATAGGTAACTGTTCATTGCGTCGCTGCAGATCAGCGGAATTGCGCGGTGGCCTCGTCGAGCTTGGCCTTCACGTCTTCCGGAATCTGGACGTCGAGGGCGGCCACGGACGCAGCAAGTTGTTCCGGTCGGCTCGCGCCGATAATCGGACTGGTTATCACCGGATTCGCCAGCACCCAAGCGACGGAAAGAGCCTGCAGCGGAATACCCGCGTCCGCCGCGATTTTCTTCAGATTATCGACCACATCGAAAATCGCATCGACCCAATATCGCCCGCGATAAAGCTCTCCGATTCGCCCTGGAAACGCGAATCGCGAAGTGGACATATCGCTCGGCGGTTTGCTGCGGTCGTATTTTCCCGTCAACATGCCGCCGCCAATCGGATTGTACGGAATTACGCCGATTCCCTCCTCGGCGCAGAGCGGCAGCAGTTCGCGTTCGATCTCTCGAAAGAGCAAGTTGTAGCGCGGCTGCACGGAAACGAAGCGCGCGAATCCGCGCACGTCGCTGCGCCCCAGCGAGCGCGCCAGCTGGTGCGCCAGATAATTCGAGCAGCCGATATAGCGCACCTTGCCCGCGCGAACCACATCGTTCAGCGCATCGAGCGTTTCGTCCAGCGTTACGTTGGGATCGAATCCGTGTAGCTGGTAGAGGTCGATATAATCCGTCTGCAAGCGCCGCAACGACGCGTCAATCGCATCAAGAATGTGCCGGAGGTTGTTCCCTGCGTGAAACGGCTGCGGCCCTGTAGCGCCAAAGCATTTCGTGGCGATCACGAAATTGTGCCGCTTGTCGCGAATCCACCGTCCGATGATTTCCTCCGTGCGCCCCGCGCGTTCCAGTCCGCCGCCAAGCGGATACACGTCCGAAGAATCGAGAAACGTGATGCCCGCCTCCGCGGCGCGATCGAGAATGGCGTGCGAAGTAGGTTCGTCCGTTTGAAAGCCGAAAGTCATGGTGCCAAGGCACAGCCGCGATACTTTGAGTCCCGTGTTTCCCAGCCTGACGTGTTGCACGTTTTTCTCCCTCGATTTTTGCACGATCGCTACATGAATATGTTTACAGAAGAATGAATTGCGGTCGGGTAGGCGCTAAATCTCGATTCCCGGCCGGGCGTTCCCATTCGCGCGCATTGCGCGCGGCCAAATTCCCTGCTTCCCCGGCGCGATGATCCCGTTGGGATCGGCCGCGTCCTTCAGCGTTTCGACGAATCGCCGCAGCGCATGCCCGTTGAAATCGTACTGATCGGCGATTAGGTCCATGTACTCCACGTGCGCGCGGTATTCCGCGAAGCCCAGCTCGCCGGCTTCCTTCACCAGCCGGCGAAACATGCGGTCGACCTCCACTCGGTCCTGCTCGCTCTGCCTGTCGTACATGATCATCATCACCGACCACAAATGCCGCACACCAAACGAAAAACCTCCGTAGTAATCGAATCCGTGCTCGTGGCAAATGCCGCCGACCAGATCGGCCAGCTTCACCGCTTCTTTGCCGCTCGCCGCAACAATCGGCGAAAAACCAATGTGCCCGCCATCCTCTCCGCGATACTTGACCACTCCCATTGCCGCAATTGACGGGATTCCCGCCTGCACCGCTTCGGTGCCGATCGCGGCGGTGAATTCCTCATCGCTGCTCGATTTCGCGTCAAATTTGCGGCTCGTAAATCGCGAATCGGGAATCGCCCCGAACGCCTTCTGCGCGATTTTCACCCGCGCTTCGGCCACTTCTTCCGCGCCGTACATGGCAAAGCGCAGATTCCAAGATTTTAAGCCCATCTCGCGGACTTTTTTCTGCACCACCTCATTGGGCACCGCGCCTGTGCCTTCGTACCACTGATTGCGCGCGCCCAGCCTCGAGATCAGCCGCACCGCGTTGCTCAGCACCGCCGTATTTTGAATGATGTCCTCTCGCCGCAATCGCGCGGTGATATCGACGATCTGTTCCAGATCCGATTCGCGTTCGAACTGCACCTCGCAGGGTATAAAGAAGTCGGGCTGCGGCATCAGCCACACGCCCGCCTGCGTCACGATGCCGAAATTCGACTGCATGAAAAGCCCGTCCACCGAAGGCCCGAAGCCATGCTTGAAAAGGCGCCAGGCATTGCCGCTGCTCAGCGCGCCCATGCCGGTGCGGATTAGGCCGCCATTCGGCAGCACGATTTCCATCCCGCATAAATTATTCGGATGCTCGCCGTAGGGCGTGTACCCCAGCCCCCGGTCGAGCGCGTTGCCGAGCACGCTGCCCCATCCCAGCGCCGGGACGGACGTCCATAGCTTCATTTTTCGTGCACGAATCTGCTCGTACAGATCAAAGAAACTTACGCCCGGTTCGACCACCGCGTAGCAGAGCCCCTCGTCCAGCTCCAGCACGCGATTCATGCGGCCCAGGTCGACTGTCACCGAGCCGGAAACGCGCGGCGCAGGTCCGCCATAGCCAAGATTTTTCCCGCGCGAAATCGGCCAGAGCGGAATCTTGTATTCGTTGGCGATTTTCACAATCGCGCGAACCTCTTCCGTTGACGAGGGCTTTACGACCGCCGCGCAGGCGAACGCGTTTGGGTCAGCTGATGCAAACGCGAAGGGATCGCGATAGCTTTGCAGTTCCTGCTCGGAGGTGGCCACCCACTCGTCTCCAATCGCGCTGGCCAAACTCTTCAGCGCGCGATCGAAATCGCGTTGCGACGCCCCATTCAGCAACGTGCTGTTGTTTGCAGGATCGACTTTCATCGGAACCCTCCATTGCACCGGACGTGCGAGCGAGCGCCATCAAACCGTCCAGGCAAGCGTGACAGTTTAACTCCGTTTTCTCGCGCACGTCCGCGCCAAATCCTGAATCCGATCGGTGGGGTCAAGCTGTTAGAGTCCTGCCGGAACCGGAAAACAAATTGACAACTGGCTTACTCCTGCAGTACTTGGGAGAGAATAGGCGATGGCCATATTCGCCGTATTTTTGGCGCGTGGCGGTGGGTGCGTGCAGGATTTGGGACAGCTTTTTCGCCAGGGAATTTAGAGCGAACGAGATGTCGATATAAGCCAAGCCGATTTCAGCGCGAATTTGTGACAGTAGGTAGCTTGCTGATCCTAAGTGCTGCTGTGGCCGAGGTGTTTAAAATGCAAACGCAGGGCAAACCTGCAGCCGCAGTCCGGCGGCTGGCATTTTGCTGGCCCTTCAAGTATCTTACGTTGCAGCTCTAATTTCACAGGAGACAACGCATGGCGGATGAGAAGGCCACGCAAAAAGTTCGTATGGTGAAGTGCGTGAAACTCGGCCGCGAACTTCCCGGCCTCGACCGCCCGCCCTGGAAGGGCGAGCTCGGCCAGCGCATTTACGAAAGCATCTCCAAAGACGCATGGCGCATGTGGGTCGATCACTCCAAGATGCTTTTAAACGAGTTTCGCCTCAACCCGCTCGATCCGCGCTCGCAGCAAATCATGGAAGAGCAGATGGAGCAGTTTTTCTTCGGTGACGGCTCGAAAACTCCCGAAGGCTACGTTCCTCCACCTCACTAATCCCCATGAACTATCAGGTTGTCATTCCGGGCGGCCGGCGCTTCGCTGGCCGGAGCAATCTGTATTTCTGACGCGGTGCTCTTAGCCTTAAAAGGAAGAGCCGCGTCCTTCAGCGCCGCATGCTAAGTGGCGGCCGCGCAGATCGCTGTTCCAGGAATCTTCCTTCTTTCGCACTGCTCTGCAAGCATGGCATTTTTCTCTTTCGACGAATGAACCTCAGCCTCAGGTCGGCAACTGCGTTAGAATGTCCGCCGCTGAGAAGATCGCGTCAGGCTCACACGACGCCGCGTATCTTGAAAGCCGCGCTCTCTCTCAGTCAGCAAAGGAGTCTCACATGGCCACGGTAACGGGTGGTGAGCTGCTGGTCCGCACGCTGCTGCGCGCGAACGTCCGCCAAATTTTCGGACTGCACGGCGCACACCTTGAAACAATTTTTCAGTCCTGCCTCGATCACAAAATTCCCATCACCGACACGCGCCACGAAGTGGCCGCCGGACACGCGGCGGAAGGCTACGCCCGCGCCACCCGGACGCTCGGCGTGGCCATGGCCACCGCCGGACCGGGATCCACGAACATCATCACCTCCGTCGCCAACGCCTATCTCGATCGCACGCCGGTACTCTACCTTTGCGGCTCAAGCGCCCTCGCCGACGCTGAAACCAACACCCTGCAAGCCGGCATCGACCAGGTAGCCATCACCACGCCGATCACCAAATGGTCGCATCGCATCACCGTCGCGCACCAAATTCCGCGCCTCGTCGCCGAAGCGATTCGGCTCGCCACTTCCGCGCCCACTGGTCCAGTCCTGCTCGATTTGCCGATGGACGTGCTCGGCACGCGGGTTGACGAAGCCTCGGTGCAAATCCCCGAAAAAGTTTTGCTGGAAGTTCACGCCGCGCCGCCCGAACACGCCGTCAACGACGCGCTCGACATGCTCGCCGCCGCCGAACGCCCCGTGATCATGGCCGGCGCCGGTGCATATTTTTCAGACGCCGGCGCGGAACTGCGCGCCTTCGCCGAGGCCACCGGCACCCCGGTCTTTTCCGATTTTCAAGCGCATGGCCTGCTGCCCAGCAATCACCCGCTCTATGGCGGCACGTTCCACAAACTGGCCGATCTTTCGAAACCCGGCGAGCGCCCGGACGTAATTCTTGCGCTCGGCATCCGCTTCGGCCTATTCACATTGGGCATGAGCGATCTGGCCGTCCCGCGCGCATCAAAAATTATTCATATCGAGGTCGATCCCAAGGAAATTGGAAAAGTGCGGCCCGTGGCGCTAGGCATTGCTGCCGATCCTCGCGACACTCTGCACGCCATGAACGCCGCCGCGAAATCGCGCAAATGGCCGAATCGCGGAGCGTGGAATCAACTCATCTGCAACGCGAAAGTCGAACGCCGCAAACGCGCCGAACCCGATCTACATCGCTCCGCACCGCCTATTCACCCCTATCAGGCGGTTTCCACAATCGTCGGGAATATCTCCGAGGACACCATCATCGTCGGCGACGGCGCCGAAGCCTATCACTGGATGAACGAAGTGATTCGCCAAAATCACCCCGGCAGCTACATCACGCACGGTTTTCTCGGCGCAGTCGGCATGGGTCTCGGGCTCGCCATCGGCGCGCAGGTGGCGCATCCGAAGCGCCCGGTGCTGGCGTTGGTTGGCGACGGTGCCGTCGGTTTCACCATCGCAGAATTTGACACCATGATGCGCCACAAGCTGCCCATCGTCGTCCTGGTGATGAACAACCATAGCTGGGCCGCATCGCAGCATTTTCAGGAGATCGTTTCCGGAAACCGCCTCACCGGCACGGAACTTCGCGACGCCAACTATCACGAGGTTGCCGCCGCTTTCGGCTGCCACGCCCGGCGCGTCACCAAGATCGAAGAGCTAGCGCCCGCGCTGAAAGCCGCATTTGCCAGCGGCAAGCCCGCATGCGTCAACGTCGCCATCGACGTCGCGCCCATTCCGCCCGAAGTGCACCTGCTCATGGCGCGCCATTAGTCGCGCCGCGCCTGGGTTTTTTGTAGAGCCGGATTTCAGCCCGGCACCTTTTTAGCGGCAGTTGTCCAGGATGCACCACCCTCCGCTGTCTTTGACAAAGGTGGGGATCTCGAAATTTTCTGTCGAGCAACTACGCAGAGCCGAGTCCGGATTCAACCGTGCCAAGAGGCGCCGCGCAACATAGGGTTTAAACCCCTAAGTCGTCCCTGCGGGGATCTCGCCGGTGGCGTCTTCACCTGAGCGGGCTCGGGCATCATCGATCGCGTCTTCTAGGGGGTCGGACGCTTACTTCCGACATAAAAAATCCGGCGCGCAGCGCCTTTCCCTTGAGGCTGATTCACCCTCCGCAAGTATTCGCCTTTCGCGCGCTATATGCCGGATCGTCACAGCGAGCGTAGCTTTCCGCCCAATTTGGCAGTTTGCTTGACTTCGGCTCACGGATACACTTCTCAGTGCGTACAACGCAAAGCCGCAAGCTCGGCTAAACGCGTCCGATGGGTATCGCCATCACACAAGTGGATGCTTTCACCGACAAACCCTTCGCCGGCAATCCCGCCGCGATCTGTCTGCTGGAAGAGCCTCGGCCCGATGACTGGATGCAGCTCGTCGCCCGCGAAATGAACCTGGCGGAGACGGCTTTTCTCGTGCGCAACGCCGGTGACTTCGATCTGCGCTGGTTCACTCCCACTATCGAGGTCGATCTCTGCGGCCACGCAACGCTTGCGAGCGCGCACTTTTTGTGGGAAGGGGGATATCTTTCGCCAGACCGGACTGCTCGGTTTCACACGCGCTCGGGCGTTCTAGAAGCCGCGAAAAAGGGCGCGTGGATCGAATTGGATTTCCCGTCGACTCCGGCCAAGCCGATCGCTAGAGTTGAAGCAGTGGAATCCGCGCTGAGCGTAAAGCCAATTTTCACCGGCCAATCGAAATTTGATTATCTGGTTGAGCTTTCGTCCGAAGAGGAAGTGCGCGGCCTGCAGCCGAATTTCGCCGCGCTGCGCCGGCTCACCGTCCGCGGAATCATTGCAACCAGCCGATCCTCGCACGCCGAATACGATTTCGTCTCGCGCTTTTTCGCTCCCGCCGCGGGTATCGACGAAGATCCCGTAACCGGATCAGCGCATTGTTGCCTGGGGCCATACTGGAAAGAAAAGCTTGGTCGTGACAATCTCGCGGGATATCAAGCGTCCCCGCGAGGCGGTTACGTTTGCACCCGATGCGAAGGCGACCGCGTCAGTCTCTCCGGTCAGGCCGTCACCGTCCTCCGCGCCGAACTGCTTTAGTCCTCAGCGGCCAGCACCCGCCGCGCAATCAGCAATGGTTGTGTAGCGCCGCGCTTCAGCACGGCGCCTTTTGGCGCATTGCCTTCGCGTTTGAATGTCTCTCGCGACTCCCGGATAATGGAATCATGATCTCCGCCACGAGCGAAACAATCCAGTATCAAACCAAATTTTCAGATGCCAATCACCACGCCATTTCCGATGTGACCTCCGACAAAGGCGGCAGCGATGCCGGCTTTGGCCCGCACCAATTGCTCGAAGCGGCCTTGGCGACCTGCGTGAATATCACCGTGCGAATGTATGCGGACAACCACGGAATTCCCCTCCGGGGCGTAACCACCAACGTGAGCCTGGATAGAACCGGTACGGACGAAGTCGTCTTTCGATACGACCTCGTTCTCGATGGTGAACTATCTCCGGAGCAAGAACGCAAGTTGCAGCTCGCTGCCAACGCGTGCCCTGTCCGTCGAACGCTCTCCAAGAAAATCAGCTTCGAGTCCGGCGTTCCCGCGCCGCGCACGTAGGCGCCACGCGCGGTGGCCTGCTTTGCTCGCAGCTTCACATTCGGCCAATCGGTTTGCCGGTCGCGGCTTCAGCCGCGACAATAAAGCCCGGCGCGCGGGCGCCGCACCTTGCTGCCGCACGCTGTCGCGAAGGCCGCATCGCGTCGGCGACATTCCTTTTCGTCGCCCCATGCCCCGCGGCGGAGTCAATCGGCCGAGTGCCGGAGCTATCGAGATGGCGGAGGCGTCCGAGTCTGCGCCGCGGCGGCGGCCAAATCGATCGCGCTCGCCTCGTCGAGCAGCTTCACCGCCTCGGCCTTCAAAGTCAGCTTCGTCGCGCCCAGCAACTCGTCGAACTGATCGAGCCTTGTGGCGCTGGCTATCGGAGCGGTCACGCGCCCCATCAGCCATACCAGCGACACTTGCGCCGGCGTCGCGCGATATTCCGCCGCGACCGCGTCGAGCGCCTTCAGAATTCGGAAACCGCGCTCATTCATCATGTCCTTCACGCGATACCCGCGCGCCTTCCCTTCCAGATCTTTTTCGCTGCGATATTTGCCGGTCAAAAATCCGCTGGCAAGCGCGAAATACGGAATCACTCCAAGATTTTCCCGCTTGCACAAATCCGCTAGCCCGCCGCTCTCGAACTCCGCCCGGTCGTAGAGGTTGTACCAGGGCTGCAAACTCTCATAACGGGGCAGCCGGTTGACCTTGCTCGTTTGCAAAGCTTTCTCCAATCGCTCCGCCTTGAAATTCGACGCGCCGATCACCCGCACTTTCCCGGCCTTGATCAGCTCGCCAAACGCCGCAAGAGTCTCTTCCATCGGCGTCTTCTCGTCGTCTCGGTGCGCCTGATATAAATCGATGTGATCCGTCTTTAGCCGCGCCAGCGAACGGTCGCACGCGCGCAGGATGTAGTCGCGCGAAAGTCCCGCCTCGCCCGGCGCCATTTCCACTCCGCATTTCGTCGCGATCAACACTTTGTCGCGCTTGCCATTCTTCGCCAACCAATTGCCGATGATCGTCTCCGATTCACCGCCCTGGTGTCCCGGAATCCATTTCGAGTACACGTCCGCCGTATCGACCAGATTCAGCCCCGCGTCCACGAATGCGTCCAGCAGCTTGAACGACGTCGCTTCGTCCGCCGTCCATCCAAACACGTTTCCGCCTAGCACCCACGGCGCTATTTCCAGCCCCGAATTTCCCAGCTTCCTCTTGTTCATCGCACCCTCCATCTGATTGCTTGAACTTCGCCTTGCGGGTCGCAGCTTCAGCCGCCGCGTAAAAATGGCGTGCAGCTCCTTGCGTTCCTGCCGCTGGCTGTCGCGAAGAACATACGTCCGAAGCGGCGCTTTTTCATCACGCACCACTCACCGCGTACCACTCGCTTCCTCTCTACTTCGTCGCCGCCTGAAACAGCTCCGTCAATTTCCCAAATGCCCGGTCCGCCTGCGCCTGGTCATACACGGGGCTGTCCGGCACGGTCCAGCTATGTTTCGCGCCGGGATAAGTCTCGCTCTGATATTTTCCGCCCCACGCCGCCAGCGCCTTCTCCAAATTGTCAATCGCATCCTTGGGCATGTACGGATCGCCATCCGCATGCCCAAAGTAAAGCCGCGCCTTCACACGAGGCAGCACGGCATGCGGACTCGTCGGCGCATCGGTGTAAAGATGCCCGCCATGAAATGAAGCCGCCGCCCCAATTTTATCCGGACGCGCCGCCGCCGTCCGCAGCGCCATTGAGCCCGTAAAGCAGTATCCCACCACGCCCATCGGCGCGCCGCTCACTCCCTCCTGCTTGGCCAGAAAATTCACGTACTCCGACGCATCGCGCTCCATCGCCTCCGGTGGCAGCGCGCCGGCCAGTTCGCCCATGCGCTTCATGCTGCGGTCTTCGCCCATCTTGAACGGAAACGCCCACACCGGCGTCTTCCCGTTGCGATAAAATACATTCACGAGCAGCACCGCATAGCCCCGCTCTGCCAGCCTTCGCGCCATGCCCTTATGCGAATCGCGAATCCCGCCGATGTCCGGTAAGTGCATCACGCCCGGAAATTTTTCGCCGCCCTCAGGACGAAACAGCAGCGCGTCCGCTGTCCCATCCTCCGTCCAAATTTCGACCTGTTTCTCAATCATACCAGCCCTCCCACCGTGACTCTCCGAGCCGCCATCTTACCAGCTTCCGGTCACACTCTTGTGTCTTGTGTCTGCGAACTCTGAGCCTTCGCACAGGCGCCTGAGGGCAATCTGAGGTATTCCATCGCCTGGATTAGATCCGCTGGGCCAGCCATAATAAACCGCATTCTCCGGATCGGGAGGCATCATGCGGAAAGCGGTCACTGATACCGACGTTCTAATCATCGGCGCTGGGCCGGTCGGGCTTTTTCTCGCCAAAGAATGCGCTCGCCGCGCGATGCGCTGCCGTGTCGTCGAATGCCGCCCTTCGCAGTCGGAACATTCCAAAGCATTGGCGATCTTTCCTCGTACTCTCGAAATTTTCGATATGGCCGGTGTCGCCAGTCCCTTCGTCGAACGGGCTAACCGCGTAACGTGTGCCACGGTAATCTCCCACGGACGCACCCTTGCGCGAATGCAATTCACTCCCCACGAAAGCCCCTATGCTTACGTCGCAATGGTGCCCCAAGATGTCACCGAGAAATTGCTCGTGGACTCCCTCCGCCTCAGGGGCGGATCAGTGGAGTACGACACCACGTTTGTCTCAGCGACTCAATCCAACGATTGCGTGCACGCGATGCTCGACCACCAAGGCGACCGCCGCGAAATTACAGCTGCCTACGTTGTCGGCTGCGACGGCGCCCACAGCGCCGTGCGCCATCTCTTGAATCTGCCCTTCGAAGGAGCGGAATATCACGACTCGTTCTTGCTGGCAGATGTCGAAACCAACGACGCTCTCCCCGCTGCCGAAATGCAGCTCTGCCCTCACGAATTGGGCCCTCTGGCGATTTTTCCCATGAGCGCCACCCGTCGCCGCATCGTCGGCATGGTAGAAAAAACGGAGGACAACGCACCTTCGATTTCGCTTATTCGCCAGTTGCTGGCCGACCGCGCACCGGCAAGTATCGAGGCCCACTCATTGCACTGGAGCAGCTACTTTCGCATCCATCACCGCCAGGTCGCCAAGCTTCGCGTCGGCCGCATGTTTGTCGCGGGGGACGCGGCGCACATCCACAGTCCGTTCGGTGGCCAGGGCATGAACACGGGACTGCAGGACGTCTGGAACCTCGTCTGGAAGCTCGATTTTGCTCTCCGGGGATTCGGCGGCGAAAATCTGCTCGATAGCTATACGGCCGAGCGCCGCCCGGTCATCAAGCACGTCATCGACGTCACCGATTTCATGACTCGGGCCATGGCCACGCCCAGCAAACTCGCTCAGGCGGCGCGCAACACCATCATTCCCGTGGTCTCTCGGCTCGCGCCGTTTCAGCATGCTTTCGTGCAAACTCTCTCTGAGCTCGGCGTCGCTTATCGCGGCAGCCCCATGGTGGAAGGTCCCGGCGAGCGCTATCTCGATGATGGGCTCCGCGGAGGCGGCATTTGCAGCCGTTTCCTGCTCTTGATTGACGGAGCTTCCGATGCGCCCGCCGCCGAGGCCGCCAAACAGCTTTGCGCTTCGTTCAGCGACGTCCTCGAGCTGCGCTCGGTGCACCTCCCGCACGCTCCGGAGATCATGCTCGTGCGTCCGGACGGCTACGCGGCGTACGCTTCGGGCTCCCGCGACTCCGCATCCGCCCTCGCGGACGTCCGCTTGGTCCTAGAACGTCACGCCAGCTAGAACGATTCGTGTTTCCCGCCCAACCCGCTCCGCCATCCCGGAGCCAGCGACCGCACGAACGGAAGCCGTTTAGGGAATCGGACGTTTACGTCCGACATAATAAGCCGGCGCGCAGCGCCTTCCTTTGCGGCCGATTCACCCCCCGCAAGTAATCAGTTGGCGGGCCAGACAAATCGCGCGACTCAAATATTCGGAGTGACCGGGGTGGATACTTCGTTCTCTTCTTCCCAAAGATAGCTGCATTCGTGGCATCTCCAGGCTAGATCGTGTAGCGCTATGGGTGGCACAATGCCAGCGAGCCAAAAGCCCAGCAAGCTCATGTACGCAACTCTTTTCAGCAACCCTTTATACGAAATTTCGAACGAGTGGCACTTGGGGCATCGCGGCTGGATGTATTCACCCACGCCGGAAACCATGAACGACTCCACCCATCCTTGATCGAGAAGTTCGATCGCGTCTGCATCCCCCGCTCGCACCCACACCTTCACCTGCCCAACCGCAAGTGACCAGAACCAATCCATTCGTATGGTGTGCTCGTCGGCGAGGATGCAATCGACGTTTGCAGAGTCGAGAACCGTCTTTGCAATCAGCGCGTCGGCCAACCAAAGGTATCGCCGAAGCACCACCGGCCCGGCGGGCGGCCGCAGGTCCTGTCCGCCGGCCGCATCTTCCAGCGAAATATCGAGCCTTCTGCGCTCAATTTCGGCGCTCAGCGCTTGCCTTGCCGTATCGGTCAAGGAGAGTGCATCTTTGGCAACTTCGCGCAGCTCGCCCTCGCTCATCTGCGCATAGCGCTCCGCGACCCTCTTTCGTTCGCGCTCCTCAACCCGTCTCGCCATCGTCTGCGCACTATACGCAAATCCTTCGGCTATCTCTATTAGTACTCAGGCGACTGACTGAGTGACCAAATCGTTCACTCGCGCTGCGCCCCGCCCTGCTGGCCGGCCGCGGCCTGCGGCGTGGAAAACGCTCTAATCGCAACTGGCGTTCCGGGTAGAAATGTCCGCAATCCACTCACGCCGCTCTACTTGCGCGGTTCCCAAATCGGGTCTAATTTGCATCGTGTGATAGGCTGAAGTCTGCGGCGCTTGTTGCCGCTCACGTTTGGATTGACGCTGAAGATTCAATTTAGACGGAAAGGAGCCGCGTGGTTTTCAAACTCGATCGGATCGGCAATCGCTCCAGCGCCAAGCGCTCCGCTCATGCCCACGGCTTTGTAGACACAACGCAAACTCTCATCGCGAAACCGTTTCGAGCGCTACACAGGTTAAACGCTGGCCCTTCGGCGACATACATTTTTCTAATCGCGAACCAGGCCGGGGTACGGCCAGCCGCGCACGTCGAACCGAAAAGCCGCAAACCTGCCCCGGCAGAGAGTTTCACGGCGCACCTGTCAAAATTCGACGAAGCCCCTTGGCGCGATTGCGCTACACTGGTCGGCTTCTTCCTACAGGAGAGACTCGTTCAAGCATGAGCCCGCGATCGAAAAATTCATTCTCCACGCTCTCGTCGCTGCGCGTCGGCGATAACAATTTCAAATACCATCGCTTGGCGGTGCTCGAGCCCGCGGCGAACGTCGCTCGGCTGCCCTTTTCGCTGAAAGTCCTGCTCGAAAATCTCCTGCGCCATGAAGACGGCCGATTCGTCCACGCGGAAGACATTAAAGCACTCGCTTCCTGGACGCCCACCGTCGCCGCCGGCCAAACCGCAAAAGAAGTTTCCTTCATGCCCGCGCGCGTGCTGATGCAGGATTTTACCGGCGTTCCTGCCGTCGTCGACCTGGCCGCGATGCGCGACGCCATCCGCAAGCTTGGCGGCGATGCGAAAAAAATCAATCCCCTGCTGCCCGCCGAGCTAGTGATCGACCATTCCGTGCAGGTAGACAGGTTCGGCACCGAAGGCGCGTTCGCCTTCAACGCCGAGGCGGAACTGCAGCGCAATCTCGAGCGCTACGCCTTCCTGCGCTGGGGACAGAAGAGCCTAGAAAATTTCAGCGTGGTGCCGCCGGACACTGGAATCTGCCACCAGGTAAATCTCGAATATCTGGCGCGTGTGGTGTTCAGCCAGCAAATCGAGGGCACCTGGATGGCGTTCCCCGATTCGCTCGTCGGGACCGATTCGCACACCACCATGGTCAATGGCCTAGGCGTGTTTGGCTGGGGCGTGGGTGGGATCGAAGCGGAGGCCGCCATGCTGGGCCAGCCGCTCTCCATGCTGATTCCCGCAGTCGTCGGGTTCAAACTGCATGGACGCCTGCCCGCCGGAGCGACAGCAACTGACTTGGTTCTTACCGTCACGCAGATGCTGCGAAAAAAGGGCGTCGTCGGAAAATTCGTCGAGTTTTACGGCACCGGGCTTTCCAGCCTGACGCTTCCCGATCGCGCCACCATCGCCAACATGGCCCCGGAATACGGCGCGACGATGGGATTTTTTCCCGTCGATTCCGAGACGCTGAACTATCTGCGGTTCACCGCGCGCAGCAACGAACAAGTCGCGTTGGTAGAAGCCTATTCCAAAGAGCAGGGACTTTTCCGCACCGATCAAACGCCCGACCCGGTTTTCTCGGATACGCTCGAACTTGACCTCGCCAATGTTGTCCCCACCATCGCGGGCCCCAAGCGCCCGCAGGATAGCGTGGCGCTCTCGCAGGCCAAGACTTCCTTCGAGAAGACTCTTACCGAAGCGCCAAAACATGCGAGCGTGCAAAACAACGGCGACAAATTCGATCTCGCCGATGGCTCGGTCGTGATCGCTGCCATCACCAGCTGCACGAATACTTCGAATCCATCGCTGATGCTCGGCGCCGGCCTGCTGGCGAAAAAAGCTGTCGAGCGCGGGCTCTCCACAAAACCATGGGTCAAAACCAGCTTCGCTCCCGGCTCGAAAGTAGTCACCGATTACATCGAAAAAGCCGGCCTGTGGCCCTATTTGAATCAGCTGCGCTTCAATCTGGTCGGCTACGGCTGCACCACTTGCATCGGCAACAGCGGACCGCTGCCGGAATCGATCGGCAAAGCAGTCAAGGAAAATAATCTCGTCGCCGTCTCGGTGCTTAGCGGCAATCGCAATTTCGAGGGACGCATCAATCCGCTGTGCCGCGCAAACTACTTAGCTTCTCCGCCTCTGGTAGTGGCGTACGCGCTCGCTGGCCGCATGGATTTCGATATCGTCAACGAGCCCCTCGGCCCTGGCAAAGACGGCCAGCCAGTCTACCTGCGCGACATCTGGCCGAGCCCGCAAGAAGTGGAAAACGCCGTTCGCACCTCCGTTTCCAGCGACATGTTCCGCAAGGAATACGCCGACGCCTTCACCGGTGACGAGCGCTGGCGTGCGCTCCCAGTGCCTGCGGGTGACCTCTACGCATGGGACGTTGATTCAACCTACATCAAAAATCCGCCGTATTTCGAAAACATGCCGCTGAAGCCCGCGCCGCTCGCCGATCTCCGCGGACTTCGCTCGCTGGCCGTGCTGGGAGACAGCATCACCACCGACCACATTTCACCGGCTGGCTCGATTCCGCCGGAGAGTCCCGCGGGAAAATATCTGATCGCGCACGGCGTGCAACCGAAGGATTTCAACTCGTATGGCGCGCGCCGCGGTAATCACGAAGTGATGATGCGCGGCACGTTTGCAAATATTCGTCTGCGCAACCAGCTCGCTCCTGGCACCGAAGGTGGCTGGACGATTCATCAACCCAGCGGCGAAAAGATGACAATCTACGACGCAGCCATGCGCTATCGCGGCGAAGGCGTGCCGCTCATGGTAATCGCCGGAAAAGAATACGGCTCCGGCTCTTCGCGCGATTGGGCCGCCAAAGGTACGATTCTGCTTGGAGTCCGCGCCGTGCTCGCGGAAAGTTTCGAGCGCATTCACCGCAGCAATTTGATTGGCATGGGAGTGCTGCCGCTGGAATTCAATCCGGGAGAAAGCGCGAAATCGCTAGGGCTCACCGGCCTTGAAACTTTCGACTTCGAAGGCCTCGCTCAGGATTTTGCGCCGGGGAAGATAATCCGCGTCCGGGCGCGCGAAGGTAACGAAAAGGGTAAATCGTTCACGGCTGTAGCCCGCGTCGATACCCCGTTCGAAGTCGCCTACTACCAACACGGCGGAATCTTGCAATACGTGCTGCGCCAAATGCTCTAAGGCGCGATCAGATCATGCGTTTCTCGGCCAGCGAGCGCGGCGCGCTATCTTTCACCCGCAGTTTCAAGACCGCCGGCGCCGCCAGCGCGAATACCGCGGCAAACGCGAGGTAAAATCCGAGAAGAGCGACGGCGAAATTCTCTCCGTGCCCCCGCAGCATCAGAAGCAACGTCTCTCCCAAGCCAATACACAGCGCGAAAACCACGATGGTGCAAAACGCTTTGGGACATAGGCTAGCGTGACAATGAGGGCAAACGATTCCCGACGGCCCGGTTGAGGTCCACGGCGCCTTCACCGGAACGCGGCCGTCGCATTGCGGGCAGGTCATGACGAGCTCCCTACGCTGCGTCTCCCACGTGTCCGTGGCCGTCCACCCAAGCGGAACCTATCACAGTTTTCGCCTGCACGGCGAAAGGGTGGGCATCTTCTCGTATTTGCTTTCGAACTTCGCCGTAATTTCTGCTTGACCGCATGTTCTAGATTGGGCAGTATCCGCGGTACACCGAGTGTAAGTAACCGATCAGTCACGGTACATCGCGCCGATGCTCTGTCGCTGCGTTGCGCCGGGGCTGTGTAGTCGCAGGGTCGTTAGCAATCTATTACGTACGCAGAGGGATTATGCGACATCCTTCGAGGTCATTCACCGGAGTAGCAGTTGCCGCAGCGATCTTGCTTGCAGCGGCTATTTTCACTGGCGCGCAAACGAATGTGGCGCCGTCGCGAATCACGCAGGCAATCGATGCGGCGAACCTTACTATTCTGCAGAGCAACGTCAATCCGCTGGCGCAGGCGCGCTTCGATCGTGGCGCGGCGCCGTCATCTTTGCCGATGCAGCGGATGCTACTGGTGCTGAAACGCAGCGCACAGCAGGAAGACGCACTGGAAACTCTGCTTCAGCAGCAGCAGAACGCAGCTTCGCCGAATTACCACCAGTGGCTCACACCGCAGCAATTCGGACAGCAGTTCGGTCCCTCGGACCAGGACATTCAAACGGTCACTTCGTGGCTCGAATCGCAAGGATTCCAAGTGGACGAGGTATCGAATGGCCGCACGGTGATCGAGTTTTCCGGTACGGCCGGCGAAGTGCAGTCGGCGTTTCACACCGCGATCCATCAATATTTGGTGAACGGCGAAAGTCATTGGGCCAATTCGTCCGATCCGGCGATTCCCACTGCGTTAACACCCGTCGTGGCGGGAATCGATACGCTATACAATTTTCCGCGAAGGCCTCTATACCACCTCGCCGTTAGCCCTCGCGGCCGTATCGGAATCGGCGGCGTGAAGCCGAGCAGCTCGGACTACACGTTTCCCAATCCATGCACTCTAACTTCCACCTCCGACCTTTGCAATTTCGCGCTCGGCCCTTACGATTTCGCCACGATCTATAACGTTCTGCCGCTGTGGGGCCAAACGCCGGCCATCGACGGCACGGGCGAGACGATCGCAATCATGGGTGAGAGCGATATCAGTGTTTCGGACGTCGAATCGTTCCAGAAATTTTTCGGAATGCCGGTGAAAGATCCGACCATCATAATGGACGGTCCGGATCCAGGGACCGTGGCAGGCGATGAAACGGAATCTGATTTAGACGTCGAGTGGGCCGGGGCAATCGCCAAAGGCGCGAATATCGATCTGGTGATTTCCCAAACAACTGACGCGAGTTTGGGCGTGGACCTTTCGGCGCAGTATGCCGTCGATAACAATCTGGCGCCGGTATTGAGCGAGAGCTACGGTGTTTGTGAGTTCTTTCTCGGCAGCACCGGGAACACTTTTTACACGCAGCTTTGGCAGCAGGCGGCGGCGCAAGGGATCACGGTGGTGGTATCAAGCGGTGACGCCGGATCGGCGACCTGCAACGGTAACCTTGGTTCGCAAGGCCCGGCGCAACTGGGGCTTTCGGTGAATGGCATCGCGTCGACGCCGTACAACGTAGCCATGGGCGGCACCGATTTCAACCAGATCAGCAATCCGTTTGCATATTGGAATCAGACGAATTCGACTCCGGCCGGGTCATCCGGCGGCGTGGCATCGCTTTCGGCCAAGGGCTATATTCCGGAAATGACATGGAATGATACGTGCACGAACCAGGAATTATTTTCGGAGCTCGGTGTGGCGACCGGGCAGCAGGCGTGCAACACCTCAACGATCGTCGATTACAACTCTGAATTCCTCGATCCCGCCGGCGGCGGTGGAGGGAAAAGCAGTTGCACGGTTTCGGATGGCCAGAACCTATCGACGTGCGCAGCGCCGCATGCTAAGCCATCTTGGCAAACAGCGCTGACGCCCGCAGATTCCGTTCGCGACATGCCCGATCTGGCTATGTTTGCGAGTAATGGTTTTAATGGGAGCTTCTATATCATTTGTGAAGCCGATCTGCTTGGTACACAAAATATCATTTCCATAGGCGGCGGTTACGCGAGCACATCGTGCGACCCGAGTGATCAAAACACCGGCATCGTGGGACTCGGCGGAACATCCGCGCCAACTCCGTCGTTCGCGGGAATTATGGCGCTAGTCGACCAAGCTACGGGCTCCCGACAGGGGAACGCAAATTACGCGTTGTATAAGATTGCTGGAACCACCGGGAATACCTGCACGTCCGCAGCCAACCCCGCAGGCACATGCGTTTTCTACGATATTCCGGCCGGATCAACAATTGCAATGCCATGCCTCAGTGGCAGCACGAATTGCGCTGCAAGTAACGGCTATCAATATGGCGTGCTCTACAATGGGAGCATTCAAGCGTACAACACGGCAAGCGGCTACGACCTGGCCACGGGCCTGGGCTCCGTCAATGCTGCGAACCTGGTGACCAAGTGGAAATCGTTTGTGCTGGCACTTGAGCCATCGGCGACCACGCTTACGCTCAACTCCGGCAATGCGGTTAACATCACGCACGGGCAGTCGGTGCCGCTTTCGATCGCGGTTGCTGCGGGATCGGGCGGTACCGGCACACCGTCTGGGAACGTCTCGCTGATTGCAAATACAGGCTCAAATGGTCAGCAAGGCGTGCAAACATTTGCGCTAGCTGGCGGAGACGCGTCCGGAACCACGAATGCCCTACCCGGCGGAACGTACACGGTTATCGCAAGCTATCCGGGAGATGGAACGTTCGCGTCGAGCATTTCTTCGCCGCCGGTTTCAGTCACCGTGGCGAAAGAGGCTAGCAAGGTTCAATTCGCGTATGAACTTTTTAATCCGAACACCGGAGAGATTACCAACCCTAACGCCACGACAGCGGTGTTTGGCTCGCCGTCGCTCCTGCGCGTGAATGTGACGAGCGCGGAGGGGGACGCCTGCGCTAACAATGCACCGGGAAGCACCGGCTGCCCAACCGGGAGTATCAGCGTAACGGATAGTTACAATGGCGGCGCGGCGGCAGCTCTGGACGGTGGAACGTTTGCGCTGAATTCTCAAGGATACGCTGAGGATCAAATCATCGACTTGGCCGGGGGAACTCACGTTTTGGAGGGCGGGTATCCAGGCGACGATAGCTACACCGCACCCAACACAAATCCGACCGTCCAGACAGTCACGATTACGCCCGCCAGCACAACAACGACTTTCGATCTCTCGGGCACTGCTACGGCGGGAGTTCCTGCTCCGCTAAACGTTTTCATTACCGCTTCGAACATCTATTCGGCGATCGGGCCAACCGGATCAATCACCGTTTATTCGGGCACAACGCCGGTAGGAAGCGTATCCGTGACAGGGAGCGTGGGAACAGCTACCCATTCCGTGAATTATTTCACGTATATCAGCACAATCATACTTCCGCATGGCCAGGATAGCGTGAGCGTCGAATACAGCGGGGATAGTAGCTACGGGTCCTCCACATCCGCCTCTCAACAGGTAGATGTTCTATACGCAACCAATACAGCTGTTAGCACGTCAAGCCCGACGATTCCGCATGGAAGCGCAGTTACATTCACGGCGAACGTCACCACAGGCCAGAGCGGCGGGCCGGCCCTGACCGGCACCGTGCAATTCTTCGACGGCGGGATTGCAATCGGCTCACCTGTGGCCTTGTCCAATGGCCAAGCCCAGGTGACCACATCCACGCTGCCGGCTGGCTATGACTTCATCAGCGCAACTTACAATGGCGATGTGAACTATCAGGCGTCGACCGGGTATCTGCTAGGCAACGAGGACGTGACGTTGATCAGCACGACCACGATGGTAACAACTTCGAACGCGAGCATTCAACAGGGCAACAGCGTAACGCTGACCGCAAACGTCGTGTCGACTCAGTCGGGCGGGCCGGCCGTGACGGGCACGGTGCAGTTCGAATACGCCTACAGCGCGCAGGGGAGCGATAACCCGATAGGCAGCCCGGTAACGGTAAGCAACGGTCAAGCTCAGCTGACCACGAGTTCTCTTCCTGGGAATACGCAGGTGGTCTACGCGTTCTACAGCGGCGACGCGAATTACGCGAGTTCGGTCGGCTCGACTGCCGAGGTCGTGAGCAGTCCACCGACGTTTACGGTGACGGCGAATCCGACGACGATACCGATCACGTCACCCGGGCAACCGGGATCGTCCGTGCTCACGTTTACCGGGGAGAATGGGTTCAGCAGCAACGGAAGCGCGACAATCAGTCCAACTTGCAGTGGGCTGCCGGCGTACAGCAGTTGCAGCGTGAGCCCGTCAAGCGTAAATATTGGGACGAACGGCACGGCGCAAACCACATTGACTGTGACAACCACGGCGGCTTCGACGGCGATTCCCAGCGAGCGAGATCGCTGGAATATTGGGGGTTGGAGCGGATCAAGCTCCGAAAAATTCTCCGCTCTGTGTCTGCTTCTGCTGCTCTGCGGCGGCATCGCTTTTGGATTCCGAGGACGGCAGCGGCGATGGGGACTATTGTTCGCTGCGGCCGCGCTTGCCTTTGTATTCGTCAACGTGGGCTGCGGAGGCGGGAGCGGAGGAAGCACCGGCCCGACGAATCCGGGCACGCCGGTGGGAGCCACCAACTTCACGCTCTCGTTTACGATCAACGGCGTCACGCAGACGGCGCCACTGACAGTCAACGTGCAATAAAGAGCATCCTTCACGCGGCAGTGTGGCCGCCGGTGGCGGGCCGTCTCGATGCGGACGATCGGTGGGTCAGCGGTTGCGGCTGAAGGAGCCGCGAAGTTCGCTGGCGGACGCCTCGGCGAACTCCTGCCAGTCGATGATTTTGTCGGCAATGCCCAAACGGTCGGCGTAGTCGCCGCTGATGAATTGATACGGCAGCGGACCTCCGGCGGGCGGCGTGACGGGATGTTCGTTGGCGAGCGAATTGGCGATGTGGACAATGCCGACGGCGTCGAGCGAAACATCCGGAAGGCGTTCAGGGTGGTGATGATGTGCAACCGCTTCTACCACCGGCGACGGCAGGCCCCAGAGCGAAAGCAAATACGCGCCGACTTCGGCGTGTGAAATTCCGATGAGAGCTTCTTCCGCGGCATAGACTGGAACGCGGTCCTCGCGCGCTCCACGCAGAGCACGTGCGAAATGATCGGGCGAACGCGTGGCCAGGACGAGCTTGCCGACGTCGTGCAAAAGAGCGGCGATGATAGCGGGCCCGTGGATGGCCGCAGGAGCGGGAATGCGTCCGGCAATTTTGGCCACCAACTGCGAATGCATGTGAACTTCCTCGAACGAAAATCCCTTCACCGGCTTGGTGATCTCGAATACGTGAAAGACTTCCGCAGATAAGACAAGATTCTGCAAAAGCTGCATACCGATGTAGCTGACCGCTGTTTGCAAGCTCGTGATTTCCCGCGGCAATCCGAAAAACGCGGAATTCACGAGCTGCAGAATTTTCGCCGAGATGCCGACGTCCTGCTCCACGATGCGTACGATCGATTTCAGGGGGACGTCAGGATCCGTAAGCGCGTGTCGAAGGTCTAGGTAGACGCGGGGCAGCACGGGAAGGTCCTGCACGGATCCGACAAGATTGGCGAGGAGCCTGTTGTTGAGAACGTCCGAGAGACTGGTGGCGCGCTCGACGGCGACGCGCAGCATATCGGGGTCGCAGGGCTTCACTAAAAACTGGTGCGCTACCGGGACGGCACGCAGCGCGGCCTCCAGCTCCATTTGATTGGCGAGCACGATGCGAACCACGCTGGGAAAACGATCGCGCACGGATTTCAGAAGATCGGCGCCATCCATATTGGGCATATAGGCGTCGGAAACGATCACGTCAAAGGGCGTGGCATCGAGAAGCATGAGCGCGGTCTCGCCATCAGGCGCGTAAGCCAACTCCCAATTGTCGCTCTGCGAGTCGAGGGTCTGCTGCAACCCGTCGAAGGCGTGCGGCTCGTCGTCCACGAATAGAATGCGCTTCATTCGTCAGCTGTGCCTTAGACCCGCGATACGCGGCTATCGCGGGCGCACGTCATCGACGCTCGCGGATCACGAGCGGAAAGGAGGTTTCACTGTTCAGAGAGGGATGTGCGCGAACGGATAAATCAAATTCGCAATCGAGTCGAGCGGTTCGATGGCCCCATACCGGGTATGGCCCGACAGCAGCCAAGCGTCTGGCCCCAAGGTGTCTTTCATTATAAGCGGGCAGGTTGGGGCAGAGATGTAGGCGCCCACACGGCGCGTGTCCGATCAGTCAGAGGCAAGCGCGAACCCGGCCCCGCCGCCAGCAGCTGTTCTGCGGCCAAGGTGTGCGATTGCCGCCGATTTCAGCTTGTAAGCGCGCTAGTTCTTCTTTTTCTTGCCGAAGAGCCCGCCGATCACACCTTGGACTTGATTGGCGGGATTGGCTTTGCCGCCAACGCCGGTGACACCTTTGAGCATGTTTCCGGCCATCGCACCAACTTCCGGAACGAAGATGGGTTTGGAGGTTGTTCCCTCGATTTTAAAGGGTATGCCGCCTTGCGACTTCCCTCCGCCGCCGAAAGAGGAGACCGCGACACCCATCGCGCCAGCCGCGCCGTGGCCACCGAGTTTCGCGACCATTTTGCAATCGAGCTGGCTAGTCGAGCTGATGTTGGCATCTCCCGTAAGCGTTCCAATGGACGGAACAACGAGAAGGAGATTTTGCGCCTGGGTGCCGCTGGGATCCTGGCGAAGATTTGCGCTGAGCATCTGAATCTCGGTGCCGGAATTCCCGCCGCCTCCCAAACCTGCAAACGATCCGAGGGCGCCCAGTTTCGATTTGAGGTCAAAACCCGCGAGAGTGGCGTTGGACAGATTTACTGGGCCGGTGATCACCAATCGATCCACCGGCCCAGCCAGGGCGAGATTGAGATTGAGGCTGCCGTTGCGCAGAGACGCGCCGGTCGGAAGCATAATTCCCGCGGCGGGCAGCACGCCCTGCAGGTCGGTGACCGGCATCGACTGGCCATTCAATTTCATTTGCACGGTGGTCGCGGCGCCGGATGTGTCGTATGTGCCCGTGAGATGAGCGAGCGCGTTGCCAATGTGAACGTCGCCCTGGCTGAGTTTGCCGGCTTGGCTTTTCGGCGTGTAGGTAGTGGTGTAATCGAGATTCACGGGAACAGTGGAAGGCGATCCGCCGGAGACCAGCCGGATGCGCTCGGTTTTTACGGTTCCTTGCGAGCTCATCAGCGTGCCGTCCGAAGAAAAGGTTCCGGTAAAGCTTACGACGCCAGCCAAACCTGAGGACGGATCGACAAATCCGGTGGAAGCCAGGTCGATATTCTTAGCGTCAAGTTTGGCGGTGAACGGAGTGAGCGAAATGTCGCTCGATGCCAGAGGGCCGGCGTTGCCGTCGAGGGTGATCGTGCCGCCGCCGGGCGTATTCGCGGTGAGCTTGAACGGAAACTGCGAAACGCGCGAAAGGTCGGAAGCTCGGAAATTCACGCCACTGTAAGTTTCCGTCTTGCCCTCTTCACCGGCCGTGCCAACCACCAGCGTTCCATTCACTAATTTCAGCGAGCCGACCGAAGCATTCGGCGCCGAAGATGTAGCGCCGCTGGAAGAGCTGATCCCGCCCGAGGCAGAGTTCGGCGCTGGCGAAGCGGGAGGCTTCGTTGAATTTGTTGAGCCGAGGCTGGAAAAGTTCCAGGCGCCCGAGGACGAGCGCGAGAGCGAGACGTGCGGGTCGGTGATCGTGAACGAGCGCACCTCTAATTTCTTTGAGAAAATCAGAGGGAGCAAGTTTACGCCGGCGGTCAGCTGCTTGGCGGTGAGAAAGGGAGACTTGCTGAACGCAGGATCGTCGGCAATGGAGACATCGTCGACGGTAACACCTCCTGAAAGAATCGACAGTTGAATGTTGCCGATTTCAACGTTGCGGCCGAGCGCGCCCGACAAATCGGATTCCAGCGTCGGCTTATAGCTATTCACGTTGATGAAGTGCGGAAGCGCGACGAGAATCAGAATGAGGACGCCGACAACAACGCCCAAACTTATGAGAACTTTTTTCATCGTTCGCCTCCTGTGGGGGAACTATTCGCGCGGGGGGCGATCTCATCGCCTACCAAAGATGATACGCTCGCGCGAAGGGGAGGTGGAAGAAAACTTTGTTACACTTCGGGCTGCGAATCGCATCGCTTTCAAGCGCCGCCACGCCGCGGAATTACACTTGCTCAACACCTCGGATGAAACGGCTAAGTTCCAAGCCGCCGCCGACTGGCAACAAAACCGAATCGAAATCGCGGGTGGCGCGAACGTGCGCGCGATATTCCAGCGCCTGCGGGCGATTTCGCTCCGGATAGATCATGTTATCGGCGATCACGAAAGCGCCGGGACTAAGCTTCGGATGGAAAAGATCGAAGCAAGCGACGTACAAATCTTTCCAAAGGTCCAGCAGAACGAAATCGAATGGACCCGGTAGCGTGGCGATCGTTTCGCGCGCGTCTCCCAGGCGGAAATCGACGAAATCGGCGAGCCCGGCGGTCGCTATTGCCTGGCGCGCATAGTCCTGCTTGTACTTGTGTAGTTCGAGCGAGATGAGCCTCCCGCCGACCGATTGCGCCGCTTCGGCGAGCCACACGGAGGAATAACCATACGATCCGCCAACTTCGAGAATTGTCTTCGGCTTTGCCGCCTTGACAAGAATGCTCAAGAGCTGCGCGGACGAACGGCCCACGGACAGCAGAAACTCGTCGCGGCGGGAATGATCGTCGTCAAACGAGATCTCGCGCTTGAGTTTATTCTCGGCACGTTCCCGCTCTTCGTATTCACTGATAACAGCATCGACAGCACGATCCATGCGGCAATACCTCCGGCGGCGACAACGGCTACGAGCAGAATTCTATCCTCAGACGTAGCTCAAATGCGATTGCGAATTGCAGCGCGCCGAGCCAAAGCGGATGGAGCCGCGCAGGTGCTTATACCCTTAACGTCACGCGTCGTTGAGTTTCATAACAAACCTTGAAGCGACGGGAAACCCCGTTCGGCCAGCAATCGCGCGGGAGGGAGAGCGTGTCGTGCGGAAAGCTGGCCGGACGGCGACCGATAGGCGCGGTGCGAGAATTCGGTTTAGTCTTCGAAGCTCCGCGCTCCGCCTTTCATTCGGTTCGTCACAAGGTTGGTCCAGACGAATTTGATCACCCGCGAATCGTTGTAGCAATACGCGAGATTGTGGTTGAGCGTGGAAAAGCAGTGCTGCTGGCAGGTGCTCTTCATGCCAGTCATCTGCTTTGCGTCAAACTTGTGTCCGTCGATGTTCCCCCAATCATAGTTGGAGGCGTACAACGGGAAGCAAGGGCCGATGGTGCCGTCCGTACGGATGATCACGTTGTTTTGTCCCGCGCGGCAATTCCACTCCGCGAAATGAAGCTCGCCGCTTTGATCCTGGACGATTCCCGGAGTGCCAACGAGCCGCTCGGCCGTATTCGCCGCGGTGCCGTCGCCATTCCATCCGAGGCGATTGAAATCGGCCCCGCCAGCCATGCGGACAAAAGCCTTGATCTCCTGCAATCTCTGGACAGAGTTCACCATCTGGTATCCAACGTTATTCTTCTGGATCAGCCAATCGATAAGCGAGTCGATCTTCGGCCAGTCTTCCGGGCGAATATAAGTTGGATTATCGTTGAGGTGCTTGAAGTGCCCGTCCTGCTCGATCATCGGAGTTTCGTTAATGTGGTAATCGGTGGCGATGTGGGAATCGTGGGCGAACTCCGTGATTCGGCGAACGTCCTCGGTATTGTTGCGGCAGATATTCAAATTGAAGAAGACCATGTAGCCATAGACGTACTGCTTTTTGAGGAGGTAGTCGATGTGTTTGCGCGACGGGACAACGGCTTTCGGAAGGCCGGGCTTTTCGTCCCACGCGTCGACGGCATAATTGAAAACGGCAACGCCCGCATCGCCGAGACGGTCCGCCACGTCGGGACGCAGAAGGCGCCCATTGGTCCCCACGTAAATCCAGAATCCTTTTTTCGCGGCGTAGTAGACGACCTTGTGCGCAAAGTCCGGGCGCAGCAGCGGTTCTCCGCCCATAAGAGCGAGAACGCGGCAGCCATGATCGTAGAGGAAGTCGATGGCGCCGCGCGCGGTGTCTTCCGTCATGCCGCGGACTTTGTTGTTATAGGCCCAGCAATACCAGCAATCGAGATTGCATTTGTACTCGAGGAAAAGGTACGCGGTGATGGGGTGGAACTCTCCGGGCAGCACACGCGAGCGGATATAGGGGAACAACCAACCGCGCATGGCGCGATACGCGAGAGGAAAGGACCAGTCGCGATGCTCCAGAGGCTTGTCCGGCCCGGGGTCCGCAAGTTTATCAGGATACCTCGGGAAAACCGGCTCCGGAAGTCTTCTGCCCCGCGCCATTGGGAGTTGAGCCGTTTTCGGCGGCGCGTGCATGAGCATGTCGTGAATATCCACATCGATGCGGAACTTGGGCGCCGTAGACACAAGGATCTCCTTTCCACTCGATCGTATTCGAAAGAGAACGGCCGGGATACGAATCGGCGGCTACGTTATCCGGATTTAATGATGTTGTTCCGCTCGCACCGGGTGCAGGTTTTTATCTAATCTGCAGCCATTTCTTGAAGTTTTCCCTCGCGTGGATGTTCTGCAAACTCTTCCGGGGGCGCACCGGGAGCGCCGCTAAGCGCCTCCGCGCGCAGTCGCGACTCCAAGGCGGCCAACTGCGCTTCGATATCCTGAGCGGCTTTGCGTTTGCGGATCACCTGATCGCGGTAGCGGCGCAAGAAGTAGTCGATGGTCTCGACGCGGATTTTGATCGAGCCGGAAGGCTTATTCTCGTCCAGATCCTTGAAGCAGAAATAGGGAGTGCCGGAGCGCTCGATGATGCCCTCGATAACGCCGTATATCGGCGCGTCATGGCCGCACTTGAAGTTGGAGACCTCCAGGGCAACTAGGTTCGGATGGCGCGCAGTGAATTTGGCGGCCCAGACTTTTTGGTTCGTGCTGCACGAATACGAGTTCTTCCACGCATCGCTGATGTCCAATGGACTGCTGACCAGACCTGCCCGCACATCCTCGCCGAAAAGTCGCTCCAACAGGTCGTCGTCAATCGGAAGAGTATGCTGGGAGAAGATCGGATATCCGAGCTTCTGAAATTCGTCCATGATCTCGTGATTCAAGCCTGGATCGTGATGATACGGACGACCGAGCATCACGATGCCGATGCGGTCTTCACGCTCGAGTTGGTCAAGCACCTCGCGCGCTCGCTTGCGAATGCTGCCTTCGTATTCCTCGAGGGCGGCGAAACCCGACGCCACAGCGCGGTCGTTTTCTTCCAGTGAAAGGCCGAGCATGGGCTGCCACGCTTGCAGCATCTGGTGCGCGAAGAGTTTGCGATCGGCGAAATTGAGCACCGGATCGATGTACTTGAGGTTGTTTTCGGCAAAGACGTCATTTTCTTTCGTAAACGCCGCCTTGGCCGTTTCCGGGGTAGCGGTGACCGTCGGACATGCATTCGACGCGACTATGTTTTTCAGCGGCGAATGCAGCACATCGATCATGGGGAAAAAGATGGCGTCGAGCGGCTTTTTGCGGTGCTTTTCCTGGATCAGATTATAAACATGCGAGATGCCAATTTTCGCCGGGAAGCACGGGTCAATCGCCCCGCGGCTGGCGCCGGCGCGATAGAGATCGTTGTTGGTGTAATCGGAGTAGATGATATTTTCCGGCTGCACGCCCAGGCTTTCGAAGTAGCCGTTGAATAGCGGGGCATACACGTACATATTGAGAACACGCGGAATGCCGATGCGCAGCTTGGTGCGATTGTGCATGAGCGCGACGCGTTCCTTCGCCGCCCTGGTCCAGACGCGCGATGGAATCGGATCGGAAACATTCTTCGCATTCGCAGGGCGGAAGACCTCTTTGGAAGCGGCATCCACAAAATTCGGATGCTGCTGCCGAAGCTGTTCAATTCCGGCCTTGATGCCTTTCATCTCGTTCAGATCTTCGACGGTTCCCTTCTCGCAGGTGGCGATGATCAGCCGCTGCTCGCCGGTCATCAGCGGGACCTTAGTGACGCGCTGAACGGGGACGAAGTTCTGCACGGGCTCGGTGCGCACGTCGATGAAAGTGCGGAGGCAATTGTTCTTGCAGAAGTGGCAGCGCGTGGCTTCGTTGCGCGTGGTGCGATATTCGATTTTACGCACCGCTTCAAGGCCGATAAAGGTGCTCTTCAGACCGTTGCGCCACAAGCGCAACGATTCCTGCGCGGCGCCGATTGCGCCGGATTCTCCGCAATGTTCGTGAACGATTATCTCCGGCGTTTTCCCGGTGGCGCGGAAGCTATTGCGGATGAAATCGACCTCGGCCTTCACGACCGCGAGGTTATTTTGCGTGCCGCCCTGAAGCACGAAACGCGTGCCGAGCGCGGCAAGATTGGGAATGCTCGCGACGTATAGAAAGACGTTTTTGGGCAGCACGGCGGCGAGGCCTGCCAAAATTTCCTTTGCTTGCCAGCCCTGGCGCTGGAAATTGACGATGTCCGACTGCATGAATACAGCGCAGCCGTAACCAAATACGGGCATCGCCTGCGCCGAAAATGCCAGATCGGCGTACTGATTTACGTTGAGGCCGAAACCTTCCGCGGTAGATTGCAGGAAGTATCCGTTGCCGGCGGAACATTGGGTGTTCAGCTTGAAATCTTTCACTCGCCCGTCGTGCAGAATGATGATTTTGATATCCTGGCCGCCGACGTCGACGATCACGTGCGGATCTTCATAGAACTTTAGAGCCGATTCGGTGTGGGCGACGGTCTCGACCAATGCAACGTCGGCATTGAGGACGTCCTTCAGAATATCCTTCGCATAGCCGGTGGTGGCGACGCCGAGCACTTCCAGTTTCGCGTTCTGGGCTTCCACCTGGCCACGAAGGTTTTCAAACATTTCGATCGTGTCCTGAATCGGGTTGCCGTTGGATAGCTGATAGGCCTTGCAGAGCAGGTCGCCCTTTTCGTCCATGAGGACGGCTTTGGTGGAGGTGGAACCGCCGTCGATGCCGATGAAACCCGCGACCGTGCTTCCCTTCTGGAAAGTGGCAGGCGTGAACTTTTTGCGGCGATACGCTTCCTTGAAGACGTCGAGATCCGCGGGATCTTCGACCAGGCCCTTGCCCCCGGATTTTGACTTCTCCTCCTGGCGGCCAAATTCGATGTAATGGATAAGATTGTCGTAGCCGCGATAGCAGCCGATGCAATCGTCCTCGCTGCGTCCATACTCGATGGCGCCCATGGCCGCGAAATATTGAGCGTTTTGCGGCACTTTGATCAGATCTTCGGGTTTGGCCCCTTCGGGAATCGCGACTTTTCGCTCCTGCCACATGCGAGGGATGTTGGCCTGCCACGCTTCCCGCATCCCGCGAATGAAACTATTCGGTCCTCCAAGCAAAAGCACGTGTGGACGCAGCGTATGGCCGCGAGTTAGGACGCTGAGGTTTTGCAACACGATGGCTTCAAACAGCGAGGCCATGAGTTCATCGGGCGGCGTGCCTACCTTCTGCAAGCCATTAATGTCGGTCTCCGCGAACACGCCACACTTCCCCGCTACTTTGTGAAGCTTGACCCCGTTGTATTTCTGCTCGGCAAGCTCCGCGACGGGAATTTTTAGCTTGGCGTTGATCTTGTCGATCACCGCGCCGGTGCCGCCGGCGCACTTATCGTTCATCGAGGGAATTTTCTTTTTGCGGCCCGTCTCGTCATCATCCTTGAAGACGATTATTTTGGCGTCTTGCCCGCCGAGCTCGATGACCGAATACACCTCGGGATGCAGCTTCTCGACAGCCAGAGAAACGGCTGTGACTTCCTGCACGAACTTGGCGCCAACCTGTTCCGCAATCGCGCCTCCGCCGGACCCGGTGAGGAACATGCGCGTGTTGTGCCGGTCGATTCCGACCTCCGCTTCCATGCGCTTCAAGAACTCCAGAGTCTTTTCCGGCTGCTTGGTTTCGTGGCGCTGATAGTCCTGCCAAAGCACCTTGTCAGTGGCGAGTTCCACTACCACGGCTTTCACGGTGGTGGAACCGACATCTAGACCGACCAGGAACTTCGTCACGTGGTCGTGCGGCTTCTCCAAGCGAGGAGCTATCGGCGCCTGCGGAACCGGTGCGATTTGGATCAGATCGGAACCTTTGTGGTCGTGCATTACGCCCTCTCTGCTCTGTCAGAAAGCGGCGTCGGCTGCATCATCCGATGCCGCTTTCCAGGTTGCCAACAGTCAGGTTGTCTCGTTTGGGTGGCCGAATAATTTGCGCGCGAACGGGCGGTTAGTCGCCCGAGCTCGCGGCGACCGCGACGCCTTGGACACGCATGCGCCTGCGGAATCGCGAGTCGCGGTTGATCCGGTCGTTCACGTGAAGCACGAATTGGGCGGCCGTACCAGCGACGCCCTCGCGATGCGGCACATGATAGAAGGGGCGCTTCAACTCGGGATGCTCCTCGATGTAGGCGCGGATTTCCTGCAAGCTCTTGCCCGTGGATTTGAGGCAGTGCTCGAATTCGGCCTTGGCTTTAACCTTGGCTTCGCCGAGCGCCATCTGCACGCGGCTGTGGGCGTTCACTTCGCCTTCGCCGGAAGTTTCGATGGGCAGGAAGATCATGTCTTTGAATTTGTTGATCACGGCCGACTGCACTCCGTCCGACTGCGACGACGGCATGCAACCGAAAGGCTTGAGCGCCAGCACCATGTGGCAGAGCTTGTGAATGGTGTAGTAGACGTTCTTGCCGACTTCGAGGTGCCCCTCTCCGCCGCGCGCAAACTGGTTGTAAAAGGGATGCGCGAGTTCGGCCAATTCCGTTTGCGGAACCAGGTGATGCGTGATGCCGCCCAGTTGCCGGATCGTGCGGTGATAGAAGAAGTTCCACATGCGCTGGCCCGCGCCAATCCCCCAAAGCTTCTTCCGCAGACCGATGTAGTTGGCGAACTGTTTCTTGAACTCGTACCACTCCGGTGTGCGATGCGGCCTGTTGACCGGCCATTTCTCTTTGGCGTGCGCTTTCGCCTGGTACATCAAATACGCCACCCAGGTCGCAATCGGCTCGACGATCACCTGCGCGCCTTCGCGCTCCAGGAATTCGAACATGTGGAAGTTACCGTCGCCTTCGGTGATTTGCGCCCAAAACTCGCCGGTGATTTTCACGACCGGCTTCACGCGCAAGCGGTCCACTTCGATTGCATTCATTCTGTCACGCGCGGTTCGCAGAGCCGCCAGATAATCCTTGCCCCACATGTGCTCGTGCCATTTGCCGAGCACGTTGAACGTATTACGAAGAATTTTGTTGTTCTTGAATTTTGGCTTGGCCCAATCCGGTGCGATCCGCTCGATCTCGAACGGCTTGCGGTTTCTGAGGTCATCGCAGAGAGCGTCTACCGTTTGATGAAACACATGATCGGTCTCGCCCTTACTCACCTCGAATGGACGAATCTGGTAGATCAGATCGTTCATCACGTCGCCGAGGTGCATGGCGTTGAGCATCCCGAAACCAAAGTCGACGGTAAACTTCAGCCCCGGCTCGCCGGAGGCGGCTTTGATTCCATCGCTATCCTTGAACAGCAGGACGCGGAAACCGTCGAAGCCAGCGTTCTTTAGCGCGAAGCGGTATTCGGCTTCGTACATTCCGAAGCGGCAAGGCCCGCATGAACCCGCCGTAAAGAAAACGTAGTTATCCAAAATCTGCTGGCGAGGGATTCCCTCTTTTTCAAGAAATTGCAAATACTGCACGAGGTTTCCCACCGTGAAGTACGTCGGATTGCACTGGCCGTTGTTGCCGTACTCTTTGCCCTTTTGAAATGCCGGTACGTCTGGGACGGGCAGCTTCTCGCAGCGATAGCCGCAGCCTTGAAATACGGCGCGGATCAGGTCTTCATGCTTCCAAGTAAAACCGCCGAAAAGAATGGTGACCCGGCCGCGCTCCTCCGCCGTGAAGGCGCGCTCTACCGGACGATGAAAATGCTCGGGTCGGTCGAGGCCTGCAATTTTGCGCAGGCGGGCGCGCTCCGCTTCTAGGCGCTTTTTAATTTCCGACTCGGTTTCAATCTGCAAAAGATTCGTTGCCATAACGTTCCTCCGGTAGGTGTACTGAAATCGAGGGGCTTCAGGTGGCGCGTGGCAGTTAAAAAGAAGTAGATGCGAGGCTATTTAAAAATACGTGACACGTGGGGAGTAGCACCAGATGCCAGGACGGGAAATTCCTTCGGCTCGCTCCCCATCCCGGTGCAAACACTCATTGCTGCTCCCGCAAAATCGACCGGGCAACACCGAGTCTAACTCCGGCAAAGGCGCATGGCAATCCAGAACTAAAATCGAACCGATAACGATTTCTTCAGGGATACATGCTGGCAGAAAGCCCTGCCAACGCCCAATCAATAGGACGCAGACAACGCGATCCTCGGAAGCCCGCCTCACCGAAGGCGCGTCGAGCAAGAAAATACGGCGATGGCCGGATAGTTTGCGCCGCCTTGCGCAAGACTCTGAAATCCGAGCGAGCAGCTTGATCGCTGCTTCTCCTCTCAGTGAGAGGTATCCATCCGTTTCAAGTCCGCGGAGCTCGTGCAAGCTCTTTGGCGTGGATAGATCGCCCGATTATCAAGCATGTCGGAGCTAGGGAAGTCGATTCTCCGCGCTACGGTCGCTCGCGGACGTTTGGGCGGCGGTAAGTGTGATCGTCCTCTCCAGCGGAAGATCGTCAACCGAGTTGCCAACGTAAATCTTGTACTCGCCAGGATCGGCTCGCCATTGATGGGGCTTTACGTCAAAATACGAGAAGGCGCGACGATTCAACTCGGCTTTCACTTTGCGAGTTTCTCCAGGACGCAAATTTAGCCGCGCAAAACCTTTCAGTTCGCGGGCTGGCCGAGGCACTGCCGGATGCTCCTCGCCGACGTACACTTCGGAGACATCGGCGCCACTGCGCGTTCCCGTATTCGTGACATCCCAAGACACTTCGTAACGGAGCTGATTCGGCGGGTCGCCACCCGCCGGTGCGACGCCGATCGGCCGGACTTTTAAATTGCTATAGCGAAAAGACGTGTACGAAAGACCATAACCAAACGGAAAGAGCGGCTTGAGCCCGCTGCGCTCGTATCCACGATAGCCCACGAAGACGCCTTCCTTATAGACCACTCGTTCGCTTCCCGGCTGCGGGTAGTAGCTATCGTGAACGGGGCTATCCGCCCAGCGTCGATCGAATGTGGCCGGCAACCGCCCCGAAGGATCGGCCTCGCCGAATAAAATTCTGGCTAGAGCCGTGCCGCCTTCTTGGCCGGGGTACCACGCTTCCATCAACGCGGGAATCTGCTCGATCCAACGATTCATGTCCACGCCGCCGCCCGATGTAATCACCACAATCGTGTGCGGATTGATGCTGGCGATCTTTTCGATCAGCTCATCTTGTCCCGGCGGCAGGCGAAACGTGCGGTCCGAGCCCTCGCTTTCCGACTGCGGGTCAAAACCAACAGCTAGAACCACTACATCCGCTTGCGCCGCGATTTTCTCCGCCGCCGGATTCACGTACGCCGACTGAGCGACGATTCCACATCGAAACCGCATTCCAAGAAATCCGGCCTTGCCGTGGTGCTCCACCACCACCTTGTGCTCACCGCTCGTAAGCGTCAGCGTGGCCTCACCAACCAGCGCGCGCGATTCTGTCCAATCATCCAGAACTAGTTTGCCGTCCACGTAAGCGCGATAAAATCCGCCCGCCTCGCCTGTCGACTCCACGAAAATATCGTAATCCCCTGCGCTTGCCGCCGAATAATATCCGGTCCATCGCGCCGACCCCGCGGCAGCCGGGTAACTCTGCGGCGCGAATCCGAGATCGGCGTTTGGATCTACGCCAAAATTAATGTGCGAGTCCGTGCGACGTACGATCGCGTTGCCCTGCAAATCGTCTCCCGAAAAATATTCGCCTGCCAGACCGGGCGCACCACCGGATGCCTCGGTCATAAATTCCGTCCGCGCCGCCAGCTCGCTCAGTGCTGCAATTCCAGGGTCGTAATACGTGGGGATGGACGCGCCCGCATCATCCGCGATGCCCTGCAGAAAACTTACCGCGGTAAACGGCTGCACGCCGGCGCTGCCTCCTCCCACCGGCACTGCGGGATATGCATCTGGCCCGATCACGGCGATCGAGCGAATCTTCTGTTTATCGAGAGGAAGCAGATTGCCGCTGTTTTTGAGCAACACCATTCCTTCCATCGAGGCTTTCAATGCCACTTCATCACCCCGCAGGTTGTACCGCGGTACGGATAAGTCAGTCTGAGGGTGGTCGAGCCAGTGGAATCGCATCTCCAGGCGCAGAATGCGGCGCACCTTGTCATTGATCGTCGCAATAGACACACGGCCGTCCTTGATTGCAGGAAGCAGCGTCTTCTGACTCATGAACGCGCCCGATGGCATCTCCAAATCGAGCCCGGCATTGGCCGCCGCCACTCCGTCATAAGTGGCAAACCAATCGGACATCAGCACGCCCTGAAATCCCCACTCGTCTTTCAGGACATCGGTGTCCAGAAATTTGTTCTGGGTCATGTGCTCGCCGTTCACCAAATTGTAGGCGTCCATCACTGCGCCCACATGCGCCTGCTTCACCGCCGCTTCGAACGCCGGTAGATAGATTTCCCGCAAGGTGCGCTCGTCGACCACATCGTCCACCGCATGGCGCGAAAACTCCGAATTGTTGGCGACGAAATGCTTCACCGTGGCGCTGACGCCCTCGCTTTGCACTCCCTCGATGTATCCAACGGCTATCCGCGAAGCCAAGTACGGATCTTCTCCCATGTACTCGAAATTGCGCCCGTTCATCGGCGCGCGATAGATGTTCACCGCCGGGCCGAGCAGAAAATGGACGCCTTTCGCTCGCGCGTCGCGCCCAATTTGCTCTCCGACTTCTTGCGCCAACGTCGGATCCCAACTCGCAGCCAGGTTGATGCCGCCGGGCATCGCCGTCGCCGGGCCGTAGTTGCGAACGCCCATCGGTCCGTCCGCCGTTTTCAGACGCGGCAATCCAAGCGGCGGGAAACCGCGAACGTAGTAACCATCAACTCCCCCGAGCAAATCGATCTTTTGTTCGAGCGTCATTCGCCCGAGAATCGCATCGACGCGCTGCTCTACGTCCGAAGACGCAGCCGTCCGTGAAGCCAGCGTCCCCTGGTCATGAGCCGCGCTGAGCGGCTCAGCGCCCCATGTAAAAGCGCAAGCAAGCGCCGCGAGCGAAAAAATGTTGATAAGTTTTCGATGCATTAGGCCCCCGCCTCTTGTGATCCAGCCAGCCTAAAGGATCTCCCGGCAGCCACTGTAAAGGATGTGATGGCACCGTACACGTAAGTTTGCCACTGACTGCTTCAGCTTCTCACGCAGAAAAGTCCTGTCGGTGCAGAGTGAACGGTGTCCTCACAATGTTAGTCTCCCAACGCAGCGCATCTGCCATCCGTGGGGTCGCCGTGAAGAACATTCCGAGACGATGCATGTTGTAAAAGGGATTGTTCAGCCGCTTCACTTCGTGAAGGCAAGCGCCACAGTCGCCTGCATCCACAACCATGATATTCACTGCTCGCTTATAAGCCTCAGGCACAAAAAAGATTCGCGGATGAAATTGGAGAGGCAGCGCGAAGCCTTGGCCGAATTCAATCGTAACGCCGGCGAGGTGCCTGATGAAATCGAAGATTCTGCGCCAGAACTAACGCGTTTGGGCGCACTTCTGACACAGCAGGAGGCACGAAAGGTAACAAATGGTGGTCTGCGGAGCCGCAAGGGATTTAGAATCAGTTAAGCGCCCGTAGCTCAGCTGGATAGAGCGTCTGCCTTCTAAGCAGAATGCCGCAGGTTCGAGTCCTGCCGGGCGCGCCACCTCATTGAATTGAAACGATTAAGACCAGTTGTGACCATCTACGCAGAAAATAGAACGTCCAACGGGACTGCGCGTTGAACCTGTAGAACATGTTGGACAACCAGCGCGTCTGCCTACCGAATAGACGCTTCGGCGCTATCGGTCCTCAAAGGTGCGTCCGCATCTGCGGTGGCGTTGGAATTACTGACCGAGCGGTTGCGCTGAAAACTGCGCGGCTTCCGGACGGGCGAGAGTTTCGAGGGCCGTGAGGCGGACCATGAGCGGCTTCAGCTCCTCTGCGCCAATGCGTTCCGAACAGCCGTCCACCACTTGGCGAGCACGGTCGAAGAGCATCTTCCGAAACGCCTTATCTTCCGTGGTGATCGCGACGTCACCGATGGCTCGGAGTAAGCGCAAGCTAACTGCGGCATCAGCCTTCGAGTACATTCGTATCTGCTCGAACGCAGAATCAAGCAGGCGCTCGAAATCGATCCATTGAATGTTTACGCGTGCGACGCCGTGAAGATCATACAGCCGCGGCTCTGGCATCTCTCTTGATGCGAATCGAATGAGAATTCGGCTTAACTGATCGACGCACCCGATGGCGGTAGTGGGGTCATTGACGGCAGGTGAAATCGCCTTTAGAGCGATGTCCACAATTTGCAAAACGCCAAATTCCACGTCCTGCTGAAGAGTCCGAGTCGGGCCGAAGTCGAAGGCGGCTCGAAGCGCAGCAGCAGCCTCGTCCGAAAGCCGCTCCGCTTTGTTAACCAAAAGGAGCGGAGTTCCGACCGGAACAAATTGTCCCACGCGGCGAACTTGAACTTTGATGCGATAAGAGATAGCGACAGAGAGAAGCTGCTTCAAATCTACGAATCGGGTGTACCCGGATGTATCGTTCAGTACGGGCGCTGTCCAGCTCTGTGGCTCAATTGAATCGCTGGTCTCGACATGAACGTGCCGATGGGGAAATGGCATCAATTCATCGAGCGCAATCTCGGTTTCGGAAGCAATCCTATCGACTATGTGATTGACGCTAATAGCGTGCGAAATGTGGTGAATAAAAAACAGGAGTAAGCCGACACAAGCAATCGCCAAAATGATGGCTCCGATGACGGTTACGACCGGTGAAAACGGAGTCGGCAGCAAGTGCGCGGCAGGCAGCGCCGCCATGCAATAGAGGAACGTTCCCAGAAAGATACCGAGGGTCCATTGAGTTACTTTATCGCGCGCGAAGCTGACGATAATTCTCGGCGAAAACTGCATCGACGCAAGGGTAAGCGTCATCAGCAAGATCGCAAAGACGATGGACACGACCGTCATCGTGGACGTGGCAATGTCGCTGAGGATTACCTGCGCCACTCCGGGATCGGTGTGAGAAAAGAAAAGCATCCAGGGCACCCAATTGCCGATGGATGGCTTTGACTCCTCGATCCACGAGAGCACCGCGCCTCCCAAACCGAGTGCGAGCGCGATCGTCAGTGGACGAATGAGGAACCCGCCGCGGAGATTGTAGAGAACGTGGCGGAACAAGAAGCGCAGGCGCTCGATTACGAGTTTGCTTTTCGGGAAGATTTTCCAAGACGGTGACATAGCAGCGTAATTATTCCACCTGGAACTTTAAGATATTGACTCGATGCTGAACGTTGCTTTCAGTGGACGAACTGTAGCACAGCCGGCCTAAGCGCTTCTAGATAGACCGGATCCCGCGACCTACCATTTTCTCTACCGGACGATAACGGTGGGTTTGCTAACGGTCGACGGGGGGTGTGACGGCATTCTCCGTAAGACCCAGCCGTTTATAAAATCCGAAGTATCTATTTATGTAAAGTTAATGCCCCACGGCCTACATTTAACGTAATGAACGCGCTGCATACCGGAGATCACCTCGATCACTTCGGAATTGGAGAATGCGCCATTCGACAAGGCGAAAGACGGCCTTGCTATACACGGGACTGGCGATGATTCCCAACGTGATTCTCGTACTCCTGCTGTTCGTCGCCATGCGCACTAAACTTGCCCGCTGTGGCTCGATCAGGTGAGCGTCCTCGTATGACGGTTTAAAGGAGTTGATGGTCAATGAGTGAGGGAAGAATTCTGGTTGTTGATGACGACCCGCAAATTCGCCGCGCGATGAGGGCAACGCTTACGGCTCGTGATTATGAAGTCAGCGACGCACGGACCGGAGAAGAATGCCTCGAAAAGCTCCGTTTATCCTCTTACGACCTGGTGCTGCTGGATATAAACATGCCGGGAATGGGCGGTTTGGAGACTTGCCGGATCGTTCGATCCAGCTCGGAAATCGCCATCATTATGCTGACCGTGAGCAACTCGGAAAAGGATAAGGTCAACGCGCTCGACGCCGGTGCGGACGACTACATCACGAAACCATTCAGCATGCCGGAACTGTTGGCGCGGATTCGTGCCACGCTGCGGAGATTGCCGCACGCTCCGGGGCAGGCGGACTTGCAGCCACTTGCCGCAACGGGAGTTCGCATCGATCTCTCGACGAGGCAAGTATCGGTCCACAGCCATACCTCACGTTTGACGGCCAAGGAGTTCGATCTGCTGTCGTACTTGTTGGCGCGGCCGAATAAGACGATTTCCCACCGCGAGATCTTGCAGGCCGTGTGGGGGCCAGACTACGGGAACGAGTCGGAATACTTGCGAGTATTCTTCAACCGGCTGCGCAAGAAAATCGAACCTGACCCATCGAAACCGCAATTTCTAGTGACGGACGCCTGGGCGGGTTACCGCTTTCACCTTCCGCAGACCCAACCCCTCGCGCAGTAAGCCAGAACTTCAGTTCGTCACCGGACCATGTGATCTGCGTCACGGCGGATGATTTAGCACGGCTGCAACATCCGCGTCGGGTGCTCGAACCGTGCGGCGCCCGTCCTTGGAAGGAACACTGGTTTATATCGTTCTTACAACGGATTTATGCCTCGTTAACTCCAGACGAGGGAACATGGCCTTCGGATCACACATGAAAGAACAGCGCGAACGAACGCCGATGCAGAAATGTAGAAAGGCTCCCGGTATTTTTGTGCAGGGAGGCAGTGATGAAAGAGCGACTGGAATTTCCGGGACGTAAATCTGGCAACGGAGTTAAGTCAGCTCCGAGCCCTGCGATCGCGTCGAATTCGTCGGCTGTTCTGGCCGTTACGATGCCGGCTGACACGCAAGACGTGATGGCCGTAATTCGGACAGCGGCTCTTTTGGGGAAAAACCTGAACGCGCCGACGCGTATCGGAATCCCTGGCGAGAGCGAGATTCGCTTCGCACCAGCGGAATGTCTGACTTCGGCATCTCTGGGAAACTTGCTGGATTCGATCCAGGCAAAGTTGTGTCGATTGGCAGACTTGACCGCGGCGCCGTTCACACTGGAGGCGACGATCACGGCCGGGTCTTTTCTTTCCGTCGGGACGCTTGAGGTGAGTATCCACACGCAGGACGCGACATACAAGCGGCGCAAGCGGGCGAGGTGAATGATGCTGGACTTATTTTATGTGGGAATTGTGGTCGTCTTTTTCGTGCTGATGTGGGGATTTACGAACGCATCCGAACGCATGTAGGAGGAGTTCGATGGAGTACGCCATCGCAGGTATTGTCGCGGCCGGTCTGTTTATCTATTTGATGTATGCGTTGATCCGGCCAGAGCGGTTTTAGGGGAGCTTCCATGACTTCAATGGGCGTGTTTCAGATTTTGATTTTTTTCTTGATCGTCCTGGCTCTCACAAAGCCGCTGGGCGCCTTCATGTACCGCGTCTTCGAGGGGAAGCGCACATTTCTTCATCCGATTTTCCGGCCACTGGAACGGCTGATCTATTGGATCGCCGGAGTTCGCGAGGATGAAGAGCAGTCTTGGGTGAAGTACTCGGCGTCGATGATTTCGCTGAGTATTTTCAGTTTTCTTTTCGTGTACATCATTCAACGCCTGCAGGGACACCTGCCGCTGAACCCGATGCACTTTGCGACTCCGAAGGCGCCCTCCTTCGCCACACCCATGACGCCTGATTTGGTGTACAACACCGCGGTCAGCTTCATCACCAACACGAACTGGCAATCGTATTCACCGGACACCACGATGAGCTACTTCACGCAGATGGCGGCTCTAACGGTGCAGAACTTCGTGTCCGCGGCAGTCGGAATCGCGGTGGCGGTCGCGCTGATTCGCGGATTCGCGCGGCACACGGCGAAGACCATCGGCAACTTCTGGGTTGACGTGACGCGTTGCACGCTGTATGTGCTGCTGCCGATTTGCTTCCTGGCAACGTTGTTCTTCGTTTGGCAAGGGTGCATTCAGAACTTCAAAGGCCCGGTAAGCGCCACCACTCTCGAAGGCGCGACGCAAGTCATCGAACAAGGTCCTTTGGCGTCACAAGAAGCGATGAAGATGTTGGGCACGAATGGCGGCGGATATTTCAACGCCAACTCGGCGCACCCTTACGAGAATCCGACGCCGCTTGCGAACGAACTACAGATGCTCCTGCTTCTCTCCATCGCCGCGGGATTGACCTACACCTTCGGAAAGGCGGTGGGTGACACGCGCCAGGGATGGGCTATTTTCGCGGCGATGTCGTTGATGTTTTTCGCGGGTGTGCTCATCTGCTATCACGCCGAGCAGCGCGGGAATCCGATTCTGACGAAAATGGGCATCGAGAATTCGGCGACCGCGGAGCAGCCGGGTGGAAATATGGAGGGCAAAGAAACCCGCTTCGGCATCGTGGACTCCACGCTCTTCGCTACCGTCACTACCGACGCCAGCTGCGGCGCGGTCAACAGCATGCACGACAGCTATACACCGCTCGGGGGCCTCGTTCCGCTCTTCAATATTCAAACCGATGAAGTGATTTTCGGAGGCACCGGTGCCGGCCTCTATAGCATGTTGATATACGCCGTCGTCGCCGTGTTCATCGGAGGTTTGATGGTCGGCCGCACACCCGAGTATGTGGGCAAGAAGATCGAGCAGAAGGAAGTGAAGATGGCGATCATTGCGATCCTAGCCACTTCGCTGGTGATCCTGGGGTTCACCGCGCTCAGCTCGATTGCTCAGTTTAGATCGAACGGTTATTGGAATCCGGCAGGAGCCGCGGCGGCCAACACCAACAACAACGTCGCACATGGCTTCTCTGAAATCCTGTACGCCTATTCCAGCGGCGCGGGCAACAACGGCAGCGCCTTCGCGGGAATTAGCGCCAATACGCCTTGGTACAACCTAACGATTGGCTTGGACATGCTGGTCGGGCGGTTTCTGTTCATCATTCCAGCGCTGGCGATCGCGGGGAGTTTGGCGAAGAAGAAACTCGTGCCGACAACGAGCGGCACTCTGCCGACGAACGGAGGCCTCTTTGTCGTCCTCCTGATCGGCACGGTGCTTATCGTGGGAGCGCTGACATACTTTCCGGCGCTCTCGTTAGGTCCCATCGTCGAACACTTCCAGATGTTCGCCGGAAAACTTTTCTGACACAGGGAACGAGGAGCTAGAGATGGCCACGACTACTGCCATTCCGCCAGAGCAAAAGCAGGGGCCGCAGGAACAAGGCGCTCTGATTTCCAGAGGGATTCGCGCGCGTCCTTTGTTCGACCCCGAAATTCTGCGGCGCGCCATTAAGGAGTCTTTCGTCAAGCTGGATCCGAGGAAGGTCGCAAAGAACCCGGTCATGTTCGTTGTGGAAGTGGGCGCGGCTCTTACGACGATCTTTGTCATCAAGGACGCGATCGCGGGTGTTCACGACACGTTCTTCGGCGTTCAAATCGCGCTGTGGCTCTGGTTCACGGTTGTCTTTGCCAATTTTGCGGAAGCGATGGCGGAAGCGCGCGGAAAGGCCCAGGCCGACGCCCTGCGCAAGACGAAAACTGACACCATGGCGCGGAAGCTTCTTGCAGGCGACAAGTTCGAGATGGTTCCCGCGTCGGAGCTGCGTGCCGGAGACGTTGTCTATTGCGAAGCGGGTTATCTGATTCCCGGCGATGGAGAGGTAATCGAGGGAGTAGCCAGCGTCGATGAGTCCGTGATTACCGGAGAAAGTGCGCCAGTCATTCGCGAATCCGGCGGCGATCGCAGCGCGGTAACCGGCGGCACGAAAGTCCTGTCGGATCACATCAAGATCCGCATCACTTCGAATCCCGGGGAGACTTTTCTTGACCGCATGATCGCGTTGGTCGAGGGGGCTGTCCGCCAGAAGACGCCCAACGAGATCGCGCTCAACATTCTGATTGCCGGATTAACTTTGATCTTTCTGCTAGCGGTGGCAACCCTGCCACCGTACGCAAGGTACGCGATTTCCGCGATAGGTAAAGGAACAGCTCCGACGGTTGCTGTTCTCGTCTCGTTGCTGGTTTGCTTAATTCCAACCACGATTGGCGGATTGCTTTCGGCCATTGGCATCGCCGGTATGGATCGGGTGATGCAACACAATGTGCTGGCCATGAGCGGGAAGGCTGTCGAAGCCAGCGGAGACGTGAATACATTGCTTTTGGACAAGACAGGCACGATCACCCTCGGCAATAGGCAGGCCGTCGAGTTCATTCCCGTTGAAGGTGCTACCGAAAGCGAGTTAGCGGACGCCGCGCAGCTTTCGAGCCTTGCCGACGAAACTCCCGAGGGCCGCTCCATCGTTGTGCTCGCCAAGGAGAAGTACAGCCTGCGAGGACGTGAAGTGGCCGAGCACGAAGCAGAGTTTATTCCCTTTTCCGCCTACACGAAAATGAGCGGCGTCAATATCGACGGACGCCGATTGCGGAAAGGGGCCACCGACGCCGTCGCAAATTTCGTTAAAGAAGCGGGTGGCAAAGTTCCTTCGGCATTGATGGAGATTTCCGATCGCATTTCGAGGAATGGTGGCACTCCGCTCGCCGTCGCCGATGGCCCCAAGGTTCTCGGCGTTATCCATCTGAAGGACATCGTCAAGGGGGGAATGAAGGAGCGTTTGGCCTCATTGCGGGCCATGGGAATTCGCTCGGTGATGATCACGGGCGATAATCCGCTCACTGCAGCCGCAATCGCTCAGGAAGCCGGCGTGGATGATTTTCTCGCTCAGGCCACTCCGAAAGACAAGCTCGAATACATCAAGAAAGAGCAAACCCAAGGCCGCCTGGTCGCGATGACCGGCGACGGTACAAATGATGCTCCTGCATTGGCCCAAGCAGATGTAGGAGTGGCGATGAACACCGGAACGATGGCGGCTAAGGAAGCTGGCAATATGGTTGATCTCGACAGCAATCCGACCAAGCTCATCGAAATCGTTGCCATCGGCAAGCAATTGTTGATCACGCGCGGCTCTCTGACCACGTTTTCGATCGCCAACGATGTGGCGAAATATTTCGCGATCATTCCGGCCATGTTCGCGGCAATCTATCCGGAACTGAACCACCTCAACATTATGGGGCTGCATTCGCCGCAAAGCGCGGTTCTGGCAGCGGTGATCTTCAACGCTGTGATTATCATCGCGCTCGTGCCGCTTGCCCTTCGCGGTGTGCGCTATAAGCCAGTCAGTGCGGGACGCATGCTGACACGCAACCTTTTAATTTATGGCTTGGGTGGAATCATCGTGCCGTTTCCGGGTATCTGGCTGATCGACAAGATACTGGTTGCGTTGCATCTCGCGTAAGGAGCGAATCATGATTAAGGAATTGGGACCGGGACTACGACTGATGATCGCCTTCACGATTCTCACTGGTCTTATCTATCCGGCGGTGATGACCGGAATTTGCGAGACGATTTTCCCCGGGCAATCCAACGGGAGTCTCGTTCGAGTGGATGGCAAAGTAGTGGGATCGAGACTAATTGGGCAATCCTTCTCGAAACACGAGTATTTCCACCCCCGGCCGTCGGCGGCCGGCAACGGCTACGACGCCACCCAATCCGGCGGATCCAACCTCGGCCCGACGAGCGCGAAGTTGATGCTGGGAGTAACCGCGAAGGACAGCAGCGGCAAGGAAACGGTGAGTTTCGATGGCATCGAGGATCGCATCGTGCACTACTGCGTCGAGAACGGCATTCCGTACGACGCATCGATTCCCCTGAGCCAGTTCAAGGACGCACAGGGAAACCTCGATGACGTGAAGCTAATCGATGCATTTAACGCCACCACCAATCCGCTGGTGTTCACTCCGAAAGAACCGATTCCGTCGGATGCAGTCACGGGATCAGCTTCGGGATTAGATCCGGCGATCAGCCCGGCTAACGCGAATTTACAACTTGCGCGAGTTGCCAAGGCGCGCGGTGTCAATCCGGACCAATTGAAATCGTTGATCGCAAAGTTCACGCGGGGAGCTGATTGGGGTTTCATGGGCGATCCGCGCGTCAACGTGCTGCTGTTAAATGTCGCGCTCGACCAGCGATTCCCGGTCGGAAAATCGCAATCGGCGAGCGCCTCGGCAGGCGAAAAGGGCTCGATTGTGCGTTGAGCGGTCAGCCGCTATTGAAACCGGCCTAAAAGCAAGCTCGCTTGAAATGTTCAAGTGAACCATAATTGCTGTACGCACATCGTTTTTGAAGTCTAGCCCGCGTCTACGTTCGGTTGATTTTCTTCAGTCTATTTGGCTCGCCTGAGGATAAGCAAACCACATAGAGGAAAAACTGTGTATGTCAACGTCAGCATCGCGACGCGCATCTGGGCGGTGATTTGTTTGGCCGCCGCGGCCTTCTTGATTTATGTGCTCATCAATTTAGTTCGCGAACCCATGCGTAGGCGCACGCAAAAGCGCTAGCGGGAATTCTTCGTCTCACGGATTGCATCGCTGCAAAAGCCCGCTGCCCCGTTTACAAATTCGTGAGAAAGCTTTTATGACTCGTTGACGATGCAAGAGCTACGTTGCAGACATGAACGTCCTCTGCCGCACCGCCAATCGAGCCGGGGTACTTCGGCATTCGGATGGCAATCTCGGCTGCTATTCGGATTCCGAACGTACTCCCTTTCGTGTGACGGTTGTCCATACATCCACGGAAGCCACGATTGCCGCGTTGAAAACTGCGGCGGAGCTGGCAACGGGGTTGGGAGCGGAACTCGCGCTACTTTGGGCGGAAGAGATTCCGCTCCAATACCCGTTGCGTGATCTGCCTGTTCCAATCGAAATGCTCGAACGGCAACCTCGGAAAGTCGTGTATTTGTCCGGTGTTCGTGAAAGACAAGTTCTGACTCAACTGCTGCTGTGTCGCGACCAATACACGGCTATACCACATTCCTTGTCTTCGCATTCCCTGGTCGTAATTGGTAAGAGCGCCGCGTGGTGGTCCAGGCCCGGCAAAAAATTGGAAAGAATCCTTCGAGAAGCAGGGCATCAAGTCGTCCCCGTCGCTGCGCCACGCACAGGTCCGTTCCGGGGACATTGGAATTGGCAGATTGTGTTAATTCGCCTGTTCATGGGTCTAGCGACAAGGAGAGTTGGAATATGAATCTCGCGACGTGGCTTCCGGGGATGTTTTTCCTCGGCCTCGGATTAATGGCTCTTTGCCTTTGGTTTGTAGGTGCCTGCGAAAAGATCTGACGACGAGATTGGCTCGGCAAAGTAGGTCGGCTAAATCGAGGCGACACTGGAATGAGTGTCGCTGTAGATGCAGCCGCCAACCAACACAGCCCGGTGTTCTTGGGGAGCACGATGGAAACACAAACGGTAGTCGAGATTCCGAAGCAGCCGTTGCATCAGAAGATCACTCGGATAATCCGCAGGCGAACGAACCAGCTGATGCCGCCCGGCACCACCGGTCCCGCGCTCAAGCAGGCGTTCGCCATGCTCCGCCCAGACATTCAATGGAAGAATCCGGTGATGTTTGTGGTCGAGGTTGGAGCTTTCTTAACGCTGCTATTCGTTCTTCAAGCAGCCGTAAGCCATTCGGCAAGCTTCGCTCCGCTCACTTATTTCATTGCCCTCGATGCCTGGCTATGGCTGACGGTCCTCTTCGCAAATTTTGCGACGGCGCTGGCGGAGGCTCGCGGGAAAGCGCAAGCGGAAACACTGCGTCGGACCCGTGGCGAAACGGTGGCACGCCGGATGGATCGCTTCGGAAAAATCGAGGAGGTTTCCTCGACGCACTTGCAGCTAGGGGACGTGGTTGTAGTCGAGGCCGGAGAAGTCATTCCGGGAGACGGAGAAATCATCAAGGGAATCGCATCGGTGGACGAATCCGCGATAACAGGCGAATCGGCGGCTGTTATTCGCGAAGCCGGAGGTGACCGCTCCGGGGTGACCGGAGGCACTAGAGTACTCTCCGACAAAATCGTTGTTCGCATAACAGCCGGAGCCGGCGAATCCTTTCTGGATCGAATGATCGCGCTCGTCGAGGGCGCGATTAGGCAGAGGACCCCGAACGAAATTGCACTCACTCTGGTGCTTTCGGCGTTCTCCCTCATTTTTCTGATCGTGGTCGCACCTATCTGGCCGATGGCGTGGAACGCCGAGCAGTATATGACCAGCTATCTCGGTTTGCCTCAGGCCTTACATAGCTTGGGAACGGATGTTCCCACACTTGTCGCGCTGCTGGTTTGCCTGATACCGACCACGATCGGCGCACTGCTCGCGGCAATCGGCATCGCCGGCATGGACCGCGCACTTCAGGCCAACATCATCGCGAAAAGCGGCAAAGCAGTCGAGACGGCCGGAGACATCGACATCGTTCTTCTCGATAAGACCGGCACGATTACGGAAGGCAATCGCCACGCCACGCAGTTTCTTCCCGTCGCCGGCAATTCAGCCGATCGGCTCGCTCAATTAGCAGCCTTGGCGTCGTTGGCCGATGAAACGCCCGAAGGCAAAAGCATTGTGAGCCTGTACGATTCGCAGCACCCTCCGCTAACCATACCTCCACACGCGGACTTTGTGCCCTTTTCCGCTTCGACGCGGATTAGCGGGGTCGACTTGAACGGCCGCCGCATAAGAAAAGGCGCGGCGGATTCCGTTACGAAATTCGTCCGGGATCAGGGCGGGAGCATACCAGCCGATTTGGCGGCTTTGGTCGATGGCGCCGCATCAAGGGGTGCAACGCCGCTGGTGGTTGCGGAAGGATCGACGGTCGCTGGAGTCGTTGTTCTCGAAGACATTCTCAAGCCATCGATGAAGGCGCGGTTCGACCGTCTGCGCAAGATGGGCCTCCGAACCGTGATGATCACCGGCGATAACCCGCTCACGGCCGCAACGATCGCCAAAGAAGCCGGAGTGGACGACTTCCTCGCTCAGGCTACCCCCGAAAACAAGCTCGAATACATTCGCAAACAGCAAGCCGAGGGGAAGCTTGTTGCGATGATGGGCGACGGAACGAACGACGCGCCCGCGCTCGCGCAAGCCGATGTTGCCGTGGCCATGAATGCCGGCACGCAGGCCGCCAAGGAAGCCGGCAACATGGTGGACCTCGATAGCGATCCAACCAAGCTGATTGAAGTCGTGGAGATCGGGAAACAACTGCTGATGACTCGCGGCGCGCTGACCACGTTTTCCGTCGCCAACGACGTGGCCAAGTATTTCGCGATTATCCCAGCGCTCTTCGCCGGCACTTTGCCGTGGTTGAAGACAATGGACATCATGCATCTGCATTCTCCAACTTCGGCAATTCTCTCGGCTGTGATCTTTAATGCCCTCATCATCCCGTTGCTGATTCCCATCGCGCTGCGAGGGGTGAAGTATCAGCCGCTCGGCGCGGACGCCCTGCTGCGCCGGAACCTGCTGATTTGGGGAGTTGGCGGCGTAATTCTGCCGTTCGTCGGGATCAAACTGATCGACCTGGTTATGGTCGGTCTGCACGTAGCGTCGTAATTGGAGAACCGCTTATGTCACGATCCATTTCGAAAAGCATCTTCCTGCTAGCGGCCACAGTTGCTTTAGGCTGCGGGATTTATCCAGCGGCGGTCTGGGCCGTCGGCCATTTGTTCTTTCCTTTCCAGGCTGAGGGCAGCCTGTTGAAAGGTTCTGACGGGAAAATCGTCGGATCGGAACTCATCGCGCAGCCGTTCACGAAGGACGAATACTTTTGGCCGCGTCCCTCGGCTGCCTCCTACGATGCGTCAGCTTCGAGTTCTTCGGCGCTCGCTGCCTCGAACTACGCATTGCGCAACCGCGTCGCGGAGCAGCTCGGCCCGATCGTCAAGTACGAGAGCGGGCCGAAGGCCGGCCAGTTAGTCGCGCCAGACATCGAGGCTTGGTTCCGTGCCGACCAATATCAAGGCAGGCCGGGGATCGTCGCGCAGTGGGCGGACTTGCACAACGAACTCGCAACGGCATGGGTAAGCGCCGATCCCACCCACGCAGCTTACGTGCAGGACTGGGCGAAAGCACACGCGGGCTTGGTGAAACAGTGGACTCAACAGAACCCGGCGCCGCCGCAACCGCAGCCGACTGACTTAGCGGTGATGTTTTTCGAGAACTTCTCCAAAGAATATCCCGGCAGGTTCCCGTCCGCGGTAACCACGACGAGTGCAGACGGCAAATCTCAAACACAGATTCAGCCAGTGGGCCAAGGCACCGATATTCAATCAACGTTCTTCGATATGTGGCGGCAGGATCATCCCAACGCCGATCTACAAGACGTGCCGGGAGACATGGTCACGACCTCTGGCTCGGGCCTCGATCCTAATATCACGCTTGAAAACGCGGAGTACCAGCTCGATCGCGTGGCCAATAAGTGGGCCGCCGACACGAAACGCGATCCCGCAGCCGTTCGAAGCGAGATTCAACAGATGCTTGAAGCGAATGCGTCGGCACCGTTCGGCGGACTCGTGGGCGAGAAGTTGGTCAACGTCCTCGATCTCAATCTGAAGCTTCGTGAGCGCTACGGTGCTCCGCAATAGAACGCGGTGTTGTAACCGATCCGACGCCCTCTTGAGGACGCTTTCGGACTCGTCGGCAGTCGCGAACGCCCGGTGACGCACAAAGAGGAGAGCAAAGAACATGTGGATTCTTCCGATTTCGATGTTGGTGGTCACAACGCTGCTAGCCATTCCGCTGAGCCGGTACATGACCAAAATCATGGACGGCAAGTACCGCGCTCCTCGATTCCTGCGCTGGTTCGAGGATCACCTCAATAGCGGGCCGCAGAATTGGAAGCAATATACGATCTCGCTGCTGACCTTTAACACCGTTCTGTTCGTTTTCGGCTTTGCGGTGCTTTCGCTGCAGCCTTGGATGCCTCTGAATCCGCTGCATCGGGGCACGCTCTCTCCAACGACGATCCTCCACACCGTCGTCTCGTTTATGACGAACACCGACTTGCGGCACTACTCGGGCGACCAGCATTTCTCCAATTTCAGCCAGCTTTTCTTTTGCTTCCCGATGTTTTTTCTCTCTGCGTCGATCGGCTTCTGCGCGCTGACGATGATTATTCGCGCGCTGCGAAGCGATGCGCATGTGGGCAATTTCTTCGTTGATATGTGGCGAGTCGTTGTGTACCAGTTCTTGCCGATCTCATTTTTGCTGGCAATCCTGTTTGTCCAACAAGGCAGCCCGATGACGTTCAAGAGCTTCTATGCAGCGAACACCCTTGAACCCGCTGCCATGGGAACGCAGACGGACGGTCAAGCCAAGACGCAGACGATCATCGTTGGCCCGCTTGCCGCGTTCGTGCCGATGAAACAATTGGGCACCAACGGCGGCGGTTTCTACGGCATGAACTCCGCGCATCCGTTCGAGAATCCGACGGCCCTGACGAATTTCGCCTCATGCGTGGCGATGATGCTATTTCCGTTCGGATTAGTGCTCATGTTTGGCCGGATGTTCACTCGCATCAAACATGCATGGGTGATCTTTGGCGTGATGATGTTCTTCATGCTTGGCACCGTGGTCTGGGCCATCGAGTTTGATACGCTGCGGCCTAATCCCGGATTGACTGCCCATCCGATGGCTAGGTCCTACACGATTCCTGACCCTCATGTCGCCGGCGGCAAACTTCCGGTCGTACTCCCGGCTGTTGCCGGACTCCCTGTCGATCAGCATCTCGGCAACCTCGAAGGCAAAGAGATGCGCTTCGGAACCTCGGCTGGAGCCACCTTCGCCGCGCTCACGGTCGATGTGACCGATGGCGCCGTAAACTGCGAGCACGACAGCCTAAACCCGATGGCCTCGCTCTCTCCGATGGTGGGCATGTGGCTCAACTGCTTTTTCGGAGGCAAGGGCGTCGGCATGATCAACATGCTGCTCTTCGTGATCATCGGGATATTCGTGGCCGGACAGATGGTCGGCCGCACGCCGGAATACCTGGGCAAAAAGATCGGCGGGCGCGAAATGAAGCTGGCGATGATCGCCCTGCTGGTACACCCGATCATGATACTGATGCCTACCGGTTTATTTGCGGCCACGGGCTGGGGGATGAAAGCGGAGACCAATCCCGGCCCGCACGGATTCTCGCAAATCCTGTATCAGTTCTCGTCCGCGTCAGCCAATAACGGGTCCGCGTTTGACGGTTTGGGAGTAACTTACGGGTTCAACGACAATCCGAGTCCTGCTCCAACGGCTCGTCAATTCGACATTGCGGCGGCGATCGTGATTATCATCAGCCGATTTTTGCCGATTATCGCCCCTATGGCGATGGCCGCGTTTCTAGGCGCCAAGAAATCGAGTCCTTTCGGCCCGGGCACTTTACGGGACGACACGTTTACGTTTGCTTCTCTCTTGGTCGGGACCATTGTGATCATCGGCGCTTTGCTCTTTTTGCCGGTGGCGGCCTTAGGTCCCTTAGCATCACACTGGGGACCCATTCCATTTGGTGGCTGATGATCCGTCGGCGGCGCGGTCGACAATTAATCGGGAGACCGTTGCACTTGCTAGGCGTGAGATAGCCGGATAATGTCGGCGATGACCCATGCCATACACCACGATCTTCGAAATAACGCAAAAGTCGTATCAGTGGTGGTCTCCGGCGATCGGTCTGATCTTTGTCTTGTTTGGTGTTGTTCTTGTCTGGATTGATCGGACCGACTTTTTGTACCACGGCGAGTGAGAGAGTTTACATCACAACCTCATCGGGCAAGGATGCAACGGGTGGCTCGCAGGGAGCCGTAGGCGACCGGAGAGCCGCCCGTTGCGGCGCGAACGCCACCGGCGCCGGCGGCCGGTAGCCCAGCGCCGAGTGCGGACGCAGCGTGTTATAGACCGCCCGCCATTTCTCGATCACCACCTGGGCCTCCTTCAACGAGTAAAAAATCTCTCCGTTCAAGCATTCGTCCCGCAGCTTCCCGTTGAAACTTTCGCAATAGCCGTTCTCCCAGGGACTCCCTGGTTCGATGTACAGCGTCCCAGTGCCCAGCTTCGCCAGCCACCTCCGCAGTTCTTCGGCGACGAACTCTGGGCCATTGTCCGAACGAATGTGTTCCGGGATCCCGCGGTACAGCATCACGTCCGCCAGCGCTTCGATCACTTCGTACCTCCCCAGCCTTCTGGCCACGCGGATCGCCAAACATTCCCGCGTGTACTCGTCGATCAGCGTCAGCATGCGCAGCGCTCTGCCGTCGTGCGTCTTCGCACTCACGAAATCGTAGCTCCACACATGGTTGGCTCGCTCCGGCCGCAGTCGAATGCACGATCCGTCGCCCAGCCACAGCCTCCCTCGCGGCCTTTGTTTTTGCGGCACTTTCAGTCCTTCCCTCCGCCAGATTCGCTGCACCCGGTCCTTGCCTATCGGCCAGCCTCGATCCCGCAGCAGCGCCGTGATCCGCCGATAGCCGAAGCGCCCGTATTCGCTGGCCAATGCGATGATGTCTCGCGTCAGTGCGTCCTCGTCGGTTCGGTAGAGCACTTCGTAGCGTTGCGTTCCTCTCCACTGCCCC